>Ga0310690_10000011_pt1 | contig 431750 bp, 424 predicted proteins | sample AusTroGonzalo_MG_2_FD_207661 | JGI IMG/M metagenome (GOLD analysis project Ga0310690, IMG submission 207661) | Bovine rumen microbial communities from tropical cattle in Woodstock, Queensland, Australia - Gonzalo_04 (v2) (version 2) | ecosystem: Host-associated > Mammals > Digestive system >...
CAGGGAGCTATTTCTGCAACCATTGCGATTGGCATTGAAACCAAACCACGTCCCTCATGGTGAGCTTGTCGAACCACGAACCACGCACCCTAATCGATCTCGAAGGAAGGCAGGCTCTGGAACGCCAGTTTGAGAGCCTGCGACCAGCCGTCGGAGATGGCCTCGTAATAGGGGTCGTTGCGCTCGATGCGCTTTTCAAAGCCCAGTTTGAGACTGTCCGCCGCGTAAAACTGCATGTCCAGGGGCAGGCCGACCGACAGGTTGGATTTCAGGGTGGAATCGAAGGACACCAGCAGCAGTTTGGTTGCTTCCTCGAATGTCATGGCCGGATCGTAGGAACGCACGATGATCGGCTTGCCGTATTTGTGCTCGCCGATCTGGAAGAACGGCGTGTCGGGTGAGGATTCAATGAAGTTGCCTTCGGGATAGATCAGGAACAGGCGCGGCTCGCCGCCCTTGATCTGCCCGCCCAGAATGATCGAGGCGCCGAAGGAATCGGCGCGCTGGCCATCGGAATCCACGTCGTGGATCACATTCTTGATCGTATCGCCCACCAGCTTCGCCGTCTGGAACATCGAGGGCATGTCGAAGATCGACGGTGCCCGCTCGGACGGAATCTTGGTGCGTTCGTTGAGAATGCTGATGACGGTCTGCGTCGTGGCAAGATTGCCTGCGGACAGAAGCGTGATGACACGGTCACCGGGCTTCGCCCATGTGTACATCTTCTTGAACGTGGAGATGTTGTCGACGCCGGCATTTGTTCTGGTGTCCGACATGAACACAAGACCACGATCCAATTTAAGCCCGACGCAATAGGTCATAGCGAATCCCGAATTTAAAAAATCCCGGCGATTACTGCTCTACATTGAGGTCCACGGCAAGCGATTCCATGCCCGGGCCGAAGCGCATGCCGGAAATGGGCGACGCTTCATTGTAGTCGAGGCCGCAGGCGATGCGCACATAATGCTCGTTCGGGCAGATGTTGTTGGCGGCATCGAAACCAACCCAGCCGAGCCCGTCAATATGGGCTTCCGCCCAGGCATGGGTGGCGGTCTGTTCGATGCTGTCGAGCATCATGAGATAGCCCGAGACATAGCGGGCAGGAATTTTCAGGACACGGGCGACGGCGAGGAAAACATGGGTGTGGTCCTGGCAGACACCCGTTCCCAGTGTCAGCGCCTCTTCGGCCGTCGTGGCGATGTCGGTGGTGCCCGGCGTATAGGCCACGGCACTGTGCAGCGTGTCCATCAGCTCATGCATGAGCGCCAGCTTGTCGTCCTTGACGTTCAGGCTGGCTGCAAGCTGGCGGACGGCATCCCCCGGCTTCGTCAATGCGGTTTCGCGCTCATAGAGCCAGATCGGCATGAAATTATAGACCTTGCCGAGCACGCCGGAGCGGTCTTCCGTCTCCACCTGGCCCGCAGCCTCGATGACCAGTTCCCTCGCATCGCGGTCAAGCCGCACGAGCTGCGTCCGGTTGCCGTAACCGTCGCGGTAATTCGCTTCCTGCTCGGCGCCGTGAACAGTCACGGTCCAGTCGATGACCTTCTGGCCGGGCGAGCTTGAGGGGTGCAGGCGCAAACGCTGGACAGCATACTGCACCGGGAAATCATACTGGTAGCGCGAGGTGTGTCTGATGGTCAGGAGCATGGCGTTCAATCGAAATTGTAGGCTTCGGCAATTTTGCTGCCCAGGCCGTATGTCTGATAGATCAGGTCACTGAGAAACTCATGCAGGCCGTTGTCGAAGATGGTGCGGATGTCGTTGTTTTCGAGCCGTGTCATGATGCTTTCCGCCATGTCGTGGCACTCGTGCCGCTTGCCGTAATCATTGGCGAGAAACGTGAGATTGTCGACGATATTCGAGTAACAGAAATTCAGCGAGCGCGGCATGCGCGAATTGAGGATCAGGTAATCGGCGATGTTCACCGGATTGTATTCGACATCGTAGACCCAGCGATAGGAGCGGTGGGCCGAGACCGAGCGCAGGATCGACTCCCACTGAAAATTGTCGAGCGTCGTGCCGACATAGGAAATCGACGGCAGCAGCACGTAATATTTCACGTCGAGAATGCGCGCCGTGTTGTCGGCCCGTTCGATGAACGTGCCGATGCGGGCGAAATTGAAAATCTCGTTGCGCAGCATCGTGCCGTGGAAGGCACCGCGGATGATGGCGGTTTCACGCTTGATCTGGTCGAGGACGCGCGGAAGATCCGTTTCGGGAACCGCCTCGGCGAGCGTCGATTTGAGGATCATCCAGGTTTCATTGACGCTTTCCCAGGCTTCGCGGGTGAGGGCGGTGCGCACCATGCGGGCATTGGAGCGGGCCGTTTCGATGCAGGACATCACGCTGGACGGATTACCGAGGTCGCGCAGCAGAAAATCCGAGACCAGGCTGGCGTTGTATTCGCCGTATTTTGCATCGTAGCCGATTTTCACCCCGGCGCTCATCAGCACAGAGGACCATTCCTCCGGCGCATCGGAGGTTTTTGTCAAAGCCATCCGCAAACCGGCATCGATCAGGCGTGCCATATTCTCTGCCCGCTCGATATAGCGGAACATCCAGTAGAGACCATTCGCGGTGCGACCAAGAAGCATGTTTTGGTTGTATCCCTCTTTTATTTCTTGATGGGGCCGTCTGTGGCAGCCCTCATTCCCCATTAAGAGTGGTCAGTCGTCGAGAACCCAGGTGTCCTTTGTCCCGCCTCCCTGGCTGGAATTGACAACGAGCGAGCCTTCCTTCAGCGCCACGCGGGTCAGGCCGCCCGGCGTGATGCGGATGCGGTCGGACACGAGAACGAAGGGACGCAGATCGACGTGGCGCGGCGCCAGGCCCTTTTCCGTCATGATCGGCGTCGTCGACAGGGCAAGCGTCGGCTGGGCGATGTAGTTCTTCGGATTGGCCTTGAGTTTCAGCGCGAAATCCTCGCGTTCCTGCTTGGTGGCCGCCGGCCCGACCAGCATGCCGTAGCCGCCGGAACCATGAACCTCCTTGACGACAAGATCGGCAAGGTTTTCCAGGACATATTTCAGCGTATCCGGTTCCGAACAGCGGTGCGTCGGCACATTTTCGAGGATTGCCTTGCGTCCGGTATAGAACTCGACGATCTCCGGCATATAGGAATAGAGCGCCTTGTCGTCGGCGATGCCTGTGCCGGGGGCATTGGCGATGGTGATGTTGCCGGAGCGGTAGACATCCATGATGCCGGCAACGCCGAGCGCTGAATCGCGGCGGAAGGTGAGGGGATCGAGGAAGGAGTCGTCGACACGCCGGTACAGCACGTCGATGGCGCGGTTGCCTTCCGTGGTCCGCATCACCACCTTGCCATTCTCGATCTTGAGATCGCTGCCCTCGACGAGCTCGACCCCCATCTGGTCGGCCAGGAAGGCGTGTTCGAAATAGGCGGAGTTGTAGATGCCGGGGGTCAGGACGGCGATGGTCGGCGTGCCGTTGCAGCCGGGCGGCGCGACGGCCGCCAGGGACTGGCGCAACTGCTTGGGATAGGTTTCGACGGGCCGTACCTTGATCTGCTGGAACAGCTCCGGAAACAGCTGCATCATCGTTTCGCGGTTTTCCAGCATATAGGAAACGCCTGATGGCGTGCGGGCATTGTCTTCGAGAACGTAGAACTGGTTTTCTTCGGTCCGGACGATGTCGACGCCGATAATGTGGGTATAGACATTGCCGGGCGGGCGGAAGCCGACCATCTCCGGCAGGAAGGCATCGTTGTGGGTGAACAATTCCCGCGGGATGCGGCCCGCGCGGATGATTTCCTGGCGGTGGTAGATGTCGTCGAGAAAGGCGTTGAGGGCCATCACGCGCTGTTCGATGCCCTGCGACAGGCGGCGCCATTCATTGCCGGTGATGATGCGCGGGATGATATCGAAGGGGATCAGGCGTTCTGCCGCTTCCTCATCGCCGTAGACGGCGAAGGTGATCCCGGTTTTGCGGAAGACATTTTCTGCATCGCGCGCCTTCTGCGCAAACCTTTCCGGGTTCTGGGTATTAAGCCAGCATTGCAGTTGTTCATATGGCGGGCGTACCTGACCGCCGGTTTTGATCATCTCATCAAATGGCTTCACTCATAATCCCCTTCACACACGATCATTCAAGCGCGTTGGGAAAAAAATGCAAGCACATTCCGCTATTTACGCTGCAACGCGGATAATCGCCCAAAAAATGGGCAATGGTTGCGAATTTGAGGCAAATTGGCTGCTACTTCCGTCTAAAGCATAGGCGGCAATGCATCAGTACGACCCCGGTCACAGCGGTGACCGGGGTCGTGAATCAAGCGCGTTCTGTTCCGCCTTATGGCGAAACGCACTGGCGGCGCGGGCCATTGTTGGGCTGGTATGTATTGTCATACGCCCGGTAGGACCGGTAGCGATTGTAGCACCAGCGTGTGTGATAGCTTGAGCCGCGTCTGACAACGCGATCATTGTTGACGGCGTTGCCGATGATCACACCGCCCGCAAAGGCAGCCAGCGGGAACCATGCGCCGTTATAGTACCGATAGCCGGGACGGTAGTCGCGATATCCGCGATGGCCTCTGTACCAGTAGCGGTCGCCGCGATATCCCCGGTTGCCGTGCCAGCCGCGATTACCGTGCCAGCCGCGATTGCCGCGCCAATGACCGCCGCCGCGCCAGCCATGGCGCTTATGCCAGTTGCCGCGATCCCGTACTTCCTTGACGGGATTCGAGCCTTCGATGGACAAGGGCACCATCGGGGCGGAATAACTGGCCACGGAGCTTGCGGAAACCATGCCGATCGACATGACGGCCGCAGTGAACAACGAAACAAGCTTTCTCATATTTCCTCCTGAAATCCCGAAGATGCACATCTTCGTTGTCATGAATGCGCGAATACGCTGCGGATACTACACCCATGGGCGTGGTATCGATCAAAATATGCAACGCATGATTGCAGACTTTGTTCCATCCCGGATCTTCAGGCGCTTGCCGTCGGGAAAGCTAAGCCTTTCCGATTCAAGCCAAATCAGGCATTGACCGCGTTGATCAGACGTTCGGCGAGGTCGAGGTTCAATTCACGATAGTGTGAAATGACCTTGCTTGGTTCGTAGCTCGACACGTGCAGGTCGGAATAGCCGAAATCCACCGCAATCACGGGAATGCCCGCGGCTTTGGCCGTGTCGATGTCCGTCCGGCTGTCGCCGATCATCAGAGCGCGGTCGCGGTCGCCGCCCGCCTTGGCGATGGTCTCGAAGAGATGGCGGGGATCGGGTTTGCGGAACGCGAACGTATCGGATCCGCATATGGCGGCAAAGCGCTGCTGCTGGCCGAGCGCCGTCAGCAGGCTGACGGACAGGCCCTCGAACTTGTTCGTGCACACGGCAAGGAGGTACCCGGCCTTGGCAAGATTGTTCATCACATCTTCCACGCCCTCGTAGAGCGCGGAATGGCCGGGCATGTTCTTGCCGTAGTGCTCGAGGAAAAGACCGACCAGCCAGTCGAGCTGTTCGGGGCTGAGAATTTTCTGCTGTGCCTCGAACGCCCGTTCGATCATCACGCGGCCGCCTTGCCCGACATAACGGCGCAGCGCAACCGGGTCTACTTTCTGCATGCCGGCCGCTTCAAGGCAGTGGTTGAGACTGTCGAGCAAGTCCGGGGCGGTATCGACCAGGGTGCCATCGAGATCGAAAACAACAATAGGTTTGGACATTCTGTGCACCTGCGATTTTAAGGTTCGGATGAGGAGTTCCGCGATTTATGCATTTCAGGCGTGGTACGATCCGCTTATGTATAGGGCGAAATCATGTATCGAGCCTTGACCCGTCTGTCTGACGTGTTAGGGAGCCAAGTGGAACGAATGTGACATTCGCATCCCATTTGACATCACGCGCCATATGCGAATGTCAGAATAGGACCACTAGTGTCAAGTCAAAGCAGGGAGAGGGCGCCAAGGATGGATGCCAGGACACTGAAGATCAGGGCGGCTGCCGAAGCGCTGACCTATGTCAAAGATGGCATGCGCCTGGGTATCGGCACCGGCTCCACGGCCGAAGAATTTGTGCGCCTTCTGGCGGAAAAAGTCGCCGCGGGCCTTGATGTCATCGGTGTGCCGACGTCGGAACGCACGGCGGCGTTGTGCCGGGAGCTCGGCGTCAGGCTGACCACGCTGGAAGAAACGCCGGAGCTGGACCTGACCATTGACGGCGCCGACGAGATCGGCCCGGAACTCGCCTTGATCAAGGGCGGCGGCGGCGCACTGCTGCGTGAAAAGATCGTGGCTGCCGCGTCGGCGCAAATGCTGGTGATTGCGGATGAGTCGAAGAATGTCGAGGTGCTCGGCAGGTTCCCGTTGCCGATTGAAGTGAACCGTTTTGGCCTTGCGGCAACGCAGATCGCCATCGAAAAAGCTGCTGCAGCGCTTGATCTGTCCGGTTCCGTTACATTGAGGATGACGGGAGGCGAAGCATTTGTTACAGACGGCGGGCATTTGATCCTGGATGCATCTTTTGGCCGCATTCCGGATACAAGAGCGTTATCAAACGCTCTGCACGCCATACCGGGCGTTGTGGAGCATGGACTATTTCTAGGGCTGGCGCGCGTGGCTATTCTGGCCGGTGCTGACGGCATACGAACACGAACACAGCCTTGACAGGCAAAGTCTTGAGAAAAACGGAGCAATAAATCCATGAACCGAGCAACTGGCTTTCGCCGTTTGATTGCACCTCTGTCTATCGCGATCATGCTGGGCAGTCTTTGTACCGCGCAGGCGCAGGAAATCACCGCATCACATCTTGCTGCCGCTCGCGCTGCAATTGCAGCGATGAAGAAGACGGATATGTTTGACGGGATTTTGCCAGATGCGGCACAGAACTTGAAAGTTCAGCTGATCGATAAGGATCCCAATCTTGAGTCCATCATCAGCTCCACCGTGGACGAGCAGGCATTGGCCCTGGCGGCGCGTCGCGCTGATCTCGAAAACGAAGCTGCCCGTGCTTATGCCGTGTCGTTTTCGGAAGAAGAGCTGAACGCCATTACCGGCTTTTATAATTCTCCTGCCGGCAAGAAATTCCTGTCGGAAGATCCAATCGCAATGCGCGAAGTGTTGAAGGCCGCCAGCATCTGGCGCGCCGGTATTGCCCGCGATCTTGCGCAGGCTGTGGCCGAAAAGGTCGTTGCGGCCGCCGCGGCGACAGCACCGGTAACGCCGGCACCCGCGCCTGAAACACCGGCTGCGCCGGAAGCGCCTGCCAAAGCCCCGGCAAAGGCCCCGGCCAAGCCGGCAGCGCCTGCCAAGCCGAAGCCCTGATCCTTTCCGCTTCCTGACTGTTTGCAAAGCCTGGTGTCCAAGCCGGGCTTTGTTCTTTTAAAGCGGCGCTATAAACCCATATAAAGTGATCAGCAGCGGAACAGATTCGGAGTGAGTGCAAATGGCGACCTATGACTATGACCTCTTTGTCATCGGCGGCGGGTCCGGCGGCGTGCGCGCGGGACGCCTGGCGGGTGCCATGGGCAAGCGGGTCGGGCTGGCGGAGGAATACCGCATGGGCGGCACATGCGTCATTCGCGGCTGCGTGCCCAAAAAGCTCTTCGTCTATGCCTCGCAATTCCAGGAACATTTCGATGCAGCGGCAGGCTATGGCTGGACCGTTGGCAAGAGCACCTTTGACTGGCCGACGCTGATCGCCAACAAGGACCGCGAAATCGCCCGTCTGGAAGGGCTTTATCGCAAGGGGCTGGAAAACTCCGACGTGGAGATTTTCGAGAGCCGCGCCCTGCTGATCGACGATCACACGATTGAAATCCTCAAGACCGGCAGGCGGGTGACCGCTGACCAGATCCTGATCGCCGTCGGCGGCCATCCAAGCCCGCACCCCTCGCTGCCGGGCAATGAATTCTGCATCAGCTCGAATGAAGCGTTTCATCTGGATACGCTGCCGAAGGCCATTGTCATCGAAGGCGGCGGCTATATCGCGGTGGAATTCGCCAATATTTTCCATGGCCTTGGCGTCGACACCACGCTTGTCTATCGCGGCAAGGAGATATTGTCGCGCTTCGATCAGGATTTGCGCCACATGCTGCACGCGGCCATGGCGGAAAAGGGCATTCATATCCGTTGCACGGAAATCATCACCAGGGTCGAACGCCAGGATGATGGACGCAAACGGGTGCACCTGTCCGGCGGTGATGCGATTGTTGCCGATCAGGTGATGCTGGCCATCGGCCGCGTGCCGAACACGACATCGCTCGGTCTCGAAGCGGCCGCTGTTGCCGTGGATGAGACGGGTGCGATCAAGGTGGATGGCTATTCCCGCACGAGCAGGGAAAACATCTGGGCGGTCGGCGATGTCACCAACCGGGTGCAATTGACGCCTGTCGCCATTCACGAAGCCATGTGCTTCCTTGAGACCGCCTTCAAGAACAATCCGACGAAGCCGGACCACGCGCTGATCGCGACGGCGGTGTTTTCGCAGCCGGAGATCGGTACTGTCGGCCTGACCGAGCAGGACGCGGCGCGCGCATTCAAAGCGGTCGAGGTGTACCGGGCGGTGTTCCGCCCGATGCGCAATACGCTGTCCGGCAGCACGGAAAAGATGCTGATGAAGCTGATTGTCGATGCAGACAGCCGGAAAGTTGTCGGCGCGCACATTCTTGGGCCCGATGCGGGCGAAATGGCACAGCTCCTGGCCATTCCCATGAAGGCCGGATGCACCAAGGAAGATTTCGACAGGACGATGGCTGTGCATCCGACTGCCGCCGAGGAACTGGTGACGATGTACAAGCCGACATACCGGATCGTCGACGGCGCGCGCGTCGACTGATATCGAGCCTTTGCTACTGTAAAGGCTCGAACCGGGCGGGATCACGGTAGCGATGGCGCGAACCAGCGCCGGAGTGCCTGCTCCAAACCGTCCGTGCTGTCGTCGTTACCCGCCCAGGCAACGCAGGCATCCGGGCGGATCAGCAGGGAAGGTCCTGCATCGATGGCGATGCACCGCACCCTTCCTGTGCGGGCGGCAACGAAGCTGGACGCCTTCCCTCCGGCGGAGGCATCGAGAAGAACACCCATGCCATCCTGCATCAGATCGTAGAGCGAGGTCCCGGCATCGCCGGGGCTGACCGGCCGGTCACCCGTCAGACGGCCAACCTCGTCCCGTTCCGAACCGAGATCGTAGCGGATGGAGAGGCCGCTCATCATCTCGCCGATGAACCGGTTGACGTCATCGAACTGCATGAGGTTGACGATGATATCGCGCATCGCGCCCGCCTGCGGATCGGGCCGCATGATGGCCATCTGGGCAAGCGTGTTGGCCAGGACGGCTTCGGCAACGGGTCGCCGCTCGTCCGTATAGGTGTCGAGCAGGCTTTCGGGCATCTCGCCGCGAATGACGGCGGCGAGCTTCCAGCCGAGATTTGCGGCATCCACGAGCCCGAGACTGAGGCCCTGACCGCCGAACGGCGTATGGATATGCGCCGCATCGCCGGCCAGCAGCACCCGGCCTTGGCGGTAGGTGTCGACAAGCCGCGTGTTGTCAGTCCACCGGCTGCCGCTTTCGAGCGCCTTGACGCGGACATCGGCGCCGCTGACACGGCGCAGAACCGCTTCGATCTCCTCCTGTGTGACCGGCGCCTGCCGGTCCTGCGGCGTGCCGGTGAATTCGATCATCACAAGCCGGCCGGGGAACGGCCCGTAGGAGAAGATGCCGCCCGATGTGCGCCGCCAACCCATCGGTGCGAGGCGGTCGGGATGATCGATTTCGGCAACGGCCTGGTAGAAGGTTGATGAGGGTGGCGTGCCGGGGAAATCGAAACCGGCCATCTTGCGGATCGCACTGCGTCCCCCGTCGCAACCGACGAGATAGGCGCAGCGAACACGATCCGTGCCTGCCGGAGATGTCCATTCCACGTCAATGCCATGCGTCTGCGAGGTGAAGCGGGTGACATCGCAGCCGCGGCGGATATCGATTCCAAGCGCGCGTGCGCGGTCGGCCAGCATGGCTTCGAGGGCCTGCTGGTCCACGGGGCGGGCGCGCCGTTCCGGCTCTTTCTGCGCATCCTTCCGGATCAGGGAGAGGCCGGCGAAATGGCCGCTGTATTTCGATCCTTTGGCCCGGGGGTCCTGACCGAACTGCGCCATCGCCGCGAAACTGCTCGCCTCAGCGGCGGCGATGGCGGCCGTCATGCCGCGCCGCTGTAACGTCTCAAGCCCCAACGGTCCGAGCCCACCGGCCTTCATTTCCAGGCTCGGCGTGGCGAGGCGCTCCAGCACGAGAACGCGCGCACCGCCTAAAGTCAGTTCAATGGCGGTGAGGAGCCCGACGGGGCCGGCCCCCACGACCACGATATCAATGTCATTGCTCATATACTTGATCCTAATATATACTCAGTACACTTATATGGGATTATCCGGCGCCGCGTGTCAATACAAAATTGTACTCAGTATATAAATCGTGCTATCAGCGGAGACATGACAGTGCCATCCGACCGCCGATCCCGTAAGCGCCTCGCCACCCGGCAAAGCATCTCCATCGCTGCCACCCGGCTTTTCATGCAGCGTGGCTTCGATCATGTGACGGTGGACGAGATTGCGTCTGCCGCCGACGTCGGGCGGATGACCGTGTTCAATCATTTTCCCCGCAAGGAGGACATGTTCTTCGATCGCGAGGAAGAGGGGCGCCAGATGCTGCGCGACGCGTTGCAGCGGCGCGAGCCCGGCGTCACCCCGGTCGAGACATTGCGCCTGCTGGCCCATCGGCTGGCTGCGGAGGACGTTCCTTATCTCAGGTTTTCGGTCAGGAGCCAGGCCTTCATGGCGACGATCGAGGGCAGCGAAACCCTGAAGGCCCGGGCGAGGGCGATCCGTGACGAGCTTGCGCAGACCATCAGTCTGGCCCTGTCCGAGAGTGCGGGGCGGGAACCAGACGATCCCGATGCCGATCTGGCCGCCGGGCAGCTTCTGGCGACATGGACCACGGCTTTCGTCCAGGCGCACCGCTCCTTTCGGCTGAAACAGGATGCGCGGGAAGCGACAGCTGTCTTCCTCGGGCTTGTCGACCAGGGAACCCTCGGCCTGAAAGCCGCGATGGCGGGCACACCCTACGCCTGAGATATCAACTGATTCCTTCAGGCAACGCGTTGTTCGGCGCGGTGCGTTGCTCCCAGCGGCACTTTCCCGTGCAGCAGCCAGTCGATGACAGGCGGCCACAGCGTGGCCGTATGGTGTTTGCGGAAGAAGCCGAGGTGGCCGATTGCGCCGCCGGTCGATTGCTGCGGAGATAGCCATAGCTGGTTTGTCGGCGCATTGCCGTAATGGGTCAAAAGGTGATCGACTGCCTTCGGCGTTCCCCAGGGATCGTCGGTCAATCCGACGGCGAGGAGGGGCGTGCGCACCGACTGAAAATGCTTCGACTCCGGTGTTTTGGCGTCCCCGAAAAGGAAATTGGGATTGCGGCACCAGCGTGCCCAGTCCTGGAAGATGCTGCCGGGCAATTCCTCGCCGATACCGCTCCATTTGGGCACGCGTCCGAGCGAGAGCGCCAGGGGCAGGGCGAGGAAGTTCATCTTGGCAAAGACGGAAAACGGTTCGGCCGTATAGCGGTAATAGCCGGAGAGCGAGGCAAGCGATGCATAGCGGGCAAAATCGGAAGAGCGGTTGCTGAGGCCAAGCGCCAGGCCGCCATAGGAATGGCCGATGCCCACCAGTGGCCTGTCACCGGTCGCGCGCTTGAGAACATCGACTGCCGCGGGAAAATCAAGCACGCCCCAGTCTTTCATGCCGAGGCGCGTGGTCCATCCCTTCGGCGTTCCGGATTTCGCGACGCCGCGATAATCGTAGGTGAGCACCGTGGAGGCGCCGCAATCGAGCAGCTGACGGGCAAAATGCCGGTAGAATGTGTTGGGAACGGCGGCCGCGGAGGAGATCAGGACCGCCGGCCCGGTGCCTTTTCCGTCAAACATGGTGCCATGCAGGGGAAAGCCATCGGAGGCTTGAAAAGCAATGTCGCGCATCGGTCGCTCCAGCTTTGACTTTAACGTTAACGTAAATCAAAATGCCGTCTGCGACAATCTCGATTTCGTGTTTCCGCCACAAACCTTAACGGGACTGGTATAATAGGGATATTTCCACTATATGAGCGCCTTCCGGAGCAACCGGAAAACGCAAACCACCGCTACCCAGTGCGGACAATAGAAAACAGGTGCAATAATGACGAAGAACTGGACACCGACTTCCTGGAGAGGCAAGCCAATCAAGCAGGCGCCTTTTTATCCGGACGCTCAGGCTGTGAGCGATGTCGAGGGCCGTCTTCGTACCTATCCGCCGCTGGTTTTTGCAGGTGAGGCGCGAAAGCTGAAGCGCCAGCTCGCGGCCGTGTCCAAAGGGCAGGGTTTTCTGTTGCAGGGCGGCGACTGTGCCGAGAGCTTTGCCGAGCATGGCGCGGACAACATCCGCGACTTTTTCCGCGTGTTCCTGCAGATGGCGGTTGTCCTGACGTTCGGCGCATCGCAGCCGGTCGTGAAAATCGGCCGCATTGCCGGTCAGTTCGCCAAGCCGCGCTCTGCCGATACGGAAATCAAGGATGGTATCGAGCTGCCGGTTTACCGCGGTGACATCATCAATGGCATGGAGTTCACCGAGGCTGCCCGCATCCCCGATCCGAACCGCCAGGAAATGGTCTATCGCCAGTCCGCTGCAACGCTGAACCTTCTGCGCGCTTTCGCCCAGGGCGGCTATGCCAACCTCGAGAACGTGCACCAGTGGATGCTCGGTTTCGTGTCGGACAGCCCGCAGGGCGAGCGCTATGAGTCACTCGCCCGTACGATTTCCGATACGATGGACTTCATGCGTGCCGTCGGCATCACGTCGGAAACCAACCACACGCTGCGCGAGACGGATTTCTACACCAGCCACGAGGCCTTGCTGCTTGGCTACGAAGAGGCATTGACCCGCGTGGATTCCACCTCCGGCGACTGGTATGGCACGTCAGGCCACATGATCTGGATCGGCGACCGTACCCGCCAGCCGGACCATGCCCATGTGGAATACTGCCGCGGCATCAAGAACCCGCTTGGCCTCAAGTGCGGTCCTTCGCTGGAGCCCGATGGTCTGATCAGGCTGATCGACCTGCTCAACCCGGAAAACGAACCCGGCCGCCTGACCCTTATTGCCCGTTTCGGCCATGACAAGGTGGGCGACCATCTGCCCAAGCTGATCCGCGCCGTGCAGAAGGAAGGCCGCGATGTGGTCTGGTCCTGTGACCCGATGCATGGCAACACGATCACGGCCAATGGCTACAAGACACGGCCCTTCGACCGTATCCTGAAGGAAGTCGAAGGCTTCTTTGCCGTTCATCATGCGGAAGGCACCTATCCCGGTGGCATCCACATCGAAATGACCGGCAAGAACGTGACGGAATGCACGGGCGGTGCACGGGCGATTTCGGCGGAAGATCTGTCGGACCGCTACCACACCCATTGCGATCCGCGCCTCAATGCCGACCAGGCGCTGGAGCTGGCGTTCCTCGTTGCAGAACTTCTCAAGAAGGAGCGCAACGCGCATCCGCAGAAGATCGCCGTCAACGGCTGATCCGTCTGAACAACAGGCATGAACGGCAAGGGCGGCCCTTTCGAGGCCGCCCTTTGTTTTGGTCGATCAGGGTAACAGCCCTGACCTGATCACGCATCTGTCAGAACGCCGGGCCGTTTTGGCTGGAAATTTATGTCTTTGGATTCTATCAAGGTTCCATGACAATAAAACCTTCGCGCCGAATCCGCCTGACAGCGTCTTTCCGTTCCTTCATCGAGAGCGAAGCCTCCGGTGGCATCATCCTGATGGTGGTGGCCGCGCTGGCGCTGATCATTGCCAATTCACCGCTCAGTGACGGTTATTTCGGCCTTCTGAAGACCTATGTCGGCGGCCTGAGTATTCTTCACTGGGTGAATGATGCGCTGATGGCGATCTTCTTCCTGCTGGTCGGGCTGGAAATCAAACGTGAAATGATCAGCGGCCAGTTGTCCAGCTGGTCGCGGCGCGCATTGCCGGGCTTCGCCGCCGTCGGCGGCATGGTCGTTCCGGCGGCCATCTTCCTTGCCTTCAATGCCGGCACCGAAACGGCGCGGGGCTGGGCCATCCCATCGGCAACGGATATCGCCTTCTCGCTCGGTGTTTTGTCCCTGCTTGGTTCGCGCGTGCCTTTGTCCCTGAAGGTTTTCCTGACGGCGCTTGCCATTATCGACGATCTGGGCGCGGTCCTCATCATCGCGCTGTTCTATTCGGACGGGCTGAATATTCCCGCCGTTGCCGGTGCAGCCGGTGTTTTCGTCATCCTGATGGCCATGAACCGTCTCGGCATGGTGCGGCTCTGGGCCTACCTCGTCCTCGGCGTCATTCTGTGGATTCTTGTGCTCAAATCGGGCGTGCATGCGACGGTGGCCGGTGTCCTTTTGGCGCTGACCATTCCGATGCGCGGGGCCAAGGACGGGCAGGGGGCAACCGAATCGCCGCTGCTCAAGCTGGAGCACGCCATCCAGCCCTGGGTCGGCTTTGCCATCGTGCCGATCTTCGGTTTTGCCAATGCGGGTGTGTCCTTCAGCGGCGTCTCGCTGTCCAACCTTGCCGACCCCGTCCCCCTTGGCGTGGCGGCCGGCCTGTTCGTCGGCAAGCAGATTGGCGTGTTTGCCTTTGCGCTGCTGGCGATAAAGTTGCGGCTGGCGGAACGCCCGGCGGGAGCAAGCTGGTTCCAGATGTATGGGGTTTCGATGCTGTGCGGCATCGGCTTCACCATGAGCCTGTTCATTGGCCTTCTCGCCTACGCGAATTCGCCCCTGCTGCAGGATGAAACAAAGCTGGGCGTGCTGCTTGGATCGCTCCTGTCGGCGGTGATTGGCGCCGCGCTTCTGCGCGTGTCGCTGGTGCGGGCGCCGAAGGCGTGATTGCGCAAGGCACCGCCCGGCGCCGGGCCTAGGGTCCGGACCCTGATCTTTTTCTGTGTTGAGCGGAGGCTGTCCTGATGTCGGAATTGCATAGTGGATCGTGTCTGTGCTGAGGCATCCGCTTCAAGGCGCATGGCAAGCTGCGCGGGATCGTTTATTGCCATTGCTCGCAGTGCCGCAAGCAGTCCGGCCATTTCTATGCGGCAACGAATGTCCAGAAGGATGCCATCACCATCACCGGTGAGGAAAACATCAAATGGTATGCCGCCAGCGAATATGCGGCGCGCGGTTTCTGCCGCAATTGCGGATCGGTGATGTTCTGGAAACACCATGATCTCGACTACATCTCGGTGATGGCCGGATCGTTCGACAAGCCGACCAGTCTCAAGGGCGAAGTGCATATTTTTGTCGGCGACAAGGGCGACTATTACGAAATCGGCGACGATCTGCCGAAATATGTGGCGAGCGGCGGCGGTATCGTCGTGGCAGGCGACTGAGGGGCCGGGAACGCGTGAAGGATTGACGCCGCCCGATCTGGCTTTATAGCTGCCGTTACGGACGGACGGGAGCAAACCATGCAGCGGCTAATACTGGCATTCGTCAATTCCATGCGCGCGCTCAGGCACCTGGCGGTGCATGAAAAGGCGGTTCAGCAGGAACTCATCCTTTTCATCCTGTCGATTCCCGTCGCGGCGGCGATCGCGCCATCTGTGCTGGTTTTCCTGGTTCTGACCGGCTCGGTGCTTATCCTGATCATGATCGAGGTGCTGAACACCGGCATTGAAGCGGCGTGCAACGCCGTGTCGCGGGATTTCCAGCGCGACATCCAGATCGCCAAGGATTGCGGATCTCTGGCCGTGCTGATCTCGGTTGTTCTCGTCGCCATCGTCTGGTTCTATACGCTCTGGCACGTATTTTTTTCCTGAAACCGCGTGTGAGTCGCATTGTTTAATCTCCAGCGAAATGATATATGTTCAATATGAGCAAAAATCCCGACATCCTCCGTATCGCCATCGCCCAGCTCAATCCTGTCCTGGGTGACATCAAGGGTAATCTGGCAAAAGCGCGTGACGCACGGGCCGACGCCGCGCGGCAGGGCGCCGACCTCATCCTGTTCACGGAGCTGTTTATCTCAGGCTATCCGCCGGAAGATCTGGTGCTGAAGACAGCCTTCATCGAAGCCTGCGAAAAGGCGGCAATAGAATTTGCGGCCGATACATCGGACGGCGGGCCGGGGGTGATTATCGGCACGCCGCTGCGGCGCGACAGCGGCCTGCACAATTCGGTCATGGTGCTGGACGGCGGCAAGGTGATTGCGGAACGCTTCAAGGTCGATCTGCCCAACTATGGCGAGTTTGACGAGAAGCGGGTGTTCCAGCAGGGGCCGATGCCCGGACCGGTGAATTTCCGTGGCATCCGTATCGGCATTCCGATCTGCGAGGATATCTGGGGCGACCTCGGCGTGTGTGAAACGCTGGCCGAGAGCGGCGCGGAGATACTCTGCGTGCCCAATGGCTCGCCCTATTACAACGGCAAGGTGGATGTGCGCCATCAGGTGGTGCTGCGCCAAGTGATCGAGACCGGTTTGCCGCTGATTTTCGCCAACCAGCTCGGTGGTCAGGACGATCTGATTTTTGACGGCGCCTCGTTTGCGTTCAATCCGGACAAGAACATCGCGTTCCAGATGTCGCAGTTCGAGGAACAGCTTGTTGTCACCACGTGGCGGCGCGGCGAGGGCGGGTGGTCCTGCTCGGAAGGCCCCATGTCGAAAATCCCCGAAGGCGAGGAGGCGCAGTATCGCGCCTGCATGCTGGGCCTGCGCGATTACGTCAACAAGAACGGCTTCAAGGATGTGGTGCTCGGCCTTTCCGGCGGCATTGACTCGGCGATCTGTGCGGCGCTGGCTGTCGACGCGCTGGGCGAGGAACGGCTGCGCGCCGTGATGATGCCGTATACCTATACATCGAAGGACTCGCTGAAGGATGCGGAAGACTGCGCCAAGGCGCTGGGGTGCCGCTACGACATCGTGCCGATCTTCGAGCCGGTGGAAGGCTTTCTGAAAGCGCTCGGGCCGACATTCGAAGGTACGAAAGAGGGCATCACCGAAGAAAACCTGCAAAGCCGGGCCCGTGGCACGATCCTGATGGCAATCTCCAACAAGTTCGGCTCGATGGTGGTCACGACGGGCAACAAGTCGGAAATGTCGGTGGGCTATGCCACGCTCTATGGCGACATGAACGGCGGCTACAATCCGATCAAGGATATCTACAAGATGCAGGTCTACGCCATGTCCGAATGGCGCAACAGGAATGTGCCCGCCGGCGGCCTCGGTCCATCGGGTATCGTCATCCCGGAAAACATCATCAGCAAGGCGCCTTCCGCCGAATTGCGGGAGAACCAGACGGATCAGGATTCGCTGCCGCCCTATCCCGTGCTCGATGACATTCTCGAATGCCTCGTCGAGAACGAGATGGGCGTGGACGAGATCGTCGAACGCGGCCATGAGCGCAAGACGGTCGAGCGGATCGAACACCTGCTCTATCTCGCCGAATACAAGCGCCGGCAGTCGGCGCCGGGTGTGAAGGTGACGCGGAAGAATTTCGGCCGCGACCGGCGTTATCCCATCACCAACAAGTTCCGCGATCGGGGGTAGGACCGATTGCATGTGCCGGGTGCGTGGTTCGACAAGCTCACCATGAGGGAGGTGATCTGGCTGCAATGCCAATCGCAAAGGTTGTAGAATATAACACGCTGCAATCCCCTGCATCCCTCATGGTGAGCTTGTCGAACCACGCACGGGTCGTCCTGCAACGGTCGTTTTTGACTACGACTAAAGTCTAGTGTTGCAATCGCGCCTCACTTTATTTCGAAAAGCGGCTGCACAAAAAATAGGCGCTTGGCGCGTGATGGCGATTCACCTATAAGCCATCTCTCCGGCAATCAAGCCCGGGAGGTTTAGAATGGCAGCTGTTTCAATGTCCCCTCGGGGCGGCGTCCGTTCCTGACATGTGATGATGAAAAGCCCCAGGGCTTTTCAATTGACTTCACCGGTCAAGAACACTCATCGCCGATATTGGCCTTTCCTGTATTCAGGCAAGTCGCCAAGCCAATTGTGCCGCATTGATTCCCTCGTTCTGTTGCGCGGCATTCTCGTCTGAAATTCATATTTGAGGCCGGTGCGTTTTGGCACCGGACGATCGTCATGGCATTTTTACGTAACGCCTTGCGCGGCGGAGCCTTCCGCAGCGTTCTCGGATTCACCTGGATTCACTGGCAGAAGCAGCCGGTGCGTCTGGCTATCATTCTTGGTGCAGTGCTGCTCTCGACACTGGCCGACGTGCTGACGCCGCTCTATTCGGGGCGGCTGGTCGACGCGGTGGTCAATGGCGCGGCAACGGATGCCATTGCCTGGGATGCGGCGATGGCCGCGTTCTGGACCCTGATGGCCCTGTCGCTGGGCGCCATCATCCTGCGGCACGTCACCTTCATGACGATCGTCAAGCTGACGCTGAAAATGATGTCGGAGATTGCCTCCGGCGCCTTCTTCCGTGTCCAGCGTTTCTCGACGGACTGGCATGCGAACAGCTTTGCCGGCTCGACGGTGCGCAAGATCACGCGCGGCATGTGGGCGCTTGACCTGCTGAACGATACGCTGCTGGTGGCCTTGTTTCCGTCCATTGTCATGCTTGTCGGCTCGACCGTGCTGATGGCCTGGTACTGGCCCATGATGGGCGTCATCATCGGCCTGGGATCCCTCGTGTTCGTCTGCGTGACGGTGGCGATGTCGCTCGGCTATGTCGCGCCGATGGCGAGCCTTGCCAATCGCTGGGATACCAAGCTCGGCGGTTCGCTGGCCGATGCGGTCAGCTGCAACATGGTGGTGAAGGGTTTCGGCGCGGAAAAGCGCGAGGACGCACGGCTGCTGAAAGTTCTTGCCAAGTGGCAGGACCGGACGCGGCGCACGTGGATCCGCGGTACCCGCAACGGCACGACCCAGGGCTCGCTGCTGCTCATCCTGCGGGCATCGGTCATCGGCTTTGCCCTGTGGCTGTGGTCCAAGGGGCAGGCGAGTGCGGGTGACATCACCTTCGTGCTGACGTCGTTCTTCATCCTGCAGGGCTACCTGCGGGAAGTCGGCATGCACATCCGCAATTTGCAGCGTTCGATCAACGATATGGAAGAGCTTGTTGACATCCAGAGTCAGCCGCTCGGCATTGATGACCGGCCCGGCGCCAAGCCGATCCAGATCACCAATGGCAAGATCGTGTTCGACAATGTGACGTTCCATTACGGGGCGCACCGGGCACCGCTCTATGACCGGTTCTCGGTGACGATCCGGGCGGGTGAGCGCGTCGGCCTTGTCGGCCACTCCGGTTCGGGCAAGACGACGTTCGTCAAGCTGATCCAGCGCCTGCACGACGTGAAGGCGGGGCACATCCTGATCGACGGTCAGGATATTTCCACAGTCACCCAGGCATCGCTGCGCCAGCAGATTGCCATCGTGCAGCAGGAGCCGATCCTGTTCCACCGGACGCTGGCCGAGAACATCGCCTATGCGCGGCCGACAGCCACGCAAAGCGAGGTCGAGGAAGCGGCCCGGCAGGCCAGCGCGCATGACTTCATCATGGCCCTGCCGAAGGGCTATGGCACGCTGGTGGGTGAACGCGGTGTGAAGCTGTCCGGCGGCGAGCGCCAGCGCGTGGCCATCGCCCGGGCTTTCCTCGCGGATGCGCCGGTTCTGATCCTGGACGAGGCAACGTCGAGCCTCGATTCGGAATCGGAAGTGCTGATCCAGCAGGCCATGGAACGGCTGATGCTGGGCCGGACGACCCTGGTGATCGCGCATCGGCTGTCGACGGTGCGGGCCCTCGACCGGCTGCTGGTCTTCGACCATGGCCGGATCGCGGAAGAGGGCAACCACGAAGCCCTGATCCGCCTCAACGGCGGCATCTACCGCAGCCTGTTCGAACGGCAGGCGCTGGAACTGACCAAGGGTCTTGTTCTCAATGACGGCTAGAATGCCGGCGTGATCATTGTGCGTGGTTCGACAGGCTCACCATGAGGGAGGCTGGAGATTTGCAGGGAGCGGAGGTTTTGTGACTTTCGTGAATTGCCTTGCAACCCTTCCGTCTCCCTCATCTTGAGCTTGTCGAAGGACGCATGACGGTCTTGCAACGTACCTCCTCATGGTCCGCATATTGATCTTCACGCGTCGTTCCGATATGCCCGACGCATGACCATCACCGTCCGTTTTGCACCATCTCCGACCGGCTATATCCACATCGGCAACACGCGCACAGCCCTGTTCAACTGGCTGTTCGCGCTGAAACACAATGGCCAACTGATCCTGCGCTTCGATGATACCGACGTGGAGCGCTCGAAGACCGAATATGCCGAAGCGACCGCCGCTGATATTGATTGGCTTGGCATCAAGCCGGTGCGGGTCGAATACCAGTCGAAACGCTTTGCCTTCTACGATGCCGCCGTTGAGAAGCTGAAAGCCGCCGGCGTGCTTTACCCCTGCTACGAGACCCCGGAAGAACTCGAACGCAAGCGCAAGCTGCGCCTCGCGCGCCGCCTGCCGCCGGTCTATGGCCGCGATGCGCTGAAACTGACGGCGGAGGATCGCGCGAAGCTGGAAGCCGAGGGTCATCGCCCGCACTGGCGTTTCCTGCTGCCGAACTTCAAGGACGATCCGTTCGCGCCCGCGCGCACGATTGTCCACTGGGATGATATCGTGCGCGGCGAAGAGACCGTCGATCTCGCTTCGCTTTCCGATCCGGTTCTGGTGCGCGAAGACGGCACCTATCTCTACACGCTGACCTCCGTGGTCGACGATATCGACATGGGCATCACGCACATCATCCGCGGCGACGATCACGTCACCAACAGCGGCGTGCAGATTTCCATTTTCGAAGCGCTCGGTGCGAAGGCGCCGGCGCTTGGCCATCATAATCTGCTGACGACTGTTTCGGGCGAGGGCTTGTCCAAGCGCACCGGCGCCCTGTCCGTCGGCAGCCTGCGTCGTGACGGCTATGAGCCGATGGCCGTGGTCAGCCTCGCCGTGCTGACGGGAACGTCGGAGAATGTGGTCGCCATGCCTGACATGGCATCGCTCGCCGCAATCTTCGATCCGAAGGCAACATCGAAATCATCCTCGAAATTCGATCCGGCGGAACTCGATACGCTGAACCGCACGCTGATCCACGCCATGCCGTTCGACGTGGCTGAAGAGCGTCTGCGGGACATGGGGATCACAGGCGACAAGGCCGAAGCCTTCTGGCTTGCAGTGCGCGGCAATCTCACGCGCGTCGCCGATGCGGCGCTGTGGTGGAAGATCGTCCAGGACGGTCCCGTCAGTGACGAAGTCCTTGCCGAAGAGGACCGTGATTTCGTTGCGGCGGCTTTTGACGTGTTGCCGCAGGAGCCGTGGAGCCGCGAGACCTGGAAGCAGTGGACGGAAGCGGTGAAGGTTCAGAGCGGACGCAAGGGCAAGCCGTTGTTCATGCCCCTGCGCATTGCCCTTACCGGGTTGGCTTCTGGTCCGGAGCTCGCAGATTTACTGCCCCTTCTTGGTCGGGAAGGAACGTTGGCCCGACGACCCTGACCTTGCGGTTGGGATCGATCGGCTTGTCCGGTGATAATGGTTTCGGCTGTTCCGCTTCGACTTTCGGCACCGCGGGTGTTCCCAGCTGAATAATCGATGAAGGTTTTTTCTCCGGCTCTACCACAGGCGCAGCCGGTTCGGCCTTGGCCTCGGCCGGTGCCGCCGGCTTGACCGGTTCGGGGTTTTTCGCCGGCTCTGGCGATGGCAATGGTTCAGCCTCGACAGGCTCGACCGGTTTGATCGGCTCCGCCGGTTTCAGTGCTGGCTGTGTTTGTGCTGGCGCCGGTTTCGTCGCGGGTTGCCGGGCTATTTCCTTAGGGTTTCCAAGCGTGGTGTAATTGCCCGCCGTGCGCTGGCAGGAGCATTGCGGCGTGCCATTGGCGCCGACTTTCCTGAATTTGAACGCGTTGGGCATATCCGTATAGGCCTGGCCGCGCAGGGAAATCATCTGATCCACGGTTTCACCGTTGGTCGAATGATAGAACAGTTTCGCGCCCGGGCATTGCGCCTGGCACTGCGCTTCGTCGCGGTGGAAATTCTCCGCGCCGGTCGCGTAGGAAATGGGGAAATAATAACCGTCGCAGGTGCGCACGCAGAGCGTCTGATATTGTCCGCCGTAGACCGGCGCGGTGCTTTCCAGCGGCTCGTTTTCCAGTGGCCGCTGGCCTCCGAGGACTTCATAGGGGCGGCGCCGGGGCTCACCGTCTCGCGGTTCGATTTCGCGCGGCAAGACTTCGCGGTCTGGCTCATAGGATGCCGAGCAATTGTTGGCGTCCATGGCAGCTTCCACCCGGTCGCGGCGCAGGTTCAGCTCATACTCATCCGTGACGAAATCATTGTCGAGTTCGCGCAGACGCTGTTCCATGCGGCTGCAAACGTCCGACTGGGCCGCTGCCAGCTGTGTTGACAACAGCAGCGTGCCCATGGCGAGTGCCGCGAAGTGTATGAACCGTTTCATATGGTCTAGTCCTGCAAGATCACGCGCAGCCTACCTGGCTGACTGCGCCTGAACCATCCATGAACGTGCGGCAGCAATAAGACGGTAGCGCGCTATTCCAGGCGCTGTGACGCCTCAACCACTGCCAGAGCCGTCATGTTAACGATACCGCGCGATGTCACCGACGGCGTCAGAATATGCACGGGCTTGGCGGCGCCGAGCAGAATGGGCCCGACATGCAGTGCATCGGTGACTGTCTTGACGACGTTGAGCGTGATGTTGGCCGCGTCGAGATTGGGGAAGACCAGAAGGTTGGCTTCGCCGCTCAGGCGGGAATGCGGCAGCACACGCTCACGCAGGATTTCCGACAGGGCGGAATCGCCATGCATTTCGCCATCCTGTTCCAGGTCTGGTGCCTTGGAGCGCAGGATTTCCGAAGCGGCGCGCATCTTGGCGGCACTTTCGGAATCGCGCGAACCGAAGTTGGAGTGCGAAAGCAGGGCGGCCTTGGGCTCGATGCCGAAGCGGCGGATTTCGTTGGCGGCCAGAACCGTCTTTTCCGCAATCTCTTCGGCTGTCGGATCGATGCTGACATAGGTATCGGTCAGGAACAGCACGCCGCGCTGTGAAATCAGCAGGCTGAGTGCGGAGAAATTGCGGATGCCCTCGAGCTTGCCGATGATCTGGTCGACATTGCGCAGGTGGCGCTCGAACCGGCCTTCCAGGCCGCAGATCATGGCATCGGCTTCGCCGCGCATGATGGCCAGCGCTGCAATCACCGTGCCGCTGGCGCGGACCATGGTGCGTGCCACCTCCGGCGTGGTGCCGCGCCGGCCGGTAAGGTTCACCAAAAGGTCGACATAGTCGCGGTAGCGCGGATCGTCTTCCGGGTTGATGATGTCAAAATCAGTGCCGAGCTTGATCTTCAGGCCGTAGCGCTTGAGACGCGTCTCGATGACCTGCGGGCGGCCGATCAGCGTCGGGATCGCCGTGCCTTCCTCGAGCACCACCTGTGCCGCGCGCAGGACGCGCTCGTCTTCGCCGTCGGAATAGATCACCCGCTTCTTCTCGGCGGTCCGCGCTGCGGTGAAGATCGGCTTCATGATCAGGCCGGAGCGGAAGACAAAGCGGTTCAGCTTGTCGAGATAGACCTCGAAATCCTCGATGGGGCGGTCGGCAACGCCGGTTTCCATGGCAGCTTTTGCCACAGCTGGGGCGATGCGCAGGATCAGGCGCGGATCGAACGGCGAAGGAATGAGATAATTGGGGCCGAAGGTCGGCGTTTCGCCGGAATAGGCGCGGGCCGCCACATCCGATGGCTCTTCGCGGGCGAGCGCCGCGATGGCCTTGACCGCCGCCATCTTCATTTCCTCATTGATCGCCCGTGCGCCGCAATCCAGCGCGCCGCGGAAAATATAGGGGAAGCAGAGGACGTTGTTGACCTGGTTGGGGAAATCGGAGCGTCCGGTGCAGATCATGGCGTCGGGGCGTGCGGCGCGTGCTTCCTCCGGCATGATTTCCGGATTGGGATTGGCCAGCGCCATGATCAGCGGGTTCGGCGCCATCTGCTTCAAAAGTTCCGGCTTCAGGACACCTGCGGCGGACAGGCCAAGGAACACGTCGGCACCGCCGATGACATCGGCCAGCACGCGCGCATCTGTCTTTTGGGCGTAAACCGACTTCCAGCGGTCCATCAGCGTGTTGCGGCCGTCATAGACGACGCCGTCGAGATCGCAGACCCAGATGTTCTTGCGGTTGGCGCCGAGCTTGACCAGGAGGTTGAGGCAGGCAAGCGCTGCGGCGCCGGCGCCGGACGCGACGATCTTGACCTTGGACAGATCCTTGCCGGCCAGCTCCATGCCGTTGAGGATGGCAGCGGCGACGATGATCGCCGTGCCGTGCTGGTCGTCATGGAACACCGGAATGTTCATCCTGGCGCGGAGGATTTCCTCCACGTCAAAGCATTCCGGCGCCTTGATGTCCTCAAGGTTGATGCCGCCAAAAGTGGGTTCGAGCGCGGCAACGACATCGACGATCTTGTTGATCTCCTGCGCGTCGATCTCGATGTCGAAGACGTCGATGTCGGCGAATTTCTTGAAGAGAACCGCCTTGCCTTCCATCACCGGCTTGGAGGCGAGGGGGCCGATATTGCCAAGGCCAAGCACGGCAGTGCCGTTGGAGATGACCGCCACAAGATTGGCGCGGCTGGTATAATCGGCGGCTGTGGCGGGGTTTTCATGAATGGCCAGGCAGGGCGCGGCGACACCGGGGGAATAGGCAAGGGCAAGGTCGCGCTGATTTCCAAGCGGCTTCGTCGCCTGGATTTCCAGTTTACCCGGCTGAGGAAAGCGGTGGTAAAACAGGGCGCTTTCTTCGAGATCGGACTGGTTGGGCGAATTGTCCTTGGCCATGGATAATATCCTCCGGAAATTGGCTGGTCGCAACTTGGGATTTGCGATTCAATCTTTTTAGCATGCATAAATGACACGAAGAGCCATAAATGAAGTCCATTTTGTTACAAGTGTTTATCGCAGGAAACCATAGACTTTTTAGCGGCGTCATAAGACTGTGACATGAATCAGGTTTCTGTCAGACCAGAGGTACCGATGCGTACCGGCGCTGAACGGAGATCAGCCTCATGGTTGAGCCAGAGACACGTAAGTTTCGCACGCTCTTTTTGTCCGATGTGCATCTTGGTTCCAAAGGCGCCAAGGCGACCTTCCTCCTGGACTTCCTGAAGTATCACGATGCGGATACGATCTATCTGGTCGGCGATATCGTCGATGGATGGCGTCTGCGCCGCAGCTGGCACTGGCCGCAGGAGCACAACGACATCGTGCAGAAACTCCTGCGCAAGAGCCGCAAGGGCGCGCGCATCCTCTACATCGCCGGCAACCACGATGAATTCCTGCGCGATTTCCAGGGCACGCATTTCGGCGGCATCGAGGTCATGGACCGCACGATGCACGAAACCGCTGACGGCCGTAAATTCCTCGTGATCCATGGCGACCAGTTCGATGTTGTCGTGCGCAATGCCCGCCACATCGCCTATCTCGGCGACTGGGCCTATGATGCGGCGCTGGCCATCAACACCATCATGAACAAGGTGCGGCGCATGCTCGGGCTGCGCTACTGGTCATTCTCCGCCTGGGCGAAATTCCGGGTGAAGAAGGCCGTCAACTTCATCGGTTCCTTCCAGACCGTCGTTTCCGACGAGGCCCGGCGCATCGGCGCCGACGGCGTCATCTGCGGCCATATCCACCACGCCACCATCGAAGAAATCGACGGCATCGAATACATCAACACCGGCGACTGGGTTGAAAGCTGCACAGCCATCGTCGAGCATCACGACGGCAAGATGGAACTCATCTCCTGGACGCATCTGATCGGGGAGAAGGCAGGCTTTGCGCCTGTCGTCAAACTCGAGGACAAGCGTCCCAAGGCGGCGAATGCGGCCTGAATGGCTTCTCCTGCAGAGATCGATCCGATGAAGCGGCTGGTCATCGTCTCCGATGCTTGGCATCCGCAGGTCAATGGCGTGGTGCGCACCCTGACTCAATTGCGCGAGCAGATGGAGGCGCGGGGCGTCGAGGTGACGATCATCTCGCCCGCGGACTATCCCTCGGCGCCATGTCCCACCTATCCGGAAATCCGGCTGGCACTGACCTATCCCGCGGCGGTGAAAGCCCGGATCGAGGCGTTGCAGCCCGCCTTCGTGCATATCGCCACGGAAGGCCCGCTTGGCATCATGGCGCGGCGCGCCTGCCTGAAAAACAAGTGGCGCTTCACCACCAGCTTTCATACACGCTTTCCCGAATATCTGCGTGAGCGTCTGCCCATTCCGCTGGCCTGGACCTACGGCTTTCTGCGCCGGTTCCACAATGCCGCCGAGACCTGCCTTGTCCCGACACAGTCCATCTACGAGGAATTGACCGAGCGCGGCTTCGATACGTTGCGCGTGTGGACGCGCGGTGTCGACCGCGATCTGTTCCGCCCGCAGGCGGATATCGATCTCGGCCTCGCGCATCCCGTCTTTCTCTGCGTCGGCCGCGTTGCGCCGGAAAAGAATCTTGAAGCCTTTCTGGCGCTTGATCTGCCGGGAACAAAACTTGTCGTCGGCGACGGGCCGGATATGGATGAGCTGAAGCGCAAGTTTCCCGACGCGGTGTTCGCCGGCAAGAAGGAGGGCGAGGAACTCGCCCGCCACTATGCGGGTGCCGATGTGTTTGTTTTTCCCAGCCGCACCGACACGTTCGGCCTGGTGCTGCTGGAGGCGATTGCCTGCGGGCTTCCGGTCGCGGCCTATCCGGTGGCCGGTCCCAAGGACGTCATCGGCGCGACGGGCGCGGGCGTTCTGTCAACCGACCTGCAGGAGGCTGCGCTGGGCGCACTTGCCATGGGGCGCGTCGATCCCGATACCACCCTGCAGGGATTCAGCTGGGAAGCCTGCGCCGATATATTCGAGGATATTCTCACGGCGATTGCCGGTGCCAAGCCGCAGCTCGGCCACGAAGCGAACGCGGCGCGGATTGCGTCCGCCGGCTAATCTATATTTTCTGCATTCATGATAATTGAGCTGGAAAAACCTTCAGCGTTTCTAGGCAGTTGGGCCAAATCGTGATATTTCGGAATACGGCTATTCATATATTCGTGCGCCGTTCCTCGATCCTCCGAAAGTCCTTCCATGACAGCCGCCACTGCGGACACTTTTCACGACAAGCCGTCTCGGTTCGAGTTTCGGCTGGCTCTGGCTTACTTCGCGATTTTCATCTCAAGCGGCCTGCATCTGCCCTATTTTCCCCTGTGGCTGGAATTCCGGTCGCTGTCGCCGACGGAAATATCCATCGTCCTGTCCATGCCGCTGTTCGTGCGCGTCATCGCCGCGCCGCTGGTTTCCATTCTGGCCGACCAGTCCAGCGACCGTGCGCATATCCTGACCATTGCCACCATTCTGGCGGTGATCGTCGCGGCCTTCTACTTTCTGCCGTTCAATTTCTTCGGCATTCTGGTCGTGTCGCTGGTGCTTGCCGCACCGTGGACATCGCAGGTTCCGCTGGCCGATACGATTGCGCTTTCGGGCGTGCGCCGTTACGGGGCGGATTTTGCCAGGATGCGCGTCTGGGGGTCCATCGCATTCCTGCTGGCCTCCTTTGCCGGCGGCGTGCTGATCCAGCATACGGGCGAGTGGATCATCCCGACGGTGCTGCTGGGTGCGCTGGTGGCCGCATGCGGCATGAGCTTCGTGGTGCCGCGCATCGGCAAGCCGCGGCGCCTGTCGCCGCTGTCGGATATCGACATGGCGGATGCGGGCAGGGCGCTGCGCCGCCCGGCCTTCGTGACCTTCCTGATCGCCACGGGGATCACGCAGGCAAGCCACGCCTATGGCTACAGTTTTTCGGCCATCTACTGGAAGTCCATCGGCATTGAAGAGACGGTGATCGGGGCGCTGTGGTCCATCGCCGTGGTGGCCGAGGTGATCATGTTCACCTGCTTTCGCCGGGTTTTCGGACGCCTGCATCCGGCCAGGGTGCTGATGATCGGCTCAGCCGTCGCCATATTCCGCTGGACCGTCTTCCCGCTGATCGTGCCTGCAGGTCTCGGCGTGGCCGGCTTTTTCGTCGTGCAGAGCCTGCATGCCTTCTCCTTCGCCCTGTCCTTCCTCGGCATGCAGAAAATGATCGCCATGACCATTCCCGAGGAGAAGGGTGGGACGGCGCAGGGCATATCCACCTTCTTCATCGGCACGTCGCTGGCCATCGTCACCATGGTGTCCGGACCGCTCTATAGCGCCACCGGCATCTATGGCTTCTATGTCATGGTGGCGCTGGCGGCAGTCGGGCTTGTCCTGGCCAATGTTTCGCTTCGATTGGAGCAGCGCGAGCGCTAGTTGTTGAGGCTCTACACCTAACCCCAAAGCTCCGATTGCGGCGGCGAGACACGGCTGCTTTCGAAGACGAGGCCGGGCTGGCGGTCGTCCCTGAGGATCAGCGGACCGTCGAGATCGACGAAGTCGGCGTCCTGCGCGACGAGGATGGCAGGCGCCATGGCCAGGGACGTACCCACCATGCAGCCGACCATGATGCCGAACCCCAGTTCGCGCGCCCGTTTCTGCATGCGCAGGGCCTCGGTCAGCCCGCCTGTCTTGTCGAGCTTGATGTTGATGCTGTCGTAGCGGCCAAGGAGCGTATGCAGATCGTCCGTACCGTGGGCGCTCTCGTCGGCACACAGGGGGACGGGGTGGGGGATTGTCGAGAGAATGCCGTCCTTGCCAGCCGGGAGCGGCTGCTCGATGAGCACGACCCCGGCCTTTGCGGCGGCCAGCATGTGCCGGACGATATTCCGGTCGGTCCAGCCCTCATTGGCATCGAGAATGATGCGGCTGTCGGGTGCAGCTTCCGCTACGGCCCGAATGCGATCTTCGTCATCCTCGCCGCCCACCTTGACCTTGATGACCGGACGGTCGGACAGGGCAAGGGCCGAGGCAGCCATGGTCTGCGCATCGCCGAAGGAAACGGTCACGGCCGTGGTCAGGGCTTTGAGCGGCGGCAAGCCGATGATATCGGCAACGCGCCGGCCGGCCCGTTTGGCTTCGAGATCCCAGAGCGCGCAATCGACGGCATTGCGGGCCGCGCCGGCGCCGATCAAACCGGGCAAATCCTGCCGGTTGGCCCCTGCGGCGAGCACGCTGCGCAGTTTTTCGATTTCGGCACAGACGGAATCGAGACTTTCGCCATAGCGGGCATAGGGAACGCATTCGCCCCGCCCCGTGTGCAGTCCGTCGCGCAGGGTACAAACCACCACGGCTGCTTCCGTCTTGGAACCCCGCGAGATTGTAAACGTTCCGGCAATGGGCCAGCGTTCAACGGTAATCTCCATATTAACAGTCATTATGTGCGCCTTAATTGCTACAGTGACATCAAGTCCGAGACTCGATATGTGTGAGGGATGTTGACCGATAGAGCAAACAATTCAAGTGCTTCTGCCGCCGCAGGGTTCCACGTCGATACCGGCGTGTGTGCTGCGGTGCTGACGACGCTCTCTATCCATTGATTTTCAGATCCAGGGACGCCCGAGGCGAATGAATTCGACAGACAACGGCCAGAGCAGAGAGCAGGAGCCCAGCGATATCATCCTTTCGGTCAAGGATGTCAGCGTGTCCTTCGGCCGTTCATCGGTGCTGGAGCACCTGAATCTCGACGTCTATCGCGGCGAGATACTGGGATTTGTCGGCGCATCGGGGACGGGCAAGTCCGTCCTCATGCGGACGATCCTCGGTCTCAATCAGAAACAGCACGGCAATATCAGCATTTTCGGCCATGACATCGATCATGCGACGGAACAGGAAAAACTCAGCGTCGACATGCGCATGGGCGTCCTGTTCCAGCACGGTGCGTTGTTCTCGTCGCTGACGGTTCTGGAGAACATTCAGGTGCCGATGCGCGAATATCTCGACATTCCGCACAGCCTGATGGACGAACTGGCGCGCCTCAAGATCGATCTGGTTGGATTGAAACCGGATACGGCGGAGAAATTTCCGTCGGAACTGTCCGGCGGCATGATCAAGCGTGCGGCGCTCGCCCGCGCTTTGTCACTCGACCCGGACATCGTCTTTCTCGATGAGCCGACATCGGGGCTCGATCCCATCGGCGCTGCGGATTTCGATGAACTGATCGCAAATCTGCGCGATACCATGGGTTTGACGGTCTATATGGTCACGCACGATCTCGACAGCCTGTTCGCTGTTTGCGACCGAATCGCGGTATTGGGTAAGAAAAGGGTTCTTGTGGAAGGAACCATCGACGACATGCTGACGTTTGATGACCCGTGGGTTCAGGAATATTTTCATGGCAAGCGCGCGCGCCAGATCGTGCCGAACGGCAGCAGCAGGCGAAAGTCTGATCGTGTGCAAAGCGCCCGGCAATCCGGGCCGTTGCTGAAGGAACAGGGTTAGGTGGAATAATCGATGGAGACCAAAGCCAACTACGTTCTGGTCGGGATTTTCACGCTTGCGGTCTGCGTCGCGGCGTTCGTCTTCGTGTACTGGATCGCCCGCTATGGCGACAGGCAGGAAATGACGACGCTGGAAATCCGTATCGCCGGTTCGGTCACCGGCCTGGCCGAGGGCAGCCAGGTGCTGTTCAACGGCATCAAGGTCGGCACCGTGCGGCGCCTGAATATCGACAAGACCAATCCTGACGCGGTGATCGCCACCGCGGAAATTGACAGCACGACACCGATCACCCGCTCGACCCAGGCAACCCTCGGCTTTACCGGCCTGACCGGTCTGGCCTTCGTGGAGCTCAAGGGCGGCAAGGTCTATGAGCCCAATCTGCTTGAAGAAGCCGACAAGGATGGCGCCGTCGCGCGTATCGATGCCGACCCGTCCGTGGTCAACAACCTTCTGCAGAAGGCGCAGGACATTCTCGAACGCGTCAACACGGCGATGAGCTCGATCGAGAGTTTCATCACCGAAGTGAAGGGGCCGCTGGTCGATACGGTCAACAACACGAAGAAGTTCACCGATGCGCTGGCCAAGAACTCCGATGTGATCGACAAGTTCAGCCAGAGCGCCGAAGACGTGCAGTCGGTGGTGCGCGAGGCGCGCGAAATGATGACGCGCCTGAATGCCGCTTCCGCCCGGGTCGATGGCGTCCTGGCCAAGGTCGACAATCTGGTGTCCGACGGGGATGGCAGTGTTGTGGCTGAAGCGCGGAACACGCTCAAATCCTATCGTGCGGTTGCCGACAACCTGAACACCAAGCTCGGCCCGATCACGGACAACCTCAACCGCTTCTCCGGACAGGGCTTGCGCGACGTGCAGGCGCTCGTTACCGAGAGCCGCCAGTCGGTCCAGCGCATCGAGCGGGCGATCAGCGATCTTGAGAAGAATCCGCAGCGGGTGATTTTCGGCGGCAGCGGCAATGTGCCGGAGTATGACGGCCGCACGCGCCGTTGACTTTGACAAAGCTGCATCGCATGAAGGTTAATGAATCGTGAAGCTTTGCGTGACAGGGATGATACCATTGGTGAATTCAAGAACGACAATTGCCGCTCTGCTGATGGCTTTGTCCGTTTCCGCCTGCGCCGGAACCAAGAAGCTTGATACATTCGATCTGTCCGGCCCGTCGCTGTCCGACACTTCATCCAGAAAACATGGCAGCCGCCAGATCCTGATCGCTGCGCCATCGGCCCTCAAAGCGCTTGACGGCGAGAATGTCGTTGTCCGCTCCGGACCGAACGCCATTTCGTTCCTGAAGGGCGCACAGTGGTCCGACCGCCTGCCGAACATCGTGCAGACGCGACTTGTGCAGGCCTTCGAGAGCTCGGGCCGCTTCGGCGGTGTCGGCCGTCCCGGCGAAGGCCTTGCCATCGATTATCAGGTGATCAGCAATATCCGCACGTTCGATATCGATGCCTCGGGCAAGGAAACGGCCGTCGTCGAGATCGCCATCAAGATCCTCAATGACAAGAACGGCACCGTGCGCGCCACCCGCGTGTTCCGCTCGACATCGCCGGTCAGCGGCCAGGGCAATGCGGCCTATGTCACCGCGCTGAACCATGCGTTTGACAGCGCCGCAGGCGATATCGTCACCTGGACGCTGTCGGTTATCTAAACCGGAAACTCAGGCGACCTTTTTCAGTTCGCCCGCTGCCGGCCCGGTGGCGAAGGGGAGTTCCTCGTCGGCCCAGCCGGTGATGCCGCCGATCATGATTTTCACCGGGCGTCCCAGTCTTGCGAGCTTCAGTGCCGCCTGATCGGCGCCATTGCAGTGGGGGCCGGCGCAATAGGCGACGAACAGCGTATCGTCCGGCCAGCCCGCCATCCGCTCGGCGGTGATCTCGCGATGCGGGAGATGGATGGCTCCCGGCACGTGACGGCGTTCATAGGCGGCCGGTGTTCCCACCACGTGCAGGAGGACAAAATCCTGTTCGCCCGCCTTCAGCGATGCAGCCACGTCGGCACAATCGGTCTCAAGCGCGAGACGCCGGGAAAAATGCTCGATGACAATCTGTGGTGCGGCGGCAGGGGTTTCGGTAACGTAGCTCATGGGGTTCTCCTGTGTTGCTGCTCAATTGGTAAGGCAAGAAACAAGGCACTGGTAGTTGGCAAGATTGCCATATATCGTCGATATCATGTCAAACGCATCCCTTGCCCCCCGCCTTGAGAATCCGCTGGTTGTCGCCGTTGCCTATGACGGGCTCTGCACGTTCGAGTTCGGCCTGGTCGTCGAAATGTTCGGACTGCCGCGCCCGGAAATGGGCGATGACTGGTACAGATTTGCCGTAGCCAGTATCGAGGTGGGCGAGTTGCGCGCTACGTGCGGCGTGCGCATTCTGGCCGATGGCGGGCTTGACCTGTTCGAACAGGCGGGCACCATCATCATGCCGGGCTGGCGCGGCGTCGAGCATGCAGTGCCGGACGCTTTGGCACAGGCCCTTCGGCGGGCACATGCCAATGGCGCACGGATTCTCTCCATCTGCTCCGGTGTGTTCGTCCTGGCCGCTGCCGGTCTCCTGGCCGGTCGCAGGGCGACGACGCATTGGCGCTATGCCGATCTTCTCGCGGAGCGTTATCCGGATATCGCGGTTGAGCCCAACGTGCTTTACGTGGATGAGGGCAGTGTACTGACCTCTGCCGGGAGCGCGGCGGGCATTGACCTCTGCCTGCATCTGATCCGCCGGGATTTTGGCACCGAGGCCGCCAACAAGGTGGCGCGCCGGCTTGTGGTGGCGCCGCACCGCGAGGGCGGGCAGGCGCAGTTCGTCGAACGGGCCGTGCCGCCGCCGCACGAAGGCGTCCGTCTGTCACCGCTGCTCGAGCGCATGCGCACCGAGCTCAGGCAGGATTTTTCCATCGCAACGCTGGCCAAGGCGGCGGGCATGAGCCCGCGCACCTTCCTGCGCCGCTTCGAGGCCGCAACCGGCACGACGCCGGCCAAATGGCTGCTGTCGGAACGGCTGGCCAAGGCACGGGAACTGCTCGAGCAGTCCGCGCTTTCCGTCGAGATCATCGCCGAGACCACCGGGTTCGGCACGGCTGCCACCCTGCGGCATCATTTTCGCCAGCAGCTGGCAACGACGCCCACCGCCTACCGCGAGATGTTCGGTGGAGAGAAGGCCTTGCAGACGGCGTGAGGACCACGGCAGGGCACATCGTGCGTGGTTCGACAAGCTCACCATGAGGTATGACGTGGGCTGCAGGGAGTCATGTTCTGCAAAGCCTGTGACTGGCTTTGCAACCAAACCACTTTCCTCATGGTGAGCTTGTCGAACCACGCACCACGTATCGTTCACCTACCTATTCAGGCTCGCCGAACCATTGCGCCGCGATCTGCGCAAGGTCCTCCATGTCAGAGGCGTTTGCACCGGCCCAGGCGACGATGCCGTCAGGGCGTACAAGCACGGCGCGCAGGCCAAGCCGGTTTCTGGCATCCCGTGCGAGATAGCCGATCCGGCCGCCCCAGCGGCGTGCCAATGCCTGAAGCGGTGCCGTGGCGTCAAAGTCCAGGAGGAGACCTTTCCCGCTTCCAAGATGCCCGCCGAGAAACGTCCCGTCGACCAGCTCGAAGTCGGGCGCACTGCGGCCGACCAGCGGGTGGCTGCCACCAAGATCGTAGCGGAGAGACACGCCCCAGACGCGTTCGGCGAAGTAGGTTGCACCATCGCGCGTGTCGATGAGATCACGGATGATGGCTTCGAGCGCACGGGAACTGCGGCTCGGCCGCATGAGCGTGACCTGGGCGCGCGACCAGTCAAGCACCTGCGCTCCGACCGGATGCCGTTCGCTCTCATAACTGTCGAGCAGGCCGGACGGCGCGGTGCCCCGGATTGTTGATGCAAGCTTCCATCCCAGGTTCATCGCGTCGCCAAGCCCGAGATTCAGCCCCTGTCCGCCGAGCGGGGAATGGATGTGCGCGGCGTCACCGGCGAGCAGCATCCGTCCGTTGCGGTAGGCGGTGGCCTGACAGGCGCGATCCGTCCACGTGGTGGCAAGCGTAAGCGCCGTCACCGTGATGCCGGTGCCGGAGACGCGGCGCAGCACCGCCTGCACGTGGTCGAGCGTGATCGGCCGGGTCCGGTGGCAGGCGCCGCCGTCGAAATCGACCATCGCGATGGTTCCGGGCTTCTGGTAGGTGTACATGCCCGTCGGCGTATAGTGACGGCCGGGGGCAAGCATGTCCCGATCAGCCATCTCGACCTCAACGGAATAGCCGGTGAATTCGGGATCGGTGCCGGCGAATGTAAAACCGCCAGCCTTGCGCACGGTGCTGCGCCCGCCGTCGCAGCCGACGAGCCAGCGTCCGTGAAAGGCGGTGCCGCCGGCATGAACGGTCACGCCATCATCCGACTGCTCGAAACCTTCCACGCCGAGGCCGCGCCTGATCTCGACGCCCATCGCGTCAGCCCGGGCGGAAAGGACGGATTCCACCTGCTGCATGGTGGTGGCCAGGTTGGCGGCGGCTGGGCCGGGCAGCCGATAGGGCCATTTTGAGGTGTCGATCGTGTCCTGGAAAAACTGGATGCCGGCGAAATGGCCGCCGGGGCGGCGCGGCTGTTGCCTCCAATGCGCGGCAGCCGGTGTCCTATCCGATGGTTCTTTTTGCTTGGCCGAGATGTCATCCAGCAGCCCGCGGCGGTAAAAGGCTTCGACGGTAGGGGCGGAAAGGCCGCGCATGCCGAACGGCAGCCCTTTCAACGGGGAGTGCGGGTTTTCGGCTTGCTCCAGCACCAGGACCGAGAGGCCGGCGAGGCGCAGTTCGCAGGCGAGAAACAGGCCGACAGGACCTGCACCGGCAATCACAACATCATAAATCCTGGGAAAATCGGGCATGAACTACTCCTTTGTGGTCGTTCGACCGGAGCGGTTCATCGTTCTGTGAACCACACGGACGAACAAGAAACGCTTGGACAGCGTTGGCTGTTCGTCGAGGGGAACACATGCACGAGGCAGGGACAGAGCTTCCGTTTCCGAAAGGACTTGGGCTTACCAAACCAAGTCTGCCTTTTCCGACGCGGCATATATAGCGCCGGAGCCGCCGACCTGCAACGGGAGATGTTCCATTCGCTGCAGGCCTGTCTCCGGCGCTGATGGGCGGGCAACAAAAAACGCGGCCCCGAGGCCGCGTTTTTCAGTTCTGACAGGACACCGCCTTAGCGCAGGCGGTTACTCGCATGCGCCAGCATGGTGTAGACCTTGCCGGTATCCGACGTCAGGTAGTTCTGGGTCAGGACATTGTCGCGATCGTTGCGGGCAACGTCTTCCAGCAGGCGCTCGAAGTCGTCCATGTAGCGGTCGACGGCGCGGCGGAATTCGCTGTCTGCCTGGTACTTGCGCTTGATCTCGTCAAACGTCTGCTGACCCTTCAGCGTATAGAGGCGACGGGTGAACACATTGCGTTCACCGGCGCGGTAACGCTGCCACAGTTCAACCGAAGCCTCGTGGTCGATGGCACGGGTGATATCGACCGAAAGCGAGTTCAGCGATTCAACCACCTGACCGGGCGAACGTGCCTCGGGCGCCTTTGCCTTTGGCTCGGCCGGAGCTTCATCGCTGGATGCGCGACGGAGCAGGTCGGAAACCCAGCCATTGCCCTGCTTGGGCTGTTCCGGGTTGCCGCGCACATCGAGGCTGCCGCGCATGGCCGGAGCCGGAGCAGCGGGTGCCGCAGCAACGGCGCGTGGTGCTGCAACCGGTTCGCTGCGCTGCGGCTGCGGGGCCTGTGCAACGGCTGCTGCCGTACGGGCAGGAGCAGGGGCGCGGGCGGCCCGGGCTTCGCCGACGTCGGTCAGGCGTCCGGACTTCTGCACGATTTCCGATAGTTCCTTCAGCGCATTGATCTGCTCGGAAACAGCCTTGCGCATCTGCGCTGTCGACTGCTTGGCTTCTTCCGGCATGTCCATGACACCACGCTGCAGTTCGGAGCGGGTCTCTTCGAGTTCCGCACGGATGGCAGCGGAGGAGCGGCGGATTTCGTCCGTCGCATTGGCGAACTTCTGCGATGCCTGTTCGACAACTTCCGCGATCGAATTGCGGATCTGTTCGGTTGTCTGCGTGGCACGGCCTTCGGCCCGGTCGAAGGCGGAGGAGACCAGGGATTCGAACGACCGCATGGTCTTTTCGATGTGCTCGGATTTCTCCACCAGACCGGTTGCCAGATTCTGCAGGGCAGCCTGACGTTCGTCGAAGGTCGAAGCGAGGTTCGACTGCGACGAGTTGATCAGTTCCGATGCAGCACCCAGCATCTTGCCATGCTCGTCGAAACGCTTGGCGATGGAGGCAATGTCGACGAGTGTCGTGTTCGACAGCTGCGAGAGCTTGCCGATATTGCCGTCGATCAGGCGTGTCGAAGACTGGAAGGACTCGGCAGCACGCGTTGCGTTTTCGGCAAAGGTGGTTGTCGTGTCGAGCAGGCGGCCGTCGATGTCGCCAAGGTTCTTGGTGGCCATGTCGATCAGCTCGCCCAGCTTCGCATTGGAAGAGGAGAGGCGGTCGATCAGGTTGCTGACGTCGTCGGTCAGGCCTGCCTTGGCTTCCTGGACAGCGGTGATGGTTTCCGCGGTGCGGCTGGCGATGGCATTGATCAGGGCCGCATTTTCCACGCGCAGGCGTTCTGTCGCCGCCGTGGTGGCTTCGACAAGCTGCGAAGCGAGCGTACGGCCATTGTCAGCAAGGCTCTCGACGAGCGGCTGCGCCGTGTTGTCGAGGATGCTGATGATCTCCTGCGAGCGGGCCGCCAGCACTTCGTTGAGTTCGCGGGTGCTTTCGGCCAGCTTGGAGGCGGTGGAATCCGTGGCCGCGGTGAAGCGGGCTTCCAGTGCTTCCAGATTGGCTGCGGCTTCCGTTGCCCGCTGACCAAGACGCTTCTCGGTTTCAGCCAGGCTTTCGTTCATCCGCTGGCTGAATGCCTCGCCGTGACCGTCGAGCGCTTCACCGGCCTTCTGTGCTTCGCCGGTGAGGGTGGAAGCGGCTTCGGTGATCTTGTCGCGCAGGGTGCGGGCAACGACCGAGGCGCTCTGTTCAAGCGACTTGCGGACATTGTCGACACCCATGGCGAGCGCACTCTGCATGGTCGTCGTGCGTTCGTCGATGGTGCCGCCATGGGTTTCGAAGGCCTTGGCGAGCACTTCGGCGCTGTCGTGCAGAACGGCCTGCAGGGCAACGGTACGATCGCTGATGGCGCTGGCCTGACCGTCGAGGGTCTGGCTGAGCGTCGTATTGCCATGTTCCATCGCTGCGCGAATACCGCTGATACGGTCGTCGAGCACGCTGGCATGGGTGTTGAGTGTCTCACCAATGCGGGCATCGCTGTCGGCGAGGCTTGCCGCGATGGCCGCGGCCCGCTCGTCGATCGTGCCGACATGGGCGGCAAGCGTATCGCTGATACCGGCATTGCTGTTGGCAAGCGTTGCCTGGATGGCTGCCGCGCGCTCATCGAGCGTGTTGACGTGCGAGGCAAGTGTGCTGCCGATCTTGGCGGTGCTGTTGGCAAGCGTCGACGTGATCGTCGCAGCCCGCTCGTCAATGGCGCCGACATGCGAGGCGAGCGTGTCGTCGATGCGCGCACTGCTGTTCGAAAGCGCTGCCGAGATTGCGGCTGCCCGTTCGTCAATCGCATTGACATGCGAGGCAAGCGTATCACCGAACTGGGCGTTGCTGTCGTTGAGCGTTGCCCGGATTCCGGCGGCACGTTCGTCGATGGCCGTGACGTGCGAGGTGAGCACATTGCCGATCTGGGCATTGCTGCTGTCGAGAACAGAGCGGATGCCGGCAGTGCGTTCGTCGATGATCGACGCATGACCGGCCAGGGTCTGGCCGATTTGCGCATGGGTGTTTTCAAGCGCCGCCTGGATGGCCGCGGTGCGCTCATCCAATGCCGAGGCATGGGAAGAAAGTGTGTTGCCGATGCGTGTATCGCTGTTGGCGAGCGCCTGTTCGATACCGGCGGTGCGGTCCTCAATGGCGCTGGCATGCGATGCCAGAACATTGCTGATGCGCTCGTCACTGCTGGTCAGGGCGCTTTCAATGCGGCTTGTACGGCCATCAACGGATTCAATGAAGCCGCTGAGCGTGCCGTCGATGCGCGCACCGCTGTTGAGCAGGGTCGACTGGATTTCCGCGTTGCGGGCGTCAATGGCCTGCGTGTGGGCGGCCAGCGTCTCGTCAAGCTTGGCGTCGCTGCCAGCCAGAGCGAGCTGGATGTCCTGATTGCGCTCATCAAGGCTCTTGGCATGATGGTCAAGAGTCTGGGCAATCTTGGCGTGCGTGTCGACAAAGGCGGCGCGCATACCGGACGTGCGGTCGTCCATGATCTTGGCATGGGCTTCGAGCGTTTGGCCGATGCGGGCATCGCCAGCCAGGATCGCGGCTTCAACACCGGCACTGCGGGCATCGATGCTGCGCACGTGTTCGTCCAGGGTCTGGCGGATCTTTTCATCCGTGTCGGAGAATGCAGCGTGCATGCCCGACGTACGGTCCTCGATGGCCTTGGCATGGGAATCGAGCGTCGCGCCGATGCGGGCATCATTGTCAGCCAGTGCCGCACGCAGACCGGAGGTGCGGTCATCGATCGATGCGGTGTGACCGTCGATGATCTGGCCGATGGCTGCCGTGCTGGTTTCGAGAACGGAGCGCAGTGTCGACGTATGGTCGCCAAGCTGTCCGGCCTGATCGCGAATGATCGAGGCAGCCCGTTCTGTTTCGCCGGAAAGGGTCGCAGCGAGGGCTTCGCGGCTTTCGGCCAGCCTGTCGGCAAAGAGCGTCGTGTTGGTGGACAGCAGGCTTCCAACCGATTCGGAAAGGCTCGAGAGGTCATTGCCGATCTTTGCCTTCGTCTCGTCGACGATACCGTCAATCGAAGCGCGGCCGTCAGTGAAGGTCTTGGCGATGTCGCGGGTACGTTCGATCAACTGTTCATTGATCTGGCGCGCACGGGCTTCCAGCGCTGAATTCAGGCGTTCGGTGCTGGCATCCAGCGACTGGGCGCGGGTTTCGAATTCAGCGAGCAGGGAACGGCCGCGCTCGTTGATTGTCGTGTCGAGCCCGGCGAGACGCGTATCGAATTCACCGACCAGAGTCTGGGTGGCGTTGCCCAGCAGCGACAGCATGCTGTTGGTGCGGCCATCCAGCGTATCGGCCAGCTTCATCGTCACCGAATCGGTCTGTTCGGACAGCGCTGCAATCCGCATTTCCAGAAGATTTGCAAAGGCTTCGCCCGAAGTGGTGATCTTGGCCGAGATGTCGTCGGAGCGCGAACCGATCGATTCGGCAATTGTGTGCCCGCTCTGGGTCAGGCGATCGATGAGCGTGTCGCCGGACTGGTTGATCGACATGGTCAGGTTGGTCGAGGCATTGAGCAGATTGTCACGCAGCGAATCACCAGCCAGGGACAGTTCATCCTTCAGCTGTTCATGTGCGCTGGAGATCGAAGCACGAACCCGTTCGGCATGGCCGATGACCGATTCGCGTTCGCCGCCAAGACGGTCGACCAGCGTGCGGATGCGGTGTTCGTTGTCGGTATAGACGCGTTCCAGCTGGTTGACCTCGGTCTGAACAAGCGTTTCCAGCTCAACGGCACGGGCGAGGGTGCGTTCGACACCTTCGCTCATCGCGGCGACTTCACGGCGAACGGCCTGGCCCAGCGAGGCCACGCGGTCGGACGAGAGCATTTCCGGCTCGGAAAGACGCATGGCGGCTTCGGCCATGGAGCGGGCGGCATACTGCATTTCCTGCGCGCGGCGCACCATCAGGGCAAAGGCCCAGAACAGCATGATCGGAACGATGATCGCGACGGCGAGGGCAATCGCATAGGGCGCGGCGGCAAAATCGGCGAAGGACCGAATCGACCACAGGGACGAGCCGTAGAGCGCCTGACCAAGCGCAAGAACGCCGGCGGCCCAGAGCACGCTGACGATTGCGGTGACCAGTCCATAGGAGCGCGGCGCCTGGTTTGAAACCGGCGAACGGGTCGTTTGGGTATTCTGCAGCAAATCGTCATTTGCCGGCTTGAATGTCTGCGGCGGCACGGCGGGCGCCTTTGGCGGCGCGGGCGGAGCAGCGGGAATCGGGTTGGCAGCCTGGATCTGCGGCTTGGGCGCCGGCAGCGGAATCGTGTTCTCCGCGGCAAGGCTTTCCTTGATTTCCACGGGCTTTACAGGTTCCGGAACGACGGGCGGATTGTGTTTTTCCGCCGCCAGTTCCTGCGCTGCCTGGGAAATCTGCGCTTCGAGATCGTTGAAAGAGATCAGATCGTCATCGACTGGCGAAAGATCCATATCCATGCCGAGTGTGGACTCATCGAAATCAATTTCTAGAGCCTTTTCAAGAGCTTCACCAAGTTCATCCTCGGCTTTCGCTGCTTTGTTCTTCGGGGCTGTGGCCATGTTTACCTCGCAATATTGGGCAGTGACCACATGTGGAGTCGACTGCGCCATACTCTTTACGCCTTAAGTCTATCGTACTGGCACATGGATTGGAAAGAAACAATGGATTCGGGAAATGCTTAAAAGTTTAAACACAAGGTTAATTTTTTTGGCCCGAACCAAATTTTGCCGGAATGCCTGAATTAACCCTTCGTTCACCACATCGGGCCAATTCGGGGGGTAGCGGCCACGCTTTAACCCAGAATATCCGGCATTTGATTAAACTTGTGCATTCATTTGAGTCTGAGTTCAGGAGAGTATCATGGCACTGCCACAACAAGCGTCAATGGCTTTTGCGCTGCCGGGCGGCGAAACGTCCAAACCATCGCGCAAACGGCCGATCGATCTTGTGCATCTTACCCGCGAGACATTCGGCAACCGGGCACTCGAGACCGAAATCCTCAGCCTGTTCTCCCGGCAGATCTCCGGAATCGTCAACCGGCTGAGCCAGGCGAATGCGGATGAACGGGTTCGTCTCGCCAAATCGCTCAAGGGTTCGGCGCGCGCCGTCGGTGCCTTCCGCGTGGCCGATCTGGCCGAATCGATTGAACAGTCGCCGGGCAACACGAAGCTGCTCAGCGAACTTCATCCCGAAATCGACGGTGTGCGTGATTATATAGCGGCGATCACGCGCTAGGGCCTCAGTCCGGGGGCGGGCCCCCAGGCTGCGTCAGGGAGTGCAATTGACTTCCCTGCCCAAATCCCTATCTCAGCGGTAACTTTTCTGCTTGGGGCTTTTTTCATGGCAAAGATCACGTTTGTCACTTTCGATGGCGTCCGGATTGAAACGGAAGCCGAGAACGGCTCGACCGTGATGGAAAGTGCCATCCGCAACGCCGTGCCGGGCATCGACGCGGAATGCGGCGGTGCCTGCGCCTGCGCGACCTGCCATGTCTATGTCGACGGCGCATGGAAGGACGCGGCCGGAGAACCGGAAGCCATGGAAGAAGACATGCTGGACTTCGCCTATGACGTGCGTCCGAGCTCGCGCCTGTCCTGCCAGATTCGCGTTTCCGATGAACTGGACGGGCTTGTCGTGCATGTTCCGGAACGTCAGGCCTGACATTCCGCATATTTTGCCTGATATTTTCTCACCGACCGATTAGAATTGCTCCATTCCAGACCGCGGGCGGGTATGAAATACTGCACTGGTTTGTCATGAGGAATTGTCGATGAGTGAAATAACCAAAACGGACGTTGTGATCATTGGTGCCGGGCCTGTTGGCCTCTTTGCCGTGTTCGAACTCGGCCTTTACGATCTCAAATGCCATCTGATCGATATTCTCGACCGTCCCGGCGGCCAATGCGCCGAGCTCTACCCGGAAAAGCCGATCTATGACATTCCGGCCTGGCCCGAGATCAGCGGGCAGGGTCTGACGGACAAGCTGATGGAGCAGATCAAGCCGTTCGCGCCGCAATTTCATTTCAATCGCATGGTCACCCGGCTGGAACGCCAGCCCGATGGCCAGTTCCACGTGGAAACGGACGAAGGCGAGGTTTTCGAAACCAAGGTGGTGGTGATTGCCGCCGGCGGCGGCTCATTCCAGCCGAAGCGCCCGCCGGTTCCCGGCATCGAAGCCTTCGAGGGCAAGAGCGTCTTTTATTCGGTGCGCCGCATGGAGGAGTTCCGTGACGAAGACGTGCTGATTGTCGGCGGCGGCGATTCGGCCCTGGACTGGGCGCTGAACCTGCAACCAATCGCCCGCAGTTTGACCGTGGTGCATCGCCGTGCCGAATTCCGCGCGGCGCCCGACAGCGTCAAGAAAATGTTCGAACTGGTCGAGCGCGGCAGCGTGCGGTTCGAGCTTGGACAGGTTTCCGGACTGACGGGCACCGACGGGCAGCTGTCCAGCGCCACGATCAAGGCTGCGGAGGGAGAGACGGAGATTCCGGTCACCCGCCTGCTGCCGTTCTTCGGTTTGACGATGAAACTCGGCCCGATTGCCGATTGGGGGCTCAACCTGCATGAAAATCTCATACCGGTGAATGTCGAGACCTTCGAAACCTCTGAACCGGGGATTTTCGCCATCGGCGACATCAACTGGTATCCCGGCAAGCTGAAGCTGATCCTGTCCGGTTTCCACGAGGCGGCGCTGATGACCCAGGCGGCCAAGCGCATCGTCAGCCCCGGCGAGCGGGTGGTGTTCCAGTATACGACCTCATCGACCAGCCTGCAGAAGAAGCTGGGCGTCGCTTGAAAGATGAACCGGCGCGTCAGCGCCGGTCACACTATCCCTTTTTCTTTTCCATCTCGCGCTGGATGCGGAATATGAGCAGCCGTTCGAAGCGGCGCTCAAAATTCTTTCCCTCCACGCGGTCAAACTGAATCTGCGCAGCGTCCTGCTCCTTCATCAGCTTGACCATGAGCTTGGCCGCATCGGCTTTCATCTCTTCGCAATTGCTGCGCCAGGGCAGGGCTTTCATCGCCCGTTCCATATCGCCGGCAGCGGTGCGGGCGATCACGATATGGCTCTCTTCATGACGTTTGATATCGGCCGACAGCGTATCCCAGATCATGGCGAGATCGGGCTTGGCCGAAGCGCGCTGTTTCCAGCGCGGCAGGTGGACCTGGGCGTGAATGGTGATGTTTGCCTCGACAACCCGGCAGCTCTTGCCGTCGGAGCCGTATTTGACCTTGGTGTTGAACCGCATCTGTGTCGCACCGGGATGGCGAGGCCCGGTCTTGTGCAGTTGCGGACCACGCCGGCTCAACTCGCGGTCGAGATCGGCGGCGGTCGTGCCGGACAGCGTGAAATACTTGTAATTGCGCAGGACCACGGCCGCATTGGCGCTTTCTGTCGCGAGCAGGCATGCAAGTGCGAGAGCCGCCGTTCTGACAATCGTTTTCATGGGGACTGGTCCTTCATTTCGGCCAAAGCCTGCCTGTGCTCCCGATACTGTAGCGCCAAAAACGTTGCGGATGAATTGACGTGACGGCCGTTCTGTTCAAAAACAACAGCAGCAGTACAGTCTTGAAAGGAGCATCCCATGCAAAGAGAGTGGCGTCTGGCGCATGGGCGATCCCTCACCCTCGGGCCGGTGTCTGTCATCATGGGTGTCCTCAATGTCACGCCGGATTCGTTTTCCGATGGCGGCGTGCATCTGGCGCTGGACAAGGCCATCGAGGGGGCGAGGGCGATGATTGCCGAGGGGGCAACCATCATCGATGTCGGCGGCGAGTCGACCCGTCCCGGCGCAACCCGCGTCGATCCCCGGACCGAACAGGCGCGGGTACTTCCGGTCATCGAGGCCCTCGCAGGGGAAACCGATGTCCTCATTTCCGTCGATACCTATCGCGAGGAAACCGCGCGGCTGGCCGTTGCCGCCGGTGCGCATATCGTCAATGACGTGTGGGGTGTCCAGCGCGAACCGGCGATTGCCGATCTTGCGGCGGAAACCGGTGCCGGGCTTGTCATCATGCATACGGGCCGGGAGCGGGAGCGCGATCCGGATGTCATCGTTGACCAATTCGCTTTCCTCAACCGGTCACTTGAGATCGCCAGGCTGGCCGGCGTGGCGCGCGAGCAGATCGTGCTTGATCCGGGTTTCGGCTTTGCCAAAGAAACCGAGGAAAACCTTGCTTTGATGCGGCGGTTCGGCGAGCTGCAGGCCTTTGGTTATCCCTTCCTGGCGGGTACGTCGCGCAAGCGTTTCCTCGGCGCCGTGACAGGGCGCGATGCGGACCAGCGCGACGTGGTCACGGCCGCGACATCCGCGATCCTGCGGCTGGCCGGTGCGGATGTGTTTCGCGTGCATGACGTCAGGATGAACCGGGATGCGCTGGCCATTGCCGATGCCATGCTTGCAACCCGGAGTGCCGGGACATGAGCCTCGTGCACAAGGCGTGGCTGGGACTGGGCGGCAATATCGGCGAACCCGTTCAGTCGATGGCGGAAGCCCTGCAGGCCCTCGACCGCCGCGATGATACGCGGGTCACTGCCGTTTCGCCGGTTTACCGGACGCCGCCGTGGGGAAAGATCGATCAGGCGTGGTTTCACAATGCCTGCGCCTGTGTCGAAACATCCCTCGAACCGGAAGCTTTGCTGGCGGCCACGCTGGATATCGAGCGCCGGATGAAACGGGAGCGGATCGAACGCTGGGGACCGCGCATCATCGACATCGACCTTTTGGCCTATGAGGGCAGGGAGCACTTTGAAAGCCCGACGCTGACACTGCCGCATCCGCGCATGACGGAACGGGCCTTTGTGCTGGTGCCGCTCGGCGATATCGCGCCGGATCTTGTGGTCAGCGGCAAAAGCATTGCCGGATGGGCCGTCCTGTGTGACCGTTCCGGCATAGAAAAAGCCCGCGACGAGGCGGGCTGGTGGCGCGACAACCGAACGGATTGATCAGTTCTTGGCGATGCTGCTGACCGCGGTGTTGTCCACCCGCTTCAGGGTCATGCCGACAACCGGGATCAGCGTATCTTCCAGCCGCACGGATATGGTGACGTTCAGCGTGTTGTCGCCGGTAAACTTGGCCAGCATTGCGCCGGTCAGCTGTTTGCGGGTGATGTTCAGGACAACCCGGTCGCCGGCAACACTGCCGCCGGTGATATCAAGGCCCTTGCCCGCCGCACCGTCGAGGAACGTGCCCTTGTAGGTGCCGCCGGAACGGGCGATGGTTGCCTTCATCGGCTGGTTGAAAATGCCGACACGGCAATTGCCGTCCAGCGTCATGCCTGCGGTCTCATCGGGCGTTGAACCGTCGAGCGTGCAGGTGAATTTCGTGCCTTTGTACTTGCCGGCAACGATCTCGCCGGGACCAACCCACTGGCCTTCGACGGTCTGAAAGAACTCGGCGTCCTTGTCTTTGTCCTTGGCTTGTGCGGAAAACGCGAAGAGCGCGCATGCGAACAAAGATATGGTAGCGGCAGCTGCGCGTGTTTTCATTGGGGTTACTCAACACAAATCATTGAAATGACGATGACCGATCATCGGTTGGAATGGTTAACGGATGGTTGCCATTCCTGCCGAAATTGCAACCCCGTCCACAGGATTATTGTTTTTTCCCGCCGCCGATACGGGCAAGATCCCCAATAAAATCGCTGATCCCCGGGCGTTTTTCCGCATTGAACGGAAACGGGCGGACCAGATCCATTGCGGAAATGCCGATGCGCGCGGTCATCAGGCCGTTGATGACGCCTTCGCCCAGCCGCGCCGAGAGCTTTGCCGCGAGCCCGTGGCCGACAAGCTGCTGGACGATGCTGTCGCCCATGGCCACGGTGCCGGTGACAGCGAGATGGGCGATCACGTTGCGGGTCAGCTTGAGGAAGCCCAGCGTGCCGGGGCGTCCGCCATAGAGTTCCGACAGGCGGCGGATCAGCCGGGCCGACTCGAAAATAACATAGCCGATATCGACGAGGGCGCGCGGACTGACGGCGGTGACAACCGAAACGCGCTTTGCTGCGGCGAGAATGAGCTCGCGCGCCTGCCGGTCGAGCGGGCGCAGCAATTCGGTTTCCGTCAGGCGGATGAGATCGCGTCCGTCGATCACGTCGTCGCGCAGGTCGTGCAGCAGGGCACGGCCCTTGGCGGTCGCCGGCATGGTCTCGGCGATGGTGACCAGCCGCGCGACGGCGGTCTTGGCCTGCCGTGCGTCATTATCGGCCGCCGCCTTGGCCGCCTCATCGCGCAGCGATTGTACCGACGCGAGGCGGCGCAGGGCAAGGGTTTCGCGGATGACGATGGCCAGAAGCGAGAGGGCGGCGACGATGCCGACGGCAAGCGCCGCCCAGCCAAGCCAGGGCGCGCGCTCGAACAGGGTGCGGATGAGATTATCGGCCCATAGCCCGACGGCGAGCGATACCAATACGCCGAGGGAGCCGGTCAGCACGGATGCAAAGGAGAACCGTTTCTTGCGCGGCAGCGCTGGTGGCGGGGTCAAGGCATCCAGTTCATCTGCCGTTGCGGCATCGAGGTCGAACACATCAACGGGTGCCGGTGTGATCACCGCGATATCCCTGATTGCGGTGGGCCTGCGGGCTTCGGCGGGTTTGTGCGGCGTTTCCGTCCTGGCGCGCGCGGTTGCCTCCGGCGGGGCCATGCGGAAGGCTGCAGGTTTGCGTGGGGTGCTGTCGGTCATGCGAGGCGGTCTCCGATCAGGAACTGAAGCGCGCGATCAAGCCGGATATGCGGCAGCGACAGTGTAAACCCTTCTGCGGTCTTTTCGAGTACCGGCGGACGGAAACGGACGAAGCGAATGGCCGGATCTTCAGAAGCCGATTCCGGTCCTTCGAAAATTGAATCCGGTCTTTCCGGTAAGTCACCGGGAAATATGGCTGTTTCCGTCTTGCCGTCGAAGTGTTCGCCGTCGATCGTTTCGCCCTTCAGCGGCGTTCCGACGATGACGGGGAGGATTTCCTTGCCCTGGGTAACGGTTGCCTCGCGCGTGGTGCGCACCGCCGCCATGGCCAGCACGTCGACATTCGCGCCGGAAAAGTCGGCACGGCCGACGGCCCGGTCCACCAGGCGGCGGACGATGGCCTGCAGCCGGTCATGGCTTTCATGGTGCAGATGATCGGCCTTGGTTGCGGCAATCAGAATGCGGCCGATGCGCCGCTGGACAAGCCCGGTGAGGAAATTGGTGCTGCCGGGACGAAAGCAGGAGAGGATTTCCGTCAGGGCACGCTCGAGATCGGCAATGGCGGACGATCCAGCATTCATCGCCTGCATGGCATCGACCAGCACGATCTGCCGGTCGAGCCGGGCAATGTGCTCGCGGAAAAACGGTTTGACCACATGGGTCTTGTAGGCCTCGTAGCGGCGCTCCATCATGGCGGCCAGCGAGCCGGGGCGGAACTTGCCGGATTTGAGATTGGGCAGGGGTGCGAAGGTGAGGGCGGGTGAGCCGTCGAGATCGCCAGGCATCAGAAAACGGCCGGGCGGCAGCGTCGACAATGCGCGCTCGTCGGCCTTTCCTGCTTTGAGGTAGCCGGTGAAACTGCGCGCAAGTCGCTGCGCCGTTACTTCGTCGGCCTGCGCATCGGCATCAATGGCGTCCGCCACGGCAAGCCACTCGCTTGCCAGCTCGCGGCGGCTTTCAAGGCGCGCCAGATCGAAGGAGTCGCTGGAGAATTCGGCATAGGACTTGTTGAGGAGCGGCAGGTCGAGCAGCCATTCGCCGGGATAGTCGACAATATCGAGGGAAAGCTTGCCGCCGGAAAACATGCGGTTCCACATCGACGCGGATTCGTATTCGATGGTCAGCCGCAGCTCCGAAATGGCCCGGGTGGAATCCGGCCAGATACGGTCCTCGATGAGCGCCTTGAGGTGGTCCTCATACTGGAAGCGCGGCACGGCGTCGTCCGGCTGCTCCTCCAGATAGGCCTTGGCGATCCGGCCGGATTTCTGCGCTTCGAACATCGGCAACCTGCCGCCGTGGATGAGATTGTGCACCAGCGCGGTGATGAAAACGGTCTTGCCCGCCCGGGAAAGGCCGGTCACACCAAGCCGGAGCGAGGGCGAAACCAGCCCCGCGGTCCGATCCGCCAGGGTATCGAGGGCGATCTTTGCCTCGTCGGTCAGTGTTGTCAATGTTCCCAAGTCAATCGTCCTGCACTTTCGCCCGTTCTCGGCCCGGATATAGGGGTGACACGTCTAATGACAAGACGTTGGCTTTTTTCAGAGGTGCTCGGACGGCGACAGGAACGTGCTCAGTGTCCCGGTTCCATGGCGGATTTCCGCCAGCGGAGCGGCAAAATCAATGACGGCGAGCCCCGCCGTGGGAAAACCGGCTGCGAAGGTGGGGTGAGCGGGCGGATCGCCGCGCCCGGCAAGGGCAATGGCCACATCCTCCATCATCGGATTGTGGCCGACCAGCATGACGGAATGGGCATTTTCATGCTCAAGCCCCGCCATGCGGATGGCTGTCAGATAGTTGTCGGCGCTGCCGGAATAGAGTTTTTCCAGATCTTCCAGAATGAAGGAGGGTTGCAGGGCGATATGCTCCAGTGTCTGCCTTGCCCGAACGGCGGTCGAACAGAGGACGATGTCCGGCCGCAGCCCGAACCGCTTCATCTCTTCGCCCAGAACGGTTGCCGATTGAATCCCGACGGAGTCCAACGTCCGGTCAAAGTCTTTTTGCCCGGGAGATGGCCAGACTGCTTTGGCATGGCGGAGTAAATAGACCTGGCTCATCTTTAGGGTCCGGACCCGTTAATCTGGTCGAAATGGTATGAGGCTTTTCGTTCGGATACAAGGAGCAAAGGCGATGGCAATATGGTTCATTTTCAAGCCTTTGCGACGATGTAGCCGGGCGAAAAGACCATATCCTCCGGACGCCGAAACGGCTGCAAGCTGCCGTGTCGAGCCGCTCGGTCGGGGGAAAGGCCCCGCCCTTCGCATCTCTCCTCGCATCTTCTTGCCGTTTCAGGCGCCCTTTCGATCAGATTAATGGGTCTGGACCCTTAACCCCACCGTGTTTTGCTTATTTTAGGACACAATGAATGGATAAACCTCTGCGGCAAATGACGCAATTCTCAAATAATTGTGCAAAACCGGCCTGTCCTATTTATGGGCGGCCTGCATTTCTGCGAGGCATTGGTTAAACAGTGCCAGCGGGTACAGGCGACCAAAACCGGTATTTTGCCGTATTTTCGGCTGGAATATCGCATTTTATGTCGAGATGGCCCGCATTTGGCGGATTGTTTGCCGATTATTTAAGCAAAATCGCTTTGTTCGAATCCCTTAACAGCCTGTCGTTTTGCAGTTGTGCGGCTTTGTGACACGACCTATATAGGCCTCCTCGCGTCTCATAGGTGCAGGGTGATTCAAAGATGAATAAACTTATCGATCTTGACTATAAGCCCACGGATGACGAGCCTTTCATGAGTGATCGGCAGAAATCCTATTTTCGTGAAAAACTAATCAACTGGAAGAACGACATTCTGCGGGAGGCGCGTGAAACGCTTGAGATCCTGCAGCAGGAAAATGCGAACCTGCCAGATATCGCTGATCGTGCATCGTCCGAAACGGACCGTGCGATCGAGTTGCGGGCGCGTGACCGGCAGCGCAAACTGATCTCAAAGATCGATGCAGCCTTGCAGCGCATTGATGACGGAACATACGGGTTTTGCGAGGAGACCGGTGATCCGATCAGCTTGAAACGTCTGGATGCACGGCCGATAGCTACACTTTCCATCGAGGCGCAGGAACGTCACGAACGACGCGAGAAAGTCTACCGCGACGATTGATGCGACCTTGATGAAACCAATAAAAAAGCCCGGATCGTTCCGGGCTTTTTTATTGGAGAAGCCTCTTTGAAGACTACCGCTTTTCCGGCCTGGACAGATCCCCGAGCAGGCGCTCCATTTCGTCCTCGATGCTGCCGGTCTCCTTGCGCACTTCCTCATCGGGCGTGATGTGGAGTTCGCCTTCGAGATCCGACTCGAAAGCATCGCCGAAATCAAGGTCCGCCAGATTGATGTCCGGTTCCTTCGCCTTGGCCGGCCCGAGAATTTCCAGCGACGAATCTTCGTGGATGGACCTTACGCCTTCACTCTGCACGGCGAAGGGGAACGCCGCCGCCGTGGTGGTTCTGGTTTCCACAGGCGTCTTGGTTTCCGGATGTGTCTCGTCAAAATGCGGCAGGGCATCGATGTGCGGTTCACTGCGCTGGCTTGCACCAAAGGACGGCGAGGCCGTCCGCTGCCAGCCATTGTCCCTATGCGGCGCCTCGATATGGGGTGTCCCGGCAGGCTGCTGCGCGGCGGCGGGTGGCGATACGGCATCGGGCGCACTGGCGATCGGAGGAATGGGCGCCATGGGTGGAACGGGCGGCAGCGGCGCTGCTGCCGTGATGGGGCGCTGTGGTTCGGGCTGCATCGTTTCGCGTTGCGCAGCCGCCGCTTGAACCGGAGCGGCCGGACGAACCGGCGCGGGCGGTGTTGCAGGCTGCACCGGCGCTACGGGCCGGCTGACCGGAGTGACGGGTGGTGAAACGCGCGCCGGAGCCACGGGCTGCGGGCGGGGTGCCTCAACCGGCCGCGCCTCGGCTTTCGGCTCGGCATCCGCCGGAGCGATGGTGGCCGCGGGTTCGACGCGGGACTGCGGCTTGGCAAACTGACGGATATTCTGCTCGATCACCAAATCGCTGGGGCCGCCGATCAGGATCAGGTGTTCCACGTCGTCGCGCCGCACCAGAACCAGGCGGCGGCGATTATCGACAGCGGCCGCATCGGTCACCGACAGGCGGACCTGACGGTTGCGCCCCCCGGCGACGAAGGTTCCGCCGGTGACGCGCCGCAGAACGGCAAAGACGAGCAGCAGAAGGACAATGACCAGTGCGAAAAGAAGGATGAACCCGACAATCGGGGCAGCGGTTTCGCCGACGACAGCGACCAGCCAATTATGCATGACGAACTCTCCTATACATTCTCCGGGCCAAAACGCACGTCCCCCGACATGGAACCCGGAGCAATAATCTGTGTGACACTAGTGCGAGCCTTTGCCTGCTGCAACCCTGACGCATCGTCTGGCCTGTGGCTATCGGCTGGTCCCGCCGATCTTGTGCCGCAATTGCCGTGCGAAACCGTGGAATAATGGCTGGTTCTGCGCGCTTGGGGTTTATACGGCATCAAAGATATGATCCAAACGATTCGGAACCAGCATTGGTCATACGGACCTCAGCCGGTTCAAAATATTGTGGCCTGCCCGGGCAGCTTCCGCGATGAAAAGAAGGGGTTTGAGACGGATGTCTCAAGAGACGAACAACGATCTTTATCCAGAACCGATCATTGCCAACACAAAGTCGATCAAGGCGGCCTTGCGTCTTGTCATTCTCGGCATTGTGCTGGTCGGCGTTTCCATCCTTTATTTCATCTACCGCGACCAGCTGGGGCAGCAGTTTCTGCTGGGACTGCTCGGCACGCTGGCCATGACCGGCGTGTTCTATCTCTTCGGTTCGGCCATCAATGTCATTCAGTTCACACCGCGCGGCACCAGCGATGAACTGACGCGCGCCTTTGTCGATACGTTTCCCGAGGGCACGGTTGTCACCGACCAGAAGGGCCGTATCGTCTACGCCAACCGCGCCTATGCCCAGTTGACGGGCGTGACCAATTCCAGTGATGTCCGGGCGATAGAGCACATACTTTCCAGTGAAAGCGCCGCTTCCGATCCGATCTACCGGCTGGCCAATGCGGTGCGGGACGGTATTTCCGGCCAGGAAGAGCTGCGCCTGTCGCGGCCGCTCGACCCTGCGCGCGCGCCGATACCGACCTGGTATCGCGTCAAGGCCCGTGCCGTTGCGGGTATTCCCGGTCAGACAGCGCCGGTTTTTGCATGGCAGATTGCCGATATTTCCGCCGAGCGCGCCGAGCAGGAGCGCTATTTCCAGGATATTCAGGAGGCTATCGATCACCTTGACCATGCCCCGGCGGGCTTTTTCTCCGCCGACCCTGACGGGCGCATCACCTATATCAATGCGACACTGGCCGAATGGCTCGGGATTGACCTGACCAAGTTCACGCCGGGTTCCATGACGGTCCGCGATATCGTCGCGGGCAACGGCATGGCGCTGATCAATGCGGTGAAGACGGAACCGGGTACCAGCCGCAACACGGTGATCGATCTCGATCTGGCCAAGGCGAACGGCCAGAGCCTCGCCGTGCGCTTCTATCACCGTGTGCAGGCGCAGCGCGACGGCAAGCGCGGCCCGACCCGCACAATCGTGCTCAACCGCGCAGAGGGCGAGGACAATTCCGCCGCCCTGCGCGCCGCGGAAGTGCGGTTCACCCGCTTTTTCAACTCGGCGTCCATGGCGATCGCCGCCGTCGATGCGTCCGGCAAGATCCTGCGCACCAATGCGCGGTTCCTCGGCCTGTTCTCGCCCGTGGTGGACCGCGATGCCATCGACCGGCGCGCGCCGCTGGAAACCGTCGTGCATGAGCGCGACAGGGAAGCTTTCGACCGGGCGCTGGCCGCTGCCTTTGCCGGCAAGGCGGAGATTTCGCCGGTGGATACGGTCATTCCCGGGCATGAGGAGCGCCATCTACGCTTCTATATCAGTCCGGTCTTCGATGCCGGCTCGGAAGAGGGCGCCGAGGAGGCTGCCATCGTTTCCGTCGTGGAAACCACGGAGCAAAAGGCGCTGGAAGCCACCATGGCCCAGAGCCAGAAGATGCAGGCCGTCGGCCAGCTCGCGGGTGGTATCGCCCACGACTTCAACAATGTGCTGACGGCAATCATCATGTCGTCCGACCTGTTGCTCACCAATCACCGGGCGTCCGATCCGTCCTTTGCCGACATCATGAACATCAAGCAGAACGCCAACCGCGCGGCATCGCTGGTGCGGCAGCTCCTGGCATTCTCGCGGCGCCAGACCCTGCGTCCGGAAGTGCTTGACCTCACCGATGTCATCGCTGATGTGCGCATGCTGCTGACACGGCTTGCGGGAACGCAGGTCAACCTCAAGATCGAGCATGGCCGCGACCTGTGGCCGGTGCGCGCCGATCTCGGCCAGTTCGAGCAGGTGGTGGTCAATCTGACCGTCAATGCGCGCGATGCCATGCCGGAAGGCGGCGATCTGACCATCCGCACCCGCAATATCGGCGAGAGCGAAAGCGCGGCGCTGAACTACCGCGATCTCCTGCCGGGCGACTATGTCCTGGTCGAGGTGCAGGACAGCGGCACCGGCATGCCGCCCGAGGTCATCGAGAAGATTTTCGAACCGTTCTTCACCACCAAGGAAGTCGGCAAGGGCACCGGTCTCGGGCTTTCCATGGTCTACGGCATCATCAAGCAGACCGGCGGTTCGATCCATTGCGAGTCCGAACTTGGCAAGGGCACCACATTCCGCATCTTCCTGCCGCGCCATGTGGAGGCTCCAGTCCTCAACGCGGCAGGTGAAGTTGTCGCGGTCGAAGCGCCGAAGAAGGAAAAGAAGGTCGAGAAGGCCACCGATCTTTCCGGCTCCGCAACGGTTCTCCTGGTCGAGGACGAGGATGCGGTGCGCATGGGCGGTGTCCGTGCCCTGCAGTCGCGCGGCTATACCGTGCACGAGGCGTCCAGCGGTGTCGAAGCGCTTGAAGTGATGAAGGAACTGGGCGGCAAGGTCGATATCATCGTGTCCGACGTGGTGATGCCGGAGATGGACGGCCCGACGCTGCTGCGCGAACTGCGCAAGGAATACGGGGATATCAAGTTCATCTTCGTGTCGGGTTATGCGGAAGACGCCTTTGCCCGCAACCTGCCGGAAGATGCCAAGTTCGGCTTCCTGCCAAAACCCTTCTCGCTGAAGCAGCTGGCGACGTCGGTCAAGGAAATGCTGGAAAGCGAATAGAGGACGCACTTGATACTTCGAGCGTTTTCGAAGCATCCTTGCCGTGGATAGGCCAGTATCGGCCCGGAAGCAGCCACGGAAGAATGCCATGTCGAACACCGCCAGATTTGCCGAAATCGCCGCTCTGGCCGGAGATCCCGGCCGCGCCAGCATGCTCACGGGCCTGATGGATGGACGGGCGCTGACCGCGGGCGAACTGGCGCAGCTTGCAGGGATTACGGCGCAGACGGCCAGCAGCCATCTCACGCGCATGACGGAGGCCGGGCTTCTGCAGGTGGAAAAGCAGGGCAGGCACCGCTATCACCGGCTGGCATCACCAGCGGTTGCGCAAATGATCGAAAGCATCATGCAGATTGCAACACCCGGCACACCCAGCAAGACCGTGCGCACCGGGCCGCGCGATGCCGCATTGCGGGCCGGGCGCACCTGCTATGACCACCTGGCGGGAAAGCTCGGTGTGTCGATCACCGATGCGCTCGTCGGGGCCGGGCATCTGGAACTCGGGCTCGATGCGGGTGAACTGACGGATAGCGGCCTGTCGCTTTTCGACAGGCTGGGCATGGATGTCGGTTCGATCCATCAGAAGAAGGGGCGCATCCTGTGCCGCCCCTGTCTTGACTGGAGCGAGCGGCGCCCGCATCTGGCCGGTGCCATCGGCGCCGCATTGTGCAGCCACTGCTTCGACAAGGGGTGGATCCGGCGCGTTGACGGCACGCGCGCCGTATCCGTGACGCCGAATGGCCAGCGGCATCTGCGTGAAGCCCTCGGCGTCAACCTGGTGTAGATCGGGATTAAGAGGTGCGTGGTTCGACAAGCTCACCATGAGGGAAGTGGTTTGGCTGCAAGGCTACTAGGAAGCATTGCAGGATTAGCTCCCTGCAACCTACTCCATCCCTCATGGTGAGCTTGTCGAACCACGCACCATATGGCAGGGCAGCCTTCGATGTGCTGCCCTTAACGCTGTCTAGACGTGCTTGGTGATCCCGCCATCCACGCGAATGTTCTGCCCGGTGATGTAGCCCGCATCGTCCGACAGCAGGAACGCGGTTGTCTTGGCGATCTCGTTCATGGTGCCGAGGCGCTTCATCGGGATACCGCTCTCGGTGCCCGGCTTATGATCGAGGCTGTCGATAAAGCCTGGCAGCACCGCATTCATGCGGATATTGTCGGCGGCGTAGCGATCCGCGTAGAGTTTTGTATAGGCGCCGACGGCGGCGCGATAGGCGCAGGACACCGGGAAGACGAGACTTGGCTCGAAGGCGGCAAAGGTGGTGATGTTCACCCAGGCGCCTTTGCCCTGCTTCAGCATATAGGGTGTGACGAGCCGCGCCATGCGCACGACGCTCAGCACCATCAGATCATTGCCAAGCGCCCATTTCTCGTCGGTGATGTCGATGAGGTCACCCTTCGGCGGATGGCCCGTATGGTTGACCACGGCGTCGATGCGCCCATAGGCTTCCGCTGTCCTGGCGACGAGCGTTTCCAGATCCTTGGCTTCTCCAGCCGAACCCTTGATGCCGATTGCACCCAATTCCGCTGCCAGCTCGATGGCGCTGCCGGATGGCGACATCAGGCCGAGCCGGTAGCCTCTGGCGTGCAGCTCGCGGGCGATGCCTGCGCCCATGCCGCGTCCGCCGCCGGTGATGATTGCTACGGGTGATTGTGAGGTCTCAGTCATGCGAAATCCTGTCGATGTCGTTTGGGTGCGGCGGAGCATGTTGGAATAAAACCGGCGGCGCAAACGAATTCCGCCCGGCATATCAGTCAAAATTTTTGAACCGGGATCAGGTTTTGAATCAGAAACTCTCTTGAAATCACTGATATTGTGGTGAAAGATGGCGGCATGATCCGTCGTTCGAATATCGTGATGCTGTACACCGCACTCCTTTTCAGGGGTGGTGGAGAGCTGTTGCGCTGACGTCGACGCGATCTTTCACCAGACCCTGCCACGAGGCGAGCAGGGTCTGACCTTCGCTCTCCTCGAACAAACGGAGAGCAAGATGCAAGACCAACCTTTATCACCACCCCACGATAGCGCATTCTCGATCCGGGCGGCGCGTGTTGCCGATTTTGAACAGATCAACGCATTGACCAATTTACCCGGTTTTCGTGCCGGTACGCTGCGTTTGCCCTTTCAAAGTGCGGAGCAGACCCGCAAATGGCTCGAAAGTCTGGGCGCGGGGACGACAAGCATCGTAGCCGAGATCGATCAGCAGATCGTTGGCCACGCGGGCCTGCATCGCTCCGATGGCAGGCGGGCCCATACGGCGCATCTCGGGCTCGGCGTGCATGACGCTTTCACCGGGCGCGGCATCGGCAAGGCGCTGCTGCTTGCCCTGATCGATGCGGCGGACAACTGGCTCAACATCCGGCGCCTGGAATTGACGGTCCATGCCGACAATGTCAAAGCCATCGGTCTCTACGAAAAATGCGGCTTCGAGCGGGAAGGCGTGCACCGGGATTATGCCTTCAAGAACGGGCGATTTGTCGATGCCCTGGCCATGGCGCGGCTACGGCTGATTTAGCCGTTTGCTTTCCATATTTTGCCGTATTCGATGCTATATTTCGCTACATTTCCAACGGGGACCTGATTCCATGATCAAGAAGTTTGCCATCGGCTGTCTTGCCGCGACGTTTTTGGCCGGTTGCACCACCACCGATCCCTATACCGGCGAGCAAAAAATATCGAATACGGCCGGTGGCGCGGCAATCGGCGCAGCGGTTGGCGCGCTGGGTGGTCTCGCCGTTGGCGGCGGTGGCAAATCCGGCCGCAACGCGGCGCTGATCGGTGCCGGTATCGGCGCCTTGGCCGGCGGTGCCGTCGGCAATTACATGGACCGCCAGGAATCGGAACTTCGGGCCCAGCTGCAGGGCACCGGCGTATCGGTGACCCGTAACGGCGACCAGATCATCCTGAACATGCCGTCAAACATCACGTTCGCCACTGATCAGGATGCGGTGAAGCCGCAGTTCTTTGCTACGCTGAATTCGGTTGCAGTGGTGCTGCGCAAGTTCGACCGGAGCATCATCGATGTCTATGGCCATACGGACAATGTCGGCGGCCAGCAGTACAACCAGCTCCTGTCCGAGCGCCGGGCCCTGTCCGTTTCGAACTACCTGACCCAGCAGGGCATCGACAACCGGCGTTTCTCCGTTCGCGGCTTGGGCATGGACCGGCCGATTGCTTCCAACAATTCGGAAGCCGGCCGGTCGCAGAATCGCCGCGTCGAACTGCAGATTTCGCCGCTTACCTGACCAGTGTCAGCGCGACAGCAATGCGCGCTGCAAGGCGTGCATTGTTTTCCACCAGGGCGATATTCGCCTTCAGGCTTTCGCCCTTGGTGATGTCGAGAATTTCCGAAAGAAGATATGGCGTTACGGCCTTGCCCGTGATGCCATTTTTTGTGGCGCGCGACAGGGCTTCACGGATGTATCCGCCCATGATGTCGGCCGGAATTTCGCTTTCCAGCGGAATCGGGTTGGCGATCAGCATGCCGCCGTTGACGCCGATGGCGCTGCGCGTTGCCTGGAACCTGGCGATGGCTTCCGGCGTGTCGAGACGCAAGGGGGCCTTGAGATGCGACTGGCGCGACCAGAAGGCCGGCAGAACATCCGCTCCATGCACCACAACGGGTACGCCTTTGGTTTCAAGCACTTCCAGCGTCTTTTCAATATCCAGAATCGCTTTGGCGCCCGCCGAGACGACGATCACCGGGGTGCGGCCCAATTCTTCCAGATCGGCCGATATGTCGAAACTGGTCTCCGCGCCCATGTGCACGCCGCCGATGCCGCCCGTGGCAAACACCTTGATGCCGGCCATGTGTGCGGCCAGCATGGTGGCGGCAACGGTGGTGCCGCCGGTGCGGCCTTCCGACAGCGCAAACGCCAGATCGGCGCGCGACAGCTTCATGGCGCCCTTGACCTGCGCCAGCGCCTCGCGTTCCTCAGCCGAAATGCCGATCTTCAGGCGGCCATCGATAATGGCGATGGTTGCCGGGACGGCGCCGCCATCGCGGATGATCGTCTCGACATCGGCGGCCATGCGGCTGTTGTCCGGGTAGGGCATGCCGTGGGTGATGATCGTGCTTTCCAGCGCCACCACCGGCTGCCCGGCGGCAAGTGCTTTCTGCACCTCCGGTGCAATGTCGGTGAACGGGTTGAGGGCTGTTGTGGTCATGGTTCTTTCCTTTGTCGTATCAGGCCGTTGGCTCATGCGAGCGGGATGGCCTCCGGTATGGTCGCGAGGGCCGCGTCGAAAATCCTGGATGTGAAGATCGGCGTTGCCGAATGGGTTTGCAGTGTCAGCGCCGAGGCGGCAAAGCCTTCGCGCACGGCTTGCGCGAGGGGAAGGCCGCGCATCAGCGCCGATATGGTGCCGCCGGCCAGCGCATCACCCGCGCCGGTCACATCGGCAATACCGGTCAGCGCGGGCGGAAGCAGGGAGAATGCACCGCCGCTGGAATAGACCAGCGCAGCCTGCCCGCCATTGCTGACAACGGCAGTGTGCAGACCCTCTGCCGTCAGGGCACGGTGCAGATCGGGCAGGCTGGCATCGGCGCCCAGTCCCGTCAGCGCAAAGGCTTCACGCCGGTTGAGGAACAGGCAGGCGAGATCGCCGAGAACCGGCCGCAACCGCACCGCCTTGGCCGGGGAAATCGCCAGCGCATAGAGCGGTTTGCCGCCGGCAAGCTCCGCCAGTTTCTGCAACGCTTCCGACGGCAGATTGGCATCGCCGAAAACCGCATCGGCGGCATCGATGGAATCGCGCACCTTGCGCCGCCTGAGCTGCCGGGGCAGGGCGAGTTCATACAGCGCCATGTCGGCAATGGCCGCAACCACATCGCCCTGTTCATCGAGGATCGCCGTATAGCTCGGGGTTGCCCGGTCGATGAACACGGCGGAACTGTCCTTGATTCCGGCGGCCTCAAAGGCGGTGGCGATGACATCGCCAACCCGGTCGCCGCCGCGCACCGACAGCATTTCAGCCCGTACCCCGCGCCGCACGGCAAGGCGCAAAGCATTGAACACGCCGCCGCCGGGCTCTTCGCGCATGATGCCGGGGTTGGACGCGCCGGGAATGAAGGGAACGCTGCTCTGGCCGCGCCGGTCCATATGGGCGCCGCCGACAGCAAACAGCAGCGGTGTGTAATCCTGAGTCATGGTTGGTGGCTTTTGCTGAACAAAATGATCGGTTGCAAGACACTTGGTCCTTTCCTTCTCTAGATGGCCTGCTGGCCTGACGCAATCGCCGCAACGATTCGAATTTGCCGGCCGCGGTTTTCCCGTTCATGCGGCCCGAACATGAGGAACATGTGGACAAGCGCAGGCAGCCAACTTCCGGAACATTTTAAGAACATTTTTGTGTTATTATTGTTTTTCAATGGTTTGTGCATATTGCCAAATGAGAACAAAACAGATACAAATATCTTCAAAGGCCGGAGCATCCGGGCTTCATGGATAGCACAGGGGTGGTGTAACATGGCTCAAAATTCTTTGCGGTTAGTTGAGGGTAATTCGGTGGATAAAACGAAAGCGCTGGATGCGGCATTGTCACAGATCGAGAGAGCCTTTGGTAAGGGTTCGATCATGCGGCTTGGACGCAATGAGCAGGTTGTGGAAATTGAGACGGTTTCGACCGGGTCGCTTTCCCTGGATATAGCCCTTGGCGTTGGCGGTCTGCCGAAAGGCCGCATTGTCGAGATTTACGGGCCGGAAAGCTCGGGTAAGACAACCTTGGCGCTGCATACGATTGCGGAAGCCCAGAAGAAGGGCGGCATCTGCGCCTTTGTCGATGCGGAACATGCGCTGGACCCGGTCTATGCCCGCAAGCTGGGCGTGGATCTGGAGAACCTTCTGATCTCGCAGCCCGATACGGGCGAGCAGGCGCTGGAGATCACCGACACGCTGGTGCGTTCCGGTGCGATCGATGTTCTGGTGGTCGATTCCGTTGCCGCTTTGACCCCGCGTGCGGAAATCGAAGGCGAGATGGGCGATTCTCTCCCCGGCCTGCAGGCCCGCCTGATGAGCCAGGCGCTGCGCAAGCTGACCGCATCCATTTCCCGTTCCAACTGCATGGTCATCTTCATCAACCAGATCCGCATGAAGATCGGCGTGATGTTCGGTTCGCCTGAAACCACGACGGGCGGCAATGCGCTGAAATTCTATGCTTCGGTGCGTCTCGATATCCGCCGCATCGGTGCGCTGAAGGAACGTGACGAGGTGGTCGGCAACCAGACCCGCGTCAAGGTGGTCAAGAACAAGCTTGCGCCGCCCTTCAAGCAGGTCGAATTCGACATCATGTATGGCGAAGGCGTTTCCAAGACCGGCGAACTGGTCGATCTCGGCGTCAAGGCGGGTATCGTTGAAAAGTCGGGTTCGTGGTTCTCCTACAATTCCCAGCGTCTGGGGCAGGGCCGCGACAATGCAAAACTCTTCCTCAAGGACAATCCAGAAGTCGCCAATGAGATCGAGCTGGTCCTGCGCCAGAATGCCGGTCTGATTGCCGAGCAGATGCTGGACAAGGGCCCGGACGATGTCGAGGACAATGACGGACCCGAGGCCGCCGAAGGCTGATCTCCCAGGACGGACCGTTCCGGTCTGCAATTCAAACCCGTATCCGGCTGCCGGATGCGGGTTTTCTTTTAAAATGCTCTCACGCTGTAAGACCGTCTTTCATATTGGGGCTAACTTCTCTCATGCTGAGCTTGTCGAAGCACGCACAACCGCTCTGCGTGCTTCGACAAGCTCAGCATGAGGGAGAGCATACGCATTCGAAGACTGTGCTGTTCATAAGCGGAGCCTATTATCACAGGGATTTTCTGGACAGGCCGCGGTCGCATCGCTACAAGCGTTGCGTTCCGCCCTTTGTTGCAGAAAGGGGCTATTTCGCTTTGGTTAGAGACAAGTCAGAAGGCAATGCACATGAGTGGCGTCAACGAAATCCGGTCGACATTTCTGAACTATTTCAAGAAGAACGGCCATGAGATCGTGGCGTCGAGCCCGCTGGTGCCGCGCAACGACCCGACGCTGATGTTCACCAATGCCGGCATGGTGCAGTTCAAGAATGTTTTCACCGGTCTGGAGCAGCGGCCCTACAGCCGGGCCACGACGTCGCAGAAATGCGTGCGCGCCGGCGGCAAGCACAATGACCTGGACAATGTCGGCTATACCGCCCGCCATCACACCTTCTTTGAAATGCTCGGCAATTTCTCCTTCGGCGATTACTTCAAGGAAGAGGCGATCAGCCTCGCCTGGAACCTGATCACCAAGGAATATGGCCTCGACAGGAACAAGCTGCTCGTCACCGTCTATCATACGGACGATGCGGCTGCCGGATTCTGGAAGAAGATTGCCGGCCTGTCCGATGACCGCATCATCCGTATCGCCACCAGCGACAATTTCTGGGCGATGGGCGATACCGGCCCGTGCGGCCCGTGCTCGGAAATTTTCTACGACCATGGCGAAGACATCTGGGGCGGCCCTCCCGGCAGCGCCAACGAGGATGGCGACCGCTTCATCGAGATCTGGAACCTTGTGTTCATGCAGTTCGAGCAGATCACCAAGGAGGAGCGCATCGAGTTGCCGCGTCCGTCGATTGATACGGGCATGGGGCTGGAGCGCCTGGCGGCGGTGCTGCAGGGCGAACATGACAATTACGATATCGACCTGTTCCGGGCGCTTATCCGCGCGTCGGAAGATGCGACCGGCGTCAAGGCGGAAGGAAAATTCCGCGCCAGCCACCGGGTGATCGCCGATCATTTGCGCTCATCGAGCTTCCTGATTGCCGATGGCGTGCTGCCGTCGAATGAAGGCCGCGGCTATGTGCTGCGCCGCATCATGCGCCGCGCCATGCGTCATGCGCAGCTGCTGGGTGCCAAGGAGCCGCTGATGTGGCGCCTGTTGCCGGCACTGATCCGCGAGATGGGCCAGGCCTATCCGGAACTGATCCGCGCGGAATCGCTGATTTCCGAAACGCTGAAGCTCGAGGAAACCCGGTTCCGCAAGACACTGGACCGCGGCCTCGGCCTGCTGAGCGATGCCACGGAAGGTCTTGGCGAAGGCGATCGGCTCGACGGCGAAACCGCGTTCAAGCTCTATGACACCTTCGGTTTCCCGCTGGATCTCACCCAGGATGCGCTGCGCCAGCGCGGTATCGCTGTCGATACCGATGCTTTTGCGGCGGCGATGGAGCGGCAGAAGGCGGAAGCCCGCGCCCATTGGTCCGGTTCGGGCGATGCAGCGACAGAAACGGTCTGGTTCGCGGTGCGCGACAAGGTCGGCGCTACCGAATTCCTCGGCTACGAGACGGAAAAGGCCGAAGGCGTCATCACCGCGCTGGTGCAGGACGGTGCGCAGGTGGATAGCGCTGGGGAAGGCGAGGCCATTGCCCTCGTGGTCAACCAGACACCGTTCTATGCCGAGTCCGGCGGCCAGCAGGGCGATACCGGCATCATTTCCGGTGACGGCTTCACCGTTGTTGTCACCGACACGCAGAAGAAGAATGACGGCGTGTTCGTGCATCTGGGCAAGGTGCTCAAGGGCACGGTGAAGCTGGATGTTCCGGTGGAGCTGACGGTCGACAGCGGGCGCCGCACGCGTATCCGCTCCAATCACTCGGCGACGCATCTGCTGCATGAGGCGCTGCGCGAAACCCTTGGCACCCATGTCGCGCAGAAGGGCTCGCTCGTTGCGCCGGATCGCCTGCGTTTCGATTTTTCCCATCCGAAGCCGATTTCGGACAAGGAACTGGCCGTCATCGAAGACCTCGCCAATGAAATCGTCCTGCAGAACGCACCGGTCAGCACCCGCCTGATGGCGGTTGACGATGCCATCGCGGAAGGCGCCATGGCGCTGTTCGGTGAGAAGTATGGCGATGAAGTGCGCGTGGTTTCCATGGGAACGGCGCTGCATGGCGAGAAATCGGGCAAGAGCTATTCGACGGAACTGTGCGGCGGCACGCATGTGCGCGCCACCGGCGATATCGGCCTGATCCGCATTGTCTCGGAAAGCGCCGTGGCGGCGGGTGTGCGCCGCATGGAGGCGCTGACCGGCGAAGCCGCGCGCCGCTACCTCGAAGAACAGGACGACCGGGTCAAGGCGATTGCCGGTGCGTTGAAGTCCACGCCTGCCGACGCGCTGGCGCGTGTGACGGCGCTGCTGGATGAGCGCCGCAAGCTGGAACGCGAACTCACCGAGGCGCGCAAGCAATTGGCGCTTGGCGGCTCCGGCAATGGCGCCGCGCAGTCCGAAACGGTCAATGGTGTCGGCTTCATCGGCAAGGTGGTCACCGGCGTCAATCCGCGTGACCTGAAGCCGCTGGCCGACGATGCCAAGAAGACCGTCGGCTCCGGCATCGTGACGTTCATCGGCGTCTCGGAAGACGGCAAGGCCAGCGCGGTCGTCGGCGTCACCGACGATCTCGTCGGCACGTTCAGCGCCGTCGATCTGGTCAAGATCGCGTCCGCCGCGCTCGGCGGTGCCGGCGGCGGCGGCCGTCCCGATATGGCGCAGGCCGGCGGTCCCGACGGCTCCAAGGCCGAGGCTGCCGTGGCTGCCGTGCGCGACGCGCTCGCCGGCTGACACCAGGCATCGTATTTCCGGCTGCAGCGTGATGCGGCCGGAAATGCCACCCGCTCATACTAATTGCTGGGTGGGCAAGAGATTGATTTTCCGGTATTTTTGCTGCATCGCAATTTTGTTTCGCATTTTCAAAAACTGTTTTTAGCAATTCATTTCGAGAACCGTCGTGAAGACAATATTGGCTCTTCTGTTCGCCGCGGTGCTGCTTGTTTCCTGCCAGACCTCGCGGGTCGTCAAGGATGTTCACATGCGCAGCGATACGGCCTTCGGGCCGGATGTCCTGGCCTATCTGGATCTGTTCATGTCGCTGAACGCGCAGCCCTACTATTCGACCACCGTGGGATATGGATTCAAGACGCTTTATACCGGCCAGGGCAAAAGTCACCTCTCCCAGGCCTGGAGCTATGGCCGGCAGATGCGGTTCGAAAGGGGAGTGAGCAGACGGGCGGCCTGTTTCTTTCGGCCTTGCCTGCCCACACGCGAGGAAACCGGCGTGGTGGCCATGGATGAGGCCGATTTTGTTGCCGCGGCCACGAAGGGGCTCGACTTTGAACTGGCGGGCAAGGCCGGGAAAATTGTCGGCAGGATTCCGGCCCATGCCTTCCGCAGGGTATTGGATCTCAAATCGAGCATGAAGCTGCCGTCCACGGCCGCAAACAGTGCGCCACCGGCAAAAGCGCAGGCGCCTGCCGACGAGGACACGAATATTGACGACGACTAGTGCCGCGTAAACCTCGGCTTGCGGTATCGCTTGGTGCAGTAAACAGGAGGCGATTTCGGCGGATGGGCAGCGAGGGATGGGGAGATTAGGAGATCGGCTGATCAGGATAACGGCGAAAGAAACTGCGGGATAGCCGGATGATCGGATGAGGAATCCGGCAAGCCGGAGATTCTGTGAAAAGGGCTTCCGGATCGGCAAACCGCAGGGAGAGGGACCCGCCGGGAAAGCTGGGGAGAGGAACGAACCTGTCGGAAGGCCAGGCGATCAAAGAAAAGCCCCGGCGAACCGGGGCTTGTGTTGTTCGATGGCGATGCCTGATCAGGCAGCCCCAGATCAGGCAGCCATGGCCTTGCGCAGGTTCTCGTCGATCTTGTCGAGGAAACCCGTGGTGGACAGCCAGGGCTGGTCCGGACCGATCAGCAGCGCCAGATCCTTGGTCATGTAACCGGATTCAACCGTATCGACGCAGACCTTTTCCAGCGTGTTGGCAAAGCGGTCGAGTTCGGTATTGCCGTCGAGCTTGGCGCGGTGGGCAAGGCCACGCGTCCAGGCGAAGATCGAGGCGATGGAGTTGGTCGAGGTTTCCTCGCCCTTCTGGTGCTGGCGGTAGTGACGTGTCACGGTGCCGTGGGCGGCTTCCGCTTCCACCGTCTGGCCATCCGGCGTCATCAGCACGGAGGTCATCAGGCCGAGCGAGCCAAAGCCCTGTGCCACGATGTCGGACTGCACGTCGCCGTCATAGTTCTTGCAGGCCCAGACATAGCCGCCGGACCACTTCAGCGCCGAGGCAACCATGTCATCGATCAGGCGATGCTCATAGGTGATCTTCTTCTCGGCGAACTTGTCCTTGAACTCGGCGTCGAACACGTCCTGGAAAATGTCTTTGAAGCGGCCGTCATAGGCCTTGAGGATGGTGTTCTTGGTCGACAGATAGCAGGGGACGCCGCGGTTATAGGCATAGTTGAGCGAGGCGCGGGCAAAGTCGCGGATGGAATCATCCAGATTGTACATGGCCATGGCAACGCCGGCGCTTGGCGCATCATAGACGTCATGTTCGATGGTCTTGCCATCTTCGCCGACAAACTTGATCGACAGCTTGCCCTTGCCGGGGAACCGGAAATCGGTGGCGCGGTACTGATCGCCGAAGGCATGGCGGCCAACGATGATCGGCTGGGTCCAGCCGGGAACCAGACGGGGAACGTTCTTGGCAATGATCGGTTCGCGGAAGATAACGCCGCCGAGAATGTTGCGGATCGTGCCGTTGGGCGACTTCCACATCTTCTTCAGGCCGAATTCCTCAACGCGCTGCTCGTCCGGCGTGATGGTGGCGCACTTGACGCCGACGCCATACTGCTTGATTGCATTCGCCGCATCGATGGTCACCTGATCGTCGGTCGCATCGCGATGTTCGATACCCAGATCGTAATACTTCAGGTCGATGTCGAGATAGGGATGGATCAGCTTGTCTTTGATATACTGCCAGATGATGCGGGTCATCTCGTCGCCGTCAAGTTCGACGACCGGGTTTGCAACCTTGATCTTTGCCATGAATAATCAGCCTCTTTATTACTGGTCTGGGAATGCCAGCATCGGTTTTCATTGAGGGTTCGCGCCCCTATAGCACTCGCAAACCAGAACGCAAAGACTGGCTTTAAGTGTTTAATCGCAATCTTGGCGGAATATGAGCCGGGCATAGGCCCGATGCACGATTGCCCGCTGAAAAAACGCGTTGTATGAGGGCGGCATTCACAATGGATTGATCATGGCAGGTACAGACAGACAGCGCACACTCATTGCCGAAGGGCCGGCGATCATCCTGGTCGAGCCGCAATTGCCGGAGAATATCGGCATGGTGGCGCGGGCCATGGCCAATTTCGGGCTGGCGGAACTGCGCCTCGTCAAGCCGCGCGAGGAATTTCCCAACGACAAGGCACGCTCCGCCGCAAGCCGTGCCGACCACATCATCGACGGGGCGAAGGTCTATGACGATCTGCCGTCGGCTATCGAGGATCTGCATTTCGTCTACGCGACGACGGCGCGGGAACGCGATGCCTTCAAGCAGGTGCGCGGACCCGTCGAGGCGGGGCAGACACTGCGCCAGCGCTTCAACCGGGGCGAGAAAACCGGGATTCTTTTCGGGCGTGAGCGCTTCGGCCTCAATAATGACGAAGTCAGCCTCGCCGATGAGCTGGTGACATTTCCGGTCAACCCGGCATTTTCGTCGCTGAACATCGCACAGGCGGTTTTGCTCATGTCCTATGAGTGGATGAAGTCAGGGTTGGAGAAGGAAACGGACACGGCCTTTCGTGGTCCCGAACTCGAGCCCGCGCCGAAGGAACAGCTGCAGGGCTTTTTCAACCATCTGGAAGACGCGCTGCAGGCGCGCGGCTATTTCCGGCCCATGGCGCGCAAGGAAATCATGGTCAACAATCTGCGCGGCGTGCTGACCCGTGCCGGTTTTTCCGACTCGGAACTGAAGCTGTTGCGCGGTGTCGTTGTCTCGCTGGATTATTTCAGCCCGAAGACGCCGCGCGGCTCCGGTGCACCGGAAGGGCGCAAGCGGGAAAAGCCGGCGGCCAGGAAAACGGCCGCCAAGCCAGCGGGACGCGAGGACATACCAGGCGATGAATGACACAGCGGACCGGCCGATCATTGCGTTTGACAGCGGCATTGGCGGCTTGACCGTCCTGCGCGAGGCGCGGGTGCTGATCCCCGACCGGCGCTTTGTCTATATCGCCGACGATGCCGGTTTCCCCTATGGCGACTGGGATGAAGAGCCGCTGCGCGCCCGCATTCTCGGCCTGTTCGAGGGCTTCATTGCCACATACGATCCGGAGATCGTGATCATTCCCTGCAATACGGCGTCAACGCTGGTGCTGGATGATCTGCGCCGGGCCTTTCCGGCGGTGCCTTTTGTCGGCACTGTTCCCGCCATCAAACCGGCGGCAGAGCGCACCTCGTCCGGCCTCATCACCGTTCTGGCAACGCCGGGCACCGTCAAGCGCGCCTATACGCGTGATCTCATCCAATCCTTCGCCACGAAATGCCATGTGCGGCTGGTCGGCAGCCAGAACCTGGCGCGCATGGCGGAAGCGCATATACGCGGCGATCATCTCGACGATGCGGCGATAGAGGCGGAAATCGCGCCGTGCTTTGTCGAAATGGATGGCAAGCGCACCGATATCGTCGTTCTGGCCTGCACGCATTATCCGTTTCTGGCCAATGTGTTCCGTCGCCTTGCGCCGTGGCCGGTGGATTGGCTCGATCCGGCCGAAGCGATCGCCCGCCGCGCCTTGTCGCTGCTCAAGCCAAACGGTGCGGGCAGCGAACCGGAGCATGGCGACGACATCGCCGTGTTCACCTCGGGCAATCCCGACTTTTCCACCCGGCGCCTGATGCAGGGTTTCGGGCTCGCCATGGCTTGATTTTCAGTGAACGGCGGGACCGAAGCCCCGCCGGCATTGGCTCTAAGCCAATGCCGTTTCTTCCGCCTTCACGGGCTGGCCAAGCTCCTTGCGGATGACCGGGGCAACCTTTGTTCCGAACAGTTCGATGGCCTTCAGCGTGTTCCCGTGCGGCAGGCTGCCCAGATCGATCTGCAGCAGGAAGCGATCATGCTTGAAGTAGCTGTGCTGCAGCATGATCTTGTCGATGACTTCCTGCGGTGAGCCGACCAGAAGGGCACCGCGCGGCGTGCGGCCTGCTTCGAACTGCGCCCGGTTGCTTGGCGGCCAGCCGCGTTCGCGGCCGATCTTGTTCATCACCACCTCGTAGGACGGCCAGTAGCCATCCGCTGCGGCCTGCGATGTCTCGGCGACATAGCCATGCGAGTTGATGCTGACCTTCAGCGTCTCCGGCGCATGACCGGCCTTTGCCCCGGCTTCACGGTAGAGATCGACCAGCGGAGCAAAGCGATGCGGTTCGCCGCCGATGATGGCAATGGCGAGCGGCAGGCCGAGCGTGCCCGCGCGGATGACCGAAGCGGGGGTGCCGCCAACGGCAATCCATACGGGCAGCGGGTTTTGCAGCGGGCGCGGATAAACGCCGAGATTGCTGATTGGCGCACGCAGATTGCCTTTCCAGGTCACGCGTTCGCTGGCACGCAGTTTCAACAGGAGATCGAGCTTTTCCGTGAATAGCTCGTCGTAGTCGTTGAGGTCATAGCCGAACAGGGGGAAGGACTCGATGAACGAGCCGCGCCCCGCCATGATTTCCGCACGGCCCGAGGAGATCAGGTCGAGCGTCGCATATTCTTGGAACACGCGAACCGGGTCTTCCGAGCTCAAGACGGTCACGGCGCTGGTCAGCCGGATGTTCTTGGTGCGTGCAGCACCCGCTGCCAGAACCACGGCGGGCGTGGAAATGACGAAATCCGGGCGGTGATGCTCGCCGATCCCGAACACGTCGAGGCCAACCTGATCCGCCAGCTCCATCTCTTCCAGCAGGTTCTGCATGCGCTGGTGCGCATCGATGGCAACGCCGCTCGTCGGGTCAGGGCTCATGCCCGCAAATGTATAGATGCCGAGTTCCATGATCTTCACCTTCATGTCTTGTGTTGCTGCTTAGGTAAGCACAGCCCGGTTGCTTGTGAAGAACGCACATTGGGGTTGCCGAGGCACCAAAAGGAAACCGCCCCGGATGGGGCGGCTGTGTGGTCATGCCATCAGGTATCAGTATCCGACGGTGAAACGCTGCCTGACGTGTTTTGGCGTCCCGGCTTCATCGAGAATGGCGACGGCAAGGTCAGCCACGCTGACGGTGCTGTGGCCTTCGGCGTTGACCACGGGATTGTCCCTGCCAAGCCGGTAGGTGCCGGTGCGTGGGCCAGGCACGAGGGCGAATGGCGGAGAGACAAAGCTCCAGTCCAGACCGTTTTCCGTCTTCAGGTCGTTCAGGGCCTGACGGGCACCGAGGGCGCCTTCACGGTATTCGGCAGGAAAATCAGGGCCATCGACAAATTGCTTGCCTTCCTGATTCAACAGGCTGCCGGCGCCGCCGACGACGATCAGGCGCTTGACGCCCGCCTGCTTGGCGGCCTCGGTGATTGCCTTGCTCGCCTTGATATGAATGGCCTGAATATCAGGCTCGCCCCAGCCCGGATTGTAGGCCGAGAGTACGATGTCGTGGCCCTTCAGCTTTTCAGTGAGGTCGGCGACATCGAGCACATCCGCCTTGACGGCCTTGACGCCCTCGCGCTTTTCAACCTTGTCGGCATTGCGAACGAGCGCTGTCACGCTATGGCCGCGCGAGACAGCTTCCGGCAGAAGTTCCTTGCCAATGAAGCCGGTGGCGCCGATCAGTGCGATTTTCATTTTGATCTCCTGGGTGCTTGGGTACGGTTTGTTTTCTGGTTACTATTGATAACCATCTATGCTAGAAGTCGCTTCCTGTGAAGAACGCACTTTTTCCGTTTCAGGGAACACGGAAGTAACCGGCCTGGAGACACTGGAGATTTTATCCGATGAGTATACATGCGAAACCCGATGGCGATGTGCCTCTGCTGTCAACCTCGGCCGCGATGGTCGCCGACAGTGCAGGCAGATGCCCGATGCGGGAAGTACTCGACATTGTCGGCGACAGCTGGAGCCTTCTGGTGATCATCAATCTTCAGGACGGTCCGCGCCGCTTCAATGTGCTGCGCCGCATGGTGGAGGGGATTTCGCAGCGCATGCTGACGGTCACGCTGCGTTCGCTGGAGCGTGACGGTTTGGTATTGCGCACCGTCAAGCCGACATCGCCGCCGGAGGTCACCTATGCGCTGACCCCGATCGGCCATTCGATTGCCGTTCCCATCGGTGCCCTGGGCGACTGGGCGGTGAAAAATCGTGATCATTTGCGGCAAGCCCGCACGGTTTTCGACGAGGCGCAGCAGAGCTAGAGGGCAGTTAAACCCGTGCGTGGTTCGCCCTTCGACAAGCTCAGGAAGCTCACCATGAGGGAGAGTGTGGATTGCAGGGAGTTATTTCTGCAATGTTCGCGATTGGCGTTGCAACGCACTTTTTCCCTCATGGTGAGCTTGTCGAACCACGCATAGTGTTTTTGCAGATTGCTATCCCCGAACCCTCCCGCCGCTACTGGCAGATGCGCGCCTTGCATGCCTTGCCGTGGCAGCCGAGATCAAGATGCAGATTGCCCTGATGCGCGGCGTCACCCTCCGGTCCGATCACCGTCATGAACCGCTCGCAGCTCGTCTTGTGGATCGAGCGCCAGAAGTCCTGTTCTTCCGGCGTGCCTTTCCAGCCGGAGCCGAGTTCCGTGGTTTTGCCGTTGGTGAACTTGAATGAAACGATATCGAGCGCATTGGCAAAAGCGTGTTCCGATACGCGGCCCTTATTGCCGTTGTTGACCTTGCGGCACTGGTAGTCGGAACCGGTTGCAATGCTTGCGATCCCGGCGCCGAAGGATGCCTGTGCGGCTTTCTCCACATCGCCGATCCAGCCGGCGAGCGTTCCGGCCATGGTGCAGTTGGTGGTGATGGGTGCGGCAAACTTTACAGGATTGTCCTTGCCGATGGCGGTGATCCTGAGCGGCGAGCGTTCGCCGCAGGTGCCTTCGGCAAGCGGCGGGACGATTTCGCCCTGGACATCGCCGTTCATCAGCGCGGGACAGGCATTCTGGTATACCCGGTCGGGCGATGTTGCGGGATCGGCTTTCTCCGCCGTGTCCTCGTCATCCGGCTTTGAATCAGCCTTGGCATCCGCCGGACGATCCGGGCCAAACTGTTCCACCGGTTTTACCTCGGGCTTTTCTTCCGGTTTGGGCGCTTCTTGTGCAGGTTCGCTGCCCGGTTTGCTTTGCGGGACCGGTGGTGCGACGGGTAACGCGGGCCGGCTGGTCGCATTGTGATGCCGCCGCTGGCGCGCATCGGCAATGTCAGCCGTGCCGAGCAAAGCCGTTGTTGCAAAACATGCGGTGAGGGATAAAAGGATCAATGTCGAGCAGCGCGACTGCTGTAAGGATAGGGTCATTTCCGGCTCCACTCCTGTTAAGCGTCTAGCCTAACGTCTGATGCGCCGGATCGGTTTCAAACTTTATAAACCCGTGAAATGCGCCGTCTCGCTTGACATCGCGAAACCTTCACACTAGAAGCCACCCCAGCGCAGGGCTTAACAGCTCTGCGTTTCATTTGACGTGTCCCGTGAGTGATTTCGCAAAGCGTGCGTGAATCATTCTGTCAGTCTTCAAAAACAGGAGGCAGAGGAGGGCGCGTTTCCTTGAATCGGGGCGCAAGCTTCGATTTGTGTTTGGTTGAAAGGAAATGCGATGAGCAAGCGCGAATCGTCCAAGTACAAAATTGATCGCCGTATGGGCGAAAACATCTGGGGTCGTCCGAAGTCCCCGGTTAACCGTCGTGAATATGGTCCCGGCCAGCACGGCCAGCGCCGCAAGAGCAAGCTTTCCGATTTCGGCGTACAGCTGCGCGCCAAGCAGAAGCTCAAGGGCTTCTACGGCGACATCTCGGAAAAGCAGTTCCGCAAGACCTACGAAGAAGCCGCCCGCCGCAAGGGCGATACCGGCGAACAGCTGATCGGCCTGCTCGAGTCGCGCCTGGATGCAGTGGTGTACCGCGCCAAGTTCGTTCCGACGATCTTCGCTGCGCGCCAGTTCGTCAACCACGGCCACGTCAACGTCAACGGCCGCCGCGTCAACATCCAGTCCTACATCTGCAAGGCAGGTGACGTGATTGAAGTGCGCGAAAAGTCGAAGCAGCTCGTGATCGTTCTGGAAGCCGTTCAGCTTGCTGAGCGTGACGTTCCTGAATATCTCGAAGTTGATCACAACAAGATGGTTGCCAAGTACACCCGCGTTCCGGCCTTCTCCGATGTGCCATACGCCGTACAGATGGAACCGAACCTGGTTGTCGAATTCTATTCGCGTTAATCAGTTCTGAGTTTAAGAAAAGCCGCCCCGAGAAATCCGGGCGGCTTTTTTTGTCTTATCCCTTGCCGGAGCGCGCATGACCGATCTTCAGGATGTCGTCGACAGTGTCTATCAGGATCTTGCCAGCCGCATCGGCGAGGGCAAGCTGGCGGATTACATTCCGGAACTGGCCACGGTCGATCCGAAACAGTTCGGGCTGGCCCTGTGCACCGTCGATGGTCAGGTGCATACAGCAGGCGATGCGGATACGTCCTTTTCCATCCAGAGCATTTCCAAGGTGTTCACGCTGACGCTGGCGCTCGGCAAGATCGGCGACGGGTTGTGGAAGCGCGTGGGCCGCGAGCCCTCGGGCAATGCCTTCAATTCCATCGTCCAGCTGGAGCAGGAGAAGGGCAAGCCGCGCAATCCGTTCATCAATGCCGGAGCGATCGCCGTGGCCGATGTTGTCCTGGCCGGACACCTGCCGAAGGAGGCAATCGGCGAAATCGTCCAGTTCATCCGCTATCTCGCCGATGACGAGACCATCGCCATCGATCACGATGTGGCGCGGTCGGAGACCAATACGGGTTACCGCAATGTGGCGCTGGCCAATTTCATGCGCTCCTTCGGCAATCTCAACCATCCGGCCGAACACGTGCTCGGCGTCTACTTCCACCACTGCGCCATCGCCATGTCCTGCCGGCAACTGGCCCATGCGGGGCTGTATCTGGCCTCGGCTGGCCGCAATCCGCTGAGCGGCGGCAGTGTCGTGTCATCCGGCCGGGCACGCCGCATCAATGCGCTGATGCTGATGTGCGGGCACTATGACGGCTCGGGCGATTTCGCCTATCGCGTCGGCCTGCCCGGCAAGAGCGGCGTTGGCGGCGGTATTCTCGCCATTGCGCCCGGCAAGGCATCGATTGCCGCCTGGTCGCCGGGCCTGAACGAGAACGGCAATTCACTGCTTGGTTCGGCTGCACTGGAACTGCTGGCGCAAAGAACAGGCTGGTCGGTGTTCGGGCATTAGGGTGATTGAGCCGCAATCATCCCTTGCCTTCGCCTTCAAGCCAAGGCAATGAAGGCGCCAGAGGTGTTACGATGACCATTCACGATCAGGAATTGACTGATGCAGCCGGTTGCCACCCGATGTTTCTCGGGGTGCCGTCCAGCGTCGAGTTCAACAAGCTGCGCAAGCGCCTGTTGCGCAATACGCGGCAGGCCATCGACGATTTCGCCATGGTCAAGCCGGGTGAGCGCTGGCTGATCGGGCTTTCCGGCGGCAAGGATTCCTACGGGCTTTTGGCATTGCTGCTCGATCTGAAATGGCGGGGCCTGCTGCCGGTGGAACTGCTGGCCTGCAACCTCGATCAGGGACAGCCGAATTTCCCCAAGCATATCCTGCCTGAATTCCTTGAAAAGAACGGCATTGAACACCGTATCGAGTACAAGGACACCTATTCGATCGTCACGGACAAGGTGCAGGAAAACCAGACCTATTGCTCGCTTTGTTCGCGTCTGCGGCGCGGCCATCTCTACCGTGTGGCGCGGGAAGAGGGCTGTTCGGCGCTGGTGCTCGGCCATCACCGCGAGGACATTCTCGAAACCTTCTTCATGAACCTCTTCCACGGCGGCAGACTGGCAGCGATGCCGCCGAAACTGCTCAATGATGAGGGCGATGTCATGGTGCTGCGGCCGCTCAGCTACTGCGCCGAGGATGATCTGGAAAAGTTTGCCGGCGCCATGCAGTTTCCCATCATCCCCTGCGATCTCTGCGGCAGTCAGGACGGCCTGCAGCGCAACATGATGAAGGCAATGCTGACCGATATCGAAAAGCGCATGCCGGGCCGCAAGGAAATCATGATCCGCGCGCTTGCCAATACGCGACCGAGCCATCTTCTCGACCGGAGCATCTTTGACTTTGCCGGTCTTGCCACACAGGGAGCCGAAGCCAGTGCAGTTTAATGACAATGACGTCGATTGGTTGAGTGATCTGCTTGCCGCCGTTGCGGTTCAGGAAATCATGCCGCGCTTTCGCCAGCTCGGCACCGGCGATATCAAGCAGAAGACCTCGGCGCTTGATCTGGTGACGGAAGCCGACACGAGTGCGGAGCGGGTGATCACAGAACGTCTGCGCGAGCGTTACCCCGATGCCTTCGTGCTGGGGGAGGAAGCCTGCGAACTCGATGCATCGCTGCTCGGCAAGCTGAAGGACGCGCCGCTGGCTTTCATCATCGACCCGGTCGACGGCACCTATAATTTTGCCACCGGCGTGCCGCTGTTCGGTGTGATGCTTGCGGTCGTGGTCAATGGCGAGACGGTGGCCGGGATCATTCACGATCCCGTCGGCAAGGACTGGATCATCGGCGTCAAAGGGGCGGGCAGCCACATCCGCTCGGCCTTTGATATCAGGCAGAAAGTGTCTGTCACGCCGCCAGCAGCGGTCAACGAGATGCTGGGTGCGATTTCGTGGCAGTTCCTCGCCGATCCCCTGCGGTCGACGCTGGCGCGTAACCATGCCAAATGCAAGGCATCGTTCGGTTTCCGCTGTGCCGCGCATGAGTACCGGCTGATTGCTTCGGGCAATGCGCACTTCGCCATCTTCAACAAGCTGATGCCGTGGGATCATCTGGCCGGTGTTCTCATCCATCAGGAAGCGGGCGGCCATGCGGCCCGCTTCGATGGTTCTGCCTATCTTCCAAGGCATCTGGACGGCGGCCTGCTGATTGCGCCCGACAAGGCGAACTGGCAGGACTTGCGCCGGACTCTTTGGTCTGAATAATCCGCGGATCTAAACCCGCGGATTGTGGGGATGGAAGAGCTTGCCCTTCTCGGCAATCAGCACGAACATCAGGCCGATCACCGAAACAACGAAGAAGCCCAGGACCAGTGGCAGGGTTGTCCCGTCATAGGACTGGCCGATGATGGCGCCGATGGCACCGCCGCCTGCCGTGCCCATAAACCCAAGCACTGACGACGCCGTGCCGGCGACGTGGCCGAGCGGCTCCATGGCAAGCGCATTGAAGTTGGAGCCGATCCAACCGAACTGGAACATCGCCATGGCGAAGAGCAGGAGGTAGATCGGGAACGGTGTCGGATGCGGACCGAATATGGTCAAGAGCAGCCAGACCGTGTTGATCGTCAGGAAGCCCATCAGCGCACCATGCGACAGGCGGCGCATGCCGAACCGGCCGACAAAGCGCGAGTTCACGAAGGACGAAAACGCCATCATGATCGCGATGGATGAAAACGCCACCGGGAACCAGATGCCGAGATCATAGATGCCGATATAGATCTGCTGGGCCGAGTTGATGAAACCGAACAGCGAGCCGAACAGGAAGGCGCTGGCCAGCGTATAGCAAAGCGCCACCCGGTTGGTCAGAACGATCTTGAAGCCCTGCGCAACCGATGCCAGCGTAAACGGACGCCGGTCGGCTGGATCAAAGGTTTCCGGCAGGCGGAAATACATCCAGACGGTCACAGCCGCCGCCACGACAGCCATGAACATGAAGATCAGGTGCCAGTCGCCGAACAGCATGACGGCCTGACCCGTGCCCGGTGCGATAACCGGTACGATCATGAACACCATCATGATCAGCGACATGACTTCGGCCATCTGCCGCCCGCCATAGACGTCACGGACGATGGAAATGGTGATGACGCGGGTGGCGGCCGAACCGATACCCTGGATCAGACGGAAGAGGAGCAGGGAGGCAAAGCTTGGCACGAAGGCCGCGCTGGCTGCGGCGATGACATAGACAACCAGGCCGAACAGAAGCGGCTTGCGGCGGCCGAAGCGATCGGACAGCGGACCATAGAACAGCTGCGATACCGAGAAGCCCAGCAGATAGGCCGAAATCACATATTGCCGGTGGTTTTCATTCGTCACACCGAGGCTCGCGCCGATCTGCTGCAAGCCGGGCAGCATGATGTCGATGGCAAGCGCGTTGATCGCCATGAGCATGGCCATCATTCCGATGAATTCGACCTTGCCCATGCCCATCAGGCGCGGCGCTGTCGTTGGTGTGGTGGTATCCATTATGAGACCTGCAAAACAAAGACAAAGGCGTCGGAATAGCCGACGCCTTGAGAAAATGATTCCGGATTTCCCCGGAACCGATTGAAACTGTTGCGTAGTCAGGCCGCCTTGGTGGCGATGCCTTTTTCGCTGAGCAGGGTTTGTAGCTCGCCTGCCTGGAACATTTCACGGATGATATCACAACCGCCGACGAATTCGCCCTTCACATAAAGCTGCGGGATGGTCGGCCAGTTGGAATAATCCTTGATACCCTGACGCAGTTCATTGGATGTCAGAATATTCACGCCTTTGTAATCGACGCCGATGTAGTCAAGAATTTGCACGACCTGGCCCGAAAAGCCGCACTGCGGAAAGCCCGGCGTTCCCTTCATGAAAAGGACGACGTCGTTGCTCTTGACCTCATTGTCGATAAATTCATTGATACCGCTCATTTCGGCAACCTTTCATACCAAATGACAACGAATCGTCATCAATGGTCCAAATTGATCTCGTTTAAACAAATAGCGCTTCAAATCTGGCAAAACAAGGCTGGTCACTGTGTCATCTCGTATCATTATAGCGGTCAGCTTCGTCGTTCTGGCAATTTTGGGAGGAATTTTCTGGTTCATGCGCCCGGTATCACCGCCCAAGCCTGCCCCCAACCCGCCGATCAATATCTCCGATGGCGATCTACCCGACATTTGCCGGAAGATGACCTTCGAGGATGTCGATTCCATCGTCTGCGAGATCGACCTGCGCTCGCATCGCATCGATCTGGTGCGTACGGGCACCGACGGCGAACCCTACGGATCGCTGAAGACATTCATGGAATCCCGTCTGCTGGACACACGCCCGATCCTGGCGATGAATGCAGGCATGTATGAAAAGGACCTTTCTCCGGTCGGCCTCTATGTCGAGGATGGCAAGGAGACATCGGAACTGCAGACCGATGACGGCGACGGCAATTTCTACATGAAGCCGAACGGGGTTTTCTTCATCGGGAAGGACGGTTCCGCCGGCATTCTGGAAACGGCGGCGTTTGATGCGGCAAAACCCGATGTCCGCATCGCCACCCAGTCGGGGCCAATGCTGGTCATCAACGGGCAGGTGCATCCGCGGTTCGAGCCGAACGGAACATCACGCCTGATCCGCAACGCCGTCGGCGTTCGTGACGCCAACACGGTCATTCTGGCAATATCCATCGAGCCGGTGAGTCTGGGAAGTTTCGCCCGTCTGTTCAGGGACGGGCTGAATTGCGCCAACGCGCTCTTTCTCGACGGTACGATCTCGGCAGTCGCCAACAACCGCAAGACCCTGATTGGCGGGATCGACCCGGTGGGGCCGATTCTCGCCGTGTTCGCAAAGAAGTGATTATTCGAAGTGATTATTCGGGGGCGCTGGTCTGCAGGGCGAGGGCGTGCAGGACGCCCCCCATATTGCCCTTGAGCGCATCATAGACCATCTGGTGCTGCTGAACGCGCGACTTGCCGCGAAAACTCTCGGCGACGACTTCCGCGGCATAGTGATCACCATCGCCTGCCAGATCGCGGATGGTCACCTGCGCGTCAGGAATCGCGTCCTTGATCATTTTCTCGATGTCGCGCGCGTCCATAGCCATGTTCTGTCTCCCAAACTTTCGCCTGTCCTTTACCGGGACAGGATCATGCAGCCTGTGTTTCTTCGCCGTCCTGACCGCTCATGTAGTCAGGGAACCACGATTCGTGTGCTTTTGTCAGGTCTGCTACTGATATGGAGGCGAGGCCCTCGATCGTCAATGTGCTGCCACCTACAGTGCCCAGCTTGCGGAACGGAACGCCCGACCCCTCGGCATTGAGCGTGACGAAGTTGGCCATGTCAGGCGCAACGGCAATGAGATAACGCGCCTGATCTTCACCAAAAAGCAGGGCATGTGCGGGGCCTTCACCGACGGTGACCTTGGCGCCCTTGGCTGCAGCCATGCACATCTCGGCGAGCGCAATGCCAAGCCCGCCATCGGACAGGTCATGGCAAGCTGTGATCTGGCCGTTGCGGATGGCCGAGCGGACAAAATTGCCGTTGCGCTTCTCGATGTTGAGGTCAACCGGCGGGGGCGGGCCGTCGGCACGGCCATGCAGGTCGCGCAGGTAGACCGACTGGCCGAGATGCGTGCCGTCGCCGCCGATCAGGATCAGCACGTCACTCTCGTGCATGCCGCCGATCTTGGCTGTCTTCGACCAGTCAGGGATCAGTCCGACGCCGGCAATGGTGGGTGTCGGCAGGATCGCCTGGCCGTTGGTTTCGTTGTAGAGCGACACGTTGCCGGAAACGATGGGGAAGGCGAGCGCGCGGCAGGCGTCGCCGATGCCGCCAATGGCCTTGACCAGCTGTCCCATGATTTCAGGACGTTCCGGATTGCCGAAATTGAGATTGTCGGTGGCAGCGAGCGGTTCAGCGCCGACGGCCGTCAGGTTGCGCCAGCATTCGGCGACAGCCTGCTTGCCGCCCTCATAGGGATCGGCTTCGCAGTAGCGCGGGGTGACGTCGGAGGAGAAGGCAAGCGCCTTGCTGCGGTGACCTTCGACACGCACCACACCGGCATCGCCGCCGGGAACCTGCAGCGAATTGCCCTGAATCAGCGTGTCGTACTGTTCGTAGACCCAGCGGCGCGACGATAGATCGGGTGAGCCGATCAGCTTCAGCAGTGCGGCGCCGTAATCGTCGACATCGGGAACGCTGGCGGCGGGCAGCGGTGCATGCTTGCCGGGTTCCATCCACGGACGGTCATATTCGGGCGCCTGGTCGCCAAGATCCTTGATCGGCAGATTGGCGACTTCCTCACCCTGATGGATGACGCGGAAGCGCAGATCGTCCGTGGTATAGCCGACGATGGCGAAATCCAGGCCCCATTTCTTGAAGATCGCCTCGGCTTCCGCTTCCTTTTCCGGACGCAGAACCATGAGCATGCGCTCCTGGCTTTCCGACAGCATCATTTCATAGGCGGTCATGCGCTCTTCGCGCACCGGCACGTCATCGAGGTTCAGCCGGATGCCGAGATTGCCCTTGGCGCCCATTTCCACGGCGGAGCAGGTGAGACCCGCCGCGCCCATGTCCTGAATGGCGATGACGGCACCCGATGCCATCAGTTCCAGCGAGGCTTCGAGCAGGCATTTTTCCGTGAAGGGATCGCCGACCTGAACGGTCGGACGCTTCTCTTCGATCGATTCATCGAATTCCGCCGACGCCATCGTGGCACCGCCGACGCCATCGCGGCCGGTCTTGGCACCGAGATAGACAACGGGAAGGCCGACGCCCTTGGCTTCGGACAGGAAGATCGCATTGGTCTTGGCAAGGCCGGCGGCAAAAGCGTTGACCAGGATGTTACCGTTGTAGCGGGCATCGAAATTGACTTCACCGCCGACAGTGGGAACGCCGAAGGAATTGCCGTAACCGCCGACACCTTCGACCACACCCGATACGAGGTGGCGCGTCTTCGGGTGCGATGGAGCGCCGAAGCGCAGCGCATTCATGGCCGCGATGGGCCGGGCACCCATGGTGAACACATCGCGCAGGATACCGCCGACACCGGTCGCCGCACCCTGATAGGGCTCGATATAGGACGGGTGGTTGTGGCTCTCCATCTTGAAGACAACGCAGTCGCCATCGCCGATATCGACAACACCGGCGTTTTCGCCGGGACCCTGAATGACCTGCGGTCCGGTTGTCGGCAGGGTACGCAGCCATTTCTTCGAGGATTTGTAGGAGCAATGCTCGTTCCACATGGCCGAGAAGATGCCGAGCTCGGTAAAGCTGGGTTCACGTCCGATCAGGTCGAGAATGCGTTGATATTCGTCCGGCTTGAGCCCGTGCGAAGCAACGAGTTCCGGCGTGATCTGGATTGTGTTGGAGAGAACCATCGGTAATACCAATTCCATTGCGCTTTTCTTGGGTTCTCTTAGAGCAATTTGCACGGGGAATACACCGTCTAACGCGGAAAAATTGTCGCTTGCCGCGTTTCGTCAACAGGTGGTGTCGGATGGTAAATCGTATCAGCCTTGCGTGGCGCTTGGTACGTGGTTCGACAAGCTCACCATGAGGGGAGTGGTTTGGCTGCAATGCCAATCGCAAAGGTTGCAGAATATAACTCCTTGCAATCCTGACCCTCCCTCATGGTGAGCTTGTCGAACCACGCACAATGCTTACGCAATAGCCTTCAGAGCACTCACGAATAGCTGTCATAGCTCGCATTGTCGGTTTCCATCAGACGGCGCAGGATGGACAGGCCGTTTTCCACTTCACCGCGCGTTGCGGGTACCGAATAGCCAAACCGCACCCGGTGGAAGGTCTTTTCCGTCCGGCCCGGCTTGAATTCGTCCTCGTCGTCAATGAGGACACCTTCATTGAGCGCAGCGCTCTTGAAGGTCGCCGACAGCCATGGTTCCGGCAGTTTCACCCAGATAAACGGCGAATAGGGATGCGAGTTGATATCGAAACCGGCAAAGATCGATCGCGCCAGTGCTTCCCGCTCGGTGGTTTCTTCCCGGACCTTGACCCTGATAGCGTCGGCCTCGCCGGAATTGACCAGTTGCGCCCCGAGTTCCGCCATGAGGAACGGCATGCCGCCGGTGACCATCTTGTGGGCCGTCAGCACGCGCGATGCCAGATGCGGCGGGCAGGCCACCCAGCCGCCACGCACACCCGCCGCAACGGATTTCGATAGGCCGCCAATGTGGAAGGTTCGCTCCGGCGCCAGTTCGGCAAGCTTGACGTGATCAAGGCAGAGCAGCGATCCGTAAATCTCGTCCTCGATGATCCAGACATTGTACCGCCGGGCAATCTCGACAATGGCGCGGCGATGTTCCTCGGAGAGGGTTGTGGCCGTCGGATTCTGCAGCGACGGCATCAGAAACACGAGCTTCGGGTGCTGCTGGGCGCAGAGCCGTTCAAAGTCATCCGGAGTGGCGCTGCCGTTCTCGGTGTTCATGATGATGCTGCGCCGACCCATCAGATTGACGCTGCGCGCGGCGGAACAATAGGTCAAATCCTCGAAGGCGATACGGTCACCCGGTGTGGTAACCGCGGCAATGATCGCCAGAATGGCGGAATGCGCGCCGAGCGTCGGTACAATCGAAGCGGCGTCGGGCCGCCATTCCGCCGACCCGAGCCAGCGGCTTCCCGCCAATTGCCATGACGGGGGCAGGGTGCGGGAATAGCTGGCGATTTCGCCGGGATAGGACCGGGTGATATCCCGCAGAAAGCGGTCCATCACAACCGATTGCCCGACATCGATTGCCGCCGTGCTGTCGAGCCGGATATTGCCGGGCGCAATGACCGCGCTGCGCGTGCCGCCGAAGGGTTCGGAGTGCTGGGCGGGTGGAAGCTGGATCAGCTTCGTCTCCTTGTGGTCAATGACATAGGTGCCCCGACCCACTTCGCCGCTGACAAGACCGCGCTCGCGGATGAGATTGTACGCCCGACCAACCGTGCCGATTGTCACCCCGATATCGAAGGCGAGATTGCGCTGCGGAGGCAATTTCGTGCCCGGTGCAAGCACGCCGCCGGCAATGTCCGATTCAATCCGCTCCGCTAGCTGCAGATAGAGCGGGCCTTTGCCGTGTTTCAGTTCCGGAAGCCAATTTGTCATGGTGACAATTATGTATATTGCGATTCCAATTGAGTCAATCCATTACAATTTGCGATACAATTCGAGTCAATTCGGCTTGATAGGATGGATATGATGAGTACAATTGGTGCAATCAGAAGAAAATCCGCCGGTGTAAGCGATGCACGTGGCATTGCTTTGCCCAAATTGTCCCGGAGCAGGACGGCAGTCCTGCGTCAAATTTTGGGCTGGATGTTGCATGCTGCCGCAAAACGGCGCAGCCGCGTGCATTTGAGCGAACTCAGCGACGAGCAATTGCTGGATATCGGTGTATCGCCAGCGCAGGCACGGCAGGAGTCCAAGCGGTTTTTCTGGGATTGAACATCCGGTATGGCTGGCTGCTTCTTGAGTTGAGCAACCGCCGTCACTGCCAATGAGAATTACTGATACCCGCCCTCAGTAATATTGAATGAATCTTTTGTGATTTACCTATATATTGCATATTCAATCGTTTCAGGGAGGCGCATATGGGTACGACTTTTGTAGAACCTAACCGTCCCGCTATCCGGGGGCTGACCTATGCTTCACAGCCGGACTTCCTGTCACAGTTTGCCGGCTGGGTGGAAAGCGCCCTGATGAAACGGCGTACGCGGCTTCAGCTCGGCAAGCTGAGCGACGAAGGGCTCAAGGATCTTGCCTTGACCCGCGATCACGTCGAAGCCGATCTCGACCGTTATCTGTCGATGTGATGCCGCAAGCCGGCGCATGACCGCACCGGCTTGCGTTTCCATTTATCAGCCGCGCGCGGTGCAGGACGGTTGCCCTGCTGCCCAACGGCGTATGTCGGATTCAATGCGATTTCCCATGGAATGTCCCATCAGCGGGCCGAAGGCTTCGACCTTGGCCGGGTTGCCTTCCGCGTGAACAACCAGCAGCGGACGGCCGCCGGGATTGCCCGCCGGGACGACCAGGATGCGCGGGCGGCCGGAATAGGAATTGAGCTCCGGCGCGAGATGGTAGGGCTTGAACGCCGAATCCTTCGACTTGAACCAGCAGTTGTTGGCGGCAAGGGCCACCCTCTCCATGGTGGCGAGGGCGGCCTTGTCCGAACCGAAGGCCAGAGAGCCAGGCCCCGGCTTGCTGGGTGATTGGCATCCGGCGAGCGCCACGAGCGAAATCATCATGGCAACGCCAATCGTCTGCATTTTCATCCAGCTATCTCCAATGATACAAGGGCGGTTGATCAGCTTGCCTCAAGTTCCCCGAGGAACACTTTCAAGGCATCCGTCATCTCGAACCAGACCAGCGATAGCACCGGATCCTGAACAATCAGTTGCTCATAGGCATCGAATTTCGGAAATGGCTCGAGCAGGCGCGAACGGCGCGTCATCACCCGGAAATGGTTGAACAGGAAGCGGATCGGCGTCAGCCAGGCATCCGCCATGGTCATCTGCTTGCCCAGCGCATAGGGGCCATCTCCCATGCGGTGTTCGATTTCACGCAAACCGGCTTCCAGCTTGGCGAATAGTTTGGTGATCCGCGCATCGTCCTTGGATTTGGTGTGAACGAGCTCGAAAAGCTCCATGACGGGAACGAGGATTTCCAGTTCGGCGATACGGGCAGCCATGCGCACCACGGCGCGGTCACGCGAGTCCGCCGGCAGCAGAACCGGTTCGGGAAAATGTTCTTCGAGATATTCGGAGATTACCGTCGCTTCGATGATGGTCAGGCCCGAGCCTGTAATCAGCACCGGAATACGGTTGAACGGGGAAATGCTGCGGAACTCTTCGGGTATCGGAAAACCCGGCGGCGGCGCTACGACCTTGATGGGTGCCTTCTTGTAGTAGGCGATGCAACGAACAATCGAGGAGTAGGGGGAGAGCGGCCGCGAATACAGTTTCATTCTCAATTCCTCCGTTTGAGTGCCGTTCCGGCCCATGGCGGGGCGGAACGGCATTGCTCAAGCGTATAGAATTTTACTCAGGCGGCAATCCCAAGAATGCCCGCAAACAGGGCGCGGCCATCGGAGCCGCCATGGGCAGCTTCAATCAGGTTCTCCGGATGCGGCATCATACCGAGAACATTGCCTTTTTCGCTGATGATACCGGCGATGTCATTCATGGCGCCGTTCGGGTTTGTACCCTCCGCATAGCGGAAAACCACCTGGCCTTCGCCTTCGATGCGGGCCAAAGTCGTTTCGTCAGCGAAGAAATTGCCGTCATGATGGGCAACCGGGCAGCGGACGATCTGGCCATGCGAATAACCGCGGGTGAAGGCGGTGTTGGCATTGGTCACTTCCAGCTTCACTTCGCGGCAGACGAATTTGAGCGACGCATTGCGCATCAGGGCGCCGGGCAGCAGGCCTGCTTCCTGCAAAATCTGGAAGCCGTTGCACACCCCCATGACCATGACGCCCTTGTCGGCCTTCTCGCGGATCGCCTGCATGACGGGCATGCGCGCGGCAATGGCGCCGCAGCGCAGATAGTCGCCATAGGAGAACCCGCCGGGAATGACGATCAGATCGACATCGGGAATTTCGGTGTCCGTCTGCCAGACCGTCTGTGGTGCCTGGCCGGAGATTTTCGTCAGCGCCGCAATCATGTCACGGTCGCGATTGAGGCCCGGGAGAAGAACGACAGCTGATTTCATCGCTTAAACGAGCTCCACCGCGTAATCTTCGATGACCGTATTGGCGAGCAGCTTTTCGCACATCGCCTTGACGTTGGCTTCGGCAACGGCGCGGTCCTTGGTGTCGATCTCCACATCAAAGATCTTGCCCTGGCGTACGGATGCAACGCCATCGAAACCAAGACTGCCCAGCGCGCCGACAATTGCCTTGCCCTGCGGGTCAAGAACGCCATTCTTCAAGGTTACAGTGACACGTGCCTTCATCGATCGTCTTCTCCGAGATTGTTCAATCAGCGATTATTTAACGAGAACCGGCCCGGTCGGCCGCAACTGTTCATTTTCATTCATGATGCCCAGACGGCGGGCGACTTCCTGATAGGCCTCGATCAGACCGCCCATATCACGACGGAACCGGTCCTTGTCCAGCTTTTCGCTGGTCTGGCTGTCCCACAGGCGGGCGGAATCGGGGGAAAACTCGTCGGCGACGACAATACGCATCATATCGCCTTCCCACAAACGGCCGCATTCGATCTTGAAATCGACGAGCTGGATACCGACGCCGAGGAACAGGCCGCTGAGGAAGTCGTTGACGCGAATGGCCAGTGCCATGATGTCATCGATTTCCTGCGGCGCAGCCCAGCCAAAGGCCGTGATGTGCTCTTCGGAGACCATAGGATCGTCCAGAACGTCGTTCTTGTAGTAAAATTCGATGATCGAGCGCGGCAGAACCGTGCCCTCTTCGATTCCAAGACGTTTTGCCAGCGAACCCGCCGCAATGTTGCGGACGACCACCTGCAGCGGAATGATTTCGACTTCCTTGATCAGCTGCTCACGCATGTTGAGGCGGCGGATGAAGTGCGTCGGAATACCCATGCGGTTGAGCTGGGTGAAAATGTACTCGGAAATCCGGTTGTTCAAAACACCTTTGCCATCAATGACTTCGTGCTTCTTTGGATGCAGCACGGTGGTGTCGTCTTTGAAATGTTGGACAAGCGTTCCTGGCTCGGGTCCTTCGTAAAGGATTTTGGCTTTGCCTTCGTAGACACGGCGGCGACGGTTCATTGCAGGTCTCTGGTATTGGAGTTATCGGTCGGCCTTGGTCACAGCCGTCATGTTGGCGCGCTAACTATCGTAAAAGCAAGCATTCTACAATGATACTTTAGGGATCGGCACCATTTTGATCATATTAATGCGGCCGATCCTTTGGTTGGTCCCCGGATTTATGGGTTATATGGGCTTTTTACGACAATGTGACCCATGTTTGCCTGAAGAGGTTCATTTCAGACTTCCGATTTCGTGCAGAATGGTTATATGAACCTAAGAAACAATGCCTATCAGGGACTTGCCCTAAAAACGCCAAGACCGGGGAGGCATCTTTCACCGGAATGACCAATTCATTTTGCGGGAGCAAGAGAGGATGACAATGGAAGATCGCGAAAATGCCTTTGAAAGCAAATATGCGCATGACGCGGAGGTTCGCTTTCGGGCAGAGGCACGGCGCAACAAGCTGATTGGCCTTTGGGCAGCGGAAAAGCTGGGCAAGACCGGCGAAGAAGCGGAAGCCTATGCGCTTGAAGTCATCAAGGCGGATTTCCAGGAAGCCGGTGATGACGACGTTTTCCGCAAGATCCGTGCCGATTTCGATGCGGCAGGTGTCGACAAATCCGACCACCGCATCCGCCGTACAATGGATGAAATGCTGGAAGAAGCCATCCGCCAGATCCAGGGATCCTGATCTGTCCTGATCGGTCTTCGTAAAAACCGCCCTTCCAGGGCGGTTTTTTGTTGGCACTATCCCGTTGTTTTTGCTTCGCTCCCAATGGTCCTTTGATTCTGACATTTGCCTGAGTGGCTTGTATCAAAGGGGGGCAAATGTCAGAATCGGACCACAAGCCGAGTCGGCCATCAGCAACAATTTCCGGGAGAGATCATGTCGCTAGCATCACGTCTGAGGGCGGGAGAAACGGTTTTTTCCGCCTGGTGCAACCTGCCTCATCCGCTGGTCATGGAAACCCTGTGCCGGACGGATTTCACCGCCTTCATGCTCGACATGCAGCACGGCCCGTTCGATACGGAATCGGTTCTGCAAAGCATCGGTATCATCCAGAGCGCAGGCAAGCATACGGTGGTGCGCATTCCCGTCGACCGGTTCGACATGGCAAGCCGGGCACTGGACTTCGGCGCCGAGGGCATTATCGCCCCGATGATCAATTCGGTTGAAGATGCGCGGCGTTTTGCTGCTTCGATGAAATACCCGCCGGTCGGCGAGCGGTCGTGGGGACAGTTGCGCGGGCGCCCGGCAAGCTATGGCGCCAGCGGTTCCGGCGGCTATCTGAGTGAGGTCAATGCCAAGACGCTGGCTTTCGCCATGATCGAGACACGCGCCGCCTTTGCCGCGCTGGACGGCATTCTGGCCATCGATGGTATCGACGGCGTTTTTGTCGGCCCAGCGGATTTCTCCATCGGCTGGAGCAACGGAGCCGAGGTGGATGCCGGATCGCAGGCGATCATCGAGCCGCTGCGGGAAATCGCCGCCAAGGCACGCGCCGCAGGCAAACTCTGCGGCATCTACGCGCCCAATGCCGAACTGGCAAAGCGTTTCACCGGTCTCGGTTTCACCTATGTGCCGATCTCCGTCGACACGGCCTATCTGCAACTGGGCGTGCAGACATTGCTGGCAGCGATTAAATCATAATTGCGAAATAAATTTCGCAAAGACCATCGTGCCTTCCGGCCAGGGTCCATGGCCGGATTCGGCGTTGAGGTGGCCTGATTCACCGGCATCGATGAACAGGGATCCCCAGGCCGCTGCCAGGTCTTCTGCAACGGCATATTCGCAATAGTGATCATTGCGGCTGGCAACGACGATGGATGGAAATGTGAACGGCTCGCGCGGGTAGGGGCCGAATGTCATCAGGTGCTTCGGCCGGATTTTCGGGTTCGACACGTCGGGCGGCGTCACCAGGAAAGCGCCTTTGATCTTGCTGCCGATCTGCGGCAATGCGTGCACAAAGGTCGGCACCCCCAGGGAATGCGCGACAACGACAACGGGCAGGGTCGCTTCGTTGACGGACTTGACCACTTCCGCCACCCAGTCCGCAAGCACAGGCTTCGACCATTCCTTCTGCTCGACGCGCCGCGCCGTGGAAAGCTTGGCCTCCCAGCGCGTCTGCCAGTGATCGGGACCGGAATTGGTGTAACCGGGAATGATGAGGATATCAGCGTCTTTGACTTTCATGCTCCCCATTTAGGAAAAATATCGGGGAACCGCAACGCCACAAGATTGTAAACAATCCGGATTTGATGGTTCGCGAATGGTGAACATGCTGTTCGCCGCTGCACGGCTTGTATCTGTTGATGTAACGACCGACTTTAGATGCAATGTAACAGGTGGATCGCCGGGAGTGCACATGAAGGTCACACGCAGAGATGTTGTCGGCGGTGCCGGAATATTGGCTTTCCAGGCGATTGCGGGATCAGCCCGCGCGGAGACAGATATGAACAGTGTTCCCTTTGCAGCAACGGCCCCGACCCATGTGTCAAAAGTTGGCATCAAGGCGAGGGATGCCGATCAGCTGGCGAAATATTACAGCGAGGTTGTCGGCTTGCGGGAACTCTCCCGCAAAGGGCAGACGGTCATTCTTGGAGCAGGTGAGACGCCCTTGCTCGAAATCGAGCAGGCGGCGGCGATCCGTGCCGACGATCCGCACAGCGCCGGACTTTATCACACGGCTTTTCTGCTGCCGCGCCGGGTCGATCTTGCCCGGTGGGCGCGGCGCGCCATCGACCAGCGCACGCCGATTGTCGGCGCATCGGACCATATTGTCAGCGAGGCCATCTATCTGACGGACCCGGAAGGCAATGGCATCGAGATTTATGCGGATCGCCCGCATGAGAACTGGAAATGGAACGGTTCATCCGTCGAGATGGGCACCGCTGCGCTGGATGTCGGTAATCTGCTTGGCGCGCTGAAGCCGGATACGGCGGAATGGAATGGTGCGCCCGATGGCGCCATGGTTGGCCATCTGCATCTGCGGGTCGGCAATGCCGGGGACGCGGAGGCATGGTGGCATCGTGAGCTCGGCATGCAGACTGTTGCCGGTTTCGGCGGCAGTGCCGTGTTCCTGTCGACCGGCGGCTACCATCACCATGTTGCTGCCAATTCCTGGCAGAGCAAGGGTGCGGGCAAGCGGGACAATGACCGTTCCGGTCTCGCCTGGGCCGAATTCGTGTCGAGCGATGCCCGGGACGAGCGGGAAATCGTCGATCCCTGGGGCAATGTCATGCGCATCGTACCGGCAAAGGCCTGACCGTTTTCCGCCAACAAAAAGCCCGCGAAACCGCGGGCTTTTCTTTTGATCAATGGGGCATGTTCAAGCTTCGCCGAACACGCGCCTGAAAATCGTGTCGACATGCTTGGTATGATAGCCAAGGTCGAATTTCTCGCGGATCGTCTGTTCTGGCAGCGCGGCGCGGACGTCCGCGTCGGCCAGCAGCTCCTCGAGGAAATCCTTGCCCTGTTCCCAGACCTTCATCGCATTGCGCTGAACGAGGCGGTAGGAATCCTCGCGGGACACACCGGCCTGCGTGAGGGCAAGCAGCACGCGCTGGGAGTGGATCAAGCCACGGAACTTGTTCATGTTTTTCAGCATGTTGTCCGGATAGACCAGCAGCTTGTCGATGACGCCGGTCATGCGGGCAAGGGCGAAATCAAGCGTGATCGTCGCGTCCGGGCCGATCATGCGCTCGACGGATGAATGCGAAATGTCGCGCTCGTGCCAGAGCGCCACGTTTTCCATGGCGGGCAGGGCAAAGGCGCGCACCATGCGGGCGAGGCCGGTCATGTTTTCCGTCAGCACCGGATTGCGCTTGTGCGGCATGGCGGAGGAACCCTTCTGGCCGGGGGAGAAATATTCCTCCGCTTCCAGAACTTCCGTGCGCTGCAGGTGGCGAATTTCAACGGAAAGGCGCTCGATGGACGAGGCGATGACGCCGAGCGTGGCGAAGTACATGGCATGGCGGTCACGCGGGATGACCTGTGTGGAGACCGGTTCCGGCTCCATGCCCAGCGACTTGGCCACGTGTTCTTCGACATAGGGATCGATATTGGCGAATGTGCCGACAGCGCCGGAAATGGCGCAGGTGGCGATCTCGGCGCGTGCGGCCACGAGACGGGTGCGGCAGCGCTCGAATTCGGCATAGGCCTGTGCCAGCTTGACGCCGAACGTGGTCGGCTCGGCATGGATACCGTGGCTGCGGCCGATGGTGATCGTGTCCTTGTGCTCGAAGGCACGCTTCTTGAGGGCTGCCAGCAGCTTGTCGAGGTCGGCCAGAAGGATGTCGCTGGCGCGCATCAGCTGGACGTTGAAACAGGTATCGAGCACGTCGGACGAGGTCATGCCCTGATGCACGAAGCGCGCGTCGGGACCGACGATCTCAGCCAGATGCGTCAGGAAGGCGATGACATCGTGCTTGGTCTCGCGCTCGATCTCGTCGATGCGGTCGATATCGAATGTCGCGGCGCCGCCTTTTTCCCAGATTGTCGCAGCAGCTTCCTTGGGAATGACGCCGAGTTCCGCCAGCGCATCGCAGGCATAGGCCTCGATTTCGAACCAGATGCGGAATTTCGTTTCCGGGGACCAGATGGCGACCATTTCGGGCCGCGAATAACGCGGGATCATTGTGTGTTCCTATAGGCAATCGGTGGGCGGATGAGTGTGAGACCTGCTCTAACAGACCAAGACGCCGTACTCAACGCGCCTTTTCGGCATGAACAGCGAAATGACCGGCATCAATAACGTGCGGTGACCGCCAGCCAGCGATAATCGGGGCCTTCAAAGCCGATGGAACGGACGGCGATCAGAATGGCGAGGGCAGGCTTACCATCTGCCAGATAGAAGGTCTGGACGGCGCCGATGCTATAGCCTTGCGGGCAATTGCGGCTCGACGGGATGGATTTGTCTTCGTGCAGTGTCCTGACATCGGCGGATGTACCCTGCTGAATCGTCAGGCGAAACCCTTTGTACATCTCCGGTTCCGGGCATTTGTCCGGACGCGGGACATCGATTTCCTGCAGTTGCACCGTCAGCGGCTCGTCCATGGGCGGGAAAACCGGGCGCGGATTGAACGTTGTCTTGAACTTGTCGGCCGACAGTTCGGTGATCGGGTTGGCTGCAACCGTATCGCCGGCATTGGCGCGCAGTTCCGTGTCGGCAAGCCCGGTCAGCCCCTGTGCATCCCGGCCAGCCTTTTCGCGGGCATCGGCGAGAGAGGCCTTTTCATCGTCGAGGCGCACCCGCACCGGTGTCTTGGGAAGAAGGGCGTCGGTTGCCGTGTCGATATAATAGCGGTTGGCATAGGGAAAGCCGGAACCATCCTGGACGCCGTATTCCTCGAAGGCAAAAACCTTGCCGTCTTTGGAAAAGCCAAGAATGTCAAGTTTTGCAACATCTCCTGCCCGTGCCGCCACTGGCGAAAAACCCACGACCAGAATGGCGAGGGCGGCGCGAAGCAGGCGGGAAAGGCGCATCACGAGCCCTTGATGGTTGCGTTGCGGATCAGCTCGATATTGGCGCGGTAGCTTGCTTCCGATCCGCCCTTGAACACGGCAGAACCGGCAACAAGCGCATTGGCGCCTGCCTGTGTTGCCAATCCGGCGGTGTCCGCGGTAATTCCGCCATCCACTTCCAGATCGATCGGGCGGTCGCCGATCATCGCCTTGACCTTGCGGATCTTCTCCAGGGTCTCGGAAATGAATTTCTGGCCGCCAAAGCCGGGATTGACGGTCATGACCAGCACCAGATCCACGTCGTTCAGGACATATTCGATGGCAGATTCCGGCGTTCCCGGATTGATGGCGATGCCGGCCTTCTTGCCAAGGGCGCGAATGGCCTGCAGCGAGCGGTGGACGTGCGGTCCGGCCTCGGCATGAATGGTGATGATGTCCGATCCGGCCTTGGCAAAGGCTTCGAGATAGGGATCACACGGCGCAATCATCAGATGGGTGTCGAAAACCGCAGAGGTCAGCGGGCGGATTGCCTTGACCACTTCGGGGCCGAAGGTGATGTTCGGCACGAAATGGCCGTCCATGACGTCGATATGCACCCAGTCAGCACCCGCCTTGAGCACGGTGGTGACTTCCGAACCGAGCTTCGAAAAGTCGGAAGCGAGAATGGACGGGGCGATGACAAGCGGGCGGCTCATGGCGTTCTCCGGTAGAAATGTTGTGCGCGCCCGTTACCACGCGCGTCCGGACCGCACAATGAAAACCGTCAGGGCCGGGCGTTCCACACAGGAAACAGGTCGTTTGGAGCCGCTGTTGCCGCAAACACGCCACGCGCGACGGCCCGTGCCATGGTGGAAGCCGCTGCTGCGCACAATTCGATGAATTCGTCGATCTCGGGCGCCCGCCCGGCGGTGCCGGTTGCAAGGGCAAACACCAGATCGCCGTCGAATGGCGTATGCGAGGGCCAGATGGCGCGGGCAAACCCGTCATGCGCCGCAATGGCGAGACGTTTGGCCTGCGCCTTGGTCAATTGCAGGTCCGTGGCGATGACACCGATGGTCGTGTTGGTATCTGTTGCCGCTTCCTTGAATTTTGTCTTGATCTCCGCCGCGTCGGCGGGAAGCGGATGCGGCAGGCCAAGTCCGCCGAACTCGTCGCCAATTTCGAAGGGCGCTGCCCAGAAGTGGCGGCTGCGCCCGATTGTGACCGATCCCAGCGCATTGACGACCACCAGCGCGCCCATTGTCGCGCCGTTCGGCAGGATGGATGAGGCCGAACCGAGCCCGCCTTTCAGGCCGGTCACCAGCGCGCCCGTACCGGCGCCGGTGCTGCCGAGGGCAAAATCGCGCGATGCGGACTGCACGGCCTGATAGCCAAGCTCGCGATAGGGTGGATAAAGGCCCCAATCCTTGTCGCCGCCATTGATCAGGTCAAACAGGATAGCGGCAGGGACGATCGGAATGCGCTGGCCGCCAACCTTGAAGCCGATGCGCTTTTCGCGCAGGGCCGCCTGCACGCCCGATGCGGCATCGAGGCCAAAGGCCGAACCGCCTGACAGAACCAGTGCATTGATGGTTTCAACCGTGTTGTGCGGCTCGAGCAGATCGGTTTCACGGGTGCCGGGCGCGCCGCCAAGAACCTGTACGGCGGCCGTCGCGGGTTCATCGCAGAGGATGACGGTGGTTCCCGATTTGATGGTTGCATCCGCGGCATTGCCGATGCTCAGACCAGCGACATCGGTGATGAGGTTGCGCGGCCCTGTCTTCAGCGGCATCAGTTGGTCTCCTGCACGAACTGTTTTCCATCATAGCGCTGCAGGCGAAACGTATCGGCAATGCGCTCGCCGCGAGCGTCGAACTGCACGGGGCCGATGGCGGTTTCAAAGACGTTTTTCCTGAGAAGATCGGATAGGGAAGCGGCCTGGGCCTGCGCGGTTGTCAGCAGCTGGACGGCAACTTCCGCTGCGGCGTAGGCGGGAATGGCATAACCTTCGGGCACTTTGCCGGCGAGTTCCATAGCGTTGCTGGCATTGCGGGCGCTTTCGAGGGTCTCCGGATCGCGCGGTGCAATCATCAGCGTTCCCACGGACAGATCACCGCCGCTGGCGGTCGCTTTCAGCGATTCACCGCCGATGATCGTCAGGGGATAGTTGAGCGCCACGGCGCTGCGGCCGATGGCAGCGACGTCATCCCGTTCGCCGCCGACGAAAACCTGTGTCGCTCCGGCCCGCTTCAGGCGCCCGACCAGCGCATTCTGATTGTCGAGGCCGGGGCGGTAGGTATCGGCAAACACAGGCTTCAGACCTTTTTCCTCGAGGCGCGCCCGCACCGTGGCGGCGATCTCACGGCCGAAAATCGTGCCGTCATCGATGATGGCGAAGGGCGTGGTCCGCCAGAGGTTCACCAGAATGTCGCCGGTCTCGCGCGCGGCATTGCGTTCGGAGGAGGCAATGCGAAACACCGGATAGGGTGTATCTGCGCGCATTTCGGTCAGGGTCAAATCCCGAACCCCGGGTGTAATGACGGCAATGCCTTTCTGCCCGAGGATGGGCAGGGCGGCTTCAAGCGATTCCGTGCAGAGAAAGCCGACCACAATCGTCGCATTGGCCAGCACCATTTCCCGGGCGGCGGCGGCCCCGCCTGCCGCATCGCATTTGTCGTCGGCTGTCACAACGCTGATGTCTTGTCCCTGCTTATTGCCGGCAACCGCGGCATTGGCACCGTCGACCAACTGATTGCCAAGCCGCGCAAAGGAGCCGGAGAGCGGTGCAATGACGCCGATCTTGTCCTGTGCGTTGGCGACGCTGCCGAACAACAGGCACAGACCAAGCGTCGCGGCTCGTATCATGGGATTCATTGCGATATTGCCGTACCTTCGAGATGGCGGATGACGAAACTTTCGATTTGGGTAACTGTTTCCTTCACTCTGTGCAATCCGGCTCTATATAAAAGGGTAAGCATAGCGCGATAATATTGGCTCGTTCCGCCGGAAAGAGTCCAAGCCGCAGAAAAAATATTCTACAGCTATAGTTCGGGCGCGTGTTGCGTTAGTGATGATTTGGACAACGGAAATAAAACTGTGCTCATCGCCAAGGACCAGAAAATAGAACCTCTCGCATTCCGCAATGCCATGAGTCATTTTGCGGAAGCAGTCCACGTCATTACCACCGATGGACCGGCGGGCAGACGCGGCGTGACCATTTCTGCCGCATGTTCCGTGTCCGACAATCCGGCCACCATTCTGGTCTGTTTGAACCGGCAGCACGAATTCAATCATCTTTTCATCGAAAACCAGGTTTTCGCGCTGAACGTGCTTTCGGCGGACCAGCGGGCGATTTCCGAGGCCTTTTCCGGCAAGGGGGATTTGCCGCAGGAAGACCGGTTTGCCCTCGGGCAGTGGCAAACACTGCAGACCGGTGCGCCGGTGCTGATGAATGCATTGGCCAGTTTTGATTGCCGCATCATTGCCACCCATGAGGTTGCCACGCATTATGTCATCTATGGCAAGGTCACCGCGCTCAACACCGGGGAGCGCGGCCAGTCGCTTGTCTATCTCAACCGCTCCTATCATGGTGTAGGGGAATAGGTCCAAAACGGAGATTTCATGGCCGACCAGACTGTTTCATCATTGCCGCAATCGATCGACGCGACGCTGGCACTGCTTGAAACCGGCGGCTATGTGGCGGACCGGGCGCTGGCGACGGTGCTGTTTCTCAGCCTGCGGATGAAACGGCCGCTGTTTCTCGAAGGCGAAGCCGGTGTCGGCAAGACCGAGATTGCCAAGGTTCTTGCGTCGACGCTGGATCGGCCGCTGATCCGCCTGCAATGCTATGAAGGCCTCGATATTTCCTCCGCCGTGTATGAATGGAATTACGCCGCGCAGATGATCGAGATCAGGCTGGATGAGGCGACAGGCATAGCCGACAAGACAGCCATCGAACGCAATGTCTTTTCCGAGAAATTCCTGATCCGGCGGCCGGTTCTGCAGGCGCTTTCGGGCCAACCGGGCCGGGCACCGGTGTTTCTGATCGATGAGCTGGACCGGACCGATGAGGCCTTCGAGGCTTTTCTGCTGGAAGTTCTGTCGGACTATCAGGTGACGGTGCCGGAACTCGGCACCATTGTCGCCGCCGAACCGCCGATTGTCATCATCACCACCAACCGCACGCGGGAAATCCACGACGCCCTGAAGCGCCGCTGTCTCTATCACTGGGTGGATTATCCCTCGGCGGAACGGGAGCTGGAAATCGTCCGGCGCAAGGTGCCTGCCGCCAATGAGCGGCTGTCGGCGGAAATTGTCCGCTACGTGCAGAAATTGCGCGACATGGACCTTTTCAAGCTGCCCGGCGTCGCCGAAACCATCGACTGGGCGGGGGCCTTGACCGAGATGGACAAGCTGGCGCTCGATCCGGAAACCATCTCCGACACCATCGGTGTGCTGCTCAAATATCAGGACGATATTGCGCGCATCGCAACGGGCGAAGGACGGCGCATTCTCGATGAGGTCAAGGCAGAATTGAACGCGGCTTGACATGGAGACATTTGCTTCTTCCCCGCAAACTCCCCGGCAGGACAGCCGGCTGGCGGACAATATCGTCTATTTTGCCAGGACCCTGCGCAAGGCAGGTTTGCGGGTCGGCCCGGCCGCGGTCAAGGATGCCATCGAGGCGGTGCTTGCCGGCGGCATCGGTTCGCGCGACGATTTTTACTGGACGCTGCACAGCGTGCTTGTCACCAGACGCGAGGATCACGCCACCTTTGACGAGGCTTTCCGGCTGTACTGGCGCTCGCGCGAGCTGATCGAGAAAATGCTGGCAATGTTCTCGCCGGTTGCCGTGGCACGGGAACGGCCGAAGCCGAAGGCGGCGGAAGCGCGTGTTGCCGAAGCGCTGTTCAAGGGAACTGCCCGCAATGTGCCGCAAGAGCGGCCGCCGGATATCGATATCGATGCGCGTTTCACCTTTTCCGGCAGGGAAGTGCTGCGGTCGAAGGATTTCGCCCAGATGACAGCCGATGAACTGGCGCAGGCGCGGCGCGCCATGGATCAGCTCCGCCTGCCGGTCGATGAAGTGCCCACGCGCCGTTTCCGGGCCGATCCGAAGGGCCCACGCATCGATCCCAGGGCGATGATGCGGTCGAGCCTGAAAACCGGCGGCGACCTCATCCTGCCGAAATTCCGGTCGCGGCGGGAAATTCACCCGCCCCTGGTGGTTCTTGCGGATATTTCCGGCTCGATGAGCCAGTATACCCGCATTTTCCTGCATTTCATGCATGCGATGATGGCCAAGCGCCGCCGCGTGCATTGTTTTGTCTTCGGAACGCGCCTCAGCAACATCACCCGCCCGCTGCGTTACCGCGACCCGGACGATGCGATTGCGCACTGCACCGGCGCCGTGCACGACTGGTCGGGCGGAACGCGCATCGGCGAGACCCTGCGTGTGTTCAATCGTCAGTGGTCGCGCCGGGTGCTCGGGCAAGGGGCGGTGGTGCTGCTGATTACCGATGGCCTTGAGCGTGAGGAAACCAGCGGGCTTGAGGCGGAGATGGAACGGCTGGCAAAATCCTGCCGCCGCCTGATCTGGCTGAACCCGCTGCTGCGCTTTGAAGGTTTCGAGCCGCGCGCCCGCGGCGTCAGGGCCATGCTGCCCTATGTCGATGATTTTCGCGCCGTGCACAATCTCGATGCGCTGGAGGATTTGTGCGAGATATTGAGCCGCCCATCGGAAAAGCGCGATGATCCCAAGCGCTGGTTGCAAAGTTCTTCCCAGCAACCCAGCTTATACGCATAATGGTGCGGGAGGCATGGTCATGACACAGCAAAGCACAAGTGAACACGATCCGCTGCTCGTTGCCGAGCGCTGGATGTCCGGCGGGCGTGACGTTGCCATTGCCACGGTCATCGAAACCTGGGGATCGGCGCCGCGTCCGGTCGGCAGTCACCTTGTCATTGATGAAAAGGGCAATTTTGAAGGCTCGGTTTCCGGCGGCTGCGTCGAGGGTTCGGTGATCGCCGAGGCCATGGATGTGATCACCACCGGCGAACCCCGGCTGCTGGAGTTTGGTGTTGCCGACGAAACGGCCTGGCAGGTCGGGCTGTCCTGCGGCGGCCGCATCAAAGTCTATGTTGAACGGCTTGGCTGAGATTGCATCATGGATCCCTATTGCCTCAAGAAACTGAATATTGAACGCCAGGCCCGCAGGGCGGCGCTGCTGTTGACGGATCTCGGCGACGGCCGCGACCGGGTCATCAGGGAGGGCGATCCCGTCGCCGGGCAACTCGGCGAAGTGATCGCGAAGGCATTCCTGTCCGGACAGTCCGGTGTCGCCGCAGTGGACGGCCGGTCGTTCTTTCTCAACGTCCACCTGCCGCCGCCGCGTCTCGTGGTGATCGGCGCCGTGCATATCAGCCAGGCGCTGGCGCCGATGGCACGGCTGGCGGGCTATGACATGGAGATCATCGATCCGCGCACGGCTTTCGCCACGCCGGACCGTTTTCCCGATGTGCGGCTTCTGGCCGAATGGCCGCAGGATGCGCTGAAAGCCCGCCCGCTCGATGCCTATACGGCTGTTGCCGTGGTGACTCACGACCCGAAGATTGACGATTATGCGCTGGAACAGGCCGTGAAGGCCGGATGCTTCTATATCGGTGCGCTCGGCAGCCGCAAAACCCATGCCAAACGGGTGGAGCGGTTGCAGGCACTCGGCCTGGACGAGCAAAGCATTGCCGCCATCCATGCGCCGATCGGCCTCGACATCGGTGCGGCAAGTCCGGCGGAAATTGCCGTCGCCGTGCTGGCTGAAGTCATCAAGGCCTTCCGGGCACGCCGGCTGCGCACGGCCCAAACACTGGAAAAGACCGCATGATTTTCGGCGATATACCTCTCGATCAGGCCATCGGTGCCATTCTCGCCCATTCCACCCATGCGGGCGCGGTGAAGCTGAAGAAGGGACATGTCCTGACGGGCGACGATATCGCGCAATTGCGCGGTGCCGGTGTTACTCATGTCACGGCAGCGCGCCTTGATGCCGGTGACGTCGAGGAAAATGCCGCCGCCCGGCAGATAACCGCTGTCCTGCGGTGCTTCGGCATTCAGGCCGGCCCTGCCTCCACCGGACGGGTGAACTGCTACGCGCAGACCGCCGGGCTTTTTACAGTGGATGCGGATCTGATCAATGCGATCAATTCGGTGGATGCATCGGTCACGATAGCCACGCTGAAACCATTCGAGCGGGTCGAGCCGGGGCAGATGGTTGTCACCATCAAGATCATCCCGTTTGCCGTATCGAAGGCCGTTCTCGATGAAATCGCCACGCTTGCACACCAGCGTGATGCTTTTGGTGTTCATGCCTTTTCCGGTGCCCGCGTCGGCCTGATCCAGACGACGCTTGCGTCGGTGAAACCCTCCGTGCTCGACAAGACCATGCGGGTTGTCGATGCGCGCGTGAGCGCCAGTGGCGGGACCCTGATCGGAGAATTGCGCCCGGTCCACGAGACAGGGGCGCTGGCGGCATCCATCCGGCAGATGCATCGCAACAGCGATATGGTGATCATTTTCGGCGCGTCCGCCGTGGTCGACAGGGATGACGTGGTTCCCGCAGCCATCCGGGACGTGGGGGGCATTGTTCATCATGTTGGCATGCCCGTCGATCCCGGCAACCTGCTGGTGCTGGGCGAACTCGGCGGCAAGCCGGTTATCGGCGCGCCCGGCTGCGCCCGAAGCCCGAAGGAAAATGGATTTGACTGGGTGATCGACCGGCTCCTGGCCGATATTCCGGTCACCAAGGCGGATATTGTCGGTATGGGCGTTGGTGGCCTGCTGATGGAAATTCCGACCCGGCCACAGCCAAGAGACCCCAGGCCGCCGCTGCCAAGGCCGGCGGTCGCCATAGCTGTTCTTGCCGCCGGGCGGTCGAGCCGCATGGGCGGCGCCAACAAATTATTGGCCACGTTCGATGGCGTGCCGCTGATCCGCCGTTCAGCGGAACTGGCAGTCCAGGCCGGAGGCGAGCCGGTGATTGCCGTACTCGGCTACATGGCGCAGGAATGCAGCGCCGCACTGGACGGGCTGCCCGTGAACATCGTGCTCAACACGGATCATGCCAGCGGGCTTGCCTCGTCATTGCACGCGGCCATCCGTCACGTTCCGGCATCCTCGGACGGCGTCATGATCATGCTCGCGGATATGCCTGCCTTGTCCGCATCCGATCTGCAAACCATGATCCGGCAATTCCAGGGTGTCGGCGGGCAAACGGTCGTCCGCGCAACCTTCAAGGGCAAACGGGGCAATCCCGTCATCCTGCCGCGCTTCCTCTTCGACGAGGTTTTTACGCTGGCCGGCGATGTCGGCGCACGGCATCTGGTGGAGCGTGGCGATATTCCGGTCATTGATGTAGAGCTTGGCGAAGCGGCGGCCATTGACGTCGACACGCCCGATATGCTTCGGCTGGCCGGCGGCACCATCGTGGCAGCGGCACGATAATCAGGGGATTTGCATTTGTTCAGGACTATTTTTCTTGGCGCGCTGGCTGCCATCGGTCTTTCCAGCGCGACACTTGCCGCGCAGCTTGCGCCTTTCAAGGATGACTTGTTCGCCTATCCCGGCATCATGAAGACAGCCGATGGCGGCGACTACACGGTGGTCGATTACAATGAGATGCGCGATATCAATGGCCGCGACGATGTGCCGGAACTGCGGGTCAAGCGCCGGTATATCGATCTGGCCGCCAAACGGATGCAGAAGGATCTGGTGGTGACCACCGCCAGCGGGCCGGTCAAGGTGATGGCTGCCGGGAAAATCGACCCCGGCGCATCCGTGATCACGATCTATCTGCACGGGCAGGGTGGCAACCGCCAGCAGGGCATGAATGATTTTACCTTCGGCGGTAATTTCAACCGCATCAAGAACCTGATGGTTCTCAATGGCGGGCTCTATCTCACGCCCGATTTCCGCGACTTTGGCGACAAGGGTGTGGCGCAGGTTGCCGGGCTCATTGCCTACTTCAAGTCGCAATCGCCGCAGGCAAAGCTGTTCGTCGCCTGCGGTTCCATGGGCGGCTCGCTGTGCTGGGGACTGGCGCAGGATGCGGAAGCAGCGAAAAACATTGCCGGATTGGTGATGCTGGGTTCCCTGTGGGAGGACAAGTTCATCGGTTCGCCCGCCTACAAGCGGCGTATACCGGTTTTCTTCGGTCACGGCAGCCGCGATCCGGTGTTCGCGATCGACAATCAGGAAGCGTTTTACCAGAAAATACGCAGTACCACGAAAGGTTATCCGGTGCGGTTCGTCCGTTTCGAGACAGGCAACCACGGAACGCCCATCCGCATGTCGGATTGGCGCGGCGTTCTGAACTGGATGCTTAGCGTTTCACCTTAGGGAGCGATCTGGGGATTGTGGCAATAAAGTCCCATTGTGGCGATTGTGCCACTAGACAAATGGGTAAAAGCGAATAGTTTCCGGCCTAAACAGACATCATCCTGCGACGAGACTTTGCGGAGAAAGCCATGCGCCTGCCTACCTCTATTCTAAGCCGGATTGCCCCCCTGGCAGTTCTCATTCCCCTTGCCGCATGTTCCACAACCGGCGAGCCGAGTGCAGGCCCGACATTTGCAACATTCTCTCCCGTCCGCCCGCCCGTCAGTTCGGAACTCGCAGCGCCGTGTATTGCTGCCGCGGCGAGCAAATACGTGCTTTCGGCGAGCAATATCAAGGCCGTCGATGAACGCGCTGTCGGCGGTGGCGTCAACGAAGTCTCCCTGAAAGTCGATATCCGCAATGCGCTGTGCACCGTCACCGACAAGGGGAAAGTCCGCTCCGTCGTCGACACCATGCCGAAGAGCGCCGATCAGGTTGCTGCGGAAGAGGCGGCTGCTGCCAAGAAAGCCGCTGGCGGCACGGCAGCTCCAGCCAAGAAGTCGAAGAAGAAGCAGGCGCAGCAGCAGGAAGGCTGATTGCCTCCAGCTTTTGTTCAAACGGCGTGACGAGAGTCACGCCGTTTTCATTTGGGTGAAGGCTCTGCCGGAACCAGCACCCGTAACGCGCCTGCATGCACCTTGATGACGACGTCGCGCTCCAGCGGGACGAGCTCGCCATCTATGGTGGCTCTTTTACGGCCATGAAGATGCGGAAAATGCAGATCGACTTCCCCGGCCAATATCTCGTCCACGTCATTGTTGTTGCGCCATGACCCCATCAGGACGGTGGCGGCCAATTTGGCGAGGGATGAAAGCGATATCCGGTCGGCGATGTAGACGCCGAGCTTCCCCTGATCCAGGCTGTCGGCGATCGGCAGCAAGCCCCGGCCATAGGGGTTGTTGGAGACGGAAATCGCCGAGACTGTCCGCTCGTTTGACGCGCCGTCGATGGTCAGCCGCACGGCAAAGCGGGGCGGGCGCCCTATCACCTTGGCAAATGCCCGCATGCTGGCCAGGCGCTTTCCCCACTGGGAACTGTATTCCAGCGTGTTGCGCAGCTTGATCATCCGCGGTTGAAAGCCGATGGCGAACTGGTGCACGAAAGCGCGCTCATTGGCGGTCGAGATATCGGCTGCGCTAATCACACCGCTGGCGAGGCTCTCGAGCGCCGCATTCAGCTCAAGCGGTATTTTCAGCGACCGGGCGAAGAGGTTCATGGTTCCGGCGGGCAGCACTGCCAGCGGAATTCCGGTCTTCCAGGCGACCGCTGCAGCGGCGGAAATGGTTCCATCGCCGCCACCGGCCATCAGCACGCCGTCCCGATCCCTCGTGGCCGCATTATCGAGCGCCTTCACGATATCCTTGCCGGCCACGATATCGCTTTGGAAGGCATGCCCGTGCTGTTCGAAGATTTCTTTCGCCTTCAGGGCGAATGCCGCAATGTCGAGGGTGCGAAAGGTGCCGCCATCGCGGTTGAAAACGGCATGAACCTGCATGAATACTCCCCGATGGCTGCCGCGATCCGGCAGAATGTGGCCGGCCGCTCCGCTTGTGGCAATGCACAATCAGCCCAATGGTTCCAAAATTTCCTGCCGGGCAGCGGCGAGATGCGGGCTGGAAAAACCGAGTTTGCGCAACCCGTCCTGAATTTCCGGGGCGCTCATGAACAAGTTCCACAACAGGCCGGTGCGATGGTTCTCGATCATGGCAACCACGGGTCCCTGATCGATACCGAGATAGGTACGGGCAAACCATCCGCTGGTCTGTGAAAACGCATCGACAAAGCCAAAACGCCCCCACATCTTTGCCCGGGGAAGCTGGAAAAAGTGCCGCAAGGCATTCATGGCCTCCTCGGGCAGATAGGGTAGGCTGCAAAGGGCGGCCGTGGGCGCGATCAGGCCGAAATCCGAGGCCGGAGAGCTGACGACATAGCCGGTGGGGCCGTGGCTCGAGGTCAGGCCCCAGCTGTCCGGGCCATAACCGCGATACCCATGCGGGTTCTCGACGCAGTGCTGGTAATTGATGCGGGCGTGGTTGCAGTTCTGCTGCCAGTAATCGGCATAGCGGTCGGAAAGCCCGCGCGGATCGAGGCCGCAGAACGAATAATGGGCAAAGAACAGCGGCCCGCCATAGTCGGGGCCGAGCGGCAGGGTGATACCGTAATAATCCCGCCCGTTGATGAACTGGCTGCCGGTGGCAAAGCCCTCATGATAGATGTCGGCATCAATGCCGTGCCTGGGGGCACCTGCCGCCAGGACATAGGCGATCAGCGCTTCATTCCAGCCGCGGATCGGTACATTGCGGGCGAAGTGATAGCGAGGGCTGTGATGCCAGTACAGGACCTTTTCGTCATGCTTGATGTGCGCTGTCCACTCGACGGCGTGCCAGAGATGGTTGATCCGGTCGCGCAGCGCCGTCTCTTCCGGGGCCGGCGCGGCAAAATACTGCCGCACGCAGATCAGACCCTGCAGCAGGAACGCGGTTTCGACCAGATCGCCGCCATCATCGCGCATGGAAAAGGGGATGGTGGACCCGTCGCCGCCATGGAAGAAATGCGGAAACACGCCGTGATAGCGTTTGGTCTGTTCGAGCGCCGTCAGCATTGTGGCGATCCGGCCGATAGCCGCCTGCCGCTCGATCCAGCCGCGCTCGATGGCCACCAGAATAGCCATGAAACCAAACCCGCTCGCCCCTGCGGCAACGAGATCGTTCTTCGGGTCGGCACTTTTACCGGTGCGGTCGCGGGCCAGCCCGCTTCGGGGATGAGCACCGTCCCAGAAATACTGGAAGCACGCGTGCTGGACCCGGTCCAGCAACCCCGCGTCATCGTCGGTGACGCCTGTTCTTTCATGCACGAATCTTTGATCCATAAAGGCTGAACATTCCTGCTACAGGGCACAATGACGCTGCATTTGCCGGATTGCATTGGACGATTGTCTGACTTCTATACCATGTGTAGCGTGCCAAACAGCTTGCCAAGATCGAATCCGATCACGGTCATCAATCTCATGTGAAGGGCCCATAATGCCGAACGATCAATTTGTTTTCCAGCCCGTTTCCCAGCCGGTTTTGCATGTGACCGGTTCGGAAAAGCTGTTCCCCGTGCACCGGATTTACTGTGTCGGGCGAAACTACGCCGATCACGCCGTCGAAATGGGTCATGATCCGAACCGCGAGCCGCCGTTCTTCTTCCAGAAGAATCCGGATGCGCTGGTCACCGGCAATGGCGATTTTCCCTATCCCAGCGGCTCGAGCGATGTTCACTATGAGATGGAAATGGTCATCGCACTGGGGAAGGGCGGAACCGACATCGCCGTCGACAGCGCACTCGATCACGTCTTCGGCTACGCGGTCGGCCTCGATATGACCCGGCGCGACTTGCAGGGGGAAGCCAAGAAACTGGGGCGCCCGTGGGACGTGGCCAAGGCATTCGAGGCTTCCGCACCCTGTTCCGCTATCGTTCCGGCAGCAAAAATCGGCCATCCGTCGTCCGGTGCCATCTGGCTCAAGGTGAACGGTCAGGAGCGCCAGCGTGGCGATCTCAGGCAGCTGATCTGGAATGTCCCGGAAACCATCGCCTATCTCTCGACATTGTTCACACTCCAGGCGGGCGACCTGATCTTTTCCGGCACGCCTGCCGGTGTGGGCGCCATCGTCCGCGGCGATGAAATGCATGGCGGTGTCGATGGTATCGGCGAGATTCGGGCGCGGGTCGTCTGATCTCAAGAGCCGTTGCGCTGAATTTTGCCAGCGAAGGGAAGTGTTTTCGCGGTGTCAGCAGCGAAAACGTGCAAAATAAATTTTGACGCTGATCTGCGAGAATATCTCGATCAGTTTTATGCGGGTTAGCGTCAAACCGGTCCAAAATGGACCGGCAGGCACTCAAGTTTGACAGTTTTGTGTCTATACGCTGATGGTGTTCCGGCTAAACAAATCCGTATAACATTTTTGTTAGAAACGCCCCTGTTGTCTTTGAAATCAAATGGTCTATTGAAGATTCTGATTTCCTCGAACCAGAACTCCAGAGCATCCGTTTATGAACCACCGCATTCTCTTTGGCTCCTATCCGATCCCGCGCTTTGCCGGGATTGCGAGCCATAATTTTGTGGTGTGGACCGACGAGACGGGCAGGCCGCTTTATGAGATCAATGGCGGTGCAGCCAATGCAGACGGCAGTTTCAACTACTGCGCCATTCGCGGCCGGCTGACAGCTGTGGTAACCGACTATTCCAAGCGCGACCTGATCTACTGCCCCGAGTTCTATGTGCGCCCGACATCGCGCACCACACTGCTGCTCGAAGGAAATTATACGGCCATCGCCACAAAATGGCGTGCGGCGGTGGATGTGGCGTCGCGCATCCGCGCATCCGGTCTGGGTTATTCGTTCCTGATCCAGAACAGCAACTCGGTGGCAACGGCCATTGCCGAGGGAATGGGGCTTGCTCCGCCATCCGCAGCTGTCGGAAGAGTACGGGCTCCGGGGTCGTACCGCCACCTTGCACTGGATCAGGCGGCCTAGCGCAGCAAATCCGACTCCCAGTAGCGCAATTCATCAGAATGCAATAACTAGCACACAATAGTGCACTCGATTTTGGCCCGGCCAAAATCGAGCGTTTCTGTTGTGGCATACTGCCGCCATTATTACATAGCTTATCACGCCTGGCCAAAGTCATGGGGATTTTGGCGCCATTGGAAAGACGACGCATTGATTTCTGACCCCGCCACGTCTCCGGTTCATAGCAACGAGAAAGCGCTGCAGAGAATTAACGCGCGCTCGCAGCTCAAATTGCCGTGGGGAAAACGGACGAAATCGGCGATGTTCGCCTTCTTCGGCGTCGGCGTGGCTGTCCTCAGCCTGCTGGTCCTGACGCATTTGTCGAGCGAGATTTCGTTCAAGGCCGTCAAGCATTCGATCCATGCGATACCGAACAGCACATTGCTGCTGGCGCTGTTCTTTACCTTTGTCAGTTTTGCTGCGGTCGCGCTCTATGACGTGGTGGCGGTGGAGACCATCGCGCCCAAGCGTGTGCCCTACTATATCTCCGCCATGGCCGGCGGCGCCGGATATGCCATTTCCAACGCGCTCGGATTCTCGCTGCTGACCGGCGGCGCGCTGCGTTACCGGGTCTATGCCGCCGAAGGCATCAATGTGGCCGATATCGGCCGGATCATCGGGACGTCATGGCTGGCGATCTGGTTTGCCTTCACCATCATGATTGCCGTTGCGCTGGTGATCGACCCCACGCGTATTCCCTGGATTGTGTCGTTCGGTCCGGCGATCGACCAGATGATCGGTGCGTCGGTTCTTCTTGCGGTCGCGGTGCTGCTCTTCTGGCTGTCGCGCCGCGAGCGCACGCTGCGTATCGGCCGTGTTTCCGTGCGCCTGCCGTCGTCGCAGGGCGCCATGCTGCAGATCATTGCGGGATTGATCGACGTGGCCGCAGCGGCAGCAACCCTCTATGTCCTGATGCCCCACGGGGCCGTGCCCAGTATCGCCGCCTTTGCGCTGATCTATGTGGTCGCCGTGGCCCTCGGCATCATCAGCCATGCGCCGGGTGGTATCGGTGCGTTTGAAGCCACGATGATTGCCGGTCTGGGGATTGGCACAAATCCCGACGCGATTGCTGCGTTGCTGGCGTACCGGGCGATCTATACCCTCATTCCGTTCCTTGTCGCCATCATCGGCTTTGTCATCTCGGAAATACTGCGCCGCCGTCACCTTATTGCCGGGCCGACCATGCTGGCCGTGCGGGTGTTCGAAACACTGATACCGCCGCTTTCCGCCGGTATCGCCTTTCTCGGCGGTATTGTGCTGCTGATTTCTTCGGTTACGCCGGACTTCACTCGCCGCCTGGAGGTGCTCTCCGATTTCGTGCCGATGCCGTTCCTGGAAATGTCGCATCTCGGTGCGAGCTTCGTCGGTCTGGCGCTGCTCATCGTGGCGCGGGGACTGGCGCGGCGGCTGTGGCGCGCCTGGGTGATGGCCGTTGTTCTCTTCAGCCTTGGAGCGGTCTTCTCCCTGGCAAAGGGGCTCGACTGGGAAGAAGCACTGGCCTTGACCCTGATGGCAGGCGTCCTCCTGCTGTTCGGCGATTCCTTTTACCGCAAGCCGATGGGGGAAAGCTTCAAGCTGACCTGGGGCTGGCTCGCCAGTATCGGCACCACGGCCTTTGCCGTGCTGTGGCTCGGCTTCTTCGCCTATCGCCATGTGGAATATGCCAACCAGCTCTGGTGGGAATTTGCCTGGGATGCGCAGGCATCCCGCTTCCTGCGCGGCAGCGTGCTGCTGCTGACCCTGCTGGCGGCGATCACCATCAACACCGTGATCAATGGTGTCGGGCGCGGTAAATTGCGTGCCCAACCCATTCCGGAAGATGTGCCGGATCTGGTGGCGCAGTCGCCGCGCGCCTCCGATGCGCTGGCGCTTCTGGGCGACAAACGGTTTTTGATGGACGGCAAGGGGCGTGGGTTTGTGATGTTCGCCCGCTCCGGTGGCAGCCTGGTATCGATGGGCGAACCGGTCGGCGGGGATGACGGGGTCGTCGGGGGGCTTGCCTGGGCATTTCGCGACATGGCGGACCGCACCGGCGCCCGTACGGTCTTCTATGGCGTTGGACCGGAACGCCTGCCACTGTTCCTCGACATGGGCCTGACGGCGCTCAAGCTGGGCGAAGTTGCGCGCGTCGAACTGCGCGATTTTTCGCTGGAGGGTTCAAAACGCCAGCCGCTGCGCTATGCGGCGAGGCGGCTGGAAAAGGAAGGCATTTCCTTTGAAATCCTGCCCAAGGAGCAGACGCCGGCGGTCATGGATGAATTGCGCGAGGTGTCCGATGCCTGGCTGGAAATGAAATCAGGTTCCGAAAAGCGTTTCTCGCTCGGCTCGTTCGAAGTGGCTTACCTCTCGCATTTCGACATTGCGGTCCTGCGCAAGGATGGCGCGATCGTCGCCTTTGCCAATGTCTGGCGCGGCGCGGGGCAGAAGGAAATTGCTGTTGACCTGATGCGGCACCGGCCCGATGCGTCGAGCGTCATCATGGATGGCCTGTTTGCCAATCTGCTGATGGCGGCGAAGGCAGAGGGCTATGAGTGGTTCAATCTTGGTGCGGCTCCCTTGTCCGGCCTTTCCGACAGCCATCTTGCGTCCCGCTGGAACCGCATCGGTTCGTTCATCTACCGGCGCGGTGCTGAATTTTATCGATTTGACGGATTGCGCGCGTTCAAGGATAAGTTCGGTCCGAAATGGACACCCTATTATCTGATTTGCCCCCCAGGCCTTGCCACACCACGTTCCCTGATCGATGCAACGAATCTGGTGAGCGGCAGCCCCTTCGAGGTCTTTAAACGATGAAATTTCTACGCAGGCCTTATCTGTATCTTGTTGCTGCGCTTGTGATCATCAGCATCATTCTTTCCGTCACCTATCGCTATGTGCCAAGGCTTGCTTTCTGGACATCCGGACGCATTCTGGTCACGTCCGAACGCCTGAGCGAAGTCCCGCTGCTGCAGCCGAGCATGAAGCCAACCGGTATTGCCATCCTCGTGTCGCAGACCGGCGGTATCCGTGCCGATGACGAGGCGCTGTCCAAGCTGCTGCTTGATCGCGGATTTCTCGTCCTGACGGTCGATCTGGAAAGATGGCGTCAGCAACTCAATCAGGATACGGGCGAATGCACCTATTTCGTCTCCGATCTTGAGGGCCTTGCGAAGGAAGCTCAGCGCATGATTTCTCTTGATACCTATATGCATCCTGTGATGATCGGCATTGGTGAAGGCGGCGTGATGTCCTACGCCTCGGTCGCCAATTCACCGGCGGCAACCCTTGCGGGGGCTGTCGCGCTCGATCCGACCGTTGCGCTCAACACCAAGCTGCCGTCCTGTGAAGGGGCGGATTTCGAGCCCGTGGCCGGACAGGGCTACAGCTATTCCTATGATGCCGACCTGCCCAATCCGGCGGTCATCGTACGGGAAAAGGCCGATCCGGCACCGTCCGGCCCGCCGACCCCCGGTTATTTCAAGGCGCAGGAGAAGCTGGCCGCAGGCAAGCCTGAGCGCATGCAGATGGCCGCCGATGCGGCGGTGGAAATTGCCAAGGAAGATGCCTCCGCCGACACCCTGCCGATCGTCGATATTCCGAGCAGCAACGGCCCGGCGAAATATCTCGCCGTGTTCTTCTCGGGCGATGGCGGCTGGCGCGATATCGACAAATCCGTCGGTGATATCATCGCCAAGGAGGGTGTGCACGTCGTCGGCGTCGATTCCCTGCGCTATTACTGGTCGGTGCGCAAGCCGGAAGACATCGCCAAGGATATCGGCCGCATCATCAAGAAAGCCGATCCGACAGGCAAGCTGCCGGTGGTCCTTCTCGGCTATTCCTTCGGGGCCAACACGGTACCTTTCGCCTGGCCGTTCATTCCCGAGCATCTGCAGCAGCGCATCGCCATGGTCGGTCTGATCGGCACGGAGGAAACCACGCCGTTCCAGGTTTCGGTCGGCGCGTGGCTCGGTCTTGGCGGCGACAACGAGGTGGCACCCGCCGTTGCCAAACTGCCGCCGGCAAAGGTGCTGTGCGTCTATGGCACGCAGGAGGATGACACCGCCTGCAACGACCCGTCGCTCAGCACGGTGCAAAAGATACAGCTGCAGGGCGATCATCACTACGATGAAAAATATGACACCCTGGCTGCCAAGCTGATGGAAGCCATTGCATCCCGCGTGCAGGCACAGCCGGCCGCCCAGTAATAGGCGGGCCGGGCTGGACGAAACAGGGGCTGCACGGTGTGCGGCCCCTTTGTTTTGTCTGCCGTCCGGAAATTTAGGCCCCGCGCGGCTTGGCAATATGTGTAATCTGGCAAAGCTGTTGCCGAATCTTTGCTGAGAGACTGTTTATGACGCTGGACCAGTTGCGCATCTTCATCGCGGTTGCCGAGCGCGAGCACATCACCCATGCGGCGGCGGCTCTCAACATGACCCAGTCGGCGGTGAGTGCAGCCATTACCGCGCTTGAGACCAGGCATGGCGTCACTCTGTTCGACCGGATCGGACGTTCCATCGTTCTCAACCAGACCGGGCGTGTGTTTCTGAAGGAAGCTATCGCCGTCGTTGCGCGGGCCAAGGCCGCGGAAACCGCATTGACCGACCTGGCCGGTCTGATGCGCGGCGAGCTCTCGATCATGGCAAGCCAGACGATTGCCGGGTACTGGCTGCCGGACATGCTTGCCGCCTACAGGAAACGTTATCCCGGCATTACGCTCGATATCCGCATCGGCAACACCCGGCAGGTTGCGGCGGCCGTGGAAGCGGGCGAGGCGGAACTGGGGCTGGTGGAGGGCAGGGTCGAGCATGCGCTGCTGTCGACCAGGGTCGTGGCGACGGATGACATGGTGATCGTGGTTGCTGCCGGTCAGCCCTGGGCCGCGCACCGCACTGTTGACGCGAGGGATTTTCGCGATGTCGCCTGGGTTCTGCGCGAAAAGGGCTCCGGTACCCGCTCGGCTTTTGAACAGTTGCTTGGTTCCGTGGGTATGGATCTGACGATGCTTGATATCGCGATGGTGCTGCCGGGCAACGAGGCAGTGATCGGAGCGGTCGAGGCCGGTGCGGGGGCGACGCTGATATCGCGCAGCGTTGCTTCGTCCAAGCTTCGCGCCAAGCTGTTGCGGGAAATTGCCTATCCGACCATGCCGCGGCCGTTCTATCTCCTGCATCACCGCGAGCGCTATCGCAGCAAGGCTGCGGATGCCTTTGTTTCCCTTGCGGAAGAGCGGGTATAGGCATTCATTCGATTTTGTCGATTGGTTTGACAAGTTTAATGCGTTGGAGTTGATGGGTTGGCGCTTGCTAAGGATGCTCTGCCAATGACGCAGAGATTCATCATGACCACGCTCGATACATCCACACGCTCCGTTCCCCGTTCGATTGCGCCCAAAAGACTGGGTATTGTCCGCCAGTTCACGCCCAACTGGTTTGCAACGACGATGGGGACGGGCATTCTTTCCATTGCCTTGGGGCAATTCCCCGACCAAGCTGCGGTGTTCGCCTTGGGTGAGGCGCTGTGGCTGGGCAATATGCTGCTCTTCGCCGCTTGCAGCCTGGCCTATGTCACCCGTTGGCTCCGCTATCGCCAAGAGGCGAAGCGGGTGTTCGATCATCCCGTCATGTCGATGTTCTTCGGCTGCATTCCCATGGGGCTTGCGACCATCGTCAACGGTTTTCTGGTCTTTGGTATTGCCAGGCTGGGTGAAAGTGCCGTTGCCATTGCCTATGCGCTCTGGTGGCTTGACGTGGTCCTTTCCGTGGGAATTGGGCTTGCCATACCGCTCATGATGTTCACCCGGCAATCCCACGCGATGGAGCAGATGACGTCCGTCTGGCTTCTGCCGGTGGTTGCCAGCGAAGTTGCGGCGGTCAGCGGCGGCCTGCTCCTGCCGCACCTTGCCGATGCCTCCACGCAGCTCTCCGTCCTTCTTGCCAGCTATGTGCTCTGGGCCCTGTCCGTGCCGCTGGCGATGTGCATTCTCGTTGTACTGTTCCTGCGCATGGCGCTGCACAAGCTGCCGGCGCCGAACATGGCCGCATCGAGCTGGCTTGCCCTCGGACCGATCGGGACCGGCGCGCTCGGCATGTTCGTGCTCAGCGCCAATGCACCCGACATCCTCACCGCCCACGGATTGGGCGCTGTCGCCGGTGCTGTCTCCGGCGCGAGCCTGCTTGCCGGCGTGATCCTCTGGGGCTACGGCCTGTGGTGGCTGGCCATGGCCGTGATGATCACCATCCGGTATTTCCGTGACGGCATTCCATTCAACATGGGCTGGTGGGGCTACACTTTCCCGCTGGGCGTCTATGCGGTGGCAACCCTGCGCCTGAGCCATATTTTCCCGGTTGCCAGCATTGGCCTGTTTGCGGAAGTGCTGGTGATCACCCTTGCCATGGTCTGGCTCGTTGTCGGCGCGCGCACGCTTCGCGGCGTCTGGCTCGGTCAGGTGTTTGCCGATCCGAGCCTGGAAACCCGTGCTGCCTAACCGGCAGCGCTGGTGGCAGCCTTTTTATCCCCGGCGGATTGGACCGCGGATGCCTGCTTCTTGCGGGCATCCGCATAGCGCTGGGCAATGACGGCACAGGCCATCAGCTGGATCTGGTGAAAGAGCATCAGCGGCAGCACGATGCTGCCGATGTTCTGTCCGGCGAAGATCACCGTGGCGATGGGTACGCCGCTGGCAAGGCTCTTCTTCGAACCGCAGAAGGTGATCGCGATCTCGTCCTCCTTGGAGAAACCCAGCCAGCGGCTGCCATACATGGTCGTGAGCAGCACAAGCGCCAGAAGCACGATGTTGACGGCAATGACCACGCCGAGATCTCGCAGCGACATGGTCTTCCACAGGCCTTCATTCACCGACTCGCTGAAGGCGAGATAGACCACCATCAGAATGGAGCCGCGATCCACCGGCATCAGGATTTTCTTCTTGCTGCGGATGAAATCGCCGATCCATGGCTGCAGCACCTGTCCAAGGATGAAGGGCGCCAGCAATTGCAGCAGAATGGATTGCAGCGCATCCAGCGAGAACCCGGCATGGCCGCTGGCGGAAAACAATACGCCGGCCAGAAGCGGCGTCAGGAACATGCCGAAAATATTCGAGGCGGATGCCGAGCAGATGGCGGCCGGTACATTGCCGCCGGCAATCGATGTAAAGGCGATGGACGATTGCACCGTTGAAGGCAGCACGCACAGAAACAGGATACCCGTATAGAAGGCAGGCGGCAGCATTGTCGGAACAAGCACACCGGCAGCCAGGCCGAAAATCGGGAACAGCACGAAGGTGGCCGCGAGAATCGTCAGATGCAGCTTCCAGTGCAGAAACCCGGCAATGACCACATCCCGCGACAGGCGTGCGCCGTGCAGGAAGAATAGAAGCCCGATGGCCACTTTCGTCGCCAGACCGAAATAATCGGCGGCGACGCCGCTGACAGGAAAAAACGATGCCAGCACGACGGTCGCAACAAGCATCAGGGTGAAATTGTCAGGCAGGAAACGGGACATGGCTGTTATTCCGGTACGATAGATTTGCGGCAGCATCCACTATCATGATATAGGATGCAAGGAATAACACTTATCATGATTCAGGATTTCAAATGCTTGATCTCATGCAATTGCGCAGTTTCGTCGCCCTGGAGCAGATGGGCAGCTTTTCCATGGCGGCGAAAAAGCTGGGGCTGGGGCAGTCCACGGTCAGCCAGCACATCCAAAGGTTGGAGACGCAGCTTGGCCGCAGTCTGGTGCAGCGCGATACGCATCGTCTTGCCCTGACGCCGGATGGCGAGGCGCTGCTTGCCCATGCGCGGACCATGCTGACGATCAATGGCGAAGTGCAGGCGCTTTTCGCCGAGAACAGCTTGCGCGGCCATCTGCGCCTTGGCGTCTCCGAGGATTTTGTCACCAGCCGTCTGCCTGACGTGCTGGAGGATTTTGGCCGGGCGCACCCGTCTGTCGACCTGGAACTCACGGTATCCCTGAGCGGTGTCCTTTATGAAATGCTGGACCGGGGCGAGATCGACCTGGTCCTGGCCAAGCGCCGCCTTGGCGATCCGCGTGGCGAGCTGGTCTATCGCGAGCCGCTGGTCTGGCTGGCGCGCGATCCGGCGCGTCTTGGCGGAAAGCAGAAGGCGCTGCCGCTGATCGCCTTTCCGCCGCCAAGCATCACCCGCCGCGTTGCGCTGGAAACCCTGGAAAAGCACCAGATTCCCTGGCGCATCGTCTGCACCTGCGGCAGCCTCAGCGGGCTGATTGCGGCAGCGAGAGCCGGCATGGGTGTTCTGGTGCAACCGCGCAGCATGGTTCCGGCAGGCTTGCAGGAGCTTCCCGCGGGCCGGTTGCCCACACTCGAGGACGTGGAATTCGTGCTGGTTCCGCGCAAGGGCGCCGACGGCGAACTGATCGCGGCGCTGTCGAAGGAAATCCTGTCGAATGTCCGCAATTTCCAGAGCGCCGGCTAAACCTCGGTAAGGCTGCTGAACACCAGTCCCGACGGATTGGCCTTGGCTGAAGCCTTGATCGCAGCGATGGATGCGCTGACCCGATTGACATCGGCATGCATGAGGCCTTCGGCGATCTCCAGCACGGCAATGCTGCAGCGCATGAGCGGGAAGTGGCGCTCGCCGCCGGACCGGTCGTGGGCGCGGATGGCGCCGGCGACGCGGTCTTCCGGCGTATAGAGATCGAGCACATTGGTCTGGAAATCACTCAAGAGCGCGGTCAGCCGCTCCTCGATTTCCGCCCGGCCGCCGCCGCTCATGCCGATGAAGAAGTCGTCACCGCCGACATGGCCGAGGAACTTGTCTTCCCCGACAAAATGATGGCGGAGCAGTGAGGCAAACAGGCCGATGGCCAGATCGCCCTTCTGGAAGCCGTAATGGTCGTTGAACGGCTTGAAATTGTCGAAGTCGCAATAGCAGAAGAAGCGGGTCGACGAACTGTCCCGCATGATGTCCTGCACGTAGTCGCGGATGGACCGGTTGCCCGGCAGGCCGGTCAGCGGGTTCTGGTCCTGTGCCGTCTTCAGCTGCTTTTCGTTGATGATTTTCAGCAGGGACGAGGCGGATAGCACACCGGCATAGCGCAGGTTTTCGGTAAGGATCACGCAGTCGCTGCCGTCGATCCCGGCAAAAATCTTGAGCATCTGCTCGGCGGGCGTATCGAGATCGGCGATGGGGGTGCCGGTGACGAAGTGCGAGATGCCGCGCTGATAAATGCGGTTCTTCAGGAGATCGCGGCCGAAGGGATGATAGATCATCGCCTTGACGTGGTATTCGTGCAAAACACCGCGCGGCTCGTCATTGGCGCTGAGCACCGGAAAAAAGCTCTGCTGCGGGTTTTTGCGGAACAGCTCGAAGACATTGTCGAGATCGTCGTTCTCGCGCACGGCGGGAAGGCGCTGCACCTGCGCCCGGATGAGAATGCTGTCGAGCGTCGTGGTTTGGCGGCGCCCGCTACCTGCCTGTTCCAGATGGGGATAGATATCCTGCAGCTCCCCGACATTGGTGGTGGGGCGCGCGATGTAATATCCCTGAACGAGATCGCAGCCGAGATCGCGGCAGACAATATACTCCGCTTCGGTCTCCACGCCTTCAGCGATGACGCGTGCGCCCAGCATATGCCCCATCTGGACAATCTGCTTGACGATGTGGCGTTTGCGCGGGCTGGCATCGAGGCCTGAGATGAAGTGGCGGTCGATCTTCACATAGTCGGTCGGATAATCGCAAAGCAGTTTCAGCCCGTTGAACCCGACACCGAAATCATCGATGGCAAGCTTGAAGCCGCCATGGCGCAGCTTGTTGATCAGCGCGGTGAACGCCGCATCCTTGGTGTTGTCGAAGCGCTCGGACAGTTCGAAACAGATGGAGGAGGGGCGGATGCCGGCCTTGATCAGCTGCTGGGTCAGACGTTCGATGAAATTGGTGCCCAGGCTGATCAGGCGTGCATCGATGTTGATGAACAGCATGCGGTGGGTGAAGCCGGGCAGGCCGGAAAACCCGGCAAAGGCCCGGCCGTTGATCATCTGTTCCAGTTCGGCCAGCTGGCCGACATCATGCGCCTTGTCGAGCAGTTCGGGCGGCGAGCCGAAACCCAGCCGGTCAAACCCGCGCATGAGCGATTCATAGCCGAAGGTCGCTCCCGTTGCCGCCTCGACGATGGGCTGGAAAGCGGTTTCTATGGCCAGCTTGGCGAGGGTCACGAGCTGATCGTCACCAAAACGGCGCAGGACCAGCATTTCGGCAGGTTGGAAGGACATGAGGTACTCCGGCATGGATGCAAATTGCCGCCGGATAATTTCCGCCTATCCTTGAATATTCCGTTTCTGCCAGATGACAGTTTTATGAAGTTTGCCGCAGGTATTGGGCCGGGGCGTGCCGGTGGTGGTTTCAGCGCGTTTCCGGCCTCACAGTTCACCCGAAATCTCCCGCCGCCGCTGGTCGAGTTCTTCGCTGTAGCGGCGCAACGTATGGCTTTCCGTAAGAAGCCCGACGACGTTGCGCTCGATGAGATTGTCGATGACGGCCAGCGCTTCGCTTTCCGTCTTGTCGAAGATGCCGACCGCCTGCTTGGCATTCATCTGCGGGTGCAGATAATCGCTCTGGTATTTCATCAGGCTGCCGATTTCCTGGGTACTGGCCGATTCATCGACAATTTCCGAATGGGCTTCGGGTACGAGAACAATACCGGCATATTTGCCCGCATCGTCGAGAACCACGACGCGCTGGGTGGAGCCGAGGGGAAAGTCGTGGCGGAAATCGGCGATGGTCATATGCGTCGATGCGGTGCGCACATCCCGGCGCATCAGACGGTCGACGGTGAGATTGCGGATCCAGCCGACATCGTGTGCGCTGCGGATGCTTTCGCCGCGCAGATGAAAGCGCCACGTGGCGAAGGAATAGCCAAAGGTGTTGCGCACGGTCAGCGATGCGGTGATGACGGCGGCCAGAACCAGCGCGGTGATCGGAAAATCCCCGGTAATTTCCAGAGCCAGGAAGGTCATGGTCAATGGTCCGCCAATGACGGCGACCGCAAGGGAACTCATGCCGACCACGGCGTAGATCACCGGTGTCAGCGTGGCGTGGGCGAAAATGAAGGGAGCGGAATAGGCGAATATCTTGCCGAGCAATGCCCCCATGAACAGCGACGCGAAAAACAGACCGCCGCGAAAGCCAGAGCCGATGGACACTGCTGACGCCGTCGATTTGAGCAGGAGGATGCCAAGCAGCGAGGCAATGGTTGCGGTATGACCGAGATTGAGGTGCAGGGCGCCATGGCCGCCGGACAGAACCTGCGGTGAAATCAATGCAAGCGCGCCCACCACAGCGCCGCCGATTGCCGGACGTATGGACGAGGGAACCGAGCTCTTGCGGGCGAGTTCCTCGACAAAGGAGACGCCCTTCATCAGCAGGATGCCTGCACCGGCACAGAGGATGCCGAGCAGCAGGGCCGGCACATAATCGGCGGGAACGACGGTGCCGAAACTGCCGACATCAATCATGAAATCGCTGCCGACAAGGGCGCGCGCAACGATAGTGGAGACAAGGGCGGACACGACAACCGGCGCGAGGCTGGTGATGGTGTAGGAGCCGATGATCAGCTCGAAGGCGTAGAACGATCCGGTCAGCGGTGCGTTGAAGGCCGCTGAAATGGCGCCCGCTGCGCCGCATCCAACGAGAATGCGCAGTTCAGCCCGGCGCAGCTGCAGGGACAGGCCAAGTTTCGAGGCCAGGCCCGATGCCAGCTGGGTATAGCCGGCTTCCAATCCCACGGATGCGCCGAAACCATTGGAAATGATATTCTGCACGGCGACAATGATGCTGTCGTTGAGGGAAAGGCGGCCGCCATGCAGGGCGTTGGCTTCGATGGGATCGACCATGGGACGCTTGCGCCAGCGGGCCAGGATCAGCACCAGAATTCCGAGCAGAATGCCTCCGGCGAGCGGAGCGGAAAAAACGATCATCTGATCCAGCGCGCTCATGGAACTCAGGCGTTCGCCTTCTTCGATCTTGAAAATGAGCTGATGCATTTCCTGGGTGATCAGGCTCATGCCCGTGACCACGACGCCCGCAACCAGACCGATCAGCGCAGCGGCCAGAACAAGCCCGAGCTCGCTGCCGCGCGCAAAGGCCCGGAGCCGGCTGGGTGCCAGAAGAATGGAAAGGACACCGAGGCGGCGAATGTTGAATTTTCGGAGCATTTTAGACTGCAGGGACGAGGAAAGTTGCCCGTGCAGGTTTATACCCAAGGCGCTGCCACGTCAAAACAAGAGGCACGCCAAGCGACCGGATTTTGGCTTCAGCCGCGTGTGTAGCCGGGCCGGTACGGCGCGCTGGGCCCCGGCTTCACCAGGGCAGCCTTGCGTGCCGCCGCCTCGGCCTGTTCGCGGCGCAGCTGATGGGCTCTTGCAGCATCGAGCGTCAGGCGCAGTTCAAAATTCCTGCGGACCGCACGGTCAAGCGAAAGTGCGGCAAGCCGCGTCACATCCGATACACCTGACGTATAGATCTGCAGGATGATGAGGGAGATTTCCTGCGCATAGACCTTTGAGCGCGGGCCAAGATCCAGCATGCGGAAAGCTTCAGCATAAGCCTTTCGCATGATTGCCAGGTCTTGCGGCGAGTAGACCGGTCCCGCTGAATCGCAAAAAATCATTTTTACCCCCGAAACGGCACGCAAAGCATGCCGTCACAACCCAATCAGCCCGTCACCAAACTATTGGTAATAGGCGCGGAGAACAACTGGAAATTGCGCTGAGGCATGCAGCCCATTGCAACGACCGTTGATGGGCTGATGCGATGGCGTGAATTCGACGCCTGTGCCGTCAGTGCGGGCAGGTCTGCGGCTGTCCGTTCAAGCCCTGATGCTTGATTTCGAACGTCGATTTTGACGTTTCGCCGTTTCGGGTGATCGTGACGACATAGATGCTGTCAAAATCATCTTTCTGCCATTTCGGCACGGCTCCGGCGTCGCCATTGTTGGCTTCGAGAAGGTCGCTGACGATATTGTCGATTTTCTTGTGTTCCCAGGCGACCAGAATGCGGGCATTGCGCAATTTTTGCTTGCTCAGGGCCTTGGTAAGGTCCTTGCGCTCGGACACGCCGATGCTTGCGTTGACCGGCAGGCCGAACGAAATGGCCGTCGGCTCGATCGTGGCCAGAGGGCGGATGTAGTCATAGTTCTCGCCGCCGTCTTCCTTCTGATCGGAGGGGTTCGGTGCGAAAATATAATCGGGCTTGCCCAGTGTCCTGGCAATCACCGGGGGAAGGGCGAGGGCGCGATTCAGCCCCTGGCAATTGAGCTGGCCCAGGCCTTTTTCCGGCTTTTCACCATGCCTGATAAAGGCGATCGTCTGGACGCTGTCGCTGCTCCAGGCGGGCGCCGTGCCGGCTGTCAAAGCCAGCATGGCAATTGCGGTGAGTGATCCGAATAAGCGTAGAGCCATGGTTGATTCCTTCCTTTGCCAATACCTATTCCGGCTAACATGGAAGCGCTACAGGATTCTTCGAGCGGCAACCCGTCAGGGCATGCAGGCTGGGACATGGGCCAATGCCATGATCCGGATGGATGAATGCCGTAGCGCCAGCCTGGAGATATCCCCATTGCGGTCCGCAATTGAACAAATGTGATGATTTGAAGCAGAAAAGTGCGTTTTTATGTTGGAAATGACCGTATAAGGATTGATAAAAGTTCTTTGTTGGGAAAAAGTACAATTAATATTACAAGGGGTATTGGAACTTGACCAAGCACACACCACTTCAGACACGGATTCGCGATCAATTGCAACGACGGTTCGGTGAGGACCTGCATGTTGGCGACCGGGTGAACGAGGCGGAAATTGCCGATGCCTTGGGGATTTCGCGCACGCCCGTGCGCAAGGTGCTCTGGCAGCTGCAGAATGAAGGTGTCGTCAGCTACGAGCAGCATCGCGGGTTTCGCCTCGCGGATGCAAGCGCCGACGTGTTTGATACGGATGCCGAGAAGAATGAGCTGCTGGATGAGAGGGTGATGCGCGACATGGCGCTCGGCCAGCTCGGCAGCGTGATCAGCGAGCGGGCGCTGATGCAGAAATATGCGGTCCCGCACGGCATTCTCATGTCAACCCTGCGCCGCCTGATGCGCGACCAGCTGGTCGAGCCTTCCGTCGGTCACGGATGGATTTTTGCCGACGTCAGTGCCACCGCCCTGGAGAGCGGATACAAGTTCCGCCAGATTCTTGAACCGGCCACCATTCTGGCCGATCCCTACTTCGTTGATGTCGAGGCCTTTCAGGCGATTGACCGCGACCATGCCAATACAATCGCCAATATCGAAAAGGTTGATCAGCGCCGGCTTTTCGATCTGGATGCCAAATTTCACCGGCTGATCGCGCTCGGCGCCAAGTCTGCGCATCTGGTTGACGCCATCGAGCGCCAGAACAATATCCGGCGGGTCAACGAATATATCGGGTTTGTCCGGCTCGACCGCATCCGCGAATCCCTCGGTGAGCACCGCAACATCATCGCGGCCCTGCTGCGCGGCGAGAGGCAGGTGGCTGCGGCCCTGATGCGGCTGCATCTGCAAATTTCCAGGGATGAGACATTCAAGCACATCGAGGACGATCTGGAGCGGGTCCGGGCAGGGGATTTGCATCTTTCCCTGGAGCAGGACTGATACGTCACCCGCCGGTCGCGGCACCGAGCTGATCCGCGGGCAGGATACCGATGTTCTGTTTGGGTCGTTTCCGTATTTATCTCAAGTATAGTGCAATAGAGAATTTTCACGCTGGCATCGCCTGATGTCGGGAGAAATCCCTATTTCAAGAAACATCATAGTGAATATGCCGATAAATGGACGTTTTTACGCGACCTGTAAGGTACTGTTGCGAGGTATGGTTCGTTGAGGTGACGATACCTGTAATAGCAGAAAAGCATTTTATATTGACAAAATGCAATATGTGAATTCTCATGAAGCGCAGATGCGATCAACGCATCGTTACTTCTGGAGGGATTCATGGACGCAACAGTACAGTCTTGGGAGCGCCGGGAACTTGGCAGCTTCTTCCACACATTCTCGGATCTGGTATCGCTGCGGGAGGATGGACCGGCCATCGTCGAGAAAGGTGATGGCGCCTATATCTTCGATACCGCCGGCAAGCGCTATTTCGAGGGCAACTCCGGCCTTTGGAACATGACGCTGGGATTTTCAGAAACGCGCCTGGCCGACGTTGCGGCCCGGCAATATGCGCAGTTTCCCGGTTATCACACCTTCTTTGGCCGCAACTCGAAGCCGACGGTGGCCCTGGCCGAGCGCATGCTTGAACTGGCGCCGGTGCCGATGAGCCGTGTCTTTTTCACAAACTCGGGCTCGGATGCCAATGAATCCGTCATCAAGCTCCTGTGGATGATGTGGGCGGCAGAAGGCCAGCCCAGACGGCGCAAGCTGCTGACACGCAAGAACGCCTATCATGGCGCCACCGTCATGGCTTCGGCGTTGACGGGCAAGGATTACGTGCGGGCCTTCGGCCTGCCCAATGCCGAGATCGTCACCCTCGACTGTCCGCATAGCTGGCGCTTTGCGCTGCCGGGTGAAAGCGACGAGGACTATTCCGCCCGGCTTGCTACCCGGCTCGAACAGCAGATTTTGGCGGAAGGCCCGGAGACCATCGCCGGCATGTTCGCCGAGCCCGTGATGGGCGCCGGCGGCGTCATCGTGCCGCCGGATGGGTATTTCCGCATGATCCAGCCGGTTCTGCAGCGTTATGGCATCCCGCTCGTCGCCGATGAGGTGATCTGCGGCTTCGGCCGGACGGGGCATCTGTGGGGTGCGCAGGCGGTCGGCCTGCGGCCGGATATCATCGTGGCATCAAAGAGCATGTCGGCGGGTTATTTCCCGATGGGCGCCGTGATGCTGTCGGCCGACATGGACAAGCGGGCGACCGCGGCCTGCGAACTCTGGGAAGAGTTTCCGCATGGTTATACCACCGGCGGTCATCCCGTCGGGTGCGCCATTTCGCTGGAAGCGATCCGCATCATCACGGAAGAGGGCATTCTCGACAATATTCGCAAGGTCGGCCCGGTTTTCCAGGCCGGATTGCGCACGCTGGCCGAACATCCCATGGTTGGGGAGGCGCGGGGCCTTGGCCTGATGGGGGCGCTGGAGATGGTGGCGGACAAGAAAACCAAGACCGCCTATGCGGGGGAGTATCGCGTCGGGGACCGGATCGCCAAGGCGGCACGGGATCTCGGCTTCATCATTCGTCCGCTCGGTGCCTCCGTGGTTCTGGCGCCGCCATTCATTGCCACGCTTGACCAGATCTGGCAGTTGCTGGATGTCCTGAAGCAGATTCTGGACGACGTTCATGCGGATGTGAGCAGGCATCACGCGTGAGGTATTGCGGCCTGCTCCCGGGCATTCCCGTCCGGGTGCAGGCCCTGCTGTATCCTGACAGGTTATGCCGCTGCCGCCAGACCGGCATTTTCCTTGAGCTTCCGGAATTTGCCGGATATTTGCGACAGCTTGGCTTCCCATTCGGGATTGGGCGATTGACCTTCAATCGTCCGGAAAAACACCTGCATCATGCATGTGATGGCAAACGGTTCGATGAGCGCGGCTTTGACGGCCCAGGCAAAGATGAGGGCGAGAAGAAAACCGCCTGATGTCCAGCTGCCCGGAATCCAGTAGAGCAGGGCCGCTGCCGGCGCCAGCATCACCAGGAATACGGCGATCGACAGGCCGTAGACAATGACGGTCAGAAACGCGGCGTTACGCAGCATCGTTCCCGCATTCTGGCCGTAGAGCACCAGTGCCGACTGTGCCGATTGCCAGGGATTGGGGCTGCGGGTCCGGATGATGTAGGCAAGCATGACCTCGTCGATGAAGCCGACGGCGATGCGCAGGAATGCCCGGATCAGCGACATGAGCTGGTCCAGGCCGGGAAGGGGCAGAATGGCTGCGATACCCTGCACCAGCCCGGTGATGGCCGTCAGCACGCCCTTTATCAGCTGGTCAACGGCAAAAAGGACGCTTGCCTCGGCAAACCGGTTTGCGACGATGCCCCTGGCATACTGGATCTGTCCCTGATTGTCCGGCAATGGCCTGCCGTCGAGAAGCTCCACCAGCACGGCAATATGCCCCGCCTTGACGGCGTAGAGGATATATTCCCGCATGAGATAGAGAGCCCCGGCAGTCATGCAGAAGCCCGCAAGCCCGCCGATGAAGATGGAATTGGCCCGGAAGTTTTCGTCGCCGAGGCCGCCGATACCCCAGCCGATACCGGCGCCGGTTGATGTGACAAGCACATAGGCGATGACAATGCCGAAATAGATCGCAATTCTAAGCGCGATGAACGGGGCCGTGCGCGCCATGAGGCCGAGTGAACGGCTGATACTGAAGTTCCACATGAGTGTCCTGCTTGATCTTTGAGAATGTGCACCTGCTGGCGTGCCTGATTGCCATTTCGGCCATTCACCCGCCTGCGGAGATTAGAAGCTCTGAAACACATCGCGTTGGCGGCATTTGCGCCGCCAACGGATTGTGCGCGCTAGCGCATTTTGACGAGTTCAACGCGCCGGTTCTTTGAGCGGTTTTCCTCGGTTGCATTGCTTGCTGCGGGGGCAGACATGCCCGCACCGAAGGAGCGCAGCCGCCCGATCGCGATACCGTAGCGATCCGCCAGCGTTCTGGTCACCGATGCTGCCCGGCGCTTGGACAGGTCGACATTGTAGTCGAAATTGCCGACGTCATCGGTGTGGCCAACGACCAGAACGTTCAGGTCCTGGTTCGATTTCATCATGTTGGCGATCTCCGCCAATGCAGCGTCGGATTCCGGCTTGATATCGATCCGGTCGGTGTCGAAGAAAATGCCATAGAGCGCAACGCGGCCGCTGGTATCGAGGGCCGTTGCCATTTCGCGGGCATTGACGGTGACCATTTTCTGTTCACGCTTTTCCGGTTCCACAACATTGACGAGGGCGATCGTCCGGTCGGTGAAACGGGCGCAATCGTCGGTGAAGCTCTTGGCAATGCGATAGGTGTGGACCGTCGCATAGGCATCCGCGCCGCCCTGCGGAAAGCTGGCTGCAAAAAAGCGCTGATCATCGATCTTGTACGGCAGGGCCGAGCAGCCCAACGCATCATCGAATTTCGCCTGCAGCTTGCTCTCGTCGATGAAGTACATCATCAGGCTGGTGTCTTCATTGCCGCCCGTAGGGACACGGGCCGACAGATCGGCGCTGCCGCCGCATTCTTCGCCCTTGCAGGAATAGAGAACCTTGCCGCCCTTCGCTGCGATTTCATCCTGATAGTTCCGCGTAACCTCGAGCGTGGAACGGCCTTCGGGGGTGAGATAAATGAGCCGGGTCAGTTCGCCTTCGACCGTCTGCTTCAGCTTGGGCTTGAATATCTCCATATAGCTCTGTTCGGTCTTCTCGCCCGTGTCGACCAGCGGAGACAGCGGAAAGGTGAAGTCGGTAAACTTTTGATGGAGATGGCTCAGGATGAGCGAACCCTCATAGCGCTTGAGCGCCGGGCTGTCCGATGCGCCCGCAATATCCTTTTTGGGCAGCGCCGTTTCCTGCGCCCATGCGGCTGTGGCCATCACGGCCACGATCAGGCTGGTGCGGACACATAGTTTCGTGAAGTGGTTGAACATGATTTTTCCTGTCAATGGTCAGTTGAGTTGTATTCGCCAAGGTATGAGCCTGTGCCGCCGGGTGTTCATCGGTGGCTTGGCGATGGGGGGTGCAATCCGCGATTCCTGGGAGACTGTTAGGGATGGCGCCGCCTCATTTTGCATTTTACAGGGTTATAATACAAAAAATTGACTTGCCCGGAAACAAGGGGAGCTGATAGATAGGCCATCGAAACATGTAAAATGAAAACTTCTGGACGCGCATCATGAGCAAGATTCATATCAACCTGACCATGCTGAAGGCTTTGATTGCTATCGTGGAAGAAGGCGGGTTTTCCCGCGGCGCCGACCGGATCGGCGTAAGCCAGTCTGCCGTCAGCCACGCCATCCGCGGCCTGGAACTCGCGATAGGCGCACCGCTGATCGAGCGGCAGCGGGGCAATATGGAGCTGACGGCGATGGGCCAGAAAGTTGCCGAGGAAGCGCGCGGCGTGCTGCAGGCCATCGAGCGGCTGCGGAAACTCGGCCAGAACCGGAATGTCTGCGGCACGGTGCGCGTCGGCGTTGTCGCCAGCATCGCGTCGCGGATTACTCCGGCAGCCTTGCGCGACCTGCGCCGCAATTTCCCCGATATCCGGCTCGATATCTGGGACGGAACTGATCAGGAAGTGCATGAATGGGTCAGAAATGGCCTGATCGACATCGGTATAGCCGGTATATGCGACGGTTTGAATGCCGAGCACTTCATGGAGGACAAACTGCTTCTCCTCGTTCCGCACGATCATGTCCTGGCCGGGCACGAGACCGTATTCCTGGCCGAATTGCAGGATGCCCGCTTTGTCGTATCGGCAACGGGGTGCGGACCGCAGATCGACGCGATGCTTGAGGAGGCCGGTGTTGCAATCGATGTTGTCGTGCGCGTGCGGGAAAAGGAAACACTGTTTTCGATGGTCCGGTCCCATGTCGGCTTGGCCATGGTGCCTGAATTGGCGCTGCCGGCCATTGTCGAAGGCTGTGTCGTGCGTCCTCTTGATCCGCCATTTTCCCGGAAGCTGTTTCTGATGCACGGCGATGCCAGCCTGAACTCGTCTGCCCGGGCGGTGGCTGACGCGTTCAGGCGTGCTTCATGCAGCTTTGCTTTTTGTTTGCCTGACGAAGCAATTCAGGACGACGCCAGAATCGAGGAAAAGACGGCCTGACGCGGGGCTCGATCCCTCCCGCAAGGGATCGAGCTTGCCGTGGTTACCGGCTAATGCACAAAGCCCATATGGCGCGGCAGCGACAATGTGATGTCCGGGATGAACGCGATCAGCAGGAGGCATATGAACAGGATCGCCAGATATTTGGCGATTGGCTTGACCGTCGCTTCCAGGGACACGCCGCCCACCGCACAACTCGTGTAGAGCCCGAGCCCCAATGGCGGCGCGAACAGGCCGAGCCCCATCGCGACGATGAGCACAATGCCGTAGTGCAGGGGATGGATGCCAAAACTCTGCGCCACCGGAATGAGCAGCGGGCCGAAGATGATCAGGGCCGGAGCGCCTTCCAGTGCCGCGCCCATGACGATGAGGATCAGGATGGAGGCGACGATGAACGCCCAGGAGCCTGCGCCGTGGCTGAGGTTGATCATGGCTTCCGCCAGCATGTGCGGCACCTGGTCGATGGTCAGCGAGAAGGCAACGGTCTGGGACGCCGCCACCACGAACAGGATCATACCGGCAAGCGTCGCGGAGCGGATGAACAGGTGTACCGTGCTGCGCCATGTCAGCTCCCGGAACACGATGCGTCCGACCAGCAGCGCATAGGCCACGGCGAAGGCGCCGATTTCAGTCGCCGTTGCAAAGCCGGAACGGTAGCCGCCGAAAATGATGACGATGACACCAAGGCTGACGGCACCGCTCCACAGGAGATTGTTGAGGCTGCGGCCCGAGGTTTCCACCGGGGCGGGTGGCGCTTTCTTGGAGAAGATGATGACGCCAAGGATCAGGGCACCGGCCATCAGGATCGCCGGATAAATGCCTGCGGCAAACAGGCCGCCGATGGACAGGTTGGCCACATAGCCGAGAATGATCAGGTTGATGCAGGGCGGAATGGTTTCCGCCATGACAGCGCTGGCCGCCAGGAGGGCCACGCCTTCCGACGGATCATGGCCCGATCGGCGCATGGCGGGGATCATGACCGTACCGACAGCGGTCACATCCGCCAGCTTCGAGCCGGAAATGCCTGAAAACAACACCATGCTGAGAATGGTGACGATGTTGAGCCCGCCCTTGCGCTCGCCGACACCCCGGCGCAGCAACTCAATCAGCCGCACCGACATGCCGTTCACTTCCATGGCAAGGCCGGTCAGGACAAAGAACGGTACGGCAAGCAGCACGAAATTGTCGATGCCGCTGGATGCCTGCTGGGCAAAGACCGCAAATGGAATGAAGCCATCGCCCAGAATGTAGAGCAGGGCGCCGACGCACAGCGAAAAGGCGATGGGAACACCGCTGGACAGGCAAATGGCAAACCCGCCAAGCATGAGAACGAGCGGGCTGGGCGCGTGATCAGGCAGAAGCGTTGTCCAGAGCGTCACCACACCCGCCAGAACAAGAAGCCCGGCCAGGCCCATTGCGATATCCGCCCGGGGATAGGCCAGCAGCCGTGCTGCGGTGAAAATGGCCATGCAGAAACCGCCGACAATGAGCGGATACATGAAGAGGTTTTGCGGCAGGCCGGTGGAGGTGACCTGCGTGGAGGCAGATTCGCAATATTCAATGGCGAAAACCGCCACGGCGAGTGTCACGCCGAGTTCGATCCACAAGCCGGCCGCTTCCACGCGGGATGCACGCTGCGGCGCCAGCTTGTCCCGCAGGATACGGATACCGACATGATTGCCCTTGGCGACCGCTGCAGCGCCGCCCAGGAAGGCGACGGTGATAAGCAGCATGCGCGCGACTTCATCGGCCCACAGAATGGTGTCGTTGAAGACAAAGCGCCAGAGGACGGCGATGATGACCAGCGCGAGATCGGCGGCCAGGGCGATGGCAGCAAGAATTTCGACGATGCGAAGGAGAGCGCCGACAAACGGCGCGCCCCTGACAGCTGGTGCATGGGCGGTGGGCAAGGCGGCCTCGACTGACATGGGCGACCTCAGGCCTTGGTGATGGATTCAAGCACGGGCTTGGTGCTTGGGTAGGCCTTGGCGAACTCGTCCCAGAGCGGCATGACAAGCTGCTTGAAGGCGGCACGGTCGACCTCGTGCGTCGTCACGCCATTGCCGCGCAGTTTTGCCAGCGCGCTGGCTTCAATCTCGTTTGCCTTGCTGCGCTGGAAGGCGGAGGCTTCCGCCGCCGCCTCGCGGAAGGCGGGCAGGTGTTCCGCCGGTATTTTGGACAGGGCGCGCCTGCCGATAACGATGGTCTGCGGATTGCAGATATGCTGGGTGAGCGAGATGTGCTTGGCCACCTCGTAGCATTTCAGTGCCAGGACGGTCGGCGCATCGTGCTCCAGTCCGTCAATGACGCCCGTCTGCAGGGCGGTGTAGACCTCGCCCAGCGACATTGGCGTGGGCGAAGCCCCCATCGCCTTCAGCGTCGCGACGAAATTGGCGACCGGCAGGACGCGAATCTTCTGTCCCTTGAGCAGTTCGGGCGTGTTGGCGGGCTGGCGCGCCGTTACATTGCGCCCGCCAAGACTATAGGCCCAGCTGACTACCTCGACGCCAATCTTGTCGGCAAAAATGCCGTTCAGCACCTTGCCCGCGCTGCCATCGAGTACCGGTCCGGCCGCATCCATCGAATTGAAGAGATAGCCGAGATCGAGAACACCGATTTCCGGCGCGAGCGTACCCCAGATGGAGGAGCCGGAGATCATCATGTCGACAATGCCGAGCTTCACCTGGCCGACAATGTCGGCTTCCTTGCCAAGCTGATTGTCGGGGAAATATTTGATCTCGACGGCATTGCCGACCTTGTTCTTCAGGCTGCTCTGGAAGCGGTCATACCACAGCCAGTGCGCCGAGTTCGGATCGGCGGGCAGGGACGACGACATGCGCAGGGTCACCGGGGCGGCTTCGGCGCGTGTCACGCGGCCAAGAATGGCAAATGTTCCGGCACCGGCAAGGCCAAAGCCAAATGCACGGCGTGTCAGGCGAAAATCATTCATAGTCTCTCCTCCACATCGGCCACTCCCCGTGGCCTTGATTGTTCCCGACGCCAGACATGATCGGCGTCACCCCATGCTGCCGTTCTTCCTCAGGACGGCTTCGGACACGATGGCGGACTCCTCAACCCGCCTGCCGTGTTGCCGGCTCTATGCAGGCTTTGCTTGGTTCAGGCGGATTCCTGTGCGAAACAGCATGGGTGCCATGTTTATCCGGCACCGGATTCTGGTTCACAAACAGGCCGTCGCTTGACCGCGGCTGGCACGGCATATACTAGTATGGTAGTATGATATGGTAATCGATGCAATGCAAGCGGATTGGAGGAGCAGGTTTGACGATTGATCTCAGCCGTGGTGGCTCAACGGCGCACCGGCTCGAAAAGGAGCTGCTCAGGGCCATTGTTTCGCTGGAGTTATATCCGGGCGTGCGCTTGTCGGAGCAGGAGATTGCCGAGCGCTACGGCGTTTCGCGCCAGCCCGTGCGCGAAGCTCTGATCGCGCTCAGCAAACAGCAGTTTGTCGAAGTGCTGCCGCAGCGGGGCACGATGGTGGTCAAGATTTCCATTGCCAAGATGCGCGAGGCACGGTTTCTGCGCGAGGTGATCGAAAGCGCCGTTGTGCGCCGCGCCTGTGAAGCGTTTGATCCGGCAAGCCGGGAAAAGATCGACGAGGCGCTTGAAGCGCAGGCCCGTGCGGCCGCCCGCACCGACCACAGCGCTTTCCAGAGATTTGACGAGCAGTTCCACATTGCGCTTGCGGAAGGCGCGGGCTGTCCCATGGCGTGGTCGGTTGTCGGCAACCTCAAGGCGCATATGGATCGGGCCTGTCAGCTTACCCTGCTGAATGCGGCAGCCATGCAGCTTCTCATCCAGCAGCATCAGGCGATCGTCACCGCCATCGATGCGGCCGATCCGGAAGCGGCGGAAGCGGCCATGCGCCACCACCTCACCGAAATATTGCGGGCTCTGCCGGAGGTCGAGAAAAACCATCCGGACCTGTTCGAATAAGGGTCAGCTTATCGCATCGTGCCGGCTCGACTTCAGCTCCCGGCCGAGAAGCAGGACCATGACTGCCGCTGCCGCAAGGCAGCAGGCAAGCACGCCCATACCGATCTGGAAACTGCCGGTACTCTGCTTGATCCAGCCGACGAGATAGGGGCCGACGAAACCGCCGAGATTGCCGACAGAATTGATCAGCGCGATGCCGCCGGCCGCCGCCGTTCCCTGCAGGAAGACCGGTGGCATGGCCCAGAAGGGTCCGAGGCTCGCATAGATGCCGATGGAAGCAATGCCAAGACAGAGCAGGGCCACCAGATTGGACTGGAGATAGACGCTGCCGATGAAGCCGATGGCGCTGACAGCCGCGGCAATGGCGACATGCCAGACCCGCTCGCCGGTTTTGTCGCTGTGCCTGCCCCAGAGCAGCATGGCGATGGCGCTGACGAGATAGGGGAGCGCGGTGATGAAGCCGACCTGCGTGTTGGTAAAACCCATTGCCTTGATCATTTGCGGCAGCCACAGGCCGATGCCGTAGAGCCCGATCACGATGCCGAAATAGACAAGGCCGAGGAGCAGCACCCGCCTGTCGACCAGGGCAGGCCAGAGCCTGTGCTGGGCGCGGCCGGAATGGGCGAGGTGATCCTTGTCCAGTCTCTCCTGGACGATGCGGCGTTCGGTCAGTGTCAGCCAGGGTGCCTGCGCCGGGCCATTGGGCAGCAGGCGCAGCACCGCAAGGCCGAGCAGGCATGACGGGATGCCCTCGATGATGAACAGCCACTGCCAGCCTTTCAGCCCCCAGGCGTGCTCGATCCCGATGATCAGGCTGGAAAGTGGTGCGCCGACGGCGCTGGCCAGCGGCACCGCCGCCATGAACAGGCCGATGAATTTTGCCCGTTGCGCCGCCGGAAACCAGTAGGTGAGGTAAAGGATCATGCCGGGAAGAAAGCCCGCCTCGGCAAGGCCGAGCAGAAAGCGCAGGATGAAGAAACTCCATGGCCCCTGTACAAAGGCCATGGCGGCAGAGACAAGTCCCCAGGTGATCATGATGCGGGCGATCCACAGCCGCGCCCCGACCTTCTCGAGAATGACGTTGCTGGGCACTTCAAACAGGAAATAGCCGAGAAAGAAGATGCCCGCACCCCATCCATAGACATAGGGCGTCAGACCGACATCATCGTTCATGGTGAGGGCCGCAAAGCTGATATTCACCCGGTCGAGAAATGCGACGAGATAGAGCACCATCATGAAAGGAATGATGCGCAGGCTTATTTTACGGTACGGATCTACCGTTTCGTTCAGTGACATGCGTGCCTCCCAACCCACTGTCGTGATCTGCCGCTTCTTTGTCAGGCCAGATCGATCGTCTTGTTCTTGAATTCCTGCAGAATCATCTCATTGATATCAGAAATGATGGCGATCCGGCCATTGTTAGGATCACCGATCCGGAACTGCGCCAGAAGCGTGATGTTCATGCGGCAGCGCTGGCGCATCGTGGTGGCAAACACAGATTTTGTTGCCGTCCGGATCGCGGAAATAGGCGCCGTAATAATGCGCATGATAATGTGGCCGAAGGCCGGGCGGACCGTCGCAACGGCCGCCGCTGGCCAGAGCCAGGGCATGGATGCTGTCGACACTTGCCCGGTCCGGCGCCAGAAATGCAATCATCTGACCGTTGCCGGATTGGGCCGGTTCCCCGTCAAAAGGCATTCCGATGAGAAAGAGCGGGCGCCCGCCATTCCGCGGCTGCCAGCCCGCCCACGGTTTCTGCGGATCGGAAAAACGCAGCCGATTGCCCAATATCTCCATGATCGGGGTATAGAAGGCGACCGCGCGCGCGAAATCATTGGTGCCGACGTAAACATGCGAAAACATGGATGTCCCCCTTGGTCGCCCTGCGCTCCGGTTGTAGGGCTGCACAGCACCCTCAGATTCGGATTTGCGCCGGAAATTAGCACGGCGGGCGTTGCGGGCAAGCGCTGCAATTGTGTATCGGTGGTTTTGCCCATGAAAGGAAATTCAAATTGTCTCCAACCACTTCCGCCGTTTTCAGCAAGCCGTTTGCGGCACTGCTTTTCGACATGGATGGCACGATCCTCAATTCGCTGGCTTCCGCCGAGCGCATATGGGGCAACTGGGCACGCCGCCGGGGCCTTGATGTGGAAACGTTCCTGCCAACCATGCACGGCGTTCGCGGTGTCGACACGATCCGCCGGCTGGCTTTGCCGGGGGTGGACCCGGAAGCGGAGGCAGCGGAGATCGAGCGGGAGGAAATCGACGATGTCGAAGGCATCGTCGCGATTGCCGGAGCAGTGGCGTTTCTGAACTCTCTGCCGCCGCAGAGCTGGGCGATCGTGACCTCAGCGCCCCTTGCATTGGCACAGCGGCGGCTGGAGGCTGCAGGCATTGCCGTACCCCGGACCATGGTGACGGCCGAAGACGTGTCGGTCGGCAAGCCGAATCCGGAATGCTATCTGCTCGGTGCCGAAAAACTCGGCGTGGATATTGCGGACTGTCTGGTTTTTGAAGACGCGCCAGCCGGTATTCAAGCCGGTGAGGCGGCAGGTGCCGAGGTCATCGTGGTGACGGCGACGCAGGTGCACGCGATTGCCACCGCTCACCCGACAATCGCCAGCTACGACACCATCGCCGCCAGTGTCGGCACTGACGGGAAAATCTCCATCGTCAGCCGGTAGGGCGAACGGGACCGGGCGTTCAGGCGTTCGCCCGGCTAGTGGAACGAATTTGACATTCGCATCCCATTTCACATGACGCGCAGCATGCGAATGTCGAATTCAAAGTTCCACTAGAATCTTATCGCTGCTAGTGGTCCTTTGATTCTGACATTTGCCTGAACGGCCGGTATCAACGGGATGCAAATGTCAGAATCGGACCACTTGCATAGAGATTGCCATACTGTTCGCGCAGCACGTTCTTCTGCACCTTGCCCATGGTGTTGCGCGGCAGGTCATCGACGAAAATGATCCGTTTGGGCTGCTTGTAGCGCGCAAGGCGATCCTGCAGCGCGTCGAGAATGGCTTTCTCATCGATGTCGGCGCCGGGGTGCCGGACCACGACGGCGGTCACGCCCTCGCCGAAATCCGGATGGGCAACGCCGATCACCGCGCTTTCCACGACGCCCGGCAGTTGATCGATTTCGGTTTCCACTTCCTTGGGATAGATGTTGTAGCCGCCCGATATCACCAGATCCTTGCCGCGGCCGACAATGTGCACATAGCCACCCGCATCGATCTTGCCGAGATCGCCGGTGATGAAGAAGCCGTCATCGCGGAACTCCGCCTTGGTCTTCTCCGGCATGCGCCAGTACCCCTTGAACACATTCGGCCCCTTGACCTCGATCATGCCGGTTGCATCGGCCGGGAGCATCGCGCCGGTTTCCGGATGGGTGATGCGCACGGCAACGCCTGGAAGCGGGAAACCGACCGTTCCGGCAATCCGCTCGCCGTCATAGGGATTGGAGGTGTTCATATTGGTTTCGGTCATGCCGTAACGCTCCAGAATGGCATGGCCGGTGCGCTGCTGGAATGCCCGGTGCGTATCGGCAAGCAGAGGCGCCGAGCCGGAGATGAACAGCCGCATTCCCTGGACGGCATTGCGGGTCAGTCCTTCATTCTGCAAAAGCCTGACATAAAAGGTGGGAACGCCCATCATGGTGGTGGCGCGCGGCATCAGTGACAGGATTTCCGCCGGGTCGAACTTCGGCAAGAGGAACATCGATGCGCCGGACATCAGGATGACGTTGGTGGCGACGAAAAGCCCGTGGGTGTGAAAGATCGGCAGGGCATGGATCAGGCGATCCTTGGCTGTGAACTGCCAGTAGGCCCGCAATGTCAGGGCATTCGACAGGAGATTGTCATGGGTCAGCATCGCGCCTTTGGAACGGCCTGTCGTGCCCGATGTGTAGAGGATGGCGGCGAGATCGTCCGGTGCTCTTGGATTGTCGGGAAAATCCGCCGGTTGACCGCTTGCGATATGCATGAGCGAGCCGCCGCCGTGGTCATCGAGCGTCTCAACCAATGCTCCATATTTCGATGCCACGGCCTTGATGCCATCGGCTGCCTGCGGCGTTGCCACGACGAGACGCGGTTCGGCGTCACCGATGAAGTAGTCAAGTTCAGCGAGGGTGTAGGCGGTGTTCAACGGCAGATAGACCGCACCGCAGCGGATGCAGGCGAGATAGAGCATCAAGGCTTCGGCGCTTTTTTCCACCTGAACGGCCACCCGGTCGCCGGGCACAACGCCCAGGTCGCTGAGGGCGCCCGCAAACTGGCCGGAGCAGCGCAGCATGTCGCCATAGGTCCATGTGCGGCCGTTGCCTGTTTCAATGAACACCGTGTTGCCGGCTGGAATGGCATGCCGGATGGCGTCAAACAGGTGGTTGCTCATGAACTCAGTTCCTCGTCGTTTGCTGTGTTTTTGCCGCGGCGCAAACGACTGTAGCAGAACGCAAACGATACCGCCCAAGCGATATCGGGCTGAAAGCCTGACAGGCCGGTATAACTGGCGGGAGCGGATTTGCCGCTCCCGCCAGCAGAGAGATCGGGCGTTAGCTCTTGCCGCCGTTCTTCTTGCATTCGGCGCGGAACTTGTGGCGTTCCTTGCCGTGCAGGCCCTTGGCATCAGCCTGAGCCGAGCAAGCCTTGGAGATGGCTGTCTTGGCCGGAGTGGTTGTTGCTGTGGCAGCCGGGGCAGTAGCGGGCTTCTTGGCCATGGAATTGGCCGGCGGCTTCATCGTGGTTGCCGGTGCGGTTGTGGTCGCTGGCGCTGTCGTTGCGGGGGCTGCAGTCTGTGCCATCGCGCTTGTGCCGACAAAGGCAAGGATCGCGGTGGCGGTAAGGGTGGCAACTAGTCTCATGGTCGTTTCCTTTGAGTTACAAACCCGTTTTGTAGCGCGTCATGACGCGAAGTTTTCTCGCGCTACGGTTGCACCTGAGCACTGCTTGCATTTCGCCAAGCCCTTGCAAATCAATGAGATGCGCGGCGCTATACGTCATGCCAACATTGCTCGAGTCACAGAATATTGATCGACCGTGTTTTCTTTGTGTGCATCAACATTAATTTTTTTCCATGAAACGGCCATGTTTTGCAGCTGCTTGACGCTTGCCCATCACGGCTCTATATCGGCGCTTCAACCGAGAGCTGCACCGACGATGAAAGCCACCACGCTCGCAACCCGCTAGGCCGTAACAACCGTTTTCAACCGTTGTTGCGGCATTCAAAGCTCTCACCATGCTTCTTGCGTTGGGATCAATGATCGCCGCCGAACTTTCCTGTTCGCGTGGGATTTTTTGTTATGCTTTACCCCAAAGTTTGGACTTATTCGCTGCCGGCGGCCTTGCTGCTGATGGCTCCCTTTGATCTGCTCGCTTCGCTGGGCATGGATATCTATCTGCCCGTCGTCGTCCGCATGCCCGCGGTTCTCCGAACCACACCGGCAACAATCCAGCTGACACTCAGCCTGTACATGATCGTCCTTGGCTGCGGGCAACTGCTGTTCGGCCCGCTGGCCGACCGAATCGGGCGCAGGCCCGTCCTGCTCGGCGGGGCATTCCTGTTCGCGCTTGCCTCCGCCGGATTGGCCATGACCAGTTCGGCCGGCGTTTTCATAGCGCTGCGTGTTCTCCAGTCGGCGGGCGGGGCGGCGGCCCTGGTGGCAACCTTTGCCACTGTCCGCGACGTCTATGCGGCGCGGCCGGAAGGCGCCATCATCTATGGCCTGTTCGGCTCCATGCTGGCCTTCGTCCCGGCTTTTGCACCCATGTTCGGCGCGCTGGTTGACCATATGTTCGGTTGGCGGGCCATTTTCTGGCTGCTTGCCGGCCTTGCTGTTTTGTCCGGGCTGCATGCGTTTCTGCGTTGGCCCGAAACATGTCCGGTACAGACACATCCCGCGACACTCCAAGGCAGTTTTGGCAGGGTGTTCTCCAGCGTCACGTTCTGGACCTATACAATGGGTTTCAGCACGGCCATGGGGACATTCTTCACCTATTTCTCGACGGCGCCGCGCATTCTCATGCAGGCGCTTGGCTTGTCCTCGACCATGTTCAGTCTCGTCTTTGCAACCGTTGCCCTTGTCATGATCGTGTGCAGCCGCTTCGGCGGTGTATTCGTCCGGCGTTGGGGGCAGCAGGGATGTCTGGTCAGGGGCATGGCATTGTTCCTGGCCGGCGCGGTGTTGCTGATTGCGGGGCAGATGGTCCTGCCAATCTCCATTGCAACGTTCATGGTACCGATGTGGATCATGGCGTGCGCCATATCATTGACATCCGCCGTTGCGGCAAACGGGGCCTTGCACGACTTTGGCGATATAGCGGGAACGGCGACAGCCATCTACTATTTCATCCAAAGTGTGATTGTCGGGGCTGCTGGGACACTGGCTGTGGTCCTGCTTCCCGAGGCGAGCTTTTGGCCTGTTGCGGTGTTTGCAGCCGTCGCGGCCGTTGCCACGCTTGGCCTGGTGAGCCTGTCCGGACGTGATGAAAGACCTGTAACCCTTTAATTCCTAAGATAATTCGCGATCCCGGCAGGATGAGTGCCGGGGTCGCGGATATGGCAATCGGCTTATGCCCTGTAGGAATGCAGTTCCGGATCAAGCTCCACCTCCACCACATTGGTAAAGACCGCCGTGGCGATCATGATGCCGGCAAAGGCGACCAGGTTGACCAGCGTCGGCTCGTCATAACGCGCGGCCAATTTGCTCCACAGCCTCTCGGGTACCGCATTGGCATCGGCAACGACGGCCTTGCCGAAGTCCATCAGCACCGTTTCATCCGCATCCGGGACGATGGTCTCGGGCTGCAGGCCGGAATCGATCAGGGCGCGGCGGAAAAAGGCAACGGGCACATCCGCATGGCTTGCCTGCGCGATGGAGAGCGACAGAAGCCAGATGGCGCGATCCGGCAGGGCCGGGCGCAGCAGGTCGCGCAAGGTGAACCATTCGGCATAGATGCGGTGGGCGACGGGTGAATGCAGCATGATGCGCTTCATATTGGTCATGCGTCCGCGCAACTGCAGCTCCCGGTCATGCTCCGCGCGAACATCCGGTGCAGCGTGTTCATAAACGATCGGGGAAATGCGGCTCATGGGAAATATCCCTCTGTAACAGGTTTGCGGGGGTAGCGGGGCAGGATGCTCAAAGGCATATATTTTCTGGCGGCGGTGCGCCACGCAAAACCCGCTGGCAGATTCATTTCGCGGCAAAACCCGGATGTATTCCACATTGTGGAAAATTCTAGCTCCGGTTGCGGCAATTGTTGAAAGGTTTTTCGCCTGCTGCTCTGCACAAAAGATAGCCATCCCTCGCTCAATCCGTGTGCATTCGCGAATATCCGGGACGAAACAAGACGTTTCTCTTTTCGCTATTCACACTGCCTACGGGGGCCAGCACATGACAAAAACCATAGAAAATCTCGGAAACAACGGGAAAATCACGCGGCGCGCGGGCCTGTTTGCGCTAGTGGCTTCGGCCATCGCCATTGCCAGCTTCACCGCGCCACAGCCATCCCAGGCGGCTGACAAGGCCATCAAGGTCGGCATCATCAGCGGTGAGGACGAAGATGTCTGGAAAGTCGTGACGGCGGAAGCGGCCAAGAACGGCCTGAAAATCCAGACAGTCGTTTTCAATGACTATACCCAGCCGAACGAAGCGCTGGAACGTGGCGATCTCGACGCCAATGCATTCCAGCACAAGCCTTATCTCGACAACCAGATCAAGACACAGGGCTACCACATTGTTCCGGTCGGCTATACCGGCGTCTGGCCCATCGGCCTTTATTCCAAGAAGTTCAGCAAAATCGCCGAACTGCCGCAAGGCGCCGTGATCGGTGTGCCGAATGATCCATCGAATGAAGGCCGCGCCCTGCGGGTGCTGGAAGACCAGGGCGTCATCAAGCTCAAGCCCGGCACGGGCATTCTTGCCACCATCGCCGACATTGCCGAGAACCCGAAGAAGGTGAAAATCAAGGAACTCGACGCCGGTATTGTCGGGCGTTCGGTCGAAGATCTTGATGCAGCCGTGGTCAACACCGATTGGGCGCTGAAGAGCGGCCTGACACCGGCAAACCGTATCGCCCAGGAAAAGATTGCCGACAATCCTTACCGCAACTTCATTGCTGTGAAAGCCGGGCAGGAGAAGGAGCCGTGGGTGAAAACCCTCGTGTCGTCCTATCAGAACGATAAGGTCAAGGCTGAATTCGACAAGGTGTACAAGGGAACAGGTATCAGCGCTTACTGATAACCGGTTGATCTTGCAAGCAATCACGACAAAGCGGTTCGCAGCATCGATATATGCCGCGAGCCGCTTTCCCGGTTGAGGCGGGTGTCGTTGCGGCATCCCTCCAAGAGGAAAACATATGAACTCGCATGTCTCCGTTCCCGGCCAGACGGGTGCAATCATAGCCGATACGCCGCTTGCCGACGCTGTCGTGCGGCTTGAGAATGTCAAACGGCATTTTGGGGACACACCGGCTTTGGACGGTGTGTCCCTGACCGTCCGCAAGGGTGAAATCCTCGGCATCATCGGGCGCAGCGGTGCGGGGAAGTCGACGCTGATCCGCTGCCTCAACGGGCTGGAACGGCCGGAATCCGGCGCCATTTTCGTCGAAGGCCGGCAGATCACCGGGCTCAGCGAGCGGGAGCTGCAGCCCTTCCGCCGCCGTATCGGCATGATCTTCCAGCACTTCAACCTGCTGTCGGCCAAGACGGTGGAAGAAAATGTGGCGCTGCCGCTGAAGATCGAGGGCCGGCCGAGGGCGGAACGTCTCAACCGCGCGCGCGAACTGCTCGACCTTGTCGGCCTTTCCGACAAGGCAAAGGCCTATCCATCCTCCCTGTCCGGCGGGCAAAAGCAGCGCGTCGGCATAGCGCGGGCGCTGGCGGCGCGCCCGGCCTTGCTGCTTTCGGACGAAGCGACATCCGCGCTTGATCCCGAGACAACCCGTTCGATTCTTGCGCTGCTGAAGGATATCAACCGCAAGCTTGGCCTCACCATTCTGCTGATTACGCATGAGATGGAAGTGGTCCGCTCCATCGGGGACCGCGTGGCGGTCATCGATGCCGGAAAGATCGTCGAGGAGGGCCCCGTCTGGTCGGTGTTCGCGGATCCGCAGACGGATATCACCAAAAGCCTGCTGGCGGGTATTCGCCCGCAGCTTCCGGCGTATATCGCCGATGCCCTATCGCCGGAACCCGGCGGCGAAGCCGTGCTGGGCGTCGATCTCGCCGGTGCGGCGGCGCAGGGCACCCTGCTGGCCGAGCTGCCACGGCCGTTCCGCCTGCTGCATGGCGGTGTCGATCATGTGCAGGACCAGGCGGTTGCCCGGCTTTATCTTGCGGTTCCGGCAGTGCCCGCCGGTGCCGTCCAGACATTCATTCAATTTCTCGAGGCCCGTTCGGCCCGTGTGGAGGTGCTCGGCTATGTCACCGGTCATGCTTGATCTTCTCGTTCAATCCATCTGGGAAACGCTTGTCATGACCGGCGCCTCCGGTCTGATCTCGCTGGCGGCCGGCTTGCCACTGGGCCTCGCTCTCGTGGCAACGGACCGTGGCGGCATTGCGCCCAATCCCTGGGTCAACAGCGTGCTCGGCGCTGTCATCAACGCCTTCCGGTCCGTGCCGTTCATCATCCTGCTGGTGGCGCTGATCCCGGTGACGCGGCTCATTGTCGGAACGTCCATCGGCACGTGGGCGGCCATCGTGCCGCTGTCCATCGGCGCGACACCCTATTATGCCCGCATCGCCGAGGTGTCGCTGCGGGACGTCGATCGCGGGCTGATCGAGGCGGCGCGCGCCATGGGCGGCAACCGCTGGACTATCATCCGCGAAGTGCTGGTGCCCGAAGCGCTGCCTGGCATCGTTGCCGGTTTCACGGTAACGCTGGTCACCCTGATCGGCGCATCGGCCATGGCCGGTGCCATCGGCGCCGGCGGGCTCGGCGATCTGGCCATCCGCTACGGTTACCAGCGCTTTGAAACCTCGATCATGATTGCCGTGGTGATCGTGCTGATTGTCCTCGTCTGCGGCATCCAGTGGGTGGGCGACAGGCTGGTCAAGCGGCTCGATCACCGGATTTAGAAAAAGCGGTTGGCGGGGCGCTGCAGGCCAAGATTGTCGCGCAGCGTCCTGCCTTCATACTCGGTGCGGAAAATGCCGCGCCGCTGCAGTTCCGGCACGACCTTTTCGACGAAATCATCAAGACCTTCCGGCAGATAGGGGAACATGACGTTGAAACCGTCGGAGCCTTCCTCTTCAAGCCATTGCTGCATCTCGTCGGCAATGGTTTCCGGCGTCCCGACGAAGGCGAGACCGGCATAGCCGCCGAGCCGCTGCGCCAGCTGGCGCACCGTCAGGTTCTCCCGCCGCGCCAGATTGACCGTGCGTTCAAGACTGCTCTTGCTGGCGTTGGTGTCGGTGATCTCAGGCAACGGCCCATCGGGATCGAAACCTGAGGCATCATGACCAAGTGCAATCGACAGGGAGCCGACGGCGTTGGCATAATGCACGAGACTGTCGAGATGCGTGCGCTTTGCCTTGGCTTCCTCAACCGTATCGCCCACCACGACAAAGGCAGCGGGGAGAATTTTCAACCGATCGCGCGGGCGTCCGATTTTATCCATGCGGGACCTGATATCGGCATAGAGGCTTTGACCATCGGCAAGACGGGCTGGTGCGGCAAAGACCAGTTCGGCGGTTTCGGCCGCAAGCTGGCGTCCCGGCTCCGATGAGCCCGCCTGCACGATGACCGGCCAGCCCTGCACAGGACGGGCGATGTTGAGCGGGCCGCGCACCGAGAGGAATTCGCCCTTGTGGTCGAGGACGTGCATGCGCTCCGGGTCGAAATAGATGCCGCTCTCCGCATCGCGGATAAAGGCGTCATCGGCAAAACTGTCCCACAGCCCCGTAACCACATCGAAGAATTCCCGGGCGCGGCGGTAGCGCTCATCATGCTCCATGTGATCCTCCAGCCCGAAATTGAGCGCGGCATCGGGATTGGAGGTGGTGACGATGTTCCAGCCGGCACGTCCGCCGCTGATATGGTCGAGCGAGGCGAAGCGGCGGGCGATGTGATAGGGCTCGTCAAAGGTCGTCGAAGCCGTGGCGATCAGCCCGATATGCTCGGTGGCGCCCGCCAGCGCGGACAGCAGGGTGAACGGTTCGAAGGATGTCACGGTGTGGCTGCGCTTCAGCGCTTCCACCGGCATGTTCAAGACGGCCAGATGGTCGGCCATGAAGAAGGCGTCGAACTTGCCGCGCTCCAAGGTCTGGGCGAAACGTTTGAGGTGGGTGAAATTGAAGTTGGCATCGGCATAGGCACCGGGATACCGCCATGCGCCAGTGTGGATGCTGACGGGCCGCATGAAGGCGCCAAGATGCAGCTTGCGTGTCGTGCTCATCGCATGTCCTTTTACAATCCTGCCTGTGAGGGAAACAGTCTGTGGCTCGTTTGCATATGGGGTGGTCAGCTTTGCGGGAGAAGGCCCATGCGCCGCGAAATGAAACGTTCCATCGCCGACAATCCGTCATAGATCATGACGGCGAGAACACCGACGATCAGGCCGCCCTGCAGAACAAAGGAAAGGTTGTTGGATTGCAGCCCGGCAATGATCACTTCGCCCAGCGTTTTGGCGGCAACCGTTGAGCCGATGGTGGCCGTCGCCAGATTGATCGTTACGGAGAGGCGTATGCCGGCAAGAATGATTGGCATCGCCAGCGGCAGCTCTACTTTGACAAGCCGCTGCCAGCCGGTCATGCCGACGCCGCGCGCCGCATCGGTGACGGTCGGCGGCAGGGTGGTCAGGCCGGTCAGCGAATTTTCGAAGATCGGCAGCAATCCATAGAGAAACAGCGCGATCAGCGTGGGCTTTTCACCAAAGCCGACGGCGGGGACGGCAAGCGCGAGCACGGCCACGGGCGGAAATGTCTGGCCGATGTTCACCAGACTGCGGGACAGCGGCAGAAACTCCGCGCCGAAGGGGCGCGTGACCAGAATGGCCAGCGCGACGGCCACAATGGTCGCGCCCGCCGTTGCAATGGCAACGGTGCGCAGGTGGAGCAGCGTCAGGGTCAGCAGGCTGCCCTGATTGTAGATCACCGGAGCGTTGTTCTGTGTCAGCGGGCGAAAGATGGGTTCAAACCAATCGGGCCGCAGGAGAAACACGATCAGCAGCGCCAGAATGCCGATGCGCAGAATGGTGGGCAGGCGCAGTTTCATGCGGCGGGCCTCGATGCCCGCTTGACCAGGCCATCGACGGTGACCCGGCCGATGGCTTTACCGGCCTCATTGACCACGGGCAGGGCAGGTCGGCCCGACCAGAGAAGCTCGGCCAGGGCATCGCGCTGGGTGGCGGAGGCCGGAATGGCTTCGCCCTCGGCTGTGCCGGGTTCCACCGCATCACCTGCGGGGCTGAGGGACAGGAAGCGGAACGGCCGGTCACCGGTGCCGACCAGCGTCGCGACGAAATCGGTTGCGGGATTGGCGAGAATTTCTGCTGGCGTCGCATATTGCAGCAGGTTGCCGCCATCCATCACCGCGATCTTGTGGCCGAGATGGATCGCTTCCTCCATGTCATGCGTGACGAGGATGATCGTGGTGCCGAAGCGCTTCTGGATGGCAAGCAGATCTTCCTGCGCCTTCGAGCGTATGACGGGATCGAGCGCGCCGAAGGGCTCATCCATCAGCAGAACATTGGGTTCGGCTGCCAGCGCCCGGGCAACGCCGATGCGCTGCTGCTGGCCGCCGGAGAGTTCATGCGGATAGCGCGGACCGAATGTTTCCGGGTCGAGCTGGAACAGGGCGAGCAGTTCACGCACGCGGGCATCGATCCTGGCCTTGTCCCAGCCGAGAAGCTCGGGAACGACGGCGATGTTCTGCGCCACGGTGCGGTGCGGGAAAAGGCCATGCCCCTGAATGGCGTAACCGATGCGGCGGCGCAGTTCGTATCCGGGGAGGGTGCGGTTGTCCTCGCCATCGAGCTTGATCACCCCCGCTGTCGGTTCGACCAGCCTGTTGATCATGCGCATCAGCGTTGTCTTGCCCGAGCCCGACGTGCCGACGATGACGGTGATCGTTCGCGGCTGGACGACCAGCGAGACGTCGTTGACGACCGTTGCAGCACCATAGCGCTTGGTGATGTTCTCGATTTCAATCATGCGGATGTCCTCGAGTGAAAGGGGGAGCTGAGTTCGACCGCCGCGTCGAGAATGATGGCCGCGGCAAAGGCGAGAAGCACGGTGGGCACAGCTCCGAGCAGAACCAGGTCCATGGCGGTCTGGCCGATGCCCTGAAACACGAAGACACCGAAACCGCCGCCGCCAATCAACGCGGCGATGGTGGCAAGGCCGATGTTCTGCACAAGGACGATGCGCACGCCGGTCAGGATCACGGGAAAGGCCAGGGGAAATTCCACCCGGAACAGGCGCTGCCATTCCGTCATGCCGACACCGCGTGCGGCATCATTGGCCTGTGGCGGCACGCCAGCCAGACCGACCACCGTGTTGGCCACCACCGGCAGCAGGGAATAGAGAAACAGCGCGACGAAGGCCGGTGCCATGCCTATGCCCTTAATGCCGATTTCCGCTGCACCCGGCACGTGTGCCGCGATCCAGCCAAGCGGGGCGATCAAAATGCCGAACAGAGCGATGGAAGGGATCGTCTGGACGATATTGAGAACGTTCAAAACGACAGCGCGCAGCTTCTGCACCCGGTGACACAGGACGCCAAGCGGTATGCCGACGATCACGGCAGCGGCGAGCGAGCCGAGTGCCAGCGTCACGTGCTTGCTGGCCTCCGCCCAGAAACTGTCGGCGCGGGCGCTGTATTCCTTGAGAATCGACAACTTGTCCCAGCTGCCGGTGAACAGGACAAAACCGAGGAAGGCCCCGGCCAGGACCAGGACGAGGATGCGGAACGGCGGTGTCGGGCGCAGGCGCGTCAGGGCATCCGCCGCAAGCAGGGCGAAGGCAAAGAGCAGCAGCCAGAAGCCCGATGCGGGAGACACGCGCGCATAGGTGTTGCCAGGCGGTGTCAGATGGTCGGCCGCCGTGCCAATCAACAGGAGGAGGGCAGCCAAGGCGGCAAAGCTGGCTGCCAGCCGCAGTGTCGAGGGCGTGCGGAACAGTCCAATGAGAACCACTGCTGCAATGACCGCCAGAAGCGTGGGGCCCGCCCAGGAGGGCAAGGCCGCCAACAGCGTTTGCGGTTCACCGGCGACGATCCGGTTGGCACGGAACGTGGCGAAGGGTGCCGCCGCTACGGCATATCCGGCGATCAGGGCAATCGCGACACCGAGTTTGTCCAGACGCACGGCATGGCCTCCTTTTCGCCGGAACAGAGTGAGATTCCGATTGGCGCACCCTATTCCGGCAAAGAGCGGATTTACTTGAGGAAGCCGTTTTTCTTCAGAAAGTCTTCCGCAACGACCTTTGCCGGTTCACCGCCAACCTGTACGCGGCCGTTGAGTTCCTGCAGCGTGACAAGATCGAGCTTTTCGAACACCGGCTTCAGCAGGGCTTCGATCTGCGGATGTTCCTTCAGAACCGCTTCGCGAATGATCGGCGCCGGCTGGTAGACCGGTTGAACACCCTTGTCATCCTGCAACACCACAAGCCCGGACGGCGCAATGCCGCCATCGGTGCCGTAAACCATGGCTGCATTGGCACCGTTGGTCTTGTTGGCCGCAGCGGCAATGGTCGCGGCAGTATCGCCGCCGGAGAGGGTGATCAATTGTTCGGGTTTCAGCTTGAAGCCATAGGTTGTCTGGAACGCCGGCAGGGCGGCAGCCGAATTGACGAATTCGGAGGAGGCGGCAAGCACCACCGTTCCGCCCTTGGTGACATATTTGCCGAAGTCGGAAAGGGTTGCCAGCTTTTCCGCGTCCGCCACTTCCTTGCGCAGGGCAATGGCCCAGGTATTGTTGGCGGGCGAGGGTGTCAGCCAGACGATCTTGTTGGCATCGTAGTCGAGTTTCTTGGCGGTCTGATAGGCCTTGGCCGCGTCTTTCCAGGCTGGATCATCGGCCTTCTCGAAGAAGAACGCGGCATTGCCGGTATATTCGGGATAGATGTCGATTTCCTTGGCCGTGATCGCCTTGCGCACGATCGGGGTGGCGCCCAGTTGGATGCGATCGGTGGTTGGAATCTTGTTCGCGTTGAGAACGGCCAGGATAATGTTGCCGAGGACACTGCCTTCGGTATCGATCTTGGAAGAAACAACGACCTGCGCACTGGCAGATCCGAGAGAAAGCGCCAGAGCAAGCGCCACGCCGAGAAAGGTTTTGCTGGTAGACATTCTTTTCGTTCCCTTTGCATATCCCGAGTTGAGGCGACCTTTTAATCACGATTACAGTGATCGGTCCGGGCATTTATTTTCGCGAAAAGATCATGCAACGAAAAATTTGCAGCTTTTCGTTCGCCCGTGAGCTTGTCCTATTTCAGGCGATGTCTCAAGCCTGATATGTCAGCATTTATCACCGGAATGGCAGGAGTGTGCCGGGCGGACTCAGGCGACCGCCGTGCATATGGCGGCAAAGTGAATGCTTGCCGCCGTCAGAACGAAGCCGTGCCATATCGCATTGTGAAAGGGCAGCCGTTCCAGCATATGAAAGATGACGCCGAAGGAGTAGACGAGGCCGCCGGCGAGGATCAGCCACAAGACCGTGGCGGACAGGGCAATCGTCAATTCCTGATAGGCGGCAACGCCGCTCCATCCCAGGGCGAGATAGAGAACAATGGAAAGCCTGTCGAACCTGTTGGGCATCAGCAGCTTCAACAGGACGCCGGCTATGGCAATCGACCAGACGATGGACAGGAGCCACCACGTGCCGCTCTTGGCCATGAGGGGGGTGTAGGTACCGGCGATGAGCAGATAGATGGCCGAATGGTCAAAGCGCCGCAGAAGACCCTTGGTCGGGGAAATCGGCCATATGTTGTACATCGCCGACAAGGCCATGGAGAGAACGAGGGTCGCCAGATAGATGGCGGTTGCCGCATAGGCGCCGGCGGTTGCTTCCTCAGGAACAAAGGCAAGCAGCAGAATCGATCCGACGATTGCCAGCGTGACACCCGCTATGTGGACGACGCCATCGGCCCACAATTCTGCCACGCTATAGTTGCGGAAGGTGAAAACCGGCAGCGGGCGGGGCGAGGAGATGGGCAATGCGGCGTCCTTGATGAAACAGTTTTTCTGGAGATTAGGCGTTTATCCCATATAACAACGAAAGACCGTGCTGCGTAAATGCCGCATAAATGTGTCTTGGCGGCAAGGATCTATTCAGCAACTGCAGATTGATCTGCGCACCTGCGGACGGTTATTCGCAGGCGATTCTTTCGATCTGGTCCGATTGCTTTTTCTCCGGCCATTTTCTTGTTATTTGCCGGACATGTTTGATAAAGTAGTATTTTAACAAAACTCGTTCGTAATCATTTGAAATCTTGTAATAATTTGTCATGTTTGGTGAATATTTTTCCTGAACGATTCTGGTTGGTTACTTCTCCAATTTAAGCCATAATCATTTCATCACATGGGAAGACTATGGGTTCTGGGGAAACCTGTAGTTGGTGACAGTTTCTGAATCTGCACTGTTGAAATTGAGGGAGTTCAAAAATGACTATCACTCGGAATCTCATACTCGCCGGAATTATTGGCGCGGCATCATTTACGGTTGTGCCAGCCTATGCACTGACCGCGAAGGAATGCAGTGTCAAATATCAGGCGGCCAAAACAGCCGGTACGCTCGGCAACGTGAAGTGGAACGACTTCCGTAAGACCCAGTGCGCCGATGCTTCACCGGCCGCTGCAGCAGCGCCGGCGGCTCCTGCTGCCACGACCAAGCCCGCTGCCAAGGCGACAGCCGCAGCACCCAAGGCCGCCGCTCCAGCCGCTGCAGCCGCACCGGCTGCGACAGCCACGGGCCTGAGCATGAAGGACTGCAGTGCCAAGTATCAGGCTGCAAAAACCGCCGGTACACTTGGCGGCATGAAGTGGAATGATTTCCGCAAGGCACAGTGCGCCGCCGGTGCAACGGCTGCCGCTGCTCCTGCTGCTGCCGATGAGACGGCACCGACACCGCAGACGGCGACCTACAAGGATGAACCGCCGGCAGCCACGACCGCTGCTCCAAAGGGCGTTGTTTTCCCGAGCGCCGTTTCCAGCAAATATTCCACCGAAAGCGCCGGCAAGGCCCGTATGCAGACGTGCCTTGAGCAGTATTACGCCAACAAGCAGAACAACACGCTTGGCGGCCTCAAGTGGATCCAGAAGGGCGGCGGCTATTACAGCCTCTGCAATTCCCGCCTGAAGGGCTGATCACAGCAGACCAAAACAAAAAGCGGGATGAATGTCCCGCTTTTTCCTTTCGAACAAATCCTGCCAGAAATTGTAATTGTCCATGTGCACTCCCTTGTCTCGCGAGGAAGGTGGTCACCCGAGGTTTGGCCTCTGGTGACCGGGAGGTTCGTAAGCCGCCGCAAGACGACCGCCACGGCCTTTAAGCCGAAGCTCTGGACATACGCCGAGGCCCTCCCGGCCATAGGGCTGAGGAGGTGCCTTTGCGGTCGACACCGACCGCTTGCGGAGGGGTTACGAGCCCCAAGACCGATCCGTTTCGACCGGCCTCATCGCGGACCATAGTGGGAAAGTGAAGCGGGCGGAAGGGGTTAGGGCGCCAGTTTGCGGCGATGGTTTGGGTTTTGTGAATCGACTGGCTGCAGAAGCCGTCATGCGTGGTTCGACAAGCTCACCATGAGGGATGTGGCTTGGCTGCCATGCCAATCGCAGACGTTGCAGAATGACACTCCCTGCGAGCGTCAATCTCCCTCATGGTGAGCTTGTCGAACCACGAACCACGCACCAAAAATCTGCAACGGGAACACCTGAACCGGACGAAAATGCCCTAGCCGTAAACCACGCGGTTGCGGCCCTGATGCTTGGCTGAATAGAGATATTTGTCGGCCACCGCCAAGGTTTCCTCGAGCGATTGTCCGGGTTCATGCAGGGCAATGCCGATGCTGACGGTGGTTGGCGTTCTGTCGAGTTCCAGTTCCCTGCCGATGGTGCGGGCTGCAATGAGGATTTTATGCGAGATCCAGTTGGCCCGGCCAAGATCCGCATCGGTCAGAAATACGGTAAATTCCTCGCCGCCGATCCGCGCCGCCAAATCCCGTCCGCCGATGTTCGCCTTGATCACCTGGCCGATCTCATGGATGACCTCGTCGCCGGTGGCATGGCCAAACCGGTCGTTGATTGCCTTGAAATGATCGGCGTCGATGTAGAGGAGGGCCCCGGCACTGTCCATGGGCCTCGATGCGAGAAACAAGCGCTGCGTCTGCAGATAGAATTCCGCCCGGTTGAGAAGCCCGGTCAGATCGTCACGGCGGGATTCCAGATCAAGCTGTGCGGCAAGCTGCTTCAGCTTGAAGTTCAGGCCGATAAGGAATGCGCCCAGCGGGAGGCTGACCAGCACAACGATGACGGTGGTGACGCCGACAACGCGATAGGGCGTTTGCAGGCCAATCACGAAAAAGGCCAGAGCAGCCAGAATATCCGACGATATGGTGGCCATGCCAACCATGATCGCGACCTGTCTCAAGGGCGAGAGCGCGCCGAATTTGGTCATCCATAGAGTGTAGATGTTCATCTGATTTGCCGGGCCGGTTGAAAGCACCGGTATTCAAGCCCGAAACAAATGAAGAAAGCCATGCCCGCTTGTGTTTAATTCGAATTATTCTGTTCGGAAATGGCCAGCACCCTAACTGTCCAGGGCGTAACTGATGCGCACGGTGGTTCCGACATCGGGCGTCGAGGTGATTTTGAACTTGCCGGCCATGGTTTTCACCAGTTCCATGCAGTTGGTCAGTCCGAGACCAAGATGAACGCCTGCCTTGGTTGAAAAGAACGGCTCCTTGGCCTTGGCAAGCGTCGACGGGCTCATGCCGATGCCGTTGTCGGCAACGACTAGTATCAGCCGCGGGCGCTGCAGAAAGCGCCGGTGGATACTGGCCTTGATGGCAATGACAGGGGTAGCGCGGGTAGCGACGGCATTGATTGCATTGCGGACAAGTTCATCGATGATCAGGTGGAACTGCGATGCCGGAATAAGCGAATTGCGCGCGGCCTGATCGATGTCCAGCTGCAGGTTGACCGCGCTCTTCGACACGATGTCCGCAAGCAATTCGCCCAACGGCACCTTGCGGAACTGCGTCTTGGAGTGTCCGATCATCATCAATCCCTCATTAATGCTTTCAAGCTCGGCAATGGTGTTGCGGGCCGCCGCGGTCATTTCAGAGGACGGAATGGCGTTGTTGCCGACATAGCCGAGAAAAAGGCGCAGGGCGGCAATCCGCGTCCGGGTCATGTGGGCAAACAGGGTGGAGAAAGAGCGGATATGCTGATCCTTGCGCCGCGCCAGAAGGCTGCGCTGATGCATGAGCAATCCCACCAGGATAAGTGCGCCGGCGGCGCCCAGGAGCTTGTTTCTGGCGACATCCGCAGCGATTGTCGCGGTTCCCTGAAGGGTGATGCTGTGAGCCAGTGTCGAACCGGCAGTGCGAAAAATGTCCGTTTCGATTGTCAGTATGGTTTTCAGCGCCTTGTCGAACTGGTTTCCCGCCTTGATCTGCGGAACCAGTACGGTATCCACCGTCGAGATCGTCTTTTGCAGAGCCGCAATATCGGGTGCATCGAGGAACCGGTCGGCATAGTCCAGCTGCTGCAGCGATTTGAGGTTGAAGTTCATGAGCGTGACCTCCGACAGCAGGCGCGGCTCGACTTCACCTGTCCGGGTTGCCAGCGTCAGGTAACCCTTGATGCTGGCAATCTTTTCGCGCGCCTGCGAAGCCCGGACCTGGACCTCGAAGCTCTGGCTCATGATTTCGTTTGACTGGATACGATACGTGTCCGCCCGGATGAATGACCAGCAACACACCAAAGCTGCGCTGATCAGAATGATGTAGAAGAGCGGATCGAGGTATTTATCCAGCTTCATGTTCAGTCAACCGGACGGATCGAGGTAACAAACCAAACCCATATGGTGTTGCGTGCGGGGACGTAAGCTTTCGGAAGCTTGGAGAGTGGCCAGACAATGTAGAACGGGCCGCCATCATCGAGCGACAACGGTCTGAAATCCTGATCCTTGGTACAGGCCCCGCTTTGCTTGTCGGCATCGGTACAAGCTCTCTCGATTGCGATGATGGGCGCAAATTCAACAACTTCTTCCATCGTGACTTTTACAATGAAATTGTCGAATGCAGCAACTTCGAGATTGGCTTTGTCGCCGATTTTGTATTTCGCAATCATTTCCTGCAGGGAAGGGCCGCGAAAATGCACCTTTGCCCCGTTGGTCCAAGGCGTTTCCGTGACCAGATCATGCATGGGAAACTGCTGTCTCAGCTGCTCCTGGGTAAAGGTCCCCAGGGGCTTGCCTGACGTGTCCTGCATTTGAATGACCGCAGGGTCGTCATTGGCGGATGCCGTGCCGTACCAGAGCGGCGATCCGATCCACAGTGCCGCGAAAAAGACTGCAAGATATTTCCAGGCGCGCGATGCGCCTTTGTCTTCGTTGGAGATGGCGGCAGGGAAGGGTTCTTCCGACACTGCCTTTGCCATCGATTCTTCAGTTTTTTTAATGTCCAGAGCCAACCCCATTATAACCCCTTTGGTAGGAGCCCGGTTTTTAAAAGCTTTGCGCGTGCTCGCTTGTAGTATTTTTCTGCCGATGCCGCGTCTATATCAAAGCGTTCCCCAAGCTGTTCGTATATTTCCTTGCGGCTGATCCCCGACGGTCTTTGTCGCATCCAGCCGAGTATTTCCTGTTCACGCGGCGTGAGGCCGGAATGGTAGAATTCCGGTGGAGCCGTTGTTTCATTGGACAACCTCACGCTGTAGCCACGTTCTGCAACCTCCTGCAGAACGTCTACGAGGGCTCCGGGCCTTATATTGTTCTTGGCGAGGTAGCCAACCACGCCAAGTTTCTGACAATGCTCCCATTCTTCATCCGTATCGGAACCCGTGACGACAAAATGGATTGCGTCCGGTGAAAGATCGAGGATGACTTGTACAACGTCCAGGCGGTCGTCCTGTGATTTGGGGTCATAGCCGGGCATGCCGGGGTCAATGACCACAAGGTCGAACTGATGCGACTCCAGCAGGTCCAGTGCAATGGTGACATTGGCCGCGCCGTGAACAATGGATGCCGGCAATGCTGCCTGCAATTCATGGATCAGGGCCAGCCTCATGAGGTGTTGATCTTCAATGACCAGCACATGTGTATGCTTGGACGTTTGTTCCGACATCGCTCTCACGCGTACCAACAGTTGCGCGCCACTCTGATCAAATTACAGCAGTTGCGTCTACAGAGTAGTGCGATTTATGCAAAGCGCAAAATAGGGACAGGGTTGTCCCTATTTTTCTGGACATAACCGCATAGTGTTCCGACCGAAACGCGAAACGGTGCATTGAGTTGCATTGAGAGGGTATGCGGCGTGACTTTGGCTATCATTACCATCGATGGTGTCCGGGTTGATCCGACCGAACGCGTTGCTTCGATTGCAACTGTGCTTGAATGGCACAGACATTCCAGACGTGAATTGCAATGGATTGTCCGGACATGCACCGATCGTGCGGACTCCGAACAGGACAACGCATCGTCAGACCGGCGCCTGGCGGCGGCAACCGACGCGGAACATCGTGCGCGCGTTGCCATGTTGCGGTATCCGGCAAAAACGCTGGAAGAATTTGCGGCGAAGGCACAGCATATCTGTTCTCTTCTGCTGGAGGACGATGACAGTTTGGACAAGTACGAACTGTTTTCAATCCTGCAGAGGCTGATCGCACAACCACAGTCGGAATGCCAGTAAATCGAACCGGTACATGCGGTGAAATTCTGGTCCTGCACGCCTGACAGGACTTCGCACCGCATAGGAAAACGCCTCCTCAAGTGCCTCCATTTTCGAGGGAATCGACCACTATGCCGAGCAATTGGGATAAATCCCAACCTATAGATGCCCATCCGGAAACCGCAAAACTGATCCAGGGTGCGGAAGCGGTCATTCAGCAGGAGATCGGACCGCTGGCCGCGCTCTGTGACGCGTTGCGCCTGCGTCTGGATTCGTACCACAGTGCCGCCAATGCAGCTGAGCGTCTCGAGCGATGGCGGCTAGCGGTCGCCCTGCACAGTGAGATCATGGAAGTCTGGAAATCGGCGTTTCTGAATGCACGGGCCGCCGTGGATGCCTATCTCTCCAACTGTGATCTGAGCACTTTTTTCTCCTGCCGCGAAATTCTGGTGGCATCCCTGCACGGGCGCTGCAAGCCCTCCGTCGGCATTGCATTGTCGGTGATGCAATTTGAAAGCGAGCGCAACCTGCGCAGATTGGCAGATGCTTCGCCCGATATGGCGACGCACAGCGAGCCTGTCGACCGGCGGTTTCTTCGGGCGGCGGCTGCGGGCCGGCATCGGTAATTTTCGCCCCGTTTTCCACGAGGGGTGCACAAGGCCTGCCGACCGGCAGGCCTCTTTGCTTTTATGCACATCATCCGGGTGTTTGACTTTACTAGACGACTGGTCTATTCTGCCGGAATGGCAAAGATCGACACACGCACCGTACTGATTGAGGAAGGGCTGAAAGCGCTGCTTTCGCACGGCTATGAAGGGGCGGGCATCGGCCCCGTGCTCAAATCGGCTGGCGTGCCGAAGGGCTCGTTCTACCATTTCTTCGCCAGCAAGGAGGAATTTGCCTCCGCAGTTCTCGGCTTTTATACCGAGGGTAACCAGATTGTCCGGACACGGATACTGGGCGATGAAAGCCAGACGCCGCTCAAACGCCTGCGTGCCTATTTCGAATATTATGAGCAGGAATTCGCCCGGGAGAATCCGATTGGCGGCTGCCTGCTCGGCAATCTCGCCCAATCGATTGCCGCCCACAGCGACGTCCTCAGGCAGGAACTGCACCGGGCTTTCGCCGCGTGGCAACGCGATTTCCAGACGGTTCTGCGGCAGGCGCGCGCGCAGGGCGAACTGCCCGCGCATCTCGATCCCGACGAGACGGCAGCCTTCCTCATCGATGCCTATGAAGGGGCGCTGGTCCGCATGAAGACGGAAGGCAGCATCGCACCGCTCAAGCGGTTCACGACCATGACGCTCGATTGCTTGCTCAAAAACCATCCATAGGAGATTTATCATGTCCCATATAGAGACGACTGGTCTACTACAAGCGCGTAGCGGCGGAGGGTTTGCGGCATTCGTCAAAACCGCCGCGACGGCTATCTGGAACATCCATCTGCGTTATCGCGGAGAACGGGCAGGCGATCCGAGGGTCAGCAAGCTCAGCGATCATCTGCTCGACGATATCGGGATAACGCGGGAGCAAGCCCGGGAAATTGATCGCCGTCGCTGCTGATGAGGCCACAGACGCATGTGTGCGGCGGTCACCGATACGCCGCGGCACGTCTCTCCATCGGCTCAGGGGGCAAGTGGCACTACAACGTCGGTGATCGCTCCGCCCAAGCTTTGGTTGCTTGGCAGATATCCATCGCTCGGGCGTATGCGGGGCGTGCCGTCGTGCGGGCGAGATAGGCACGCTCGACTGAACCCGGCGTATAGTTGCCGGTGCGCAGACCAAGCAGGAGAGCGTAGCTCACTGAAATGTCAGCAGCGGTGAACTGGTCTCCGGTGAGAAACGGGCGATCTGCGAGACGCCGGATGACCAATCCCAGCCGGCTATGAAAGGTCTCCAGGGCCCAGTTTGTGACCCTGGCATTTCGCTCCGCTTCGGGCGCGAGCGCGCGACCAACAAAGACGGCGTTCATTGGTTCCGCGAGCCCAGCCTCTCCCAAATGGAGGAATTGCAGGTAAGCGGCGAAAGCCGGATCATCCGGGGCAACGGCGAGCGGGCTCGGGCCGTGGCGGGCGAGCAGGTACTCGAGGATCGCGATCGATTCGACCATGATCGTCTCGCCGTCCTGTAGCGCCGGGATAAAGCCGGCGGGGTTGATGGCAAGAAAATCGGGATCATTCCCGACAGTGAGCAGATCAACCGGGCGCAGCCGATACGCCACTCCCAATTCCTCGAGCAGCCAAACGACACGGAACCCACGACCTTCGCCATAGACAGTGAGCATACTTGAGCGTCCTTACGTTGGCTTAAGCGCTTCATTCGCAGGAGCGAGATTTCCGCATATACTGCTATCGCCAGGTGACGATATGCGCAAGGCTCGTCATACACGCGGCATCATGCAGCGCCGGTCCTCCGTTCACGGCCTAGCCTGTTTTCGCGGTTTCCGAGCCATTCTGCCGGTTCGCATTGCAACTTTTTCCTCAGCACAATCATGCACGTAGCTCTTCCAACGGAGCAAACGCCCGATGCATATTGAAGTTTGTATTTACAGATAGACTCAAAAGATATATCGTTTGTGTATGAAAGGAGAATTTGCAATGTTTCGAAATTGTCATCACGAACGGCACGAACGCGATGAGCGTTTTGTCATGTACGGCATGGGACGCGGCTTTGGCCGCCACGGCGGCGGTCACGATGGCCCCGGCGGCGGCGGACGTTTCGGCCGCAGGGGCGGCGGAGGCAGGGTGTTCGCATCGGGCGACCTGCGTCTGGTTCTGCTGGCACTGGTCGCCGAGCGGCCGCGCCATGGCTATGAACTGATCAAGGACATCGAAGAGCTGTTCGGCGGCGCCTATGCGCCGAGCCCCGGTTCCGTCTATCCGTCCCTGACGTTCCTCGAGGAAATCGGGCAGGTAACGGCTGCGGCGAGTGAAGGCTCGAAAAAGCTCTATACCATCACGGAGGAGGGGCTTGCCTATCTCGCCGAGAACAAGAACCTGGTGGATGCGGTCCGCACGCGGATGGGCATGGTTGCCCGTTCCATGGCCGGACAGCGCGCACCGGAAGCGGTTGCCCACGCGATGGACACGCTGCGCACCGCGCTCCACCTGCACAGTCACGGCTGGGATGCGGAAGAGGCGGACCGGGTTCGCAAGATCCTCGAACAGGCGGCGCTGGATATAGAATCAGGCAAGAAAAAAGACTGATGTCTAAACCCATGCGGCGCCGGAAACGGCGCCGCATGGGAGTTCATGCAAGGGAATTCAGGCCTGGCGTCTTGTCATCGACAGGACGGAGCCGGGTGTGCCTGCATCAGACAGTGCGGCAGCGCGGGCAACATCGATGCCCGTTGCAACCACCGATACCCGGAATACGCCTTCCAGCGCATCGTCAAAGGTCGCGCCGAGAATGATGTTGGCCTGATCGTCGACTTCTTCGCGGATACGGGTTGCGGCTTCATCGACCTCGAACAGGGTCATGTCGCGTCCGCCGGAAATCGATACCAGGACGCCCTTGGCACCCTTCATCGATTCCACGTCGAGAAGCGGATTGGCGATTGCAGCTTCGGCGGCCGCCTGTGCACGGCCTTCGCCGGTGCCTTCGCCCGTTCCCATCATGGCGCGGCCCATGTCGCGCATGACCGAGCGCACGTCGGCAAAATCCAGATTGATCAGGCCTTCGCGGACCATCAGATCCGTGATGCAGGCCACACCGGAATAGAGAACGCGGTCGGCGGTGGCAAAGGCATCGGCAAAGGTCGTGGACGCATTGGCGACGCGGAAAAGGTTCTGGTTGGGGATGACGATCAGCGTATCGGCGCTGTCGCGCAGTTCTTCCAGACCTTCTTCAGCCATGCGCATGCGGCGCGTGCCTTCGAACGAGAATGGCTTTGTCACGACGCCAACCGTCAGGATGCCGGCCGAGCGGGCTGCGCGGGCAATGACCGGCGCAGCGCCGGTTCCGGTGCCGCCGCCCATGCCTGCCGTCACGAAGCACATGTGCGTGCCGGCAAGGTGATCCATGATTTCGTCGATGCTTTCTTCCGCAGCAGCCCGTCCGATTTCCGGATGGGAGCCTGCGCCAAGCCCCTGCGTCACATTGGCGCCGAGCTGGATCAGCCGGCTTGCCTTGGACATGGCCAGTGCCTGGGCATCCGTATTGGCCACAATGAACTGCGTGCCCTGCAGGTTTTCACGGATCATGTTGTTAACCGCATTGCCGCCGCCGCCGCCGACACCGAACACGGTGATATTCGGCTTCATCTCGGAAATTTCCGGCTTCTTGAGGTTAATTGACATCGTGCAATCCTTATTCCCGGCCGATGGTCTGTATCGGCGTGCAGGTACGTAATGTTATGACGGAGCTCACTCGGAGAATCAAAGCCTCTCCGTACCCCAATGTCCGGCAAAGAATCAGACAGCGGGTTTCGGCGCAAGCCCTGAAATGGCATATCGCCCGGATGGGTTGTCAAAAGTATGTCCGGAACGACGGGCGAACGGACATCGCGGATGCAATGTCCTTGAGATTGACGCAATAGTTCACGAAGGAACCATCCCGGCACTCTGATGTTTCCCTCCACAGTTTCTGATCAGGAGAATTGGCCTATGGAACTTGATCCCCAAAACGCTGTCACCGCCATACAGACCGGTATTCACCAGGCAAGCGCGCTTGTTGTCACCTATTCATTCTCGGTCCTTGGCGCCATATTGCTGCTGGTGATCGGCTACATCGTTGCCGGACTGGTGGAACGCTGGCTTTATGCCGGATTGGGGAAGGTCGGCGGATTCGACCTGACGCTGCGCCGCTTCTTTTCAAAAATCGCCCGCTATGCGGTTTTGGGACTGGTGGCGGTCATGGTGCTCGGCCAGTTCGGCATTCAGACCGCGTCGGTCATTGCCGCCATCGGCGCTGTCGGCCTGGCCATCGGCCTTGCCCTGCAGGGAACGTTGCAGAATATTGCGGCCGGGATCATGCTCCTCGCCTTGCGGCCGCTGCGTATCGGGGAATATGTCGAAGTCGGCAGCATTTCCGGCACGGTGGAGGAAATCGGGCTGTTTGCCACCCGCTTGCGGGCTGCGGACGGTGTCTATGTCCTCGCGCCCAATTCAACCCTTTGGACCCAGCCTGTCAAAAACTACACGCGCAACGGTGTCCGCCGCAATGATATTACACTCGGGGCCGATCATGGCGAGGATATCGACCGGATGCGCAAGAGCCTGGTGGCGCTGACCGCCAATGACAAGCGCATCTTGCGGGATCCGGCCCCGCAGGTCTTCGCCTCGGATCTCACGGATGAATCCATGGCCATCACCCTGCGATACTGGACATCGGCGAGCGACTTCGCTGCGGTGAAAGCCGATTTGACCATGGGAACGGGAGAACTGTTCTACGACAAGAAGCCGGCAGATCAGCAAGCCTCGGGCATTTGAATGGAACAACATCCCTCGCTTGGCGTTTCCCTTGGTGACCATGCATTTCAACAATGTTCTTTGGGAGGCTATCATGTTTAAACATTTTGCTATTGCAGCCATTGCGGCGGCGACAGTCCTGTCGGCAGCCCCGTCTTTCGCGCAATCACTCGAAATCGGGCCGGGCGGTGTGCGTCTTGTCGAACCGGGTGCCGAGCGGCCCATGCGGCGCGGCATGGATATCAGCGAGCGTGAAGCAGTGCGGATCGCCCGCGCCGAAGGTTTGCGCAATGTGGATAACATAGACCGGACGAGGTCCCGTTTCATCGTGGAGGGGACTGACCGGCGCGGCAATGATGTTCGCGTCAGCGTCGACCGGCGCACGGGCGAAGTGATTTCCGTCGACTAGCGGGCCCTTCGATCCGTATCTGACGATTTGTTGACTTGAATTGCTGCGGATTGGCGGCTAGGACAGCCATGCACAGGACGACCTGTGTCATGGTTGCGCATGGGGACGGCCCCGTTATCTCGATTGAAGGAGATGATGGTGTCCCACACCGGACTGAATTTTTCCTATTTGACTGTCGCCGTTCCAGCCAGCTCCCATCGTCAGACCGGGCGAGGTCTGTGATGGCTGGCCCTATCGAACAATTCGAAATCAAGCCGCTCGTCCGCCTGGCCGAGATCGCGGGCCATGAGATCAGCTTCACCAACGCGTCCGCCTATATGGTCCTGACCGTTGCTGTTTCCAGTGCGTTCCTGATGATGTCCATACGCAAACGCAGGCTCAATCCGGGGCGTCTGCAGTCCACGACGGAGATGCTGTACGAGTTCGTCGCCGGCCTGCTCCGGCAGAATGCGGGCGAACAGGGGATGCGGTTCTTTCCGTTTGTCTTCTCGCTGTTCATGTTCATCCTCGTGGCAAACCTGATCGGCATGTTTCCCTATGCCTTTACGGTGACCAGCCAGATCATTGTCACCTTTGCCCTGGCAATTCTCGTTTTCCTCACGGTCACCATTTACGGCTTTTGGCGGCACGGCTTGAAATTCCTGCGGCTGTTCATGCCGGCTGGCGTGCCGGTTGTGCTCGCACCGGTGATTATCCCCATCGAGATCATCTCCTACCTGTCACGCCCGCTCAGTCATTCGGTGCGCCTGTTTGCGGTGATGCTGGCAGGACACATCACCCTGAAAGTGTTTTCCGGCTTTGTGGCTGATCTGGTTGACGCGGGTGGCGTCGGACTTCTGGCCGCCGTTCTGCCGCTGGCCATGGCCGTCGCCCTGACCGGTCTTGAACTGCTGATGTCCTTCATCCAGGCCTACGTCTTCGCCATGCTGACATGCATGTATCTGAACGACGCGCTTCATCCCGGCCACTAAAACCAATACCCATGTGAAAGGAACGATCATGGCATGGATCTATCTTGCCCTTGCTGGCCTGTTTGAGGTGATTTGGGCTTCCACAATGAAACAGTCCGATGGTTTCACGCGGCTTGTGCCGAGTGTCATCACCATCGTCACGATGATCATCAGCTTCGGCTTGCTCGCGGTGGCGATGAAATCCCTGCCGCTCGGCACCGCCTATGCCATCTGGACGGGCATCGGAGCGGTTGGCGCATTCCTTGTCGGCATATTCTTCCTCGGTGAAGCGGTCACGCTTTTCCGGCTTGCAAGCGTCGGCTTCATCGTTGCGGGACTGATTGGTCTGAAACTATCGACGCTGTAGGCAATGGTGCGGTATCGGTCGCCGGCGTTTCGGTGCGGACGTCAACCGGTGTCTGCACCGTCTTGCCGCGCATGTTCACGATCACAACCCCGGCCAGGATGAGCATGCCGCCAAGGACCGTGCTCATTTTCGGCGGTTCGCCGGCAATGAGCCAGGCGATCAGCATGGCGATGGGGGCAATGAGGTAGAGAAAGTTTCCGGCCCGGGCGACGCCGAACGTGCCGAGCGCATAGGCCCAGCAAACCAGACCGATTGCGGTGGGAAAAATGCCGAGGAAGCCGATCCAGCCCCGTACGGCAAGCGATGCATTGCCGGTTTGCGCGATGGCCTGCGACAGCCATGGCGAAAGCGCGAGCGCAGCTGATATAAACATGATGGCCGCCACATGCAGGGCACCATAGCGCGAAACCAGCTGGCGCTGCACCGTGAAGCCCGTTGCCGAGCACAAGGCAGCGCCGAGTACAAAGGCGGCACCTGAGTTCAGGGTCAGCCCGCCAGCCTGTGCGCTGGCTATCAAGCCAATGCCGATAATGCACAACAGGGTTCCGCCCCAGGCAATGGGCGGGAACCGCTCCTTCAGGAGCGCGACGGCGAATGTCGCCATCCAGAGCGATTCAGTCTTGATGAGGAAACTTGCTGCGCCCGCCGCGACGGTTTGCTGTCCGATATTCAGGAGAACGCTGTAACCGGCGCCGCCCACAATGCCACAACCGGCACAGAGCAGGAGATGCGGCAGCGGCATGCGGGTAGGGCGCTTCCAGACCAGCCATATCGCCGCCAGCAGTGCGGCGATGGCATAGCGGATCGATGCGAGTGGCAAGGGCTCCAGTTGTGTGAGCGCAAGCTTGATTGCGGGAAAAGCTGTCGCCCAGACGAGAATGGTCGTGGAGATAGCCAGGATCGGCAAAAGTGTGGGGCGGGATGAGGTCATGGGGAGACTGTAAAACACGTTCCAGACTTGACATAGAGTGCTGATATGGCGTGAGCTGTGAGAATGAAGCACAGCTCGGATCTTCCGTCTTTCGACGCCATACAAGCGGTTCTGTCGTCCAATCGCACCGGCTCGTTCTCCGGCGCCGCCGATGAACTCGATTTGACGCATGGAGCTATCAGCCGGCGCGTCGCCATTGTCGAGGCCTGGGCCGGGACGGCATTGTTCGAACGGCATGGGCGCGGGGTTCGCCTGACGATCGAAGGGCAACGGCTTGTGCGGCTGTTCGAGCAGGCGCTTGATCTGATCGATAGCGGGGCAGCCGAATGGCGGGAGAACCGCCAGCCCGAAACCGTCAGGATCAGTGTCCTGCCGTCCTTTGCGCGGCTGTGGATTTTGCCGAACCTTGGCAAACTGGAAGGCTCTCCACCCGATCTGCGGATCGAACTGGAGCTTGACCGCCGGTATGCGCCGCTCGGCGAGGTTGACGTGGCGATACGCTATGGCCGGGGTGACTGGAGCGATGGTGTGGCCATGCCGCTCTTCGACGAAGTCCTCCTTCCCGTCGCATCGCCCGAACTGGCTCTCGTCTTGGGAGATGAACCTGAGCCAGCCGATATTCTCCGCCATCCCCTGATTCACGACGCTTATCCCGATGCGTGGCGTATCTGGCTGGCCGAGCGCGGGCACCGGTATCGCCCGCGTCCGCAGGATCGCCGCTATCCGGATTATGATCTGGGTTTGCATGCGGCGGCCGCGGGAAGCGGTGTGGCCCTCCTGCGCGCGCCCTATGGCGAGGTATTCGTCCAAAACGGCAGCCTTGTGCCGATTTCCAGCGCTCCGGTAGCCAGCCAATTGAAATTCCATGCCATCACGGAACGGGGGAGCCAACGGCGTGCCGTCCGCACGCTGCTGGAGCGCATCCGCTGGCTCTCTTCGTCGTGATTGCGCCGTTGACAATCGAACGGCGCTTGGCGAGGCTTGGTCGGAGTGTTCAGATCATGCGAGGACGAACCCATGCCGACAACCATCGCCATCATCGGAGCCGGGGCCATGGGCAGCGCCGTCGGGCAACGTCTGATACAGGGCGGAGCCCGCGTCCTTTCCTTCACCGAAGGGCGAAGCCAACGGACACTGGATCGCGTCCGGGCGGCGGGCATTGAACCGGCAGCCATCGCCGATATCGCCGGGGCCGACCTGATATTTTCCATTGTTCCTCCGGCGGAGGCAGTCGGCGTCGCGCACGGGTTCGCGCCGGTTTTGTCGGCAGCAGGTGCCAAAGGCACCTTCATCGATTTCAACGCGATCAATCCGCATTCGATGCGCGAAGTCGCATCAGTTCTGTCCGGAACAGGGTGGGATATACTCGATGGCGCCATTATCGGCCCGCCGCCGAAACCCGATAATGCAGGACCGAAATTCTATGTGAGCGGCGGTGACGATGGGATTGTCAATCGTCTCAAGGCGCTCGGCCTGCGGACGCACCGCGTTGACGGTTCGATCGGTGCAGCCTCCGCCCTGAAGATGGTCTATGCCGGCATCAACAAGGGACTGGTCGGGCTTGGAACGACCATGCTGCTGGCCGCAGCCGGATCGGGTTCCGCGGCAAGCCTGCACGCCGAGATGGCGGAGAGCATGCCGGAGCTTCTCGCCCGTTTTCAACGCTCAATACCCGATATGTATCCCAAGGCCTATCGATGGGTTGCCGAGATGGAAGAGATTGCCGAATTCCTTGGACCTGACGATCCCGGCGCGGCGCTTTTTCAGGCCATGGCTGAGGTTTTTGCCAGGATGGCCGGTGATGAGAACGGCGATGGACGTCTCGCTTCAACGCTGGATGGTGTGCTTGCCGGGAAGTAAGCCGCAAGGCGAATGACACCTGACAGACAGGTGGTCAAGCATTTCAACCATATCGACAATTTAACACGCCGCACGCCCCATGATGGGTGACAAACGGAAATCCCGATACCATATCTTGAGAAGGACATGGTTCAAGGAGTATTCCGATGCTTTCCGTGTGGCGTGATATCGTCGTTTTCCTGGATGCCTCTCTCCCCGGCGAGAAAGTTGGTGCGCACGCGGCGCGCCTCGCCAAGAAGCATGGGGCTTATCTCGTCGGTGTTTACGGTTTGACGCGGGCCGCCTACGGCTCGGCATCCGAAAATTTTGCGCGCGGGTCGGAAGCAATCCGACAGGTGATCGTTCGCCAAAGAAGCGCTGATGAGAACAAACTGATCAGGTCGGGCCGGCACTTCGCCCGGATAACCGAAGCCGAGGGCGTCGGTTCCGAATTTCGTGTTGCATGGCAGGACAGGCTTGACGACCAGAACATGGTCCGCGGCCTGAATGCGGACCTGATCGTTGCCGCGCAACCGCCGCTGGGTGATCTTCCGATGAGCTGGTCGGCCGAACAATTGCTCCTTGCAACGGGAATTCCCGTTCTGGTTGTTCCGCGGGAGTGGGACGGAGGGACTATCGGTGACAAGGTGGTTATCGCCTGGAATGGCAGCCGCGAGGCGCGCCGGGCGGTTTACGATGCCATGCCGTTTATCGTGACGGCAAAGCAGGTCACGATACTGGTCATCGAAAACGGTCGCGCTGCGGTCGATTACAATCATGAGCCGGGCGCGGATCTCCTGAGTCATCTGGCAAAGCACGATGTGCCGGCAACCGTTCTCGTCGTTTCGTCAAATGAACCGGTTGCCCACGCGATTGTACGGGAAGCCCGTGGGGTAGGGGCAAATCTGCTTGTCATCGGCGCCTATAGTCACCCGCGCTCCACCGAAATCCTGTTTGGCGGCGTGACGCGATCGCTGTTGTCCAACACCGAACTGCCGATGCTCATATCGCGTTGAGCATTGCGTCAAAGCAATGGCGCTGAAGACGCCATTCTCCTATTTCGGCGTCAGCCGCAGCAGGCGGCCGTTGCTTTCGTCTTCGATCAGCCAGAGCGCGCCGTCCGGTGCCACGGCGACATCGCGGATGCGATGGCCAAGCACCCATCGGTCCGCTTCCCTGGCGCCGCCATTGGCGTCGAAGCTGATCCGCACGAAGCCCTTCTCAACCAATCCGCCGATAAAGGCAGAGCCTTTCCATTGCGGGAAGAGGTCGCCCTGGTAAAATGCAAGACCGGCGGGAGCGATGACCGGCGTCCAGTAGACAAGAGGAGCTTCGAATTCCGGGCGGGTATCATGGCGCGGGATGGGCGTTCCATTGTAATTGTCGCCGTTGGAGACAATCGGCCAGCCGTAATTCCGTCCCGGCTTCAGGAGGTTGAGTTCATCGCCGCCCTTCGGACCCATTTCATCCAGCCAGAGCCTGCCCTTGGCATCAAAGGCGAGGCCGTAGGGGTTGCGATGCCCCAGGGTCCAGATCTGTGCTCTGATACCGCCTTGCTTGGCCCAGGGATTGTCGGGAGGGGTTGATCCGTCGAGATTGAGCCGCAGCACTTTTCCCAGCGCCTGATCGGGGTCTTGAGCGGTGTCTGGCCGCATGCGATCCCCCGATGTGAGGAACAGGTGCCGACCGTCAGGGGAGAACGCGATGATTCCGCCGGGCTGGCCGCCGCTGCCCTTCGGCATCTGCCGCCAGATGACGTCGAGCCCCTTCAATGCGGCGGTCTTTCCGGCCAGCGAGAGTTCGGCGCGGGCGAGGGCGAGACTGCTGCCGCCAGCGCCCGGTTCCACATAGGTCAGGTAAATGACGGGTTTCTTTGCAAAATCCGGCGCGACCGCCACGTCGAGCAGGCCGTTCTGGCCGCTATAGGCCACTTTGGGAACGCCGCTTATCTCCGTCTTGCTTCCCTCGCGGGTAACGAGAAAAAGCCGGCCCGGCTTTTCCGTAACAAGCATGCGGCTATCGGGGAGAAAGGCTATGGCCCACGGCGTGTCAAAACGTGCAACGGTCGTTGCCGTGAAAGGCGTGGTGGTGCTCGGCGCATTCCTGCCCGCATTGACCGATGGGGCAGCCCATGCAATCGAGCTTGAACCAGCAATGCCAAGGATTGCAAGGACGACAGCTACAGCACGACGACTCATGAAAGCCCTCCAGTGAATGCCGGTTAATGCCTCATGTTGCACATAGGTGTGCTGTCGGCGGCATGCAAGCGCTGGCCAGCGGATAGAGGTTGGCGGTGGCTCAGTCGGCGCGGCGCCAGACCGAGACCTTGCAGATCAATCCGCCAAGGACGCAGCCGGACAGTTCTATGCCCTGGTCCGAAACCTTTGCCTTACCCGTATAGGTCTGGCCATTTTCGGTGTTGTAGAGGGTTCCGGAATAGGTTCCTTCGCCGTTTGGCTTCAACGTTACGGCCTGAATGCCGACAACTGGCCGGTTGCGCTTGGACGCATCGGGATTTTTCACATCGTTGACGGGCGCGCTCATCCAGACGACCGTGCCGCAAATCCCGGCGCCGCAGTCGCTGAGCCGAACCTTCGTGCGGCCGGTATCATTGACATAGGTTCCGGCAATATCCTGTGTCTCGGCGACGGACTGGCCAGTCAACGCCGCAAGAAAAAGACACGAGAAAATAGCGTTTCGCACAATCATCAATGGGTATCTCCTGGCCATCACGGGCCGTTGGGTTTGCAAGCCGGTTAACAACCGTATCCTGCGCACCCTTACAGGACAAGTATGGCATTCCTGTGCACACGGGGCGCGCGGCCGCCGCCACGAGGAGAACAAAAACAATCGGGCGTGCTCTCCGGTCATCCCGGGAGCGCCGCCTGAAAATATATTCTGTATCAATGGGTTAGAACTGTTCCTTTGCCAGGAACCATATCAGGTGTTGTATCGTCCAGCGCATAATCCTTTTTGCCCGAACCGCCGAGCGCCAGATATATGACCGGCGTCGTAAAGAGCGTGAGGATCTGCGAGACGACAAGTCCGCCGACGATGGCAATGCCAAGCGGCGTGCGCAGTTCCGCGCCGGGGCCTGTGCCGAGCGCCAGGGGCAATGCGCCGAGAAGGGCGGCCATGGTCGTCATCATGATCGGCCGGAAGCGCAGCAGGCAGGCCTGATGGATCGCCTCGGCCGGGGCCAGACCCTGATGGCGCTCGGCTTCAAGGGCAAAGTCGATCATCATGATGGCATTCTTCTTCACGATCCCGATCAGGAGAATGATGCCGATCATCCCGACGATGGACAGGTCCTGGCCGAACAGCAGCAGGGCCAGCAAGGCGCCGAGACCGGCCGAGGGCAGGGTGGATATGATCGTCAGCGGGTGAATGGCACTTTCATAGAGAACGCCGAGCACGATGTAGACCGCTATGACCGCCGCCAGGATGAGCCATGGCTGCGTGCTCAGGGAACTCTGGAAGGCCTGTGCCGTACCCTGGAACGTGCCGGTGACGGTGATCGGGAGCCCCGCCTTCAACTCCGCGGTGTGGATGGCGGTCACCGCGTCGCCGAGGGCTATGTTGGGCTTCAGATTGAAGGAGAGTGTCGTTGCGGGCATCGACCCCTGATGATTGATCGTCACCGGCGACACGGTTGTTTTCACCGATGCCAGCAGGCTCAGCGGAACGAGCTGGTTCAGCGTCGACGAGCGCACGAACAGATGATTGAGTGCATCGGTGGACAGGCTGTAGCGCGGGTCGACCTCGAGCACGATGTGGTTCTGGCTGACCTGTGTGAACTGGGTTGCGACCTGACGTTGTCCGAATGCATCGTAGAGCGTGTCATCGATGGCCTGAACACTCACGCCGAGACGCGATGCGGTGGCACGGTCGATGTTCAGTGTTGCGCTCGTGGCTTCGTTCTGCTTGTCGGAGATCACGTCCTGGACCTCGGGCAATGAACTGAGGGCCTTGGACATGACGGCGGCCCATTTGGTCAGTTCGTCCGTATCCTGAGCCTGAAGCGTGTACTGGTATTGCGATGCTGATGAGCGGCCGCCGACCTGAATATCCTGACGTATCCGCATGCCGAGGGTGAGCCCCTCCATGCCCGCGACGGCTTTCTTCAGGCGCGCTATGACCGCCTGGGCGGCGCTGCGCTGGCCGAACGGCTTCAGATTGATCTGGACCTGTCCCACGGCGGTGGAAGGGCTGGGGTTGATCCAGTAAGCCACATTGTCGACCGCCGGATCACGCATGATGATATCGCCAAGGTCTTGCATTTTGACAGACATCGCATCGAAGGAAATATCTGTTGCGGCCTGTGCCTGCGCCTGAATGAAACCCGTATCCTGTTCGGGCAGGAATCCCTTGGGGACGATGACGTAGAGCCACACCGTCAACACGAGGGTAATGCAGGTGACCACCAGCGTGATGTTGTGATGCCGGAGAACGAAATCCAGTCCACGGCCATAGGCGCGCGTGATCGAATTGAACAGCCGCTCGGACCAGTTGAAGATGCGCCCGTGCGATGTGTGTTTTTCGTCGCGGATCAGCCAGGCGCACAACATCGGCGTAACGGTCAGGGATATCAGGCCGGACATCAGGATCGCGACGCTGACGGTAACGGCAAATTCGCGGAACAGGCGCCCGACAATACCACCCATCAGCAGGATGGGGATGAAAACGGCAACAAGCGAAATGGTCATCGAGATGATCGTGAAATTGACTTCACGCGCGCCTTCGATGGCAGCCTGCAGCTTGGATTTTCCGTTTTCGAGGTGGCGCACAATGTTTTCGATGACGACGATGGCATCGTCCACGACAAAGCCGACGGCAATTGTCAGTCCCATCAGCGACAGATTGTCCAGACTGTAGCCGAGAAGGTACATGACGCAAAACGTGCCGAGCAGCGACAGCGGGATGGTTATGCTCGGAATGAGCGTTGCCCAAAAGTTTCGCAGAAACGAAAAGATGACCATGACGACGAGCGCGACGGTGATCAGCATCGTGATCTGCACGTCGAACACCGATGCGTCGATGATCTGCGTGCGGTCGCCGACGACTGACAGTTTGACGCCAGCTGGCAGCCCGGCTTCCAGTGCGGGCAACCTGGCCTTTATGTTGCTGATGGTTTCGAGAATGTTCGATCCGGCCATTTTGTGCACATCGATCATGACCGAGCGTTTCGTCTGCAGCCATGCGGCCTGTTTGTTGTCTTCAGGCCCCGCGATCACCTTGCCTACATCCTTGAGGTAGATCGGAGCGCCGTTGCGGTAGGCGATGATGGTGTTGCGGTAGGTCGGAACATCGACGATCTGGTCCGTGGCGTCGAGGACGGTGGTGCGGCCGTCGCCGCTGATCGAGCCTTTGGGTGTATTCACTGTCTGGCTGCCAACGATGCTGCGGACATCCTCCAGGGTGAGCCCGCGTGCGGCCAGTTTGTCCGGGTCGATCTGAATGCGCACGGAGGGACGCTGCGGTCCGTGAAAATCCACGAGCCCCACACCGTTCATCTGCGACACCTGCTGCGCAACGATGTCTTCGGCGTAGTGGTCGAGTTCGGTGAGCGGAAGGCGGTCGGAGGTCAAGGCCAGCGTCAGCACCGTGGCTTCGGCGGGATTGGATTTATGATAGGTGGGAGGGCTTGGCAGGCTCTTGGGCAGGCTGCCAGCCGCCGCGCCGATGGCCGCCTGGATATCCTGCGCCGCGGCGTTGATGTCCCGCGACAGATCGAATTCAATGGTGATGTTGGTTCGGCCCGAAGAACTGGTCGAGGTCATCTGATTGACCCCGGAAACATTGGAGAGCTGGTTTTCCAACGGCGTGGCGACCGACGTGGCCATGGTGTTGGCACTGGCGCCGGGAAGGGTGGCTTCCACCTGAATGGTCGGAAAGTCCACCTGGGGCAGCGAGGCGACGGGAAGCATGAAGTAGGCGACCGCGCCAAGAAGCATCATTCCCAGTGCAAGCAGACATGTTCCCACGCGGCGGCGGATGAATACCTCGGAGATGCTCATGGCTTTGTCTCCGCTGCGCTTGCAACATTCGGCTTGGCGTTCTTTGCCGAAATCGAAGCGCCGTCGCTCAGGCGGGATTGTCCGCTGACGACGATGTCCTGTTCCGGCCCGAGACCGGATTTCAAGGCGGTAAATCCGCCCGCAGTCACACCCGCTTCGACGGAAACGGTCGCCACCTTGTTGTCGGGCTTCACAACGAAGACGTACGGTCCGCTCTGCCCGTTCTGGATCGCCGAGGCGGGAGCGGCGACAACGTTGCGGTCCGTTCGTGTCACCACCCGCGCCGTCACCAGCTCGCCGGGCCACAGGCTCAGGTTTTCATTGGGAAAGGTGGCCTTCAGCTTGATCATGCCGGTATTCTGGTCCACCTGGCTGTCAATGGCGGTGATCTTGCCGTCAGCAAGATGCTGCCGGCCGTCACGGCTGTCGACGGCGACCGTCAGCTCGCCGCTGTTCTGGCTGGCCAGGAGGTCGGGAAGGTCGTCCTGCTGCAGTGAGAACTGGACTGCAATCGGTTTCATCTTGGTGATGGTCACGAGACCCGCGGCGTCCGATACATGAAGCATCGAGCCTTCGTCGACCAGCTTCAGGCCGGTGCGGCCGCTCACCGGTGCAGTGATCGTCGCAAATTCCAGATTGAGCTTGGCGGCATCGATGGCGGCCTGATCGCCGGCAATCGTTGCTTCCAGAATAGCCACCTGACCTTTGGCGGTATCGGCGATCTGGACTGCACCATAGCCCGAACTCGATAGCTTGGACGCGCGGTCATAATCGGCCTTTGCAACAATCAGCTGGGCACTGTCCTTGGCCAGCGTGGATTGGGCACGGGCGAGTTCAGCTTCATAAGGGCGCGGATCAATCCGGGCCAGCACGTCGCCGGCTTTGACATCCTGACCTTCCTGAACGGCCAGATTGAGCAGCTGGCCGTCGACCTTGGTTCGCACTGTCACGGTGGACAGCGCTGTCACGGTGCCAAGGGCGGAACGCTCAATCGACAAATCGCGAATGTCGGTTTTCCCGGTGGTGACGGGGATAGCAGTCGGCGCGGAAGCTGATTTTACCGGGTGACCGTTCAGGGACGGCCAATAGTGCTGTCCGGCGAAACCGGCTGCGGCCAGCACGACAAGGCCGCCGATCACAAAAAACCGGCGGCGGCTGCGGCCACCCGGCTTCGGCCCGGCGGGCTCGTTCAGATGACCATCGTCCTGACGGAATTCATTGGGGCCGCGGTTCAGCATGGGCAAGCACCAAGATAGGCAAAGGCGCAATCAACCGATAGCGAGCGTGCCGCGTGAGGAACAGATGGCGGCCCATGGGGTCGTTTTCGGCCAAAGTGCCCGATAGGCCAGAACCGGCGGGGGTTCTGTACAGAAACAACAGCGTCTAATTCCATCTTTGGCACCACCGAGGCAAGAAAATGCGGCAATCAATTTTGCTGCTGCCCCGATAATGGATGCCTGGTCATGCTCTCGACTTCGCGCGAACATGAAATGTATTTTAGAAAGTGCGTGCCGGGCACCGTGCGAGGTCAATCGCCGCCGAGCGCCTGGTCTTCCGGCATCCGCCCGATGAGATAACCGGCACCGGCGATGGTATGCAGAATGGACTCTTCGAAACCGGAGTTCAGCTTCTTCCGCAACCGGTGAATATGCATGTCGACGATGTTGCCCTTCGGCTCGAAATCATAATCCCAAGCCGCCTCGAGCAGCATGGACCGGGTGACGACCGCATTGGCATGCTGCATGAGCGTGCGCAGAAGAAGAAATTCGCGGTTCTGCAGGTCAATGGGGGAACCGGCGCGCGCGGCCTGCCGCTTCTTCACGTCCAGCGTCAAATCTCCGACGCTCAGTATATCGGCCCCAGCGGTCCGGTCGTTTCGTCGCTGCAATGCCTGGACGCGGGCAAGAATTTCCGAAAATGCGTAGGGCTTGCCGAGATAGTCATCGCAGCCGCTGCGCAATCCCTCAATTCTGTCCTTGGCGGTGGCGATGCCGCTGAGCATCAGTACCGGCAGGTTGATCTTCAGCCGGCGCAGTTCCGCAACGACGGCCAGGCCGTCCAGGCCCGGAAGGATGCGGTCGATGATGGCCACGTCGTAAATGCCCTCCATTGCAAGGGTCAGCCCGAGTTCGCCGCCCGCAGCATGATCGGCCACGTGGCCGCTTTCGTTCAGGCCGCGCGTCAGGAAGCGCGCCGTCTTTTTGTCATCTTCGACGATCAGTATTCGCATGGATGACGTTTCCATTTATAAAATGCATTTAATGTTTTGGCGAAGTCGCATCAGGGTCGCACCAATTATGGTGTATAGCAAAGGCCCGCCTCTCAGATTCAATCTCAATTGGGCGTTTTCATGGAGGTGACGTGTCGACAATTCTTGTAATCGAGGATGATGTCCGGACAGCGTCCGAAATCGAAGCGGCGCTGATCGACAACGGCTGTGCTGTCAAAATAGCCGCCGATGGCCGAGCGGGGCTGCTCGAAGCCGTGACGGGCAAATATGATGCCATCGTTCTTGACCGCATGCTGCCGGGAGAACTGGATGGGCTGGGCGTCCTGTCGACCCTGAGAGCTGCCGGCATCCACACGCCGGTGCTGATCCTGAGTGCGCTTTCCGCCGTGGACGAGCGGGTCAGGGGATTGAAGGCAGGGGGCGATGACTACCTGACCAAGCCGTTCGAGTTCCTGGAGTTGACGGCACGCATCGACGTGCTGGCACGGCGGCGGTCGGTCGCCATGCCGGAAACGTCGCTTCGCGCCGGTGATCTGGAAGCCGATCTCCTGACCCATACCGTGAAGCGGGCCGGAAAACTCATCGATCTCCTGCCACGAGAGTACCGGTTGCTGGAATACATGATGCGCCATGCGGGCCAGATCGTGACCCGTACAATGCTGTTTGAAGAAGTCTGGCACTATCGTTATGACGAGCCGACGAATGTCATCGACGTCCATGTCAGCAAGCTTCGCAAGAAGATCGAAGCCACCGGAGCGGTGGCGGTGATCAGAACAGTCCGCGGCTCGGGATATGTGCTTGATGCGCCTGATTGAACTCGTCCACACAACAAGTTTCCGGCTGGCTATCGCTTTTCTGGTTCTCTTCGCTGTCGCGTCAGGGGCGCTGTTTGCCTTTCTTTCATGGGAGACCCGCGACTTTCTGACAGACCGCACGGATGAGTGGCTGCTGCGGGAGGTCACTACCTTTTCCCCGCTTGACGATCAGGCCATCACGTCGCGATTGGCGACGAGGGAATCCGTGAACGCCGTCAAGGAACGCCCGATTTCCTTGTTCGATCCGCACGGTGTGCTTCTTGCAGGCAGCCCGATGACTTTGCCTGCAGCGGACAAGACCAAACCAGATCCCCACAATTTCGCGACATTGAGGGCTGGCAAACGTGCGCATTTCCGCGGGGTTATGAGGTCATTGCCATCCGGCAACATGCTTCTCATTGCGCAGGATGTCGGGGAGCTGCGCGAATTCAACGATGTCCTTACCAACGCCATGATCCTTGGCGCTGCCGTGACGGCGGCCCTGGGCTTGCTTGGCGCGGCGTTTATCGGTGCCGGTTCCGTCAGGCAGATCCACACGATTTCAGATGCGACCCGCACCATCATGAGCGGAGATCTGACACAGCGGCTGCCCGCCCTGGGCGGCAGCGGCGATGTGCGCCGGCTGGTGAAGGTCGTCAATTCGATGCTCGACGAGATCGAGCGGCTGATGCACGAAGTGAAAGGGGTTTGTGACAATATCGCGCACGATATGCGGACCCCGCTGACGCGAATGCTGGCAGGACTTGAGCGCGCCCGCCGCAGGGCAGTTACGGCGGATGATTATGCCGAATATGTCGATGGCGCGATTGTGGAAACGCAATCAATGTTGAAGACGTTCAGCGCGCTCCTGCGTATTTCGGAGATTGAAGACGGTGCGCGCCGGGCAGGGTTTGTGCCGGTGGATATGAAGACCGTCGTATCGGACGCAGTGGACCTGTACGAGCCGCTTGCCGAGGAGCGCGGGGTCGAACTGTCCGTTGATTTCGGTACGGTTCCCCTCAGCATTCTCGGCGATCCAAGCCTGCTGTTTGAAGCCGTGGGCAATCTTGTCGACAACGCCATCAAATTCACGCCGCGTGGCGGTGCCGTCAAAGTCACCCTGGACGGACATCTGAAGCGGCCACGGCTTTCAGTGGAAGACACCGGCCCCGGCATTCCCCCACAGGAAAAGGAACTGGTGCTGCAGCGGTTTCACCGGGGTGAAAGAAGCCGCCATGAACCGGGCAACGGGCTTGGCTTGAGCCTCGTGGCAGCGATCGCGCGCCTGCATGGCATCGACTTGAGCCTTGGGGAGCAGAAAACCGGCTGCAACGTGATACTGGAGTTCAACAGCCATGAGCAGGGGCGCACGCCAGGGCAGGTTCAGCCGGCGTCATAATCCCTGATCCGGCCAAAGCTATAACCCCGGGCCTTCAGTCTTGTAATCAGCACTTTCAGATTGTCCGCACCGTTGAACGTGTCCTGAAACATCTCGTCATGCATCAGAAGTATCAGCTTGTTGGGCCGGGCCAGTTTGCCGAAGCCGAAGAGGTGATCGATTTCACCGAGCAAATGATCGACGGTCTGGACAGGTTTGCCGCTGTTTTCATGCACCCATTCATGGTCCCAGCCGTAGAGAAAATAACCGCTCGCCGCGACAAATTCGAAGCCCGGTTCTTCACGCCGGTCTTCCGGCTTGCCAATCGATAGATCGTCCGATGACAGGTCTGGAAGGCGGAAGACATTGCGTCCCGGCAAGCGCGCATGGATTGGGTTGCCAGTCAGCCCCAGCGCCGTGTTGGCGCGCGCCAGATCGGCCAGCAACTCCTCAACGGAGGAATAGAAAAGGCGATAGTGATTGTTCGCATGGGTGTAGCTGTGGTTGCCCACCGTGATGAAGGGTATCGACTTGGCCTTTGTCACCAATGCTGCCCGCTCGCTGCTCGCGTCGGCATGCAAGCCCACCATGAACATCGTGGCCGGAACGTTTTGCGCTTGAATGACGTCCAGGATGTTCGACGTTCCCTCAAGCGGGCCATCATCGAAGGTAAGGTATATCGTTCGTTGTGCGAAAGCAGCGGACGAGAATATGCATAGGATCAGGCACAGAAATACGGTCCGCATGGGTTTCTCTGAAACGGCAGCAAAGTACAATGTGATTGCTTTCAGCAATTGGTACGCGGATTTGTTTCATGCGGGGCAGGAGACTGTCAAGCGAGACACCGGCGCATATCAAACGAGCCGTCAGAACTTGCTCGACATGTTGAAGCTGAAGTTCTGCACCTGGTCTCCATCGACTTTCAGCACGGGAATGGCGTAGTCAAACCGGAGGGGGCCGAATGGCGATGCCCACATGATGCCGGCGCCAACGGAAGCGCGCCATTGCATGTCCGTGTTGGTGGCGTAGGCATTGTCACTGCCGAACAGGGTGGCGACATCGGAAAAGACAGCGCCCCTGATTCCAACGCTTTCGGGTATCAAAGGCACGGGGAATTGGGTTTCGGCGGTTGCATTGACGTAGGTCGTGCCGCCGACGAAACTGCCGTCCGCATCGGTAACGCGGGAGTCGCGGGGGCCGATTCCGGCATAGCTGAAGCCGCGGATCATGTCGCTGCTGCTCTGGAACGTATCAAAGACGCTCAGACCGTTGTTGCCGAGCTCCTTGATGTAACCGCCGCCGACGCGAACAAGACCGACAATATCCTGCTGTGCCGACAGCGTCTTGTAGAAGCTGCTTTTGAAGGTGGTTTTGAGAAAGCTGGCATCGCCGCCAAGCCCGGCCGCCTCCTGTTCGAATTTCGCGTAGAGGCCGTCATGCGGGTTTTTTCCATCATCGATGGTGTTGTAGACAAGTGACCAGCTGACCGACGACTTGATCCACGTTCCCTGACTGGCGGCATCGATATAGGCCTGCGACACCAGTGTCGGGTCAGGAACGCCGCTTGCGGTCAGGGCCGCATCGTCAATGGTTATTTTCTGCTGCGACAGGTTGTATGCCACGCCGGCGGTGAGATCCGTGCTGATCGGCAGGCCGAACCGGATCGATCCGCCCGTTGTGTCCGTCAGGTATTTGTCGGTTACACCCGATTGCCGCTTGTAGATATCAAAGCCGGCTGAAATGCGCTGGCCGAGGAAATAGGGCTCGGTGAAGGACAGGGCATAGGACTGATAATTCTGGCTGTTGAAGAGCGTTGTGCCAGCCGACAGACGCAGATACTGACCGCGCCCGAGAAAGTTCTTCTCGGTGATCGAGCCCTCAACTGAGGGACCGGACTGATCCCCGCTGGTGGTGTAGCCGCCGCCGATCGAAAAATCGCCGGATGATTTCTCGACGACATCGACGATGAGCACGACCTGATCGGGCTGTGAGCCGGGTGTCGTCGAGATATTGACGCTCTGGAAAAAGTCGAGCCGCTCCAGGCGCTTCTTGGCGCGCTGGATCAGAACCTGATTGAACGCGTCGCCTTCGCTCACATCGAATTCACGGCGGATGACGTAATCCCGGGTTTTCGCGTTACCGCGGATTTCGATGCGTTCGAGATAGGCGCGCGGACCCTGGTCGATGTTGTAGACGACCGAAATCGTGTGGTTCTCGAAGTTGCGGTCACCGCGAGGGTCGATCTTGGCAAAGGCATATCCCTGGCCGGCAACCTGCTCTGACAGCTTGCTGACGGAATCCTCGACTTCCCTGGCGTTGTAGGTCGTACCCTCCGCTGTGTGCACCAAACCGCCAAGTTTCGATGTATCGACACCGTCGACCGAACTCTGGATCTCGACACCGCCGAACGTGTACTTCTCGCCTTCGTCGACCGTAACGGTGATCGTATATTCATTGGTTGCCGCATCGAGATTGGCCGTCGATGAAATCACGCGGAAATCCGCATAGCCGTGCTCGTAGTAGAACCGCTGCAGGATTTCTTCATCCGCCCGCATGCGCTCTTCGCTGTAGACGTCATTGCGCGTCAGCCAGGACAGGAAATTGGATCGGCGTGTTGTCATCAAATCGCGTAGCCGGCGCGTGTTGAAAGCGCGGTTGCCGACAAACACGATGTTGGCGATCTTGGTGCGGTCGCCTTCGTTGATGTCGAAGACAACGTTGACGCGGCCGCCATCCAGATTCATGAGGCGTGAACTGACCGTCGCGTCATTGCGGCCGATATTGTGATAAGCGGCGCGGACGGCCTCGGTGTCGGCATCGAGCGTCTGCTGATCAAACGGGCTGCGCGGCTTCAGCTTTACCGCTTGGGCAAGCTGCGTATCCTTGATCTTCTTGTTGCCCTGAAAAATGACCTGATTGACAATCTGGTGTTCAGACACCGTCACAATCAGCACACCGCCGGACTGGGTGATGCGCACATCGCTGAACAAGCCGGTATTGAACAGCCGTTTGGTTGCCGCATCGATATCGGTGCTGGAAAATGGCTTGCCCGGCGTGATGCCGAGATTGTCCTTGACCGTTTGGGCATCCACTTGGGCATTCCCGCGCACGTCGATGCGGCTGACGGTTGCCGCCTGCGCCGCCGTCGTCCCCGCGACCGTCGTAACGATCGCTGCCGAATTTATCAGAACCGCTGAAATGGCGAGCGCCGACGCTGCACCAGTGAATTTTGAACTTGCCGCCATCAACTATCCAAACTCTGTCTTGTCATTCCGGGAAGGGCACTCAAGAATTGCGGCAACCGGATGCGCGCGTTGGGCTTGAGATTCCCTGCGGGCGATGTCCAAAATCAGTCCGTATTGTCTCGAACTTTTGCTGCAGGCGACCGTTTTGTAATCGAACATTGCTGGTGGGCGGGCTGTATCGGAAACAGTTTTGGCGCGGTGCAGCGAAGGTCCTATGGACGGATGGCCGCGCTCATCTTCTGGAATGCCGATTGAAACCCCTGCAGTGCGAACGGGAAATGCATGGCTTCGCCGGATCTGAGCATGATCGCGATGTCGACCTGCGTGCTGGTTTGCAGCAGCGCCAATTGCTGCTGGTTGAAACGGATATCGGCAACGCACCCTTCCGGTATGCACGACATCAGGGGGAATTGCAGGGATGTTGCGCCAATGCGGATGGTGATGCCTTCCTGCAGCAGGAAGCCGGATGGCAGCATCACATGTCCGCGCGCGCCGTTTTCATCAATGCCATTGATCTGCAACAGGATTTTGCCGTCGGGCACCCGATTGTCCACAAGGGTCTGCGACAGGAAACAATCATTCCCGACCTCCATTGCCTGGCAAAGCAGCGACCAGTTCTGGAATGTTTCCTCCTGCGACGGCGACAACAGCTTGACGGTAAGCGGATCCTGCGGGCTCGCATGAGCCTGTCTGGGTCCCGATGCCTGCCTGCGCTCGCCGAGCACCTGATCAAGCAGGGGTTTGTTGTCGACACCCGCTTGAGCGGACATCGGCAACAGTCCGGCAAGGGCGAAGACGAGGCAGACGCCGCGCATGAATCTCGCACTGTTCCGGCATGGATGATCTGGCGTCATGGCGTTCCGCAAATCGCTTTGCGCCGCATTCGAGCGGCCCGTTTAACCTGTACGGGCAACGGCTGGACCCTGTCGGTCCAACGGTGGCCTGTCGGTCAAAAGTTGCAGGATACGATGTTGAGAATGCGTTCCGCCGGTTTCAGAAGATTTCTGGCCGTCGCGGTTTCGTTAACCAGTGTTTCCCGTGCCGCCGGCCAATCTAAGCTTGCGGACGCGTTTCGACGGTGAACAAGATGGTCTGGAGAAGACCCGACGGTTCGCGGTTGGCAATGGTGACCGTACCGCCGAAACGCTCGATGATCTCCTTGGCGATTGCCAGCCCGAGACCGGCGCCAAGCACGGTCTTGCGCCGTGAACGGTCCGCACGGAAAAATGGTTCAAACACCTTGTCCAGGAGTTCGGACGGAATTCCGGGCCCATTGTCGCTGATGGTGATCACAGCGGCTTGCTGCCGCTGTTCCATGGCGATGTCAGCACCATTGCCATGGGTTGCGCCGTTGATGATGAGATTGCGCAAGGCCCGCTTCAGCGCCAGCGGGCTCGCCGCAATCGACAGCGGCGCAAGGTTCTGGACATTCACCTTCATGTCCAGACCGGAAAGTTCGTCGGCTATCTCCTGCAGGGTGAGATCGAGCCGCGTGCTTGCGAATGTATCCCGGACTGTTTCCTCGCGAACAAGACTGATCGCGCTGTCGGCGATATTGCTGAGTTCCTCCAGGTCATTCAGCCATTTCTGGCGGTCAGGATCATCCGGCAGGAATTCGGCGCGCAGCCGCATGCGGGTCATCGGGGTGCGCATGTCGTGACCGGCCGCTGCAATCAGCCTCATGCGGCTTTCCGTGGCGGTTTTCAGCCTCTCCGACAGCCGGTTGATCGTCTGCGCCGTGGCGCGGACTTCCTGCGAACCGGTCTCCGGAACATGGGGCAGGGTCCCGTCAGCGCTGACCGCCGTCACCGCATTGTCCAGGAGCAGAAGCGGCTTGGTGATTTTCGATGCGGCAAAGATGGATACGGCGGTGCTGCCCAGGGTGATGAGGGTTATCCATGCCGTCAGTATCCACCACATGCGCGGTGTCATATCCGGAACATCGACAACCAGCCACATGCCTGTCCGCAGCCTGACCGAAGCGGCAAGGCCCTGCTGCCCGGCATTGCGGGTGACGATGACTGTCCGGGTAAGCCCGGCTTGGGCAAGCTCGCGCATGAACATGCCGGACAACCGCCTGTCGTCAAAGCCGGGGGCCTGCATGGGTTGTATTGCAAATTCCTGCGACGCAGCGCTGGCCGGATTTGCCTCGATCATGCGGATGACGGGACTGATCTTCTGGATGACCGGCGACAGCACGGCTTCGGGCGGCGGCCCGCGCAGCACGGTCACAGCTGTCAGCGTGGCCAGAAGCACCACGGTGACAATCGCCAGAAACAGCAGAAGGGCGATCCGGTTGCGCAGGGAGTTCATGGTTCGGCGGCAATGCGTTTGACGGGAACAGTCAGTTGATAACCGCCGTTGCGCACGGTCTTGAACAAGGGACGCTGCTCGCAGTCGCCAAGTTTCTTGCGCAGGCGGCTCATCAGGACATCGATGGACCGGTCGAGCGGATCGCGGTCACGTCCCTGTGTCAGATCAAGCAGCTGGTCGCGGGACAGCAGTTTTCCCGCTCTTTCCAGGAAAACCTTCAGGAGGTCGAATTCCGCGCCGGTCAGATCGACCGCACTATCCGACGGACCGAGCACCCGGCGCAATCGCGGCTCGACGACAAAGCCGGCAAATTCGAACGTGCTGATTTCTTCCTCAGCCGGCTTGTCACCGTTTGACCGGCGCAGCACTGCCTTGATCCGGGCGGTCAGCTCACGCGGGTTGAACGGTTTGCTCATATAATCATCGGCACCGATTTCGAGGCCGATGATCCGATCGACGTCTTCCTTGAGCGCGGTCAGCAGGATGATCGGAACCTGCTGCCTCTGGCTGCGCATGACCCGGCAGATATCGAGACCGGACCCATCCGGCAGCAGGACATCGAGCACAAGCAGGTCCGGGTTGCGCTCGGCGAAGAGCGCATCGAACTCGCGCCGGTTGGCGGCCACTGAGACACGGAAACCCTGCTCCCTCAGATAGCGCCCGAGAAGCGAACGGATTTCGGCATCGTCATCGACGACCATGATATGGGCTGCAGTTTGCATCGCTCAACGCATTTCTAATCGCATCGCCGTTCCTAACGGTTTTTCCAAAGGCCCCGCAGAACAATTTTGTAACGAAACATTGCCGGGTATGCGCCTGTTTACGTTCGGTTACAAAAATAAGGCCGCGAGCAAGTTTCCGAAATGATTGAGACGGATTTCCGACGCCCGCACGTTTCATGTTCCAGCAACAAGACTTTCCCCTGATGCGAGGTGACGAATGACACATACGGTTCTGACTGCGGGATTGGCCGCAGCGATGGTACTTGGCCTTTCAACGGGCTTGAGCGGGGCGGCCCCGATGGTTCGTCCGGACAATGTGATCCCGGATAAAACCGTTGCCCGCATATCCTTCACCCAGCTCGCCCGGTCCATTCTCGGCGATGATGACGATTACAACGGCGAGAACGCCTGCGGCGGGGAGCCGGCAGACAAGTCCGCTGCCCCCCAGCACAATCGCGAGCGGCATGCGGGGCCGCCGAAGGATGGCGCCTTTCCCCTGGCAAGCTGGCTGTCGGCCCAGGAGACCATGGTCGGCATCCAGAGTGCGCAACTGGATGCCTGGAGACGCTATACGTCGACGCTCCTGGCGTTTGTCGATCGGCCGCCGTTTGGTCGCGGCACTGAATCCTCGCCGGAAAAACCAAGAGATGAACCCGGCAAGCCGCATGAAAGGCCACCATTGACGGCGGATCGCATGGCGGACCTTGCGATAGAGCGCGGTGCGAAAGCGCAAACGTTCAAGCAAGCCAGAACGGCATTGCTTGAGGTGTTGACGCCTGATCAACAGGCGATGTTTCTCGATTCCGAGCGGAAATACCCGTGGGCGCCGCATCGTGTGCCGCCGCGGGCGCCATGAGCTGTTTTCCCCGGGGCAGCGCCCGATTTTCATAGGATGTTTGCAAATGGACGGCACAGATGGACGCTAGTCTGATTTTGACGTTTTGCGGCCTGGCGATTGCGTTTCTCAAAGCGGCGTGCGCGCCCTATGTCCGGTCGGGGCTGGGTGTCTTGCGCATCCGCAGCAAGCGTGCGGATGCGGAGCTCGGCACCGGGACATCCAAAGTCAGGACATAGGCGTCTTTGGCGATCGCGTTGCAGCGTCAACCACGCCGCGCTGCCTCGATCGCCGCGACATCGATTTTCTTCATGTCCATCATTGCATCGAACGCGCGCTTTGCTTCGCCGCCGCCAGCCACCAGCGCGTCGGTCAGCACGCGCGGCGTGATCTGCCAGGAAATCCCCCACTTGTCTTTGCACCAGCCGCAGGCGCTTTCCTCGCCGCCGTTGTCAACGATGGCATTCCAGTAGCGGTCGGTTTCCTCCTGATCGTCGGTGGCGATCTGGAACGAGAAGGCTTCGTTATGCTTGAACACGGGGCCCCCGTTGAGACCGAGACAAGGAATGCCAGCAACCGTGAAATCGACCGTCAACACGTCGCCCTGTTTGCCGGATGGGTAGTCGCTGGGTGAACGAAACACGGCACGCACCGTGCTGTCAGGAAACACCCCGGCGTAGAAGCGGGCGGCTTCCTCGGCATCCTTATCGAACCAGAGACAAATCGTATTCTTTGCCATTGCGCGATCCTTTCGCTGTGGAACTAAGTTTTCCGTCTTGTTTGAGCCTTCCATGCGCATAAAAGAGAAGCGGATTTCGTAACGCGGAGCCAAGGGCGCGAATAAAATGACCAATGAAGCTTTAGAGACCGCGTTGCAATCAGCCGGTTTGATCGAAAATCTGAGCTTCAATGGCGATGACGTGAGTGAATATCACATCGTAGAAGCGCAATTCCGCAATTGTCACTTCAAGAATTGCAATTTTGACCTGAGTAAAATCCATTCGTCCGAATTTATCAATTGCCGTTTTGTTCATTGTTCATTTCGCGAGGCCGAATTTCAAAACTGTTCATTCTACGATGAGGTCGAACAAACGGGATCCCAATGGTCGTTTTGCAATCTGACCGAGGCCAAGTTTTCACGCAGCAATTTAAGCCTGAACAAACTTGATAAATGCGATGCTTATCTCCTCGAGTGCATGGAATGCGCAGCCAGCGGCATGTCATTGGAAATTGGGGTCCATCGAGAGGTCGGCAAACGGATATTGACCGGGGGAGTGCGCTTTTCCGATTGCAAAATGCAGTATGCGGTTTTTGTGCCTGGAAACTACGAGGAGAGCAGGTTTGAACATTGCGATCTCCGCGATGTCTCCCTCGCTGGAAGCAACCTGACCCGAACAAGTTTTATCGGTTCCAGCATCAACAATATCGATCTGTCGGGGGCCACGCTCGACAATGCGGTTCTCGCAAACGCAACTTTTGATGAGATCGACCTTGCGTCGATGTTTTCCTATAAGGCAATGGTGGTGAGCCGCGACCAGCACGAGAATATTCTGGCGTCGATTGGCATCGTGACGCTCAACTGACACCGGGATTACCGCTTCCTCAGGAAACCGGCCCCAATGTCAGCACTGTCATCTCGCGTGTTGGGCTTGCCGTCTCTATCACTGCGGCTTGTTGCCGGCACCCGGGCGGCTCTTCACGTGATCGATGAAAGCGCGCAGCTTCGGCAGCATTTGATGGCGGCTGGGATAGTAGAGATAGACACCGGGCATCATCGGCGCGAACCGGTCGAGCACCCCGATGAGTTTGCCCGCTTTCACCGCGCTGGAGGCGACGGGCCCGGGCACCTGCGCGAGCCCCAATCCTTCCACCGCCGCACCAAGCACCGTCGGCATGTCGTTGGCGATAAAAGGTCCGGAAACCATGACGTCGACCGGCTCGTTGCCGCTGACAAAGGACCAGGGAGCGATCGACCCGTTCGAGCGGCGCATGCGTATACAGGCCTGATGGCGCAGATCATCGATGCGCTCAGGCCGTCCCCGCCGGTACAGATAGTCGGGGCTGCCGACCACGGCCAGCGGGAGCGATGGCGTCAGCTGTACCGCGATCATATCGGCCTGGATGAACTGGCCGAGCCGGATGCCGGCGTCAAATCCCTCCGCAGCGATGTCGACCAGCTCCGCGCCCGTGGCGATCTCCACCTCGACATCGGGATAGGCTTGGCAGAAGGAAGCGATCAGCGGCTCCAGCAGGATCGGCACCACGGCCCGGGGGGCCGCAAGCCGCAGCAGTCCGGCCGGCCGCCGCCCAAGATCGCGTGCAATCTCGCTTGCCGCGACAAGCTCCTCGAAGGCGGGTTTTGCGCGCGAAAGGAACCGTTCGCCGACTTCGGTCAAGCCGACACTGCGCGTCGTGCGGATGAAGAGTGCCGCGCCAAGACGCGACTCAAGCGTGCGCACCGCCTGGCTGATCGCAGACGGCGTCACCGCAAGATCCGCAGCCGCCTTGCGGAAATTGCGGTGCTGCGCGACGCTCAGGAACGCCTCGACGCCGTCGAGTGCACCCTGCCTGACTGTGAAGTTCTGTTTCATAACCCGTCAACATTATCGCGAATAGTCGATCGCGGGAAGTGGTCCTATACCGGTATGCAGGTCAGGGCATCACGCGGCGGCCGGCCTTGGCCACTATGCCACCTGACATCCGGCAGAATGGATAGGAACCCAAATGTCCCCGGCATTCATCTTCAATGTGCATCTGGTTCTCGGTTACATCCCGTGGCTGCTTTGCTTTGGCGCCTATGTCTGGCCCAGGCTCAAGTCCATGGACCAGGCCGAGGCGCAACGCGCCATCGCCACGCTGCACAGTTTTCGCTTCTTCGGTCTCGTCTTCATGATTCCGGGCGTTGTTGGCCCCAATTTGCCCTCCGACTTCGCAACAGTCGCCGCCTATGGCGACTTTGCCACCGGCCTGTTGGCCATGCTGGCTCTTCTCAGCGTCAGGACGCGTCCGCTTTTCCAGCTGTTTGTCGTTGCATTCAATCTGGTGGGGGCGGCCGACATCCTCATTGACTATTACCACGGCATCCAGCTCGGTCTTCCCGCGCTCGCGGGGCAGTTGGCCGGCGCGTACTGGATTCCGATCATCTATGTCCCCCTGCTGATGATCACACACGTCGCCGCACTGTATTTGCTGATGCGTTCTCAGTTCAGCGTCGTCCGATACCCTGAGCCGCGCACTTGACCATATCCCCCCAGGGAGGATATGAACGGCGGATGAACATCGATCAAAAGCATTCCCACCACAGAGAAATAGCTCTTCGCCTGAAGCGGGCGGATGGCCATTTGAAGAAAGTCATCGAGATGATCGAGACCGGCCGAGCCTGTGTCGACATCGCCCAGCAGTTGCATGCTGTCGAGAAGGCCATCGGCCAGGCCAAAAAGACACTGATTCAGGATCACATCGATCATTGTCTGGAAGATGCCGTCAGTTCGATTTCGTCTGAACAGCGTGGTTCGATTGATGAGTTCAAGACCATCACCAAATATCTGTAAGGCGTGATCGACGATGCTTTTTGTTCTCCATAACCGGACATACCGCCATTTGTTCGCGGCACAGGTCATTGCCCTTATCGGTACGGGGCTGGCGACGGTTGCCCTCGGACTACTCGCTTATGACCTTGCTGGAAAAGACGCGGGCGCCGTTCTTGGTACCGCCCTGGCCATCAAGATGATTGCCTATGTGGGGGTTGCGCCGATTGCCGCCGCGTTTGCCGAGCGGTTGCCAAGACGTGCCATGCTTGTCAGTCTTGACCTGGTCCGCGCCGCCGTTGCGATGGCCTTGCCGTTTGTCAGCGAGATTTGGCAGGTCTATGTGCTGATTTTCGTGCTTCAGTCGGCATCGGCCGCCTTCACGCCGACATTTCAGGCAACGATCCCCGATGTTCTGCCCGAAGAGAAGGACTACACACGGGCACTCTCGCTGTCGCGGCTCGCCTATGATATGGAAAGTCTTGTCAGTCCGATGCTGGCGGCGGCGCTTCTGACGGTCATCAGTTTCCATAGCCTGTTTGCCGGCACGGTTATCGGGTTTCTGTTTTCGGCTGCACTTGTTGTCTCCGTCACGCTTCCCAGCCCGAAACCATCTGAACGGCGTGGCATCTATGACCGTACAACACGCGGGATGCGCATTTACATGGCGACACCACGCTTGCGTGGACTGCTTGCCATTAATCTGGGTGTTGCTGCTGCCGGGGCGATGGTCATTGTCAACACGGTCGTCATCATCCAATCCGAGTTTGGTCTGACACAGCGGTCGACTGCACTGGCGCTTGCAGCCTTTGGCGGCGGTTCCATGCTTGCCGCGCTTCTTCTGCCTCGTCTGCTTGAGACAGTTCCGGATCGCAGGGCGATGCTGGCAGGTGTTGTCGTCTTGTTCGCCGGCCTGCTTGCCGGTGTGGTGATGCCGTCATTTGTGCCACTGTTGGTGTTGTGGTTTTTGCTCGGTCTTGGCTACTCGGTTGCGCAGACACCATCGGGCCGCCTGCTCAGGCGCTCCGCACATGCCGAGGACAGGCCAGCACTGTTTGCAGCGCAGTTTGCCCTTTCCCACGCGTGCTGGTTGATCACTTATCCCCTGGCGGGATGGCTTGGAGCGGAATTCGGGCTTTCATTCACATTCGTCGTACTGGCAGGCATCGCTGGTTTCTCTCTCCTGTTGGCCGCCCTTGTTTGGCCCGCAGGCGATCCCGATGTCGTTGAGCACAGTCATGCTGGTCTTGCGCATGATCATCCGCACTGGGAGGAGGGAACCGGCAGAAGGGGTTTCAAACACGCACATGCCTTTGTTATAGACCGTTATCATGATGTGTGGCCGCGTGATTTCTGAACTTGCCACGGAGTGCCTATCCCCGAAACATATGTCCGCTCGGTTATACTTGACATAATTCCGGTTCGTGCCAATTTAATATGTATGGGGATTGCGATCTCCCCACGAGGCGTCAGCCCAAGTATCGCGTCCAAGAAACCCGATTTGACGGAAGGACGCGACATGTCTTCGACCACAACTATTACACATGATAAATTGGCACGGCTGATCGGAACACCCGGCAGCCCGGTTCTCATTGACGTGCGGATCGATGAGGACTTTGACCTTGACCCGCGATTGATCCCCGGCGCGCGCCGGCGATCCCACAGGAACGTCGACACCTGGGCCAATGAGCTTGAGGGCAAACGGTCAATCATCATCTGCCAGCAGGGCAAGAAACTGAGCGAGGGCACCGCAGCCCTGTTGCGGTATCATGGTGTCGCTGCGGAAAACCTGGTCGGCGGCCATGAAGCCTGGAGCAATGCCGGGCTTCCTCTCGTTCCCGTGGCAAAATTGCCTGCTCTCGACCCGAAGGGAAGGACGGTATGGGTGACACGGGCACGGCCGAAGGTGGACAGGATTGCCTGTCCCTGGCTGATCCGGCGTTTTGTTGATCCGGATGCAGTCTTCCTTTTCGTCACGCCCGCGGAAGTGGAAGCGGTTGCCGACCGATTCAACGCGGCACCCTTCGACATCGAGAATGTCTTCTGGAGCCATCGCGGCGCGCTGTGCACCTTCGATGTCATGATCGAAGAATTCGGATTGAACGCCGAGCCGCTGTCGCGGCTGGCGGCCATTGTGCGGGGTGCCGATACGGCCCGTCCCGATCTCGCACCGGAAGCACCCGGGCTGCTGGCAGCATCACTGGGTCTGTCGCGCATGTACTCCGACGATCTGGAGCAGCTTGAAGCCGGCATGATACTCTACGACGCGTTTTACCGATGGTGCCGGGATGCCACCGACGAAACACATAACTGGCCCAACAGAAGGCCGGGAGCGTGAGATGGTCCAGATTGTCAGCGCTGAAAGGGAGGTTGCTTCGGCAACCTCCGGGAACCACGATATTTCCTTTGGTGAAGCTGTCCGTGTCTGGGTGCGTATTGCCGCATTGAGCTTTGGCGGTCCAGCCGGGCAGATAGCGGTGATGCACCGCATCCTTGTCGATGAGAAACGATGGATCGGCGAGGGCCGGTTTCTGCACACGCTCAATTATTGCATGCTGTTGCCCGGGCCTGAAGCCCATCAGCTTGCCATCTACATCGGATGGCTTCTGCACAAGACCAGGGGCGGCCTTGTCGCAGGCATTCTATTTGTGCTGCCGGGTTTCCTGTCGATACTTGCCCTAAGCTACGTCTATGTCCTCTTTGGCAGTGTCGGTGTCATCGAGGGATTGTTCTTCGGCCTGAAGGCAGCTGTCCTCGCCGTCGTGTTGCAGGCGGTCGCAAGGATCGGCAGACGAGCGCTCAAGAATAGGGTGATGGTGCTTATCGCCGTCGCGGCGTTCTTGGCAATATTTGCATTCCGTGTACCGTTCCCGCTCATCATTCTGGCCGCTGCAATCATTGGATATTTTGGCGGCCGTGCGGGATCGCCATTGTTTCAGGTGGGTGGCGGACATGGACGTTCGGGTCCCGGACTTGCGGATCGGGATTCTGCCCTTGGCGAGGAGACGCCGGCCCACGCGCGTCCAAACCTTCTCTGGTCGTTGCAGATTTCGGCCGCCTTCCTGCTCCTGTGGCTCATCCCCGTGGCAGCCCTTCTACTGATCCTCGGGCCGGATAACGTGTTCAGCCAGATCGGTATCTTTTTCAGCAAGATGGCGATGGTGACCTTCGGCGGCGCATATGCTGTGCTGTCCTATGTGGCACAGGAAGCCGTTCAGAATTACGGCTGGCTCAAGCCGGGTGAAATGCTCGACGGCCTTGGTATGGCTGAAACCACGCCGGGGCCATTAATACAGGTTGTGCAATTCGTCGGTTTCATCGGCGCATTTCGTGATCCGGGTACGCTGTCTCCGCTGACCGCTGCCACACTGGCGTCGATCCTGACGACCTGGGTGACCTTTGTTCCGTGCTTTCTCTGGATATTTCTTGGAGCCCCCTTCATCGAAGGCTTGCGCAACAACAAAGCGCTGACGGGAGCCATGTCAGCAATCACGGCGGCAGTTGTTGGCGTGATCATGAACCTGGCAATCTGGTTTGCCCTTCACCTGCTGTTCAGCGAAATCATCCACTGGCAGGCATATGGCATCAATCTGGATGTTCCCGTGGCGCGTTCAATCAATGTGCCATCGTTGCTGCTAACGCTTGCTTCCGTTGTTGCCATCTTCCGCTTCAAGCTTGGAATGATCCCGACGCTTCTGATTTCGTCAGCAACGGGGATTGGGTGGTATTTTGTCATGGCTTATATTTGAGTACTGATAGGAAAATGGAAGACGAAGGTCGGCTGAAATGCAAAATGGTCGTCTTTCATTCCGCAGAGCAAAGTATTTACCACCACATACTGGAAGGTCTCCTTGTTAAAGGAAGTCAAATTGGCTTAATTGCCTTATCGATCATCGACCAGGCTTGAGCCTGGGACCGGGTGGGAGTGTATCGCTTGCTGTTTTGGCTGGGCCAGAAATATCAGCACTTGACCCATGACGGGGGCTGCGCCTGCCACAGCCTGCGAGCACAGCAGCTATTTGCACGCGTCGACAAGGGACTGTCGCGCCGCTCCGTTTTGAAAGGTGTCGCAGCGAGCCTTGCCGCTCCTGTGCTTGGAATGGTCAGCCCTGGCTTCGCGCAGACTCCTGCCAAACCGATCCTGCTCACCAATGTGAATATTTTCGACGGGACAAGCGGAAAACTTGTCGAAGGTCAGGGTGTCCTGGTCGAAGGTAAATTCATCAAGGCCCTGGTCACGTCCGCAGATACGGTTGCCGATGCCGACGTCGTTGACTGCGGCGGACGGACGCTGATGCCGGGCATGATCGACGCGCACTGGCATTCGATCCTGGCGGGCATTTCACAGATTGCGGCAATGACCGCCGATATCCCTTACGTCCACCTTGTCGCCGCGCAAGAGGCAGAGCGCACGGTGCTGCGTGGCTTCACCACGGTCCGCGACGTGGGCGGTCCTTCATTCGCCCTGAAACGCGCCATCGACGAGGGGCGCATTGCGGGGCCGCGCATCTATCCTTCCGGCGCCATGATCTCGCAGACGTCCGGACACGGCGACTTTCGCATGCGCACGGATCTGCCGCGAACGGCGCAAAGCGATCTCAGCGTGGCCGAGCAGGCGGGCATTTCGGCTATCGCCGAAGGAGAAGCGGAAGTGCTGCGCCGGGTGCGCGAGCAACTCATGCTGGGCGCCAGCCAGATCAAGATCATGGGCGGCGGCGGCGTTGCTTCTGCCTACGACCCCATTGATGCGCTCCAATATACCGAAGCCGAGATGAGGGCGGCAGTGTCTGCGGCGACGGACTGGGGCACCTATGTGTGCATCCACGCCTACACCTCCGCCGCCGTTCAGCGCGCCCTCGCATGCGGTGTCCAATCCATCGAGCACGGCCAACTTGCCGACGAGGATACCGTCAGGCGCATTGCGGATGCGGGTGCATGGTGGAGCATCCAGCCATTTCTTGCCGATGAAGATGCCAACACCTACGCGTCGCCCGAACAGCGCGCACAGCAGCAGATGATCGCAGACGGAACGGCCCGGGCGGTCGAACTGGGACGCAAGCACAACGTACGGATGGCGCTTGGCACCGACATATTGTTCAACCCGAAGGGCACCGCCACGCAGGGCAAGCAGCTTGCCAAGTTCGCCCGGTGGTATGACAACGCCGACGTGTTGCGGCTTCTGACCAGCGGCAATGCCGAGCTTGCAGGTCTTTCCGGACCGCGCAATCCCTATCCGGGAAAGCTCGGCCGGATCGAGCCGGGTGCCTATGCAGATATTCTCGTGATCAACGGCGATCCGCTCAAAGACATCGCCTTGATCGCCGATCCTGAGCGAACGATGCAGCTCATCATGAAGGACGGGCGCATCCACAAGAATACACTGTAAGCGTGGAGGGGGCCTTGAACAGATTTGCCGTTGCCGTTGTCCTGGGTCTGTGCGGCGTTCAGGCTGCATATGCTGCCGATGTGCTTCCGAGCCAACCAGAAGAAGCGGCGGCGATGCCCGTCGAACGTCCGAACTGGGCCTTGCAGATTTCTCCATATATGTGGGCGGCTGGTCTGAACGGAAACGTATCGCCGTTCCGTCGCGGCCCGACCATCGGCGTCGAGAAATCATTCTCGGACGTTTTGGACAACTTCAACATCGGCGGCTTTGTCAATGTGTGGGCGCGCTACGATCGGTTCGTCTTCTCCGGCGACATCATGTATGTCGATACGACCGACAGCCATGGTGCCGGGCCGTTGCCCTCGTTGCAGCTTCCCGGTGGCATTGTCGTGCCTGCCGGAACCAGCATCGATGCGACGGTCGACACGAAGCAGTTCATGGCGACATTGCAGGGAGGCTACCGTGTCGTTGACAGGCCGAGCTTCACGCTTGACGCGCTCGCCGGTGCGCGTTTCTGGCATATCTCCAACGATGTGACGCTCACCGTAGGGCTCGGCGGCGGCAGTGTGACCCGCAGCTATGGCGAGAGTTTCGGCTGGGTGGATCCGGTGATCGGCGCGCGGGCATTCCTTCCGGTGACGGACAAGTTCTCCGTGCAGGCTCAGGCGGATATCGGCGGCTTTGGCGCAGGGTCGAAGCTCACATGGTCGGCGCTCGCGACGGTCAATTACCTCGTCAACGATCACCTGTCAGCCTCGGCAGGCTACAAGGTGCTTGATGTCGACTACGAGCACGGCGGGCATGTCTATGACACGCGGTTGTCCGGGCCAGTTCTGGGCTTGACATACCGGTTTTGAGACGAGGCCACGGCCCACGGCGGCTGCAAGGAGATGAATGGGATGCTGTCAGCCGCCGTGACAATCATAGTCAATCACCGCTTTAACCGGAAGCGCTAGCCATGCAGACTGCCATCATTTTCGATTGCGAGTTTCTTTGCCGCGAAGGGTCCCAGCGTCGATTCTGGTGTGCGGCTGATGATCCTGATCCGGTTATTGCACAGATCGGGGCGGTGAAACTGGGGCTGGAGGGAGATTTCCCTCTTTTGGATACGTACCGATCTCACGTTCTGCCAGTCGACCGATTTGGCGACAGGTATGCACTCGATCCGTTTTTCACCAAGCTGACGGGGATCACCGATGAAACCATGGAAGCGGAAGGCGTATCGCTGCAGGACGCACTGGCAGGCGTCGATTACTTCTCAAATGGTGCGCGATTCTGGTCGTGGGGGAAGGATGAGCTGAACATGGTTGCCATCAGTTGCTATGTCGCCGGCATTCAGCCACCCATTCCGGCTGGCCGGTTCGACAATGCGGTAAAGCTGCTGATTGCGGCTGGGATGCCAATTGAGGATTTGGCCAAGACGCCCAGCAACAGGCTTGCTGATTACTATGGTGTGAAACATCCCCCGTTGCGGGGACACGATGCACTCGATGATGCCCTTTCCGTGGCATACACGCTCCAATATCTGTTGAAATCTGGGAAATTGCAGCCAGACTTTTTCGATCACAGCGAGCCTTGAAAGTCAGCCGCTTGGTGCCCAATCGCATGCGTCAGCTCACGATGGAGACAGGGGGGAGCGCGATCTTTTATGGACGGCCAAGGAATGGCCGGATTGGCTGGGCATTACAGACCTGAGTCTCGATATAGCCGCTGCCACCGAGAGAGGTTTGCCTTGCGGGCAAGCCGTGGATAGCAACAACCATCTCTGATACCCCACGGGGTAAAGACCTGGCCGCGCCAAGGAGATTTGACACGTGAATTGCCATTCACCGGGATAGGCACACAGGTGGCAATCTCGAGACATTAGCAGTCACCGTCGATCGCTGCTAATATATTGTATTATAATGATTATTATGTGTATTCCATCGATTTTTCATTGAAGTCGGCGAACAAGTGCGGCATCATATTTCCAATGTGAGAACAACGGAGATTGCGATGCATTTTTCGTCAGAGATGGAACGCCAGCTGAAGGGCTACGGTATCACAACTGCTCATATTCTATACCGCATTCCCCATTTTCAATCCGTTCTGCAGACCTATATCTGGCAGGACTACGATCTTGCTCCGGAATTTCCCGAGATGAGGAAATTCCTGGACTTCTGGCAAAGAAAACTGGATGGCCCGCTGCATTCCGTTCGCTACTGCCATCGACGCCTCATTGGCCCCAGTGAGTGGCGTCATGTCGATGGTGAGTTCAAGTTGAACTGAGTGACCTGGCGATCTCCTGGGCACGGAACGGGGATGACGCAGTTCGATAAGCAGTCTGCGTGTTGGCGCTGGATCGCTCAAGCCTTTCGTCACCCCCGCCCAAATCAACCCGCGGTGCGCGGTACCGGCGTGTTGAGCAGCTGCTGCTCCCATAGATAGGCGATGCCGCTGCCGCCGGCGTGCTGCTTGAGAACTTCGGTCAGCTCTGCGGCGTGCTCCGTCCTGGCCCAGTCACGTTGCCACTCCGAGGCCACCGCCAACCACGTCATCATGTTCGCACCCGCGCGGAGCATGCGCTGGATCGCCACCTCGTGGGCCTCAACCGAAGTGCCGCCCGACGCATCCGTGACCACCGTCACATCCCAGCCTTCGCCCAGCGCCTGGATTGTCGGCATCGCAACACAGATCTCGGTCCACAGGCCGGCGATGATCAGTTGCTTGCGGCCCGTCGCCTTGACCGCATCGACGACCTTCCGATCCTCCCAGGTGTTGATGAAGGTCCGATCAATCACCTCTTGGCCGGGGAACACGTCAGTGATGTGCGGAAAGATCAGACCGCCGCGCGCCGCGATCACGCTGGTCAGGATGGTGGGGACGCCGAAAGCCTTGGCGGCCTTCGCCAGGGCGGTCGTGTTGTTCACCACGGCCTGCGGGTCGTGGCTGTTCAGATTGGCGAGCTGGTAGGGCTGGTGGTCGATAAGAACGAGTACGGAATCTTCGGGACGTAGAAGAGAATCAAGGCCGTTACGAAAGGTCATTATTGCTTCCTTATGCTGCCGTTGTTGGTGAGGTTGGTTTGCGGGAAGACATGCGCCAGCGGCGACGTTGCCTGAAAGGGACATTGCCGTTCCCGGACGCGATGCGATAGTGTCCCTTTATGGCAAGCTGTGTCGCGAAATGAGGAACGCTGGATTGGATATCGAAGAGCTAGAGACATTCGTCGAAGTTGCTGACGCTGGGGGCGTTTCGCCCGCTGCGCTGCGTCTCGGCGTCTCCAAGTCGATTGTCAGTCGTCGGCTCGTCCGGCTTGAAGCGGAACTTGGCGTCCAGCTTCTTGCACGTACCACCCGCGGGGCTGCTCTGACAGAAGCCGGGGCCACGTTCCGGGACTATGCAGCAAGAGTGTGCGCCGAGGTCGACGCGGCCAAGGAAGCGATCCTACCCGCCGGTGACCTTCGCGGCCGCTTGCGCGTTGCTGTGCCGCATTCTTTCGGATCGACCCATTTTGCTCCCATCCTTGCGGAAATGGCGCGACGCCACCCCCAGCTCCAAATCCATACCTGCTATAGTGATCGCTTCGTCGATCTCATCACAGAAGGTTACGATTGTGCGATACGGGTTGGCTATCTTCAGAACTCCAACTTGATCGCAAGACGGGTCGGGCCGATCCATGGGAAGTTCGTCGCCAGCCCGGACTATATCAAGGCGCATGGGTCGCCCGAAACGCCGGAGGAACTCGTCGCCCATGAGGCCCTCATGCAGGGCACCGAAGCCTGGCAGCTCTTGGATGGCGACAAGATCATCACGGTTCGTCCGCAGGGGCGCTTTAAAGCCGATAACGGCATTGCACTGGTCGCCGCCGCGGTGGCGGGACTCGGGATCGCTTACCTGCCCGATTGCCTTACCCATGAGTATATAGCCTCCGGCGCGCTCGTGCCGGTCATGACGCATTATCCACCGCCTCCGGCAGGTGCCTATGTCATTCGCCCGCCAGGTCAGCATCCCGCACGGAAGATACGGGTCCTCACCGAATTGCTGATTGAATATTGCGACCCTGCTCAAGCACCCCGCGGGTGAATGACACTGGCACCTGCCGGCGTGGTGCGTTCGACTATAACGGTCTGGATCACGAAGGGGATGAAGACTGTCGAGCAAGAAGCATTGGCTGTTTGGCCGCCTCCCGCCATTTCCTGCTCTTGGCTGCGGCGCTACCAGCCCCATGCCGCAATCGGCTAGCGTGTCGCAACGAGCTCAATTCATGATGGTATTGCGCCGGGCCGTTTCACGGGCAAGGATTTCACGGGCGGCGTGGTCAGCGATTGGGATGTTGAGGTCTTGTGAGATTTCGCCAGCGGTGATCAGGGCATGGTAACGCGCACAGCATACGCGCAGGAACGATGTGAAGTTGCCGAGGTCGTGGTCAGCGTCCATCGCCTCGTGCCAGAGCCGCGTGATGAGTTGCGCGACGGTCATGCCGTCGCGCTGGCCGATCTCGGTGAGCGTATCCCAGAAATGGTTTTCGATCCGGATCGATGTGGCGACCCCATCTATGCGCAGGCTGTGCGTACGGCTCTGCCATTGACTGGCATCGGCCTTGATGAAGAGCTCGCACATCGTAAGGGCCTCCCGTCTTCTGGATGTCAGAGGATCGCCAGAAACTGCTTCAGCCATGCCGGATGGGCAGGCCACGCAGGTGCTGTCACCAGATTGCCATCAGTGACAGCCTCTGTCACCGGGATATCGGCAAAGGTGCCGCCCGATGCCGTCACCTCGTACGCGCAGGCAGGATAGGCCGAGCAGGTCCGCCCCTTCAGAACGCCGGCAGCGGCGAGCAATTGCGCACCATGGCAGATGGCGGCAACGGGTTTCCGGGCTTCGAAGAAGTGCTGCACCATCTTGATGACGTCCGGGTTCATGCGCAGATATTCCGGCGCGCGGCCGCCGGGAACGACCAGCGCATCATAATTTGCGGGGTCGACGGCATCGAAATCCGCATTCAGTGCGAAATTGTGGCCGGGTTTTTCCGAATAGGTCTGGTCACCCTCGAAGTCATGAATCGCGGTCTTGACCGTATCGCCGGCCTTCTTGCCGGGGCAAACCGCAGCAACGCTGTGGCCGGTTGCAAGCAGCGTCTGGAACGGGACCATGGTTTCATAGTCCTCGGTGAAATCGCCGGTGATCATCAGAATCTTCGCCATCGCATATCCTCCCTTGCTGATGGATGAGGCGGCAAGGATAGGCCGTAAGGGGAGAAGGCAGGTGTTAACCCGATACTACGGGAACACTCGACATGGCCCTCTCGGCCATTACTGTTGGGCCTCACCGGCCCGAACATGCGATTTTGATCATTTGAAAGAACAGATGGCGCGCTCCCCGCTATTGGATCATGCATCGCCACCAGCGGTACATTTATCGTACTAAATTAAGCAGCGATATAATGCGGCGGTAATCCCTACATGTCCCAAAGTCGCCATTCCTTGCTGTCCGATGTCTTGCCGCATCTTCTCCGGAAGTAGTCTGAAATACGGACCGCAATAAAATGAAGAATGTAATCTGATGCCCATGATAATCTCCGGGATGCAGGATAACGATGTCGCGTCAGTCGCTCTTATCGCGGCCGATCGTCTGGATCTTGTCCCAGATCTTTGCAGGCTTGGGAACGTCCAGGCTGAAAATCGTTTCGAACGTGTCGGCAAGATGATCCGCGCTCGTGATGCGCTGTTCACTGACGCCCTCTGCCGTCACGCTGCACAGGCAATCGTTCTTCAGGGCGACATAGCCATCCGCGGTATGCCGCAGGATCGCCAGCGCGTTCGTGAACGGCGAGCCGGGATCCTGCGTCAGCCAGCCGAGCGTGGCGGCTATGGCGGCCTCGTCGCTGTGATCGGGCCGGAAATCGAAGCTGTGCGCCATGCCGCGCGCATGGTTCCTGAAACGCAGCCAGCCGTCGTCCGTCGGCATGATCGAAATATCGAAGCCGCGCTGGCTGATCGGCCCGACGGCAAGCGGCACAGGCTCGACGATGGCGTCCGCCAAGCCGACCTCGGCAAGGTAAGGGCGATCGAGATCGACACGCAGAGTCAGATGGTTGCCGACAGCGTTGTCGCCCAGCGTTTCACGATTGACGCCGCCGCACAGGCGGGTCACGCGGAATCCGAGCGCGGCGAGCGCCGCACCGAACAGGCCATTCATCTCGTAGCACCAGCCGCCGCGCTTGCCCTCCACCATCTTGGCGAAGGCTGCGGCCGGGACAATTAAGGACGGCCATCCCATGAAGGCATCCAGTGCCTCCCAGGTGAAGGCCATGAGATGGGCGCGGTGAAGTTTCGACAGGCTGGCGACGTCGAGAGAAGACGGCCGTTCGACCCCGATCCTTGCAAGATAGGCATCCAGTTGGCCGGACGTCAGGATCATTCCACTTTCGCTTGAAGAGGCGTGCGTCATGCTTCTGTTTCCTTTCGATGGACGGGTCGAGCTCTGTGTGAAGACCCCGCTGCGAAGTTCTCGATTTCTGCCACGAGACGTGCGGGTCCCGGGCCTTCCTCGGCGATGGCATGCCCAAGTGCCAACGCCCGCTCGGCAAAGCTCGGCTCGCAAAGGACGCGCCGCACGGCCTCGCCGAGCATTTGCGCAGGTGCCGAAGGGTCGAGGCGCAGGCCCGCGCCGTGATAGTCCACACGCGCGGCGTTGTCGTTCTGATCGCGCCCCATCGGAAGAACGACGAGGGGGACGCCATGGCGCAGCGATCGCATGATCGTGCCGTGTCCGCCGTGGGTGACGACGGCGCGGGCCTTGGTCAAAATGTCGTCATGCGCTGCATTGGCAAGAATGGTGACATTCGCCGGCGATTGAAGGCGAAGTCCCTCAAGTGCTTTGCCGAGGGTGAGGACCACCTCGACCGGCTCCCCGGCCAGACCGGATATCACCCGCTGGAGCACGTCGGCCTGCCCCTGATTGGTGGTGCTGAACGATACGAGCACGAGTGGCCGTATCTCGCCCGCTGATGCGGCCGTCCAGCGTTCGTGCGCCCAGCTCGGCATCTCCAGAAGCGGCCCCACATAGCGCACGCGGTCCGGCAGGCGCTCGGTGGGGAAATCGAAGCTGGCGCTGGTGGCAAGGAGATGGCGGCCGGCGCTCAAGCGCTGTTCGTGTACATGGGCCAGCGGCGCGGCGCCGAAATGAGCACGGGCAGCGTTGAGGCAAGGCAGGAAGGCGTCCCATACTTGCTCGACCCTTGCCGAAACCTCGGTGTCGCGCGCTCTGTCCGCCGCCGACCGGGCAGGCTGAAAGCCCGGACCGAACGGCGGATGTCCGGGGAGAGGCCAGAGCGAGATGTTGCTTGCGAGCAGAGCCGTCGGAACCTTCGCAATTTCGCCCGCGAGCATGCTGCCGAACAGCAGATCCGAGCCGAGAAGGATGTCGGATGGCTCCGTTGCCAGTGCTTCGAGAATATCCTCGGCATAGGATTGCGCTGGTCCGACGAAGATCCGTTCGCACCCTCTTTGGAAACCGGCCAAGGGATCGGCGGTTTCCCAATCACGCACGAAGCAGCTCTCGGGTGAGCGATCAGGACGGTTCGGCGCGCGCGTCCATCGGAGGAAGCGAGCTCCCGCCTCGATCGCCTCCGCTCTCATCGTGTCGTCGGCGATAAGGCGCACATCGTGGCCCCGGCCAGCGAGCGCGCGCACGGCCCCGAGCGTCGGCGGCACGTTGCCGCCGCCTTCCCAGCAGACTGCCAGGATGCGCAGATGGGCCTCCGCATCTGTCGTCTTCATCATTGCCTTGCTCCTTTCTCGATGAAGACCGGATCAGTTCGTCTTATCCTCACGCAGCAGGCGTTCGATCGCCTGCGTCATGAGCCGGTGTGTCTGCTCGGCCGAGTGCCCTTGCGCCCGGCGCAGCAGATGCCAGATCCAAACATCTGTCAGGGCCAACAACTGCGCGAGCCGATCCGCGCGAGGCTGGCCGTCGAGCTTGTCGAGCCAGCCTTTGAACATGTCCCCGATCCACTCGCGATGACCTTTGCGTCCGCGATCGAGGACCGCGGCGAACTCGGGTATGCGCGCTTCCTGCCCGAGTGTCCGCACGATTATGTCGCCCGTGCGTTCATAATCGTCCATCAGGAGTGCGACGATGTCCGCCACGCTTTGGGCCGGCGTGCTCCAGCGTTGGGCCCGGATCGAGACATCCATCTGGGCCGCCATGGCGCTGAGCACGCCGGTCTTGCCGCCGAACCGCCGTATCACAGTTTGACGGGTGGTGCCTGCCGCGGCAGCGATGTCGTCGAGAGTGATCTCGTCGAACCAGCATTCGCCGAGGAGCGCAATCAAGGCGTCGACGATCTGTTGCTCGGTATCCTGAACAGCGTTGGCGCGCGCCGACTGGCGATAGGCTCGTGGAGACATGGTTGTCGCCCTCAATTTCATGTTACAAACAGTAACTCCAAACTGAAGGAGGTGTCAACGGCGGTTGGCAACGCGCGCAGTTGCGACGTTGCGTGGTCTGTTGCCCGCCAGCACCACTTCGCCCTTCAGATGCATCGAGCGCCATGATCGGCTCGGTCATCGCTGTAGTCCTAGACGCGGTATAAAGCATCTTGGTCAAGGTGTGAGCTGTCTTTGGCTGCATCTATCTGCAAATGAATATCACATGCATCTAACTAATTGATTTTGCTTTGACTTTTTATTCATTGTCAACTAGATGGGTGCCATCGGGGAGTAGCTACCGTCCATTGGGCGGGGTCGCGTCAACACACTTGCGCAAAGGCGCGTGGTGCGATCAGCCGATCTGTCGGCCAAGCAAGACCGTGGCGAAAGCACCAGACGAGCGGGGTGTGTCTTCGCCCGGTCCAAGGCTCGACTGGAGCAAATTCCATGTCCCGAAATCATAGCGATACTCAGATCTCCAACGACAACGCGGCACGCAAAGAACGCGTGGCCTTGTTATCGATCCTGGCCAGTGCCGCGATTGCGATTGGCAAGTTTGTCGCCGGTATTCTTTCCGGATCGCTTGCGCTGATATCGGAAGCAGCACACGCACTTGTCGATACGGGCGCGACAATCATTACCTATTTCGCCGTGCGCACAGCCAACAAGCCTGCCGACGAAGAACATCATTACGGGCATGGCAAGTTCGAAAGCCTTGCGGCGCTGGCCGAGACCGTCATCCTGTTCATCCTGGCGACGGTCGTCATCATGCATGCCTATGATCGCCTGATGCAGGGCGGCGGTGAATTCGAGCCGACCATTCTGGCCTTCTCCGTGCTGATCGTCTCGATCATTATCGATATCAACCGTGTCTACACCCTGCGCAAAGTGGCAGGCGAAACCGGAAGTCAGGCACTTGCGGCCGATGCGCTGCATTTTGCATCCGATCTGGCCGGGTCGACACTGGTGCTTCTCGGACTCGTCGCTGCACTTTTCGGCTTCAAATATGGCGATGCGCTTGCCGCAATCGGTATTGCGCTGTTCGTCGCCATTGCGGGTTGGCGTCTTGGCCGCAGCACGATCGACACCCTTCTCGATACCGCTCCGAAAGGCATGGCCGAACGGGTCCGGGCAATCGTGAATGATGTGCCAGGTGTCGTCGAGGTTGCCGGCGTCCGGTTGCGGCCAGGAGGGACCGGGAATTTCGGCGAGATTGCCGTTGCAATCTCACGGACACTGCCGCTGGAGAGGGTGGTCGCGATCAAGGAGCGCATTACCAAAGCGGTCCGGGAGGAGTTCGCCGACACAACCCTGACGGTGACCACCGAACCAAGAGCCCTCGACGATGAAACGGTGCTTGATCGCGTCTTGATTGCGGCCGCCAAGCGGCGATTGCTGGTGCATCACATCACTGTTCAAGATGTGGAAAACCGCCTGTCGATCAGTCTTGATCTGGAGGTCGACGGGCGATTGAGCCTTGGCGCGGCCCACGTCGAAGCAACCAGGCTCGAAATCGCTATCCGGGATGAACTGGGGCCTGAGACGGAGGTCGAGACCCATATTGAACCCTTGGAAGTCTCACATCTCTCCGGTCTGGATGTGCCCCAAAGTGAAGCATCTGAAGTCAGCGGTATCTTGGAAGCGACCGCTGCCAAGATACCAGCCATCGAGAGTATTCATGATGTGCGTGTACGGCGTACGCCGGCCGGGCTCGTGGTCAACTATCATTGCTATTTCGATGACGCGCTTGACGTAGCCACCATGCACAAGAACGTCGACCTGCTCGAACGCCGTTTCAGAAGGCAGTATCCGGGAGTGGTCCGGGTGGTCGGCCATGCCGAGCCGCGCTTGGCGACAATCCTGTCCCAAGAGTCATGATCGCAACCGTTCGCATTTGATCTTGTCCTGGGGAGGGTATCGGTAACCGATGAACAGCGATCAAAAGCATTCCCACCACAGAGAAATAGCTCTTCGCCTCAAAGGGATGGACGGCCATTCGACGACCATCCGCATTGCTTCTTTGCTGATTGCATCCTGATCGCAACGACGATGCCCGAGCGCCTCAATTCAATCGTCATCTTCGTCGCGGTGCCTCCACTTGTGCTTGTACCAACCCTTGTGTCGGCCGTTGTCGTAACGCCAGTCATCCCAGCGATGCCACCGCGGGGGCGGGGGCCCCCAACCCCAGAAAGGCGGTGGTGGCGGGCGGTAGTAGCGGCGCACGCAGTAGCCCCTCTGTGACAAATACGCGCCCGGACCGCACCAATAGTCGGCACGCTGCACCAAAACACCATGATCCGATGGGTTTAGCGGGATGCGAGGAGAGGCTTCGGCACCGAAGGAAAAGGCAGACAATGCTGCTGCCAGGGATAGTACGAACGCTCTCATATCCGTCACTCCTTTCATATTGCTTGCTAACAATAGCCTTGCAACTTCAGGCGGAGAAAACACGCAACGGCAATTGCATGGCACAAAACTTGAGCCTCGAAGATGTCGAATTGCTCCAGCGTCCCGCCTGTGAGGCCTGCAATGCAGATATCTCGATAACGAAAAATGGTGGTCTTTTCATGATTACCCCATTGCTTCAATCCTGTATTTCTCATTGGATGCCCGTCGTTTTCCCTGATGGGCATGCCGGCATGGCGCCGCTGCTCACGCTTCAACGCGGGCGCAGTCATATTCTGATAATCCGGAATGAGACGGCTCGGTGGCACCCGATGCATTGCCACGGACACGCCCTCAAGGTGCTGAGCGAAAGGGCTGCCCGTCCCGCACCGCCAATGGAGCGACACCATTCTGTTCGCACCAAAGGGCACAGTCGAGTAAATCGTGTCGGGTTTCCTGAAAAATGTCTGGGATGAGCGCTGATGGGAGAATGGGGCTCGCAAAAGTGTAATTCAGTCGAGTCCAAGACCAAGCTTGCTCCACCTGGTTTTAAGATCATCAAGCACAGGCACAATCGCCAATACGAGAAGGATGGCTGCAAGCGCAAGCGATGCGGCAAAACCGAGATGCTTGAAACCGATTGCGCCGGCGATACCGCCAACAAGAAACAGCGCGACAAGGGATGCCAGCAGCTTGAGCTTTTTGCGGTCAGCCTTGACGAAAGGCGTATCGGGGCTGCTGGGTGATGCATTCCAGTAGAAGAGCTTGCCCAATTCGATGCCCATGTCTGTCACCAGACCCGTCACATGGGTTGTCCTTATGCGTGCGCCGGAGAGTTTGGTGATGATGGCGTTCTGCAAGCCCATGATAAAACACAAGAGCATGACTGTTGCCGGAACGAACAGCCATTCACGGTGCTCCAGGTTGCGGCCGAGCAGTCCAAAGCAGATCAGCAACATGGCTTCAAACATAAGCGGCAGAGCGTATTCGCTCTGGAGTCTTTTCCGCCGCGCCCAATTGACCAGTATGGCTGAGCAGGCGGCTCCGGCCACAAAGGAGAGAAAGGCAGCGAGGCCTGCAAGCAGCAGACTTGTGTCACCGAGCACCAGATTATCGGCCATGGCAGAGACAATCCCTGACATATGAGAGGTGTATTGATGAACGGCCAGAAAGCCTCCGGCATTTGCAGCTCCAGCCACAAAAGTCAGGAACCGCGCAAGATGCCGATCGGTCTTTTCAAACCGTTCTCTCCCGGCAATCTTGCGCAAATAGGGGATCATCAATCGACAGCGACAGGCATTGAGTTGCACAGGTATGTTGTGAAAGTCCTGCCGCTGCACGGTGCATCCCACAGCATCGGCATTTAGTTGAACTTTTGCGACGGTTGACGGTACCTTACGCCTCTGCCACCCGTTTCGCTGCGCGCATGTTCGCCAATCAGCTCAATACCTGCGCGATCAAGGGCGTTGACGACCTTCATCAGGCTGTCGACAATGCCGCGCACATCGCCTTCACTGGCTTCCATCCGTTGAATGGTTGGCAGGGAAACACCCGACATTTCCGCGAGGGCTTTCTGATCGATACCGAGAAGTGCTCGCGCTGCCCGCATTTGGTTTGCAGTAATCAAAATCGTATCCACTTTTATCATTGAGTAGTTAGCTGCATCACCTTACCACTGATGTATAAAACATCAATATGAAACGATAAAATATGCGCGCCCTCTTGGCAGGAATGAAAGTGGGCGTTATTCTCATCTTTATGACTCAACGTTACAAACCACAGCAAGATCTCAATGATACCTGGACGATCATCGACGCGCGCACGGCACGGGCCGCCGAGATGGGCAGCCGTACCATTATTGGCATGAACCGGCGGGATGCCGAGGAACTTGCCGAGCTTTTGAATAGGCTGGAAGCGCAAAAGCCGGTAACCCAGCCTGATCAAGGCAGCGGCTGCGACTGAAGGGGATGAACATGGCGATCAATGAAACGTCGGTCGAGATCAAAACGTCCGCAGCCTCGTCCGTGGGCATCGTTGTGGCGACGGGTCTTCATTACGTGCAAGTCAATGACCGCGGCGTAAAGCATGAACTCATTGGGCCGTTTAGAACCCGTGAACAAGCGCAGGCTGAAGTCGCAAAATGGGTTGACCGCTTCAGAGCGGAACTGGAACCACAATCCTGTTGATCGCAATCGGCCGATGCGCGGTTACATCCGCAAGACGAAGAACACCAGCAAGGCAATTGGTGTCGCGATGCTCAATGCCAGAAGAGTGTCATAACCGATCGTTTCCCAGTCCCTCTGACGATCATCCCTGTCCAGATAGGCCATCTCCGCAACCTCCGGTGAAAGGCGCTGAATTTAGCACGGCGGCGCTCGAAAATCCCGTTGACCGGGAGGATTGCATCGACAATTCGAACGCGCCAATCTGACTATCATGCCGTTTTGATGCGCTTGCTCATGTTGATACCAGTCGTCCGGAATCCCCCGGCCTGATAGACGTGCTGGGCGCGCGTGTTGTCCGCGGCGACGCGCAGCCGGATCTGCTCAAATCCTTCCCTGGCGAGCGCACTTTCCAGAGCCTGCAATGCTTGCTTGCCATGGCCGTTACCCTGATAGGCGGGAAGGATATGAAAATCACTGATGAACACCATCTTGGAATCCGTATCGGCGCGGTACCAAAGATAGCCGATGGTTTGGGCATTTTCTCTTTCGCCATCCGTTATGCAGAGCAAGACCTGTCCGGATGTATCGGGACCGTTGGGCAGGTCTTTGGCGATTTCGCGTTTCGCCTGCACCACTGCTTCTGGATTGGACAGGCCGTAATTTGCCGAGATCTCCGCAGCATAGTCAGGGATGAAATAATCGAGATAGTTCGAAAACTCGTCTTGGCGCATCGGCCTGAAGCCAGTCATCGGCTGTATTCCTTTTGGGGCATCTGTATCATCTGGATGCGACATCATTCGGATTTTGCCGAGCGGTCGATCTGCCCTTCGGCCGCGTTGTGCTTGTATTGGAGCGCGATCAGAATTCCCTTCATTGTGCGCAGCGCCGTGAGGCACAGAGCAAGTGCAAGGGGTATCCACAGAATGAAATGCAGCCACAGGGGCGGGGCGAGCGTTACTTCCATCCAAAGGGCAAGGCCGACAACAATGAAGCCGACGAGCAGCATCACCAGGACTGCGGGCCCTTCGCCCGTGTCGACAAAGGTATAATCGAGGCCACAATTCGTGCAGTGTTTGGGCAGCTTAATGAAGCCGTCAAACATTTTGCCCTGTCCGCAGCGTGGACAGCGGCCCGTGATCCCTGCCGAGACGGGATCAACTGGCGGGTAGAGCGCTTTGTCTTCACTCATGATTTGTCCTTGCTGTTTCTCAAACGGCACCGAGGTTTCTGCACCTATGCTACACCCGTGCGGTTTATCCCGGATGGAAATTGATGTTTGCCAGTTGCAGCATATATAGGAACGTTTTATAGTCAATTAGTGATGTTTTATACATCATAATTGATTCCAGGTGCTGAGATCAGATTGTTTGAATGAATTGACGCATGCGCGGGGTCTCCGGCCGAGGCCGGTCGATGGCAAGATTATTGAGGTTGACGGCATAATGATCCGGCTGGCGAAGTTTCATTCCGAATTTGGCAAAATCGAAGTATTGCGAGCCAAGAACACCGGCTCGGTTATTTACCGCCAGGGCGGTTTCTACCAATCCGAAAGCGACATAAACGGGGTCAGTGTCGCGCCCTATATTCATGCGATTTTTGGCCTTCTTGCTCAAACACAGGCCAGGAATGTCCTGATGATCGGTTGTGGCGGCGGCAGCCTGGCTACGATGCTCGACAAGACGGGTGTTCGGGTGACGATCGTGGACATCAATCCCACCGCCTTCTTCATCGCCCGGAAATATTTCAACTTACCGCGCAACATAGAATGTTACGTCGCGGATGGTTTGAACTTTCTACATGCTGTTCGCCATCGCTACGATGCGATCATTTTGGATGCCTATACGGGAGGGGATATCCCTGATCACCTATGCACCGAAACCTTTTTTGAACTCGCGCATGCACGTCTTGACGAAACCAACGGTTGTTTGATCAGCAATATCTGGGCGCACAATGATCGCGACCTGTTTCCCAAACGGATGGCGGCAAAACTCAGCAATTTCTGGGCGGACGTGCGTCTTCTGGATACCCCTGGCCTGTGGGATCGTAACACCCTGCTCGTGGCGGGGCAGGTTGAGCATTTCGACGAGCCAACGCTTTTAATGCCGCCAACAGAGGTGGCAGATGATGTTGCACGTGACCTTGAGCGTTTCAGGTTTATCCCCTGGCAGCAACCTGAACAGTTGGTGTAGAAGTCTTTGGGCGGTTTCAACCGTCAACACAACAGCATTGCGTCGGCTGCAAACCTTGTTGCCTCATCCTTGTCGTCGGATGCAATGGCTTTCTGGAGCTTCGCAACGAATTCCGCGTGGTCCTCGTGCGAGCGCAGCGGGAAAGTTCGGTGAGATAGCAACTCATAGAGCGACTATCCACCGCGTTCGGTTAGAATTTGCCGCTGATGTCGAAGAAGACGGCGTCGCCTTTCATCCGGTTCTCGACCTCGACCTCATGCGCCCAGCGCAGGCCGAAATCGACCTCTGTTGTCTTGCCGAATTTGGCTTTGTATTTCACGAATGGACCAATCGCGATGGAACGCCCGCGGAACCCGTCATGGGCGTCGGCGAAGGTGCCACGATCATCCTGTATCTGATGCAGAAAGCCGGCGAGGCCGCCCACCGAAAAATTCTCGCTCAGGCTTTTGGTGACCGCCAGGTCCAGATGGGCCACGGCCCCGCTATAGTAATCGGTGTCGTTGTTTTTGGTGTTGATGTCGACGCCGAGCTTGGCTGAGAGGTCCAGGCCGTATTCGGGCAGCAGCCGCGTGTACGCGACCGCTGGCGTGAACGTCCAATAATTGAGGCCGATGAAGGCAAGATCGCCTTCCTTCCATTCGCCGGTTGGCGCGGTAACCGTCAGTGACGCCGAGAAGAACGTGTTCAGCGCATCATTGTGCCAGCCGAGCACGACGGGAGCGAACGATATGTCGCCCAAGGCTCCGACCTCCTGCTCAGTCCCGAACCGCCCCAGTGTCGCCTGCGCTCTCGTCCAGCCGATCGGGATGACGGCTTGGACCGCATAGGTCCAGTTACCGGGAAGATGCAGGTCGGGAACATAGACCGCCGCCAGGGCGGTGGTCCAGATATCGGCCTCGAGCCCGACTGCGACCGAATTCCTGCCGATCGGCACGTCGCTGCCCGCCTTGCCATGATAATAGATGTTCGAAATGCCCCAATAGACGCCTGGAACGGGCGGGACGACACCTTCTCCAGGCCCGGCGTAGACGCCGGGAATGTAGCGGCCCGCCACGGCCTCGGTGGCACGCGCATCGCCTGCCCAAACAGTCGCCGCAGCGGCCATGGCTGCCATACCGAATATGCGCGACATCGCTCTTGAATTCATCCCCTCGTTCCCCTGCTTAAAATTCATCAGTGTAATCCCAGGCTCAATGTTTGCGTGGTAAGGCCGATCCGAACCTATCCCAACGCCCGGCCGTACATAGGATGTTGATTTCCCCTGAGAAGTGACCCGGCATGTCCACCGAGATTTGACCCGCCTTGTATGGATGTTTCGGGTCTGGTGTTGTGGTCAAGCACCTGCTTTTCTCCTTTGTGTTTTTCGGCTGCGGGCTATTGTTCGGCAACGGGGAAAGTCCAACTTCCATCGAGTATCGGCTGTTGGGGGCGATAAAGCCGGACCATGTAGTTCCACCCCCTCATGACCGGCAGGCAGTTCGGCACTTTTCCGTCGCAACCGCCGAAATGAACGATGATGGACCCGTCGCCTTCCTTCTTCGCGGTGATGTCGTTAAGCGAGTAGGCGTCGTACTCGTTCTTAACGTAATAGCCGTTCTCGTCGTAAAGGCTGATCGACCAGAAGCCATCTACCGGAACGTGCTTGACCTGCAACGTGTAGTTTGTCTTCCCATCATTCTTTGGGGGGACGACGTTGAGATAGATTGCGTCGCGAGGCGGATTCGCGCCCCAAGCCGAAGCGGCACCGATCAGGTATTGCACCGGATCGACTTCCTCCCGCGTTCCAAAAGCCTTGCGGGTATCGGTGACGGTGCTGGCCAGAACCAGCAGCGCCTCTCTCACTTTTTTCTGGCTTTCCTTGTCCCAGTTCGGAACTTCGAACTGTCCGGGGCCACCAGGCTGCTCAACCTTGATAGCGTCCTGTAGCGCGTGGACCCGTCCGAGATCATCGGGATCGTTCGGATCGACGAGCGTCCGGACGCCGACCAGCGCGTACCGGGTGCCGATCTTCTCCCTGTCAAGCTTGTGCGCCCCAGCTCCGTATTCCGTGGTCGTGTATTGATCCTCGCTGATGATTTGCATCGACATGAAGCGCTTCCCGGCATCCGGAAGCGTCACCGTCACGGGCCCGGCGTCAAGATCGAACACCCGCGTCGAGTAGAGCGTGTCCCTGTTGCCGCGGATCACGGTCTGCTTGTCGATCGGCAGGAGTTCGCGGATGTGATGCCATCCTCCAAATCCTCCTCCTTTGACGGAGTTGGTGAAGTAGAGGTCTGTTTCTGCCCGAACGAAGTTGTCGACGGTGACGGGAACCGGCGTCTCCGCCAATACTGCCGGCGAGAACAGTAATGTCGCCGTGAAGGCAATCAAGGTTCTGATTTGCATGGTCTCCCTCGTCGTCACCTTGCTGATGTTTTTTCGATGTCCGGGAGCCGCCATGTCTTCTCGAAGAGCGGCTTCTTCGGCCCGTAGAACCGGAAGATGATCTCCCAGCCGGAACCGTCCTTCGTCGGCACCCAGTTCATTTCCTTACCTTCCGGGGCTTTGGGCCCGAAATAGATGTCCACCGATCCGTCCGCATTCTTCTGGAGGCCGGGCGTGTTGGAGCCACGGCTCGACCATTTCTGGTCTCGAATGAGGCCGTGGGTCTCGCGATCGTAGACGGTGCCTGACCAGTAGAGCGATACGGGCGCGTCCGCAGGCACCGTCAGGCGATAAGTACTGCCGCCATCAAGAGCGTTGCCATCCTTGTCCTTGATCGTCACCAGATAAAACTGCCCGGTGCCGAGATGCTTGATGCTGGAAAAGGCGAACGAGAAGAACGTGCCGCGGCTGTCGAGGGGATAGACGCCCGGCGTGCTGAACAGGTTGGACAGGCCCTCGCTCAGGTCGTGAGGGACCGGGAGCGCCCATTGAGCGCCTTCATAGAAGGGCGGCTGGAACAGGGCTTCGTACTGCTTCTCCAGCAGCCCGTGAGCCTCGACCGCTGACCGCTCCAAGGTTTTGCTGGCGTCTCCGTCAGGAGTGAACGGCTTTCCCTGCTCGATGCCGACCGATCTGAGTTGGTCGATCATCGCTTTGTCTCGTTCGAGCCAGGGTTCGCGCTGCACGAAACGGTCAAGTGCCTGGAAGAAGCGCAGATCGTAGGGGATCGTGCTGTCGAAGACAGTGTCGGCGGCGTCCACGAACGTGGTTGCGGGAGGATTCCCAGCCTGTGACAGCGGATAGAGCTTGATCTTGCGAGCATAGTCGACGGCCTTGGCGACATCGGCCGCGCTGCCGCTGCCGACATTGGAGCGCAAAAGCGCGTAGGCCATGTTGGTGTCGGAACGAAGTGGAATGTAACCCTTCGAAACCTTGCCCGAGTAGCCCGGAGGCAGGATCAGGTATTTGCCGCCACGGCCCTTGTCGACACCCGCTGGTCCGACGTCTTCGAGCGCGGCCTGCCAGGCGTCCATGATCGTGCCGGTGATTTCGCCGTCCTTCGCTGCAGGAATCTCCAGAACCATTGGCCCGACGTTTTTCGTGTCGATGAACGGCATCAGATAGATGGTGCTGGGGTTCGGCGTGAGCGTCTGATTTCGCCAGTCCGGTATCCTTGACCAAAGAACGATCTGGTTCTCCTTGCCGCCCGCCTTTGTCATCGCCTGGAACATCAAGTCAAAGTTGACTGCGGGCATGCCCCAGACGACCGCTTCGATCGCCCGGCTTGCGCGCTGCTTGCCCTCCGAGCCTTCTGCTGCGATTCCCGAATGTGGAAGGAAAAATACGACGCCTGCCAGGAGCGCCACCGCAAACGCTTTCATCTTGTCCTCCGATAGGCCAGAAATGGAACACAAGTCCGAGGATCGGGCCATGCTTGACGATGCCGTTGGTCGGGCTGCCGTTGGAGTAGTTCACGCCAAGGGCGCGATAGCCGATCACAGCCGAAACCGTTTCCTTCCATTTGTACCCGACGCCTCCCACGAGCGTGCATCCTATGCCCAGCATAGCGGCAATCTTCGCCCCCCCCGAAAGCATCTTGGTCAAGGTGCGACCGGGACACCGCTTACGGTTCACATCGAAGTGCTGGTGGCATGATTTGAATATGGAAATGGCCGAGGGAGGAAGTACGTAACTGTTACATACGTTGCAGGGTCGTTGTTTGGGGGCTGTCCGTCAGGATCTGCCAACTCCACATGATAGAACGGGCCAGGGCGCGCCTGTACTCCTCTATATCTGCGCGATCATCTTACTTGGCGTGCTTGGCAGCTCATTGTCAGCATGGGGCGTCTTGGCTTGCCGCCGCAGTGATGGCTGCGTGGAAGGCTGTTTTGCCGCCGGATTCCAGCTTTCCAGCGACGAGCGTAATAACCTGGCCACTCTGACGAATGATCATTCCCGGCAGAACGGGCTTCAGCGCACGGTTTAGTTGAATGACTACGGATGCATATCCCCGCACCGATGAATGCCCCCAATATTGGCAGATAGGCGTCTAAACGCCTGCTATCAATTACGAAGTCACTAAAGCCACTATTTTACGGGGAGGGTTATCGATTGAGATTGTTGATCAATGCCAAGGTAATGAGCTTGTGAAACGGTATGATAGCAGGAAGGTAGAGCTTGCCGAACAGGTTCTTGCGCCTGACCAGCGTCATCACGCCGACAAGCTTTTCCCCGCCATCATTGCGGACATCGATCACGGCGCGAAAGTCGAGATGGCGATCGTCGAAGCCAAGCACCACTTGGTGCACGGACTGGCTGACAACGGGAAAGACGCCAACCATTTCCATCTCGGTGGGAGAATGGGCCGCAGAAGACTTGATGCCGAAGGGCGCAACAATTGTATTCCGGATCGCCATCAGCACCCGTACCCATCGCGGAAAATGCCCAAGCACCAATCTAGCGGCATCCATGGCCGTCAGATCAGGGTTTTTGATACGCAACTGGTAACAATCCGCCCAATCGGCCTCGGCCAATGCCGGATGCGGCAATCTTGGATGGACCTTGGTTGGTTTCTGGAGGTCGCGCACGAGTGGGCCTTTTGCTTGCGTTGCTGCCGAAATCTACCACACTCGAAAACTCTGCCGTGGACAAACCGGCGGCTGTGACAATGTGCTTCAGAGCCAACTCGGTGCAATCGGACGGGCGCGTACAAAGCCTAACTGGCCCGAAGTTAAAAAAATGACCATTTGAACGCTCTCAGTGAGGGGTAGTCTTCAGTGAAGAGAATGGTGACCAGCGTGCTCCGGCCCGATGTGTTATCATCTCTGCACATAGCTAAGCATCCATGTCCTCGGGCGGGGGCATGGCGGCAAGACTACTGCAGATGATCGTGACAGGACCGATTTAGTTCATGCTGCCTTTTCATGGTTTTCGGACAATGAATTTCAGATGGGTGACGGCGGGGGATGCCACAACTTGCGGTATTTCGAGTTCGATCATCTCAGAACCGATATGATCGAATAGCCGGCTGCCCGCACCAAGCAAAACCGGGACAATCTGCAAGATCATTTCATCGACCAGTCCGGCTTGGATAAACTGTTGCGCGGTATTGGCACCCATAAGCATGATATCCTTCGCACCGGCCGCCATCTGTGCCTGCCGAAGGGCGCTCCCGATCCCATCATTGACAAAAGTAAAGGCCGCGCTTTTCATCTGTTTCAGATCGCGCTTCTCATTGGTCAGGACGAAGGTCGGAACCGGATATGGCGTGTCGCCCCACAAATCGATGCCGACGTCGTAAGTCCGCCTGCCGACGATGACGGCACCTACGCGCTCAGCGGGCTCTCGCATCCGTTCCATGTCGATAGGAGAAACATTCTCAAACATCCACCGATGCAGCCGCTCACCACCTATACCCATGGGATGAACTGAACTGATATCAGGACCGGCAATGAAGCCATCAAGCGACATGGCGAAAAAGAGCACAACTTTGCTCATGCAATTTCCTCCCAGTTTATCAGGAATGTAAATGAACGACGCCATGCAAGGTTATGTCGAAGCATGCTTAGTCAGCATTGCACTTATATCAAACGAGTAATTTTGAACGAATGGCTGGTACTGCACCATCAGATATTTTGAACTACTGCATCTGTGGGGAGCGCCCATCTGTTGGTCGTGCGCGCTCGATCAACTTCGTTGCATCGGGGTATCCGACGATTGTTTCTTCGGTTGCGACTGGTCACAGACCCACAGCCGGCACTTGCCTGCCGTGGGTTCTGCCGATCCTACCGCATCGACATCAACGTCGTCATCAGACCTGCTTTGACCTCGAGTATGGGTCGATTGGCTTCGGAATAGCCGATGTCCCTAAGCTGATCGGGTGTCAGGTCTGCCAGTGCCTTGCGTCTCGCGCCGGCGCTCTGCCACGCCCTCAGGGCAGCAACCATTGCGGCTACGGGGTTCGACCTGGATCCCGACACCTGTTTTTCCGGTGCGCGGATACCGGTGTGCGTTTCGATTTGAGCCATTTTCAGTCTCCCATGGTTGCGGTTTGTGAGTGGAAGCCTGACACACGGGCGTTTGGGTGCTGTTCGGCTCAGCGTGAACAGCCAGGAAAACGTCGACAACCCGCCGCTAAATCGACGTTAAATCTGTCTGCCGAAATGCTATTCTGCGGCGGCAGTCCAAATCTGGGAGACAGTCTTTGCGCATCAGGTTGCTCGGTGGTCTTGAAGTGACTTCGCCGGAGAACCGGCAAGTCCGCTTCACCACGCGCAAGACGGCGCTACTCTTTGCAGCCCTTGTCTTTGGTGGCCGCCGCGGTTATCGCAGGGAATTGCTTTCCGAGGCCTTCTGGCCGGGGCGAGGCAATGAACAGGCCCGCAACAGTTTGCGCCAGGCGCTGGTCGATATCAGGCGATCGTTTGCGGCCGGTGGGGATGCCGCCGTCTACATCGACGGCGATCATGAGACCATCGCGCTGATTGCCAGTCCGGATGAAGCCGACATTTCGGTCTTCGACCTGAGACTGGAGGCGGGCCGTGCTGCTGATCTCGCCCTGGCCGCGGATCTATATCGCGGCGAGGTGCTTGCGGGGGAGACCATTCCGGGCGAACTGGACGAATGGTTCGGACCTTATCGGAGCGCCTATCAGCGCAAGGCGCTGCAGCTCGTGGAGCGGTTGAGCCTCGCGCTCCAGGAGCCGGGTTCGGCGGAAGAAACGGCCTGCGAAGGGCTGGCGGAGAGGCTGCTCGCTGCGGATCCGACCGTGGAGCCCGCCCATCGGGCGTTGATGCGGATCCATGCGCTCAGGGGACACGAGAATGCGGCCCTGCGCCAGTTCGAGGTATGCCGGACTCTTTTGAAGAAGCATCTTCAAGCAGAGCCTGAGGCAGAGACGTCTGCCCTGGCCGCTTCACTGCAAGCGCGGCCTGGCTCCGCATCGCAGCAGGAGGTCTTCCCAGTTTCGCTGAAGCATCACGATCGGCCCTCGGTTGCGGTACTGCCATTTCAGAACTTGAGCGGCGATGCGGAGCAGGAATATTTTGCCGACGGCATCGTCGAGGACATCACCATCGCGCTGGCGCAATTCCGGCACCTCTATGTCATCGCCAGAAACTCGAGCTTTACGTACAAGGGGCAGGCGGTCGACATAAAGCAGGTCGGGCGCGAGCTGGACGTCCGCTATGTGGTCGAGGGAAGCGTGCGCCGGACGGGTGACCGGCTGCGCATCGCCGGGCAGCTCATCGACACGTCGACGGGCGTGCACCTTTGGGCGGATCGTTTTGACGGAACCCTGGCGAATGTTTTCGACCTTCAAGACCAGGTCGCCTCGAGCATCGTCGGGGCCATAACACCGAAAGTGGAAGAGGCCGAGATCGAGCGTGCCAAACGCAAGCCGACCGGGAGCCTCGACGCCTATGACCATTATCTGCGCGGCCTGGCGGCCTTTGACCGGACGGTCACCAACAGATCGGTCGTTGACGAGGCCTTGCGGTTTTTCATGACGGCGATCGAGCGCGACCCGGAATTCGCCGCAGCCCATGCCCGGGCGGCACGGTGCTACGCCACCCGAAAGAGCAACGGCTGGATGCGCGATCCCGCAGAGGAAACTGCGGAAGCGACCCGGCTGGCCAGGAGAGCGGTCGAACTCGGCTGGGACGATGCGGTTGCGCTCACCTATGCCGGATATGTCCTCGGCTATGTCGCCGGCGACCTCGACGATAGTGCGGCCTGCATCGATCGCGCCCTCCTTCTCAACCCGAATCTGGCCGCGGCCGCCGGGGCCAGCAGCTGGGTGAGGGCATGTCTCGGCGAGCCGGACAAGGCCGTCGAACACGCGGCTCTTGCCATGTGCCTCAGCCCTTTGGATCCACGTCTGTTTGCCTGGCAGTTCAACACCGGGCTCGCTCATTTTTGCGCCGGCCGCTATGATGACGCTGCCGCCTGGGCGGGAAAGTCGTTACGGCACCAGCCAAACTACCCGAGCGCAATGCGCGTGATGGCCGCGGGCCATGCCATGGCCGGGCGGATCGGTGAAGCCCGGGAAACGATCGCTCGCCTGTGCCTGATGCAACCCGCTCTGCGGCTGTCCAATCTTGCCGGCGTGCTCCCACCGTTCCGGCGACCGGACGATCGCAATCGATATATCGAAGCGCTCAGGATGGCGGGACTCCCTGAGTAGCAGCGTATCGTCCGGTTGCGACCGGAACAGTGTCGAACAGCGCGTTCAACCTTTCCGCGATGGTTGGGGGGTACTGTCCTCAAGGGCTGGTGGTGCATTCATGCATTGCCACTCTAAACGATCATTTTCTCATAGCTTTCGAGTTTTTGGGACTCAGCGCTTCATTGTAAGATTGGTACTAACGACATCGCCCTTCGATCAGTTGAGCCGTAAAAGTAGTGACACCAACTCGCCCTGTCGGCTCACACCCAGTTTTATGAAGATGCTTTTCAACTGCGCGCGAACGGTATGATAAGATACGTTGAAATTATCAGCGATGGCTGTGAGATCCTCTCCCGCGGCCAAGGATATGGCCAAACGACATTCGGCGTGAGTGAGGCCGTATACAGACTGCAAGATTTGCTCTTGGGGTTGAACTGATACTTGGGGATCCGTCAGCAAACCAATTGCAGAGACTGCGGGAAATAGATCCTGCACGTTGCCTCTCACGCGTTGGACTTGCACGATCAACGGGCGGCCGACGTCGCGTTGCAGTGTGACCGGCTTGCTGGCGGCAAGATCACCAATCAATCCGCTGTTGATCATGCTGTAGATGTGTCTTCGTAACGTACCGTTGTCCCCAGCACGATTGCTGCAGAGTTCACCATTCGCGATGGCGATGCCAGAATGAAGCAGTTTTCCTGCCTTGGTCGTCACATGACATACCTTGCCAGCGCGATTGAAGAACAGTGCTGCCACGCCTCCAAGCTCAAACGCTTCCTTCATTCCGGTGATGTGGTTGAGACCAATTTTGTAAGCTAGGCTTGCTGCCGCTTTCATCGGATATCTCAACCGGATGAGAAGTTCCTGTTCCGGTTGACTAAATGGCTCGGCTGCAGGCGATCGATGGAGTAGGCAGCTCCAAAGATCAGCGCCGACTTCAAATCCGATATATGCGCTCCAGTGAATGCCGAACCTTGCCAGAAACTCCTGATAGAACAGGGAGTTTTTTCGCTCTTCGACGGTCGAGCAATCCTGGTCCACCATAATGCCCTTGCTTTCCAGAAGCGGTAAACCCTTCTGACGAATGCACCAACGATATGCTTCGTGCTGGAAATAGTAGTCGGTGAGACCTTCGAGATTGTCCGTATACCGAATGGCTGCAGGAATTTGGCTGCGAATGGGCATGGTGTTCGCGCCCATGGCATCGCTTGCTTCCGCGATGGAATGTAACGCTTGCGGCCAGCTCAACGTACCGAGAGCCGCCTCAAGAAGCAGATCCGCTGCTGTGTCCAAAGCTAGCGCATTCACAGGCATAATTATTCTCCTGCAATTTTGAAGATCAACTATCCGCAATCCCTGACAGATAGCTGCGCGCTAAGGATCCGTCGGATGCATTGTACAGTCGTCTCAACGGGTCAAGTCAATCGAAAACAAATGCAGGCTGACCATACGGTAATCTCGTCAGCATCACCCAATTGAGTGATGTGCGGTATTCTCACTGATCTACAGTGAAGAGCGTCGCGTTGTTCCAACCCGGCAAAACAATTTGCTCTCAAAGTCGATTTGGCAGCGACCAGTACTTCTCGAACGGAGTGGAAGCGCAGTATGAAAAGTTTTGTGATTAAAGGGGCTGTTGCGATGATCGCCCTATCTTGCCTGACCATGCCTGCACTGGCCATGTATAATCCGTTGCAGGTACAGGTCGTCAGACCACGCAATGTGTACATCCCACAAAGTAGTGTCAATGCTCCTTATCGTCCGCCTGTGTACAGATCACCGGCAACCCATGCGCCCGCATATCGGGCACCCGTGTATCATCATGCACCAGCATATCGGCCGCCCGCGTACCGCGCACCAGCATATCGGTCACCGGCAACGCATGCGCCTGCATACCGACCACCAGTGCACCGCACACCAGCATATCGGCCACAATCTGGCAAATACACTTGTGGCGGTAGTGGCCGAGCTTCTGGCGGTGGCAATAGAGGATGCCAGTAGGTGCGTTGTGAGTTTAAATCAAAGCGGAAAGGGTTGGGCAGGTAGGCTTGCTTTTAGGCCCTATCGGCTCGAACCTACGAATGGGGCCATTGAAACAACAGATAGAGTTATCTCCCGAATAATTCAGCTGTAACAATGGCTTATCCGTTGCCGATTTCAGCGCACAAACCAAGCGCGAAATAATCTTGCGGCGGGGTTTCGGTTATCGATTTGGACGAAATTGGGCAAATTTGATCGTATATCGCCACTATTTCAGCTTCTGCTCTCCGAGTTATCCGTTTTCGCCGCTTCGAACTGATACGGCGATAAAGGATCAGCCGGTGCAATAAGATCAGTGTCAAAAATGGGGGAATGAATGCAGTGCAATGGTGGGATGGTTCGCGCAATGGCCGTCATGCCCCTTTTGGCGGCACAGCTATTTGTCACAAGTACGTATGCGGGTACCAGGGGCTGTGACGGTACCGCCAAGTGCGGGGGAGGCGGGACTAGCGGGAACAACGCTGTAATTTACAACAGCATTAACAACGCCCTTCAGACGATTGTAAGAAGGCCCAGCGATAGTGAAGCAACGCCTGAAACACCAGAGCCACAGCCGTTGAATCGTGCCAAAATTGAACAAAGCGAATTGAGTATAGCCAATACGGCAACGGACATCGCCACGTGCAATCTCATCCAATACAATTTCAAAGCCAAGGGGATTTGCATCGACCGCGTTTACGCACAAATCAAGGAAAAAAACAAAGAGATAGACAATAGTTTTGATAATTTGCCGGTATCGCACCCATCCGGCGCAAACAATCGTGTCTCGCCGTCCAATGGAACATCGACCAAAACAACCCCGCCTACAGCCATGTCGCTCGAGGATATCAAGCGCCAATACAAGAGCCATAAATGCAAGGATGCAAAGACAGCTTCAACCGCTGTTTGCCGAGAACTCGCAAATGCCTATGCGATGAAAGCCAGACCGAAGCCCAACAAATCAAACTTTGTAGAAATAAAGCCCTCAGAGGGACTGTCTCCTGGCTTTAAGAGTGTTGGTGGTGGAAAGACAAAGACTATCGATGCAGAAACTGGAATGTCGCCGGATGATTGCGCGAAGCAGGTAGGTTCTGTTGTACTTCACCCTGTTGGAGGAACGCCAGAGTTCTGCATGATACCCAATCGAAAATTCTGTGTCGGAACAAAGATCGTCTTAACTTATCATAACAGTTGCAAAAGAGCCGTTCAGGGCGAAGTGTTTTTCAGCGGTGCAACTGGCTGGTTAATTGTACCGCCCGGTGCAGATGGCGTTACGGAATGTACTCAGAAAAATGAAAAAACAGGCAACCCTGCGGTAAATTGCGCATTTCAACGCTTTGATGCGCGCTTTTGAGCGGCAGATCGAAATCTGATAGCCGTTGAGATACCCGCCTTTTGCCGGATCCCACGGGCCAAGGCTGACAACCGTACCAGCTATTTTGTGTAGAGAGCATCGGTGTCACACTGATCTGGAAGATCACGAGGCCTCGGGGTTGTCTGTAATTGCTTGCTGCCGGAGTTTCGCCAAAGCCGGCAGGATAGCCTGATCAGGCGTTATCACATTCCGTTGGTTCAATAAGCCTCGAGCCAAATGGGGCCATTTAGCATCCGAAATGATCGCAGCCGATAGATGGACGAGGATTACAATGCTGCTCTTGAAAAAAACCGCTCTCCTATTCGTTGCCTCCGTGATGCTCATTCCCATCGAAGCGAATGCCGGAAATTTCTTTACAGATAGCCAATGGCAAACCGTCACGGATTCACGATGGTTCAGTGGCGCGCCTCCGATGGTTACCATGCTAACCACCGACTTCTATGACAATCTATGTACAAGAAAGTTCACCAAACATACCTGGAAGCCGAAAAACGGCGATTCGTACGTCGAGGATAATTGGAGCTATGCAGATGAATGCGGCTCCGCAAATCATGGCGTACAGCGGTTTTTCTTGCGTGGCCTTATCGGCGAGCGCGGAAACCGTGTCGAGACTATTCAGATCAGAGCAAAGACACTTCCCATATATTTGTCGGACGTGTTTGCGATAAAATATTCTACGGTTTCTGATCGTGACAAGACTACTGTCAACGAAACAAGGGTGTGCAATTACAAATCCGAGAGGCGAGCGTCGAGCGTCGTGACCGGCGCGGTTTCCGGAATGGTGCGAATTTACGACTGTACAAAAGCCATAGAACAAAACATTGGCACAGGCCCTTACAGCACTACACTGCGAATGGGCTACTTTGCGGATTATGGAATGTTTTATAAACTTAGCTATCCGAGGTTTCCTGGTGGAGAGGCCTACAAGCTGATGTCACTTTCCGGAACGGCGGCCAAGCGTCATTGAAAAAATCGGGACCACAGGAATCTTACAAAGCCAAAAGTGTCAGAATTTCTTTCTCTTTGAACTAGCCTTGAATTCTGATGTTGTCCGGCCTTTGTTCCTCATGTTTTTGGATTGGCAACAGGATTATGACCGCGACAGCCTCTTGTTTGTCTAATCCGTGTTCTGTTATCCGAAGGACTTGGCCGCGCCATTTCAAGCCATTAGGCTGGGCGTGGCGGACATCGCGATCCATGCTGGAATTCGGCACGATGGAGGTCTCGATGCCCGAGAACGCACGTTCTCCACCGTGATCCTCGTATCCAATCCGTCCAAAGGCCTTTCTTTGGCCGGATGCTGCCGCATCGCTATTTTGCGGTGTCGAAACTCCGTTGCAACTTCTCGACCATTTGATCGATGCTGAAACTCGATGGGCGCTGACTGGGTGGATATTCCTTGAAGGTCGCCAGAAACGCACCGACGATGGGTGGTGCGGCCAGGAAAATTCCCGCGCCGTCCGACATGAGCCAGTCGTAGTAGGTGTTTGACGTGACATCGGCGCGTTCATAGGGGTCGGATCGCAGATTGAATAGTTTTGGGACACGCAGGGGCGTGAACGGCTCGGCCCAGATTCGTAACGTGCCCTCGACACGCTGTTCCTCGAACACGACCTTCCAGTTCTCAAACCGCAGCGCCACGACCGCGCCATCATCATTGAAATAGATAAATTCCTTGCGAGCCCCGCGTTCCTCTTTGCCCGTGAGGTAGGGGAGCTGGTTATAGCCGTCGAGATGCACCTTGAAGGTCTTGTTTCCGGCCTGATAACCCTTGAGCAGCTTGTCCTTGATGTCGGGATCACCCGCCGCTGCCATCAAGGTCGGTAGCCAGTCAAGCCCGCTGATCATCTCATTGGAGACCGAACCGGGTTTGATCCGTCCCGGCCAGCGGATCATGCAAGGCACGCGGAATGCACCTTCCCAGTTGGTGTTCTTCTCGCTGCGGAACGGCGTCGTCCCGGCATCCGGCCAGGAGTTCTGATGCGGGCCGTTGTCGGTGGTATAGATGACGATGGTGTCGTTGCCGATGCCGAGATCGTCCACTGCCTTGAGAACCTGGCCGATGGTCGCATCGTGCTCGATCATGCCGTCGGCGTATTCCGTTCTCGAATTGAGGCCCGGCTTGTCGCGATGCGATTCGCGCACATGTGTGCGAAAGTGCATGCGCGTTGAGTTGAACCAGCAGAAGAATGGCTGGTCCGCCTTCGCCTTGCGTTGCATGAAATCAATCGCGGCGGCCGACGTCTCGTCGTCAATCGTCTCCATGCGTTTTTTCGTCAGCGGCCCGGTGTCCTCGATCTTGCCATCGGCAGATGCTTTGAGCACGCCGCGGGGACCGAACCTTTTGCGGAATTCCGGGTCCTGAGGATAGAAGTGGTTCTCTGGATCCTCCTCGGCATTAAGGTGGTAAAGATTGCCAAAGAATTCGTCGAAGCCGTGATTGGTCGGCAGATATTCATCTTTATCGCCCAAATGGTTCTTGCCGAACTGCCCGGTGGCATAGCCGAGCGGCTTGAGCAGTTCCGCGAGGGTCGCATCTCTCGCTTGCAAACCCACGCTCGCGCCGGGCAGGCCCACCTTTGACAGTCCGGTGCGCAGAGTGCATTGGCCCGTGATGAAGGTCGAACGGCCTGCCGTGCAGCTCTGCTCCGCATAGTAATCGGTGAACATCATGCCTTCGCGGGCGACGCGATCAATGTTGGGCGTCGGATATCCCATCAAGCCGAACGAATAGGCACTGAGGTTGGTCTGGCCGATATCGTCGCCAAAGATGACGAGAATATTCGGCTTTTTGCCGCTCGGGATCGCGGGCTGCTGTTGAGCCTGTGCGGTGCCGACTGACGCGCTTGACGCCATCATCGATGCGGCTGCGAGTGCCGTGCCGCCCATGAGAAGTCTGCGGCGACTGAGATTGAGTGGAGAGATGTCTGTCTCAGATGTAGGGGAGGTCTCGTGGACGTCGTCAGCCGCGCTCATGGCTTGTTCTCCTTGGTTCAGACCGTTGGCCGGACAAATTGGAAATTCAGCATCCGGATAGTGATCGACGAAACCCAGGAAACAAGTACGTTACTGTTAATGTCGCCCTTCAACATGGCTCTGGCGGAGGGGGCAGCCTGTCAACGAAATTTGGAGGCTCGCGTGTCGCGCTGCGTAACCGAAGCTCAATGCGTCAAACCGATCATAGAAATCGATATGGCTGATGCCAGTTTATCAATCAAACAGATATGGTCTTTGACCTCGGCTGAGCACCAAACTTGACGGACACCACGCGGAGTGAAATTGCACCGTGAGGAGATTCCTTGCCATTTGTGGCGTTGATGTTGCCCAATCCGACGCGGCCTCAGGGAACGTCATTCAAAAAGAAAAAGCCCAAACCATGAGTTTGGGCTTTTCGCTTTCTTGAGTTCCCCAACCCTTGGGAAACCCGTTTTCTCTGGAAATAGTTTTTCAGCTAAGCCTTTGACTTCGTTGGTGGCAGAACGGAACATTGGGTCCTAAATACAGAACTTTGGGTCTCCCACCAACAACTCGGCTGGTTTAGCTGCAGCCGGACGTGCTTCCGCATGTATCGCACTTCAGGCAGGTGCCGTTGCGCACCATGGTGAAGTTCGAGCATTCCGAGCAGCTGTCGCCGGTATAGCCCTGCATCATCGACTTGATGCGGCGGTCGGACATCACCTTCTTTGCTTCGGCCTTGGCTTCTTCCGCCGCGGCTTCGGCGCTGGCATCCCCAAACAGGGCGGAGGCAGCGGATGTGTCTTCTTCCAGCTGGTCCTTGGCGCGTTCCTCATAGTCACGCTTGAAGCCCGTGGCCTCGTCCTGCGCCTGGGCAATGGCCGGCTTGGTCGCGATGGCAACGGCGGAGCGGGTCGCTAGGGCCGTGACATTCGACGCCATGACGGCCTTCGGTGCACCCGAGCCGAAACCCTTGGGATCAGGAGCGCCGGGGCTGACCATCTTCAGGACGGCGCCGCGGGTCAGGCCCTTGGATACCGGCTCGGTCTTGCCTTCGGAAATACCGCGGCCCAGCGAAGTATTGGAGAAGTCGGACTGATCGACATGGGCAAGATCGTGGCGGTCGAGATAGGAGACAGCCAGCTCACGGAACACATAGTCGAGGATCGACGTGGCGTTCTTGATCGCGTCATTGCCCTGAACCATGCCGGCCGGTTCGAATTTGGTGAAGGTGAATGCCTCCACATATTCTTCCAGCGGCACGCCATATTGCAGGCCGAGCGAGATGGCGATGGCAAAGTTGTTCATCATCGCCCGGAAGGCAGCGCCTTCCTTGTGCATGTCGATGAAAATCTCACCGAGACGGCCGTCATCGAACTCACCGGTGCGCAGGTAGACCTTGTGGCCGCCGACGACGGCTTTCTGGGTGTACCCCTTGCGGCGGTTCGGCAGTTTCTCGCGGTCGTGGATATATTTCTCGACGATGCGCTCGACGATCTTCTCGGTGACCTGCACCGCGCGGGCGGCGGCAGGCGCCTCGATCAGCGCCTCGATGGCATCGTCCTCGTCGTCATCCACATCGGCGAGCAGCGAGGAGTTCAGCGGCTGCGACAGTTTCGAGCCATCGCGGTAGAGCGCATTGGCCTTCAGTGCCAGTTTCCATGACAGCATGTAAGCCGACTTGCAGTCGTCGACGGTTGCTTCATTGGCCATGTTGATCGTCTTGGAGATCGCGCCGGAGATGAAGGGCTGGGCGGCGGCCATCATGCGGATGTGGCTGTCGACCGAGAGATAGCGCTTGCCGATCTTGCCGCACGGATTGGCGCAATCGAAAACCGGATAATGCTCTTCCTTCAGGAAGGGCGCGCCTTCCAGTGTCATCGCACCGCAGATGTGGATGTTGGCGGCTTCGATTTCCTTCTTGGAGAAGCCGAGTGCCGGCAGCATTTCGAAGGAGAAATCGTTGAGCTGTTCATCGGTGAAGCCGAGAACATTCTTGGCAAAGTCTTCGCCGACCGTCCATTTGTTGACCGCGAACTTGATGTCGAAGGCCGACTTCAACGCCGTGTTCAGCGTGGCGATGATCTCGTCCGTAAAGCCCTTGGCCTTCAGCGAACCCGGGTTGATGGCGGGTGCCTGGTTGAGATTGCCGTGACCGACGGCATAGGCTTCGATTTCAGCAATCTGGCTTTCGGAATAACCGAGCGTGCGCAGGGCTTCCGGCACGGCGCGGTTGATGATCTTGAAGTATCCGCCACCGGCGAGCTTCTTGAACTTGACCAGAGCGAAATCCGGCTCGATGCCCGTGGTATCGCAGTCCATGACGAGACCGATCGTGCCGGTCGGCGCGATGACGGTGGCCTGCGCATTGCGGTAGCCATGCTTTTCGCCGAGTTCCAGCGCCTTGTCCCAGGCCGAACGGGCATGGGCGATCAGGTCCTGGTCCGGGCAGTCGGAAGCAATCAGCGCAACCGGGTTGACGGCGAGGCCTTCATAACCCTGGGTTTCGCCATGGGCAGCGCGGCGATGGTTGCGGATGACGCGCAGCATGTTGGCGGCGTTCGGCGCATAACCGTTGAAAGCGCCCAGCTCCTTGGCCATTTCGGCCGAGGTCGCGTAGGAAATGCCGGTCATGATGGCGGTGAGGGCGCCGCCGATGGCGCGGCCTTCGGCGCTGTCATAGGGAATGCCCGAGGTCATCAGCAGGCCGCCGATATTGGCGTAGCCGAGACCGAGCGTGCGGTATTCATAGGAGAGGCGGGCGATTTCCTTGGACGGGAACTGCGCCATCATCACGGAGATTTCGAGGACGATGGTCCACAGGCGGGCCGTGTGCTCATAACCCGTCACGTCGAATTTGCCGTCCTTGCCCCGATAGGTGAGGAGGTTGATCGATGCGAGGTTGCAGGCCGTGTCGTCGAGGAACATGTATTCCGAGCACGGGTTGGAGGCGCGGATCGGGCCGGCCGCCGGGCATGTGTGCCAATCGTTCATCGTGGTGTTGAAATGCAGGCCCGGATCAGCGGACGCCCAGGCGGCGTAACCGATCTTTTCCCAGAGGTCGCGGGCTTTCAGGGTTTTCATGACCTTGCCGTCCTTGCGGGCGGTCAGGCTCCAGTCGCCATCGTTCTCGACGGCGCGCAGGAATTCATCCTTGAGCGACACGGAATTGTTGGAATTCTGGCCGGCAACGGTGAGATAGGCTTCCGAATCCCAGTCGGTGTCATAGGTCTTGAAATCGATATCCGTGTAGCCCTGCTTGGCGAACTGGATAACCCGGTAAATGTAGTTTTCCGGGACCTGGTTCTTCTTGGCCGCCTTGATCTCGCGCTTCAGCGCCGGGTTTTTGGCGGGTTCGTAGCAATCACCATTGTCGGCTTCGCAGTTGACGCAGGCCTTCATGATGGCAGCCAGATGCTGCTTGACGATCTTGGAACCGGTAACGAGAGCGGCAACCTTCTGCTCTTCCTTCACCTTCCAGTCGATATATTCCTCGATATCGGGGTGATCGACATCAACCACCACCATCTTGGCGGCGCGGCGGGTCGTGCCGCCTGACTTGATGGCGCCGGCAGCGCGGTCACCGATCTTGAGGAAGGACATCAGGCCGGAGGAGCGTCCGCCGCCGGAAAGCTTTTCGCCTTCGCCGCGCAGGAACGAGAAATTGGAGCCGGTGCCGGAGCCGTACTTGAACAGGCGGGCTTCGCGAACCCACAGGTCCATGATGCCGCCTTCATTGACCAGATCGTCGGCGACGGACTGGATGAAGCAGGCATGCGGCTGCGGATGTTCATAGGACGATTTTGACTTCGTCAGCTTGCCGGTATCCGGGTCGACGTAATAGTGGCCCTGGCCGGGGCCGTCGATGCCATAGGCCCAATGCAGGCCTGTGTTGAACCATTGCGGGGAATTGGGGGCGACGCGCTGGGTGGCGAGCATATAGGCGAGCTCATCGCGGAAGGCGAGGGCGTCTTTCTCCGAATCGAAATATTTGCCCTTCCAGCCCCAGTAGGTCCAGGTGCCGGCAAGGCGATCGAAAACCTGACGCGCATCCATTTCCGAGCCATAGCGTGCATCGACCGGCAGCGCTGCCAAAGCTTCTTCATCGGCAACCGAACGCCACAGCCATGAAGGGACGGAATTTTCCTCAACCTTCTTCAGCTTGGCCGGTACGCCTGCCTTACGGAAATATTTCTGCGCGAGAATGTCGGCCGCGACCTGACTGAACTGGGCCGGCACATCGATATTCTCCAGACGGAACACAACAGAGCCGTCGGGATTCTTGATCTCGCTCGTCGCTACGCGGAATTCGATGTCCGCATAGGCTGATTGATTCTCTTTGGTAAAACGCCGTTCGATCCGCATCTGCTTCGTCCTTGTCTCTATATATAGTGTTCGTTGGGCGCCATGTGAAGAGCTGCGCGCATCAAGAACACACACCCGTCCTATCCGGATTCAGTCCTTGAATCCGGTGCTGTCGCCGCGACCTGTCCTCGATGCGGTTTTCACCGCTTCAGTCCTGGGCCCGGCGGCCCTTTTTTGACGCCTGTTTTGTGACTCGCCCCAAATGAGAATGTCACATTATCTGGTGTCGAACGTACCTGTAAACACTAAATATTGTGTTAAGACACCATTTACCCAACAAATATTTCTCTGTGCACAATGGTATTCTTCCGGCTGCAGACACAGGTCATCACCGGCGTGCGCCATAGGGCGCAAGCTGTGAAAAACACTGCATAAACTGGGAAAAAGACCGGTCACATTACTCCCCGGTCACGCCACAAACGCAACGACTGCCCTATAAAAAGTGACTCGGGGTCGAGCGTCAAGAATTAGTTTTTTACATATTTGTGACCGCAACATCTTGTGTGTCACATATGTGGATAACGGGGAGAACTTTCGCTTGTTTTTCCGGTAGCTGGCTACGCATGGAAACGTGGCGCCAATGGCGTCCAACACCACCTATTGTGGGTTCTTGTCCTTCAGTCGCTCATATTCCAGGGCGTCGCGCGTGGCATTTTCCGTATCGCCCTTGGCGTTGTAGGCGATGGCACGGTTGTAAAAGGCGGTGGGATAGTCCGGTTTGAGACGGATAACGGCGGTGTAACCGGCAATCGCCGCGTCGAGATCGCCTTTCTTTTGAGAGGCATAGGCTTTGCCATACAGGCTGTCGATGTCTTCGGGGGCCAGTTTGAGCGCCGTGTCGTAGTCCTCGATCGCCTGATCGTAATTGCCCAGGTCGTGCCTGGCATAACCCCGGCTGTACCAGGCATCCTTGAAGTCCGGCTTCAGGGTGATGGCATGGGAATAATCGGTAACCGCAAGATCAAGCTTCTGGACATCCAGATAGGCGTTGCCCCTGTCATAATAGGCCTTCGCGCGCAGCTTATCCGGCGCGCTGTCAATCCAGTTGTTGCAGTTGCTGATTCGCTCTTCCGGCGATGATGATGCGGTCTCGTCGATGCAGCCATGCTCGATCTTCTGCAATTGCGTATTGTCGAGAGCGAGGGCAGGGCTGGAAAGGATGGCGATGATGGCGAGCGAAAGATTGAGGCGGATCATATCGCTCGTCCCGACCATCAGCGTGGGGTGACGAGAGCCGGATTAAAACTCGCAATGAGGGCCTTCAGTTCCGGTTCTTCGACCCGGCGGGCGCATTCTTCGACGCTGACCCATTCGAGGCGGCGTTCGCCGCGTTCGGGCCAGCTCTTTTCCTGATGGGAAAAATGCATGGGAAAGACGTCGACGACGAAATCGCCGCATTCGCCTTCCGACATGTCGTGCTTTTCATAGCGATAGACACCGATGGAGAAGGGGGCGATATCACCGCGCGCACCGGCTTCCTCATAGGCCTCGGTCTTGGCCGAATGGGCGAAGGTCTTGCCAACCTGCGGCCAGCCCTTGGGCAGCACCCATCGCCCCGTGCCGCGACTGGTGATCAGAAGAATCTCTGTCTGGTGTTTTTTGACCCGGTAAACGAGCGCGGCAACCTGGCGGATTCTGCCGTCCGGCATTTCAATCCGCTTTTCCGTCACGATCTCGTTGGCGTAATTTAAGTTCAATGCTCCGCTCTTTTTTTGCGATTTGTTTCAATGATTGTGAACCGATTCTTGCAAATCGCAATCACTCTCAGGCTACTGTTCCTAGCTTATATGCGACTTGTGTCGATTTTTTGAACAGCAGTGCAAAAAAACCACAGCGGATCCCGCGGAGGCAATATCACTTCGAAGGCAGGGAATCCATTCTACGGAAGAATGAGAGGCAGCCGGAATGAACGGCGCCGGTCAGGATATACCATGGCCTCCAGCGAGGTCATGGTTCCATTCGTGTTTGGGCGGGGCGGTTCCAGCTACCCCCGCAGGAAATGGCTGGTCAGCCCCGGTGTCCCTTGGTGATCGGTTCCTGATAGGTCAGGCCCATATCCCAGGGGAAATAGATCCAGGTGTCCTGCGAGACTTCCGTGACGAACGTATCGATCAGCGGGCGGCCCTTCGGCTTGGCGTAGACCGTGGCAAAATGCGCCTTGGGCATCATGGCGCGCACGACGGCAGCGGTTTTTCCCGTATCGGTCAGGTCGTCGATGACGAGAATGCCCTCGCCACCATCTTGCAGAAGGCGCGGATCGACGTCCTTCAGCACCTTGAGTTCGCCCTGTTCCTCATAGTCATGGTAGGAGGCAATGCAGACGGTTTCGATCATGCGGATGCCCAGCTCGCGGCAGATGATTGCCGCCGGCACGAGGCCGCCGCGGGTGATGGCAACCATGGCGCGCCATTCGCGCTGCATGCCCGCTACACGCCAGGCAAGGGCACGGGCATCCCGATGGAACTGGTCCCAGGACACCGGAAAAGCTTTATCGGGAAGAGACATGGCGCACTCCATCAAGAAAACACGAAACAGGCGGAGCTAATCCGCTAGGGAATGCGTCTCGCAATAGCGGGAAATGCCTGCCCATGGCAAGCCGCTTGCGCGGCCTGCCCTTTGCAAGGGGGCAGAAACATGTGATTTACGGCTTTATCCGCTCAATCGTCAGCGTGACATCAGGGTCAGGCAGGGCATGTCCGATATGAACGAGCTCGTCACGCCGCCGAATACCCATTCCTTGAGGCGCGACTGGCTATAGGCACCCATGACGATCAGATCCACCTTGTCGTCGGCAATCTTGCGACGCAGGATCTTGTCGGCGGCCTCGCCATTGGATTCAATCGTGAAAGGATTGACGTTGACGCCGTGGCGGCGCAGGGCGTCCGAGAGCGGGGTGCCCGGAATATCCATATTCGGGTCGGTGGTTTTCTTCGGATCGATCCAGACGACGTCCGTGCGCTCGGCCTTGATCAGGAAGGGCAGGGAATCGAACGCTGCCCGCGAAGCCTCGCGCTTGCCATTGAAGGCAACGAGCACGCGGTTGATTTTCGTGGGGAGTTCGATCTTGTAGGGGACAAACAGCACGGGACGCCCGCTTTCCATGACAAGCGGGTCGGTGACATCGTTGACGCTGTCCGGATCATCCGGGTCCGGTTGCCCGGCCACGATGATATCCGCACGCAGGGCGCTTTGGGTGACACCGGCCGACGGGCTGCTGCTCTCCGAGCGGACGATGCGGAACTCGTGGGAAATCCTGCCCTTGCCCATTTCCTTGTTGAACAGCGCAGAGATCGCCTCCGAATTTTCCTTGTGGCGCTGTTCATGCGCCTCGAACAGGGTCGTATCGGCAAAACCGGTGGGATCTGCGTAAACGATGGGAGAGGGGATCGTGTAAAGGCCGATGATGTGGGTTCGTTCGCTTGAAGAGGCGATCAGCTTTGCCGCGCCCATAACCCTTGGCGCCTCGCGCTCGCTGCGGATAAAAGCGATGATCGTGCGAAATGCCATGCGGGCCTCCATCGGTTGACAGGTCGATCTTGCTATTCAGAGCATTATACGCTCCGAACGCAAGACCGGCGCGTGTGATTTTATCGCAGGTGCGAACCGGAACGTTGGCCGCAGGCCTATGGTTCCTCAGATTTGCTTGGCTGATACGAGTTGTTCCACCATGGCGCGCACGGCCTGTTCTGCGGCGGCAAGCTTGTCCTCGTCACGGGCGCGGACAACCAATTCCGTTGAAAACCTGTTGTTTTCATACTTCGGATAGGAGCCGATGATCGTATCGGGGTGCGCCGCCTGGATATCGCGCAGCGGTATGGCAATCGTGCCTTCGCCGAAGGGGCAATTGACCGAACGGGAAAGCAGCTGTTTGCCGACCCTCAGCGTGGGAATCACGTTGTCGAGCATCGCCTGAAAAATCGAGGGAACACCCGCCATCACGTAGACATTGCCGATGTTGAACCCGGGCGCGGTCGAGACGGGATTGTCGATATGCACGGAACCGCGCGGCATGCGCGCCATGCGCTGGCGGCTTTCGGTGAACTCCATGCCGCGCGCCGCGTAATTGTCGCCCATCAGCTGCATGGCCTTGGCATCATGCTCGCAAGGCACGCCAAATGCCTTGGAAACGGCGTCCGCCGTAATGTCGTCGTGGGTCGGGCCGATGCCGCCTGAGGTGAAGACATAATCATAGGCGCCGCGCAGGGCATTCAACGCGTCAACGATGCGGTCTTCCTCATCCGGAACAATCCGCACTTCCTTCAGATCGATGCCGACCGCCGTCAGAATATCGGCGAGATGGCCAATGTTCTTGTCCTTGGTCCGGCCGGACAGCAACTCGTCGCCAATGGCAAGCATGGCAGCGCTCACGACTTCATTCGTCATCTGGATTCTCCTATCGCGGGGCGACCGTAATGGGCGCAAACAGCCGCCGCAAGCCATTTCAAATGGTGAACAGTTTGTCACGACAATGTCTGTTTTAACGAACAGCGAAAAGCTTAACCTATGGGACATGGCGGCATTTTCCCGTCCAACCGATGTCAACGATGGAGACGATCATGGCCAAGGTGTTGGTGCTTTATTATTCAAGCTGGGGACATATGGAGCAGATGGCCTATGCCGCTGCGGACGGCGCACGGGAAGCGGGCGCCGAGGTCACTGTCCGGCGTGTGCCGGAACTGGTTCCGCTCGATGTGGCGAAGGCCTATCACTACAAGCTCGACCAGAAGGCAGAGATTGCCACGGTGGACGAGCTCGAAACCTATGACGCGATCATTGTCGGCGTATCCTCGCGCTTTGGCTCGATGTCGGCGCAGATGAAGAATTTTTTCGACCAGACCGGCGGTCTCTGGGTCAAGGGCGCGCTGATCAACAAGGTCGGCTCGGTCATGGCGTCTTCCGCCACCCAGCATGGCGGCCAGGAACTGGCGCTGGTTTCCACCCAGTGGCAGATGCAGCACCATGGCATGATCATCGTACCGCTCTCCTATGCCTATCAGGCGCAGATGGGCAATGACGTCGTGCGCGGCGGAGCGCCCTACGGCATGACCACGACGGCCGATGGCGACGGCTCGCGGCAGCCTTCGGCACAGGAACTGGAAGGCGCAAAATTCCAGGGCAAGCGTGTTGCCGAGATCACCATCAAGCTGCACGGCTGATTGAATCAGCCCACCAGCGCAAGCCGCCTGAGCGGTCCTGCCGTCCATTCGTCAGGACGCAGCGTCAGTACGGACACACCGGAGGCTGTAACGGCTACGGTGTGTTCAAACTGTGCGGAAAGTGACCCGTCCCTCGTTACGACAGTCCAGCCGTCGGCTTGTGTTTTTACGGTCCGGCGGCCCTGATTGAGCATCGGCTCGATGGTGAAAACCATGCCCTCACGCAGGGTGAGGCCGGTTCCCGGCTTTCCGAAGTGCAGGATCTGCGGTTCCTCATGCATCTCCCGGCCGATGCCGTGACCGCAATATTCATGCACTACCGAATAGCCATGGCGCTTGGCATGGCGTTCGATTGCCCAGCCGATGTCGCCAAGCCGCGCACCCGGTCGAACGGTGCGGATGCCCATCCACATGGCTTCGTAAGCGGTGTGGACCAGCCGCCTTGCGGCCGGATTGACGCTGCCAACGAGATAGGTCTTGCTGGAATCTGCGATATAGCCGTTCTTCTCCAGCGTGATGTCGAAATTAACGATGTCGCCGTCCCGAAGCATCTCCGATTGGGACGGGACGCCATGGCAGACCACATCGTTCACCGAGGAATTCAGCACAAAACCATAGCCGTACTGACCTTTGCTCGCAGGGCGGGCCTGAAGATCATGGACGATGAACCGCTCGGCCATTGCATTGATCTGAAGTGTCGACATGCCGATCAGCGAGGTTCGATCCAGCAGCCCGAACACGGACGCCAGCAGCCGGCCGGATTCGGCCAGCAATGCCAGTTCCTGGGGCTGCTTCGTCATGCTTCACTCGCGGCCAGCGGTTGCACGGAAACGCCGGCGGAACTGAGCTCGCGCTCGATGATCGCGGTGAAACTGAGCGTCGGATTGGTCTCGCAGAGCATGCCGATTTTGATCCAATAGGCGGCCTGCGCATTGATTGAGCGGCACGATACTTTGCTCGCCCTGCGCAGCTGATCGTGCAGATCGTCATCTATGCTCACAATACCCATGGGTATCTCCATATATGGTTCGTAAATGAAGCGTATATAATATGGATATGAAAAGGCCAAGGGCAACGTTGCACAGCAGCATGATGAAACGCGCGGGGATGGGAAATGGTGCGGACGGCGGGGGTCGAACCCGCATGACCTATGGCCGAGGGATTTTAAGTCCCTTGCGTCTACCAGTTTCGCCACGTCCGCGCGCCTATGCTTTTCAACGGTTCGGACGATTCCGTCAACAGCCGTTTGCCGGAAAATCGGGGCTCGATCACGTTCCCACGCCCATGGTCCAATGACCGGGCCCCGAAGCCGAAAGCAACCGGCATGACAGAGACGGATGAAGGGCACGGAAATTTAGTTGAAAGTTCAGTTTAATTTTTGGCGCTATTGTCTTCACAAAAAAGCGCAAAAGGAAAGGGCGGGATACTGACCGATCCCGCCCCTTCACCCCACCCCAGGAATTGTTCTTGTTTTGGTGAGGCTTGAATATTCGTGTGAGATTTGCTGTTCAGATGCCGCCGTCAATCTTGCATTCCAAGCGCACGAAGTACTCAGCGCTCTGTCGTTTCACCACTCACAGGCTGCCGACCGCATTAATCGTAGACGTTATGCTCGATCTCTCCCTGAACATTGCAACTACAGTTAGCGACATTAGCCACTTGCATAGACTTGAAAAGGGACGCTGCTGTCCCTTTTTGAAATATGCCCGTTGCGCCGACCCAAACGTGCGCGAAGCATTTCGTGCAACGGGATGTGCGGCACGATCATCGACTGCACGTACTGGTGGATTTCCACATCCAGTTGGACTAGAAGCGGCTTATCCAAAAGTATGAGAGAACAATGTCCGCTATTCCGCTTCAATCTCCATTGCGCAGTGTCAGACAGCTGGCGTCGGAGAATCCGGGGCTGCTGTTTGTTCTGCTGTATTTCGCCTTTCAGGTGGTGTTCCTGACGATCATTTCCAACGGCGCCGGTGTCGACGATGCCGAGCAGCTGGCCTATGTCGGCGCGCTGCAATGGGGCTATGGCGGTTCGCAGCCGCCGCTTTATACCTGGATAAACAGTGTGGCGGGAGATATCCTCGGCATCCGCATGTCGACCGTCTTCCTGGTGAAGTTCGGCATGCTGGCGAGCCTCTTTGTCAGCGTTTATGCCGGCGCCCGGCTGCTGGGAATGCGCAAAGCCGTTGCAGCGGCCGGCATGGTCGGCGTGTTTCTCCTGCCGCAGATCGCCTGGGAATCACAGCGAACCCTGACGCACTCCGTCGGCGCGACCACCGGTTGCGCCTGGGCATTCCTTGCCTTCGCCTGGCACATGAAATCGCGCTCCTGGCTGTCTGCCGCCTTGCTGGGGCTGGGCATCGCGGCCGGACTTCTCGGAAAATTCAATGCGGGCTTTTTTCTCGTCGGCTTGATCCTGGCCGGGCTTTCTGTTCCGGCCTACCGGGCCGTTCTTCTGTCGTCCAAGTCCATTCTGACACTCGTTGCCTTTTTTGCCGCCGTGACCCCGACTGCCCTTTGGGCGCTCTCCCACATGGACAACCTTCTGGCGCGCTCGCACAAGTTCCAGATCAACGAGGGCGGGCAGTTCATCGCCAGCCGATTGCACGGCGAATGGAAACTGTTCCTCAATGGCGTCCTCTTCTCAGGCGTCGCGCTGGTATTCTTTGCCGTCGCCTGGTGGCGGAGTCGTGCGCAGCAGGTCACACCGAAGGCAGGTTTGAGCGACGGCGAAACCTTTCTCGGCCGTGTTCTGTTTTTCGCCCTGGCAGCCGTCTTTGTCGGCGTGCTCGTGAGCGGTGCCGCCGAGGTCAAGGATCGCTGGCTGCAACCGGTGCTTTTTCTGTCGCCGCTTTATCTGGCAATGCTGCTTGGCCGTTACATCGCGTCGGATCTGCCGCTGAAACGCTTCGCCATTGTCGGTGCGCTGTGCGGACTTGCGGTCATTCCGATACTGGCCGTCAATATCCTCTATGCCTATGAGGGCGGCGCTCCGTCCATCGGCCAGCTCGACTATGGCAAGCTCTACGCGGCGACGCGAGCCGACGGACATTATGTGACCGTCGTTTCCGACGGTCCGCAATTGCCGGGGAATCTGCGTCTTTACGATCAGTCCTTGAGCCCGATCCACTGGGAAATGCCCAATGCGGCGGCTCGTATCCGTTTTCCCGCGCTGTTTGTCTGGTTCGGCGAAGCTCCGAACCCGGTGGTGCAGGGGCTGATGCAAGGCGCCGGCATGACCAACCCGCCCATGAACATCAAGCACATAACGCTCGGTTACAAATACTATCCCGATCAGACCAAGGTTGTGAGCTACGTGGTTGTTCCGGCGCGTTGACAAGCAGACGGATAGGCATGCCGCCCTTATCGTCTGACGCCGTGCGGCGATTGCCCAAGATTTCAGGTTTTTTTCAACGATTGCGCTGGAATCACGGTTGCAGGCGTCTTTTTCGTATATGGATTATATTCGTAATGAGTGAGGTGATGAGATGAGCAGACAGGCGAGAACCAGCAACAAGCCGCAGGCATGGACAGAAGCAGCGCCCTTGCTGGTGGATGTCGCCATGGGTCGCAGTCATGCCGATCTTGTCGTGCGCAACGGCCGCCTTGTCAGCGTGTATTCCGGCGAGATTATTGCGGGCATCGATATCGCCGTTGTTGCCGGGCGGTTTGCCTTTGTCGGTCATGGTGCGGAACACTGCATCGGACCGAAGACCAAGGTGATCGATGCGGGCGGCCGCTACCTCGTGCCGGGCCTGTGCGATGCGCATATGCATGTGGAAAGCGGGATGGTCACCGTCACCGAATTCACCCGCGCCGTCATCCCGCATGGCACGACGTCCATGTTCATCGATCCGCATGAAATCGCCAATGTGCTTGGTCTGGAGGGCGTCCGGCTGATGCATGACGAGGCGCTGGCCATGCCGATCAACGTGCATGTGCAGATGCCAAGCTGTGTCCCGTCGGCGCCGGGTCTTGAGAATGCCGGCGCGGCCATCAGCCCGGCCGACGTGGCGGAGGCCATGACGTGGCCGAACATTGTCGGGCTTGGCGAGGTGATGAATTTCCCCGGCGTTGCCAACAATGACGCAACCATGCGCGGCGGTATCGATGCGACGGTCAAGGCGGGCAAGACGGTGGGCGGGCATTTTGCCTCGCCGGAACTCGGCCGTGCCTTCCATGGCTATGTGGCGGGCGGGCCGGAGGACGATCACGAGGGCACGCGCATGGAAGATGCGATTGCCCGCGTGCGCCAGGGTATGCGCGCCATGCTGCGCCTCGGCTCGGCCTGGTACGATGTCGCCAGCCAGATCAAGGCGGTGACGGAGCAGGGGATTGATCCGCGCAATTTCATCCTGTGCACCGACGACAGCCATTCCGGCACGCTGGTCAATGACGGTCACATGGACCGGGTGGTTCGCCACGCGATCGCACAGGGATTGAAACCGGTGACGGCGATCCAGATGGCGACGCTCAACACCGCCCAGCATTTCCGGATGGAGCGCGAGATCGGGTCCATTACCCCCGGCCGCCTTGCCGATTTCCTGATTGTTTCGGATCTCGCCAATCTGACCATCGACCGGGTCTATGGCCGCGGCGTCCTCCTGGCGGAAAAGGGCAAGCTTGCCGCCGACATTCCGGCCTATGACTATCCGGCCTTTGCCAAGAATACGATCAAGCTCGGCAAGAAACTCAATGCCAGGGATTTCGACATCAAGGCGCCGAAACCCGGCAAGCAGGTGACGGCGCGGGTGATCGGCGTCATCGAGAACCAGGCGCCGACAAAGGCGCTGGAGGCCGAACTGCCGGTGTCCGACGGCATCGTGCAGATGGACCGGCGCAATGATGTGTGCCAGATCGCTCTGGTGGAGCGGCATCGCGGCACCGGAGCGGTGGTCAACGGTTTTGTCTCCGGCTTCGGCTATACGCTGGATTGCGCCATGGCGTCGACAGTTGCCCATGACAGCCACCACATGATCGTTGTCGGCACCAACAAGGATGACATGGCAAAAGCCGCCAACCGCCTCGGCGAAGTCGGCGGAGGCGTGGTGCTGTTCTCCAAGGGACGCGAGCTGGCGCTGGTCGAAATGCCGATTGCCGGACTGATGTCGGACCAGCGGGCGGAAGTCGTTGCGGCCAAGGCGGACAAGCTGGTGAATGCCATGCGCGCCATGGGATGCAGCCTGAACAACGCCTATATGCAGCACTCGCTGCTGGCGCTGGTGGTCATTCCCGAATTGCGTATTTCCGATGTCGGCATTATCGATGTCAGAACATTCGAAAAGGTTGACCTGTTCCTATGACTGCATTCATCAAGGCTGTGGACCGCGCGACGGAAAAAATGCGCGCGCTGTTCCCGGAAACACCGCTGCAACTCAATCATTATCTTTCGCAAAAATATGGCGCGCAGATCTGGCTGAAACGCGAGGATCTGTCGCCGGTGCGATCCTACAAGATTCGCGGTGCCTTCAATTTCATTGCGCATTACTTGAACGAACACAAAACGGAAGATGCGACCTTTGTGTGCGCATCGGCAGGCAATCACGCACAGGGTTTTGCCTTCATTTGCCGCCATTTCGGCAAGCATGGCGTGGTCTTCATGCCGGTTACAACCCCGCAGCAGAAGATCGACAAAACCCGGACATTCGGCGGCGAGTTCATCGAAATCCGCCTCGTCGGCGACATTTTCGACCAGTGCTACGCGGCGGCGCAGGATTTTGCCGCCGACAACAGTGCGGTCATGGTGCCGCCTTTCGACCATACGGATATCATCACCGGGCAGGCGACCGTCGCGCACGAGATCGCAGCGCAGCTTCCCGACAAGCGCAAGCCGGACCTGATCATCCTGCCGGTGGGTGGCGGCGGACTTTCTGCCGGTGTGACGCGCTATCTCACCGACCTTGGCTGGGAAACCCGGTTCCGTTTTGTCGAGCCTGCCGGTGCGCCCAGCCTCAAGCGCAGTCTGGAAGCGGGAAAACGCGTCAAGCTCGATACGGTCGACAACTTTGTCGACGGCGCTGCCGTTGCGGAGATCGGCCGGGAAAACTTCAAGCTTCTCAAGGAGTTCACCGCGGATTCTGTGATGTTGATTCCGGAAAACCGCTTGAGTTCGACCATTATCGAAATGCTGAACATCGAAGGCATCGTTGTCGAACCCGCCGGGGCGCTCGCCATCGATGCCCTCAAGGATTTCAGGAAGAGCGACCTGAAGGGCAAGCGCATTATCCTGGTGATCTCAGGCAGCAATTTCGATTTCGAACGCCTGCCGGAACTGAAGGAACGTTCACTGCGCTATGAGGGATTGAAGAAGTATTTCATCTTCCGTTTCCCGCAGCGTCCGGGTGCGCTGCGGTCATTCCTCGATCTGCTCGGTCCGGAGGATGATGTGGCGCGCTTCGAATATCTCAAGAAATCGGCCCGCAATTTCGGTTCGGTGCTGATCGGTATCGAAACCAAGAACAAGGCGAACTTCGACGCCTTGTTCAAGCGCTTTGACGAAGCGGGCTGGGCCTATCAGGACATCACCGACAACGAAACGATCGCGGGGTTGATTATTTAAGCTACTTATAGTTGCAGTTCGTTTTATCGAATGTCAGACTATTCACTGGGGCGATAGTCCAACGGGGTATGTTTTCAAATGACTGATATTCAACAGAAGCCAACATCGCATTGGCGCATCATTCTTGCTTTTATTCTTGATTTCATCACCGCCTTTGCCGTCCTCGGCTATGTCGTGGCGAGTTTTCTGGGTGGAAAGACCGAAAACGGCTTTTCTCTCAATGGATGGCCGGCGCTGGTCTTTTTCGCATTGATGATTGCCTATTTCGTTGTGGGGAAACGGGTCGGCGGGACGCTGTGGAAGCGCATTCTCGGCGTCAGGTAATGAGGCTGTATGGGGCGCAGAACGACCTACATCATTCTGTTTCGCGGCGTCGGCGGTGCAACATCGCTGCCGGTGCAGCCGTTGAAGGCCGCGCTTCTCGCCGACGGTTTCGAGAAGGTTGCCACCTACATCAATACCGGTAACGTGGTTCTGGTTTCGGACCGGACGCCAAAGCAGATCGTCGCAAGAGTCGCGGCTATCGCTTTGGAAAAATTTGCTTTTTCCAAATCCATCATGATCGTCAGCAAGACTGGATGGAAGAAGCTGATTGCGGGCAATCCGTTTCCTGACGTCGAAGGCAACAAACTGCACGCCTATGTTCTGGAGAAGCATCCCGGCCGGGAGGCCATGGAAGCCCTGGAGCGGAAAAATGCCGGGCCGGAGCAGTTCGCCATCGATGGCTTTGTGCTCTATTATTATCCGCCGCAGGGTGCCCCGGAATCAAAACTTTTCAGCAAGATCGAGACGACGCTCAAAGTCGCCGCGACGGCACGCAACTGGAACACGGTGCTGAAACTCGCGCAACTGGCGGAACAAATCGACAGGGGAGCAGAATGACAAAATATGTGGTGCTGTTCAGGGGAATCAATGTCGGTGGCAACAAGATCGTCAAGATGGAGACCTTGCGGACCGTCCTGGCCGTGGCGGGATTTGGCGATGTCAAAACCTATGTGCAGAGCGGCAATGTGATTTTATCGTCGGATCAGACCGCGCGTCGCGTCGCGGAGATCATCGGGGAAATCTTTCCGCGTACCTTTGGCTTTCCATCGCGCGTAACGATCCGCACTGTGGACGAGTGGAACGCCATGGTGAGCAAGAACGCCTATCCGGAGGCGCTTGACAACCCGAAGAACCTGCATGCGGTGATCATGGATGATGATCCGACGGATGCGGCGCTGGTGGAGCTCGCCAGCCGGGCCGCTGCAACCGAGGAGTTCACCGTGCGCAACAGGGTGCTCTATCTCTACACGCCCGATGGTTTTGGCCGGTCGAAAATGGCCGAGGCGCTCGACAAGGTACTGAAAGTACCGCTTACGGCGCGCAACTGGCGGACGGTTCTAACGCTGCAGAGCATGCTCGCGGCCATTTAGCGCTGTTTCCAGCACGCGCAGGATGCGCGGATCTGCGCACTGGGCGACGTTGAAGCGCATGTAACTGTTGGCCGACTGCGTCTGGCTGAACACGTTGCCGGGCGCAAAAACGATCTTTTCCCTCAGGCCTGCCTGAGCGACTTTTCCGGCGTCGATGCCCTCCGGCAGTTTGCACCAGAGAAACATGCCGCCGCGCGGTTCGATCCATGGCATCACGCCGAGCGCTTTGAGTTTTACACTGGTTTCACCCATGCTGTGGGCGAGGCGAGCCCGCAGATGGTCCATATGCTTGCGGTAGGTGCCATCCTTCAGCATCAGCAGAACGAGTTCCGACGACAGGCGTCCGCCGCCGAAAGAGGTGGCAATGCGCAGGTCGACCAGGCCGTCGATCCAGTCGCGGCGGGCGGCAATGAAGCCGCAGCGCACGGAGGCCGACAGGGATTTGGAAAAGCTGCCCATGTGAATAACGCGCTCCAGCCCGTCGAAGGCGGCAAGGCGCGGCGCTGGTTCATGCTCGAAATCGGCAAAAATATCGTCCTCGACGATGGTGAGGTCGTGCTGTTCCGCCAGCTTGAGCAGGCGGTGGGCAATGACGGGTGACAGCACCGCGCCGGTCGGATTGTGCAGGGCCGAGTTTGTGATGTAGAGGCGCGGGCGATGTTCCGCCAGGGCTTCGGCAAATCGCTCGAGGTCAGGTCCATGCGGCGTATAGGGAACGCTGATGATCTTGACCCGGTGCGCCCGTAGCAGGGCGTGGAAATTGAAATAGCAGGGGTCGTCAACAATGACCGCGTCACCCGGTCCGACGAGGGAGCGGCACAGGAGATCGATGGCCTGCGTGCCGGATTCGGTGATCATGATCTGGTCCGGGGCTGCCTCGATCCCATGTTCGGCCATGCGCCGCGACAGAAGCTGACGCAGCGGCTTCAATCCCAGGGGTGTCGCATAGTCGGTCAACAGGGCGTCGTCGGCGCGCGCCAGTGTCCGCAGCGCGCGGCGTACGCCAGCCTCCGGCATCCACGACGCCGGCAGCCAGCCGCATCCGGGTTTGGGCATGCCGTCATCGGCATCCAGCGACAGGCGTGAAACCCACAGGGGGTCGATGGCGTGATCAAGCCGCGGGCCGATCTCCGCCAGGGACAGCGGCGGCATGTGCCCGGCAACATAAAAGCCGGAGCCGCGGCGCGACTGGATCGTGCCTTCTGCCGCCAGCCGGTCATAGGCTTCGACAATGGTGGATTTCGATACCTGCATCGTTGCGGCAAAGCTGCGGATCGAGGGCAGGCGCGCGCCGGGGCCAAGCGTGCGCGCGGCAATCCGCTGACGAATGGCCTGCATCACTTGCTCGACAAGCGTCGCGTCACGTCCGGCAATTTCGGTTTTTTCATCCATCTGTACCGCTCAACATACCATGACAGTTTTTCTATATTGTACTGTACCGTCTCTGGAAAATCCATGGCTGTGAGGTATCGGCTGGTGGCTGTTCGGACAAGGGTGTTTCGGGCAAAACGAGGTGTACTGATGGACAAGATGACGAGCGGCTGGATCAACGGATTCGTCGGAATGGTGATTTTCAGCGGTTCGCTGCCCGCGACGCGCGTGGCGGTCGCCGATTTCGATCCGGTGTTCCTGACGGTTGCCCGTGCCACGATTGCCGCTTTGCTCGGGCTGGCCATGCTGCTGGCGTTTCGCGAGAAGCGCCCGGCCAAGGCGGATCTCATGTCCTTGCTGGTGGTGGCGCTCGGTGTTGTCGTCGGCTTTCCCCTGTTGACGGCGTTGGCCCTGCGTCATGTCACGTCAGCCCATTCCATCGTGTTCATCGGTCTTCTGCCATTGTCGACGGCGATCTTCGGCGTGCTGCGCGGCGGCGAACGTCCGCGCCCGGTTTTCTGGGTTTTTTCCTGTCTCGGCAGTCTGTGTGTTGTCGGTTTTGCGGCTTATCAGGGGGGCTCAGCCTCGCTGACCGGCGATCTCCTGATGTTCGCGGCCATCATTGTCTGCGGCCTTGGCTATGCGGAAGGCGCGCGGCTGTCGCGCCGGCTTGGCGGCTGGCAGGTCATCTCCTGGGCCCTTGTCGTGTCATTGCCGCTGATGCTGCCGCTGACACTCTACATCATGCCGCATGACTGGAGCGTGATCGGGCAGGGCGCCTGGCTTGGCCTTGCCTATGTCTCGCTGTTTTCCATGCTGATCGGCTTCATCTTCTGGTATCGCGGTCTGGCGCAGGGCGGCATCGCCGCCGTAGGGCAGCTGCAGCTGCTGCAGCCCTTCTTCGGGCTGGTTCTGGCAGCCACGCTGCTGCACGAGACCGTGGGCTGGTCGATGATCCTGGTGACGATGGCCGTTATCCTGTGCGTTGCCGGCGCAAAGCATTTCGCCCGGTAAACGCTGGGGTGAAGCGCAGGATTTCAACCGATCCCCTTGCAAAGTGTATCGTTACAGTTTACAAAAACCTATGATCTTGCGCTTTCGACACAAGGGACTGGAAACTTTCTACCGCACAGGATCGACCCGAGGTATACAACCGGCCCATGCGCCAAAGTTGCTGCGTGTTCTATACGCTCTCGAGAACGCTGTTCGCCCGGAAGAATTGAACTTGCCTGCTTACCGGCTGCACCCGCTAAAGGGCGCATTGAAAGGCCACTGGTCGATTTGGATCAATGGCAATTGGCGCGTGACATTCCGTTTTGATGGAAACGACGTGGAACTCGTGGATTATCTGGACTACCACTGAGAGGATGCTGCAAATGATCAAGACACCACCTCATCCCGGCGAATTGCTCCGCGAAGATGTCTTGGCACCACTCGGCATGAACGTTACCGAGGCGGCAAGCCGACTTGCCATTTCGCGCGTTACGCTTTCGCGCATTCTGAACGGAAAGGCTGGAATAAGCCCGGATCTTGCCGTTCGGCTGGAGCGGGCGGGTGTCAGTACAGCGCGCTTTTGGCTGACACTGCAGACCAGCTATGAACTCGCCAAGGCTCTGCAGCACGAGCAGCCTCCCGTCAAAGCCATTCAGGTGCCGGACGCTGCTTGACGGAAATCAGGCCCTGTCCAAGGTCTCACGCCAGCCAGTCGTGGTCATTTTTTCTGTTTTTCCGCCGTTTTCAAGAAAATCATTCTTTGCCAGCGCGCGTGTCAGGCGGTATGCGCTGAAGCGCAACGTCGAGAACGCATGATGAAAGCACTCCTGTCCAATCTGAAGCGATTCCTGCCCGCGCTGGCGCCGGTCAGCACCATGGAACGCCTGCGCGCCTGCTTCGGCGCTCTGCTGGGCGTCTTTGTCACCGGTGTCGTCAGCGAGCAGGCGCTGGGCGCGACAACGGCCGTGCCGCTGCTGATCGCGCCGATGGGCGCTTCGGCGGTTCTGCTGTTTGCCGTTCCTTCCAGCCCGCTGGCCCAACCCTGGTCAATCATCGTTGGCAATATGGTCGCTGCGCTGATCGGCGTGACCTGTGCAATCTGGATTCCTGATCTCGTCATCGCCTCGGCGGTTGGCGTGTCCCTGGCAATCCTCGCCATGATCGCCACCCGTTCGCTGCATCCGCCAAGCGGAGCTGTCGCCCTGACCGCCGTCCTCGGCGGTCCTGTCGTGCATAATCTCGGTTATGGCTTTGTGCTGTGGCCGGTCGGGCTCAACTCGCTGCTGCTGCTGATTGCAGCTCTGGCCTATAACAATCTGACCGGCCGCCGCTATCCGCACATCGTGCCCGTTCCGGCCGCCAATGTGCACAAGACGGCCGATCCGCTGCCGACGCGCCGTATCGGTTTTACCCCCGCCGACCTCGATTCCGTGCTGCGGCAGTATGACGAAGTGCTCAACATCAGCCCGGATGATCTCGATGCCATCCTGCACAAGACCGAGATGCAGGCCTATCGCAGGCGTTTTGGTGAAGTGCGCTGCGAGCAGATCATGTCCACCGACCTTGCCACGGTGAAAGCCGACACACCATTGCATCTCGCCTGGGCCCTGCTGGTCAAGCATCGCATCAAGGCATTGCCTGTCGTGAACGCTCACCGCAACATCATCGGCATCGTCACCCAGACCGACTTCATGGAGAATGCCAACTGGGATCGGGATGGTGATCTGCATATCGGTCTGGCACGCCGCCTGCGCCGCGCCGTCAAACTGGATCGCCGGGCGCACCGCACGGTTGCCGATATCATGACGAGCGAGGTGCAGTTCGTCCGTCCGCAAACACTGGTGACGGACCTCGTGCCAGCCATGGCGGACCGGGGGCTGCACCATTTACCCGTCGCCGACGACAATGACAAACTTGTCGGCATGGTCACCCAGTCCGACCTCATTGCCGCGCTCTACAGCGGCAACCTCACTGCCGGGCGCCCGGACGAGCCACTGACTTTGGCCGGATGAATCGTTTCACCGAAAGCGCTATTTTGCGGCGCACAATAAAATCGTTTGCTTTTTTGCCCAAGAGGGCCCATATGCCAGTCAGGCGCTTGGACCGGACACTCCGGTCTTCCGATTGCGGACTTCGTGGCGTCTAAGACCTGCTGGCACACTGTCACAGGCACGGCTGCGCAAGTCGCATGGAACCGAAGGGTTCCCCGCGTCTCGTCGTTCATCCCGAATATGTTACATGCAGGTTGCGCCCTGTGATGTGTTTATGGCCCGTGATTCCCATCGCGTCTGGCCAATGAAAGAAGATTGAATTGGAAAATATTGAAAACACCGGCTTTGCCGCCATGGGTCTGAATGCCATCCTGCTGAAAGCAGTCGAGGCAGCTGGAATGGCTACTCCCAAGCCCATCCAGCAGCAGGCTATCCCGGCACAGCTCGCTGGTCAGGACATTCTCGGCATCGCCCAGACGGGCTCCGGCAAGACGGCGGCGTTCAGCCTGCCGATCCTGCAGAAGATCCTGACCATCGGCGACAAGCGCAAGGGCAAGACCGCCCGTGCGCTGATCCTCGCACCCACCCGTGAACTTGCCGTGCAGATCGAAGAAACGGTCCGCAAGCTCTCCAAGGGCGCGCATATTTCGACCGCGCTTGTGCTCGGCGGCGTGTCGCGCGTGGCGCAGATCAACAAGATGCAGGGCGGCGTTGACGTTCTCATCGCCACACCCGGCCGCCTGACCGATCTGGTGCGCGACAACCGCATTGACCTATCGGAAACACGCTGGCTTGTGCTTGATGAGGCCGACCGCATGCTCGACATGGGCTTCATCAATGATGTGAAGCGCATTGCCAAGGGCACGCACAAGGACCGCCAGACCGCGCTGTTCTCCGCAACCATGCCGAAGGAAGTGGCAACGCTGGCTGAAAGCCTGCTGCGCAACCCGATCCGCGTGGAAGTGGCGCCGCAGGGCACCACCGCTGCCGAGATCAAGCAGGTCGTGCACATGATCCCGACCAAGCAGAAGAAGCAGGTCCTGTCGGCCATGCTGAAGGACGAAACGCTGTCTTCGGTCATCGTCTTCACCCGTACCAAGCATGGTGCCGATGCCGTCACCCGTGTTCTGGAGAAGGACGGCTATGATGTGGCTGCCATTCACGGCAACAAGTCGCAGAACGCCCGCCAGCGCGCCCTCAACGGTTTCAAGGACGGTTCGGTGCGTGTTCTGGTTGCCACCGACATTGCCGCGCGCGGCATCGATGTCGTCGGCATCAGCCACGTGATCAATTTCGACCTGCCGGATGAGCCGGAAAGCTATGTGCACCGTATCGGCCGCACGGGCCGCAACGGCGCATCGGGCAATGCGATCACCCTTTATGATCCGGCTGAAGAAGCATCCAAGTTCAAGGCCGTCGAGCGCGTCACACGCATGCGTTTGCCGCTTGCCGATTCGCCGATTGATCTGTCGAGCCTGCCGGCACGTGTTGCCAGCAATGATCAGCGTCCGGCACGCCGCGAAGGCGGCAATGGCGCACCGGCCAAGAAGCCGCATCGCGGTCAGGCACCCGGCAAGCCACGCGAACCGCGCGGCGAAAAGGTCTGGAGCAATGATGGCGGCGCCCCGGCGCAGAAACGCCCGATGCGCCGCAACAAGCGCAAGAGCTTCGGCGCCAAGGCAGCCTAAACCTCGCGACAAAGAATCAATCAGGCCGCCGGTACGATGTACCGGCGGCCTTTTTGTTGGCATCGGCTTGCCGTGATGCGGCAATGCCGGGAAATAAAGACCTGCATTTGCATGACTTTCTGCCATTCGGTGCTTGAATGGTGTGCTGCGGGCAAATAGGTTCAGGCCAAGCAGAATGAGGACTTGGCCCATGTTGAATTCAGTGATCGACGCCATCGGCAACACGCCGCTTATCCGCCTGAGCAAGGCATCGGCTTTGACCGAGTGCGATATTTACGGCAAGGCCGAATTTCTGAACCCGGGACAGTCGGTCAAGGACAGGGCGGCGCTCTATATCATCCGCGATGCGGAAAATCGCGGCCTGCTGCGTCCGGGCGGCGTCATCGTCGAGGGCACGGCGGGCAATACGGGCATCGGCCTGACCATGGTCGCCAAGACCCTGGGCTACCGCACGGTCATCGTTATCCCGGAGACACAAAGCCAGGAAAAGAAGGACGCCCTGCGGCTGCTTGGGGCTGAACTGGTCGAGGTTCCCGCGGTTCCCTACAAGAACCCCGACAATTACGTGAAAGTCTCCGGCCGCCTTGCCGAACAGATGGCAAAGACCGAGCCGAATGGTGCGGTCTGGGCCAACCAGTTCGACAATGTTGCCAATCGTTTGGCGCATGTGGAAACGACCGCGCCGGAAATCTGGCGCGATACCAATGGCAAGGTCGACGGCTTCATCTGCGCCGTTGGTTCCGGCGGAACCCTCGCGGGAACGGCAGCCGGGCTCAAGGCGCGCAACAAGGACATCAAGATCGGCCTTGCCGATCCGCTGGGGGCAGCGCTTTATTCCTACTACACGTCGGGCGAGTTCAAGGCCGAAGGCAGCTCGATCACGGAAGGTATCGGGCAGGGCCGCGTGACGGCCAATCTGGACGGTTTTACCCCGGACTTTTCCTATCAGATACCCGATGCGGACGCGCTGGATGTGGTGTTTGATCTGGTGACGGAAGAGGGGCTTTGCCTGGGCGGTTCGTCCGGAATCAATATTGCCGGTGCTATCCGTCTGGCGCGCGACCTTGGCCCTGGCCACACCATCGTCACGATCCTCTGCGACTACGGCAATCGCTACCAGTCAAAAATGTTCAATCCTGAATTCCTGCGTTCCAAAGATCTGCCGGTACCGCGCTGGATGGAAGCGAAGACGGCCATATCCGTTCCGTTTGAAGGCAATCACTGATGGCATACGATACGACGATACTCTTCCGCGACGATTCCTATCTGAAGGAAATCGAGGCGACTGTCCTCGCCATCAATGAGCGCGGCGGCATTCTCACGGACCAGACGATTTTCTATGCCACGTCAGGCGGGCAGCCCGGCGATACCGGCGTGTTCGTGCGGGCCGACGGCAGTACGATTTCCATCGCCGCAACGGTGACGGGTGAAAGCAAGGAAGAAATCATCCACGTGCCGGCGCCGGAGCAGCCGGTGCCTGCCATCGGCGAAAAGCTCATCCTGCGTATCGATTGGGACCGGCGTTACAAGCTCATGCGCATGCACGCCGCCTGCCATCTGCTCAGCGTTGTCTGCCCGTTTCCGATCACCGGCGCTTCCGTTGCCGAGGATGACAGCCGGGTTGACTTCGACCTGCCGGATGCCGGTGTGACCAAGGAAGACGTGACGAAAAAGCTGATGGAACTGGTCAATGCCAACCATCCGATTTTTACGCGCTGGATTACCGACGAAGAGCTGGCGGCCAATCCGGGTCTGATCAAGTCGAAGAACGTGCGCCCGCCGACGGGCACCGGGCGCATCCGCCTCGTCTGCATCGGCAAGGATGCGTCCATCGACTCGCAGCCTTGCGGCGGAACGCATGTGGCAACAACAGGCGAAGTCGGCGTGATCCATATCGGAAAAATAGAAAAGAAGGGCAAGGAAAACCGGCGGTTCCGTATCCGCTTCGGTGCCTCGCCGGAAGGAGAATGACCGTGGCTGACAAAAGCGCTTTTGTGGTTTCACCCGACTGGTTGCAGGAGCGGTTGGGCCAGCCGGGCCTGAGCATTCTCGATGCGTCGTGGTATTTCCCGTTTCTCAACCGCGACGCGGAGGGCGAGTACAAGACCGCGCATATTCCCGGCGCGGTGTTCTTCGATCATGAAAAACTGTCCGATCCGGAATCGTCCCTGCCACACACGTTGCCAAAGCCGGAAGCTTTCGCGGCGGCGGTCAGCAGCATGGGCATCACCAACAGCGATACGATCGTCGTCTATGACGGGCCCGGCATGAACACGTCACCGCGCGTCTGGTGGATGCTGCGCGTCATGGGTGCAAAGAATGTCTTTGTCCTGGATGGCGGCTTCGATAACTGGAAGAAGGATGGCCGGCCGGTCACCAGCGGCGTTACAAAGATCGCGCCATCGGCTTTCATCGCGGATTTTCAGGCGGACAAGGTGGCGAGTTTTGCCGACATGCGCACGATCGTCGATGCGGGATCACGCCAGATTGCCGATGCGCGGGCAGCAGGCCGCTTTGTCGGCACGGACCCGGAGCCGCGCGCAGGGCTTCGTTCCGGCCATATGCCGGGTGCGCGCAACGTGCCGTCCTCGACATTGGCAGACAAGGGTTATCTGAAGGATATCGCCGGTCTGCGGCAGGTTCTGGATGATGCGGGCGTCGATCTTTCGCGTCCCGTTGTCACCAGTTGCGGCTCAGGCATCACGGCCGCCGTGATCACGCTGGCGCTTGAATCCCTCGGGCACAAGGACAATATCCTCTACGACGGATCGTGGAGCGAGTGGGGTGCACACAAGGATACGCCGGTTGCAACCGGTGAAGCAGAGCAATGACCGAGGCCGCAAAGCCCAAAATACTCAAGACGCGTGTGACCCTGCTGGAAATGACCAACCGGCCGGTCTATTCCATTCCGACGCCTGCCAGCTTCAAACTGGCGATCATGTCGGCCAAGCGGATATCCCTGCCGTTTTATCGCTTTCTCTACGAGCAGGTCGGCAAACCGCATCACTGGTTTGTGCACCGGAACCTCAGCGATGAAGCATTGGCTGCCGCCATTCACCGGGATTCGGTTGAAATCCATGTGCTTTATGTGGACGGCTCGCCTGCCGGCTTTTTTGAGCTGGTGCTCAATCAGGAGCCGGGTGTGGCGGAAATCCTTTATTTCGGCCTTGTGCCGGAGTTTCAGGGGCGGGGTCTTGCAAAATTCTTCCTGAGCGAAGCCATCGTCACGGCGTGGATGAGCAGCCCGGAAAAGGTCATCATCGAGACCAACACGCTCGACAGTCCGCGGGCCCTGCAAATGTATCAGCGCATGGGGTTCAATCCCGTCGGCTTCGCCGATGCGGAAATCGAGGCCTGGCTGTAACGTTGAACTTCGGCACGACCCGTTCATGTACGCTTCATTTTTACTGCGCTATCTCTCCTTCGATAATTGATGCCGTGCAAACTGCCGGTCTGGAAAGGAGAATACACCCATGATCAATCGCCGTGGCCTGCTGCTTGGTCTTGCCGCCGCAACCGTTGCCGCGCCCGCGTTGGCGCAATCACGCCAGATGCCGAGCGCTGCCGAGATCGAGCGGCGGCTGGAAGCTGCCCCGCGCATGCGTGTGCCGGAAGAGCGCCGTGTGACGGTGCGGGAGTTCAAGCGCCGGCCGGAACTGCGCCGCTATGCGCCGTCCATCGACATCCAGTCGATCAATTTTGCCTTTGGCTCTGCTGTCATTCCCCGTTCGGAGCGTGACAAGGTGGAGCGCATTGCCGATGGCCTGCAACGGGTCCTGCGCCGTCGTCGCGGCGAGATTTTTCTCATCGAGGGCCACACGGATGCCGTGGGCTCGTACGAATCCAATCAGATCCTGTCCGAGCAGCGGGCCGAATCCCTCAAGCGCGATCTGGTGCGTTATTTCGGCATTCCGCCACGCGCGCTTGAAACGGTGGGATATGGCGAGGAATATCTTCTGGTTCAAACGGAATATGAGGACTGGCGCAATCGCCGGGTCACCATCCGCCGCGTTACCGATTTCATTCGTTAATATTGGGAACATGACGATACGTGACAGTGATGCCACGTATCGTCTCAATCATTTCGGAAAAGTTTTACAAGCATATCCGTGATCATTTAAAATTCATTCCGCCAATATTTCTGTGATTTTCCTGTGTAACACGCCGGCACCAGGATTTGTTGGCAGCGATAAGGTGACCATTTCCGCTCAGTTGGCAGGTCAACCGCAGAACTTTGACTTCTTCACTTTCAACATCACTGTCACACAATAGTCCGCAAGGCGGCGATGCTTCTGGGCTCGCCAGCCGATGCCAAGCGTGTGTCTGCCGCAGGCCCGATGGCAGCTGGTGAGTGCTGAGACCGGCAGGAATCGGGTGGTTCGCAGGCAGATTTGGGTGTTTGCTTCGGGTCAACGAAGGAGATTCCCATGAGCACGATCCGCTTTATTGCAATGCCGACGACGCTGGCCCGCCACTATCAGGCGGGCGGTGCGGATGCGAACGGCCAGACGCCGGAGACGCATGTTTCCGATGGCGACGGCACGCCGTGCCGCCACTGCCTGCAGAATGTGAAAGCCGGCGACAAATATCTCATCCTGTCGCACCGGCCGTTCCCCGCACCGCAACCCTATGCGGAAACGGGGCCGATCTTCCTGCATGCGGAAGCATGCGAACGCTATGCGGAGACAGCGGACATGCCCGATATGTTCCGCAAGACGCGCGACTACATCCTGCGCGGTTATTCCCGTCAGGACCGGATTGTCTATGGCACCGGCGGCGTGATCCCCACCGATACTATTCCCGTGCGGGCGGCTGAACTGCTGCAGCGCGATGACGTGGCCTATGTGCACATGCGGTCGGCAAGGAACAATTGCTTCCAGTGCCGCATCGAGATGCACGAAGCCGACTGGGTTGTCTGAACGCTGCTCATGAAAAAGCCCGGGCAAAACCCGGGCTTTTCTTTTTTGCGATGCCAGCTTCAGGCCGCGAGAACGGCCTTGGCTTCCACCATTTCGAGGCCAAGCGCTTCGGCGACGGCCTGATTGGTGATGCGGCCCTTGTGAACGTTCAGACCGTTGCGCAGATGCGGGTTGTCCACCAGTGCCTTGACGCCGCGGTCCGCCAGCTGCAGGCCATATTGCAGCGTGGCGTTGTTCAGCGCATGCGCCGAGGTGACCGGTACTGCGCCCGGCATGTTGGCCACGCAATAGTGGATGATGCCGTCGACTTCGTAGGTCGGCTCGGAATGCGTCGTGGCATGGGATGTTTCGAAGCATCCACCCTGATCGATGGCGACATCGACGATCACGGCGCCCTTTTTCATGCCGGACAGCATTTCGCGGGTCACCAGCTTGGGGGCCGCTGCGCCGGGGATGAGGACCGCGCCCACCACGATATCGGCGGAGAACACTTCTTCGTCGAGCGCTTCGATGGTGGAGTAGCGGGTGTGGATGCGGCCATGGAACAGATCGTCGAGCTGGCGCAGGCGCGGGATCGAGCGATCGAGAATGGTCACGTCGGCGCCGAGACCGGCAGCCATCTGTGCCGCATTGATGCCGACAACACCGCCGCCGATGATGGTGACCTTGCCGGGCAGAACGCCGGGCACGCCGCCAAGCAGCACGCCGCGTCCGCCATTGGCCTTCTGCAGCGCTGTGGCGCCCGCCTGAATGGCAAGACGTCCGGCCACTTCCGACATGGGCGCGAGCAGCGGCAGGCCGCCGCGATCATCCGTGACGGTTTCATAGGCAATGGCCGTGACGCCGGAAGCCAGCAGGCCCTTGGTCTGTTCGGGATCGGGGGCGAGGTGGAGATAGGTGTAGAGGAGCTGGCCTTCGCGCAGCTGCGCCCATTCGGACGGCTGGGGCTCTTTCACTTTCACAATCATGTCCGATTGCTGAAAGACTTCTTCGGCGGTTTTGACGATCTTGGCGCCAGCCGCCTGATAGGCTCCGTCGTCGGCGCCTATTCCTGCTCCAGCTCCGGACTGGATAATGACCGTATGGCCGTGGGCGATGTATTCGCGTACGGCCCCCGGAGTGAGACCGACGCGATATTCATGGTTTTTGATTTCTTTCGGGCAGCCTACACGCATTTGCGCCTCCTCTAGAGTCTACTCAAAGTTCCCGTTTGCGGTGCGTATGACATCATGAATCGCTTCGCATGTCCTTGCTAAGCAATATCGACGGCATGCAATTTTTCGAATATTCTTGCGCCAAATTGGTTCTTTGTCGAAGAAAGATCGAACAATGTCGCTGGACAGGATTGATATCGCTATCCTTGATTGCCTGCAAAAGGATGGCCGCATGTCGAATGCAACGCTGGCGGAAAAGGTCGGGCTGTCACAGTCCGCCTGTTCACGCCGCTTGGATATTCTGGAGAAGACGGGTGTCATCCGCGGCTACCACGCACGTCTCTCCAACAAGATGCTCGGTCACCCGGTTACGGTGATCGTCAATATATCCCTCTCGGGCCAGGCCGACAAACAATTGCGCGAATTCGAGACGGCCGTGCGCCGCTGCCCCAATGTGCTGGTCTGCTACCTCATGTCGGGCGAGTACGATTATCTCCTGCGAATTGCAGCCAAGGACCTCGAGGATTACGAACGGATCCACAAGTTCTGGCTTTCGGCGATGCCGCACGTCACCAAGATCAATTCATCCTTTGCCTTGCGCGAGGTGGCGGACCGCACCGGTCTCGGTGTCGAGACCGCGCTCATTGAAATCGCCGGAAGCTGATTGCTGACCGCGAAAGGCCGTGACAAACTCATCATAATTCGGTGATCCTCGCCGGCTAAAAAGCCGCTCATCATCCCTTGCCCTGGAGCCTCGTCATGCAAGAATCGTCATCCGCTCTCACCCGCCGTTCCTTCCTGGCAAGCACGGCCGCAGCCGGGGCCGTGGCAATCCTCCACCCGTTTTCGGCCATGGCAGCGGCTTCGCAGGCGCATCTGCGCATCGTGGCGACCACCGATCTGCATGTGAACGTCTACCCCTATGATTATTATGCCGACAAGGCGAACGACACGATGGGGCTCGCCCGCACGGCATCGATCATCGCAAAAATCCGCGCCGAATCGACCAATTCGATTGTCGTGGACAATGGCGATTTCCTGCAGGGCAATCCGATGGGGGACTACATCGCCTACGAGAAGGGCATGAAGGCCGGTGACGTCCATCCGATCATCAAGGCGATGAACACCATCGGCTACGAAGTGGGAACGCTGGGCAATCACGAGTTCAATTACGGTCTCGATTATATGGACAAGGTACTGGCGGGGGCCGGATATCCCTATGTCTGCGCCAATCTGGTCAAGGGCGAACTCGCGGCAACGCCAACCGACGATCCGCTCTACATGAAGCCTTACCTGATCAAGCAGTACGAGATTGCCGACGGAGCCGGGCAGAAACTGCCTGTGAAGGTTGGGTTTATCGGCTTTGTCCCGCCGCAGATCACGCTGTGGGATGCGCAGAACCTCAAGGGCAAGGTTGTGACGCGCGATATCGTCGAGGCCGCCAAAGCCTGGGTACCGAAGATGAAAGCCGAAGGCGCCGATATCATTGTTGCGCTGTCGCATTCCGGCATTGCGGCGGGGCAGAGCAGCGGCATGGAAAATGCCTCGCTCTATGTGGCGGGCGTTGACGGCATCGATGCCGTCGTCACCGGGCACCAGCATCTGGTCTTCCCTGATCCGAAGGATTTTGCCGGTATTGAGGGCGTCGACGTCAAGAAGGGGACACTGCAGGGCAAGCCTGCCGTCATGGCCGGGTTCTGGGGCTCGCATATGGGCCTGATCGACCTCCTGCTCGAGCGTAACGGCGACAAGTGGAAAGTTGCCGATTTCACCACCGAGGCACGCCCGATCTACGAGCGTGTTGAAAAGGCGGTGAAGCCGCTGGTCGAAAGCCGTCCCGACGTTCTGGAAGCCGCGAAGGCTGACCATGAGGCAACGCTCGCCTATGTCCGCCGCCCGGTGGGCAAGACGTCCGCACCGCTTTATTCCTATTTCGCGCTGGTCGCCGATGATCCGTCGGTGCAGATCGTCTCCAATGCGCAGACCTGGTACATCAAGGACATGCTGAAGGACACGCAGTGGAAGGATTGGCCGGTGCTGTCCGCAGCCGCACCCTTCAAGGCGGGCGGTCGCGGCGGTGCCGACTATTATACGGATGTGCCGGCCGGCGATATCGCCATCAAGAATGTTTCCGATCTCTACCTCTACCCCAACACGGTGCGTGCGGTTGCCATCACCGGGGCGGATGTGAAGGAATGGCTGGAAATGTCATCGGGCATTTTCAAGACCATCGAGCCGGGCAAGCCGGACCAGCCGCTGATCGACACCAGTTTCCCCTCTTACAATTTCGACGTCATCGACGGCGTGTCCTATCAGATCGACCTGTCGCAGCCGGCGAAATATGGCGCGAAGGGTGAACTCGCACATGCGCAGAGCAACCGCATCGTCAACCTGACCTTCGATGGAAAACCGATTGATCCGGCGCAGAAATTTGTCGTGGTGACAAATAACTACCGGGCAGGTGGTGGCGGCAATTTCCCCGGCATCAACGAGAGCAAGGTCATCTTCGTTGCGCCTGACACCAATCGCGACGTGATCGTGCGCTACATCATCGACCAGAAAACCATCAACCCGTCGGCTGATGACAACTGGAAATTCGCTCCGGTGAAGGGTGCCTCAGTGGTGTTCGAATCCGGTCCGAAGGGCAAGAATTTCCTCGCCGATGTGAAAGCCGTGAAAATCGAAGACGCGGGCGACGGGGAAAACGGTTTCACCCGCTACCGCATCACGCTGTAGATTCAACGAGCCTTTTGAGCTTGGCTGGCGCTTTTGCCAGCCAGGCGAGCCGGATGCGGTGCGCAAGTTCCGCATCGGAAATGGTATCGAGATGGATCAGAATATAGGGCCAGCCCTTGTAGTGATCGGTCTCGAAATAGATGTTCGGCGCGCTTTCCATCAGGAGCGGCTTTTCCTCCAGCGGACAATGGATGGCGAATGTGTCCACATCCCGGAGCCGCCCCAGGAACGCATTCCTGGCTTTCAGCGACGGTGTGCCGTGGTGGGTGCCCTGGGTCAGTTCCGGCAGGTGCAATGCATCCGCCAGCGCCCAGATGCGCTCGAAAATTTCATTGAGCGAGATCTCTGTCATGATCTGTAAAACACCTGTCGTACGTCGATATATTCCGATCTGAAACCCGCTTCGCAATAGAAGAGGTAAAACTCCCATAGCTTTTTGAAGCGGACGTCGAAGCCAAGATGTTTGAGTTTGTCCCATGAGTCCCAGAAACGCGCGCGCCATTCGGCCAGCGTGCGGGCATAATCCTGCGGAAAGATGGTCTCGCGATAGAGGTTGAGGCCGAAATCCTTGCCAAGCGTCTTCAAACGGGCCGGTGTCGGCAGCATGCCGCCCGGAAATACATAGCGCTGGATGAAATCGGGACGCTTGCGATAGCGTTCGAACGAGTTTTCGTTGATCGTGATGATCTGCATGCCGGCACTGCCGCCGGGGGCGAGGCATTCCTTCACCTTGCCGAAAAAGACCGGCCAGTATTTCTCGCCGACGGCCTCGAACATTTCGATCGAGGCGATATGATCGTATTGGCCGGTCTCGTCGCGGTAGTCCTGGAACTTGATTTCAACCCTGTCGGAAAGTCCGGCCTTGCGCATCCGTTCCGTCGCAAAATCGAACTGTTCGCGGCTGATGGTCAGACCAGTGACGCGGGCGCCGATCTCGCGCGCCGCAAACTCGGCAAAACCGCCCCAGCCGCAGCCGATCTCGAGCACCCTGCTGTCCCTGGTAATGCCGATATTGCGGGCAAGCGCGCGATATTTCGCGGTCTGCCCGCTTTCAAGGTCATTGGCGCCTTCGGCAAACAATGCGGAGGAATAGGTCATCGTCGGGTCCAGCCATTCGCGATAGAAGGCGTTGCCGAGATCATAGTGCGCAGAGATATTCTTGCGCGAGCGCGAGCGCGTGTTCTCGTTCAGCCAGTGACGCAATCTCTGCACGGTGTTGGCGAACCAGTTCGCTCCGCCGGCAATGTGTTCGCCGATCTGCTGGTTGATGACAAACAGCTCGAGGAACGTGGTCACATCGGGGCTTTCCCAGTCGCCGTCCATATAGGATTCCGCCACGCCGATCGTCCCGGCCGAAAAGGCCCGGCGCGGCAAATTCCAGTTGTGCAGCACCAATGCCGCATCGGGACCGGAGCCTTTGCCGCCCACCTTGAACACCCGTTGGTCGGGGGTGGTGATGGTCAGCGTGCCGCGGGGGAGGTGCGCTGCGGCTCTCAGAGCGGCCTGAACCTTCAACGGCAGGCCCTTGAGCGCCGCGCCGACATTTTCCGGTGTCAGCCATTTCAGCTGTGCCAGAGAATCGGATGACGTGGGTATTCCTTGCTGTGCCATGTCGCGGTCTTTCATGCTTCCGGCGCAATCTTTGCCGCCAAAAAACAAATGTTCAAGAGCAATTCATCACGATGCAGTATAGCGCTGCAATTGGGCGGCGAAACGGAGTTTTACGCCGACGTCCCGCATTGCCGGCGACGGATCATTTCAGCCGGTGAACTGCGACAACAGCAGAACACTCGTGTTCATCTGGACCACCAAGAGTAAATTTCCGGGTAATTTTGATTCTCTCCATTTCACCGTCAATAGAATCATTTCGCGATGCGCGAGCGCAATGATGACGCGGGAAACGAAAATATCATGATGCTTATGTTGCAGAATATATCCTGTACATTTGTTGCTTGCTGTATTCATAAGAAATTACTTCGATAGTAAAATAAAATGCAATAGACGGAAATATGTAATTTTATCAATGAATAAACCTAGTCTTTTGATGTAACGTAAATTCACAGTTTTTTGGAAGAAATATGTCGTTTTTTCGCGTGATAGTACAAATTGCGACAGATGTCGCGAAAGCTGAGCAATATTGCCGACTGTTCGATAAGTTCTTTTAAAGATGTAATACTTAAGTATTATGGGGTGGAGAGCTACTGAGTCATTTATAGAGAATCGGAGGTGCTTGCCCGCGGCAAGCAAACCTTGAGGAGGATGAATGAGTTTCGGATATTCGGTGCGCAATTTCACGACAGTCGGGCTAGCCGCTTTGCTTGGCCTTTCCAGTCCGGCATGGGCGGTCACGGCAACGGGAAGTTTCACTGTCCAGATCACCATTCAGGCGTCCTGTGTTTTTGTCAGTGCCACCACATTGACCTTCACTGCCGTGGGTGTGATCGCGGCGAATGACGATGCGTCCACCACGCTTTCCGTACAGTGTACCAACACGACGCCCTACAATATCGGGTTGAGTGCCGGGTTGGGCACCGGTGCAACGGTCGCTTCGCGCAAGATGACGGGGACCGGCGGCGCGCTGGTCAATTATACCCTCTATTCCGATACCAACAGAACCACCGTGTGGGGGCAGACCGTCGGTACCGATACGGTCTCAGCCTCGGGTACCGGCGCGGCGCAATCCTATACGGTCTATGGGCGGGTTCCCGTCCAGACAACACCGGCGCCCGGCGCCTACACCGACACGATCACGGTGACGGTCACTTACTGAGAATAACATATGGAGGTGGACAGGATGCGATCCATGCTTAAAGGCATTGGAGCGATGGGGCTCTTTATGCTGCTTTACGGTAACGCCACAGCAACTTCGCTGCGTGTGGCCCCGACTAATCTGGAAATGATAGCGCCGGGAAGCGCAGCCGTGCTGACGCTGACGAACGAGGCAAAGCGGCCGATCAACGTGCAGATCCGGGTCTTTCGCTGGGCGCAGACAAACGGCGTCGAGCAGCTCGAACCCACCAACGATGTGGTGGTCAGTCCGCCATCGACGGCTTTGTCCGCCAACAAGGATTATCTCGTGCGGGTTATCCGGGTGAGTAAAAAGCCGGTCACGCGGGAAGAAAGTTACCGGGTCATCGTGGATGAATTGCCCGATCCTGCCCGCCGCAAGTCCGGCACGGTCACTCTGGTCGTGCGCTATTCCATTCCGGTGTTCTTCAAGGGACCCGATGCTTCCGCGCCAAAAGTGGCCTGGACAATCAAGCGCTCCGGCAACGGGCTTGTCCTTGCCGCCCGCAACAATGGCGATACGCGACTACGCCTCTCCGAGCTGCAATTGATCCAAAACGGCCGCGAAATCGCGACGAGGAAGGGGTTGGTTGGTTATGTCCTGGGCGGCGCTTCCATGGAATGGCCGGTTGGCGGTGGCAAGTCCGTGTCATCCGGTGCTGTTTCCATGAAGGCGCAAAGCGATTCTGGACCGCTTGATGTCAACGTTGCGGTCAGCGGCCGCTAGTCTTGTTGTGGCACTCTGCATAGGCCCGTGTATTCTTACCTCTGGACGGGCACAGGAAACCAATGCTCAAGACGTGGAGCAGACCGCGCCACAGCCCGGTATCTCCCAGGATCTCTATCTCGAGGTCTTCATCAATGATGAGCCGACCGGTTTGGTCGGCGCCTTCCACCAGCTGGAGGATGGAGGCCTCGCGGTAAGCCCGCAGGAACTGACGGATGTGGGGCTGAAGCCGGTGGCCAAAGCGAAGGCCGCGGATGGCTCGATCCGGGTTGATCGCCTGCCGAATGTCCAGTATCGCGTCGATGCGGAAAATCAGCGGCTTTACATCACCACCGACGACAATGCGCGCGCGGCCAAAGTGGTTGATCTCAATCCAAAATCCGACGAGGACCGTCCCAAGCCGCAATCCAGTTACGGTGCAGTCCTGAATTACTCGCTCTTTGCCAGCAGCGACAATCTGTTCAAGGGCAATGCAAAGCCGTTTCAGGGCATTTCCGGCGGTTTCGATGCCCGCTTTTTCAGCCCGTTCGGCACGCTGACGCAATCCTTCACATCAAGTGCGAGCGACACGGATTTTCAGGGGTTCAAGCGCCTCAACACGACCTACACCTACTCCGATGCGGAGCGGCTGATCACCTACCGGGCGGGTGATTTCATTTCCGGCGGTCTGCAGTGGACGCGGCCGGTCTATCTGGGCGGCCTGCAGGTGCAGCGCAATTTCCATCTGCGTTCGGATCTGGTCACCATCCCGATACCGGTCATATCCGGGTCTGCCGCGGTTCCCTCGACGCTCGAGGTCTACACCCAGAACGTCAAGACCTATAGCGGTACGGTACCGTCGGGTCCGTTTCAGGTGACGAATTTTCCGGTGTTTACCGGCGCGGGACAGGCACAGGTGGTGGTACGCGATACACTAGGCCGCGAGACAAAGACCACCTTGCCGTTCTATTCATCCAATTTGCTGCTGCAGAGGGGACTCCTGGATTTTTCTGCCGAAGCGGGCTTTCCGCGGCGGAATTTCGGTACGGAATCCGATGATTATGTCGGCGACGCGATGGGGTTTGCCACGGCCCGCTACGGTGTTACCGACTGGCTGACGCTGGAAGGGCATTTTGAAGGCGGTGTCGATCTGCTGAATGGCGGCATCGGCATGGCGTTTCCCATCGGCGGCTATGGTGTCAGTTCGCTGGCTGTTGCCGGCAGCAGTCATGCCGGTGACACGGGCTTTCTTGTCAACGGCTCGGTGGAACTCAGCTATCACAGCTATACGGTTTTCGCCCGGATGCAGCAGGCTTTCGGCAATTATGACGATGTCGCCTCGGTTTCTGCCGATACGCGGCAACTGGCGGTTTTCGATCCGGCGGGCGTTGCGATTTTCAGCCCGCGTGTACCGCGCTCGCTGGCCCAGGTGACCGTGTCGGGGCCGGGTCCGTTCGACCGTTCCAATCTCAATCTGTCCTTCACGCAGATTGAATCGGCCAATGGCGATCGGAACCGCATCGTCGGAGCCTCCTATACCCAGTCGATTTTCAAGAACAGTTCATTCTATGCGACGGCCTTTACCGATCTGGAAAACAGCGACAGTTTTGGCGTCTTTGCCGGACTGACGATCCCCTTCGACAACAACATCACGGTTTCAACCGGCGTCGAGCAGACTGCGGATGGTGTCTCCGGCGTTGTCGATGTCGCCAAATCGGAGCAGCTTGAAGAGGGCAGCTACGGCTGGCGGCTGAGGACCCGGGAAGGCAACAATCCTGACCGGTTGGCCTCCGCGAGCTATCGCGGACGCTATGCACGGGTACAGGGGGATGTCGAACAATTCGATGGCAATACCCGCGCGAGCGTCCAGATTGACGGTGCACTTGCCGCGGCAGCCGGCGGCATATTCGCCACCAACCGCATCAACGATGCCTTTGCCGTGGTCGATGTCGGCGCACCGGATGTCGAGGTTCTGTCGGAAAACCGGCCGGTGGGCAAGACCAATCGCAGCGGCAAAATCCTGGTGCCGGACCTGAATTCCTACGAGCCCAACACGGTTGCCATCGACCCCAAAAATCTGCCGGTCGATGCCAGCATCGGATCGACACGCAACATCATTGTGCCCGCCGACCGCAGCGGCGTTGTGGTGGATTTCCATGTCAGCAAGACATCGGCTTCGGCCGTCGTTGATCTGGTCGATAGCGGCGGCAAGCCGCTGGAGGCGGGGCTGCGCGGGCATCTGGACGGTTCACCGGATGAATTTGTCATCGGTTATGACGGTGAAGCCTTCATCGACAAGCTGCGGGCCCGGAACAGCATCAGCATCGATCTTCTGGACGGACGCAGTTGCAAGGCGCAGTTCTCCTACCGGCCGCAGCCGGGAACGCAGGTGAAGCTAGGCAAGGTGGTGTGCTCATGAGAAACTGGCTGGTCTGCTTCATCTGGCTTGTCGGATCTGCGCTGTTGCCAGGCACCGCTTGGGGGCAAACCTGCTCCTTCTCTGTTCCCAGCATGGTTTTTGCCGGAAGCACCATTCCGGGAAGTGCAATCAACAGCATGACATCCGTGACGGCGAATTGCTCTGGCCTGCTTGCGCTTGGCCAGAAAGTGCTGATTTGCCCGAACCTCAATGAAGGCAGCGGCGGTGCAACAGCCAGCGCACGCATCATGGTGAATGGCGCGAATTCGCTCAATTACCAGCTGTATCAGGATGCCGCCCGCTCCATCGTCTGGGGCTCGGCAACCTGGCCCTATGCGGCGCGGCCGCCCGGATTTCTTGTCGCCTTCACGACGATTCTCGGCCCCATACTTGGCAGCGGCTCGACAACGATCACGCTGTACGGGCAGGTGCTGGCCAATCAGGCAACGGCGCCGGCCGGACCCTACACCTCAACCTTCACCGGAGCGAACGCGACGTTCAATTACCGTTATGATGATGGCAACGGCTGCACCACGGCTGCGGGCGCAACAGCGTCTCCTCCAGCCTTCACGGTGCAGATTACGCTTGCCAATGACTGCGCAGTGACGGCGCAGAATATCGACTTTGGTCCCAATGGATTGTTGAATGCGAATATCGATCAGACTGGCCAGGTGCGCGTAACCTGTACGCCAACAGTGCCGTACTCGGTTTCGCTCAGCCTCGGCAACACGGGAACAAGCCCAACGGCCCGCAAGATGGTCAATGGCGCGCAATCGATCACCTATGGTCTCTACCAGGATTCAAATCGAACTGTGCCATGGGGAAATACAATACCGACCAATACAGTTGCGCGCACCGGCGATGGAACAGCGCAGGGTATCACTGTCTATGGCCGGGTCCCGCCACAAGCCACGCCGTCGCCGGGTGTTTACAGCGACACGATCATTGTGACGGTCACGTATTAGATCGCAGCCATAGCAGTATTTGATGGGATCGCGGAAAAGAAAAAGAGTTCTGAAAAGCAAAAGGCCGGGAGCTACCCGACCTTCCTAAACTTGCCTCAACACCAGTGCCAGTACATCCGTGGTCAAAAATGGAAACAAGCTATTCGCTACACGAGAAGCAATACCCTGACATTGCGACAGAATAATGACGCCCGTAAATTAAGGAAGCGCGTACGCAGTACAAAATCGCGCTTGAACTCAAGGTGCCCCATCAAGGTAAAGACAGGGTTAATTCAAATCGGAAATTTAAAAAACCTGGCGAGCGGTCCGCGTGCCGTTAACGCAAGCGCTCAATAGTGTCTCATGCGCAGGCGGCTTGCCATCAGATGCGATGCAATCTTTCGATCACTTTTGCGGCAGCTGCGGGAAGATCCTCGGCGATCAGGCCGAAACCAAGGTCGTTGGCTGCCGCCGCGTGGACATGGACCGCCGCGCAAGCTGCCTCGAAAGGCGGCATGCCTTGTGCCATCAGGCCCGCCGTTATGCCGGAAAGAACGTCACCCGATCCGGCGGTTGCCAAAAGAGGGGTGCCATTGCTGTTGATCACGGCCCGGCCGTCCGGCGCAGCAATCACCGTATCGGCACCCTTGTAGATGATGACCGCATGGGCCTGCCTGGCGGCGGCGCGGGCGCGTTCGAGCTTTGATGGTGTATTCCCGTCGCCGATCCCGGGGAACAGCCTCCTGAACTCTCCTTCATGCGGCGTCAGCACAAGCCGGGTGTCCGGGGTGCCACGCGCCGAGGCGAAAAGCGCAGCGCTGTTGTCTTCGAATGAGGTGATCGCGTCGGCATCCAATACCAGATGGAGCTCCTCCTTGAGCAGCAGGAGCGCAATGTCCCGTGCGCGGGCGCCTATGCCAAAGCCGGGGCCGAGCACCACGGCCGAAGGTTTGCGTTTGCTCAGGAATGCCCGCAGCTCGCGGTCGGTTTCGCAGCGGCTCAGCATGATCGACGTCAGATGTGCCGCATTGACGGCAAGGGATTCCGCCGGAGAGAGCAGGGTAACGGCACCCGCGCCACTGCGCGCGGCTGCCAGCGCGGAAAGCCGGGACGCGCCTGTCGCCGTCGCCCCCCCGGAAAACACGGCGACGTGGCCGCGCGTGTATTTGTGCGTTTCCACGCCGGGCGAGGGCAGCAGCGCGCGCCAATAGCCCGGTGTATTCTCGAAACAGGCGGGTTTGATCATCGACAAAACGTCGTCACGGATCCCGATATCGGCGACGACAATCCGGCCGCACAGGCCGCGTCCCGGATAAAGCAGATGGGCCGGTTTCTTGCGAAAGAATGTGATGGTGCAATCGGCCTCGAATACCGCGCCAAGTGCCACGCCCGTCGCCCCGTCAAGGCCGGAAGGCACATCGATGGCGATGCGCGTGACCGCAGCCGCATTGCTCCGCTCAACGGCGGCGGCGGCCTTGCCGGCCAAGGGCTTGTTCAATCCTGCCCCGAACAGTGCGTCGATGACGACGCTGCCGGCCCCGGGTTTGAAGCCCGAAAGTGCGGCCGGTTCGATGCTGCAATCGCGCCGGGCGATTGCAGCGTCGGAATGGGCGCGCGGCTTGTCGTCACTCCACACGTGAACATTGCCGCCGCTTTCAGCCAGAAGGCTGGCAACGACATAGCCGTCGCCGCCATTGTTGCCCGGACCGCACAGAACGTGAAAGGCCGGTGCATCGCCGTGGTGGTCCAGTACGTGGCGCGCGACGGCATAACCCGCCCGCAGCATCAGCCCGTATCCGGCGATCGATCCCCCGGCGATGGTCAACCGGTCGGCCTCGCCCATTTCCGCCGGGGTGAGAATTTCATCAGTCATGTCGAACAATGCTTTCCCGATATGCGCTTTTCCGCGAAATGGTAGGGGCCCGCCGGGCGGGACACAAGCGGCAATTCCCGTGCTTGCCGGGATACGGTGACAGGCGGGGCGCCGATCGACAATTCTTGTCCACCGATGCATCCAAAGCCTGTTTCATGCGTTTCTGCTTGGCAAACATTGGAGAAGATCATGCCTGCAACACGCATCAAGGAACATATGGAAGTCATCGGCGCCGATGGTGTTCATGTCGGAACAGTCGATCACGTGGACGGTGCCCGTATCAAGCTGACGAAAAGGGACAGCGGTGAGGGCTCTCATAGGGGCCATCATCATTATATCTCGACAGCGCTCGTTGCCGAGGTCGAGGGCAACAAGGTGCGGCTGTCGGCAAATGCCGATGTGGCCGTCATGTTTGAGGAAGAATCCTCAGGCAAGTAGGAAACAGGCCGTTTCCGGCGATGTTTTCAGGGATCAGCTCGCGCCGAGCCGTATCAGCACGGCGCGCGGAATATTGTAATCCACGATAGCCGCATCGTGATTCCTCAAGCCGCACAGTTCGCGCTGGATAAAGTAGGCGTGAACGGCCCGTGCCGCTGCCCTTAACCGCATATCCCGTTCCGGCATGGCGGCAGCGGCCAGTTGTGCCAATGTCTGTTCGACTTTCTCACCGGCCCGACCCAGCGATGCCGCCATTTCACCCATGATTTCATAATCAAGGGCGCTGGGCGCACTGCCCCCAAAATGGGATGTCAGGTTTTGCGGCGGGCGAAGCGACATGGCAGAACATCAGGTTTGTTTGCATATCCCGGAATTTCAGCACAGGAAGCCGGTGCAAACAAGTCATTCGACGGTCTTTGCTGACCGCAGCAGATACTTGCCTTGGCTATAGGCGGCGATCCCGGCGGAAGCAGTCACGCCGACAAGGATGTCATAAAAGGTCTGGGGTATGCTTGCTGGCTGCAACCACGTGAAAATGAGCCAGCTGATCCAGAACGGATCGATGCGCAGATAATCATGGCCCACCCATATCCACATGGCCGCCGCGACAAGACAGGCACCCAACGCCACCAGACCATATCCCAACACTGCCCGCATGCTGTTCCCCGACGCCGCCGCTGTTGATGTTAAGCGCGCCACTGCTGGTCGTGCAAGGATGATCCTTGTCTTATCGGTAAGGTGGCAGCAACGCTGGTGTAATCTTCATTCGGTATGGAGGAAGCATGCATGGCCTTTCCAAAGGAGCGTTTTGGGCACTATCCTTTTGTGAAGAGCGCCCAACAGGGATATCTGATTATGAAATCAGTTGGTTTTCTCGTCGCCGTTGTCGGTCTATTCGGTATCGCGGCCGTTTCGCATGCGGGTGCGATTGCCGATCCGGTGGCACTCAAGCAACGCCTGGAAGCGCTGGTCAAGGGCAAGGATGGGCGTGTCGGCATTTGCGCGCAGGACCAGAGCGGCACGATGGTCTGTATCCGGGGCGAGGAGCGATTCTCATTGCAAAGCGTCGTCAAGCTGATCGTGGGAGCTGCAGTTCTCGACGCTGCGGATCGGGGGCTTGCAGACCTCAAGGCACCGATTGTTGTCAAACCGGAAAACCTGAGCTTATCCGTACAGCCCCTCGCCAAGATCGTGGAAAGGGAGGGCGTCTTTCAAACCAATGCCGACGACCTTGTCCGCCGCGCCATTGTCGACAGCGACAGTGCGGCGGTGGATATCCTGATCGAACGGCTTGGCGGTCCGGCCAAGGTCGATCAGTTTGCCGAGGGAAAGGGCATATTGGGCATCCGGATTGACCGCGACGAACGGCATCTGCAGACCGAAACCGTCGGCCTGCGCTGGAAGCCGGATTATGTGGATGCGAAAGTGCTGCAAAAGGCCATGAAGGCTGTTCCCGAGGCCGAGCGGGATGCGGCATTCGAGGCTTATCAGAAAGATCCGCGCGACACGGCAACGCCGCGGGCGATGACCGCGTTTCTTGCCGCTCTGATGAATGGCAAACTCCTCGCCGCGGGATCGACACAGCGGCTTCTGGCCATCATGGGCGAAACGGTGACATTTCCAGACCGGTTGCGCGCCGGCACGGGCGCGGGATGGTCCGTTGCCCACAAGACCGGTACGAGCCGGACATGGAAAGGCGTCAATGCCGCAACGAACGATGTGGGGATTTTGACCGCGCCCGATGGCGGAAAAATCGCAGTCGCCGTGTTTGTCGCCGATTCCCGCGAAACGCCGACGCAGCGCTCCGCCATCATCGCCGGTGCGGCACAGGCCGTGACGGAAGCCTACCACTGACGCATGGTAGAAACCGAGATCAGGCGCCCGCCTGTTCCAGTATCCAGTCGCGGAACAGGCGCAGTTTCGGCGAAAGCTGCCGGCCTTCGGGATAAACGAGATGATAGTCCCATCCGGTCGAGGCGCAGGTGTCGAACAGTTGAACAAGCCTGCCTGAATCGATTTCCGTCTGGAATATCCCCACTGAAACCAGCGCAACGCCGCCACCCGAAAGCGCGAGATTGGCGATGATCTGCTGCGTATCGATCCCGAAGCCGGGTTTGGTCATGACCAACGGCCCTTCCACGCCCGCCTGGCGGAACCAGACCTGCCACCAGTCGTCGTCCGGCGTGATCAGGTGGTAGTTGAGCAGATCGGCAGGCTTTTGCGGACGGCCGTATTTTTCAAGGTATGCGGGGCTGGCAAGCGGCGTGAAGCCGCCGGGAAGCAGCAGATGCGACTTCAGGCCGGGCCAATGCCCGATACCCATCCGCACCCCGCAGTCGATCCCTTCGGCGGCAAAATCCACCAGACGCGACGTGATGTCGAACCGCACGGAAATATCGGGAAACCGGGTCTGGAAGTCGACAATGCGCGGGGTCAGCCAGTTGCTGGCAAAGGTGTGTATGACAGAGACGACCAGGACGGAGTTTTGTTCTTCGCGGATCGCGCGGAACGTTTCGCCGAGTTCAGCCAGAGACCGGCGGATGACCGGTGCGACCAGTTCGCCCTTGCCGGTCAATGAGACCCCGCGGGCATGCCGGTGAAACAACGGCGCGCCGGCAAATTCCTCCAGCAGTTTGATCTGATAGCTCACCGCCGACTGGGTCATGTTCAGTTCCTCCGCGGCCTTGGTGAAGTTTTGCAAACGGGCAACGGAGTCGAAAACGCGGATGGCTGGCAGCGGCAGGGAGGACATGATTTATCCATTAAATGGTTTGATGGCTCACACCGTATTTTACGTTTGTTCTCCTATAAATAAACAATTATTTATCCAGACATAGAAATGAGATTGATGACTTTAGGAGTCTGAAATGACCGAAGTGCGATATCTGGGCCTGAACCTGTCACGCGTGCCGCCCGAACGGAAGAAGCAGGAAGCCGGACCCGTCGGCCGGCTGGCCGACCTTAACGAACATCTGCTTTGCGATGTCGATCTGAGCCCCGCCATGCGCGCACGGCTGAAGCAGCCGGACAGGGACCACCGCTGGCTGGATTTCCGCCAGCCCGTCTAGCCCGCCGGGATTGCCCGCACATGGTCGTTATCGGGCCCCGCGAATGCTGCTCCATCGCAATTTTGCCACAGGCGCTTTTCAGATTGGAACCAGTCTGAATGATCGGCGTTTCTAGGCCATGAAAGATGCTCAGTTCAAACCGGTGACTGTCGAGTCACTTCATTCCTTCAAGCTGCGGAACATCGGTTCGGTCGCGGAAGCGGCTGAGTTTTTGTCCCGCGACTGGCCGGGAGAGCGGGGAAGAATTTACCTGCTCGCCCGGATGGCCTGCAATGAGGCGATGGAAGGCCATGCTTCGCCTGCCATGGCCCGTTCGGTTTTCGTCCAGGCAACCATGGACGCCGATATCTATGTGGAGAACACCACCTGGGTGCGCTAGCCCGGGGGTTTTCCGGATTGCCGCCGTCAGCGCACGGAGCAGAATGCATGCAGTATTGTTTCAGTCAAATCGCGGAAACAGGAAGCAGGCCAGCCACGTGGCAATGACGCATAAAGTGGTGATTGCAAAAACAGACATGATGTCATCTCCAAGCCGTGTGACTAACATGGAGATTTCGAACTTTCAATTCAACTAAAGTACAGAAGTTCAGCTCAATGTCTTTGCTTCACCGCCGGCCGTGCTCCGCTCAGCGGTCGGACAGGGCCAGCTTCAGGCCGAAGCCAATGAAGATTGCCCCGGCAAAGGCATCGATCGCGCGCCGTGCCCGTTGATAAGCACCCGCGACCGTGCGGTGGCTGAGCGCTGCAACCAGGCCCGCATACCAGATGGCCGATATGGTCACCATCACCACGACGGCCGCTGCACCGTGGGTCCATGGCGTGTCCGGCGCCATGGTGGCGGCAAACAGGCTGGCGACAAACAACGCTGATTTCGGATTGGCAAGGTTCGTGGCAAGCCCGAGGCGCCACGCACCCAGCGGTGTCAGCCTGACCTTGCTCGCGGGGATGGTCATGTCGCCCGCCGGCTGGCGCAACTGCCACAGCAGCCGCAGGCCCAGCCAGAGGAGATAGATGCCGCCCGCGATCTTCAGGCCCATATAGGCAATCGGGGCGGCCATGAACAATGACCCGACGCCAAGCCAGCCGGCAAGGCCCCAGCACAGGGTTCCCGTGAGGGTGCCTGCCGCCGCCGAGATGGCGATCTTGCGCGAACCGGTGAGGGTGCAACGCACGATCAGGAAGAAATTCGGCCCCGGAGTCAGCGCAGCAATGGTCCAGATGGCGGCAACGGTGAGCAGGAACATGATGTCTCCACGGGGATGTTTGGCTTGGCTATTCATAGCACCGATTGGCTTCCGGCCGTAAGAGCATTGGCAGTGCTGGCGCACGATGACCACAGGCGGGAAGGCAGAAAAGCAAAAGGCTCAGCAGCGTCAGCTGCTAAGCCTTTGAGGTGACTGGCTCCCCGGGCCGGATTCGAACCAGCGACCAACCGGTTAACAGCCGGTTGCTCTACCACTGAGCTACCGGGGAAGAGCTACTCAGTCATCAGCGAAGTGGCCTATAGCAAAAGGGTTTCGCTTTTGCAAAGGACCATTTCGTTTTTTTTCATCTAATGTGCACAACAAATGATGACATGCCGCTTTTGCGTTCCTACATCCGGGGTCTGTTGAACACGGAAAGGACGAGCAACCGCGTGACCGAACGCCCCGAAAACGCCAGTAATCATGGGGCTAATGCTGCCCACGAGCATTCCGCCATGCCAAAGCGCCGGCATATGCGCATCTTTGGCCGCCATGTGCCCATTCCACAATCGGTGGCAATGCGTCGCACGCTCGGCGGCGCGCTCATTGCCGGGGGAACACTCGGTTTTCTGCCGATTCTGGGTTTTTGGATGATTCCGCTGGGACTTGTGGTGCTGTCGCATGATTCTGCGCTGGTCCGGCGCAAACGCCGGCAGCTGGAAGTGAAGTTCGGCCGCCGCTGGAAAGGCAGCCGGGCCGCGGCGAACGGTAAGGCCTGATTCGCACGGAACCGGCATGCCCTTGCAATGCTGTCCCTTAGAGGCGCCGGCGCGTCCCGGCTTCGGTGATGGCGGCGATCAATGCGCGCAGGCCGCGTGTGACCGTCTTGTCCTGGCGAATGATCAGCGCGAGTTCCCGGTGCAGGTGCGGCATCAGCGGGCGCACGGTAAAAGGCCGCCGCTGTTCCGGGTCACGCACCGACATGGCGGGCAAGATGGCCCATCCCAGCCCCGCGCGCACCAGTTCCTTGATGGCCTCGACGCTGCCCAGCGACATGACCGGCTGCAGGCTTACACCACTTTGTTCGAACCAGCGGTCGATGATCCGCCGGGTATTGCCTGACGGTTCAAACAGAATCAGCGGATTCTTCGACAGTTCCGCCGCCGTCACCTCCGGCGGCATGACCGCGCCGGCGGGGGCGACGGCAACGAATTCGTCGCGCAGGATCGATTTTATTTCCAGCATCCGGCCGGAAGCGGGCATCGTCACCAGCGCAATGTCGAGCACATTGTCTTCCACTGCCTTGACCATGTCCGGCGTGTTGCCGGTGCTGACGGTGATATCCAGCGACGGAAACCCTTGCCGCAGGCTGCGCAGGAGCGGCGGGAGCAGATAGATGCAGGCCGTGGCGCCGGTTCCCAGCCGCACCCGCCCGATGGTCTCGGTCGTGTATCTGGCCATGGCATCCAGGGCGCCCGAAACCTCCCTGTTGATTCGCCCCGCATGGGCAAGAAGTTCGGTACCGGCGGCGGTGGGGGTGGCTTTGCGGCCGATTCGTTCGATCAGGCGGACGCCAAGCCGCTTTTCCAGCTGGCGCACCTGCAGGCTCACGGCCGGCTGGCTGATGTTCAGCCGGTCGGCGGCGGCGGAAAAACTGCCGAGCTCGATGACTTCGACGAAGGTGGCCAGTTGATCGAGGCTGAGGGAAGACACAAAGCTTTCCTTATAGTTCGTATAGGCGTTCAAAGCTTCTTTTATATCTCCTGTGATGCAGAATGCCACCGGGTTCCTTGGCAAACACGGGCAAAAACCAGGCGCGGGAGACAGCGTGTGAGCATTCGAGCAGGCAGAATCCGCACATTGTTGCATCAGGTGGACTGCTATCTCACCGCCGCGCCGCAATCGCGCCACCATCAGCTTGAGGCGCTGCGGGAGCTCGAACCCCACTTATTGCGGGATATCGGCCTGACGCCGACCGATGTCCGGCGCGAAAAACCGGAGAAACATTCATTGGATAATCAATTGCTTGCAGAAAATACCTCGCCTCTTGATTCCGCCTCCGTGCAGGTGCGCACTGCGGAAGACCGCGATATGAACCCGATACAGGCGATCTATGCCTATCACGTGCTCAATGGCATCGCTTCCTTTGAACTGGAGGTGCCTGCGGTGGACGAGATGGCGACGCGCAGGGCGGGCGTGCTCGCTGCGGGGCTGCCGTATCTGGTGGCCGTGGCGAACGGACGCGTCGTGGGGTACTGCTATGCAACGCTCTACCGGCCACGCCCTGCCTACCGATTCACGGTGGAGGATTCGGTTTATATCGCCAACGGCATGGCCGGCCGCGGGATAGGGTCGCTGCTGCTCGGCGAGCTGATCCGGCGGTGCGAGGCGGGCGATTGGCGGCAGATGGTGGCCGTCATCGGCAACAGCGGCAATACGGGGTCGCTGAAGCTGCACCAGCGGCTTGGTTTCGAGCCGGTCGGCACGCTGCGCTCCGCCGGCTTCAAGTTCGGCCAGTGGGTCGATACGGTGCTGATACAAAGGCCGCTGGGGCAGGGCGACGCGACTTTCCCGGCTTAGAAGGGGCGTTGTCGATGCGGGTGCCGATGAACCGTATTGGGGCTTGATCGAACTTGCTTATGCCCGATACGCCTGTCCCACCAGCGCACCGCCGCACCTGTGCACGGCAAATTTCCAGTCGGATCACGCAACCGGCCGTGCGCCATCCGCTGACGCATTGACGTCGGGATATGCAGTTTGAAGGATAATTTGGAGGCCTCGCCCGGAATCGAACCGGGGTGCAAGGATTTGCAGTCCTCTGCGTAACCACTCCGCCACGAGGCCTCGTCACTGGAGACAATACACAAGACACAAGACACAAGCCTGTGAATCTCCGGTGCCGTTGTCTATGAGACGAAGTCAGCGGCGTCAAGTCATTCCAGACAAAATCCTTCCGCTACCGCCATATGGCCGCGATCAGCCAAAACGGCAATGCTGTCGCCGCATGCCCGGCCACGCCAGATCAATCGCTATTGGTATGGGGGCGGTTCAGCCTTTCGAGAGTGGTCTTGAATGGTACGGAAAAGGATAAGTGTTCTATAGTGGTGTCTGGCCGATAGAACGCACCGACCTGTACGCCACCCTTGAACCAGTAATCCCAATCGATTTCGTCGTCGTCCTGTTCCGTGTGATACGGAACTCCGAATTCGCGCAGTGCATCGGAACGGTTGCGAAGGGGACCGCGGGTGAAGGGAACAGGGCCATTATAGGCCTTTCGATCCTTCTTGGCTTTGTCATAGGCAAAGACACCCGACAGAACCGCCTTTCCTTCATCCTCTGGTGTTCCATAGGTCTCTTTGTAATCGGTGTGAAATTGGAAGGCGAGTTCGATGCCGAGGGGCTTGAGTTCAAGATGCCCGACACCATGCCCACGCTGCACGCGGCCCTGCATCTGGGCAACATCAAACCCGGCAGATAAGAGAAGACTGGAGAGCCCAGCGCTTTGCTCGGTATGTCCAAGAAACGGCAAAATTTCACTCACGTTCATCGCGTCAAGGGTTCCTGCCATCTGTTCCCCCGACTGGATCACAGATTATGGTCAAGTTCAATTATACATGCGCTCAGAACACAGCGCTTTGACTGCTTTACAGGTAAGGGTTCACACAGTACCAATCGGTCATAATCCCGCCTCGTCTAATGGCAGGACACCGCCCTTTGAAGGCGGGAATCGTGGCTCGAGCCCATGAGCGCGAACCATCATATGGGTGGATTTCAAGCCGGTAATTCGAATCCAGCGGAGAGGAAGCCAATTGGAAATAACGATTGACGATGCGAAAGCGCTTGCCCGGCGGGCCTGTATTTCCGTAGGGGCAAGCAGTGCAAACGCAAATGCACTTGCAGATGCAACCGTTGCCGCTGAATGCAACGGACGCAGCGCCGTGGGGTTTCGGCATCTTCTGGATTATCTGGCCGCATATTCGGAGGGGCGCATCAACGGCAATGCCGAACCAGAGGTTGCATTTCCAGCACCTGCACTTATTCGCGTTGATGCCGCGGGGGGAATAGCGCATCTTGGATTTGATCTTGTGATCGATGAATTGGTCACGCGGTCGCGTACATTTGGGCTCGCGGCGCTCGCCCTGCACAACAGCTATACAACAGGTGAGCTGGGATATTATGTCAGGCGTCTTGCGGATGCCGGATTGGTCGCATTCGCGGCAGCGAACAGTCCTGCCCTGATGGCATCGGGAAAGAGCCGTGAGGCCGTGTTTGGCACCAATCCCCTTGCTTTTGCCGCGCCAAGCGAGGATTCGCGTCCGCTGGTGATTGATCAAGCTTCCAGCGCCACAGCTTTCGTCACCATAAGGCAACTTGCCGAACAGGGAGAACAGATACCTGAGGGATGGGCTATAGACGCCGAAGGCAGTTCCACGACAGATGCCGGTGAAGCGATGCGGGGCGCACTCCTTGCCTTTGGCGGCACGCGAGGTGCGAATATTGCACTGATGGTTGAAACGCTTGCCGCAGGATTGACTGGTTCCAATTGGTCTCTTGATGCACCATCCTTTTCGCAAGGCGCTCTTTCGCCAGGGGTAGGGTTGTTTGTTTTTGCCATACAACCCAATTTGCTTGCTCCAGATTTCCCGGCACGTCTTGCCGCCCAGCTGGACCGGCTGCACAGCAAAGGCATTCATATTCCGGGTCGCGCGCCTGTCCTGCCATCGATTGATCTGCCGGTTGATCTGCTCAACGCTTTGGAGGCCTTTAGCCTTCGTTCGCTCGCCCGGGATTGAATGCCTGCGGAAACGGTCCGCTGTCGTCGGGCAATACTAAGGGATTGACCTAAGTTTTGATCCGACCTATAACCCGTTTCCATTCAGATGGACACGGGTGCTTTCAAAGGAGGGGGCCATGATACCACAGACCAGCGGCGGCATGCCGCCACGCCAGCCCATGCCCGATCCGACTGTCGTGGATCATATTTTCCGCGCGCTGTCCGACGCGACGCGGCGCGATGTACTCGAACGGCTCACCGTCCGCCCCGCTTCGGTATCCGAGCTCGCAGCGCCGTACGGCATGGCGCTGCCGTCCTTCGTCGAGCACCTGAAAGTGCTGGAGGGAAGTGGCCTGGTACGGTCACACAAGACCGGACGCGTCCGGACCTACGAACTCGAGGCGGAACGGCTCAAGCTTGCGGAAGACTGGCTTGGGCGCCAGCGCGTGCTGTGGAAACGCCGCCTCGATCAACTGGACAGTTATCTCATGAAACTCAAGGAGGAAGAATCCAAATGAAGCTACCCGACATCACGATCAATCCCAAACTCGATCTCGTGCTTGAACGTGATCTCGACGTTCCCGTGGAGCTTGTATGGCGCGCCTGGACAACACCGGAGCACCTGCGCCAGTGGTTCGCGCCAAAACCATGGTCAATCACCGCTTGCGACATCGACCTGCGGCCTGGCGGGACGGTCAATTTCACCATGCGTTCGCCCGATGGCCAGGAGTATCCGAACACCCATTGCTATCTCGAAGTGAAGCCGCACGAGCGCCTGGTCATCACCGACGCGCTGATCGGCGGTTACCGGCCGTCAGCCAATCCGTTTTTCACAGCCACACTCGACCTTGCGCGCAACGGAAACGGCACGCTCTATCGTGCGATCGCCCTTCATGGCGACGAATCCAACCGCAAGAAGCATGAAGAGATGGGTTTTCACGAGGGCTGGGGCACCGTGGTCAGCCAGATGGTCGATTACATCAAGACCGGACGCATGCATTCCTGAGGAACGCTTGACCCTATCGGCGTTCAATGTGTCCGGCACGCTGCCGGTTGCATTGAACGCCGGAAGTGGGCCAGACACAGGACACGGCTAGTCCGGTATGTCGGTTGGACTAGAAATCCCGTGCTTCATCGAACCAGGCCAGGGCTTCCTCGGAGGTCGTCAACGCGGGACTGATCTGTGCCAGCATCGCGACAGCATCACCGGCGTCGTCGCGTTCGCTGGTCTCAATTCCGGCAAGGCCGTTGATCACGTCAACGAAACCGACAATCACGGTCCTTGCCTCGGCCTTCGTCGCTGCGGTCTTCAAGGCCTTGCTGGCTGCCTTGTAGGCTTTGCTGGCGGCCTTTTCATTCTTGCTGCTCCAGGCGCCGAACGGCAGTCCATGCTCTTCGATGAACCACTGCTTGCTGCGCAGCTGGCTGACGCTGAAAAAGTTGTCTTCGCTGTCCGGCAGCTGTTTGACCGCCTTGCGCAAAGTCTTGCCAACGCTCTCCTCGACATTCCAGGCGATAAAGTAGCTCAATTCAGGCCAAACACTGAGATCAGGCAGGCCATCAAGATCAGAGATGAAGCGCAGCTCCAGCCCGTTCAACTGCAGTTCTGCCAGAGCGTGGAGATGCGCCATGGCCCCATAGAGGCGTATATGGGTGAGATGGTGCAGTGCCTGGAGGCTGCGGCAATCAAAAGGGGCGCCGAGAACAGTGTTGCGGATGCCAAGGGAGCGGACCGAAGCAAGGTATGGCAGGCCAGCGGCACTCGTCAGAGTGCCGCTGTCGTCATCCGCAAGGTACATATCCGGCCATTGGCCATCGATGGGCAGGCTCAGATCAACCAGATTGGGATTGCCCATGATTGCGAGACGCTGCAGTTTTCGTGGCAGCGTCATGGTGATGCGGTGCCTTCCGGGCCTGAGGGTCAAGCCGCCGAGATTGGCGTCGCTGGCGTCAATCTCCAGATTGCTGCTGGGAGCAAAAGTAACCTCCTCGGTCTTACGTTCGCGCATCCAGGTGAACAAGGAAGTGTTGCTGCCTTCATAGGAGATATAGCGCGGCCAGTTATCGCCTGCACCCGTCCGCATTGCATCAAAGACGTGCCAATTGATCATCTGATCCGGTTCGACGACGAGGTCTGGCCGCCGCAAGGCACCGGATGGACCGACCGAAAGGCTGCCCGCGCCGGGGGCAAGCACCAGTTTGTGACTGTCAGAACCAGTGAGGGAGAGTGTAACGGTGTCCGGCATGTCAAACCCCTGATGCGCGAATGGCCTAAGATCTCGGTGCGATGATAGGTGCCCTGAGGCCGCGCGTACAGAGACGAGACCGTTTATGATGCAATGACAGGGCGGCGCAAAGCAAAACCCGCACGGCCGTTGCGGTGGACCATGCGGGTTCGAATCAACAGGCGGGGTTATTGAGGGAAGGCGCCGGGAACCAGATCTGCGGGGCGGCTGGACGCAGCGATCGGTTGGGATTCGCTTGCGGATTTGTTCTTGGCCAAAGCCTCGCGAAGCAGCTGCCATTCGCGCTCGTGGCGCTGGTAGACTTCCTGTGGAACGGTCTTGATCGTCATTCTCTCATGCTCCGAATTGAATTGCCGGACGTGATAACGATCCAAATAGGCAAGAGTTCCGCAGTTCAAATCAACAATTGCGACGGTCTATTACAAAATTAGCGGAGATGACGGAGATTTTAATTTCAATTTTCAACAAGTGATGTGATGCCATTTGCACTCCACTGCAAAATGGTCAGTAAAATCGATTTAAAGTATTGTTACTGCTCCGCTTATTTCAGTTTTTATCATCTGATGAGAGCGCATTGCGGATATTTTCAGCCTCTGAATCTTTGAACGCGGGGAATATATCATTGCCGATCAGGCTGTGGATTTCGCGCAGATACGGGCGCGCCGTCGCGGTCTGGCCGAGGGCGAGATAAGACCGCGCGATGGAAAGCGATGCCAGCGGTTGTCCGTGGCCGAGGCACCATTGACGGGCAACTTCGGATGTTGCGATGCTTTCGTCATATTGATCGACGTCGAAGAGCGCGGCGCCATAGCCGCTTTTGATCCAGAAGTTGATATCTGTCCCTTGCAGGTGCTCGTCCGCGATGCGCGAAGCCTTTTCCCAGTGTTTGACCGCGTGCAGATGGTCGCCGGCTGCGCCGAGACGAATGCCTTCATTGGCCTGATCGAAAGCTTCCCGTTCCCTCGGGTGCATGGAGTGGGTCATCGCTGGAGCACCCCTATGAAAGCTGCCGGGCCGGTGCGCACAACTAACTGGAGCGGCGTTCGGAATAGCGGCGATAGACGCCTCTGCCGGCGTTCTTGGCGATGTAGAGCGCCGCATCGCCACACCAGAGCAGGCTCTCCGGCGTCTGTCCGTCACGCGGGGCCAGAGCCGCGCCGATCGTTGCGGTTATCCGGATCGGTGCATCGCCACCCAAATCATAGGGCTGCGAGATCGATCCGATGATCCGGTCGGCAACGCGGGCAGTTTCTTCAGACGTTACCTGGACCAGCACAATTGCAAACTCGTCGCCACCAAGACGATACACAACATCGTTCTTGCGCAGACAGGACTGAAGCCGGTCAGCAACCAGTTTTAGAAGATTATCGCCTTCGCTGCGGCCATGTTGTTCATTGATGATCTTGAAGTTGTCAATATCGATGCAGAGAATGGCAAATTCAATGCGGTCAACGAAGTCACTTTCGCCGTACGATGCGCAAAGACTATCAAGATGTTCTTCGAGCGCATCCCTGTCGGCCAGTCCGGTGAGTTCGTCGTGACTGACGGGGAAATCGCCTAGTCCTTTGAAATCAATCATTTACGCATAATTCCTATCGCCGCTTACCGATTCCTTCTGCCTGCTTGTGACAATGGCAGGTGCTTGCTGTCAGTTCAATAACAGAATTGGGTGCATGCGTGAGCGGAAAACAATGGCAAGGTAAATAAAAGGGACTTTACTTTCGCTACTTTACCACGAATTTTCGATCAATTCGACACCTCTTTCTTGCGCTGCAACAGAACACCCGCTTTCAATGCCGCGCGGGGCCAATCCTGCGGTTGCCGGGCCTTCTGCCGGGGTATCCGTTGTTGCGAATCTCATGTCTGCCACGGTGAAAGAATCGCCTGATTACAGGCTGTTGCCGGTGATTTGCCCGTGAAAAAATGCGACAAGAGTTGCACAAAGATTACGCTGCGCGAGAAAGATGCGATATTTGCATGCAAATGGCCCGTGTGTTGCCTCGCCACGGCAGACATTGATTGACGGTGGCTTAATTTTTTGCCACATCCTGTCCTAAATTATTGCTTCTGCTGAAATCATCCGGCAGGAGCCAGTTACGCGCTTGCAAGCGCTCTGTGTTGCAAGTGCCTTGCCAGGAAAGCTTGTGGACCATGACGCTGAACTTTGAAGATCTTCGCATCAAGATGGTCGACAATCAGTTGCGTACGACTGATGTGACCGACAAACCGTTGCTTCAGGCCTTCCTCGATGTTCCCCGCGAAAAATTCGTGCCAAGCGTCCGTCAGCCACTCGCCTATATCGACGAGGATGTTCTGGTGTTGGGTGCAACCGCGGAATCGGGTGCGCGTTACCTGATGCAGCCTTCGCCTTTCGCCAAGCTTGTGCAGTTGGCCAATGTCCAGCCCGAGGATGTGGTTCTCGATGTCGGTTGCGCCACCGGATACTCGGCCGGGGTGCTTTCGCGCATCGCCGGATCGGTGATCGCGATTGAAAACGACCAGACTCTTGCCGAGCAGGCGACTGCCACATTGGGGCAGCTTGGTTATGATAATGTGGTGGTGGTTAGCACGCCGCTGCAAAAAGGGTATGCTGCGGAAGCGCCCTATGATGTGATTCTGTTTGAGGGTGGCATTGATCATGTTCCTGGTCCATTGTTTGACCAGCTGAAGGATGGGGGACGCCTCGTTGCCGTTGAAGGCGCGGGCAATTCCGGTCAGGCCATGATTTATGTCAAGAATGACGGGGTAGTATCGGGCCGTCCTGCTTTCAACTCTGCCGTGAAGCCGCTTCCCGGTTTTGAGAGGGTGCCTGAGTTCGAATTTTGAGTGTCGCACATGAGACAAAAGTGCAACGGTTGACCACTTTGTTCGCATATCGAAAAATGTGCCGGTGGGTCATCTTGCAAATTGAAAGCGAATGAACGACATGTGGTCGAACCAATCGGTTCGGTCTGGGGTTTCCAAGTTTTAGAGAATGAAGGGGTTTATGGTGTTCATACCGGGTAAGCGAGTACTCACCGCAGCACTGCTGTCGGCGACGGTCTTGACCTCTGCGCCTTCAATGGCAGAAACGATCTTTGGCGCGATGTCCAAGGCGTATGACAACAATTCGACCCTCAATGCTGATCGCGCCGGTGTGCGGGTGACGGATGAGGGCGTTGCGATCGCCAAATCCGGCTATCGCCCGACAGTTTCGGCGACTGCCGGTTTGACGGCTTCTTCACGCCGGATTGATGGGGGCAGCACCAGCAACTCGAATGTCGGTACATTCGGCATCTCCCTCAATCAGACGCTGTTTGACGGTTTCCAGACCAAGAACAACGTCGCGTCGGCCAAGACCCAGGTTCTGGCCGCCCGTGAAAACCTGCGCAACAACACACAGAATCTGCTGTTCAGCGCTGCACAGGCCTACATGGATGTGTATATGTTCCGGCAGATCGTGGTTCTGCGTCAGAAGAACCTGGAATTCCTTGACGAGCAGCTGCGCGCTGCCCGTGCGCGTTTCGATGTCGGTGAAGGCACCCGCACGGACGTTGCCCAGGCCGAAGCACAGAAGGCCTCGGCAGTGGCCACGTTGAACGTCGCCCGTTCAGACGTCAAAACCGCTGAAGCCACCTATATCCAGATTGTCGGTGCAGCGCCGACAGGGCTGAAGCCTGCGAGCATTGCCTCAAAGCACCTGCCGAAATCGATGGACTCGGCCTTTGCCATTGCAGCAAAGGATCATCCGGGAATTCTCGCAACGCAGTACGCGCTTGACGCTGCGGGCTATTCGGTGAAGTCGAATGAAGGCGCCTTGCTGCCGCAGATCGGCCTGAGCGGCGGTGTGACCCGCACGGATGTGTTTTCGGGCAATGACTCGTCGCAGAACGACGGAACGGCAGCATCGGCCGGCATTACGCTGACCATTCCGATCTACAGCGGCGGCCGTACGCCGGCGCTTGTCCGTCAGGCCAAGGAAACCGCCGCGCAGCGCCGGATCGAGGTGGATGTGACCCGCGACAGCGTGCGTCAGGCGATTGCCAAGGCATGGTCGCAGCTGGAAGCCGCCAAGGCATCCATTGTTGCGCAGAAAGCCGTGATCTCGGCCGCCCAGCTCGCCTTAAACGGCGTTATCGAGGAACGCAAGGTTGGTCAGCGCACCACGCTCGATGTCTTGAACCAGCAGGCTCAGGTTTTGTCCGGGCAGATTGCCTTGGCTCAGGCTGAACATGACAGTGTTGTCACAAGCTACGCCGTTCTGCTTGCAGTCGGCCGCCTGCTGCCGGAACAGATCGGCCTGCAGGTCGCCCAGTACAAGCCGGAAGAGCATTACGACGCCGTCAAGGACAAGTGGTTCGGATTGCGCACGCCGGACGGCCGCTAGGCCCCGAACCTGTTGTTGGAACTATTTCCATGCCGCCGGTGTCATCACGCCGGCGGCATTTTCACGAGCGGATGGCCGGTTGCGTGCCGTTCCAGAAAAGTCTGTGGGTTAGGCCGTATTCTCCGCCGCAGGGATTCTCAAAGACAATGTAAGCCTCTACACTGAATGCAGATTCGTTGCTCGGCAGCGAAACAAGATGTAGTAGGCGAGAGTATCATGGCACAATCCTCCAGCGTGGCGCGTGAACCTTCTATGGAAGAGATTCTCGCCTCGATCCGTCGTATCATTGAAGAGAGTGATACAACACGGACAGAGGCTGGTGTGCCGATGCCGGTCAATTCCGATGTTCCCGTTCCCGCCGGCGCAATCCAGGCGCCGCTTCACGCCTATGATGCAAGCGAGGAGGAGGCGGAACTGCCGCCGCGCGAAGGCATTGCCGTTTCGCATCCGCTGCCGCACGCCTACGAAGCGCCATTGGGCAGGCCGTTCTCGCCGCTGCAGTCCAAGCTTGTCGAGCGCGAAGCGGTTGTAACGCCGCCGGAGCCTCAGCCGGCGGTATTGAAGGCCCCGGTTGCCCCCGAGCCCGTCATTGACGAACCGGCGGATTATGCCGTGCCGGAGCCCGAGGCTTTTGCAGCGCCTGAACCTATGATTGAAATTCAAACGCCTGTTGTCCCCGTGCCGCCGCAGGTACCGGTTGTCGAACGGGAGGCTCAGGCCGAAGCATTGGATCAGGCGCCGGAAGTCGAACCGGTTGCACCGGCACCTGAAGCATCCGAGGCTGCCATCGGCGACGAGGTTTCGCTCGATCTCGAGCGTGCGCTGGAGCCGATCCTGTCGGAAGCGACGGAACGTCAGGTCAGTGCCGCGTTTGGCGATCTTTCCTTTGCCGTTCAGCATGAGCAGCGCCGGTCCTTCGATGACATCGCGCAGGAAATCATGCGGCCCTTGCTGCAGGACTGGCTCGACAACAATCTTCCCAATCTGGTCGAGCGGCTGGTGCGCGAGGAAATCGAGCGCGTGGCGCGTGGCGCCAAGCGCTGATTTCATTCCAGCGGCTATCTGCCCTGAATCACCTTGAACGCACCCGGCGTAAGGTTGCCATTGCTCACGGAATTGACGTCAGCACGGGTGAGCTTGCCGCTGACAATGCCTTGAACCAGTCGTTTGCACAGGATCGTTGGCATGCTCGAAACGCTCAGTCCTGATATGACGGCTATGTTCTGGCGACTTTTCATCGGCATGTTGCCGAACATATTGGAGCAGTGTCCTATTTCGGCTTTTTGCCTCTCGGGTTTTGCCAGCAGGCCTTGTACTTCCTTATACCGGCCTTCAGATACCCCGCAGCCAGCCAGAATTGTCACAGCAGTGCATGCTGCGATGAGCTTGTAAAATTTCATGCTTTCCCCCTGAACAGTCGGCGATGTGCGACGGTTCATTCGGTAGCGTCCCGATCTTCTAAGTCAAGATTGCATCGTCGACATTCGGCAAGTCATCATTGACTTATGTCCAGCCATTCGGTTTACACCGTAGCTAACCTTTTTCCGCAAAAATGACGGACTATTCGCATGCTTGAGAAGACCTATGATGCCGCGGCCATAGAGCCGAAGATCGCAGAACGCTGGGATGACGCTGGCGCATTCAAGGCCGGAGCCGGTTCGAAGCCCGGCGCGGATCCCTTCGCCATCGTCATTCCGCCGCCGAACGTGACCGGCTCGCTGCACATGGGCCATGCGCTGAACAACACGATTCAGGACATTCTCGTGCGCTTCGAGCGCATGCGCGGCAAGAACGTGCTGTGGCAGCCGGGCATGGACCACGCGGGCATTGCGACGCAGATGGTCGTCGAGCGCCAGCTGATGGAGCGCCAGCAGCCGGGCCGCCGCGCCATGGGCCGCGAGAAGTTCGTGGAGCGGGTGTGGGAATGGAAATCCGAGTCCGGCGGCATCATTGCCGGCCAGTTGAAGCGTCTGGGCGCGTCCTGCGACTGGTCGCGCGAACGCTTCACCATGGACGAGGGGCTGTCGAAGGCGGTTCTGGAAGTTTTCGTGACGCTCTACAAGCAGGGGCTGATCTACAAGGACAAGCGGCTGGTCAATTGGGACCCGAAGCTGCTGACCGCAATTTCGGACATTGAAGTCGAGCAGCGCGAAATCAAGGGCCATCTCTGGCATTTCCGCTATCCGCTCGAGAACGTGGCTTTCGATCCGGAAAACCCGCATACCTATATCGTTGTTGCGACCACCCGGCCGGAAACCATGCTGGGCGATACGGGCGTTGCCGTTAATCCGGCCGACGAGCGCTATCATGCCGTCCTCGACAACAATGTCCTGCTGCCGCTGGTTGGCCGCCTGATACCCATCGTTGCCGATGACTACGCTGATCCGGAAGCCGGGTCCGGCGCGGTCAAGATCACACCCGCGCATGACTTTAACGATGCGGAAGTCGGCAAGCGCAACGATCTGCGGCAGATCAATATTCTCAATACCGATGCTTCGATCTTCTTGAAGGATAACAACGACTTCCTCGAAGGACTGGAGAAATCGAGTCATCTCGATCAGCTGATTCATGCGCTCGATGGCAAGGATCGCTTTGCTGCGCGCAAGCTGATTGTCGCGATGATGGAAGAGGGCGGCTATCTCGAAAAGATAGAAGATCACACGCATATGGTCCCGCATGGCGACCGCGGTGACGTGCCGATCGAGCCTTATCTCACCGACCAGTGGTATGTGAACGCGGCGGAACTCGCCAAACCAGCCATTGCCAGCGTGCGCGAGGGCCGCACCAATTTTGTGCCGAAGAACTGGGAAAAGACCTATTTCGAGTGGATGGAAAATATCCAGCCCTGGACGATTTCCCGCCAGCTCTGGTGGGGACACCAGATTCCGGCGTGGTATGGCCCGGATGGCCAGGTCTTCGTTGAAAAGACTGAGGAAGAAGCGCTCAGCGCCGCGATTCAGCATTATCTGGCGCATGAGGGGCCGATGAAGGCCCACGTGCAGAACCTGCTCGAAGACCTGAAGCCCGGCGATATTCTCACGCGCGACGAAGACGTGCTCGACACCTGGTTCTCGTCGGCGCTGTGGCCGTTCTCGACGCTGGGCTGGCCGGACAAGACGCCGGAGCTTGCCACCTATTATCAGACCGATGTTCTGGTCACCGGTTTTGACATCATCTTCTTCTGGGTCGCCCGCATGATGATGATGGGCCTGCATTTCATGAATGAGGAGCCGTTCCACACCGTCTATGTCCACGCGCTGGTGCGCGACAAGAACGGCGCCAAGATGTCGAAGTCGAAAGGCAACGTCATCGATCCCTTGGATCTGATCGACGAATATGGCGCCGATGCCCTGCGGTTCACGCTTGCCATCATGGCGGCACAGGGCCGCGATGTGAAGCTCGATCCGAGCCGCATCGCCGGATATCGCAATTTCGGGACAAAACTCTGGAATTCGACGCGTTTCGCCGAGATGAACGGCGTTGCGCGCAATCCGGCTTTCCGGCCGCAGGACGCAAAGCTCACGGTCAACCGCTGGATATTGACGGAGCTGACCAATGCGGTGCGCGACGTCACGGACGGCATCACGAGCTATCGCTTCAATGAAGCCGCCGGTGCGGCGTACCGGTTCGTCTGGAACCAGTTCTGCGACTGGTACATTGAATTGCTGAAGCCGGTGTTCAATGGCGAGGATGCGGAAGCCAAGGCGGAAGCACAGGCCTGCGCCGCCTATGTCCTCGATGAAATCTACAAGCTGCTGCATCCGTTCATGCCTTTCATGACGGAAGAGCTCTGGGCGCATACGGCCGGCGAGGGACAGATGCGCGATACCCTGCTCTGCCATGCAGGCTGGCCGGAGCCGGATTTCCTCGATGGGGAAGCCGCCGCGGATATCAACTGGCTGATCGATTTGGTGACGGGCATCCGTTCGGTCCGGGCGGAAATGAATGTTCCTGCCTCTGCCACGGCACCGCTGGTGGTCGTGGGGGCGCGTGACGTGACCAAGGAGCGATTGGTGCGCCATGAAGCTTCGATCAAATGGCGCGCGCGTGTCGAAACGATCGAGCTCGCCGATGAAGCCCCCAAGGGCTCGGCGCAGTTTGTTATCGGCGAGGCGACGGCATGCCTGCCGCTTGGCAGCCTGATCGACGTGAAGGCGGAAGTTGCCCGCCTTGGCAAGGAAGCCGGGAAGATCAACGAGGAAATCGACAAGATCGGCAAGAAGCTTGGCAATGAAAAATTTGTTGCCAATGCAAAGCCGGAAATTGTCGAGGCGGAGCGCGAGCGGCTGGTCGAGCTGCAGGCATCCATCGAAAAGATTACAACGGCTATACGCCGCGTCAGCGAAGCCGGCTGATCAAACTAATCATTTTGGGCTAATTGATTCTCAATTTGATTGAATTATTCTGTGCTCCCCTTGAATGAGGGGGGAGCACACCCCATTTTCGACAGTCATTCGCCCCAATTCGGTCATTTTTGACGGCCGTTGCATTTGAGCAACATTGCCGTTTTTTCGCTGAAAATCAGCTGTTTCCGGCCTCAGGCAAGGGTCTGCCGCTGAAAAAATCAGGGAAACCCTGACGAAAAATCACGAAATTTCGATGTTTTGAAAATTCGGGCTTCGACCCTGTTCACACGCCTTCTCGCAAACAAGTTGCACGATTCGCCCGCTTTGTTACCTATTACGTATTGGTAACAATTTTGCTGGACTTTGATCGCGGGTTCAGAGGTTTTCAGGTCTCGGGGAGGACTTAATGACTAAGACTATTTCCACAATCATCGGCAGCGCGCTTCTTTTGACAAGTGTTGCTACTGCTGCACAGGCGGGGGGCCTTGAACGCGGCGGTTACAACTGGGACCTTCTTTTCAGCGAAGAGCGTTTTGTGACCGAAGGTGGCGTGATCTACGTTATGCCTGATCGCAAGATCAAGAATGCCAAGGACACCAATCCTCTCGATGGAAATGAGAACTTCAAGAAGTCCTCGACGAGCGAGACACCTGATTATTCCGTCTACAAATTTGGCGCGAAGGTCGGCATCACGCCTGATCTGGACTGCCTGGGTTCCTACAGCCAGCCTTGGGGTGTTCACACCAAGCCCGGTTCCAATTGGGCCGGCGACAACTCGAACATTGAAACCAAGATTTCATCGGATGACTGGGGCCTGACCTGCTCCTACAAGTTCCATGTTACGGACAAGGGCTCGCTGCGTTTCATCGGTGGCGTTTCCTATCAGGAACTCGAAGGCTTCAAGACACGCATGGTCAACGGCTTTGTTCCGTTGCTGACACACGGTGCGCTCGATGGCACCGGCAGGCTGAACCTGAGCGCGGATGGCGTCGGCTGGCGCGTTGGTGCCGCTTATGAAATCCCTGAAATCGCGTTCCGTGCCAGCCTTATGTACAATGCGGCTGTTGACCTCGGCGAAATCGGCGGCACGCTCGATCTGACCCAGCTGCCTAAAACGCCTGCGAACCCGCTTTCCGGCCGGATCACGGACGTTTATGGCACTGCCGAAATGCCACAGTCCGTCGAATTCAAGCTTCAGACCGGTATTGCACCGAACTGGCTGGCCTATGGCTCGGTCAAGTGGGTCGACTGGAGCGTTCTCGACGTTATCGCCTTCTGCCCGACAGCAACCAAGGGCAAGGTTGCCTGCGGACCATCGTCTCCGGCCCGCGCAACGTCGCTCGACCTGATGTTCCAGGACGGCTGGACGGTTACGGGCGGTGTTGGCCACAAGTTCAACGATCAGTGGAGCGGTCAGCTGCAGGTCAGCTGGGACAAGGGCACGACGACCGGCCTGACCACGCAGACAGATACCTACCTCCTGTCCGGTGGTCTCGCATACTCGCCGAACAAGAACGTTGAGCTTCGTCTGGGCGGCGCCATCGGCATCCTCAAGTCCGGGTCCTACGGCCCGACCAAGTGCACGGGTAACGTCGCCTGCGGTGCCGATGCCACCTATGACTTCGGCAACGATCTCGTCACCGCCGTATCGCTTTCCGGCAAGATGAAATTCTGATCCGACCAGGACCGAACAGAAAAGCCCGGTATTTGTACCGGGCTTTTTCAGTATTTGGACGTTGGTTTATTGTGCACTGCAATGCCGGCAATCCGAAAGTAAGAGTTTCTCCATTACGTTTTGTGACGATTCAGCAACACTTCTGAGCGATGATTTGCAAGGCGGAGGCAAGGGGCAATTTTGCCCATTTTGCGCCACAAACCCGGAGCACCTCGATAGGGCGGCGACCGATAAGTGGTTGAAGAAATGTCGTGCAATGGTGCCGATGTTCCGCCCGGGGCAATGATGGACGCAAAACCGATCTTACTGGCTTACACCAACAGCCTTTATGCGATGTCGGAACTGACGCGCTGCCCCGATGATTCCATTTTTGCAGGCACATCCCATTCCCTGATATCTGGCCGTACTATTGCCGGAAAGCGGTCAAACGATCGCTGGAATGATGCGTCACATTCATCGTCAAGAACATCCGCAGCGCAAATGATACGCGCTCAAAAAGGGGTGGCAGGCGGCGTATTCGCCGGTGTCGCCGTCAATCGTGTCCTGACAGGGGGTGCCGGGCGCAGCAAGGCTGCGACGCATCCGGTCCGGGCAAAGGAAGTGTATTGCCATGCTCATTGTTGATCGCTTCGCCGCTCCGTTTTTCGGGATCGGGCTTGCTTTGAGTGTCATGACGTTGCCGTGCCATGCGTTCGACACCAGCAATGAGATGAATGAGGATTCCAGCCCTTTCGCTCTCTTCAAGTTCGGATTTTCCGCCTACAAGAAGGGCGACAAGGATGAAGCCGTCAAGGCGTTGAGATTTGCCGCGGAAAAGGGCCATCAGGGCGCCAACTGGAAGCTCGGCCGCATGTATGCGGATGGCGACGGCGTCAAGGAAGACGACTACGAAGCCTACAAGATGTTCGAGCAGGTCGTGCATGAGGGCGCCGAACAGGGCACGCAGAACGAGAGTTATGTTGCCGATGCGCTCGTGGCCCTTGCCGGTTATGTGAAGCGCGGCATCCCGAACTCACCGATCAAGTCCAATCCGAGCGCCGCCCGCGATCTCTATCTGCAGGCCGCCTCGAATTTCGGCGACTCCGACGCACAGTTCGAACTCGGCAAGATGCTGATGAAGGGTGAGGGCGGCCAGCCGAATCCCAATCAGGCGGCCCGATGGTTCCGCCTTTCGGCCCAGAAGGGCCATGCCGGTGCACAGGCCATGCTGGGCAACCTGCTGTTCCAGGCCGGAAAGACCGTGCGCGGGCTGGCCATGATGACAGCCGCATTCGAGCGGGCATCCAAACAGGATCGCGTCTGGATCGGCGATATTCAGGAACAGGCGTTTTCCATTGCCAACGAGGCCGACCGCCGGACGGCCATCGTGCTTGCCGAAGACATCATCAAAACCGGCGATTTCTGATCGGGAAGAGTCAGCCTGAGCTGACCCGATAGGACCTTCAGCCGCAAATCATGCCAAGGCGATTGCCACAGGCACGTGATCCGACGGCTTTTCCCAGGCGCGGACATGTTTTTCGATGCTGGCGGAGGTGAGACGGTTGGCGGCCTCCGGCGACAGCATCAGGTAGTCGATGCGGATGCCATTGTTCTTCTGCCAGGCTCCGGCCTGATAATCCCAGAATGTATATGTCCCAGCCTCATCCGTGACGGCACGGGTCGCATCGGTGAAGCCGAGGTTTTCCAGCCGGCGCAATGCCTGGCGCGATTCCGGCTGGAACAGCGCGTCATTCAGCCATGCTTCGGGGTGTTTGGCGTCCTTCGGCTGGGCAATGACATTGTAGTCGCCCGCCAGGACAAGCGGTTCCTCCAGGGCAAGCCGGTCTTCCGCCCAGCGTTCCAGACGCTCCATCCAGCGCAGCTTGTAGGGGAATTTTTCCGTATCGATGGGATTGCCGTTGGGCAGATACAGCGAAACAACGCGAATGGCGCCGGTTTCCGTCGAAAATACCGCTTCGATGAAGCGCGACTGCTCATCGGTATCCTCGCCGGGCAGGCCGCGGATTACTTCGTCCGGGCTCTTCTTCGACAGGATGGCAACGCCGTTGAAGCCCTTCTGGCCGTGGGTTTCGACGTGATAGCCGAGTGCTTCGATTTCACCTCGCGGAAACTGCTCGTCGACGGACTTGATTTCCTGCAGGCAGACGATGTCCGGATTGGATTCCCGCAGCCACGCTGTCAGAACTTCGATCCGCGCTTTCACACCATTGATGTTCCAGGTGACAATTTTCATGGGAAACAACGACTTTGCTGAGTTTTGATTGCGCGAAATCTGAAACGCCGGTCAGACGGAAAAACTGGTTCCGCAGCCGCAGGACGAGGTGGCGTTGGGATTGCGGATCTGGAAAGACTGTCCCATCAGGTCATCGACAAAGTCGATTTCGGAGCCGCCGATATAGGGCAGGGATATCGAATCGATCAGCACCTTTGCGCCGAGTTTCTCAATGACGATGTCATCGGCGTCCTGCGCATCGACCAGATCATATTTGTAGGAAAAGCCCGAGCAGCCGCCGCCTTCGACGGAAATGCGCAGGGCGGTCTTCTCGGGATCGGACTTCAGAATTGCCGAAATGCGCTTGGCAGCAGCATCGGATACGGAAACATTCATTGCATCGCTCATTTCTTCACGCTCCAAATGCGAACCAGTTCGCAGCGCTCCGGCTTAAGTTGACATTGCCATGTCACACCTTGCCATTCATCATACACCATAGCTAAGAATTGGCGACCGCGAAGTCAACGACCGGCGCGGCCGCAAAGTGGGAAGGCATTCAATTCAATCATGTCGATGCAGGGAATTGGCTTCGGATACAGGGAGAGGGCGCCCTATGCCTGCGATCCGCAACGCAGTCGCGGCCGCCTCGTACCGGAAAACGAGAGTCCGACACGCACGGTTTTCCAGCGTGATCGCGACCGTATCATCCATTCCACCGCCTTTCGGCGCCTGAAGCACAAGACACAGGTGTTCATCGCCCATGAGGGGGACCACTACCGCACCCGGCTGACCCACACGATCGAAGTGGCGCAGATTGCCCGGGCATTGGCTCGGTCGATGCGGCTCGATGAAGATCTGGCCGAGGCGATTGCCCTTGTGCATGACTTCGGTCACACGCCGTTCGGCCATACGGGCGAAGATGCGCTCAACGAAAAAATGAAGGCGTTTGGCGGGTTCGATCACAATGCCCAGTCATTGCGTATCGTGACCAGCCTTGAACGGCGCTATGCGGAGTTCGACGGGCTGAACCTGACCTGGGAGACGCTTGAAGGGCTGGTGAAGCACAACGGTCCGCTGACGGGAGCGGATGGCCAGGGACTGAAGCACCCCGTGCCGGCCGCCATTGTCGAGTATAACAGCCAATATGACCTCGAACTCAGCCGTTATGCCTCGCTGGAGGCACAGTGCGCGGCAATTGCCGATGATATCGCCTACAACGCGCATGATATAGACGATGGCCTGCGTTCAGGGCTGCTGTCGCTGGAGGCATTGGAGGAGGTTCCGCTGACGGGCGACATCCTGCGCGCAGTGCGGCAGAAATATCCTGTCCTCGACGACGTCCGTACATCGCACGAAATCGTGCGGCGGCAGATCACCATCATGGTCGAAGACGTTATCCGCACGGCCCAAACCAACATCGAAGCGCTGCAACCGCAATGCGTGGACGATATTCACAATGCCGGACGCATGCTGATCGGGTTTTCCGCTGCCATGCGTGACAAGGAAAAACTGCTGAAATCATTCCTTTACAAGAATCTCTATTTCCACGAGAGCGTCATCCGCATCAGGAAGTCCGCCGATCAGATCGTGCGCGATTTGTTCGATGCCTATATGGCCGACGAGCAGACCATGCCGGAAGGCTGGCGCGAGGGGCCGAAACACGACGGTTTGGCGCCGCGCGCACGGCTTGTTGCGGATTTTCTGGCGGGCATGACCGACACTTATGCTGTGCGCGAGCATCGCCGCTTGTTTGACCATACGCCCGAATTGGCTTAAGCGAAGGGCCAATCGCGGTCACACGACCGCACCAACGTGAAAAACCCGATCGAGTATAACGTCATGAACATCTTCGCCGATTTCGATGCGCGGATTAAAAAAGCCCTGCAAGCGCTTGAATTGAAAACCATTGATGGCGCCGATGTGGATCTGTCCCGCGTTGGCGTTGAGCCGCCGCGCGATCCGAGCCACGGTGATATCGCAACGAATGCCGCGATGGTTCTGTCGAAAGCCGTTGGCCAAAACCCGCGCGAACTGGCGATCCGGATCGGCGACGCGCTGAAAAATGACCCGGATGTCGGCTCTGTTGACGTTGCCGGACCGGGTTTTATCAACCTGCGCTTGAAGGATACGTACTGGCACGGGCAACTGGCCGGCATGCTGGGCGCCGGTCTCGACTATGGCCGGTCGAAGCTGGGCTATGGTCACAGGGTCAATGTCGAGTTCGTTTCAGCCAATCCGACCGGGCCGATGCATGTGGGGCATTGCCGGGGCGCCGTTGTCGGCGATGCGCTGGCCAATCTCCTGTCCTTTGCCGGTTATGACGTGACCAAGGAATATTACATCAACGATGCGGGCGCGCAGATCGATGTGCTCGCCAATTCGGTGATGCTGCGTTACCGCGAAGCACTGGGTGAGCATATCGGCGAGATTCCGGCTGGCCTTTATCCCGGCGACTATCTTGTTCCGGTCGGGCAGGCGCTTGCCGCCGATTACGGCACGAAACTTCTGGCAATGCCGGAAGAAGAAGCGACCGCGATCATCAAGGACCGGACCATCGATGCCATGATGGTGATGATCCGCGACGATCTTGCCTCGCTTAACGTGCATCACGATGTGTTTTTCTCCGAGCGGACGCTGCATGCGGACAATGCCAAGCAGATCAGGTCGGCGATCAACGACCTGACGCTGAAGGGACACGTGTACAAGGGCAAGCTGCCGCCGCCCAAGGGCCAGCTGCCAGAAGACTGGGAAGATCGCGAGCAGACCCTGTTCCGTTCGACCGATGTGGGTGATGATATCGACCGGCCACTGGTGAAGTCCGACGGACAGTTCACCTATTTTGCCGCCGACGTTGCCTATTTCAAGGACAAGTACGACCGGCACTTCGATGAGATGATCTATGTGCTCGGGGCCGATCATGGCGGATACGTCAAGCGGCTTGAATCGCTGGCACGCGCTGTTTCCGGCGGTACGGCCAAGCTGACGGTTCTCATCTGCCAGCTCGTCAAGCTCTATCGCAATGGCGAGCCGGTGCGCATGTCGAAACGCTCGGGCGAGTTCGTTACCCTGCGCGATGTCGTGGAAGAAGTCGGGCGCGATCCCGTCCGGTTCATGATGCTGTACCGGAAGAATGACGCGCCGCTGGATTTCGACTTCGCCAAGGTCACCGAACATTCCAAGGACAATCCGGTCTTCTACGTCCAGTATGCCTCCGCCCGGTGCCATTCCGTGTTCCGGCAGGCGATCGAACAGCTTGGGCTGGGTGAAGAATCACTGGCGGCCAGTGCCCAGCACTTCGGTTTGCTGACGGACGAAAGCGAAATTGCGCTCATCCGCAAGCTCGCCGAATATCCGCGTTTGATTGAAACGGCGGCCGTCCATCAGGAGCCGCACCGCCTTGCTTTCTACCTCTACGACCTGGCAAGTTCGCTGCACGCGCAGTGGAATAAGGGGACCGAAAACGCGGACTTACGTTTTATTAAGGTTAACGATCCAAACTTGTCCCAAGCCAGGCTAGGGCTGGTGCAGGTTGTTTCTAAGGTTTTGGCGTCCGGATTGTCTATCATTGGTGCGGACGCCCCAACCGAAATGCGCTGAAAGGCGCGGAAATCCTGTCAACTTTTGCCCACATTGCGCTGGTATGGCCAATGCGTGACGTCTTTTGACGTCCATAGTTGAGAGTACAGGATTAACGCCATGGCGGACAACTATCTTCAGCGTTCTCACCGGCAGGATGATTCGCGATTCGGTAATGACGACCCTCTGATGGAGCTTTCCCGTATCATGGGAACGCCTGCCGAAGAGGAACACACGGCAACCGGATCGGGCGAGGATTTTGCTATGGATCTGGAGCGCGAGCTCATGGGCGATTTTGAGGAGCATCCTCAGCGTGCCGCCCCGGCGGCAGCCCCGGAGCCAGTGCACAGTCATGCTGAGCCGGATCGGTTTGCTCACTTCGATATTCAGGATGCGGTGGAACGGGAACTGATGTCGAATGCGGATTATGCGCATGCCGCAGTCGAGCCCGTCGCGATCTATGAGGAACCTGACTACGCCGATTACGAGCCGGACGCCGTTTATGCCGACGGTGAAACGGGCGAGGGGCGCGATGGGCACGAGCCTGTCAGCTTTGTACCCGAACAGGCGCAGCCGGAACGCGCTGTCGTTGCGGCGCCGTCCTTAAGCCTTGAAGATGAACTTGAGACGCTTCTTGCCGGTGCGGCGAAGCCTGTGGTTCAGCGCTCGGCAAACGCTTCCTGGGGGTATGGTTCGCAAGCGCCGGTCATCGGTCGTACGGAAACTGCTCCCATTATCAGCCGCGCAACCTCTTATGCGCCGTCCGTCACCCAGCCGGTTGCCGAGGCGAAGCCGGCCTATGCGCCGGAACCTGCCGCCTATCAGGCTGCGCCTGTTCTGGCATCGGCTGCCTACGCGCCAGTTCCGGTGCACGAAGAAGCCGCAGCGGCCCAAGGCGATCCGCTGGAGGATTTCGACACGGAAGAACTGATGGCCGCCTTCGACGATTTCGAAGTGCCGCTGGATGTGGAAGACGAAGCTGTTCCGGCGCACGCGCTGGACGCAGAGCTGCCCCGTTACCAGAGCCCCGTGCATTCCTATGCGGCCGTTCGCGAGCCGGAGCTTGCTCCAGTTGCGCCGTTGGCTGCTGCAGAAACCCACCATCTGCCGGAGCCGCAGGATTTGAGCGGCTATGCGGATGAGCTGGATCGCGCGGCCTCGTCAATCTCCTCTGCGCCCGATGTTCACACCGTGGCGGTCACCGAGAACCGGGTCGAGTACACGGAGTCGCTCGATCTGCCTGAAGTGCACTACGAAGACGATGTTCCGCAGTACAATGGCTTGGGCGAGCTTGAAACCGAATTTGCAGAAGTCTTCGGCTCGATCGAGGCGGATGATACCCGTGCGGCCTATACGGCGCCGCAGGAGGAGCCACAGCAGCCGGCGCCGGCCGCCAAGGATGAATATGCCGATATTTTTGCCGATGTCTTCGGCAATGAGGCTGAGCAGGGACATTATACCCCGGCAAACTATGCGGCTGCCGGAGCCGGTGTCGCCGCAGCGGCAGCTGTCGGAGTGGCTGCTGCCAGCGCGCATCAGTCCCGCCCGGTTGCCAGCAGCTACAGCAACGGTCCTGAAGACGACATGGATTTTGGCTACGATCCAAAACGCGACGATGTCGGCATGGCGGCGACCACCTATGCCCAGCCGATGAGCCGCAAACGCAGCTTCGTTGTGCCGGGGGCCGTAGCGGCAGCCGTTCTTCTCGCGGTGTCCGGTGCCGTTGCCTATAAATGGACCAGCGGATCGGGTGGCGCGCCTGTGGTGATTATGGCCGACAAAGCCCCGATCAAGGTTCAGCCGGAAAGCACGGCGAACACGACAGCGCCCGTCCAGGACAAGATCGTTTATGAAAAGGGTGCGACGGCGGATACATCGCCGCCAAAACAGCAGCAGCTTGTCACGACCCAGGAAAAACCGGTCGATCTGACCGCCGATACGGATGAGGATATTGCCGGAACCAAGGCAGAGGAGAGGGTCGATCCCGCCGCTGCGAACATGGCTTCGAGCGAGGAGCAGGCCCAGCCGAATGGCGCCATCGCACCGCGCAAGGTTCAGACTATGGTCGTGAAGCCCGATGGTACCATGGTAGCCGCCATTCCGCAGGCTGCCGATCCCGTCGCTTCGGGTCCTGCCGCCGCGCCCATGGCGCGTCCGGCTCCGGCGGCCCCGGCACCGGTCAATGCGATGCCCGACGGCAACGATCAGATCGGCTCGCTTGCGGCGGCCAGCAATCCTGCAACGCCAAAACCGGCGGTTGAGCCCCTGGTTGCCAAGCCGCAGGCTCCGGCAACCGGCAAGCTGCCGGCCAAGGCGGTCGAGACGAAGAAGATCACGGCAGAGACGGTTGCCTCCGTTGCGCCGAAGAATGTCCCGATTGTCGACTCCCGTCCGGCCGACCAGCCCTTGAACGTTGTTGATCGCGTCGCGCCGCAAAAGCCGGCCGGTCAGCCGCAGCCGCAGGTTGCTTCTGCCGTGGCACCGGGCACCTATCTGATCCAGGTTGCTTCGCAGCCGACGGCGGAAGGCGCGCAGAAGACCTATGCTTCGCTCGCCCAGCGCTATCCCGGCGTGATCGCCGGTCGTGGTGTCGATATCAAGCAGGCCGAGATTGCCGGCAAGGGTACATTCTACCGTGTTCGTATCCCGGCCGGTACAAAGGACGCTGCCGTCAATCTGTGCACCAAGTTCAAGTCGGCGGGCGGCAGCTGCTTCGTGACGCAGTAAGCCCGCCACATAACCAGACAAAGGCGGCCAATGGCCGCCTTTTCCTTTTTTGCATCACCGCAGTAGACTTTACCCATGAGCGAATCAAAAGCATGGATTGCCGGCACGTCCGGTCTGAAACTGACCCCCGACGAAATCGCGTTCTTCCGCGATGAACGCCCGTGGGGTTTTATCTTGTTTGCCCGCAATGTCAGCGAAGCGGCACAGGTCGAGGATCTGACCGCGCATCTGCGTGATCTGGTGCGGCGTGACGAAGCCCCGGTGCTGATCGATCAGGAAGGCGGGCGGGTGCAGCGTCTGCGGCCGCCGCTGGCGCCCAATTATCCCGCCGGATCGGCGCTGGGTGCCCTCTTCAAGCAGGACGAGGAGGCGGGATTGCGCGCGGCCTGGCTGCTTTCGCGCCTTCACGCGTTCGATCTCATGAAACTTGGCGTCAATGTCGATTGTCTTCCGGTTCTCGATGTTCCGGTTGAGGGCGCCAACGAGGTCATCGGCAGCCGCGCCTATGGCAAGCATCCGGAAATCGTCACGGCGATGGGCAGGGCTGCGGCCGAAGGCCTTCTGGCGGGCGGCATGCTGCCTGTGATGAAGCACATTCCCGGCCATGGCCGCGCATTTGCCGACACCCATCACGAATTGCCGACCGTGACAACGCCGCTCGACGAATTGGCGGAACACGACTTTGCCCCGTTCCGGGCTCTGGCGCATCTGCCCATGGCGATGAGCGCCCATGTCATCTTCTCGGCCATCGACCCGAAGCATCCGGCGACGACATCCGGCAAGGTTGTGGAAGAGATCATTCGCGGCCATATCGGCTTTGACGGGCTGCTGATGAGCGATGACGTGTCGATGAACGCACTTTCTGGGGATTATTTTGACCGGACCAAAGCAATCTTTGCGGCGGGCCTCGATATCGTGCTTCACTGTCACGGCATTATGGAACAGATGACGGCGGTTGCTTCCTGCACACCTGAACTGAGCGGCAAGGCGCTGGAGCGGGCACAGCGGGCGATCCAATATGCGAGAAAGCCGGATGCTTCGGTTGAAGCGGAAATCCGGGAAGAATTCCAGCGTTTCTTCGAAGCGGTGGCATAGAAGCGAGAGAGAGTTGACGGCGACGGAACAGAAAACCAATGGCAAGACCGCGGCACCCATGGAGGCGCTGTGGGAAAGTGCATCCGATCGTGGTGTCAGCGAGCCATCGCTTCTGATCGACATCAAGGGTTTTGAAGGCCCGCTCGATCTGCTGCTGCATCTGGCGCGCAACCAGCGGGTCGATCTGGCTCGCATTTCCGTGCTTGCCCTTGTCGAGCAGTATCTGATCTTCATTCGCCAGGCCCAAGCGCTGCGGCTGGAGCTTGCCGCCGACTATCTGGTCATGGCGGCCTGGCTGACCTACCTCAAGTCCAAGCTGCTGATCCCGAAGACCCCCGGCGACGAGGGCGAGAGCGGCGAGGAGCTGGCGGCGACGCTGCAATTCCGCCTGAAGCGGCTGGAAGCCATGCGCGATGCGGCCACGAAGCTGGTCAACCGCAATCGCCTTGGCCGCGATGTCTTTGCCCGCGGCATGCCCGAAGCCGTCATTGTCGATCAGACCAACATCTATTCGGCAACGCTGTACGAACTCCTGACCGCCTATGCCTCGCAACGGCAGAAGCAGGCGATTTCCCATGTGCAGATCGCCCGCCGCAGCGTCTGGTCACTGAAGGAAGCGCGTACCATTCTCATGCGCCTTGTCGGCGAGATGAAAGACTGGACCGCACTGGATCAATACCTCCTCGACTTCATCGCGTCGCCCAGCGAGCGCGCCACCGTGCTTGCCAGCTCCTTTGCCGCCAGCCTTGAAATGGTGCGGGAAGGGCATATGGAAATCCAGCAGACGGGTGCGTTCAAGCCGATTTTCCTGCGGGATCGTCCGCCAAGGCCGGCCGAAAAGACGGATCAGCCGCCGCTGACAACGATGAGGGACGTGGTCAATGGCTGAAACCGGTCCCCTGCATATCCAGCCTGACAACGATGAAAGCGACAACCGCGAGGCGGACTGGAAATCAACGATCTCCGTAGCCGATGCGTTGCGCATGGCCGAGGCCATCCTGTTTGCCTCAGCCGAGCCGGTAACGGTGAGGGCGCTGGAAGAGCGTCTTCCCTCCGGGATCGACGTTCCGGCGCTGCTTGGCGAGTTGCAGTCGGTGTATTCCAAGCGCGGCATCAATCTCCTGCAGGTTGGCGGCGCATGGGCCTTCCGCACCGCAGCCGATCTTGCCTTCCTGATGAACCGCGAGGCAGTGCAGCAGAAGAAGCTTTCGCGCGCCGCACTCGAAGTGCTCGCCGTGATTGCCTATCACCAGCCGGTGACGCGGGCGGAGCTTGAAGATATTCGTGGCGTGGAGACGTCAAAGGGCACGCTGGATGTGCTGATGGAGACGGGCTGGATCAAGTTCCGCGGGCGCCGGCGCACGCCGGGGCGGCCGATCACCTATGGCACGACATCCTCGTTCCTCGATCATTTCGGCCTGCAGGAAGTGCGCGATCTGCCGGGGATCGACGAATTGCGCGGTGCCGGACTGTTGTCCGCGCGCATGCCCGCCAATTTCGCCATTCCCATCCCGGTCAATGATCCCGATGAATTGACCGAAGACGAAGATCCGTTGACCGATATCGATCTGGAAGAACTTGGACTTCTGACGCCGCGTGTCGAACACGATTGAATTTTTATTTGCCATATTTGTGCGCAATGGTGGCGCAGACGATGCCGGTTCGGAAAATTCGTGCTGAAGATTTCAATTCGCACTTGCGCCGAACTTACATGAATGTGAAACAACAATATGCACTTGTGTTTGAAAAGCACGGGGAAAAGGCATAGATGAGCTCAAACTGTTGAGCGAATGCGAGGGTAAAATGGGTAGTTTTTCAATCTGGCACTGGCTGATCGTATTGGCGATCGTGCTTCTGGTTTTTGGTCGCGGCAAGATTCCCGAACTGATGGGCGACGTTGCCAAGGGTATCAAGAACTTCAAGAGCGGCATGGCCGATGATGATGCGGCTGACAATTCCAAGACGATCGATAATCAGCCGAACCAGCCGGTAAATTCCGTCAAGGAAAAGACAACGAAGTCCTGAGCGGCTTGATTTAGTTTTTTCCTGCGCGGGGCTTTGCTGTCTCGCTGCGGCCGGAGCATGATGAATGTTTGATGTTGGTTGGTCGGAAATCCTGGTGATCGTGATCGTTGTGATCGTGGTGGTCGGGCCAAAAGATTTGCCGAAAATGCTGCGCGCCTTTGGCAAGGCGACGGCCAAATTTCGCGCGACTGCAGGTGAATTCCGGCGTCAATTCGATGAAGCCCTCAAAGAGGCCGAGCTCGATGACGTGCGCGATATCATCAACGATGCCAAGAGCCTCGATCCGCGCAACGATATCCGCAAGGTTTTCGATCCCGTCCGCACGATTGGCGAGGAAATCCGCTCAAGCCTGAAGGATGGCGGTACGGCCGGCAAAGACAACATTGCCGTACCCGATCCCTCCGCTCCCGGCGCGACGCAGCTGCAGCCGCAGACGATGGAGCCCGTCGCTCCGCTGATGACGGCCGCAGCGCCAAAGAAAACCCGCCGGGCCAGCAAGCCCAAGGCTGCGGCTGAAACACCGGCTTCCGCCGCTGTATCCGGGAAGGCGGCACCAGCCAAGGCAGCGGCCAAGGCCGCTGTGCCCGCCAAGGTTGCAGCCAAGCCATCTGCCGCCAAAACACCGGCAGAAGCGCCTGCACAGACTGCACCAGCAAAAAGAACGGCCAAGCCGCGTGCCAAGGCCAAAGCTGGCGATACGGGGACAAAATCTTGAGCAAGACCGACGACGACATTGATAAGAGCTCGGCCCCGCTGATCGAACACCTCATCGAATTGCGCCGCCGGCTGATCTGGGCATTGGTGGCGTTTTTCGTGGCTTTCCTGGTTTGCTTCCATTTTGGCCGGCAGTTGTTCAACGTTCTGGTCATCCCGTATCAGTGGGCCGTGTCCTGGGCCGGCTTTGATCCGGCAAAGGCGCAATTGATCTATACGGCGCCACAGGAGTTTTTCTTCACGCAGGTCAAGATCGCCATGTTCGGCGGCATTGTTCTGGCCTTTCCCGTCATTGCCTCGCAGATTTACAAGTTTGTCGCGCCGGGTCTGTACAAGAATGAACGGATGGCATTTCTGCCGTTCCTGATCGCGTCGCCGGTGCTGTTCCTGATGGGCGGCGCACTGGTGTTCTTCTTTTTCACCCCCATGGTAATGTGGTTCTTCCTTGCCATGCAGCAGACCGGCGGCGCTGGCGAAGTGCAGATTTCGCTTCTGCCCAAGGTTTCGGAATATCTGAGCCTGATCATGACGCTGATTTTCGCGTTTGGCCTGGTGTTTCAGTTGCCGGTGGTGACGTCGTTGCTCGCCCGGGTTGGGCTTGTCAGCTATGAAGGCCTGCGCTCGAAGCGCAAATATGCCATCGTCATTGCCTTTATCGTCGCGGCGGTGATCACACCGCCGGACCCCCTCAGCCAAATCGGTCTTGCACTCCCGACGATCCTTCTCTACGAGGTTTCCATCTGGATGGCGCGTCTGATCGAGAAAAAGCGTGAGGCAGCTGAAGCCGAAGCACAATCAGGGTCCAGCGATAGCGATATCTCGTCCTGACGCAGCTCCAGCTTTCGCCGGACAATCACGTCCTCAATCCAACGAACACTTCAAGACGGCTTTATTACCATGCTCGACATCAAATGGATCCGCGAGAATCCTCAGGCGCTTGACGCAGCTTTGGCGAAACGGAGCGTCGAGCCGCAGTCGTCCCGCCTGATCGAGCTGGACGAGAAGCGTCGTCAGCATATCGCCAAGCTGCAGGACGCGCAGGAACGCCGCAATGCCGCCTCCAAGGAGATCGGCAAGGCCATGGGCGCCAAGGACCAGGCCACGGCCGACCGTCTGAAGGCCGAAGTCGCCGAAATCAAGGTCTTCCTGCAGAGTGCTGAAGAAGAAGAGCGCCAGCTTGACCGTGCGTTGAACGATGCGCTGGCCGTGCTTCCCAATCTTCCCCTCGACAGTGTCCCGGTCGGCAAGGACGAGGGCGGCAACGTCGAGACGCGCCGCGTCGGTCATCTCAAGAACTTCTCCTTTGAACCCAGGGAGCATTTCGAGATCGGCGAAAACCTCGGCTACATGGATTTCGAGCGTGCAGCAAAGCTGTCCGGCAGCCGGTTTACCGTCCTGAAGAGCCAGCTGGCGCGGCTGGAGCGTGCACTCGGTCAGTTCATGATCGATCTGCACACGACCGAGCATGGCTATACCGAGGTCAATCCGCCGCTTCTGGTCAATGCGGACGTGCTTTATGGCACCGGCCAGCTGCCGAAGTTCGAAGAGGATCTCTTCAAGACAACCGATGGCCGCTATCTCATTCCAACGGCCGAAGTGCCGCTGACCAACCTCGTGCGCGAAGAAATCCTCGACATTCGCGATCTGCCGATCCGGATGACGGCGCTGACAGCCTGTTTCCGCTCCGAGGCCGGTTCGGCCGGCCGCGACACGCGCGGCATGCTGCGCCAGCATCAGTTCATGAAGGTCGAGCTGGTGTCGGTCACCGATGCCGAGAGCTCTATTGCCGAGCACGAGCGCATGACCGCCTGCGCCGAGGAAGTGCTGAAGCGCCTCGACCTGTCGTTCCGCACGATGACGCTGTGCACGGGCGACATGGGCTTTGGCGCGCAGAAGACCTACGATCTGGAAGTCTGGCTTCCCGGCCAGAAGGCCTATCGCGAAATCTCCAGCTGCTCCGTCTGCGGCGATTTCCAGGCACGCCGCATGAATGCGCGCTACCGGCCGGAAGGGGAGAAATCGACGCGTTTCGCCCATACGCTCAACGGTTCCGGTACCGCAGTCGGGCGTGCCCTGATTGCTGTTGTCGAAAATTATCAGAATGAGGACGGCAGTGTCACAGTTCCTGAAGCACTTGTGCCTTACATGGGTGGACTGAAACGAATCGAAAAAGCTGCATAGGAGAGGGCGATGCGCATTCTGCTGACCAACGATGATGGTATTCATGCGGAAGGTCTGGCTGTTCTGGAACGTATCGCCCGCCAGCTTTCCGACGATGTCTGGGTGATCGCGCCCGAAACCGACCAAAGCGGTCTGGCCCATTCGCTGACGCTGTCGACGCCGCTGCGCCTGCGCGAGATCGATGACCGGCACTACGCCGTTCGCGGTACGCCGACGGACTGCGTGATCATGGGCGTCAAGCATCTGATGCCTGAGCCGCCGGACCTGATCCTGTCGGGTGTCAATTCCGGCTCGAATACCGCCGATGATGTCACCTATTCCGGCACCGTTGCCGCGGCCATCGAGGGCACGCTCCTTGGCATCAACTCCATTGCCCTGTCGCAGGAATACAATCTCGATGGCGGGACACGCGTCCTGCCGTGGGACATCGTCGAACAGCGCGCACCGGCTCTCCTGAAGAAGCTTCTGGCTGTCACGCTGGCCAAGGGCGTGCTTCTCAATGTGAATTTCCCGAGCTGCAGCGGCGGGGAACTGGCCGGTGTCCGCGTCACGGCGCAGGGCAAGCTTTCCCATGGATTGACCATTGAAGAGCGGCAGGATGGACGCGGCCTGCCATATTACTGGCTGCGCTACGGCCGCGGCAAGGATGAGCCGGCGGAAAACAGCGATGTTGCCGCCATCCGCAAAAACTACATCTCCGTGACGCCGCTTCAACTCGATCTGACAGCGCACGAGATGCGCCAGACCTTGGAGGATGCGTTCGCATGAAGCCTGCGCTTTCAGAACGGGAGGGCTTTGCCGCCTTCGTCCTGCGGATGCGGTCTTTGGGAATGACGGACCAGCGGCTCATGACGGCTTTTGAGGCGACGTCCCGCATGGCCTTTGTTTCCGGCAATCTGGGAACGCTGGCCTATGGCGACCGGATGCTGCCGATCGAATGCGGTGAGTTCATGGAAGGGCTCGACCTGCAGGCGCGCCTGATCAAGGCCCTCGATCTTGAGCCGGCGCACCGCGTTCTGGAAATCGGCACGGGCACCGGCTTTACCGCTGCCATCATGGCCCGGCTGGCCGGCCGGGTCCTGTCCATCGAGCGCTATCGTACTCTGGTTGAACTCGCGCAGCAGCGCCACCAGACATTGAAGATCGAAAATATCTTCATCAAACATGCCGATGGCAAGCTTGGCCTGACCCATGACGGGCCGTTTGACCGCATTGTCGTCTGGGCGGCTTTTGAAAGCATGCCCCGCCAGTTCGTCGAGCTTCTGTCGTCCAATGGCGTCATGATTGCGCCGATTGGTCCGGTTGACGGCAAGCAGGTGGTGTCACGCCTGTCGAAGATCGGGAGCCGTTTCGAGCGTGAGGATATGATGCCCGCGCGCTTTTTACCGCTGCTTGACGGTGTTGCCACAGCCCTTTGACACGGACGTTCTGCCGCAGGGCAGGCGCAACCCTTTACGGGTTTGGTGAATCTTTTACAAATTTTCTGCTCGTTTTAACGGTCGGGTAACATTAACGCGGTTTAATAGCCCCATATTCTTGTATTGAGTACGGGCGGGATAAGCGATGCGTTTGAGTGTACTAGACAAAGCGTCACGGCGGCTGGCACTGAATGCCAGCATTCTCATGATTGCCGGTTTGGCTGCAGGCTGCAGCTCCGGAGTATCGCGCTTTACCAGTGCTGACTTCAGCTCCGGCTATAGCGACAACCAGCGTGCAATCATTCAACCGCAGAATGCGGGTGCAAGGGGTTACACGCCTCCAGTCGATGCAAGCTATACGGCGTCGGTCAACCGCAATGCGGTTCCAGCCGCGGGCGGTGTCCAGCGCGGTGCCTTGCCGCCGGTTGGTGCGGTCAGCGCCTCGACACTGCCGCCGGTCTCCTCGCAGCCGGCACGTCAGCTCGCCAACACCGCGCCCGTCCGCCAGCAGGTGGCATCGGTCCAGCCCATGGGCAATGTGCAGGCTCCGCCGCTTGCCGCGCCAGCCGGAACGCTGAAGACACCGGATGGCCGCGAAGCGCGCATGCCGACCAAGCCGGCGACACCGGGACAGGCATCCGCCAACACGGCAGCCATTCTTCCGCAGGCCCCGCAGGTCAAGGACCGGAACGGCGCGGCAACGACGACGGCAAACAATACGACGCCACCCAGCCATCCCGGTTCCTACACGGTTCAGGGCGGCGACACGCTGCATGCCATTGCCCGCAAGACGGGCACCAATGTCGAGGCCATCAAGCAGGCCAACAACATGAAAGAGGGCACCGTTCGGGTCGGCCAGTCGCTGGTCATTCCGGCATCGAGTTCCTCGCTGGCGCAGAATGTCGCCAACAACATGAAGTCGAAGGGTTCCGTCGATCAGGTGAAGACCGCCGCGACGCCGCCAGTCGAACAGCCAAAGGTTGTTGCAAGCACGGCACCGACTGCAGCGATTGCTGCGCCGCAGGCTGACGGTCAGACAAAGCCTTACACGCCGCCGCAGGCGAGTGAAAAGGTGATCAACGATGCGGAGAAGGATGTTGCATCGGCACCGTCCGCCACCGGTGCATCGCAGATGCGCTGGCCGGTTCGCGGCCGCGTTGTCGCCAATTACGGCAAGGGCAATGACGGTATCGACATTTCGGTTCCCGAGGGCACGCCGATCAAGGCCGCTGAAAACGGCGTGGTCATCTACTCCGGCGATGGCCTGAAGGAGTTCGGCAACACCGTTCTCGTGCGGCACGACAATGGTCTGGTCACGGTTTACGGCAATGCGAGCAAGCTGAACGTGCAGCGCGGCCAGAAGGTGAAGCGCGGCGAGGAACTTGGCCGGTCGGGCATGACAGGCAATGCGACATCGCCAAAGCTGCACTTCGAAGTGCGCAAGAACTCGACCCCGGTCGATCCGTCGAAATATCTCGAATCCTGATCAGCTCAGGTTTGAATCAGAAGGCCCGCGCAGCGATGCGCGGGCCTTTTCGTTTCTCAGAGCTTCTTGCCGAGCCGTCCGGCCAGGTCCTGCGTGAACTGCCACGCGACGCGGCCCGAGCGCGAACCGCGCGTGGTCGACCATTCCAGCGCTTCCGCATGCAGCTGTTCCTTCTGCATCGGCAGATCGAAATGCGCGGCATAGCCGTCGATCATCGAGAGATAATCGTCCTGGCTGCATTTGTGGAAACCCAGCCACAGGCCGAAACGATCCGACAGGGACACTTTTTCCTCAACGGCTTCGGATGGATTGATGGCCGTCGAGCGCTCATTCTCGATCATGTCGCGCGGCAACAGATGCCGGCGGTTCGAGGTGGCGTAGAAGATGACGTTGTCGGGGCGGCCTTCGACGCCGCCTTCCAGCGCCGCCTTCAAGGACTTGTAGGACGTATCGTCATGGTCGAAGGAGAGATCGTCACAGAACAGGATGAAGCGATATTTCGTGTCCTTGATGGCCGCCATCAGGGAGGGGAGGCTGTCGATGTCCTCGCGATGGATCTCAACCAGCTTGAGCGTACCGGTGTCGTCAGCCGCGGCAATGTTGACGGAGGCATGGACGGCCTTCACCAGGGATGACTTGCCCATGCCGCGCGCACCCCACAGAAGCACGTTGTTGGCCTGCAATCCGTCGGCAAAGCGCTTGGTGTTGTCGAAGAGAATATCGCGGACGCGATCGACCCCGCGGATGAGTGAAATATCGACCCGGTTGACCTTCTTGACGGGGTCGAAGGCAAGCTTGTCCGGGTTCCAGACAAAGCAATCCGCCGCGTCGAGATCAACGGGTTGCGGTTTTGGCGGTGCCATGCGCTCCAGCACTGCAATCAGACGGTCAAGTTTATCTGTCAGCAATTCCTCGGACATTCTTATCAAGCCTTTGTTTTTTCTGCGTTCAAGCCACTATCATGTTGATGGGAAATCGAAAAGCGCGCTACGGGATTTTGCACGGTTGCTTTTCCCATTCCAAACATTGTATTGCGCAGGCTCTATAAACTTTCAAACACGTATTACTCTGGAGATTGTCTCTATGTTCGTAACTCCCGCATATGCACAGACAACAGGTATCGGTGGTGCGCCGGAAATGCTGATGAGCATCCTGCCATTCATCCTGATTTTCGTGATCATGTACTTCCTGATCATCCGTCCGCAGCGCACGCAGATGAAGAAGCGCGAAGAGCAGCTCAAGAACATCCGTCGCGGTGATACGATCATCACCGGTGGTTTCGTTGCCAAGGTGACGAAGGTGTTCGAAGACAGCGGTGAACTCGAGGTCGAAATCGGCGAGGGCGTCAAGGCCCGCGTCATCCGCGCATTGGTGTCCGACGTGCGCATCAAAGGTGAACCGGTTGCCGATAACAAGAAATAAGTCATAGTGACAGGGCGGCATCAGGCCGCCCTGTTGATTCTTGAGGTCGGGATTGCATGCTCTATTTTAGCCGCTGGAAGACACTTCTCATCTGGGCCGTTGTTCTGGTCGGCGTGATCCTGGCTCTGCCAAATCTCTTTACCCCCATCCAGTTGGCGAACCTGCCCAACTGGCTGCCGAAGAAGCAGCTCGCCCTCGGACTGGATCTGGAAGGCGGCTCGCGCATCCGGCTGCAGGTCGACAAGGACAAGCTGGCGCAGACCGGCGCGGCCATCGAGGTGATGAACCGCCGTCTCAGCGAGCTCGGCTACACCAATCCCAATGTGGAGAGCCAGAGAAGCGGGCGTGTGCTGGTCGAGGTTTCGGGTCTGTATGACTCGCAGCTGCTCAAGGATATTCTGAGCCTGACCGGCCAGCTGAGCTTCCGCATGATCGATACATCCGTGCCGGTCCAGCAGGCGATTGACGGCACGCCGCCGGAAGGCGCTGATGTTGTCTATTCCTTTGACGATCCGCCCGTGGCCTACCTCGTCAAGAAGGAGGCCATCGTCACCAACCAGAATTTTGTGGGGGCGCAGGCGGGTGTCGATACGGCGACCCAGCAGCCCGTCATCACCTTCAAGCTGGACAGCGCGGGCGCGGAACGGTTCTCCCGGGCGACCAAGGAAAACATCGGAAAGTCCTTTGCCATCGTGCTTGACGATCAGGTGCTGTCGGCACCGGTGATCAGCGAAGCCATTCCCGGCGATACGGGCCAGATCACCGGCAATTTCGACCTGTCCGGCGCCAGCAACCTTGCCATCGTCATGCGTGCCGGCGCACTGCCTGCACCTGTTACCGTGATTGAAGAACGCTCTGTCGGTACAGATCTTGGTGCTGCTGCCGTGGCCGCGGGCAAGATCGCTGCGCTCATCGGCGCCGGTCTCGTCATCCTGTTCATGCTGCTGACCTATGGCCTGCTGGGCGTGATTGCGAGCATCGCGCTTGTTGTCAACATCGTCCTGATCCTGGCGGTTCTGACCATATTCGGCGTGCCGCTGAGCCTTGCCGGCGTTGCCGGTATCGTCCTGACCATCGGCATGGCGGTGGACTCCAACGTTCTGATCTACGAGCGCATTCGCGAAGACCGGCGTGCCGGCTTTTCGGTCATCCAGGCCATCGATTCCGGATTTGCCCGCGCGCAGGCCACGATCGTCGATGCCAATGTGACAACACTGATCGCCGCGCTCGTCCTGTTCATCCTGGGTACCGGGCCGGTGCATGGCTTTGCCGTAACCGTCACCATCGGTATCGTCACGACGCTGTTCACCACATTCACGCTGACGCGCTGGATGGTGTCGGCCTGGGTGCAGTGGTCGAAGCCCAAGGAAGTGCCGCGTGCACCGCTGAAGCTCATTCCCAACAACACCAGGATTCCGTTCATGCGCCTGCGCGGGCTGACGCTGGGTTTCTCCGCGCTGTCGAGTGTTGCCGTCATCGCGCTGTTCCTTGTCGTCGGCATGAATTTCGGCATCGATTTCAAGGGCGGAACCATGGTCGAAATCGCCTCCAATGAAGGGCCGATCGATCTGGACGATGTCTATAGCCGGCTGGATGACCTGAACATCGGCGATGTGAAGATCGAACCGTTCAAATCGGACAGCCGGGCGCTGATTACGGTCGGTAGCCAGCGCGAGGGCGAAAACGCCGAGCAGACCGTCGGTGTCAAAATCCGCGGTGAGCTCGATCAGGACTATGAATTCCGCCGGGTGGATGTCATTGGCCCGACCGTATCGGGCGAGCTTGCCAAGGCGGGCGGACTGGCGGTCGCGCTCTCCCTGGTGGCGATCTTCGCCTATGTCTGGTTCCGCTTCGAATGGCACTTTGCCCTTGGCGCGATCATCGCGACCATCCATGACGTGGTGCTGCTGCTCGGCATGTTCATTGTCTTCCAGATGGAGTTCAATCTGTGGAGCATTGCGGCGCTTCTGGCCATTGTCGGTTATTCGCTCAACGATACGGTGGTGATTTACGACCGCGTCAGGGAAAACCTGCGGCGGCATGGCAACAGCGTTTCGCTGTCGGCGGTTCTCGATGCCTCGATCAACCAGACATTGTCGCGCACCATCCTGACATCGCTGGCCACCTTCCTCGCGCTGGTCGTGCTCTATGCCTATGGCGGCGATGATGTCCGCTCCTTTGCGCTGACCATCGCGGTCGGCATTGTCGTTGCCACCTATTCGTCGATCTTCGTTGCCGGACCCTTGCTGATGCTGTTCGGGCTCAAGGGACGTGATGTGATTGACGATGCTCATCCCGCCAGGCAGAGCGGAGCATAGCGCCGTGGCTAAGGGCATTGAAATCCGCGACGCGCATTTTCCGGGCCGTGCAGCCATCGACGCCTATGGCAATGGCGGGTTCCGGTTTGCCGACATGTCGCATCGCGGATCGATCCTGTGCCTGCCATCGGGTATCCATGGCTGGGCGCCGAAGATCGAAACCGCGCTGACGGCGGAGGATCTGGCGCTTGTGCTCGAACAGGCGGCCGATATCGAGATTCTGCTGGTGGGAACGGGCACCGAATTGCGCCGTCTGCCGCAGGCCCTGCGTGACGTGCTGCGCGAGCACCGCATTTCCTCCGATCCCATGAGCACCGGCGCGGCCGTGCGCACCTATAATGTTCTGCTGGCGGAAGACCGCGCCGTCGCTGCGGCACTGATTGCAGTGGATTAAACCGGCGGTTCTCTGTATCTCAGCCCCATGAACGCGAACCAGACCCACTGCCTGCAACTACTGCGCGATACCGATCCCGACCGCTACCTCTCGGTGCTTTATGCGCCGGAGGGCAAACGGGGTGCCTTGGCCGCCCTTTACGCCTTCAATGTCGAGATCGCCCGCATCCGTGACCTGATCCACGATCCGCTGCCGGGCGAGGTGCGTCTGCAGTGGTGGCGTGACCTGATCAACGGTACCGAGCATGGCGAGGCCGTTGGCAATCCGGTGGCGGCGGCCCTGCTGGAGGCGATCAAGGCGCATAATCTGCCGCGCGCCGCCTTCGACAATTACTGCGAAGCCCGCATTTTCGATCTCTATGACGATCCCATGCCCAGCCGCAACGATCTTGAGGGCTATTGCGGCGAGACGGCCTCGGCCTTGATCCAGCTTGCCTCTCTTGTGCTTGACGCGGAAAAGGCGCCGGCCCATGCGGATATGGCGGGGCATGCGGGGGTTGCCCAGGCCATTACCGGACTTCTGCGTCTCCTGCCGCTGCACCGCCGGCGCGGACAGGTCTATATCCCGGCCGATATTCTGGCAGCGGTCGGCTGCAGTGCCGAAACAGTGCTTGAGGGCGCCGACAAGGACGCGGTCAAGCGCGCCATCGATGCGATGACGGCGCTGGCGGAAGATCATCTCGGGAAATACGAAGCCGGCGCAAAATCGCTCCCCGCCGCTTTGCGTCCGGCCTATCTGCCGGTAAGCCTGACCAGAACCTATCTGAAGGGGATCAGGGCCAGTGGCGCCGCAGCAGCCGATGAAACAGCGGTAATTTCACCGTTGAAGCGCCAGTGGGTGATGCTCAGGGCGTCCATGCGCTAGCCTTGGATGGCATTAGCCTTGTGCGTGGTTCGACAAGCTCACCATGAGGAAGTCGCATTTTGCAATGCACCGGATTCCCTCATGGTGAGCTTGTCGAACCACGCACACAATGGAATGCAACAAGCTGTGCTCGTTACTCCGCAGCCTCAGCTTCAGCCTCGGCCACCGCAGGCAGGCCCAGCCATGCCCGGCAATCCGCAAGCGCACGCGCGCTCATGGCGCGTTTCTTGGCGTTGGTCTTTTCCTTGCCGCGCAGCCGTTTGCCTTCCGACTTCGGCGCCTCAATCGGCGGGAACAGGCCGAAATTGACATTCATCGGCTGGAAGGATCGCTTGCCGGGTTCTTCATCACTGACGATGTGACCGCCGGTGATGTGTCCGAGCAGCGCGCCAAAGGCCGTGGTGAGCGGCGGCGGTGTCAAAACATGTCCGAGACGCTCGGCGGCGGCGAAACGTCCGGCAAGCAGGCCGATGGCTGCCGATTCCACATAGCCTTCACAACCGGTGATCTGCCCGGCAAAGCGCAGACCCGGGCGCGATTTCAGCTGCAGCGTCGGGTCGAGCAGGATGGGCGAATTCAGGTAGGTGTTGCGGTGCAGGCCGCCCAGCCGCGCGAATTCCGCGTTCTCGAGGCCGGGGATCATCCGGAAAATCTCGGTCTGCGCCCCGTATTTCAGCTTCGTCTGGAAGCCGACCATGTTGTAGAGCGTGCCGAGCGCATTGTCCTGCCGCAGCTGCACGACGGCATAGGCCTTGACCGTCGGGTTGTGCTCATTGGTCAGCCCCATCGGCTTCATCGGGCCGTGGCGCAGGGTTTCCACACCGCGTTCGGCCATGACTTCGATGGGCAGGCAGCCGTCGAAATAGGGCGTGCCTTCCCACTGCTTGAATTCGGTCTTGTCGCCGGCAATCAGCGCCTGCACGAAAGCCTCATACTGCTCCTTGGTCATGGGGCAGTTGATGTAGTCCTTGCCGGTGCCGCCGGGTCCGACCTTGTCGTAGCGCGACTGGAACCAGCAGGTGTTCATGTCGATGCTGTCGAAATGCACGATGGGTGCAATGGCATCGAAAAAGGCGAGGGCATCGGCGCCGGTCTGCCTGCCGATGGCTTCGGCCAGCGACGGTGCCGTCAACGGCCCGGTGGCGATGATCACTTTGTCCCAATCTTCGGGGGGCAGGCCGGTGATCTCTTCGCGCTCGATGGTGATGAGCGGGTGCGCTTCCAGCCTGGCCGTCACAGCCTGGGCAAAACCGTCGCGGTCGACGGCGAGCGCGCTGCCTGCAGGAACCTGATGGGAATCGGCCGAAGCCATGATCAGCGAATTGGCGAGGCGCATCTCCGCATGCAGCACGCCGACGGCATTGGTTTGCGCATCGTCGGAGCGGAAGGAATTGGAGCAGACGAGCTCGGCGAGATCCTGTGTCTTGTGCGCGTCCGTGCCGCGAACGGGGCGCATCTCGTGCAGGATGACGGGAATGCCTGCCTCGGCGAGTTGCCATGCAGCTTCGGAACCGGCGAGACCGCCGCCAATGATATGTACGGGTGTGTTTGACATAGCACCCCAATAAACCGTTTGGCGTCCGGCTTCAATGGTGCAAACGCCGCTGCGGATGATCCGCAGCGGCTTGCCGGTGTGTCAGGCGCTGGCTTTGTCGAGTTCGGCGATGTCCGCCTTGTCGAGCGTCAGGGATGCCGCCTTGATCAGGCTTTCCAGTTGTTGCAGCGATGTGGCGCTGGCGATGGGGGCGGTGACGCCCTGGCGTGCGATAATCCAGGCCAGGGCAACCTCGGCCTGCTTGGCGCCATGCTTGGCCGCAACCGCGTCCAGCGCTTCCAGAATGCGGTAGCCGCGCGCATTGAGATAGGCTTTGACACCGCCGCCGCGCTGGCTCTGCCCAAGATCGGCTTCGCTGCGGTATTTGCCGGAGAGAAACCCGCGCGCAAGGCTGAAATAGGTGATGACGCCGATATCCTCGGCCATGCACAGGTCACGCAGCGCGCCGTCATAGCCGGCGCGGTCATAGAGATTGTATTCCGGCTGGAGCACGTCATAGCGCGGCAGGCCATCCGCCTTGGCGGTGTCGAGCGCCGCGCGCATCTGGTTTGCATCGTAATTGGACGCGCCGATGGATTTGATCTTGCCGGCTTTCAGCAGCTTGTCATAAGCGGCAAGCGATTCCGCATGCGGCGTTGCGGGATCCGGCCAATGGGAGAGGTAGAGGTCGATGGCGTCCACCTGCAGGCGCTTCAGAGATGCTTCGACGGCCTCGGCGATATTGGCGGCCTTGAGGTTCTTGCCCTTGCCCATGTCGCCGCCGACCTTGGTGATGATGATCATCCTGTCGCGTGTGCCGCGGGATTTCATCCACTCGCCGATGATGGTTTCCGATTCGCCGCCGCTGTTTCCCGGAACCCAGCTTGAATAGACATTGGCCGTGTCGACCGTGTTGAGGCCCGCATCGGCAAAGCGGTCAAGCAGGTCAAAGGAGGTTTTCTTGTCTGCGGTCCAGCCGAAGACGTTGCCGCCGAAAACCAGCGGAGCAATCGACAGGCCTGTGCGGCCAAGAGGGCGTTTTTGCATGGTAAGTCTCCCGGGGAGGATGTGAAGGGGGACTCGGACTGTAGAACTCCAGGATGCATGTTTCCAGCCCGGCTTTGACCCGAATGGTCGCAGGCATGGATCGCAAAGGGAGCAGTTTGAAAAGGGAGGCGGTGAGCAGACGTCTCGAACCGCATACCCCGGAAACAACAACACCCACCGCGGGAGGAGGTGCGGTGGGTGCCGTTTTGTAAAGACCGGCTGGGAGGAGGAGTGCCGGCCTTTGATCGCGGGGGCTCTGGGAGGAGGATGAACCCCGGCGATATTCTGTTATGCGATTAGCGTACTGCGGACTTCTTGGCGACGAACGGGATGTCCGAGCGGGAGATGCCCAGGTCGTTCAGTTCGCGGGTCGACAGACGGTTCAGCTCGGAAACCGTGTCACGATAACGGCGCCAGTTGCTGTAGGAGCGGATAAGGTTCATTTCATTCACCATTCGGTTCAGTTGTTTCGTTGATCACTCTTGATCGTTGACCTGAAGATAGTGGATGCCTTGGCGAATGTGCAGAGCCAAGTTTGCAGATCAGCTATGCGTATGTTGCATTGCATCATTAATCGATTTTAATTGCTGCGTCGCACAAACGTCATCTTCATGGCCTTTGGCCCGAATCCGGCTGCAATTGCGTTTTCAATGTGGCTGGCCTTATCAGGGGCGGAGCCCTAATCTTACAGCTCGAGTCGGGAGCAGAATGCATGATAGTCGGTTTTACCCTGCGCAAGCACATTGCACGGTGGCAGCGTGACGGGTTGATCGATGACGCCACGGCGGACCGCCTGCGCGCCGATATCGCCGGGCAGGGCCCGGGTTTCGGGCTGGGGAATGTCCTGGCCATACTGGGCGTCATTCTCCTCGGCGCGGCGCTGCTGTCGCTGATTGCCGCCAATTGGGAAGCCATGCCGCGCCTTGTTCGCGTCGGTTTGATCTTTGCCGTGCTCTGGTGCGGCTATCTCGGCGGCGCGTGGCGGGCGAACAAGGGCGACAGGATTTTCAGTGAGGCGCTCTATCTCCTGGGCGCCATCGCCTTTGGTGCCGGGATCGCACTGGTCGGCCAGATGTATCATCTGTCGGGTGACGTGGCGTCCGCTGCGCTGCTCTGGGCGGGCGGGACGGTTGTCGCCGCGCTGCTGTTGCGCTCGTCGACACTCGTCTCCACCAGCATCGTGATTGCCGGTTTCTATCTCGTGGCCAGCCTGGAACCGGAAACGGCCTCGCGCCTGTCCTATGTCTGGATCATCCCGGTCTTTGCGGTGATTGCGGCAGGCCTGATCTGGTATGCGGGCGCGCAGGTGGCCCGGCATTTCCTCGCCGTTCTTGTGCTGCTCTTTGTCTGTATCGTTCACTTCGACCGGGATGCCGGCGTCGTGCTATGGATGACGCTGATTGCCGGCCTCGGCCTGTTTCTGCTGGACGCACTGCATCCGGCTGTGCTGGACCGCGCGACCGGATGGAGCATCAGTCTCGGCGCCTACGGATTTCTGGCGGTGCAGATGGTGCTGCTGATTTTCCAGTTCAACGACCACATCTTTGCCCAGACTCGCGATGTCATGACGGGTGTTGTCATCCTTGCCGTGGCGATCGCCGGTCTGGCTTTGTCGGGGCATCGCAATCTTGCCATACGGTGGAGTGCCTATGGGCTGTTTTCGCTGGAGGTTCTCTATATCGCGTTCGAGACCATCGGCACGATGATCGGTACCGCTGGCTTCTTCCTGACCGTCGGTGTGCTCGTGCTGCTGCTTGCAGTGTTCGTTATCCGTATGGAACGCCGTCTTCACAGGAAGAGTCTGGTGAAGGGTGCAGCATCATGAAAACAAAGTATTTTTTGCTGCCGGCTTTGATCGTTGCGCTCCTGCAGTCAGGCGCGCTTTATGCCATGATAGAAAAGCACGCGATGATTTTGCGCCACGGCACAATGATCACGCTGGCCACGCAGCCGGTTGATCCGCGCGACCTGTTGCGCGGCGAATATGTGCGGCTTGGCTACGGGATTTCTTCGGTCGAAGCTGACAAGGTGAGTGGCACGAAGCCGGATACGGCAGGCCTTGCCGACATCTATGTCACGCTGAAAGAGGGCGCGGATGGCCGGTGGGGTTTCACCGGGGCCTCCTGGCAGAAACGCCGGGATCTGGCGGCTGGCGAAGTCCAGATGCATGGCCAGACGCTGACGAGTGCCATGGGCGTCTTTGCCGTGCAGTACGGCATCGAACGCTATTATCTCCCCGAAGGATGGGGCCGTGCGGTCGAGAAGGTGCAGAGTGAGCGCGGGGTTGATGCGGTGATTGCCGTCTCCAGCGCGGGTGAAGCTCAGATTCGTTCGCTCAAGTACAATGGACGCCTGCTTTACCAGGAACCGGCCTACTGAACAGCCGTCATCGCGCAGCTTTGAAAAAGCCCGTCAACCTATTGAAATATGTGTAGAAAGAGTGGTGCGGATAGAGGGACTCGAACCCCCACGGTCTCCCGCCAGAACCTAAATCTGGTGCGTCTACCAATTTCGCCATATCCGCAGATGAGGGCCGTATCCGGCCCTCAAGCGCCGGTCTCTATATCACCCTCTTCTCAGGGGTCAAAGGAAAAAGCCGCCGTTTGAACAGGATTACGCCTGCGTCCAGCCGATCGCATCCCGCAGGAAGGCGTAGCCCAGCGCAATGAAGCTGGCGCGCTCCCTGTTGTCCTTGCCATAGCCATGTCCGCCCGCCTCGGGTTCATAGAAAGAGGCGGTGTAGCCGAGCTCCTGCAGCTTTGCCGCCATCTTGCGGGCGTGTCCGGGGTGCACGCGGTCATCCCTGCGGGTTGTGGCAATGAGGATCGGCGGATAGGGCCGGCCGGGCACAGCCGCGTGATAGGCCGACATTTCCTTCAGAAAAGCCCAGTCTTCCGGCTTGTCCGGGTCGCCATATTCGTCCACCCAGCTCGCCCCGGCGAGAAGCTTGTTGTAGCGGCGCATGTCGATCAGCGGAATGGTGCAGAACAGAGCGCCGAAGCGTTCGGGATAACGCGTCAGCATGTTGGAAATCAGCAGGCCGCCATTGGAACCGCCTTCCGCCGCGATACGGCCCGGCCGCGTGACGCCGCGCCGCACCAGATCGGCGGCAATGGCGGCAAAATCGTCATGCGAGAGCTTTTTGCCTGCCCGGCGCCCGGCGTCGTGCCATGCGGTGCCGAATTCGCCGCCGCCGCGCAGATTGGCGACCACGCTTGTGCCGCCGCGCTCGAGCCACAACTTGCCAACGGACGCACTGTAGTAGGGCTCCATCGACACGCCAAATCCGCCGTAACCGGTCATGTGCACCGGTGCATCACCGGTTTCGCCCTTGGGTCCGATCTGCGTATAGGGGATCGACTCGCCATCGCTGGAGATCGCCTCGTGCCGCGTGACGACAAGACCGGTCGCATCGAAGACCGCAGGGCTTTGTTTGAGCAGCGTAGGGGCAGCCAGTGTGGTGGGCTCGGCAATGTCGAGAAGCAGGACCTGCGCCGGGGTTATCGGGTCCTGCGCGGCGACGAGCAGTTCGCCATTGGCATGGATGTCCTCGACATCCAGCGACCAGATATGAACGATGCCCTCGGTTGGCACAACCGAAATGGGCTTCTTTGCCCATTTGCCAAGCGCAGGCTCGAAAATCTCGAAGCGTGGCGCAAGATTGTCGAGATAGGAGACGACCAGCTTCTTGTCGTTCCAGAAGAACCCCTGCAGGGCGCGGCGCGGACCCGGTTCGAACAGAACCTGAAAATCACGCTCTCCGGCAAGAAATGCCTGGAGCGAAATGCCGAGGAGCGTATCGGCGGGGTAGGTAACGCCGCTGACTGTCCAGTCTTCTCTCGGCTTGACCGTCAGCCACTGGTCGTAGGAATTCCACCATGCCGTTGCGGGTACGTCCACGCGCTGCCCGGGTCCGCCGCGATCGCCCAGCCAGCCAGCGGTTTCAAAGAAGGAATGCTGTTCGACAAACCAGAGGCGCTCGCTGCCGCTGCTGTGATCAATGTCGACACCGGCGGCCATGGAATCCGCGGCGCATTCGAAAATCACCGGTGCAGCCAGCGGGTCGGTCCCGCGTCGCCACAGGCGGACGGTGCGCGCATAGCCGGATTGCGTGGCCATGCCCTCGCCAAGGGCGCTCGATATCAAAACCGTATCGCGGTCGAGCCAGCCGAGGCCACCCTTCGCTTCGGGAAGATTGAAGCCGTTTTCGATGAACCGCAGCGTGTCCAGGTCGAACTCGCGGTTGACAACCGCATCGCTGCCGCCGCGCGACAGGGAGAGAATGGCCCGCTGCCGCTCCTCCTGTTCGATCTGCGCGCCCGCCCAGATCCAGTCGTCATTTTCGGCTGTGGCCAAGGCATCGATATCGAGCAGAAGTTCCCATTCTGGCTCGGGCGTTTTGTAGGATGTCATGGTGGTCCGGCGCCACAGGCCGCGCGGGTTCTTCTCGTCCTGCCAGAGGTTGTAGAGATAATCGCCGCGCCGTCCGACCATCGGGATCTTGTCCGGCCGGTTCAAAATGGCGGTCAGGACGTCGCGGTCATGCTCGAACTGCCGGCCGCCGAAGCGCTGCATGGTTGCGGCGGATTGCTTCTCCACCCATGCAAGCGGCTTTGCGCCGTCGATCTCTTCGAGCCAGATGCGCGGATCGTCATCGGGAGCATCGATGGTCGGGCGAATATCCTGATTGATCATGAGCGTCACTTTCCCTTGGAATCTGCCGCGCAGTTTCTTGAAAGCGCGGTATTTTGCAATGCCTCACACCATCAAATTCGGCATCCATGAAAAATCGCGCCGGTGATGAGCCGGCGCGATCCTCGTGTTGGGCGTTTCAAGCCTAGTGGGCCGGGGCTTCTTCCGCCGGCTTTTCAACCGGTGCCTTCCTGCGTCCGAATGAACGGAGCGCGACGTAGAACACCGGCGTCAGGAACAGGCCGAAGAAGGTCACGCCAAGCATGCCGGAGAACACAGCCGTGCCGAGTGACTGGCGCATTTCCGCGCCGGGGCCCTGGGCAATCATCAGCGGCACGACACCGAAGATGAAGGCAAAGGCGGTCATCAGGATCGGGCGAAGCCGCAGACGGCTGGCTTCAATCGCGGCTTCCACTGGCGTTGCGCCTTCCGCCTGATGCTGGCGGGCGAATTCCACGATCAGGATCGCGTTCTTCGCCGCCAGGCCGATCAGGACGACAAGGCCGATCTGCGTCAGGATGTTGTTGTCCATCCCGCGCAGGAACACACCGATCAGCGCGGCCAGAACCGCCAGCGGCACGATCAGGATGATCGCCAGCGGCAGCACCCAGCTTTCATACTGTGCGGCAAGGGCGAGGAAGACGAACACCACGGACAGTCCGAAGATCAGGATCGCCGTGTTTCCGGTCTGCCGTTCCTGAAGCGCCAGTTCCGTCCACTGGAATGTCGTTCCGCTGGGCAGTGTCTTGGTGGCAAGGGCCTCCATCTTGTCGAGCGCCGTACCGGTGGAAACCCCGGGCGCGGCGTTGCCCTGCAGCGGCACCGATACGTACATGTTGTATCGCTGCACCAGCGAGGGGCCGTTGGTGTCCTTGATGTTGATCAGCGTGCCCAACGGAACCAGCGCACCCGTTGCCGAGCGTACTTTCAGGGCAAGGATGTCGGTTCGATCAAGCCGGTATTGCTGGTCGGCCTGTGCCCGCACCTGATAGACGCGGCCGAAGGCATTGAAGTCATTGACATAGGACGTGCCAAGGTTGGTTGAAAGCGCCTCGAAAATGTTTGGAATCGGCACGTTCAATGCCTGTGCCTTGTCACGGTCCACCTCCAGGAAATATTGCGGGCTGTTGGCGGAGAACGTGGTGTAGACGCCGGTCAGGCCCGGGGTCTGGTTGGCTTCGCCCATCATCTGATAGGCCAATCCCAGGACACGGCGCATATCGGAGCTGTCGCGGTCGAGGAGCTGCATCTTGAAGCCGCCGGCATTGCCGACGCCGCGGATCGGCGGCGGCGGCACGGCGATGATGAAGGCCTCCTGGATGCTTTGCAGGCTGCCATAGACCTGGCCGATGATGGAATTGGCCGTTTGTCCGTTCTTGATCCGCTCTGCGAACGGCTGGAACGGAACGAACACCACGCCGGAATTCGACGCATTGGTGAACGTTGCACCGTTGAACCCGGCAAAGGCAATGGCGTTGCGCACGCCCGGAATGCCCTTGATGATCTTCGATGCCTTTTCGATCACCGCGTCCGTGCGGGCGAGGGAAGCGCCGTCCGGAAGCTGGACGACGACGATGGCATAGCCCTGATCCATCGGCGGCACAAAGCCGCGCGGGATCGTGACCGCCATGAACCAGGTGGCGACCAGCAGCCCCGCGAACACGAGCAGGGAGGAGAGGAGGCCGATGGTCGATCCGACGAGGTGCCGGACGATCCAGGAATAGCCGTTCGCCATCTTGTCGAAGCCGGTGTTGAAGCCATTGGCCAGGGCCCGGCCAGCCCGCGCCAGAGGGTTTCTGGAGACCGCGTGGTCATGCGGACGCAACACAATTGCCGCCAGCGCAGGAGAGAGCGTCAGCGAGTTGATGGCCGAAATGGCTGTTGCTGCCGAGATCGTCACGGCGAACTGGATGTAGAACTGGCCCGATATGCCGGGAATGAACGCTGTCGGGGCAAACACCGCGATCAGCACCAGTGAAATGGCGATAACGGCGGTTCCCACCTCGTCCATGGTCGTGTGCGAGGCCTGTTTCGGGCTCATGCCCGCCGCAAGGTTTCGCTCGACGTTCTCCACCACCACGATGGCGTCGTCCACCACGATACCGATGGCGAGGACGAGGCCGAACAGGGTGAGCATGTTCAGCGAGAAGCCGAAGGCCGAGAGGATGGCGAAGGTGCCGATCAATGAGACCGGGATGGCCACGATCGGGATGATCGCCGTCCGCCAGGATTGCAGGAAGACAAGAACGACCAGCGCGACGAGAATCACGGCTTCGAAGATCGTCTTGTAAACGTCGGAGATCGATTCCGCGATGAACTCCGTCGGATCATAGACGATGTCGTATTTCAGGCCCGGAGGGAAATCCTTGGAGAGTTCCTCCATGGTGGACCGGATGGATGCGGCAGCAGCAAGGGCATTGGTGCCCGGACGGCTGAAGATACCCAGCGCAACGGCAGGACTGCCATCGAGATAACTGTTGGTCACATAATCCTTGGCGCCAAGTTCGATGCGGGCGACGTCTTGCAACTGTACCAGACGGCCATCGCCGCTTGTTTTGACGATGACATAACGGAATTGCCGCGCATCGCTGAACCGGCCCTGCATGGTGACCGTGTACTGGAAGGCACTTGTGCCCGGTGTGGGCGGCCCGCCAATGGCACCGCCATTGACCTGCACGTTCTGGTCGCGCAGTGCCTGAACCACATCGGCTGATGTCATGGAGTAGGCGGCGAGTTTCTGCGGATCGAGCCAGATGCGCATGGAATACTGCCGCTCGCCGAAGATGGTGACTTCGCCGACGCCGTCGAGCCGCAACAGCACGTCGCGGATGCGGGTGTTGGCGTAGTTGGACGCATAGAGCTGGTCGTAACGGTTGTCGGGCGAAAGCACGTGCACGACCATCATCAGGTCGGGCGAACTTTTCGTCGTGGTGATGCCGTTGCGCTGCACGTCCTGCGGCAATTGCGGTACGGCAATGGCGACGCGGTTCTGTACCAGAACCTGTGCCTTGTCGAGATCGGTGCCGAGCTTGAAGGTGATGGTCAGCGCCATCGAACCATCGGCGGTCGAGTAGGAAGACATGTAGAGCATGTCCTCGACGCCGTTGATCTGCTGCTCGATGGGGGTGGCGACCGTGTTGGCAATGGTTTCGGCGTCGGCGCCGGGATAGGCTGTGCGCACGACAATGGTAGGCGGCGCGATTTCCGGATACTGGGCGACAGGGAGCTGGGTGTAGGCGATCCCGCCGACAATCAGCAGCACAATCGACAGGACGGATGCGAAGATCGGCCTGTCGATGAAAAAATGCGCAAATCTCATTGGCCTGCCTCCGCAGCCTTCACCTCCGGCGGAAGCTGGATAACGTCGGCCTTGACCTTGATACCCGGGCGAATCCGCATCAGGCCATTGACCACGATGGTCTCGTCACCGGTCAGGCCGCTGCGGATCACCCGATAACCGTAGAGTTTGGGGCCGAGACGCACGGGCTTGGTCGTGACCGAGTTGTCCGCATTGAGGACATAGACAACCCGCTCGTTCTGATCGGAACCAACCGCTTCGTCGGGCACCAGAATACCCTTATAGGTGTTGGAGGCGGCCACTTCGACCCGGCCGAACAGTCCGGGCTGCAGCACGAAATCCGGATTGTTGAAGCGGGCACGCACCCGCATCGTTCCGGTGGCATCATCGAGCCGGTTCTCGGCGAAATCGAGCTTGCCCTTGAACGGCGGCTGGTTGGAATCGGTCAGCCGCACCGTCACTTCGAGGCCGCCGCCGCCTTCCTGCAGATTGCTGCCGTTTTCGCGGGCGGTCTTGGCATAGGACAAAAGGTTGCGCTCATCCACGTCGAAATAGAAATCGATCGGATCAAGCGAAACGATGGTCGTCAGGATGGTGTTGTTGGCATTGACGAGATTGCCGACGGAAATGAGCCTGCGGTCGATGCGGCCATCCTGCGGCGCCGTGATCTGCGTGTAGTTCAGATTGAGCTGGGCCGCATCGACGGCGGCCTGGGCGCCGGCCACGCTGGCCTGACCGGCGAGATAGGCGCGGCGCTGGTCATCCAGTGTGGATACGGACAGCGTGCCGCTGCCGGTGAGCGACTGGGTGCGCTTGAACTGGGCCTCCGCATAGGTTTCCGTTGTTTTGGCCACTTCCAGTGCGGACTGGGCCTGCGCCAGGGCGGATATGTAGGGGCGCTGGTCGATGGTGAAGAGCGGATCGCCCTTCTTGACCAACGATCCGTCCTTGAAATGCACCGTATCGAGATAGCCGTCGATGCGCGAGCGCACCGAGACCTGGTCGACAGCTTCGAAGCGGCCGATGAACTCATCGCTGTCGATCACGTCGCGGACGACAGGCTTGGCTGCCGTGACGGTTGGAGGCGGGGGCGCATTCTGCGCCAGTGCCGGAGAGGCTGCCATGAGCGCGATTGCAAAGCCGATTTTGAAGGTAGAGAGAGAATTCCGTGACAAGGGCAGGCCTCCATGACGATCAGACTTCCAGGCGTCTCGGGGATGCCTGGGCATCGCCGTCAGCGCTGGTGATTCATCGTACGGCTACGGGTCAGGTGATGCGCTGACCAGAACAGCTGGAATGCTGGCGCCGCAGACAAACAAGTCAATTTCTCAGATTGTATCGATTTAGTATTTAGTTTCGATAGGGACCAGCGCAAGGGCAGTTCCAAATTCCGTTGAGGCATATTTCCAGTTGGCTATCGATGGTCCCCACACCGGGAAGATTTGCACAGTTGCACATCGTTGTCATCAGGCAAATATTTCACCTGTTGTTGTGATCATGAAAGTGCCTGACTTGCCGTGCAGAAGTTTGCCCGACCCTGAGGCTGTGCCATTGATTTTTGTACGCAGTGCAAGTAAATGGAGCCACCAATCGGTAAGGGTGCAATTTCTTGCGCGGCTCTGTGACAGGTTCTGTGATATGAATTGTGTCACAAAAAATGAGCTGAAAGAGAAATAAAGCAATAAAATCAACGTGGATGGTGAGGGCATGGCTCGCCCCATCTGCACCAGAAGCCACGATGGCAGACAGTTTTTCTCCCGCAATTTGGCTCACAGGCCGGCGACGGCGGGACAAATGTTAAAAAAAGTGAAGGTTTGGACATGCAGGTTACTGAAACGCTCAATGAAGGGCTGAAGCGCGAGATCAAGGTCGTCGTTCCGGCCAAGGATCTGGAAGCAAAGCTTTCCGAACGCCTCCAAGGTGCCAGCGCCAAGGCGCGCATCAATGGCTTCCGCCCCGGCAAAGTGCCGCTCAATCACCTGCGCAAGATGTACGGCAAGTCGTTCATGGCTGAAGTCGTCAACGAGATTCTCAGCGATTCCTCGCGCACGATCCTTGCGGAGCGCAACGAAAAGTCGGCGACCCAGCCGGAAGTCGCGATGACGGAAGACGAGAAGGAAGCGGACAAGGTTCTGAACGGCGAAGCCGATTTCGAATTCACGCTGAACTACGAAGTCCTGCCGGTTATCGAACTCAAGGACGCTTCCAAGATCAGCGTCACGCGCGAAGTGGTCGATGTGACTGACGCGGAAGTTGAGGAGCAGGTCAAGCGCGTTGCCAGCTCCGCCCAGACGTTCGAGCCCAAGAAGGGCAAGGCCGAATCCGGCGACCGAGTCATCATGGACTATCTCGGCAAGATCGACGGCGTACCGTTCGACGGCGGCGCCGATACCGATGCGACCCTGATCCTCGGTTCGGGCCAGTTCATTCCCGGCTTTGAAGATCAGCTGATCGGCACCAAGGCTGGCGACGAGAAGCAGATCAAGGTTACGTTCCCGGCTGAATACGGTGCAGCGCACCTCGCCGGCAAGGATGCGACCTTCGACATCACCGTCAAGGAAATCGGCAAGCCCGGCGAACTCGAAATCAACGACGAAACGGCGAAGAAGCTCGGCATCGAGAGCGCCGACCGTCTGCGTCAGGTTATCCGCGAGCAGATCGAAAGTCAGTACGGCTCGTTCACCCGCCAGAAGGTCAAGCGTCAGATTCTCGATGCGCTCGACGGCGAGTACAAGTTCGAATCGCCGGAACGCCTGATCAATGCCGAGTTCAACAACATCTGGGCACAGATCGGCCAGGACCTCGCACAGGCCGGCAAGACGTTCGAAGACGAAGAGACCACGGAAGAAGAAGCACGCGAAGAATATCGCAAGCTGGCCGAACGCCGCGTTCGTCTTGGTCTCGTTCTCTCCGAAATCGGCAACAAGGCCGGCATCGAAGTGACCGAAGAGGAACTGCAGCGCGCCGTTTACGATCAGGTTCGCCAGTATCCGGGCCAGGAACAGCAGATTTATGAATTCTTCCGCAAGACTCCGGAAGCGATCAACAATCTGCGCGCTCCGATCTTCGAAGAAAAGGTTGTCGATCACCTTCTCACCTCCATCAACGTCACCGACAAGAAGGTGACGAAGGAAGAGCTGATGGCTGAAGACGAGTCGGATGAAAAGTCCGGCGAAGCCAAGAAGCCTGCCAAGAAGGCAGCGCCGAAGAAGGCCGCCAAGAAGAAGACCGAAGACGAAGCGTAAGCTTCCTACATCTCACATTGGAAAAGGCCGCTTTCGAGCGGCCTTTTTCATTTCTGGTGCGCGGTAATCGCGGGGCAGCGTATGCTGCGGGTCCAACTGATTCCGCAGAGATTTCGCCGATGTCCATTGCTGCCTTTGCGCCGTTCGAGGCGCTTGCCGAACACCTTCTGCCTCATGCAACCGATGGGACGAGTGATGGGTCGCATGACCAGTCTCATCTCTTGCGTGTGTGGAAAAATGCAACAGCAATTCATGACGAGGAGGGTGGGGACCGCGAAATACTGGCCGCAGCGACAATCCTGCATGACTGCGTTGCCATCGAAAAGAATTCACCGCATCGCGCGCAGGCCTCGCGGTTGGCTGCTGAAAAGGCATCGAAGCTTCTTGCCGATATTGGCTGGCAATCCTCGCGCGTTGCTGCCACAGCGCACGCCATCGAAGCACACAGCTTTTCGGCAAACATCCCTCCACGCACCTTGGAGGCGAAAATCCTGCAGGATGCGGATCGTCTGGATGCCATTGGCATGGTTGGCGCTGCACGATGTTTCTACATCGCAGGCCGTATGGGGAGTGGGCTTTATGATCCCTTGGATCCCATGGCAATCGATCGTAACCTCGATGACAAGAGTTTTGCCATCGATCATTTTGAGGTCAAGCTTTTCAAGTTGACTGCGGGGTTCAACACGGTCAGGGGTGCGCAGATCGCCAAGGTGCGACAGGAGCGACTCCGCCGGTTCCTGGGCGAGTTTCTTGATGAGATATAAGCGATCTCAGCGAGACACCAGGTCGAGCGCGGCGCGGATCAGATCGGCATTGCCCTCAGCCATTTGTCCCGACGGCAGGAGATTGCCGTCTTCCAGGCCGATACGGCTGTCAAAGCCCTTGGCCATGGCTTCGCTGTAGATGGGCCAGACACTGGCTTCATCGCCGTGCATGAGGATAGGCAGTGTATTGCCTGCCTTGCGCAGAACCGCCTGAATACCATCGGCGGCCCGCAATCCCTCGTCGATGTCCTGCTCGTTGATTTCGATCAGCACGCGCAAGCATTTTGCCGCATCCCTCAGGCCGACAAAGCGCTCCGCATCGCTGACGGACCAGAGCCCCGCTTCGACGCCGACACCCCTGCCGAGAATGTGCGCAATCACATCCTCAGCGTCCTCTTCGATCAGGTTGATCGAGACGTAGTCGGGCAAGGTCGTCCAGCGGTGGATGGGTTCCTGCCGCGAAAAGCCGCCGGGAGGGATGCGCCAATGGGTGGAAAGGCCGACGGGAATGCCCGGCACGGCCGAACGAACCGCCTGCAGGGTCTCGGCGATATGGTCCGGCTCCAGCGTTTCCATTCCATCCGGTCCGCGTGGGTGGATATGCAGCTCGCGGGCGCCAGCGGCTACGGCAAGCGCCGCGTCCCTGGCAATTTCCGAGGCTGTAAAGGGGAGCGCAGGGTGAAAATCCCGCATGCGCCCGCCGTTCAGGCATGCCTGCAACATGGTGGTGTCTCCGCTATGACGGCTCTATCATAGCGGATTTCCTCCTGACAGCACCCCGTCAGTATGGATTCGATGCCGGTTCAGACCTTGATCGGAATCCATATCTCCATTCCTCCATTGCCGGTCCGCGGGTCGAATTCCGGACCATAACGTTCGAAATTGGGTGCATCGGCCAGGGCATGGCCGGATTCCGGCAACCATTTGCCCCAGATGGTCATGATCGTGCTGCGAATGGTCGAAATATGGTCGCGATGCGAAAACACCAGATAGGTCTGCGCTGGAATGCGCAGCCGAGCGAACTCCTGCGGGATGTCGGAGAAATCGGCAACCTCGGTGCCCGCGATGTAATCGAAATTCTGGGCGTCATCGCTGTTGCAGCAGACGCCGTAGGCCACAGCGCCGATCTGGCCGGTGATATGGCCGAAATAGGGGTTGAAACGCTGCCATTGCGCCGGAATACCGCTGCTGGTTTGGCAGGTGTATCGTTCGCCTATGCCGGCGACCAGCATTGGTTTGCCGTTCGCGATGCGCGGCTCTTCGATATCGGTAATAAACTTTTCGTCCATTTTCATCGGCTCCACCAATGGGATGTTACGGGTATGGCGCTGTGCGCGGACCTGTTCGGGTGTCAGGCCGAACTGATCGCGGAACGCCCGCGTGAATGCCTCATGGGAGCTGTAGCCGGCATCGAGCGCGACGCTGAGAATATCCGGAGCACCTTCGCACAGGGATTTCGCTGCCTCGGTCAACCGGCGGCCACGGATGTGGCTGCTGACCGAGCGGCCGGCAAAGATGCCGAAGGCGCGGGACATGTGAAACCGTGACAGGCCCGCCACATCGGCGATATCGTCGAGGGTGATCTCCTCGGCGAAATGACCCTCCACATACCAGATCGCTTTCTCAACCGAATTCATGCAACTCTCCATTGGGGCACGGCATACCAATACACATCGTCGGCGGCGTGCATTTGATCGCGATTGCGGTTCGGCCCTCCAGGGTTAGAAGAGTTTCATGCCCTTCAGGCTCGCATGGCCGTTCTTGCCGATGATGATGTGGTCGTGAACAATGATTCCCATCTGTCCGCCGATGCCGGCAATGGTTTTTGTCATCTCGACATCCGCCTTGGATGGTGTCGGGTCGCCCGAGGGATGGTTGTGGACCACGCCAGCGGGCTTTCCAAGTTGCTGATTTTGTGCCATTATTCTGGAAGTTGGGAAATGATGGTGCCGCGCATTGGGATCGGTTGTTCGTGCCCGATCATGATAATCACGCCTGATCACCGGAGTGTTCGGCGAGTCGTTTGGAAGCACGGCACTGCACTTTATTCTTATCGTCCCATTCATCAAGCTCGTCGATGGGATAGAGCACCGCCTTACCAACTTTGACGAACGACGGACCAAGACGCATGGCGCGCCAATTTCGGAGGGTCCCAACGGAAATGCCACCGCGGTAGCGCTCAGCCACCTCTTCTGGAGTAAGGAATTTGCTTTCTGCCATTTCTGCCTCCATCCGCCGCAACGACTAGGGTCGTGTCGCCGATTCTAGGTTGACGATCGCGTGTAGGCGATGTGTCCGAAGAGCGTCCCTTCGGATCACCACTTTCATCACCCAGGCCCGGGCGCTCACGCTTCTGCACTGACATCAATGCTGCGCAATTTTCCTCCGCAAAAGCGCTTTCAGGTGAGTGTCGGGAAAATGGATACAGGCGACGCCACATCGGCGGGGTTGCGCTCTTTGCCAAGTGACCACAGCAGAGGTCAGGCGCGGCATAGGTGTTGCCACGTCGGTGAATGAGGCGATTTTTCGAGGTCACTGCGGGCAGATGCGGGCGAAGGGGAAGACACGACTCCCTTTAAAATCCAGTTCCGAGAGGAGTGCCGGTTCGACCCCGGCCACCCGCACCACCTTCTCATTCGGCAAAATCTGAGTCCCTAAGTTCGGCTTTGGTTATGGCCGCCTAGATTCTCATGCGCATCCCTGAAAGAGATCGGTGGTGCGCGATGTCGACGCCCTCTCGGGCCAGGTCGACGCGCTCGTCGGTCAGGCTGAGGTCGCCTCCGATGTTGGGGTAGCGGCCCTGAAAGGCGAAGATCAGCCGGCTGATGTGCCGTGCAGGAGATCCGGATCGTGCCGGCCGGCACGCCGCGCGCCCCGCGCGCCTCATCGCCGGCCTGCTCGACCAGCCGCAGGATCTGGACGCTGTCTTAGCGGCTGCACGCCCTCGACCATCACATCTCGTGCAGGAGCGCAGGTTTGGAGTGCTGAGGAGAGTGGTTGCGGGAGCTCGCAACACCCGATTCTTGCGATTGGTCGAACATCATAATCTCTGTGACGAGGTACTAGATGCCGCACAGGTGCGTGGATCACAGAAAGCAGGATTTGCTGAAGCCCCTGTGCACAAACATGTTCTCAACGGGCATGTACAGCTTATTGCCTCATTTTCTGAGGCGGCCTTTCAGCGCGACAATGGCCGAGCGTGGGATAGCCGTTGGAGCGTCGGACCCTCCGACCCGGTCACGATTCGGCGATAGAAACAACTGGTTCGGCCGGTGTGACAACAGCCGCCGTCGCCCGCGACGCGCACCTTGAGCCAGACCGTGTCCTGATCACAGTCGATGCGCAGTTTTTCGACCTGTTGGATCTGCCCGCTTGTCGCGCCCTTATGCCAGAGACGCTGGCGGGACCGGCTCCAGTACCAGGCCTGGCCGGTCTCGATCGTCTTGTTCAACGCCTCCGCATTCATCCACGCCAGCATCAGCACCACTCCACTCGCGACGTCTGTCGCGACAGCGGGAATGAGCCCGACCTCATTGAACCCTGGCAACAAGGCCGAGCATTCTTCGATCATCTCCGCAGGGTCCGCTCTTAATGGGTCAGGTCGCTGATCTTCCAGTGGCATTGGCATTCCTTGATTGGCACGTACCAGTTCTATGGATGATCGTCCGGCCTGAGCGATCGCACCGTGCGCTCCGGACCGCCCGAATCGTTGCGATTAACGGGTCCGCCGTTCGTTCGCAGGCTTGACGATATCAAGCTCGACGTCCTGCCGCGCTTCAGATACATCGCATGCGCAAGTCGGGCCGGCATCCACTCGATTGGATGAAGCCCTGCGCCAACGCATCACGGCGTAGCCGATGGCTGCGGCCAAGAATGCCAGCACGGCGGTCAATGCAAGACCCTGTCCGCTAAGCCAGCCCACGACACCACCTACTGCCGAGCCAATAAAAAGCGGCCCAAGGCAGCAAAGCGCGACCAGTGGCGCGACGACAATCGCCGTCATAAGCCCGGCTGCTGGCTTTTCGTTCATGAAACCTCACTTTCCGCGCTAGTGGCGCTGCCAAGCCATCTGTGCTGCGCTGCTCGTTAGTTCACATTGACGATCGTCACATTAGAACTGCTACACCCTGTACTAAGTACAGGGTCAATACCGAATTTTCATCCGATTGGCTGGTCGACTAGCTTCACCATGTCTGCGCCCGCGCTCCTGGGTTGGCGCATCGCCGACGAAGCGATTAGCTACGTCGAAGCTCTGCGCGTGCCAGTTCGGCGTCCTTCAACGAGTAATAGAGCCAGATGCGTCCGTCCTCGATGATTACAGAAGACGCAAAGGCATTCAGAGCATGTAGCCGATATCCGAGGCGCCGGTGGGATACGCGAACATCGTCGTCTTCAAATTGTCGGCCGTTAGGTCGTGGCGGATCGCCAGGGCAAACAGATTAATCACTTCATCGGCATGTGGTCCGACGAGATGTGCGCCTAGGATACGCCCGGTGTCGTCCTCCACCATCACCTTGAAGCCATAGGTCTTCTCTGCGGCCTGGCGGGCAGTAAACCAGTCGGACGCCTTCTGGGACTTGGTCTGGAATTTCAGGCCCTGCTGACGTGCTTCGTCCTCGCTCAGTCCGACAGCAGCGATCGGCGGGACCGTGAAGGCCACGCTCGGCACACCGCGATAGTCGGGTGTATGCCGATTGCCCTCCAGAAGGTTAGCGGCGACCACCTTGCCGTCATGGCTTGAGACCGGAGTGAGCGGCGGGCCCTTCTGTGCCGCATCGCCGGCGGCGTACACGGCCGGGTTAGAGACGCTCTGGAGGTGCTCATTCAGTTTGAGCCGGCCGTTCTCCGTCGCGATGCCGCCGGTTTCAAGATCAAGCGCGTCGAGCGCGGGCGCCCGACCGGCCGCATGCACAACAAGGTCGGCTTCAAACGTCGTGTCGCCGCTTTCTGACGAGGCGCGAACCACAAAGCCCGCACCCTTCTTCTCGATTGCCTGTACTGTGGTCCGCAGGCGCACATCGACCCCGATCTCGCCGAATTTGTCCATGAGCCAGCCGACAAGGTCAGGCTCAAAGTGCGTAAGCATCCGCTCGCCACGTTGAAGGATAGTCACTTGCGCGCCCGCGCGGGCCGCGATGTGGGAAAATTCCGACGCTATATAGCCACCACCGACCAGCACGATCCGTTCTGGCAGTCGCTCCATGGCCAGGAAGTCCTCATTGGTAGCGAAATACTCTTCACCCGGAATGTGCAGCTTTATCGGCTCGGCGCCCGCAGCGATCAAAACGTGACGGGCTTCAAGACTCTCGCTGTCCACCGTCAGACTGTTCCGACCTGCGAAGCGTGCATGGCCGTGATAGGTATGAATGCCCTTTTCTTCGTAGCGGTGTTCGTGCTTTTCGGGGACCGGGTCGGTGAAGGTGCGCTTGAAGGCAATCAATTCTGGCCAGTCGATATGGACGTCGCCGGCAACGCCATTGCCACTCATGCGCCGGACATGGTCGAGAGCCGAGGCGCCGCCGACAAGCATCTTTTTCGGGTCGCAGCCCCGCAGTGCGCAGGTGCCCCCGAAAGGCCGGTAGTCGATGACCGCCACGCTCCAACCGGCGGCGCGCACGCGCATTGCGGCGACCATGGCCGCTGTGCCGGTTCCTATGATTACAAGGTCGTATTGGTTTGCCATCTCTCTCTCTCTCTCTCTCTCTCTGTCGCCACCGCACTGCTGCTGTGCGTGCTTAGTCACCCGGACTTCTCGCTGATTTCGTGCGTGGCTTTGCCGATCTGGCCGTAGGTTCGCGGAACAAGGTCTCGATGAGCGGGCATTCCGGCTGCGTGCCGTCTCCGCATTGAACGACGACGTTTTTGAGCACGCCCTCCATGCGCTTCAAATCGGCGATCTTCGTCCTCACGTCCTGAAGGTGGGTGGCTGCTACGGTGCTAGCTTCGGCGCATGGTCGGTCGCGCTCTTCGGCCAACCGCAGAAGCTCACGGATCTCTTCCAGGGAAAAGCCAAGTTCGCGAGCTCGCATAACGAAGCGAAGGCGCCGTTCGTGCGTCGAGCTGTAGGCACGATGGCCACCCGAGGTGCGCGGCGGCTCCGGCAAGAGGCCGATCTTTTCGTAGTAGCGCACGGTCTCGATATTGCAGCCCGTCCGTTCGGCAAGCTCTCCCCTCTGGAGGCTTTTTACTGCTGCGTGACCGCTCATCGAATTTCCTTCTTGAACCTGTAGTGACTACAGCCCGTATCATACGATTCGAATCGAATTTCGGCAACGGGAGTAAGGTCTGACTTGGTGAATGCATCGCACCCCGCACCGGCGGCGACAACGCCTGTCACCGCGGATTTGCACGCGTCGCAACACGTCGCTGTGGAGCGGCGGCGCTTGGTTGCCGTCGGCGGTATTCCTCGGTGCGGTGGCCACCTCGTCCTGCGGTATCGGACCGCAGATCATCTTCAGCCTCGGCATCGGAGCGGGGCCATGGATCGCCAACCTGACGGCGCTCGCGCCCTACACGCCGCTGTCAGTGGCAGGAACGGCCGGGTTCCTCGACTACCACTTCTTCCTTGGTCTGCTGGAAGCTCAGCGGGCTTGAGTCGAAGAAGCTTGCGCGCGGCCTCCCCCCGACGGCGTCGTGAAGTTTTAGCCGGGCTCAATGCCACTCAAACCCAAGGCGACGGCGTGTTTCAGCCGCGCGGCGCGGCCCGACCGCTGATCACAGGGGAGATTTGAATATGGCCGCCGCTACTGCCAATTTCGACGGCTCGATTTTCGATGGCTTTCGACAGGGGCGAACGTCCAGGGACTTCTGGCTGCCGCGCATCCTGGCGCTTGCGGCGTGCGTGATCGGGCCTCTTCCCTTGATCCTTGACCTGAAATGGGGGGTGCCGATGTCGACCATCGGACCCATCTTCTGGCTGGCTTCGATCCTGCTCACCATCGCCTCCGTCGCACTGGCCAGACGGACCGGTTACCAACGCTTCATCCGGACAGTCATCGTGGCTCTTCTGGCGGGCTATATGGCAACCGCCACCTACGACGCCAGCAGGGTGGCGGGGATGAGCGCCGGCGTCATCGCCATGGACGAGGCGCTCGACTTTGGGCGACGCCTCACAGGGCAAGTTGCGCCCGGGGGCCATGGGTCCATGCATGCCGACGAACACGGGACCGGTCCCATGCGCGAGCAAGCCGCGCCGCCTGCTTCGAGCCCGACTGATCCACACGGCTCGGCAGCCCTGCACGAGGACCATCAACCAGGGGCGGGGCCCACCGCAGAGCATGAGCGGGTTTCCTCTCTTAGCCGAGGAGCGACCGTCGCCCTGGGCTACGCTTGGCATTATTGGAGCGGGATCATGTTCAGCCTCTCGTTCCTGATGCTGTTTGGCGGACGGGGATGGAAATGGGCGACACCCTACCTCGTGCTGGTGATTTATCCCGGCATGGTCTTCGCAATGGGGTCCCACACCGTTGCGAATTTCATCTGGGAAGCCGTCGGACACGCGGGCTTCGGTCTTACTTTAGGCATTGTAAGCAGTGCGCTCCTGAGCCGGGGATGAAACGTCAGGAAGGCGCCCTCAGGCTGATGATGGAACAAGCCCAGCTCGGAGATGCGACGGCTTACCGAACTCTCCTGGAACAGCTGAGTTCGCTGCTTCGCGCCTATATGAGGAGGAAGCTGACCCAAATGGGACGGAACGTCGCCGATGCTGAGGACGTCGTCCAGGAAGTGCTATTGGCGGTGCACACCCGACGAGATACCTATGATCCCTCCGAGCCCTTCACGCCATGGCTGTACGCGATCGCACGCTACAAGCTTATCGACCATCTCCGCCGGAGCAAGATGGCTCATGCCGAGGGGCCGCTCGACGCGGCCGAGGCAATGTTGGACGGGTTCGACCATATGGCGGTGGAGTCCGGAATCGATATGGAAAAACTGCTTGCGACCATCCCCCAACATAGCCAGCGTGTCATTCGCGACGTCAAACTCGACGGACGAAGCGTCGCCGAAGCCGCCGCTCGTGAAGGCATTACTGAGGCGGCCGCGAAAGTCCGCATCCATCGGGGACTCAAGGCGATGACTGTTGCCATCGGCGGGAGGTTGTGGCGTGAAGACCGCTGATCTGATCAACCGGTTGACGGTCGATCTCAAACCCGTTGACTATCGTCGCGCCTCACGCGCCTTAGGCCTCGCATTCGCAGCGGGAAGCCTAGCGGCTGTCGCCGCGATCTGCCTGACTCTCGGCCTGCGGCCCGACCTTCGAGAACCCCACGCTCTTGGCTTTCTCATGCTGAAGCTTGTATTTGCGGCCGGAGTGGCGGCCACCGCCTTCCTGTTGCTGCTCCGGTTCGCCAGGCCGGGGCAAGCACGACGGTCGTCGAACCTTGTGGCGGCGCTACCTTTCGTCGGAATCGTGTTGCTGGCGGCGCTGGACCTTTACGTAACACCCGGCGCACAATGGGCAGCTTTGATTGCTGGTCATGCGTGGCCGAAGTGCCTGGTGATCATCCCGGTTATGGCCGCGGTGCCCTACGCCTTGATGGTGCTGGCGCTGCGCTGGGGCGCGCCCACAGAACTCTGGCGCACGGGCGCACTCGCAGGGCTGCTAGCCGGCGGCGTCAGCGCTAGCGCCTATGCCCTCGCTTGCGGCGACGATTCTCTGCCCTTCGTCGCTTGCTGGTACAGCAGCGCCATCCTGATGTGCGGCTTGATCGGCGGCATGCTCGGACAACGGCTTCTGCGCTGGTAGTTCATCGCGAGGTTTCTGTCCCCGCGGAGAAATCGCCTGCACCTTCCGCTCGAAACCGACATTCGATGTAACCGATCGAGCCGCGCTTGCGAACTTATGTTCGTAGGGCGCCAGTTGGGCGTGCTTCTAGCCTTTTGGAATTTGCATGCTCGCCAATCCCGTAACTTTGCGTTGTTCCGAGCTGTTTGACAGCCGAACCCATGCTGTCATCGGCATCAGCCCCTTCAACAGCTACTTCTCAGAGATGCGAATTTCTGAGCTTGCCCGGTGGGCGCGCCGAAACTTTACAGCCTTTCACTTCTATGTGCCTGACAGACCCGCTGCGCTCACGCTCGAGGCGCTAGGGTATTCTCCCGCACGCGCAGAGAAGAAGGCGCGACGACAAGCGAATTACCTCGAGAACAAGATCGCTCGCGCGCTTTCGACCGTAGAAGCAGAAGACGAGCTCAGCACCATATTGCTGAACGGTCGCGTTCTCGATGAACATAACAACTATTCAGCCGGGCACGCTCGTTATCAAGACCTCTTCGCCTCCGATCCCGAGTTCCGAGAAGGTTGTCTTGAGAGTGCAGCATGGGTGCTTGAGAAGCACCCAGATCGAAAGGGCCCCTTGACGCCCACAGCGATTGAGATGGGCGCCCGCTACTTCCTCGCCGAAGTGCCATTCTTTCTGGACACGCCGTATATTTTGGGCGTGCAGCATTCGGTGTTTTGTTACCATCAGTGCCCCGCTTTTCTGCGCAAGCTACTTGAGACACAACGGGGGGCGATAGCCAGCCCTAACCAGGGCTTTATCGAGGTCACCCCAGTGTCCGGCTAGCGCCATGGGACGTGTTCGAAATTCACTGAGTGAGGCGGGCCGCAGAGAGTCGCCTGTCTTGCTCAGGCGGACCACCGTTGGGCAGCGCCATCCTGCTGCGCGGTGGCATCGCGCCATGCTCGAGCGGCGGCTTCGTCGCTGGCGGTCGGTGGCTCAAGATCTCACGCTCAAGTTCGCGCGACCCAATCACATTCGATGTAACCGATCGAGCCGCGCTTGCGAACTTATGTTCGTAGGGCGCCTGCAGCGCGAGCCGAAGACCTCGCTCGCAACCGTTACAGCATGTCGGCAAAAAATGACGTCGGTGGAAGTTCCAATGGAACCTTCGAGAGAAAGGAACAATAGATGAGAAAAACCTTCATCGCCTTGGCCTGTGCGGTGGTTAGCGTCCTGTGGACGACGGCCAGCTTTGCCGACGAGGGCAGGTCGAGGGTTCAACCCGAGACTATAAGCTTGTTCCAAGTCCCCTGGCAGTGCCCCGCGGCTCCGGAGATCGCATGCGGCGGGCTCGCCAAACCGGTTCTCCTCGAACTCGAGCAAAATACGGGAATTGCTGAGGCCTGGATAAACCGGGCCGGGACCGTGCTCGCCGTGGTGGGATCAGACCGGAACCGCGAGGCGCGCACGAAAACCGTTCGCACGCTCCTGCGGGAAATATTCGAGAAGGATGTCGCGACAGAGCTCCAAGGCGAAGCACGGACAACGGAGCTGGCCAGCTTCCGGTCGGACGCTCCTTGGTATCGAGGGGCTCAGGTGGACGCCCTCAGCATCGAGGAGGCCGATATCATCGCCGCCCGGCTCGTGCACCGAATCGAGGCGAAGGTGGCGCTCTCCGAAGACAAGACACGGTTGCTGACGGTGAGCTTCGCCGACATCCTCAAGGCACGTTTCATCCGCAGTTCCGATGCGCCCCGCACAGGCGATCAAAAGCCCCGCGATGAGCAACTTCGAGACATAGCGCGAGCACAGCTCGGCACAGCTGGAGTGTCAGCATTCGACGAGGCGCTTGCGAAGGGAGAGCGCCCCGCGCCCGGTGAAAAATAAGACGCTTAGCTCGTGTTGGACCACGCGCGAGCATTCTGGTCCAGATCGCACCTGCCGCCGGTTCACCCTCAGAGAAGCAAAGCAGCTTTCGCGCTGTGCATCCCAAGGAAATAGCTATGAAACATACACGCTACATCACCGAAATTGCTGAAAGTCTGGCGCCAGCTAATCAGCCCGAAGGGTTCGGGCAGCTGTTCGTCGTGCTGCTGCGTGAGCTGGCCAAGGGGCGTCCGGTTTCGCAAACGACACTTGCCATGTCTCTCGACTGGCCTGCTCAGCAAGTGAATGCCGTGCTCGAACGGGCCACCAGTACCGAGTACGATAGTGATGGGAATATCGTTGGTTATGGCCTCACCTTGCGCGAGACTTCGCATATCTTCGAGATTGATGGCCGCCGTCTATACGCCTGGTGCGCACTGGACACTCTGATGTTTCCGGCCCTCATTGGCCAGACGGCGCGCGTGTCGTCGCATTGCGCTGCAACCGGAGCACCAGTTTCACTCACGGTTTCGCCGAACGAAATCCGGGATATCGCACCGACCGACGCCGCAGTGTCGTTGGTCCTGCCGCAGGAAACAGCGGACATTCGTCAGTCATTCTGTTGCCACGTCCATTTCTTTGCATCGGTCGTGACGGCGAAAGATTGGGCCTCCAAGCATCAAGGCGTGGAGATCGTAAGCGTCCAAGATGCCTTCCGCTTGGGCCAAGAGCTTAATCGACATATGCTGCAGACCATTCCATCGAGAAAATCGTGATTGGATAACGATTCTACAGCCCGGTATTCGCTTCGTAGGTGCGGATTGCCCTCTGCGAAATCTACCCGGGTGGCCCCGCAAGGCAATCAAAGCGGGTGTCAAATGGTCCCCTACACGTAATCTCGTCTGGCCCACTATGCCGGCGTGAGCATCGACCGGCGGGGGCGAGGGTCTTGCCCGTCTCGGGCCTGCGCCATCCCGCGCGTGTTGCCCGAGTCGATCGGGTCTTTGGTGGTTGTCCAGCGCAGCGGCTCGGCCTGTCCCTTGGGAACTGCGGTTGCAGGGCTGCCCCGCGATCCTGCCTCGCGGCGAGCAATGCAGGCAAAGGCGACTTTCGCTTCCCGAGATCAAAGCCATGCTGCGGGTTCTGCTTCCGCTTAGAAAGCGCCTTCAGCTCCCGCTGAAAATCAATATTCCATGTAACCGATCGAGCCGCACTTGCGAACTTATGGTGGTAGGGCGCCTGTCGGCGGCGCCTTCAGTGCGAGGCCGCAGACCTCGCTCTGAAATAGCACTTGAACCTGTAGGTGCTACAGACCCTATCTTGAAAAGATCGAGGAGACAAGGAATGAGTGAGTATGTTCGAACGGCCCCGGCGCGGCTGACCGGCAAACCCGAAGCGGGGACGTCGCAGGGCGGGCAGAAACTGTTGATGGCGGGCGGGATCCTGGCCGCCCTTGGCGCATCGTCCTGCTGCATACTGCCGCTTGTTCTGTTCAGCATTGGCGTGAGCGGGGCGTGGATCGGAAACCTGACTGCGCTTGCGCCTTACCAGCCCGTCTTTGTGGCTGCAGCGCTTGTCTTTCTCGCTGTGGGCTTCTGGCGCGTCTACCGCCAGCCGAAGGTGGACTGCGTGGAAGGTAGTTCTTGTGCTCGCCCGGGCGCGAGCCGGATTGCCAAAATCGGGCTGTGGGCTGCCACCGTGCTCGTCTTCGCAGCGATGGCGTTCCCTTACGCTGCGCCGTTCCTTCTCGACCTCTGATGCAACCTTTCAAACCAGGAGACTTGTGACCATGAAGACCTTGATTCGCACCGCAGTGACCGTCGCCGCCTTGACTCTCGCCGGAGGCGCTTACGCCGCGCCTCGGACCGCCACGCTTGCGGTTGAGAATGTGAGCTGCGTGACCTGTGCACCAATCGTAAAAAGAACGCTCTCGCGCATCCCCGGTGTCAGCCAGGTCGTGGTCGTGGAGCGGGACGGTCGGGCCACGGCGACCGTGACCTTCGACGATGAGAAGGTCACTGCCGAGGCACTGGCCCAGGCGACCACGAATGCAGGCTATCCTTCGACCGTGACGGGCGTGAAGACCGCGGCTCTCGCGCGCTGACGTGACCGCAATGAATAATCGCGCCCTCTTTCGAACGGGCGTCATCGGAGCGGTCGTGGCGGCGCTCTGCTGCGCGACCCCAATCCTTGGGATTGCGCTGGGAGCGATCGGGCTCTCAGCACTGGCGGCCAAGGCCGATTATGTCCTGATCCCGGTTCTGGTCGCCTCGCTCGGGCTGATCGGGATCGGGCTCTACCGACGCAACGCATCTGCCCCGGCCGTCATCGACTGCTGTGAGACGGATAAGAACACAGGAAAGTTCAAGTCATGAGTGATTGCTGCGCTCCGAGCGCAAAGAACGGGAACGGCCGCTACGACCTCATCGTCGTCGGCGCCGGCTCGGCCGGGTTCTCGGCCGCGATTACGGCGGCCGAACAAGGGGCGCAAGTTGCTTTGATTGGCCACGGCACGATCGGAGGCACGTGCGTCAATGTCGGCTGCGTCCCGTCGAAGGCCCTTATCCGGGCCGCAGAAGCGGTGCACCACGCCAACGCCGCACCCAGGTTCGCCGGTATCGCCGCAGAGGCGCGGGTGGCAGACTGGGGTGCGCAGGTCGCCCAAAAGGATGCACTGGTCGCGGGTCTGCGTCAGGCGAAGTACGCCGATCTCCTGCCATCTTACAACAGCGTCGCATATCATGAAGGCCGTGCCCGCCTCGTCGATGGCGGCGTCGAAGCCGGTGGCAAGCGTTTCGCGGCGGAACGTATCATCATCGCCACCGGGACCCGGCCGGCGTTGCCGGCGATCCCGGGCATAACGGACATCTCAATCCTCGATAGCACCACGGCGCTGGAGCTGACCGCACTGCCACGCTCGATGATCGTGCTCGGCGGCGGCTACATCGGCGTTGAGCTAGCGCAAACCTTCGCTCGAGTGGGGGTCGAGGTGACGCTAGTCTTCCGCAGCCGCCTCCTGCCGGAAGCAGAGCCTGAGATCGGGGCGGCCCTCGCCGGTTATCTCGCCGACGAGGGTATCAAGGTCGTCGGCGGTCTGACCTACGAGTCGATCCGTCGGACCGAGGAAGGCGTCGCGCTCACGGTGGTTCGCGAAGGACACCCAGAGACGCTCGCGGCCGAACGGGTTCTCGTTGCGACCGGTCGCGCCCCGAACACCGAAAGCCTTGGCCTTCCGGAAGCAGGGATCGCCCGAACGTCTGTGGGCGCGATCGTGGTCGATGACCGGATGCGCACTTCCAAAGCTGGCGTTTACGCGGCCGGCGATGTGACGGGCAAGGACCAGTTTGTCTACATGGCGGCCTACGGCGCGAAGCTCGCGGCGAAGAACGCGCTGAATGGCGACAGCCTGCGCTACGATAACGCGGCGATGCCCGCCGTGGTCTTCACCGATCCGCAGGTCGGAAGCGTCGGGCTTACGGAGGCGCAGGCGCGCGCCGCCGGGCACAACGTCCGTACTTCCGTGCTTTCGCTCGACAACGTGCCCCGCGCGCTTGCCGCCCGGGACACACGCGGGCTGATCAAGCTTGTGGCGGATGGCGACACCCGCAAGCTGCTTGGGGCACATATCCTTGCGCCTGAAGGCGCGGACAGCATCCAGACGGCGGCAATGGCGATCCGTTGCGGTCTGACAATCGATGACCTCGCGGAGATGATCTTTCCCTATCTGACTACGGTCGAGGGCCTTAAGCTTGCGGCGCAAACGTTCGACCGGGATGTCAAGATGCTGTCCTGTTGCGCCGGCTGACAATTGGCCGGGCAATCAGTCGAGGATAACGTGACGGCGATCGACGCGACAACATCGGAAGAGTTCAGTGTCGAGATCAGGCCGGGCGTATGCCGCCCGGACTGGTCGGCCGTTACCACGCCGGCCGCGCGGCATGCGCTCAGCGGGCGCATGGCGGCGCGGGCGGGACTTTTGGACAAGTGGTCGCAGGCGCTCGAACCGAATGAGGATCTGGTGTGGCGGATGGCCCTCGACCTTTACGCCAAGAACGGTCGGCCGCCTCGCGCTAGCGAGATCGCCGCCTGCTCGGACATCTCAGAGGAACGCGTGCGCGTCGTTCTGCACAAGCTGCAACTGCGCGATCTCGTGGGCCTTGAACCCGGCACGGACGCGATCTGCTATGCCTACCCTTTCACCGAGACACAGACAGGTCACCACGTCGCACTGAAGAGCCACACCTTGAACAGCCTCTGCGCCATCGACGCGCTCGGGGTCGGTAGAATGTATCGCAGCGACGTCACGGTCGAGTCCCGCTGCCGGCTAAGCGGTGGCAGCGTCCGGGTGACGACAGGCGATGAGGGTCGTACCTTGCGCAACGTGTCGCCGGCTGGCGCCGTAGTCTGGTACGACTTTGCCTATGAAGGAGGTGCGGCGGCAAACTCTTGTTGCCCGTCGATCGCCTTCTTCTGTTCGGAAGAGCAATTGCGGCGTTGGCTTGATCAGCAGACGTCACCCCGGCACGGCGTCATGTTGGTGATGGAAGAGGCCCTGGAAGTCGGCCGCGCGATCTTTGGTCCAGTTTTGACAGTGCCCGACCAAGTGTCGGAGGAAGAGTCGCGAGCACCTTCTAAGTCGAGGAAGGTGGTTCTCTGACAATCGAGCTGCGCCATCTTCGCTACTTTATTGCAGCTGCAGAGCGCGGGAGCTTTCGACGCGCAGCGAAGGCGCTTAAGAATCACGAGTCCGCCATCAGCCGGCGTATTCGGGATCTGGAAGATGAACTAGGAGCGGCTCTATTCATTCGCCACTATGGTGGTGTGCATCTCACGCAAGCCGGCCAGAGATTTCTCGTCCGCGCTCGCAAGGCCATCACTCAGATCGGTCATGCCGCCATGGACGTTGGTTCGTTTGGGCGCGGCGAAGCGGGCACCGTGCGCATCGGAATATTCTCGTCGCTTGCATCCGGCTTTCTCGCCGATCTCCTCCGAGCCTATGCTGCGGCGAACCCAACCATCCGCCCCGATCTGATTGAAGGCGGGCCCTCCGGCCACATCGCCGCGATTCAACGGCATCACCTGGATGTCGCCTTCCTGACTGGTGAGCCGATCGCGGACGGGTGCGATCTGGCGCATCTTTGGAATGAGCGTGTCTTCGTAGCATTGCCAAACGACGACGGCCTGTCTCGGAATCGCGAGATTTCTTGGACGGACCTGCGAGACCGACACTTCATCGTCAGTGAGACCGACCCAGGTCCGGAGATCCACGACTACCTGGTGAAGCACCTCGCTGACCTTGGGCACCACCCCAACGTCGAACGCTACCGTGTCGGTCGAGACAACCTCATGAATCTCGTCGCCATCGGTCAGGGCCTCACGCTGACCAGCGAAGCGACTATCGCGGCGCGCTTTCCCGGCGTCGTCTACCGCCCACTCAGCGAAGAGATTCTGCCGTTCTGCGCGATTTGGTCGCCACACAATGATAATCCGGCTCTACGGCGGTTGCTGAGCCTGGCCAAAACAATGTCGCGACGATCGAGCGCCGTCACAGTGCGTGGACTGATCGCTAATTCTGCGACGTCGAGCCTGAGCTAGAGGACGGGCGCCCGCGCTCGCCGTCGCGTCGCGCCTTCGCGAATCCTCGGTCGGTCGCCATGAATCGCTCGATCATCGGCGAAATCAGCTTCACCGGATCGCCCACGGATCTTCCTGTCTCGCGGGCGAGTACCTGGGCATAGGCCACGAGATCGCGGTGAACCGTGGCCGGCAGTTCGAGAGAGACCTTGACCGGTTTGTCATCGGTGATTGGGCCGAGTTTTAACTTCGCCATGTCAGCCTCCGTAGGGTTCGAGCACCAGATCGCGGGTGACGATCACGCGGACCGGGTATCCAGGTCGAACGGTGAGCGTCGGCGCAATGTTGAGCTGGCGGCTAACGATCTGCTGACCGGTCCGACTGACGCTGTCCGATGCGCCTTGGCGCAGCGCCCGCACGATATCGCTGTCCTGGCCAGACGATCCTGCCTCGGCGCCAACGCTGAGGATAGTGGAGAGCGCGGCGGCCTTGAACAGTTCACCCCAGTGATAGTCGACACCATCCTCAAGGCCGGCATAGCCCTCAGAATCGGCGCCCGGCTGACGCTCGAGCACGATCGAGCGGCCGTTCGGCATGATGAGCCGGTTCCAGACTAGCAGCACGCGGCGCTGCCCAAACCCGACGCCGTTATCATACTGGCCGATCAATCGGGTGCCCTGCGGCACGAGCAGTATGCGGCCGGTTGGGCTGTCATAGACGTTCTCGGTCACCTGGGCGGTGATCTGGCCGGGCAGATCGGAGCGGATGCCGGTAATCAGCGCGGCCGAGATCACCGCGCCGCCCTGAAGAATGTTGGGCGTTGCCGGCGCCATGACGCGGTCCGGAGAGACAGTCCGCCGATCGGCGGTAGCGTTAAGGAAAGTTAGTTGGCGATCCTGCGCGGTCGGCGTGGCCGGCTGCGGCGCAAGGCCGAGGCTCGTTAGATCGGGCAGAGGCAATTGGGCATTTGCAGGTGGTATTCCGCTTGGTGATGTCGTTGTCGGTGTGGACGTTACTCTTGTCTCGGTCGGGGCGAACAGCCGTGCCGTCCGTGCCGCTTCCACCTCCTGAAGCCGGCGCTGTTCCTCGGCGCTGAGGCCGGGGGTGGGTGTCGACATGCCAGGAACCGGGACTGGTTGACCCCGATTCTGCGCGTCGAGGATGGGACGGCCGAGGTCGCCGGGCAGCGGAGGCCCCAGCACCGGCCCCGTATAATCACGCGGCAGGCCGGCAAGGCCATCGGCGGTCGCCCGATTGTCGGTCGAATATAGTTCCTCGTTCGGGCGGCCGCCGTCGCGGGTCTGGAGGGCGTAGATCAGTGCGCCGCCGATCCCGACGCTGGCGACGAGACCGAGGCCAGCCAGCACCTTCCTCGACAATCGCGTGACCCGCGGCGCCTCGGCGCGTAGCCGCATCGGCGGTGCCGGTTCACCGGCCAGAGGCTGCTCGACGTTCTCTGGTTCAGTCCCTTCCTCCTTCCGGGGATCGATCTCGCTCACGATGCCGGCCTTCCGTCGGTGCGGGTGATGCGCACGCGCTTCTGGCGATCGCCCGCGCCGAAGCGCAGCTCGGCGGCGGCGAACAGGCGATCGACGATCATGTGGTTGCCGCGGACCCGGTAGTTCACGAGCTCGGAAGTGTTGCCCTCCGGCCCGACGACGAAGAGCGGTGGCATCTCGCCCTGGCCGATGCCGCGCGGAAACTCGATGAAGACCTGGCGGCCATCGTCGAAAGCGCGGAGCGGTCGCCACGGCGCGCGGTCGCCGTCGATCTCATAGCGGAAATTGACACGGGACAGGTCGATGCCGGTGGCGACGGGCTGGGCTGCCTGGGACTCAGTGTTCTGGCGGCGGAGCGCAATGAGCTGATCCTGGGGATATTGCCAGGAGACCGAAGCCATATAGGTGCGCTCGGTCGAGCGCAGCTCCATGTGATAGGTGCGCAGGTTGGTGTTGATGACCAGGTTGGTCATCAGCTCGGCGCGCGTGGGTTTCACCAGGATATGGATCTGTCGCGTCGCGCCCGATCCGCTTTCGGTGTCGCCGATGATCCAGCGCACGGTGTCACCGGCCGCCACCGGGCCGGAGCCGACAAGCTGCTCGCCGGGCTGGAGCGCGATGTCGGTGATCTGCCCGACGGCGGTGTAGACCTGATACAGCGCGCCTTGCGTAAACGGATAGACCTGCATTGAGTTGATGAAGCCGTTACGCACGGGCTGCACGCGGGCGGCGGCGTTGGCCTGATTGACGCGCGCGGCCGGATCGCTCGCCTCCGGTGCGCTCCGCGTCGTCTCGACCGGCTTCAGCTGACCTGGGAGCGGCAGCGGCCGGGGCAGCTCGACCACGGTGACGGGCGCCGGTGGGTCGGCCGCCTGCACAGCGGGCGCTGCGTCGTCATAGCTGATCTCGGGTGGCTTCTGCGTGGTGGCGCAGCCGGCGAGCGCGGTCGTCGCGAGGAGAATGATCGGCAGCGCGGCTTTGCGCAAAACCGGCGATACGTATGTGTGTAAAGCCGGGTCTCCGGCTTTACGGAAAGACGACTTCATTGTCCCAGCTCCCGTGACCAGTTGATGGCGTTGACGTAGATTCCGAGCGGGTTCGCCCGGAGTTTTTCGGCGGTGCGCGGCGGCTGCACGACGATGGTGAGGATGGCGGTCCAGCGCGATGTCTCGGCGAGGGCGCCGTCCTGATAGCGGCGCTCGACCCAGGCGACTCGGAAACTCGTAGGGGACGCGCGGATGACCGACGAGACGTCGACCGAGATTTGCTGCTTGCCGACCTTGGTGAAGGGGTCGTTGGCGCGGGCATAATCGTTGAGCGCCATCGCGCCGGCGGAGGTGGTGAACTCGTAAGCCCGCAGCCAGTTCTGGCGCACGATGATGGCGTCTGCCGGGATCGAGCGGACCTGCTCGATGAAGCGCGCCAGATGCCAGGCCATTTGCGGATCGGTCGGCTGATAGTCGGCAGTGGCGGGCGCGACGGCCTGCGCCTGGCCGAGCCGATCGACTTGAACCACCCAGGGTACGATCGTCCCGCGCGCCGACTGCCAGACAAGCGCCGAAGCGAAGCCAGCGGAGAGGATCAGCGAGCCGAACGCCATCAGCCGCCAGTTCTTCGCCTGCACGCGCGCCGAGCCGATGCGTTCGTCCCAGATCTGGCCGGCACGCTGATAGGGCGTCTCGGGTTCGGGGGATTTGCCATAGTGGGTTGCTGGTCGTTTGAAGAGGCTCATCAGCGGTCGCTTTCGGAAAGGTTGATGGAAGAGCCGCCGCCGTGGCTGTCGCCAGAGCGAACGGCATGCGCCGCGGCCTGGACGCCATGGGTGAGGTTCTGAGAGCGCTTCATGCGCTTGGCCCAGTCGGGCGGTCCCTGACGGGAGGCGCTCTGGCCGGTGGTGGCGCCGCTGGCGGCCTCGCTGTCGCCGCCAACCGTGCCTGCGGTCGATGTTCCGCCTGTGGCCTCGAAGGCGGACTGGGCGCCGGCCGAGAAGCTCGACTTCATGCTGTCGGCCGCGCGCGACGCGGCGCGTTTCAACGGCGATGCGGCAGCGGACGCGCCCGCGCGGGCAACGCCGCCGAGACCGGAAGCAACGCCCGCCGCGCCGGACTGGCCGGTGGCGCCGAGGCTGTAGGCGGTGGATGCGCCGCCTGCGATCGCGGCTCCGCCGCGCGCCGCCGCGGCAGCACCGCCGATCGCCGCAGCGCCTCCGGAAGCGACGGCTCCCACTGTGGCGGTGCCGGCTGCGACCATGCCGCCTGCTGCGAGGCCGGTGCCGACGGCAGCGCCTGCGCCAAGCTGCGGGCCGCCGGAGACGAGGCCATTGGCGATGCCGGGCCCGAAGATGCCGAGACCGAGGAGGCTCAGCGCCGCGAGCACGATCGCCATGGCCTGATCGATCGTCGGTGTCGCGCCGCCAAAGCCCGCGGTGAATTCTGAAAACAGCGTCGAGCCGATGCCGATGATGACGGCCAGCACCAGCACTTTGATGCCGCTCGAGATCACATTGCCGAGGACACGCTCCGCCATGAAGGCGGATTTGCCGAACAGGCCGAAGGGAATGAGGACGAAGCCGGCGAGCGTTGTCAGCTTGAACTCGATCAGCGTGACGAAGAGCTGAATCGCGAGAATAAAGAAGGCGAGCAGCACCAGCGCCCAGGCCAGGAACATGCAGGCGATCTGGATGAAATTCTCGAAGAACGACCAGTAGCCCATCAGGCCGGAGATCGATTCCAGCAGCGGCCGGCCGGCATCGAGGCCGGTCTGCGCCACCTTGCCGGGGCGCAGAAGATCGGCCGTCGTAAAGCCCGTGCCGGACGCCTTCAGGCCGAGGCCGGCGAAGCTCTCGAAGATGATCCTGGCGAGGTTGTTCCAGTTGCCGATGAGGTAGGCGAAGACGCCGACGAACAGAGTTTTCTTGACCAGGCGGGCGAGAATGTCGTCGTCGGCGCCCCAGCTCCAGAACAGGGCGGCAAGCGTCACGTCGATGACGATTAGCGTGGTGGCGATGAAGGCCACCTCGCCACCGAGCAGACCGAAACCCGAGTCGATGTAGCGAGTGAAGACCTCGAGGAAATGGTCGATGACGCCTGTGCCGCCCATGATGTTATCGGGCCTCGCCAGCTTCGGGCGCGGTCGCCGGGGCAGTTTTCTTGCGAACCGGATCGGCTTCGGCCGGCGTGGTTGCGGAGATGTTTCCGCTCGACCTCGGAGCCGGCGAAGCGTCAGGCAGACGCTCGGCGGGACGAGCACCGGGAGCGAGGAAACGCTGGCGGTTCTCGGCCCATGCGCGAAGGCAGGCCGCATCGCGTGGTCCGGCCTCGCCTAGGAGCTGACAGCGCAGAAGCTCCTCTCGGAGCGGGTCGGCCGAGGTGTTCTCGGCTCGGCCGAGGCTCCGGAACATCGGCTCCTCTTCCTTCCGAGTCAGCTCGATCGCGGTCGCCGTGACGGCGACCGCGACGAAGAGGACAGCGCCGAGCCGTGCGAGCATCTTTGCGTCCATCGGTCAGCCCTCAGTTGCCGTTCGGAAACATCCGGGCGTTGCCGGGTTGGTAGCTCGTGCCCGGCATGAGGAAGCGGCGACGCTGCTCGCGGCCCTGTTCAGCCGCGGCGGCCTGTTCGGCGGATTGCATCGCCTGGGCGCGGCCGTTCGCGGCGACGACGGCAGTGAGATCGGCTAGCTGCTGCGCCTGGAGGGCGAGGAGCTGGTTGCCTGCCTGCGTCGCCTGCAGCGCGCCAGTCGCGCCCTGGCTTTGTCCGACCAACGCCGACATCTGCGTGCGATTGGTGTCGATGTTGCCGACGACGCCGGCCTGCACGCGCATCGCGTCCTGCAGTCCGCCGACGGTGTTCTGCCAGCGGGTCCTCGCGTCGGCGACGAGCTGCTGGTCCGAGGCCGACATTGATGCGTTGCCGTAGGTGGTACGGAACGCCTGGTCGATGTTCTGGACGTCGTAGGCGATGCGCTGCGCCTGCTGCAGGAGTTGCTGGGTCCGCTGCACGGACTGTTGAAGCTGCTGGAGCGAAGAGAACGGCAGGCTCGCGAGATTGCGGGCCTGGTTGATGAGCGACGTCGCCTGGTTCTGGAGCGAGGTGATCTGGTTGTTGATCTGCTCTAGCGATCGTGCCGCCGTCAGCACGTTCTGAGCGTAGTTCGACGGGTCGTAGACGATCCATTGCGCCGCAGCCGGAGGTGCGAATATCGGCGTAAGCGCCAGCGGCGCCGCCAGGATGGACAGAGCGAGCCGGGCGGCGCGCGAGCGGGAGCGAAAACGGGTCATGACGATACCTCCTGGCTGGTGGGAATGACGGTCTGGGGGATGACGTTGGTGAGGTCGGCGATGAGGTCCGCCGCCCAGCCGAGCGAGCATTCGGCGAGCCATTCGTGCAGGAAGCCGTCACGGCCCGACCGGGCGAACACCTCGGCGATCAGCGCCTGATGCTGTTTCGACGACGCGGCGCAGAGCGCCAGCGCGACGTCGGACAGGCCCAACTCGAACAGCCGGTTGCCGCGTCGTGACTGGCAGTAGTAGTCGCGCTTCGGCGTGGCCCGCGCGAGGATCTCGATCTGGCGACCGTTGAGACCGAAGCGGCGATAAATCGCGGTGATCTGCGGCTCGATCGCGCGCTCGTTGGGCAGCAGCAGACGGGTCTGGCAGCTCTCGATGATCGCGGGCGCGATGGCGGAATTGTCGATGTCCGACAGCGATTGTGTGGCGAAGATGACGCTGGCGTTCTTCTTGCGCAGCGTCTTCAGCCACTCGCGGAGCTGACCGGCGAAGCCTTCGTCGTCGAGCGCCAGCCAGCCTTCATCGACAATCAGCAGTGTCGGCCTGCCGTCGAGCCGGTCCTCGATGCGGTGGAACAGATAGGCGAGGACCGCGGGCGCGGCGCCGGTGCCGATCAGGCCCTCAGTCTCGAACGCCTGGACCGACGCTTCACCCAGATGCTCGGCCTCGGCGTCGAGCAGCCGGCCATAGGGCCCGCCGACGCAATAGGGCCGTAGCGCCTGTTTCAGGTCGTTCGATTGCAGGAGGACTGCGAGGCCGGTGATGGTGCGTTCGCTGATGGGCGCGGAGGCAAGCGACGTCAGCGCCGACCACAGATGCTCCTTGACGTCGGGCGTGATCGGTACGCCCTCGCGCATCAGGATCGCGACGACCCAGTCCGCCGCCCAGGCGCGCTCCTGCGCCTCGTGGATGCTGGCGAGCGGCTGGAGCGAGACGGAGGAATCCGACCCCTCGGTGAGGCCACCGCCGAGATCGTGCCAATCGCCGCGCATCGCCAGCGCAGCCGCGCGGATCGAGCCGCCGAAATCGAACGCGAAGACCTGGGCGCCGGCGTAGCGGCGAAATTGCAGCGCCATCAGCGCCAGCAGCACCGACTTACCGGCGCCGGTCGGTCCGACGACAAGCGTGTGACCGACATCGCCGACATGAAGGGAAAACCGGAACGGGGTGCTTCCCTCGGTCTTGCCATAGAGCAAGGGGGGCGACCCGAAGTGCTCATCCCGTTCCGGCCCCGCCCACACCGCCGACAGCGGGATCATGTGGGCGAGATTGAGCGTCGAGATCGGCGGTTGCCGGACATTGGCGTAGACGTGGCCGGGCAGTGAGCCGAGCCAGGCGTCCACCGCGTTGATCGTCTCCGGCATCGCCGTGAAATCGCGGCCCTGGACGATCTTCTCGACCAGCCGCAGCTTCTCGGCGGCGATGCGCGGATCCTCGTCCCAGACCGTGACGGTCGCCGTCACATAGGCCTGGCCGGCATAGTCGGCGCCGAGTTCCTGCAGGGCGAGGTCGGCATCCGCCGCCTTGTTGGCGGCATCCGTATCCACGAGCGCGGACGCCTCGTTGGTCATCACCTCCTTCAGGATGGCGGCGATCGACTTGCGCTTGGCGAACCATTGCCGCCGGATCTTCGTCAGCAGCTTGGTCGCATCGGTCTTGTCGAGCAGGATGGCGCGCGTCGACCAGCGATAGGGAAAGGCGAGCCGATTGAGATCGTCGAGCAATCCGGGCGTCGTCGCGGTGGGAAAGCCGACGATGGTGAGCACGCGCAGATGCGCCGTTCCCAGTCTCGGCTCCAGACCGCCGGTGAGCGTCTGGTCGGCAATCAGGGCATCGAGATACATCGGCGTCTCGGGAACGCGGACGCGGTGGCGTTTGGTCGAGACGCAGGAATGCAGGTAGGTCAGCGTCTCGCCGTCATCGAGCCAGACGCATTCCGGCATGAAGCCTTCGACGAGCTGCAGCACGCGATCGGTGCGGTCGATGAAGCCGCGCAGGATCTCATGGGCATCGACGCCCGATTGCTCTCGTCCCTCATAGAGCCAGGCTTCGGTGCGCGCGGCGTCCTCGGCCAGCGGCAGATAGAGGATGGTGAGGAAGTAGCTGGATTCGAAATGCGTGCCCGCTTCCTCGAAATCGGCCTTCCTCTCGGCATCCAGCAGACCGGAAGCTGAATCCGGAAACATGCTTGAGGGATAGGTCGCGGCGGTATGGCGCTGTGCCTCGACGAAGATCGACCAGCCGGAGCCGAGGCGCCGGAAGGCGTTGTTGAGCCGGCCGGCGACGGCGACCAGTTCGGCCGGCACGGCGGAATCCATGTCGGGGCCGCGGAAGCGGGCGGTGCGCTGGAACGAGCCGTCCTTGTTGAGCACCACGCCTTCGCCGACCAGGGCGACCCAGGGGAGGAAGTCGGCGAGCCGGGAGTTGCGATTGCGATATTCGGCAAGGTTCAACATCGGTACGCCTCCTCAGACCGCCAGATGGCCGGGGATGCGCAAATGGCGGCGCACGACGTCGACGAATTGGGGATCGCGCTTGGCCGCCCAAACGGCGGCGAAGTGGCCGATAGCCCAAAGGCCAAGGCCGACCAGCCAGAGGCGAAGGCCGAGGCCGAGGGCTGCGGCCAGCGTGCCGTTGAGGATGGCGATCGAGCGCGGGGCGCCGCCGAGCAGGATATGCTCGGTCAGCGCCCGGTGTACGGGCACGGAGAAGCCGGGCACTTCGACCGAGGGGTCGACCATGCCGGCCATCAGACGAGCGCCCCGCCACCGAACGAGAAGAACGACAGGAAGAACGAGCTGGCCGCAAACGCGATCGACAGGCCGAAGACGATCTGGATCAGCTTGCGGGCGCCGCCAGACGTGTCGCCGAAGGCGAGCGTCAGGCCGGTGATGATGATGATCATCACCGCGATGATCTTGGCGACCGGGCCCTCGATCGACTGGAGGATTTGCTGAAGCGGCTGCTCCCACGGCATGGACGAGCCCGACGCGTGGGCGGCGGGCGCCAGCGCGATCGAAAGGAAGGTGACGGAGGCCGCTGTCGCGATGTGGCGGCGCATGCGGAGCGAATGACGGATCATGCTGGATCTCCCGATGGTTCGGATGCTGCGAGGGTGATGGCGTAATCGCCGTCTGGGCCGAGCCCATCGACACGGGCGAGTTCGGCAAGACGTCGTTGGGCGCCGCGGCCGGACAGCACGGCGACGAGATCAATGGTCTCGGCGATCAGTGCGCGCGGCACGGTGACGACGGCTTCCTGAATGAGCTGCTCGAGGCGGCGCACTGCGCCGATCGCGGTGCCGGCGTGGATGGTGCCGATGCCGCCCGGATGGCCGGTGCCCCAGGCTTTCAGCAGGTCGAGGGCTTCAGCGCCGCGAACCTCGCCGATCGGAATCCGGTCGGGGCGGAGCCGCAGGCTGGAGCGCACCAGATCGGAGAGCGAGACGACGCCGTCCTTGGTGCGCAGAGCAACGAGATTGGGCGCGGCGCATTGCAGCTCGCGCGTATCCTCGATCAAGACGACGCGATCGTCTGTCTTAGCGACTTCGGCCAGCAGCGCGTTGGTGAGGGTCGTTTTGCCGGTTGACGTGCCACCGGCGACGAGGATGTTTTGCCGGGACGCCACGGCATCGCGCAGCGCCTCGGCTTGCGCGCCCGTCATGATGCCGGCGGCGGCATAATCGTCCAGGGTGAACACTGCGACAGCGGGCTTGCGGATGGCGAAGGCCGGGGCCGCGACGACGGGCGGCAGCAGGCCTTCGAACCGTTCTCCTGTCTCGGGCAGCTCGGCCGAGACGCGCGGGCTACCGGGATGAACCTCGGCGCCGACATGGTGCGCGACGAGGCGGATGATGCGCTCGCCATCGGCGGGCGACAGTCGCTCCCCCGTATCGGCCAGGCCTTCGGACAGACGGTCGATCCAGAGCCGCCCGTCGGGGTTGAGCATCACCTCGACGATCGCGGGATCTTCCAGGAACCGGGCGATGGCGGGGCCGAGGGCGGTGCGCAACATGCGCGCACCCCGCGTGATCGCCTCGGATTTCTGGTGAGTTGCCGCCACGTCGTCCCCGTCCTTTTGCGGGCGCGCTCGACGCGGCCCTGGATCGGGGATGATTAAGAGGGCCAGAAATCAGACGGGTTCAACAAGATTAGACCGTCGTAGTAGCCTAGCGTGCAAATACAGGAGAACGGCGGAATCGGCCCCGACTTGATCGACCACAAGCGGACACTATCGGTCCTCTTGCAGCGACTCGTCGTGATCGTCGCGGAGCCTACCGGCAATATCGTCCGGGATTTCGCGCAGAAAGCTCTGACCCTTCTGAAGCCTTTTACCGAGCGTCTCAACGAAGCCTTCGAAGCGCTCACGACCCTTGATCTGTGCGGCGGCCTGCGCGTCGCCGGGCAATGGCGGCGTGATCGTCAGCCAGAAGCGGACGAACAGCGCCAGCGTCTCCGCCGTTACACCGAGGTCGCGCTCGATCCGTTGGGCCTGGCGCGAGAGCCGATCCATCCGGCGGGTGAAGGCGGCTTCGCGTCGATCGGCGGCGTCAGGCGACAGGAACGACGCCACAGCCGCCTCGACGATGGCCGATCGCGAGATTTTCTTGCGCTCCGACAGCTCGCTGATCCGGGTGATCATCTCGACGGGCAAGGTGAGGTTCAGGCGATCCCGCATTGCCGCCTCCTACAGGTCCATGCCGTCATTGGGATCGAGCGAGACCTGACGCGCCACGCCCGTCATCTGGCGGCGTAGCGCCTGACGCTGGCGGGCGACATCTTCCGGCTCGTCGTCCAACAGAACCGCGAATTCCTCCGAAGGCTGCTGGTCGGTCGTCTCCTTGACGATGGCGACATGGTCGGGAAGCTCGGGTTCGCGGCGCAGACCGCTATTGGCCGGGTCGCCCTCCGCCTTCTCCATCTTGGCCATCAGCGCTGCGTCGGGTTTCTGTGGGGAGAGCGCCGACCAGCCGTCGGCGCGCGATGTGCGCCCGGACGCCTGCGGATCGGGCGGCGACAGCACGCGCTCCTTGAAGCGGGCGTCCTCATAATAGCGCGCCTTTTGTGCGCGGATTGGCGCTGTCCCAGCGATCATCACAATCTCCTCGGTAGGCGGAAGTTGCATCACCTCGCCGGGGGTCATCAGCGGGCGGGCGGTTTCGGAGCGCGACACCATAAGGTGTCCGAGCCAGGGCGACAGCCGGTGACCGGCATAGTTCTTCATCGCCTTCATCTCGGTCGCGGTGCCGAGCGCATCGGAGACGCGCTTCGCGGTGCGTTCGTCGTTGGTGGCGAAGCTGACCCGGACATGGCAGTTGTCGAGAATCGAGTTGTTTGCGCCATAGGCCTTCTCGATCTGGTTCAGGCTCTGCGCGATCAGAAAAGCTTTAAGTCCGTAGCCTGCCATGAAGGCTAGCGCGGACTCGAAGAAGTCGAGGCGGCCGAGCGCTGGAAACTCGTCGAGCATCATCAGCACGCGATGCTTGCGCTCCTTGGCGTGCAGGTCCTCGGTCAGGCGCCGGCCGATCTGGTTCAGCACGAGGCGGATGAGCGGCTTGGTCCGCGAGATATCGGATGGCGGCACCACAAGGTAGAGCGTCGCCGGACGCGGATCGGCGATCAGGTCGGCGATGCGCCAGTCGCAGCGCCGCGTCACCTGGGCGACGACGGGATCGCGATAGAGGCCGAGAAACGACATGGCGGTGGAGAGTACGCCGGACCGCTCGTTGTCGGATTTGTTCAGCAGCTCCCGCGCCGTAGACGCGATAACCGGATGCGCTCCAGCCTCGCCGAGGTGCGGTGTCGTCATCATCGCCTTCAGCGTCGTCTCGATCGGCCGCTTCGGATCGGAGAGGAAACCAGCGACGCCAGCGAGCGTCTTGTCCGCCTCGGCGTAGAGGACGTGCAGGATCGCGCCGACCAACAGCGAGTGGCTGGTCTTCTCCCAGTGATTGCGTTTGTCGAGCGAACCCTCCGGATCGACCAGCACGTCGGCGACGTTCTGGACGTCACGGACTTCCCAATCGCCGCGGCGCACCTCGAGCAGTGGATTGTAGGCGGCGGATTTCGGATTGGTTGGATCGAACAGCAGCACACGGCCATGCTTCGCCCGGAAGCCCGCGGTGAGCTGCCAGTTCTCGCCCTTGATGTCATGGACGATGGCTGAACCCGGCCAGGTCAGCAGCGACGGCACGACCAAGCCGACGCCCTTGCCGGAGCGCGTCGGCGCAAAGCACAGCACATGCTCAGGTCCGTCATGTCGGAGATAGTCGCGCTCCAGCTTGCCGAGCACCACGCCATCCGGGCCGAGCAGGCCAGCCGCCTTCACCTCTCCCTTCTCGGCCCAGCGCGCCGAGCCGTAGGTCTCGACATTCTTGGCTTCCCGCGCCCGCCAGACCGACATGAGAGTCGCGACCGCGATCGAGATGAAACCGCCCGAAGCGGCGATGAAGGCTCCGTTGGTGAATATCTCCGGCGCATAGGCGTCGTAGGAGAACCACCACGCGAAGAAGGCCGGCGGGAAATAGACCGGCACCCCTAAGAGCCTGAACCATGGCGCTCCGAGCTGCGCCTGAAAGCCGAGCTGCCAGGCGACGTACTGCGTCGCGCCCCAAGTCGTGATCAGCACGATCAGGAAGACGATGGTGATCTGGCCCCAGAGGATTTTGGTCGCGGACATCGGCGTTGCTCCTTTCTTCTTCTTGTTCGTGGCTAAAGGCCGAGGTCGCGCTTGCGCCCGAGGCTCCACTCGATGCCGCCGCCATCGCGGGCGACGCCGGCGACGTGCTGGCCGAGTTTGCGTTCGATCTCGCGCGACCAGGGCACGAGCTGGAAGCCGAGCCCGTTGTCGATCATGGCGAAGCGTCCCGAGGAGAGCGTCAGGCGCTGGCGATAGATCCCCGAGACATGCTCGCCGGCCGCGGCTTTTACATTCGGCATCCCTGTCTCGGCCGACAGCTTCTCACCCACGGCGTCCAGTTCGCGCTGGCGCAGCGTGCTCAGCAGATCGCGCTGGAGGATAATGCGCTGACCCTGGCGGCGGCCGAGCCCTTCGTCAGCGAGATGTTCGGCGCGGGCCTGCATGGCGTCGCGCGCCTCGCGGCCGAACCCGGCAAGAGAGAGCGGCATCTGTTCGCGCTCGACCAGACGATGGTCGAGCCAGGTGGCGCCCGGCGCGGTGACCTGGGTGCGCAGATCGAGATCGGAACGGGTGGCCAGCACCAGCGTCGGCCGCTGGTCCTCCGGCCCGCCGAAGCGTCGGACCTCGACGATGCCGCCGACGGACGGTGCGTGCTCGAAGGTTTCGATGCCACGGAATCGGACATGGTGGGCCCGGCCGTCGGTGCCGTCGATCACGGCATAGGCTTCGCCGGTCAGCTCGTCATGAAGACCCTTGTCGACCAGACGCCCGATGATCGGGGAGCCGGAGCCGCCGTCGATCACATAGTCGGCGACGCCGCGATCCTGGCCGCGCTCGGTGAAGGCACGGTGCATGGTCTTGATGATGTCGCCGCGCATGCCGAGATCGCGAAGGTGGCGTTCGGCTTCCAGCCCGACCATCCATTCGCCAGGACCGGTCGACGTGGCGAGCCCCATCTTCTCGAGATGCTGGAGGCGGCCGATCATTAGGCGGCGGGTCTCGGAATCCGCTGGGCCGTCTGACGCGGAGCGAAAGTCGATGGCGCCGACGTCGTCGGCCTGGCCGCGGATTTCGACGTCAAGGCGCGTCCACCGATCGGCCGTGACTTCCTTCTCAAGGGCGTTGCGGATTTCGTGCTCGGGCTTCGGGCCAAGCTCGATCGACACCAGATCCTCGGCGCGCGAGCGCAGGCCCCGGCTGATGTATTCGCGTGAGATCACGAGATCGGCGCCGGTCTCATCTACACCGCGCACGAGCAGATGGACGTGTGGATTGTCGGTGTTCCAGTGATCGACGGCGACCCAGTCCAGCCGCGTCCCCAGATCGGCTTCCATCTGTTGCGCGAGGTCGCGAGTGAAGGCCCTGAGGTCGGTCATCTCGCCGGCGTCCTCCGGCGAGACGATGAAGCGGAAATGGTGGCGGTCGTCCTTGCACCGGTCAGCAAACGCGAGATCGTCGGCGCGATCGGAGCCGGCGTCGAACATAACGCCCTTTTCGCCATCCCGGCTGACACCCTCGCGCTTGAGGTAGGACAGATGCGCGGACAGCGGCGCGGAGCGGAAGGACCGGCCTTGGTGGCGCACGACGCGCGCCTTGACGACGACGCGGCGCGTTGAGCTGAACAGGCGGCTGGGGCTGAAACTGCCGCGTCCCCGGCCGAAGGTCGAGCGGCCATAGCCAGACGCGCGTCTGCCTAACGCGGGCGCACCGGTATGGCCCGCCTTCTTCGCGGCCCGCAGCACCTGGTTGAGGAAGCTCTTCGCCTTGGGTGCGCGCGTGGCTTTGATGCGGCCAGGCCGGACGCGAAAATCGCTGTCGCCCTCGCTCATAGTGAGCCTCCGGACAGCGGCAATTCAGGCCCGTGCATACGGAAGCCTTGAAATCCTTCACAAAAACCGGTCCTCATGCCCGCGACCGACCGCCATGCACGCCAAAACGCAAGCCTCCTCAGAGGCTTACAGCGTTTCGGGCATGCGCTTTTATCTCGCCGTCTGTTGGTCGTGTTTCCCTGCGACCCCCATCCTCCCGCCCAACCTGACCGGAAGCCCGCTACGACGCGCCAGAGTGCGAATGCCGTCATCGCGGCTCTCCCGCACGATTGTGGACGACGAACAGGCCCGCAGACTGCGGGACGATGGCGGAGACATCGCGCGCGGTCGGTACTGCCGGCGCATCGTCCCGATTGCCATCGCGCTGCACAGGATCGGCCGCCGATGTGCGCTCGGATTGCGCGACGAACAGCGGCGCGCGAGTCCAGGCTTGCGGATCGGCGGCGGCAACGACGGTCGCAGGCGCGGTCAGTTCACCGCCGCCGAAGATAGGGAGGAGTGCGGCGACATAGGCGCGCGTCTCCGCCGGCAAGGGGCGGCCGGCGAGATATTCCTCATATCGGCCGGGTCCCGCATTGTAGGCGGCGAGAAAGCCGGGTGAACCGTACCGATCGTGCATTTCGCGCAGATACGCCGCGCCCGCCAGGATGTTGTCGCGCGGATTGAAGGGATCGGGTCCGAGCGAATACCGAGCGCGCAGACCCGCCCAGGTGTCGGGCATGATTTGCATCAGGCCCATCGCGCCCTTCGGCGAGACGGCCCGCACCTCATTCGCGCTCTCGACGCGCATGACCGCCCTGATCCAGGTCGCCGGGATGCCGAAGTGCTGTGCCGCTTCCGCGATGTGAGCCGCGTAGGGACCGGCCGGACCGGCGCGTTCGACCGGCGCGCTCTGCGCCCGGGTGAAGGCCGATGGTGCGCCGATGAGAAACAGGCCGGAAAGGAGAAGGGCGCCTGCATGCCGGGCGGCGCGATGACGCCCGGCAGCGGTGATGTGACGCGCGGATGGGGACAGCCGGCGCATCGGCTCAATCCCGATCGCCGCGCTTGGGCGGGCGGTTCCAGTGCAGGCCCCAGGCGGTCTTGTCGTCGCCGGACTGGAACAGGTTGGCGCGGATAGGCTGCACGAAGACGGGATCGTCGAGCTGCAACGAGACGTAGTCACCGGCGCGTTCGCCGGTGCGCTTCCAACCGGCGCCGACCTCCGGTCCGTCCTCGTCGCGGAGGTGGATACGATAGTCGGGCGCGTTCTCCGCGTCGGACGGTTCGGCGGGAACGACCGTCAGCTCAATGTCGAGCGAGAGGGTGCGGATACGGCCCGAATAGCCCGATTTCGTGCGGGTGAATTCTCCGATCTGGGACATGGAAAGGCTCCTTTGCTGTGCGGTGGAAGGACGGGATGGACGCGCGCGTCACCGCGTTGGCGCGCGCCATTCGAAGCGGCCGTTGCCCTCTTCATCGGTGTAGAGAGGCGCCGCCCGACCGATCATTGTGTCGGTCGAGACGGGGCCGAAGTAGCGACCGTCGAGGCTGTCGCGGACCTGCCAGTTCATGAGGAAGATCTCGCCCACGGCGATGAGGCGGCAGCCTTGCCAGCTCGGCAGGACGCGGCCCAATCGGTCGCGATCAAGCGCTTCGGCCATGTCGACGCCATCGACCGAAATCGTGCGGCCTGTGCGACAGACACGTTGCCCGGCAACGCCGGCGACGCGCTTCATCAAAGGCACGCCACGCGGCAGGTAACCGCGCTCGGCCAGGAAGGTCGCGAGTGGTTCAGGCGCATCGACGGCGACGAGGTCGGTGACCTCGGGCAGTTCGTCGGAATCGATCGCGTAGAGCCCGATCGGGACACTCGCCGAGGCGTTCCAGACGAGTTTCAGCGGCAACGGAAGGAAGGCCGCGATGGCTACACCCATCGCCGCGAAATACGTCGCCATGGCGTAGCCGAAGCGGCTCATGGCTCGGCCCTCCGGCGCAGCAGGAAGGCCCGATGCTGCTCGGCACTGTAGGCGCGTGGCTCCTCGCTGGCGGTCAGGCGGTTGTGGATGTGGCGCCAGTGATCGGGCGACACATCGACCGGATCGACGCCGATAGCCTCGATGGCGTCAATCGCCTGCAGCACGCGCTCGACCTTCGGCCAGCCTTCGATCTTCAGCAGGATGTCGCCGCCAGGCCGAACAAAGGGCAGCGTCTGAAACGGCTCGCCGGCGCCAACAGCGCGCACGATGTCGATGCGCGAGATGATCGTGCCGAACTCGTTCGCCGCCCAGCGGACGAAGGCGAAGACGCTGTTCGGCGCAAAGCCCATGACACGGCGGCGGCGATCGAGGATCCGTTCGTAGGTGTCGTGGCCGAACCGGATCCAGTTCTCGACCTTCTTCTCGATCCAGGTCAGCTCGACCAGTGTCGTGGAGGGCGGCGGGCTGGCCGGTGCAGCGCCCGCGCGCGCGCGCGGGGCCGCGGTGCTGGTCATGACGGGTCTCCTTCGGTGTTGGGAAATTCGCGCGCGAGCAGCTCGCGCAGCATGTCGGCGACGGTGACGCCGCGCTGGAAGGCGGCGATCTTGATGCGCCCGCGCAAGTCCGGTGCGACGTCGATGGTCAGCCGGGCGGTGTAACCGCCATCGGCCGCCCCGCGCGCCGAGGGCGCATCCGACGCCTTGATCCAGCTTTCGGGATCGGCGGGGCGCGTGGCGAAACTGCGCTTCGGGGATCGCTCGGTCATGGCGCGATCCTTTCGATCTCGGCGCAGAGCGCGGCGATTTCGCGAGCGGCGGGGCTGTCTTCGTTCACTTCGGAAACCAGCCGGCCGGATTGCGCCGCGTCCGCGAAGGCCACACGCTGGCCGATGGTGGCGCCGAGCACCGGCGGGTCGTGGTCGGCAAGGGTCTCGGCCGTCGCGCGGGCAATGACGGTGCGCGCGCCGCAGCGGTTCAGCACGAAGCGGGCGGCGAGCTGCGGGCGATAGATGCGCGCCTCGCCGAGCAGCGAGAGCATCTCGGCGGAGGCCCAGCCGTCGAACGGCGAGGGCTGAACCGGGATCAGCACCAGGTCGGCGGCGAGCAGCGCCGAGCGCATCAGCCCGGCGACACGCGGCGGCCCGTCGATGACGACGTGATCGACATCGCGCGCCAGCTCCGGGGCCTCGCGATGCAGCGTGTCGCGCGCCAGACCGACGACGCCGAAGAGCCTTGGAAGCGCCTCGCGAGCGCGCTGCTGCGACCAGTCGAGCGCCGAGCCTTGCGGGTCCGCGTCTATCAGCGTGACGCGCTTTCCCCTGGCCGCCCATTCGCCGGCGAGATGTAGGGCCAGCGTCGTCTTGCCGACGCCGCCCTTCTGATTGAGAAGCGCGACGATCATTCCGGCTCTCCCGACGCTGGATCGAGAGGCGGGCGCAGCCCGTTTTCGGGACGGTCGCCGATGTTTTCCACATCGCGCGCGCGTCTTCTAAAGTTAGATTCTTGGTTAGACTCTAAGTTAAGGGCGTGATTTCGATTTTGTTTTCCGTGGCTTATGCCCGGTTTGGGTTCCCGATAGCACGAGCCTGCGGTTCCCGATGGCACGATAGTGCGGGTTCCCGATAGCACGAGGCTATCCACAACTTGTCCACAGGGCGCCGAGGGCTCGAAGGCGAGCAGCACGCGACCGCCGACCTCGGCCTCGATGAATAGCGTGTAGCCCGGCAACGGCTGGCGGCGGATGATGTCGCGCAACTCGAAGGCGAAGCGTTTGAACGGGGAGAGGCTCCCGGATTTCTGGTGGAGGTGTCGGAAGTCAAAGCGCCAGCCGGCGCGCTGCTTGCCGCCGTGTTTGCGCACCAGGCGATAGAGCCAGCGGTCGAGCCCGCCAGTGAGATCGAAATACGCCCGGTCGATTGTCAGCACGAGCGCGTCATCGAGAACGGCGCGATAGAACCAGTCGGGAACGATCAGCTCGATACCGGCCGGTCTGCCGTTGCGGTCGGTACGCTCCTGCCATTCGTTGATCCAGGAAAAGCGATGCCGGCGACCTTCCGCCGGCTGGCGGATCGAAGTGGCGATGGTGGTCGACTGAAGCCGATCCAGGGCGGCCTTCAGCCGCTGGTAATCACGCAGGCCGACACCGCGGCCGATGAAGTTCAAAATCTCATAGGGCGTCGCTGCCATCAGGCGCGAGGTGCGTAAGCCGGCGTCGCGTGCCTCGACGATCTGGCTCGCCGCCCAGATCAGGATGTCGGCGTCCCAGATGGTAGCCATGCCATGATCAGGCACCGCCTCGACGCGGATCGAGACGTCGCCGGCGACGAAGTCGATCGGCGCGGTGCGATGGGATTTGGAGAGGGAGAAGAACGGATAAGCCATGAGATCCTGCGCGTCGCGCGGTGCGAAATCGCCGGGGAGCGCGTGGAACAGATCGAGCTGCCCGCGCTCCGAGACTGGGCGATGTCGCGCCGACATTGAGAGGGAGCCCGAAGCGGTCAGCGCGCGTGGCGGCTGGCGTGCGCGGGCGGCACGGTCTCTTGGCGCTTGGCGGGAAGCAGCGTGCCGCGCGGATCGGAGGTCGAGGTGACCGCACCGCGTTCGGTCCAGGCCTGCAGATCATCGACCGCGTAGACGACACGGCCGCCGAGCTTGCGATAGGAGGGGCCGGTCCCGTAAGTGCGGTGCTTCTCCAAAGTGCGGGCAGACAAGCCCAAGAAGTGCGCGGCTTCCTTGGTGCGTAGAAAGCGCGGCGGCAATGCGCTGAGATTGGGTGTCATGATCGGGCCTCCGTGGTGTCCGTGGGGGCCGCTGGCGTTTAGCGGCTGACGAAGGCCACGATGGCGAAGGGAAACCGGCGAGTTGCAGCGGGATTTTGGGAGGTACTAAATCCCCACACCAAGGAGACGCGTGCGATCCGGCTAGGATCGGCGGCGATGACGAAGCAGTTTGCGATAGCCGCCCGAGATCATGGCGCGGGCATCCCCGAGGAGGCCCGCGACGGCGTGGCGGGCGGAAGCGGCTTGCCATTCGTCACGGGTGAGTTTGCCGATGCGGAGGATGACCTCGGCGATCTCCTGCTGGGTCGCTCCGGCGCCATATCCGTCAATTGCTTGCAGCATGCGCCGCGCGCGGGCCAGTTGCTGACGCGTGAGGCGCGTGTCGGGTGGAATGGCGCGGCCGTGAAGGGAGGCCAGCAGCCGAGCAACGGCTTCCATGCGGTCGAACCCCTCCATGCCAAGTGGGATCACCGCTACGAGCGGCTGCTCGGCCGATCCGTCGCCGGGAAGCGCCAGGTGCAGTCGCTGGCCGTTTCTCAGATCGTGCAGGAAGTGAAGGCTGTGTTCGGTCGGCAGGTCCGCAGACCGTGTCGGTGGCGAGAGGAGCGTGCTATCCGCAGCGATGGACGCCGGCGCCGGTGTCAGTATCACCGATCCCGTATCTTCCTCCGGAAGCCAGAACACTTGCGCCTCGGTGGACTTCAGAGCAGGGGCGACAAGGAAATCGTAACCCCCAGCGCCGGCCGGCTCCCTTGGTCACGGACGGTGAATCTCTCGACGCGCTGCTGAGTTCGGCGTAGTCGCGTTGATAATCCTCGTTTCGCCTCAGCCATTCCCAGCCGACGTCTGGAGCGGCGAGATGGTCGACGTACTCGTACTCTGATGACGATCGCCACCGGGATGCGTCGGATGACATCGAAATCCTCCTAGCTCGCATTATTCGTGCGTTTTGAGGCGGATACGATTCCCAGTTGAGCAACAAGAAGGAAGTCCTTGAGCCGGCAACAGGTGTTGCCGCTGCGGCATCACCACCGCTCAGTGACGGTAACCTTCGCGCACAAGCTCGCGGTAGCCGTGTGTGGTCATCCAACGAGCACGAGCGAGATGGGTGTCATGGACATGTTGGGCGCGCTCGGGGTCGTATTTGGGATCGAGGCCGAAGAGAATCTCGACCGCCTCGCGCCAGTCGGCGCCGTCCGTGGCTGCGTCGAGCAGGCGGAGGTAGAGCTTCATGTGCTCACGATCATAGGGCGTGAGCACCGCGCTGTCCGGCGGCTCGTTTAAAAAGTCTGTCTTGATCACAACCGTCCTCTGGAATCATTCTTATCCATTCCGGAGCTATTTGTTAACCGTATGCTGGTCCCACTGCGGCAGAATCCGTGCCGTTGAAAGCAACGGTCCGACCAAAGCGTGTTGCTCTCCAATGAAGCGCTATCGCTTGTCGATTTTCCCACGGACCACCATCACCCCTTCGCCCTGGTCGGTGGTCAGGAGGAGGATGCCATGGCCTTCAAGCGCCCGCCGGACCTGATCGCGCGTAGTTTCATACACCTCAAGGCCGCTCGCGGATTCGAGGCGTTTCAGCGCGGTCAGCGATACCTGGGCCTTGTCAGCGAGCGTCTCCTGGCTCCATCCGAGCAACGCGCGTGCGGCCCGCGATTGTCGGGCGGTGATCATGCATGATCACCTCCCACCAACACAAACCAACACGCTAGAACTACGACTATAATAGTCGTTCTAGGTGGCCGATGCTAGCCGATACTGCCTTTACGGGCAGGCTTACAATCGCTGGAACTCAAACTGATTCGGTCGCCCACAAAGCGATCCCCCGCCCGGACTGACCGGGCGGGGGATCGCGTTGACCTCAGTCGCCGTTGCGGCGGTTCGGGCGGGACCAGATGAGGCTGAAGCCTTCGCCGTCCTCATCGTCGAAGAGGTTGGCGTAGATCGGGGCGTTGAAGCTCGGGTCGTCGAGCTTCAGGCCCAGGTAGGCGCGGCCCTCGTTGGAGGTCTTGGACCAGGCGGCGCCGATCTCGGCGCGGCCGACGAAGACGCGATGGCTGGGGGAGTTCTCGCCGGTGGCGCGGGCATCGGGGACGATGCGGACGTTTTTGGTCTGGACGCTGAGAGTGACGATTTCGCCGGTGAACTCGTTGTTGCCGGTCTTCTTGAAGGTGCCGATGGTCGCCATGGTAGTTCTCCTTGAACTCTGTTCCGAACCCGCACCATTGCGGCCTCGATGGCGATCGACAGGCCGGAGGCGATTGACGGCGCACCCCGCAGGGGCCTGACAGCAAAGGAGGGGCTTTCTTGGCTCGCGAGGAATGACGGCGCTGCCGGCAGGGGAAGAAAGTTTCGACGCCGCTGTTGCGGCGTAGGCGATCGAGGCGCAGCCGACCTTCGGCCAGATCAGCCCAATGAAGAGGCCGTTTTGGAGCGGTCGATCTGACAGAGACGCATCACAGGAGGACGTGGCGACCATCCTCGACCGACATGACCGTAGTCACGTCGAGACATCGCGATTTCACCTGGCTCCGTCAGACCGAATGTCCGCCGACTTCCCCACGCGCGGACGAGAGCGCACTCTCTCGGCACCGCCACCATCGGCAATGCCGTCACGGCGTCGCTACCAGCGCCGGCACCGAGGGGATGACGCGTCAGCTTGGGCTAGCCGTCGACCCGATCAACGTCATTGCAAGCGCACTCTGCCGACGAGGAGCGCGAGCGAGACGTGCGACATCAGCTACTGTCCTGCCGCCGCGGGCGACGACGTCAGGCGCGCGCGACGGTCTGCCCGGTTGGCCCGGGCGCGGCCATCGCTGTCACCCGGATGAGCGCCGTGATGCCAACGGCGATTGCGCCGATGACGGAGAAGATGACCTGCCAGGTGTCGGAGGGCATGGTGTGTTTCACGATGCCATGCGTCGCGTGGTAGCCGGCGAGCGCTGCGGGCGCGACGAAAGCGAGCGCGAGCGCGAGGCGTATCCAGAGAGGACGGATGAAGGCGAGCAGGAACTGCCCAAGGCCGAGCGTCAGTGCGGCGGCGATGAGGCCGACGATGATCGCGCCGAGCCAGCCGGCGCCGGTCTGATAGGCCCATGTCCCGGCGCTAACGCCCGCGAAGAACGGCAGCGCGAAGACAGCCAGTGTGAACAATAGCCAGCACAGGCCGCCGATCGCGGCGATGCTGGCGAGGATACCGATGAAGATCATGGCGATGGTCTCCGTGAGATAAAGGTCTGACGGTCGCGCCTTCCACCACCACCACGGCGCGATCTGAAGTATAGCCGACGATGTCCGTCGACGGGAGCGGAAATCGGTTCGATTTCCGCATCCTCGACTGGCGACGCCCCCGATCAGGGGGCGAAGGGATCGATCTCCGCTACGATCTCGGCGTCGCCGTCGAACTCGGTGATGGGCGTGACAGAATGGGTGCCGTCGCCTGCCTTGAAGATGATGATCGCGACCATGAGGGTCGTGGCGAGGCTGAAGGCGTAGGCATGTGCGTCGTTGAGGGACATTGTACCGGCTCCTGTCTTGGAGGCGGGGGACCATCCCCCGCGTGACAGGCGCCCGATGTGTCCGGCCGAGGGCCGCAATCACCGCGTCGGCGAAGCAAGCGGCGGCATGCTCGCATAGCCGACCCTTTACGGGTTGATGGCGTCAGGCCCTTGGCTGGACCAAGGATCAGCGAATGGATGCAGGGGTGGTTTTCCGTCGGTCAGAGGAGCCGCCAGACGATTGGACTTCGATGCATCTGCCGGGTCCGCCAAGCGTCCCGCCGGTCGTGATGCCGTCGACATCGGGCGCTATGATGCGGAAGGAGTAACTGCCTGCGAGGCTGCCGCATGACGAAAATCCCGAAGAAGAGCGATTTCCCCGTCGGTCAGGTGCGCCGCTATCTGGAGACAGGCCCGATCGTGCTGGTGTCCTCGAAGTGGGAGGGCAAGACCAACATCATGACGCTCGGCTGGCAGACGATCCTGGAGTTCTCGCCGTCACTCGTCGGCCTGATGATCTCTGGCGGCAATCACAGCTTCAAGATGATCCGCAACAGCGGCGGATGCGTCATCAACCTGCCGACGACCGCATTGACCGACACCGTGGTCGGGATTGGCAATACGTCTGGAAGCGAAATCGACAAGTTCGCCCATTTCAAGCTGACGGCCGAAGACGCCGACGAGGTCGATGCGCCGCTGATTGGCGAGTGCCATGCGAGCTTCGAATGCCGGTTGCACGACGATGCGCTGGTCGAGAAGTACAATTTCTTCATTTTCGAGGTGGTGAGGGCGCATGTCGCGTCGTCGCCGAAGCATCCCGAGACGCTGCATTATATCGGCGACGGTGTGTTCATGGTGTCCGGCAAAGTCATCAGCCGGCGATCCCAATTCCGGCCCGAGATGCTGGGATAGTGGATGGCGCTCACGCGCCACCCGTGCCGAATTTCCAGACCGGGATGCCGAGCTTCTTCGCCTTGTCGGCGAGGTTGTCCTGAATGCCGGTGCCCGGGAAGTGCATGACCCCGATCGGCAGAACGTCGAGCATCTGATCGTTGCGCTTGAACGGCGCGGCCTTGGCGTGTTTCGTCCAGTCTGGAGCGAACCCAACCTGCGGCACCTTGCGATGGTCGGCCCAGCGGGAGGCGATCTTTTCGGCGCCCTTCGGCGATTTGCCGTGGATCAGCACCATATCGGGATGCTTGGCGTGGACCTGATCGAGCTTCGCCCAGATCAGTCGGTGATCGTTGAAGTCGAGCCCGCCGGTGATCGCGATCTTTGGGCCGGCCGGCAGCAGCACCTCGTTGTCGGCGCGCTTCTTTGCGGCAAGGAAGTCGCGGCTGTCGATCATCGCCGAGGTCAGGTTGCGGTGGTTGACCATCGATCCGCTGCGGGGACGCCAGGGTGATCCGGTATGCCGTTCGTAATGCTCGGCGGCCTGATCGCGCATCAACTCGAAGGCGTTGCGACGCTCGATCATCGTCTGCCCTTCGGCCGTCAGGCGCTCCAGCTCGACCGCCTTCACTTCGGAGCCGTCCTGTTCGCGTTGCCCGCGGCGCTGCGCCTGCTCGTTGTCGTCCAGCTCGCGCTCGATCCGGTCGGTGGCGCGGTGGAAGACGTTGACAGTCGACCAGAGAAGATCGTCGAGGTCGGGCTCGAGGCGGGTGTCTTCCAGGGTGATGATCAGGGCGTCGAAGATATCGGCAATGGCGCCGGCGACTTGGTTGCCCTCGGGTAGCGGCCTCCCGTCGGGTTCGTCCGCAAAGGGTCGGTAGCCATAAAGCTGAAGTTCGGACAGGACGTGGTCGGTGGGGGATGATTCGTGATGCGGCTCGTAGCTGTCGTCGTGCTTGCTCATCGGGATGCTCCTTCGTCGGTGTGACCGCGACCCTCGCGGCCTTCTGGCGACGAAAGCCGGCAGGCGGACCGGACCTGCACCCGGAGCGGAGCGAGAGGGCCGGAGCACAGCGGAGGACGGCGAAGGCCGGCTATTTTGCTTCGCGATGGAAAGGCCCGAAGGGCCGCCGGAAAATAGTCGGGCGCCGACGTTGTTGGTCCGGGCCGTTTGCTGGCCGATCGCCCTCTCGAAGGCCGGGTTGCGGCTCTCCCCGACACCTAGGAGCATCCGAGCGATGCCGGCGACGGCATTGCCGTGACCAGCATTCCCTCCCGGCTATGCCGCCAGTGCCATGAAGCGCGCGACGTCCTGTGGTGCGATCTGCACCCGCGCCGCTGCCCGCAGGCTCTCCAGTCCCAGTGTGCGCAGATCCTCGTTGAAGTCGCCCAGCCTCGGAGACACGACAATCGCCTCGATCCCGGCGGTGTTGGCCCGTTCGATGAGCGTCGTCATCGCACCGTCGCCGGCCGGATCGTTGTCGCGCGCGATGTAGAGTCGGCGGAGTGTCTCGGGGAACTGGATGGCGGAGAGGTGTGCTGCGGAGAGCGCCGCTGCCACGGCCATGTCAGGCAACACGCATCGCAGCGATAGCACCGTCTCGATGCCTTCGCCCGCCGCCATCACGTCGCCCGGTACACCAAAGCGGACCGCGTGCCCGAGAAGGTCGCCCATCGCGCGCCTCGGGGTATCGATCGGCGCTTTGTCCGAACCGTCCGGAGCAAGCCAGGTACGGTGCGCGCCGGTGATCCGGCCAGCCAGATCGGTGACGGAGGCGATCATTGCCGGCCAGGTCTCGGTCGGGGAATGCTCGTCAGGGCGATAATAGCAACGCGGGTGGAACCGCAGTGATCCGGTTCCGTGCAAAGCCGTAATCGCACGTTCCCGCAGATACGCTTCTACGACAGTGCCCAAAATCGGCTGGGACATTCCGACAAGCCGCCGCGCCGCTTCCGGCGATCCGGTCGGAGCCGATGCTTTGCGCTCGCCAGCATGCGGACGGTCCGCTTCGGGTTGTGGCATCGACAGGAAGGTACGCGCCTCATCGGCGACGTCCTTGAAGTCGATCAGGCCGCAGCTCTCACGGATGACATCGAGCAGATCGCCATGCTCGCCCGTGGCGGCATCGGTCCATTTGCCGGCCGCGCCCTTGCCGGTGTCGCCACCCTTCAGCCGGACGAACATCGAGCGGCCGGGCGTGTTGCGGACATCGCCGACCAGCCAATAGCGGCCCTCGCGATGTCCGGTGGAAAGGTAATGGCGGCACACTGTTTCGGCCTGGCGGCCGAGACGCTGCGCCAGTTCGGAGGCGTCGTGACGGGCCATCATGCCGCCTCCCGCTCGCCGACGCGCTCGACAGGGAAGCGCTCGAGCACCTTGCCGAGAATCGCGGGGCCGGCAGCGTCGGTCGGGACGAAGAAGCGCAGCTTCCACGAGATGATCTCGCTGAACAGGCCATAGGCCCGCAGGCGGTCGCGCATCGCGTCGGTGAAGCCCGACAGTTCGATGCGGTTGGCGCCCATGACGCGGACGCGGCGAAGCTGCATGCACTCGGCGATGTCGAGAATGGTGCGGCCACCCATCAGCGCAGTGAAAGCGTCGTCAGGGGTCAACGTGCTCGCCCCCGTCGCCAATGCGCCCGCGACCCACGCCGGCGAGACGCGGCGGCCGATGATGCGTTCGCCCGCGTCGGTCTGGAGCCGATAGACCCGCGTGGACTCGTTCGGCAGCCGTTTCCAGATCGGCAGCAGCAGGCCGGCGACGATGTGGATGATGCTGTCCGAGAATTCCGGCACCTCGGCGAGTTCGGCGTTCCAGGCGGCCGCGAAGCTATTCCGATCCGCTTCCTCCCAATGGCTCTCGTTCATCATGCGCAGGGTGGCGTGATGCTGTTCCATCGGACGGATCAGCGCGACGCGACGCTCGATCTCGCCGTCATCGAGCATGATGGATGGTGCCGGGAGCTGCACGGCCGCGCGGCCAGAGCGGCCATTGACCAGCAGCTTCGCGCCCGGCGCGGCGAGAAAATCGAACGCGCCGTCGAGCGAGGTCGGACGGTTCCGCTCGCGCCGGGTGACGGTGAGCAACTGCGTCTCGGCGCTGGTGCCCGGGTGGATATGGATGGTCCGGCGGTCGGCGACGATGAAGCTTTCGGCCTGAAGCGTCTCCAGCCCGAGGTCATAGACGCCGCTGGTGATGGCGCCCTCGATCTTGGCGTTGAGGAGTTGCTCAAAGGCCGTAAACAGGATGCCTTGCAATTCGATAGTGAGCGCCAGCAACCGGTTGAGGAAGGTAGTGATCGGCGGCAACTCATCCTTGATGCCGTTGTCGTCCATCAGCTTCAGGCCGGTGGCGTTCTCGAACATCTGCAGCGAGCAGCCATCGACCTTGCCGCGGACCAGCAGCAGGTAAAGCTGGCGGAGCGCGTCGCGCGCATAGTGCGATTCCAGATTGTCCTCGGGCCGGAACAGGCCCTGGCCTCCGGTCTGGCGCTGGCCGCGCGTGATCGCCCCCAGCGTGTCGAGCCGGCGGGCGATCGTCGACAGGAAGCGCTTCTCCGCCTTCACATTAGTGGCGATTGGTCGGAATAGCGGAGGTTGCGCCTGGTTGGTGCGATTGGTGCGGCCGAGCCCTTGGATCGCGGCATCTGCCTTCCAGCCCGGTTCGAGTAGATAGTGGACGCGCAGCCGCTGGTTCCGCGCCGATAGGTCGGCGTGATAGCTGCGGCCGGTGCCGCCCGCATCCGAGAAGATTAGGATGCGCTTCAGGTCGTCCATGAAGGCGGAAGTTTCAGCGAGATTGGCGGAGGCGGCGCGGTTCTCCACCGCAAGGCGCTCGCCCCTGCGGACGATCCTCCGCGACCGGCCGGTGACTTCCGCTACGATGTCGGTGCCGAAGCGCTGCACGATCTGGTCGAGCGCGCCGGGGACGGGCGGCAGGCTGGCCAGCGTCTCGATCAGGCGATCCCGGCGTGCGACGGCCTCGCGGCTTTCGACGGGCTGGCCATCGCGATAGACCGGCCGCGACGACAGGTTGCCCTCGCTATCGGTGAACGGCTCGTAGAGCTGCACCGGGAAGGAATGGGCGAGGTAATCGAGGACATATTCTTTGCAGTCGCAGTTTATGTCGAGCGTGCCGGCGAGAGACGCAGGTTTCCTTCGGTTTTCCATGATTTCACTCCAGATAATTACGGTTCCCTCGACCTGAACAAGTCGAAGGAACCAACATGCGATCAAGATCATTATTGTCGTTTCGAGCGGCCCGGCTCCGGGTCGAAGACCCGCCCAGTCACGACGCTCTACTCACCGCATTCCTCTCCTCTCTGTCGCTCGACGAGAGGTCAGGCAGTGCGATTCTGTTTGGCGCTGCGGCCCGTCATTTCCTGCATTGGATGGAACTGCATGGGATCGCGATCCGCACGATCGACGATCGGACCGTTCGGCGGTTCGAGAAGCATCGGTGCCGTTGCCACCGGTATTCGGCGCAGCAGCCAGTCTATAAGGCGGACATTGCAGCGCGAGTCAGGCGCTTCGTCCGCTTCCTGGAGGATCAAGGCTACGTCGGTGTCGACGACGGGATCGACGATCTGCCACGGCACCTCGCCGACTATTTCGATGGGATCGATCGCTTGCAACTCGCGCAAGGACCGGCCCAGTCCTATCGATCCGAGGCCGAGCATTTCGCGGCCTGGCTTCGCATTGCGCGACGACAATGGGCCGATATCGATGACACGATCATCGACCAGTACGGCGCGCATGATTGTCGATGTCCGGTCTGGCGCAAGCGAGGCAAGCTTGTTGCCTCGGGCGCGAAGCGGCGGCGGCGAGGCGCTCGGCACTTCGTCGAGTTCTTGCGCGACCGCGGTGTCATCCCTTCAGTCGAACTGGTGTCGGATGACGACCCGCACATGGCGGCATATCTGGCATGGCTCAAGCAACACCGCGGCGCGACCGATGAGACGATCCGGCGCTACCGGGCCGATATCAGGCGGCTCGCGCCTATGCTCGGCGAGCCTTCACAATGGGATGCAGCCGTCCTCAGACGGGCGTTTCAACAACGAAGCAAGGAGACGCCGGGTTCGGCATCACTGCTCGTCACGATAATACGGAGCTATATTCGGTTCCTGGTCGTGCAGGGTATTTGCCGTCCAGCTTTGTTGCACGCGATCCCATCAGTGCAACGCTACCGTCTTTCGACGCTGCCCCGGCACGTTAACCCGGCAACGATCGAGCAGATCATCGGCGCATGTCCGACTGATCGCCCGGTGGAAGTTCGGGACAAGGCCATCATTCTCCTGCTCGCCCGGCTTGGCCTGCGTGCCGGTGATATTCGGGATATGCACCTCGACGATATCGACTGGCGCTCGGGCCACCTGACGGTCAAGGGCAAGACGCGTCGGCCTGATCGCCTGCCATTGCCTCAGGACGTCGGTGACGCGATCCTGGACTACATTGCCACGGCGCGTCCCAAGACCGCCGATCCGCATCTGTTCGTGCGCGCGCAAGCCCCGTTCCGTTCGTTCCGCTCATCGGCGGAGATCGCCGGCATCGTTGCACGCACGCATGAGCGCGGCGGGATCGAAGGCGTGCCGACCGGATCGCACATTTTCCGGCATTCGCTTGCCACCAACTTGCTGCGCGCGGGCGCAGGGCTGGAGTCCGTTGGAACGATCCTGCGCCACAGCTCGCCCGAGACCACCGCCATCTACGCCAAGGTCGACCTGCCGATGCTCATGAAAATCGCGCAGCCATGGCCGGGAGAACCGTCATGCTGAGCACGCAGATTGCCAGATACGTCTCGCTGTATCGCAGCTTGGGGCGGAAGTTCTCGGAACAGGAACGACTGCTGCGCCAATACGCCGCTTTCGCTGAACGCTTCGGTGACCGGCACACCCGAGTGCAGCGCATCTACGACTGGTGCCACACGGCAAGCTCGCAAAACGTGGCTCGCCATAGGTACGACGCTGCTCGTAACTTCAGCCTTTTCGCTCATGCCGAGGACCCAGACAACGAAGTCCCGCCTGTCGGCGTTTTCGGCCGGGGGAAGCGGCCACGTCCCACTCCGACCATAATCGAAGCGGACCAGGTGCGGGCGATCATGGCGGCGGCATTGAACGTTCCGCCCCATGGCACGATTAGCCCATACACGTACCATTACCTGTTCGGCCTGCTCGCGGCGACAGGTCTCCGGATTTCCGAGGCTCTCGCGCTACAGTGCAACGATCTGGTCGAGGATGGGCTGGTCGTCCGCAACGGCAAGTTCGGCAAGCAGCGACTGATCGCCTTGCAGCCATCGACGCGCCAAGCACTCGAAGCCTACATTGCGATCCGCGCGAAGCACCCGGCCAAGTGTAATGACCTGTTCGTCACTATCCGGGGGCGGGCGCCGCACAAGGTGCGCGCCCACGTCGTGTTCGTCAGGTTGGCCCGGCTTCTCGGATATCGTGGAGCAACCGGTACGGCAGGCATGCGACTCCACGATCTGCGACATACGTTCGCTGTTCGCTCGCTTGAGTCCTGCCCGCGTGACAGGGAGGCCATTGCCCACCACATGGCCGGTCTCAGTGTCTACCTGGGGCACGCGTCGATCGCCAACACGTACTGGTATCTCGAAGCCACGCCAGTGCTGCTGCGCGACATTGCGGCTGCAAGCGAGCAACTTTTTCAAGGAGAAGCGGCATGACGGCGCTTGCTGCCCATCTCTCGGCATATCTGCGGGAACATCTGCCGCGCGAACGCGCCGTCAGCCCGCACACGGTGAAGACCTATGCCAACTGCTTCGTCCTCCTCGTCCAGTTCGCTGCCGATCGGCTGAAGCGCCGACCGACCGATCTCGAGGTTGAGGATCTCGGCACAGACATGATCATGGCCTTCCTCGATCATGTGGAGATCGGCCGCGGCAGCTGCGTGCGGACCCGCAATGGCAGGCTCGCCGCGATCCGATCCTTCTTCCGATACATCGAGTACCGGATTCCAGCCTGCCTCGATCAGGCACTCCGTGTCAGAGCAATCCCGACCAAGAAGACAGACAAGGCGCTGATCGATTACCTCGACCGGGCCGAGATCAAGGCTTTGCTCGATACACCCGATCCCCGGACACGCCTCGGCACCCGTGATCGCGCGATGCTGCATCTTACCTATGCTGGCGGACTGAGGGTGTCGGAACTCGTAACGCTGCAACTGGGCGATTTCCCGGACCGCTCCCTGTCCACCATGCACATCATGGGCAAAGGGCGACGTGAACGGGTCCTGCCGCTGTGGAAGGAGACCCAGATCGCATTGCGCGCATGGCTTGCGATCCGGCCTCAAGTTGAGGTCACCGAGATTTTCCTCAATGCCAACGGGCAGCCGATGACCCGCGACGGATTTGCGTTCCGATTGGCCGAGCACGTCAAGACGGCAGCGACGAAGCAGCCGTCGATCCTTGGGAAGCGCGTCACACCCCACGTGCTTCGTCATTCTTGCGCGATGCACACGCTCGCGGCGACGGGGGACATTCGCAAGGTCGCATTATGGCTCGGCCACGCCAGTATCCAGAGCACCGAGACCTACTTGCGCGCCGATCCCGAAGAGAAGCTGCAGATTCTCGCAGCCCACGGTGCCCCTGCGATCAAGCCGGGGCGCTTCAAGCCGCCTTCCGACGCCTTGATCACAATGCTCACCGACGTTCGAAGGCGGGCCTGACCCGTCTTCGAACACTCCCTCTAACCCGCATATTATCTGGAGTGAAATCATGGAAAACCGAAGGAAACCTGCGTCTCTCGCCGCCACGCTCGACATAAACTGCGACTGCAAAGAATACATCTAATGTGGAGCTCCACATTAGACATATTCCCTCGGCGTGATGTCAACGCGGACGTCGTTCCATTCCTCGGTCGGGATCTCCGCCAGCCGGCGTTGCATCAGCGCCTCGCCGGTGGAGACGATCTGGATTACAGCGGTGTGGCCATCGACCAGGTCCTGATCGATCGAGCGGATCAGGGTCGGCGTCTTCATGCTGGTGAGCAGGTGGCCGAAGAAGCGCTGCTTGGCGCTCTCGAAGGCCGAGCGGGCGGCGGACTTCGCCTGCCGGTTCAGCGTGCCAGTGTTGCCCGTGATGTTGGCGGCCTGCATCGCGGCGTCGAGATTGTTGTGAATGATCGCTTATCGCGAGGAAGCGGTAATGCGGAGGAACGCGGCGTAGTCCTGCAAAGCTGCGGAACATTTCGCCACGTCCTTCACATTATTCTATAGGGTGTCGAGCCATCCCATCAGATTGGCATCTCGCTTCCACGAAGGTGGCACGTTGCTCGCCGCCGGGGCGCCAACCTGTTCCAGCGCCTTTCGTTTGGTCTCCAGATTGGCCTGAGCATAGTGATTGGTCGTATCGAGACTGACGTGCCCGAGCCAACTGCGGATGACGGTGATATCGACCCCGGCGGCAACGAGGTGGACGGCGGTCGCGTGCCGGAAGCTGTGAGGCGTAACGTGTTTTGACTGGAGGGTCAGCGTCGATTTCGCGGCTTGTTCCACGTAGGCGTTGAGCTTGAACCGCACCCCTGACGCCCCTAGCGGTTCACCGTATCGATTGACGAAGATCCGCTCATCGGGCGCACGCGGCTGTCGCTCCAGTAGCTTCCTGAGCAATGCCACGGTTTCTGGCCAGAGCGGGCAGATGCGTTCCTTGCGCCCCTTGCCGTAAAGACGCACGAAGTTCGGTGCATCGAACCGGATTGCTTCGGGACAGAGGTCAAGCGCCTCTTGGATTCGCGCGCCACTGTTATAGAGGAACGAGAGCAGTACATGGTCGCGCAGCCCTTCGAGTGTCGATCGGTTGGGCTGGGCGAGGATGGCCTCGACCTCCTCGGGCTCGAGGTAGCACGGCGCGGAGGTGGGCTCCCGCTTCAACGGAACAGCCAGGACCTCTGAGCACTGCGCGATGTATTCCGGATTCTTGTCCGCCACGAAGCTGAAGAAGCTGCGGATGGCGGCCAGTCGGCAGTTCCGCGTGCCGATCGTGGTCTTGCGGCCATGCTCGGTATGATGAAGGAACGCGCGCACCTCGCCGGCCGAGACGTCGGTGAGCGTCAGCCGCGCGACCCCGCAGCCTTTTCGCTCCGCGACGAACCGAAGCAGCAGCCGCCAGGTGTCGCGATAAGAGCGGATCGTGTGGATTGACGCGCTGCGCTGCTCGGCCAGCCACTCCTGGAAGAACGCCCGCAACAACGCGGGCAATGGATTGCCTTTCCTCATGGCCGCGCCTCCGTGACAAGGCACGGGGCGCCGAGCGCGCGGAACCGTTCACTGGCTTCCTGCAACAGATCCTGCGTGACGGTGATGTAGACCAGCGTGGAGTGGAGATCCCGGTGCCCCATGTAGGTCGAGAGGAAGTGCAGTTTTTCCTGAGGGTTAATGCCGGACCGGTACCACTGGAGGATGCGGTTCACCACCATCGAGTGACGAAGGTCATGGACCCGCGGCCCGGTCCGGCCCGAAGCGGGCTTGAGCCCAGCACGGCGCATGACGTTGGTAATCATTGTCGTAACCGCCTCGGGCCTGTAGCGGTCATTTAAGTGGGCATGCCAGAACAGCCCTGATTTCGGGTTCTGTGGGCCGCCAGCGCGCCGCCTCGCATCGATGTACGCGCGCAGTTCGACCGCGACACTGTCGGATAGAGGCAAGATCCTGGTCTTGTAGAACTTCGTTTCCCGGATCGTGATCGTGCTTGATTGCAGGTCCACGTCACCAAGATCGAGCCATGCCAGCTCGCTTCGCCGTAGCCCGGCACAATAGGCCAGCATGATCATGGTGTAGAGGGTCAACGGCCGCAGCGGAGCGTCCGGCGACGGATAAGTCCGTGCGGTATCGAGCATACGCCGAACGTCAGCCGGGCTGAAGATATGCGGTTGCCGATGCTCCCGCGCTACTTCCCGCTCTGGCCGGGGATTGAAGCGCTTTGGCGGGATAGTCGGATCGAGGCGGAACCGCGCCTTGGTCAGGATGCGCGCCAGCTTCTGGCATTCAGCCGCGTGGTTGCGGGTCGGCTTGGCAGCCGCCCAGCTCGCAATCATTGCCTCAAGTGGTTGCTCCGCGAGGTCGGGACGGGCCTGAAGGAACCGATCGAACCGCAGCAGCCAGTGAGCCTGCGCTTCATATTGATATCCCCGGCTGCGCATCAGCATGACATGGTCTTGCATGAAGTCACCCAGCACGCTGCCGAAGGGCGCAGGCCGTCGTAACGCGGCCAAGGATTCGTCGGGATTCGGGGAAGCCAAGGCCCGCCAGATCGGCTTGCTTTGCTTGACGTTGTACCGACGGCGAAGTGCAGCAACAGGGTTGTCGGCGATCAGCCCGATTTCGACGAGGTGGTCGAGGAAGCGGTCGACAATGCAGACCTGATTGAGCAGCGTCGACAATCGCCAACGTTTTTGCATCTCCTTCAGCCAGGCGTCGAGCATCTGCCGGTCCACCGCCGGATGCCGGCGGGCAACATCTTCGAAGGTGCAAAGGAACCAGCGATATGTCGGTACGCTTCCCGGCCGGAACTGCGATTTTACCAGGAAGGCGTCGACGACGGTGCGATCGGGATCGTGCCAGGCGCTCATGACAGCACCTCCATTCCAGGCACCTCGAGTGCCACGGCTCGGAGATCATCTGTTGCCAGTTTGAGATAAGTATTGGTGGATTCGGTGGATCGATGCCCGAGCACGTCGCCGATGATCTTTTGCGGGACCGATGCCCGCAGCATTTCGACCGCACGTGCGTGGCGGAAGACATGCGGCCCCCGCTTTCCTGCTGGCACTACGCCTGCGGCGGCCAACCGACCGCGGATCATGCCGTACAGGTTCGTCATTGCGATATAGGGTGCGCAGGATCGGACGAAGATTTCCCGCACTTCAACCTGGGGCCGCCCAAGGCGCAGATAATCCAGCAGCGCTTCACCAACAGTCACCATTAGCGGCATGTACGAGTACGCGTTGGTCTTGGTGTGGCAGATCCGGAGGGATTCTGCGCGCCAGTCCACGTCATCGAGCCGAAGGCGGCATATCTCACCTTCGCGCAGCCCATACGTGGCAAGCAGCTGAAGTATCGCATAATCGCGTAGTCCGCGTGGCGATCTGTCCTCCTGCGTTGTCGCCAGAACCGCGGCGATTTGGCTCCTTTCCAGCGTCGACGGCACATCTTCGTAGGCATAGAGCATGGGGCCGATGATGTGTGGCGTCAGATCGGTCGGGATGCGACCCGTCCGATGCAGATGGCGAACCACCGAACGGAGACGCTCAGCGACATCGGCCAATGATTTGCGCCGTAAACCAGGCGCGCGCATGTCCATGTAGAGATCGATGTCCACGATGCTCAACGTTTCGAGGCTGGCGGCACCGGCCCGGTCGAACTGCCATCGCAGGAAGTTTCGCGCCTCCCACATCAGCGCCGCAATGGACGCGCTTGCCAAACCGCGCTCCTCGCGCAGCCATGCCTCGTATTCGCGGCAAATTTCATGTCGATGCTCGTCATCGGGACCGATCATTTCTGCGTCCGGGGGCCAATTGCCTTGAGCAAGCCGGAGGAGCTTGGCGATCGCGGTGCGGGGCAACATGTGCCAACGCGCACTGGGAGGCCGACCGTACTGGATCTCAAAATCCTGAACCGCATAGCCAAAATACTGATCGACCTGCTGCGGCGTCACAGTCTCGACCTGTATATCGCACTCGGCCAGATAATCGAGAAACGCGCGGGCGTAGAGACGGTGGTTCGCCACGACCACGGGATTGTAATTCTGTGTGGTGAGCGAATTCGAGAGTTCGGTGATCAACTCGTCATGCAACTTCAACATGATTGCCTCCTCAGCTGGTCCAGGGACCGCCGAGGTTCGCAACCAATATAATGCGCAGCAACTGCGCACACTATCATGGGAATTCGCCGGTTACGCCGCGCTCCTCCGCATTACCGCTTCCTCGCGATAAGGAATCTTATGCGCAGCTCGCCATAAGATCGTGAACGCCCCGGCATAGGCGTCGTAGATGCGCGTCTGCTCGGGGGTGAGCTGGTGCTCGACCAGTTCATATTCGACGCCGTCATAGGAGAGCGACCGGGCGGTGTAGAGGCCGAGCGAGCGCAGATCGCGTGCGAGCACTTCCATCGCCGCGACGCCGCCTTCCTCGATCGCTTCGACGAATTCGGCGCGCGTGGCGAAGGGGAAATCCTCGCCGCCCCACAGGCCAAGCCGTTGCGCATAAGCGAGATTGTGGACCGTAGTGGCGCCGGTCGCGGAGACATAGACGACACGCGCATTCGGAAGCGCGTGCTGGAGCCGCAAGCCCGCACGTCCCTGCTGCGAGGCGGCGACGTCGCCGCGTTCGCCCTTGCCGCCGGCGGCGTTCTGCATGGCGTGGCTCTCGTCGAAAATGATCACTCCATCGAAATCGGAGCCCAACCATTCGACGATCTGTTTGACCCGCGAAAGCTTCTCGCCGCGATCGTCGGACCGTAGCGTGGCATAGGTGGTGAATAGGACGCCTTGGCCGAAGGTGATCGACTTGCCCTGCGGGAAGCGCGACAGCGGCGTGACGAGCAGGCGTTCCATCCCGAGGGCCGACCAGTCGCGCTGCGCGTCCTCCAGCAGCTTGTCGGATTTGGAGATCCAGACGGCCTTGCGGCGTCCATGTATCCAGTTGTCGAGGATGATGCCGGCCGCCTGCCGGCCCTTGCCGGCGCCGGTGCCGTCGCCGAGCATGAAGCCGCGACGGAAGCGCACGGCGTTCTGCGCATCGTCGGGCGCGGCCGAGACGAGATCAAAGGTCTCGTCCACGGTCCAGGCCCCGGCGAGGAACTCGCCATGGGCGTCGCCGGCATAGATGACGGTTTCGAGCTGGGCGTCGGACAGGATGCCGTTGGTGACGATACTGGCCGGGAGCATCGGCCGATAGCTCGGCTTCGGCGGCGCGACCGAGGCCATCGCGGCGGATTGGACCAGCTTGGTCGGGTGCGCCTGAGCGCCGGGAATACGAATCGCCTGAAGGCCGTATTCCTCGTAGATGGCATCGGTTAGCCGGCCACCCTCGGGAGGGGTCCAGTCGACGATCTCATAGGCGAGTTCGACGCCGTCGGGTTCGGCGATCGAACGGGCAACCGGCGATGATGCAGCGCGAGCGAGATAGCCGCGCACGGTGCGCGGCGCGGAAGCGGCCAAATCGACCTTCGGCAGCGCGACGGTTGAGCGTGCCGGAACCTGGGCTTCGATCCAGCCGAGCAGCGTCGCGACATCAGGCGCAATGCCGGCGGAGGGCGGAAATACCGTGCGATCGTCGGCAGGCTTCTTGTCGATGACGGTCAGGCGGGTTTCGATGGTCGTGCCATGCTTGGCGTAGACTGCGCCGTCGATGGCCGCGGTGAACACGACACGTCCGCGCTCCTGCAACCGGGCAAACGCGTCGCGCCAGGCCGGCGCGTCGGGTGCGAAGCTAGCGCCCGTGATCGTCACGAGCCGTCCGCCATCCGCCAGACGCGCCAGCGCCGAGGCGACGTGGCGATAGGCGGCCTCAGTCATGCGGCCGGAGACGTTCGCCATCACCGAGAACGGCGGATTCATCAACACGACGCTCGGCACTGCGGTCGCTTCGAGGTGATCGTCGATCTGAGCTGCGTCGAAGCGCGTGACGGGAATGGCCGGAAAGAGCGAGGACAGAAGATCTGCACGCGTGTCGGCCAGCTCGTTGAGCATCAGCCTGGCCCCGGCGATCTCGGCGAGGACGGCGAGCAGCCCGGTTCCGGCCGAGGGCTCCAGCACGCAGTCGGCGGGCGTGATCGCGGCGGCAGCGAGTGCAGCGAGACCGAGTGGCACCGGCGTCGAGAACTGTTGAAAGGCCTGCATCTCCTCAGAGCGCCGCGTATGCGTCGGCATCAGGCTCGCGATCTTGGCCAGCATGGGCAGGCTAGCAGCCGGAGTTCCGGACTTGCGGAAAACCGCCTTTCCGTATTTGCGCAGAAACAGAACGGTCGCCGCTTCGCAGGCCTCGTAAGCCGTCTTCCAGTCCCAGGCGCCGGACGTGTCGGAAGCGCCGAAGGCTGCCTCCATCGCGCCGCGCAAGGTTACGGCATCGACGGGCTGGCCGCGTTCAAGATGCGGGAGAAGGTGTTGGGCTGCGGCGAGGATGGCGGCTGGCGCCGGGCTCACGGCAAGCGGAGACGACGCGGCGGGAATGGCCGCGGATGCGGAAGCGATAGTCATGAAGGGCACCTCAGGAGAGCGGAAACGGAGGAGCCGGCAGGCGCTCTCTCTCGACCGCACCGGCTCGAACCCGTCCCGGCCAACCTCTCACTCTGGCGCGCGCGATGACCTTTTGACCGCTTCGTCTTCCGAGGTCGGCCGCGCGGCGCTACACTCGGTCATCCAACACATGGCGGGCGGCGGCCTCGACGATCGAGGACGCGCGCGCTTCACCGAGCGAGGTCAGGGGAGAGACGGGTATGAAGGGAAGCGCGATCGGCATGGTGGCGGCCGGATGCTTGGTTGTGGGGTTCGGCGCGGGATTCGTGGCGCGCCCCATGATTTCGCCGGGCGGATTGTCGGCCGCCGCAGTCGCCGGCGTCGCGCAGCCAACGGAGGAAGAAGCGAACGCCGCCGTGCGGCGCCATCGCCTCTTCACGGGAACCTCGCTCGCCAATGCGACCCTGAAGCTCGGTGATTGCTCTCCGGGTGGCGTCGGTCCGGGCGTGACGTGCATGACGCAGCTCACGATGGACACGACCCGGGCCAACGCCACACCGCAGAACCGGCCGATCGGCTTCGCGCGGCTCAACGGCCAGTGGGAGGTGGCGGTCTGGTAAAGATGAGCGAGAAGGCCAAGAATGAACTGGCAAGTGTGTTCTTCGCTAATGGCGAAGGGTTTCTGCCTCACGCATCGGCGGCCGACAGCAGGGACGGAGGTGAGAGCTGCTATGCGATCGCGATCGCGTGCGAGCTTGTGCTAAAGGCGTTCTTGCTGACCCAGGGCTGGAGCGACGATCGGTGCCGTCGGGAAATCCGTCATGATCTCGCGACGGGCTTGGTGCGTGCGCAGGAAGCGGGACTGACGGGCACGCCGAACGAGTTGGGCTATGTGATCGGGGTGTTGAACTCTTACTACCCAAAACATGCCTTCGATCGCTTCATCGCTCCCGTTGGAGACCCGACCTTTCCACTCCGCGCCCGGTCAGTCATCTCGCAGGTTTTCGAGCTGGTGCGGCCTTACGTCGAGGATCCCGCCAGGCGATAGGCTTCGAATGGATTGCGTTCAGCCAGATGACCGAACGGGGTGAAAACATAATCGCCATCGTCGCGGCCGACAGCGCAGATGACGTAGCGGGCCTCTCCGGTGGCGACGTCCGCGCATTCCATAAGCGCCAGAGTGCCATCGGCCGCCGCGCGGAGCAGCGTCTGGAAATTGGCGCGCGCATGATCTGGGATGCTCATGACGCGCCTCCCGCAGCGAGGCAGGGCAATCGCATATGAGTATTGGGTGGGGCAGGACGTGCCTTGGGACGAGTCTTGCCCAAGTCGATCTGGGCGTTTTCGACTCCGATTTGGCCGATCGCGGAATCGATCTTGCCGTCTCAAATCCATATGCGATTCCCCTGCGCAGCGAGACGGTCGGCAAGCCAGCGGCCGCTGCTCATCCATTCGATGGTCTGCCCGGTCGTCAGGTCGAGGACATGGGCGCCTCCGGAAAAGCCGTCGATGCGCGGCTCGGACGCGATGCCGGCCCATTGGAAACCCCAACGTCCGGCGAGGCCAAACGCCTCGGCGCATCGCGTCACGAAGGTGATGAGGAGCTGGGGGTCGGCGGTGCCCGGATCGCGCATCCAGAGGCGCGTGGGACCATGTTCCGGTTCGATCGAAAGCAGGAACGGTTCGGCCGGAGGGTCTTCGGCGGCGTTCTGCGCCATCAGGTCGTTGTAGATGTCGAGGGCGCGCGCTGCGTTCTCGACCGTGCCTACATCCAGCAGGCATGAGAAGCGTGTGAAACACTCCGCCATGGCGGTCTCCTGAAACGAAAAGAGCCCGGCGCGTGGCCGGGCTCGAGGTGGATTAAAGGATGTGGTGGGGTCAGTAGCCGAACTGCCAGGACGGCCATGGCTGCCCGTCGTCGGATGCGCCGACGGCCTCGTCGAGATAGGCGCTGTCGCCCTCGACGATGGTGGGGTTACGCACGGGTGTTTCGTCGATTACCGTCACGCGGCAGACGAGGCCATCTTCGACCTCGACGTGAACGGGAACGAGATACTGGAAGACGACGCGGCGCGGCACGTCGATGATGGAGGTATCCATCTGAAGGCTCCTTGGGAAAAGCGGCGGGGAGCGATCGGCGTCGCTCCCCGCCAAGGGGCCTATTCGGCGGCGATCAGGTCAGAGGCGTCTGCATCGGCCTCGGTCACCTCGTCATCGTCACTGGCGAGGAAGTCCGGCAACGCTTCGGTGTCACCGGCGTCGTCGACGTCACGCTGATCGGCAAGGCGCAGCGGTTCGGGCAGCCAGCCGCTGTCGGCCAGGAGCCGTTCGGCTTCCTTGGCCATGTCGCCCTTCTTCAGATGGTCGATGAGTTGGGCGGCCTGTTCGCCCTTCGCCTCGCGGACCGCTTCGAGGATGCGCGGCTTCGTGACGCGATTGAGGTAGTTGCCGAACGTCGGACGCCAACCAGCCTCCACGAGGTCGAGCCCGGTAGCCCGCGCCAGACGGTCGGCCTGGGTCAGCCGCATTTCGAGCGTATGCTGCGACACGCCGCTGGAGCTGTGCGGATTGGGCCGCTCGTAGAGCGCATTGACGCCATAGCTGACGCAGTGTGCCAGCAGCGCCATGCGGCTCGCATCGTCGAGACCGGCAAGCCAATCCCAAAGCGCGTCGTCGTCCTTCGGGATGTCGGCGGCCCAGGCGTCGTGACGCTCGTGCACTGCCCGCGCGGAGGGGCTGTCCTGCAGCGCATCGTCCTGGACGGGGAAGTAGGTGTGCTTCACCCCCGCCTCCATGGCTCCGGCATACATGCGGGTCATGAACCGGTCCGAGACGAGCTTGTGCAGCAGCGCCGTCATGGCGATGTGCGGGTTGTTGGCGACGGCATCACGCAGCGCGAGTGTGCGGTAGGCGGTCAGCTCGACGACCAGGCGCTCGGGCAGCGGCTTGATGGTGCCGTCCTCGTCATTATCTTCTGGTTCGGCGGGCTGGCCCCCGATGGTGATGACGGCGCGCTGCACCGTCTGGCCTTCGGGCTGGCGCGATACGCCATCGGCCTCCGACCCGGCGTCGCCGTCGACCGGGATGACAGGAACATCCTCGGGCCGGACAAAGCCGCGATCGACCGTGAGCGAGCCATTGGTGTCGATGCTGACGAGCACGCCGGCGATTGCGATATCGGCCGGCTCGTAGTGGACCGGGCGATCCTCGAAGCTCGCGAGCGCGGTCTCGATTTCACCGAGACGCTGATCGACCTCGTCCGGCAGCTCGTCGGCGTCCTGATATTCGGCTTCAAGCCTGGCCATCTCGGCGTTCAGCGCGTCGATAGTGGCCTGCTCCGCCGCCGTCAGATCAAGGGGCGTGCCGGCGATCTCCTGCAGGCCGCGTGCCGCGTCATAGGGGAAACTGACCGCCACCTCGATCCACTTCCAGCCTTCCGCAGCGATGGTCTCGGCTTCAACCTTCAGCTTCTCGCCAACAAGGCGGTCGAGAAGCGCCGGGTCCTGCAGCCATCCGCCATCGTCGGACTGGAACAGGTCACGCATGACGATGCCGCCTGCCGCCTCATAGGCCTCGATGCCGACGAAGATGGCGCGCTTGTCGGAGGCGCGCACCGTCGTTTCAGTCAGCATGCGCCGGATCTGATAGGGCTCCTTTGACCAGGCGTCCTTGATCGCATCCCATACCTGCTGCTGGCGCGCGTGATCGTCGGAGACCGTGAACGCCATGAGCTGCTCCAGCGTCATGCCGTCCTCGGCATAGACATCGAGAAGCGCCTCTGAGACCGACGCAAGGCGCAGGCGCTGCTTCACCACGTTGACCGGCACGAAGAACGCCGCGGCGATCTCCTCCTCGGTCATGTGCTTGGCGCGCATGTCCTGGAAGGCGCGATATTGATCGAGCGGGTGAAGCGGAGCGCGCTCGATATTCTCCGCGAGCGAGACTTCCTCTGCGAGAATCTCGCTGTCGCGGTCGCGCACGATGCAGGGCACCGGCGCGATCTTGGCGAGGCGCTTCTGCTTCACGAGCAGTTCGAGGGCGCGGAAGCGTCGGCCGCCAGCCGGGACCTCGAACATACCGGTCTCGACGCCATCGGCATCAACGACGGGCTGAACGCTGAGGCTCTGAATCAGGCCGCGACGGGCGATCGAGGCGGCGAGGTCCTCGATCGAGACGCCGGCTTTCACACGCCGGACGTTGGACTGGGACAGAACCAGCTTGTTGAAGGGGATGTCGCGCGAGGACGACAGGGTGATCTTCTGAACGGCAGTAGCCATCGGGGTAGTCTCCGCGACGGGCGCCGAGAGACTCTCTCTCAGCCCTAAACCCGTCACGGAGCGAAGCGCCGCCCTCTTCCTCTAAAGGGGGCAGCGCCACGGAACGGAATTGGGGACACGTGGAAGCGCAAAGCCGGAGACACGGAAAACCGCATCTCCGGCTTTGCGGATGTCAGGCGGCTCGATCGAGCAGCTTCTTCGCCTTGGCCTCCATGTCGAGGCGGGCGTCCTGATGGGGCTTGTCGCGCGCGACGGCGGTGATGCCCTGCACGAAATCGAAGATGCTCTCGGGCGGACGACCTTCCTCGGACAGCACCGTGTCGATGATCTTGCCGGTCTCGGCCTTCGAGAAACCGCGGCGGCGCAGGAAGTCGGTGCGATCCTCGTCACTGCGCGCCACGATCCGCTCGCGGGCCGCCTTGATGCCGTTGACGAAAGGCAGCGGCGAGGAATTGGCGAAGTTCGCCAGCGCGGGCGCTGCCTCATGAGCGAAGCGGTTGGCGGCATATTTGGAATGGCGGATGGTGATTTCCTCGAAATCCTCCACGCCCCAGAGATTTCGATTCTGGCAAACCGCGCGCAGATAGAAGCTCGCCATGCCAAGCGTCTTGGCGCCGACCTCGGAGTTCCAGCAGTAGAAGCCGCGGAAATAGAGATCCGGCGATCCGTCCGGCAGTCGGCCGGCCTCAATGGGGTTCAGGTCATCGACCAGGAACAAGAAGACGTCGCGATCGGACGCATAGAGCGTCGTCGTGTCCTTGTTGATATCGACCCGCGGATTGTAGATGCCGGTCGACCAGTCGAGCACGCCCGGCACCTTCCAGCGGGTGTCGCCCGTGCCGTTGCCGGCAATGCGCTGCACGGCTTCCACCAGTTCGTGATCGTAGATGCGGCCGTAGTCCGGGCCGGTGACGGCGCGCAGTTCGACACGGCCATTATCGGTTTCCAGCGTCTTGATCTGCTCCGCCCGATTGGAGGTCAGGCCATATTGCAGGTTGATCGCGGCGAGCGGCGCGGGAAGCTGGCGCAGATAGGCTGCCGGCGCGCCGACCAGGCTCGCGAGCTGGCCGAAGCTCCAATGGGTCGGGGCGATGGGCGTTTCCGTGCCCGGCAGGATCAAGGCCAGCCGTTCCGGGTCGCTGCGGTTCGCCTCAACATGGATCAGGGCGCTTTCCACCACCCGAGTCCGGCTGCGATCGGCACGATCGCGGACCGAGCGCGCCAACTCGGACAGCGACAGGTAGCGCTCGTCTGCGGGCCGGGAAAACCATTCCGACGAGACGCGGCCGATTCGCTCGCCGCGGCCGACATCCACTTTGTAGCCGCCGCTGGTGTCGCGGCGGGCGTCGAGAACTGAAACCTGGGTCATGGGACCAATCTCCATGACGGGCGCCGGAGACCTCTTCTCCAGCCCTCAACCCGTCACGGCAAAGCCGGTCCGTCCTCTTCCTCTAAAAGGGGCGTTGCGGGGGGCCTCCCGCAGAAGGGGTCGGCCGAGACGCAAGGCTCGGACGCAGGGGAAGGCTTTCCCCTCCTGGCGGTCCCAAGAATTCGGACGTTCTGTGCGAAGAAAGAATGCGGACGAACGACGGCTCAATCTGCTACCAGTAGCTTGAGCCATTCCGCGATGAAGGACGATTACTCTCGGCCCATCAGCTACACTAACGGCCGGGGAGGATTGTCATGGATTTCGAGGATCTCGTTACGGCGCTGGCGCCGCCGCCAAACCGGGTCGGAAAATCCAACGGCGAACACGAACACCATCTCTACGAAGGCGCGGTCATGGTCGCCTATGCCATGCACCTGTTGCGGACGCAGGATACCCAACACGTCCGTGTTCACCCCGATGGAGAGCACGGTAAGCAATTCGACTTCGCGGCCTGGCTGCTTCGACGCGACTTCATCAAGATCTCCAGTGTCGGCACCACCAGCTATGGCGGCACGTACCGGAACGCCGCGGGCCAGCAGATCACCGTCAATCCAAAGTCGGGACTGGGTGATGTGGTCGCAGAGGTCGGCAACCACGTCATCTCTGCTGAATGCAAGGGCGGGATCATCAACACGAGGCATTCGGGCCAGGTGTCTCGGCTCTACAAGGGTCTGTGCGAGACGGTCGGCATGCTGATGGCGACCCCATCGCCAGGGCGTCAGATAGCTGTCGTGCCTTTTACGGAAGGCACCTTGCGTCTGGCGGAACGACTAGCGCCGCGTTGCGCGCTGGCCGGCATCGAGATTGCGCTGGTCGGAAGTCGCGGCGAGGTCAGGGACGTGAGGCCGGTCCCGGTCGCGGGGTGAGACTGTGGGGCTGGGCGCATCGTCGGGCGAGACTACAGAAGACAACGAAGGATGAGAGTTGATGAAGCGCGTGCTGACGGTCGGGGTCACATATACCGGCGAGAAGATCGAAGGTGTCGAGATTGAAAATCTCGGGCTCTGCCAGGCTGGGGTTGATAAGGCGCGCGCGGCGTTTCCGCTCTACGAGTACGACACGATCATCATCAATCCGCAGAGCTATTCTCATTTCCTGTTCGGCGCGGAGGGGGAGTTCTCGAACGAGCCCAATGAGCTGGGGAAGCTTAAGCGCCAGAATGACAGCTACGACATCGATTCCGCCTTCCTGGCTGACGATCGGGAAAAGGAGATGGAGGCGGCGATCGCGGCCGGCGCCACCGTGGTCTGGTGCCTGTCGGAGCCAAAGCGGATGAATTTTTTCGGTTATCGCGAAACCCATCTGGGCTACGCCGCACCGAAGGTCGCCGGGCTTGTGAAGCGTTCGGACCTGCTCGTGAAGAAGGGGCGGCGGATGGGCGCGATCGATCACGATAGCCCGTTCGTGCGCTATTTCGACGTCCTGTCGAAGACGGGCTGGAGCTTGTGCCTGTCGGATCCGGCCGAGGGGATAACTTCGATCGCGTCGACGCCGGAGGGCTATAGCCTCGGCGGGCGCGTGGCGCTTGGAATGACGGTCGGGTGGCTGTTGACGCCGCCGACATCGCCGGACGCCGAGAACCAACTGGTCCGAGATAGCCTGGCGCTGGAGAAGGCCGACGCGGCCCACGAGAAATATCACGGGATTTTCCTGAGCCATACCGGCGTCGACAAGCCGTTCGTGCGTCGCCTGCGAACCGACCTGCTCGCACATGGCGTTCCGCGTGTCTGGCTGGACGAAGCCGAAATCGACATTGGTGACTCGCTCATCGCCAAGATCGATGAGGGCATGAAGCTCAGCCGCTACATCGCCGTCGTGCTCTCGACCAAGTCGATCGACGCCCCTTGGGTGAAGAAGGAACTCGACGTGGCAATGAATCGGGAGATCACCAGCGGCGAGGTCGTCGTGCTGCCGCTTCTCTACGAGCCGTGCGAGCTGCCAGAGTTTCTGAAAGGCAAGATGTACGCCGATTTCTCGAAACCCGAGGAGTATGAAGCGATGCTGGCAAAGCTCTTGCGCCGACTGCGGATCACCTGATGAGCGACGCACAGCCATGCCCGAGCGAGGCAATGTTGCACGCGATGGCAGAGCTGTGGCGGCTGGCTGCGCCGGGGCATGACAATCTCCTCGCCGCACCGGCGTTCGTGCGGCTGCGTGAAGCTTGCCGTGACGACTATCCTACTGCCGGGAAGAAGGGGCCGACCTTCGCACTCTCGACGGCGCTGCGCTCGCTCGGTCTGCCATGCGAGCTTCGCGCGGACGCGGCGCATCTCGCGTCTCCTGTCGAGGCGGCGGCGATAGGGCTCGACACCGCATTTCGCGCGACCCACGCGCGCCGTCTCCATCTCGCGCCGCTCGATCTGGCAGAGGAGATTCCGCCCCTTGCGTTCGGGCCGGCGCGGGTTGCCCGGTTCAACGCGGACGAGCTTCGCGCGCTCGTCGACACGACGCGGCTGAAGCGCATGTTCCAGGGCGTGGATTTCGATGCCGATCGGTTTTCGGAATTCCATTGGCTGGTGGTCGAGGAAGAGATGGCACTCGACAAGGAGCCGGAGGCGCGTGCCGTCCCCGTGCTGTTCATGGACATGCGCCAGGATCTCGGCCGGATCGAACCACACAAAGGGCGGTTTCCGGGTGCGCTCGAGGACGCGCTGTTCTTCTTCCTGCTGGCGCCCTGGGAAAGCTGGTCGACAATGCCCGAGGTCGACTGGCGCGGCTTCCGCGTCCCGTGGGTTTATACCGTGGACAACGACATCTTCGTGCGCTCCAGCTCACCGCCATCGGCCGATACGCTGAACTGGGAAGACCGTGTTTATGACGACGGCTATGGCGGGACGGTCGAGGTAGAGCGGCCCTTGGAATTACGGTTATCAGACGAGGCCAAGACAGAGGTGGCCGTCTGGGATCAACATCGATGGGCGATCGTAGACCAGGCGAAGCGGACCGTCCTGTTCGAAACGCCGATCGCCCATTTCCTCGTGCGCGCATTTCTGGCCGAGGGTGTCGATGAGTTTCTGGCGCATATCACCACGATCGAGGCGGCTCTGGGCCTGCAGGCCGACTATCAGAAGAGCTTTCGCGTTGCCCCGGACCGGCACAAAAAAATGAGCCCTACGAGAAGAATGCGTGGACGGGTGGCCGGGCTGCTGGGAGATCGCGGCTATGCCGACCAGTACGAGACGCTTTTCAATGTCAGGAGCGCATTCCTGCACGGCCGCACTATGGCAGCGATCTCGACCGGTGAACGTGTCCTGGCGCGCTCACTGGCGCGACAGGTCGTCGAAGCGCTCATCCTGGCGACTCAGGCCGGGCCGATCGCCTCACGAGAGGATTTCCTCGATGATCTGCTCGATAAGGGCGCTCCCATGATCCAGGTAGTCACAGGGTCATCGAACTAAGCATCGTCACCGAGCCGGTCATGAAGGGCAGCGGGATAGCCCCGCCCAAGGGTCGCGAAGTCTGGCTCGCCGCCGCTGTGTACGCGTAGCAGCGCTTCGGGGCCGAGGTGCGAAGAAGCGTATAGGTCGAACCCGCCCCAATCGGCGTGACAGTCGAGCGAGCGCGCATAGAGCGCGATCACCGCCTTGGCCGCTGAATAGGCGTCGGGCGTGACGCTGAGGGGGACAGCGATTTCGAGGACGCGCGGGGTGCCGAGATTCGAGAGCCTGTCGAGGATCTCGCCCTCGTCGTGATTGAAGTAGGCGGATTCACCGCCCCAATGGGCGAGCAGAGAGGTCACGCCGCTATCGTCGATGCGGTGCGGGTGAGATGTCATCCAGAACTTGCCGCCCCGCGAACCGAGTTCGTCGTTGTGAAAGGGGCTGGCCTCGAAGATCACGCGAGCCTCATCGGCGCTGAAGTCACCGTCCGCCACCCGGTCGGCCAGGCGCGCGCGCAAGGTTTCGACCGTCGCCGGATAAAGCCCGTTGCTCGTGGCAGTCTCGACCTCGCGGTCGGTCATCCGCGTATGATGCCAGGCCCGGATCGTTCGGGTCTGCGTGACTGCCATCAAGTCCTCGGCGAAGCGATAATAGGCGCCAGCATGAGGGTTGGACGGTATCGGACCCCTATGGTCCGAGGCTTCACGCTCCAGGTAGTTCGTCCGATCTGTCGCGAAATAGTCGATGAGGAGTTGCTGCTGATCGCGCAACCCTTCCATCAAGGCCGCGTCGAAGGTGTCGAGATTCCAGACGTCGATCAGCGTCGTCATTGCTCGGCCGACGCTTCCGCCAATGGCTCGGGTGCGAGGATGTCCGTCGATTCCCACGCCTCTCCCTGGGGCGTGGTGACGAACTCCCGATCCCAGACGCCCCAGTTCGTCGGAAGCGGGACCTGCGCGAGGGGATTATGGACGTAGGTGAGTGGTCTGCCTTGGCGCGAAAGGTTGCCGAGCCCGACGCGCGACCAGAGAACGCCGGAGATGTCGGCGAACCGTTCGTCGAGAAAGGCCGTGCGCGGGATCGGGTCGCGTTCGCGAGCGATGAAGGGCGAGGGGTGGAATCCTTCCTCGACGACATTGCCGGTCTCTCGATCGATCGTGATGAAGGCATCGCCGATTGGGAACAGCGAGGTCATGATAAGCGGCAGCGGCCTTTCGGCGACATAGACACCGAAGCGGCTTGCGCTGATGGCGATGATCCGCACGTCGTCAGGGCCGATAACGCCCTGAGCGAGGTAGCGTGCGATCTTCTGCGCCTTCGTCCAGAACGCGCTCGTCGTGCGCAATTGCGCCTGGCGGATCGGCGCGGCGGAGAGACCACCACCTTCATTCATCGGGACAGGTCGCACAATCTGATCGGGACCTGGGTCGCCCTCGTCGGGTGTGATCGCTTCGATCCAGATGCGCCGTCCCTCTTCTACGACGCACAGATCCGGTTGACCGCCGGCGCGCTGACGCTCGACGACAGGCAGCAGCGCGCGGCCCGCTTCGAGCAGCGTGCAGCCAAGGTACATTTCCCAGAACCGGCCATCGACGTCGCGCGCGAAGCCCTGGCGGAAGTCCGGATCAGCATAAGGCTCATAGGTCGCCCACAGCGATTCGATCAGCTCGTGAAGCTGCTGCTCGTGGCGGGATTCCGCCGCCCTGAGGTTCACGAAGCCGCGGTCGAGATTCTCTCCATCGACATCAAACAAGCGCGTCATCGGAGCTTCTACCGCAAGCCAACGACCTTGCGCCGAGCGACGGTGGGCTTGCCGGCTGGCGCGGCGACATCACCGAGATGGTGGATCGTGAATGCCGGACGAGCCGGCAGCTTCACGGTTAGTTCCAGCTTTCCGCCTATCGCCTCGACATAGCTGCGAAGCGTCGAGAGATACATGTCCGCCTGCTTCTCAATCTTCGAGACCGAGGGCTGCTTGATGTTCAGCGCCGTCGCGATGTCGGCCTGAGCTTTGCCGGCGATCTGCCGCAGCTCGCGGAGGCCCTCGACCTCCTGCTTCAGCTCTTCGTAGCGCGCCTCGATCTGCTCCTGCTGGTCGCGGGGTAGGGAAGCGATGATTTCGTCCAGGCTCCGGCCCATCGGATCAGTCCTTCTTTGCGGATTTCAGGTTTTCCAGATGTGCGGAAAACCGGCTGTCCGCCTTTGCAATAAGCTGCTTGTAGAAGCGCTTCTGGCTGCCGCCCGATTTGTCGCCCGCGACGAGAAGGATGGCCTTCCGTTCGGGATCAAAAGCGAAGGCAGCACGCCATTCGCCATCGGCGGCCGAGAAACGCATCTCCTTCATGTTGGCGTGTTTCGAGCCTTTGAGCGTGTCGGCATAGGGCCGACCGAGTTGCGGGCCGTATTCGCCTAGCAGCTTCGCGACCGCCAGCAATTCGGTCTGGACCGCGCGCTCGAAAGCCAGAAACTCCGCCTCGAAGGCATCATGCAGTCTGACGTTCCAAGTCATATAGCCTCCAAGCTATGTGGAGTCAATGGTGAGTTGGATGGCATCAGTTGCCGCCCTCGGCTACGCCGGCCTGGCGTAGCAGGTCGCCAAGACTGGCCCCGCCGATGCGGCAGCGCGCGATTACGCGGTCAAAGGATCGGACACGGCCGCCGCGACCGCGCTCGGAGGTGCATACGACCTCACGCTGGAAAGCTAGGCGTTCGAGCACGGCCTTGGCCGCGGGACCGCCGGGGGTGTGCAACTCCGGCGCATTAAAATCGGCGAGGCGGACTTCAATCCACTCATGGGGATCCGCCGTTTGGCCGACACAGAAGCCGTCGCCGTCGCCCACATATCGAACGACGCCGGAAAACCGAACGCCAGCCCGCGTGGGGAGAGTGCCTTCGCACGGATCTGCGCGGGCCGGGGCGGCGTAGCAGAGTATGGCGGTAGCCGCGGCCAACACGAGAAGTCGACCGCTCACGCTGCCTTCTTCAAGGCGCCGTCGCCTTTCTTCTTTGCCAGCATCGCGCGGACGAACTTGTCCCACTTCGCCATGCCGGCCCGCTTCTCGGGCATGTAGTTCCAGCGGTCGTAGTTCTTGGAGCTGACGTCCTGAAGCGCGTGGTTCTGGAGACGGTCGCGGATTTCCTTGGACACGCCCGCCTTGCCCGCCAAGGTCTTGAAGGTGCGGCGGAGATCGCGGTTCGTCACATAGGGGATTACGCCGCGATCGCGCTGGCGCCACATGAACGAGTAAAGCGTGCCATGGCTGACCGGCTTCGACGGGTCCGTCGCGGATGGGAAGAACCAGCCATATTCGTTCACGTTGATGGCTTCGAGCAACTCGGCGGCAAGCGACGGCACAGGGACGGCATGCGGCTGAAGGTTCTTGGTCTTTGACCAGTCGATGATCCGCTCCTTTGCATCCCACTGGTCGATGTGGAGCCGAGCGATTTCCTGAACCCGCTGGCCGGTCAGCATGAGAATTCGGACGGCGCGGGTGTAGGGCGGGTGGATGGGCGTGTCGGGGCTTTCCAGCCAGCGATAGAGCCGGACGAACTCGTCCTCGTCGAGCCAGCGCGTGCCCTGGACCTTGGGTTCGGTCGGAATGCCTGTGGCCGGATTGAAGGGAATTCGGAAGCGGCGTGGCGAAGTGTTCCGATAGTCGTTGTCGGACTTCATGCCCCAGCCAAAGGCTGCGTGAATATAGCCGCGGACATGGTCAGCCATCGCCCGCGCGCCGCGATCGTAGATCGGTCGGATGACTTCGACGATCTCTTCGGGGTCGATCTCACGAGCGAGACGGTTGCGGCCAAGCGTGTCGGCGATCTTGTTCAGGCCTTTTTCCGTTTCCTTCCACGACGGCTTGCCTGCGCTCTTGAGCGAGGCGACATAGCCCTCGAACAGGTCGGCGACAGTTCCGGGCCGCGTATCGGTCGCGATCCTGATGCTCCGGCCTTTCTGGATGACGTCGGCGTAGTCGCGCTTGTAGATTTCGCGCGCCTCGGCGAGGGACATGGAAGGGTAGGCGCCGATCTTCTTCTTGGAGCGCTTGCCGTCACGCCATTGCTGCGCCATCCAGTCGGCGGTCACGCGTTTGGGCATCGGCTTCAGGACGAGGACGAGCCGCCCGGTCCCGCGCCCTTCGCCATCGGCGAGGTTTTCTTGCTTCTGGCTCGCTTCGACCCGCTTCAACGCATGTCGGATCGCGGTATCGGTCAGGCTTGGCATCACGTTTCCTCCTGTTCCGCAACTGGGATCGGTCAAGGAGAAACGGGGATCGTTTGCTGGGAGCGGAAAGCCGTTTCCTACCCCTTAAACCGCCCCCAATTTGCCAAAACCGCCCCCACTACGCAAGGCCAAAAACGCGCGAATTTCCTAGTGTTTCAGCGTGCTTGTGCGTGATCCAGCGTGATCGTTCTGACCGAGTGGGGTGGTTGTGGACGAGAATGAGAGCGCTCGCGGACAATTGCAGGGCCCGGGCAATCACCTCGCGCGGGTAGACCGGCGTGTGGTCGACGGTGCCGACCTGTTGCACCTCGTCGGCGATCAGCATGTTTTTCTTGTCGAGAAAGAGGATACGCAGCTGCTCGCGCGGCTCGTGCGCCATGGCCGCGGTGCAGTAGTCGATCAGTTTGCTCCATGAGCCCAACATCGTGCGTTCGCCAATGCCGCTGCGCATGGCCCTGTGGGCAAGGGCGGCGATGAATTTGAGATCAAAGGCCACGGTCGGGCCGCAGCCCTTTACCTCCTGCAGGAGATGTTCCGGCGCGCCCAGAACTTCCGCCAGACTGCCGAAGCGGGCCAGAAGCGCCTTGGCCAGTGGCTTGGTGTCGCCTTGCCGTATCGGGCGGTACAGCAGCATCTCCAGCATTTCATAGTCAGCAAAGCCCTGGTGGCCGACTTTCTGGAAACGCTCCTTCATCCGCTCGCGGTGGCCGGTGTAATGCGGTTCCGCGGCCTGGCTGGCAGCGTTGGCTGTATCGGCGGTTTTCTCAACACCAGGTTGTTTCTGCAGCGATTTTGGTGAGGGCTCTTTGAGGAAGAAAGTCTTGGGTGGCTCGTCTTCGCTCATGGGCCTAGGCGTTCCTAATCGAGTTTCAAACCCGGAGCGAACAGGCCTGCGGGTGAAAGGGTGAAGACTTCGCAACCATCCCTGGTGACGCCGACCGTATGTTCATACTGCGCTGTCAGCGAACGATCGCGGGTGACGGCTGTCCAGCCATCGGCGAGGACTTTCACATGCGGGCGGCCGAGATTGATCATCGGCTCGATAGTAAAGATCATGCCTTCGCGCAGTTCAACGCCCTCATTGGGCGTGCCGTAGTGCAGAATGTTCGGTGCGTCGTGGAAAAGCTGGCCGACACCGTGGCCGCAGAAGTCGCGAACGACGGAGCAGCGCTCCGCTTCGGCATAGTTCTGGATGGCGGCGCCGATGGCACCGGTCCGGGCGCCGGGGCGAACGGCCGCAATGCCGCGCATCAGGCTTTCATGTGTCACTTCCATCAGGCGTTCGGCCGCGCGCTTGATTTCGCCCACGGGATACATGCGGCTGGAATCGCCGTGCCAGCCGTCGAGTATGTAGGTGACATCGATATTGACGATATCGCCTTCGCGCAGCGGCTTGTCATCAGGGATACCATGGCAGACGACGTGATTGATCGACGTGCAGGACGATTTCGTGTAGCCGCGATAGTTGAGGGTTGCGGGCAGGGCACCGTGATCGGCGCCGAATTCGAAGACAAAGCGGTCGATGGTATTGGTGGTCACACCCGGTTCAACCAGACCGGCGAGCTCATCCAGGCAACGCGCCGTGAGCTGGCAGGCCTTGCGCATGGCGGCGAAACCTTCGGGGCCGTGAAGCCTGATCTGTCCGGTGTTCTTCAGGGGCGCTGTCTGCGCATCGAGATAGGTGACCATGGTGCTTTCCGCTTGGCGTCAATCAATAATGGGTATCGCAGTTGTTGCAGCAATGCCCGAAGGCGTGATGTGGCATCTTATTGCGTAAGCTTCAACCCCGCGGCGCATTGCCCGCTCGAACGCCCTTGCGTAGACCGGGTCTAGGTCGCCGCAGATTCGCAAGCGGTCGCAGTCATCGCGCTGGATCACGTAAAGCATGACACCACGGTGACCATTCTCAACCATGTTGCCAAGCTCGTCCAGATGTTTTGCGCCGCGGGCGGTCGGAGAATCGGGAAACTCCGCCAGATTTGCCGTGCGGGAGAAGTGCACGTTCTTCACTTCGACATAGGCCGTCGGCCGTTCCGGATCGGTCAGCAAAATGTCTATGCGGGAATTCGCGCCATATTTCTGCTCGCGCTTGAGCGCGCCATAACCGCCGAGGGCGGGCAGAAGCCCCGCCACAATGGCTTCCTCGGCGATCCGGTTGGGCAGGCCCGTATTGATGCCGACCAGCGTGCCCTGCGCTTCGACGATCTGCAGCGTGTGGGCATATTTGCGCTTGCCGTCATCGGACAAAGACAGCCAGACGCGGATGCCGGGATCGGTCAGCCCGAGCATGGAGCCGGTATTGGGTACGGAACTGGTGATAGGGCTACCATCATCGAGGATGATATCGGCAAGAAAGCGCTTGTAACGCTGGACCAGTCGGCCGGTGACGAGAGGGGCAGGGAAAATCATCCGCGAGATCTACCCGACCGGGGAAGGCCGGACAATCGCAAATCGCGCCTGAAACGTCAGGACAGGCCCTGAACCGTCCTGATCACATCGGCCAGGGACAGATTGGCCATGAGCATGGCGGCCGTCGCAGCAAGGCCGGCCAGAAAGAACGTCACTGTTATCTTCGTTTGTCTGCTCATGAATATGTTTTCCTGCATGGTGACATAGGATGGGAAAAACATGCTTAGATTGTGGCTCGTCTGTGCCTATTCGCAGGCACTGAACTGAGACCGAAGGCGGCGGACAGGTCAGGCCGCAGACAAAAAAGGCCTGCCTTGGGAAAGGCAGGCAAATTTGCTCTGGGGTGGGAGAATTCGGGTTGGTTTGGAGGTTAAACCGAACCCTACTGCCGGAGATCGGAATCTCAGCAGTGATTGATGATAGGTCAGGTCAGGTATGGAGCCTCATAACTTTCTTTAACAGCCGGTGACAAAGCTTGAACATGCAGGTCTGTTCTCATCGTCTGTGCTGTCTCATCCTGTATGCGCCTGCCCAAGGCGGGTGAAACGCGTAGGAGGAGACATGATGAACTGTAAGTTTTTCGTACCCGTTCTAGCGGTCGCTGCGTTCACATTGGCAGCTTGCGACAACAAGCCATCTGAGGGCGGCAGCAAGCCGCCTGCGACCACCCAGGAGCCCGCAAAACCCGGCGCAGCTCCAACCACTCCGGCACCGGAACCGGCAAAGCCGGCCCCTGCCAACTAGCTGTAAGGACCAAAGACAGCGCGGCCGGCTCTTGCGGGGGCTGGCCGTTTTGCATGAAAGGATAAAGCGCAGGCGTATGAGCCGGCTTCAACAATATACTGATTTTACAGGGAGAAAGCCTGGTACGCCCAAGGGGAATCGAACCCCTGTTTGCGCCGTGAAAGGGCGCCGTCCTAACCGCTAGACGATGGGCGCCTGCAGGTAAGCGGCTTATAGTGAAACAGTTTTTCGACTGCAACCCCATATTTCATTCTTTTTTGGGAAAAGTGAAAATTCTTCGTGGGGCTGTGCACAAATGCAGTGCATATGGGCGGCCGCGAACGGCCGCAATCGACCCGGATCAGCCGCGACGGCTGCCGCAGCGCCAGTTCCAGTCGCGAGTCGGGCCAATATCGACGTGAACCGATTCGGTATAGCAATAGGTGCCAACGCCGCCGCGACCCGGCATTGTCCGGGCAAAATTCGCCAGATCCCACTTGGAAACGCCGGGAACCTGGATATCCGCCGCCGCGCAGGACATGTGAAGCGAGGCCTTGGCGCCGTTCACGAGCCGGTTGTAAGGCGGGCTGCGATAGCCTGACGTCACGATCACCGATTTGCCGAAGCGGCGTTCGATCGTTTTTAGCATGCCGACCAGTTGCGGTTTCAGGCAAGCAACATCCACGCTTTCGCGCTGAACCTTGAGCCCATTGGGGGCCAGCCGGGCAAGTCCGGCCGCCGAAGCCAGAATCACGGGTGCGGCGGCTGATTCGTCGTCGTCCTGATAAAGACTGTCGCGCTGCATGATCTGGATGCCGCCATTGGGGCGCACGCCGGGCAGGGACGACAGATGTTCGGTCGGCCGGTAGTTCGACGGCGACGGCAATCCGGCGGCGCTGGCCACCTGTACCGGCGCGTTGCCGCTGAGGGCCTTGAGCTGCGCCTGCGCCTTGGGCTGAATGACGGCCACCTGACGTTTCGATGCGGCAGCTCCTGCATTGTTGGCAAAGAGCCGCACCAGCAAGCCATTGTCCTTGCCGGCTGCCGGTGCATGCGCTGCCGGTTTGGCTTCGGGAACGGTGATTGTCTGCCCGGCACCGGCCGATGCAACCTGTGCCGCCTTGGCTTCCGCGTCCGCCTTGGTTGGCTTTGCGCCGGTTTCCGGAGCGGCATGCGATTCGGCTGCTTGCGGTTGCTCGACCGTTTCAGGCGCGGCGCTTCCGAACAGCGATGTCTTTACCGGCGGCTTTACCACCGCGGGCGCGAAGGCTGTGACGTGCTGCCCGGTTTCCACAGTCGCTTTGGCTGCGGCCTCAGCGGCGGCTGCCTCCTTTGGTGATTGCGGATGGGCGGCAACGGTTTTGCCCTGTTCCGCCGACGCGGCGGCCTGGTTGGCTGCTTTGGCGGCGTTTGTCTCGGCGCCGCCCGCAAGGGCCAGTGCTTCGGGTGATGCTTTTTCCGATCCGGCTGCCGGAATCGCATTCGCATTGGCGCTGGCTGTCGCGGTGCTTGTGGTGGCTGAGGCGACGTTGAGGACGGAGCCGGCAGTCGGTGCCGATCCTGTCGACGTGCAGGATGCTGTCGCCATCGCAAAAATCGTTACGAAGCAAATAGCGGTGCTTGCCCGGAAGGCTGCTACTGAGGCTGACAGCTTGTTCAACGATTCCCCCGTCTCGTCTTTTCCGGCTCTTGCAATGGTTCAGTCCAATCCGCTTTGAGATGAGCAGGATGCTCGCGAAGTTTAGTTGAAGTGCAAAAACACCGGCAGAGAGAGCGCAAAGTTAACGATTTTTAAACGTCTCCACAAGCTCCGGGCTATAGCCAGAATGAGGCGAAAACGTGATTGGCCACCTTCCTGCCATGGTTTTCACGACCAGGATAGGCTCAAAAGCCAGCAAAACGGCGAATTTTCACACGCGGATGCGTACGTAGGTTCCCGGCGCCTCACCGAGAATTTCCGAACCATTTTCACCGGGCTGGCGTGCGGGAACGCGTGCGTCGTCCTGCGATTCGATCCATTTTTGCCAATGATTCCACCAGGAGCCGGGATGTTCCGACGTGTTGGTGAGCCATTCGTCGAACGCGCCGACGGGCGAACCGCCGGTCCAATACTGGTACTTGTTCTTGGCGGGCGGATTGACCACGCCGGCGATATGGCCGGAGCCGGCCAGGACATAGGTGACGTCGCCGCCGAAATATTTGCAGCCGGTGAAAACCGACAATGCCGGCGCAATATGGTCTTCCTTGGCGGCGAGATTGTAGATGGGGATTTTGACATCGCCCAGTGACAGGTTTTGCCCGGCGAGCTTCATCATCCCGCGCACCAGATTGTTGTCGAGATAGCAGTTGCGCAGGTAGTAGGAATGGTTGGCCGCACTCATCCGCGTGGCATCGGCATTCCAGTAGAGAAGGTCGAATGGGACAGGATCGCGACCGCGCATGTAATTGTTGACGACATAGGGCCAGATCAGGTCGCCGGAACGCAGCATGTTGAAGGCCGTCGCCATGCGTGTGCCGTCCAGATAGCCTTCGGCGGACATGGCGGCTTCCAGGGCGCGAATCTGATCCTCGTCGACGAAAACCTTGAGATCGCCCGCATAGGTGAAATCGACCTGCGTGGTGAAAAGGGTCGCGCTCCTGATCCTGTTTTCGCCTTCCTGGGCAAAAAGGGCGAGGGCGGCGCTCAGTAGCGTTCCGCCGACGCAGTAGCCGATGGCATTGACGGCTTTTTCGCCCGTTGCGTTCTCGATGGTGTCGAGGCCGAAGCGCAGGCCCTCATTGATGTAGGCGGTCCAGTCCTTCATGGCGTGACGATGGTCCGGATTGACCCAGGAGATCACGAACACGGTGTGCCCCTGGTCGATGGCCCATTTGATGAAGGATTTTTCCGCGTTCAGATCGAGAATGTAGAATTTGTTGATCCACGGCGGGCAGATCAGCAGCGGGCGTTTCAGCACATCCGGCGTCGAGGGTTCATACTGGATGATTTCGGCGACATCGCTGCGCGCGATAACCTTGCCGGGAGTGGTCGCGACATTTTCACCAAGGGCGAACTTGGTCATATCCGATTGCCGCAGGCGCAGGTCGCCGCCGCCGGCAACGATGTCTTCCGCCAGCATCTTCATGCCCTTGACCAGGTTCTCGCCATTGCTGGCGACCGTTTCCTTGTAGAGTTCCGGATTGGTGAGCAGGAAGTTGCTGGGCGATATCGCCGTGGTCAGCTGCTTGACGTAGAACGCCGCCTTGTGGCGCGTGTGATCGTCGAGGCCTTCGGCATGGGTGACCAGTTCGCCGGCCCAGTTTGCCGTGACGAGATAGGCCTGCTTGAGGAAGTCGAAGAAAGCGTTCCTGCCCCAGTCCTCGTCGGCGAAGCGCTTGTCGCCCTTGTCGGGCTTGACGACGTCATCGACCTGTTCACCGCTCATGCGGCGGATGGAATTGGACCAGATGGCCATATAGCTGGCGAACAGCTTGGTCTGCGCCTCCAGCGCGCGACCCGGTTCGGACAGCCAGTATTCGGAAACACGCGAGAGGGTTTTCACCACATCGGTGACGGGATCGGCGATCGTGTCGCGCTTCAAGCCCTTTTCACGCGGCTCGACCCAGGCGGAGGCGGCCTTACCGGCCTGTTCGATCATATGGGCGACATTGCGCGCGAAAGCTTCCGGATCCTTGATGACATATTTGTCGAGGTTCGGCGTTTTTGCACTCTTGTCGCCTGGATTATCCATATATTCGTTCCCTCCCGTTAGGTCGTGCACTCACAAATCTGGTCGAAATGGCGCCTGAAACGGCAAGAAGATGCGAGGAGAAGCGCGAAGGGCGGGGTCTTTCCCCCGACCGAGCGGTTCGACACTGCAGCTTGCAGCCGTTTCGGCGTCCGAAGGATATGGTCCATTTGCCCGGCTACTTCGTCGCAAAGCCTCAAAAATGAACCACATTTCCCTCGTCTTTGTTCCTCGTATCCGAACAAATGGCCTCATACCATTTCAACCGGATTTATGAGTGTACGACCTCATCCTCCCGATCAGCATACCAGACATGATACCACAAGTCAGAGCAACGGACATTCAATTGCGGTCATTGTGCAGGAAAGATCACGGCCTTGTCACCATCTTCGCAGATTGTATTTCCATGGGAGAAACGGAATTGAACCCATTTGAATGTCGGTTGCTCTAATGCTATCCCTCTAACGTGCATTTCATATCACTATGATGAATATCGATTCCGGCAGTCAGGACAAACAATGAATATCTCGGTCAAAACCATCATCCGCTTCTCGGTTGGCGCCGTTCTGATTGCCGGTTTGAGCGCCTGCGCGAACACGCCGCCCGAGCCCATGTCGAATTCGCCTCTGACCGGTCCTGTCAACACCGGCACTTTTCCGGTTTTCACGCCAGATCCGAAGGGCGAGACCGCACAGCTGACGCCGCAGCAGAAGGACGATCTGCAGAAGAAGCTCGTCGCGGCCAAAGGCGGGCAGGGCAATGCCACCGCCGATCCGGCAGCCGTTGCCCGGCGCCAGGCCGAGATGAAGAAGCTGGTCCAGCAGCAGCAGGACGATTTGAAGGCTATTGAAAGCGGGCAATAGCCCATTGCCGGCAAGGTCATGAAGACACCACGAATGGGTGTCTTGCTCAGGAGAATCCCGGGCTGGATGGCATGAGCGCGATTGACCCGGCGCGCAAGGCGCGGTGTCAATGATCGCTCGACCGCCGTACAGTTTGGGTGTATAGCGCACCCGCACATTGAACCCATTTTTACCGGACCCAAACCTATGGAAGAATTTCATAAAGTTCGCCGCCTGCCACCTTACGTTTTTGAACAGGTCAATCGCCTGAAGGCGAGCGCGCGAGCGGCCGGTGCGGACATTATCGATCTGGGTATGGGCAATCCTGACCTGCCGACGCCGCAGGGCATTGTCGACAAGCTGTGCGAGGCCGTCCAGGACCCGCGCACCCATCGCTATTCCTCCTCGAAAGGCATTCCCGGTCTGCGCCGTGCCCAGGCCGCCTATTACGAGCGGCGTTTCGGCGTGAAGCTCAATCCCGACACGCAGGTTGTGGCGACCCTTGGCTCCAAGGAAGGTTTTGCCAACATGGCGCAGGCGATCACCGCGCCCGGCGATGTCGTGCTGTGCCCTGATCCGACCTATCCGATCCATGCGTTCGGCTTCATCATGTCCGGCGGCGTCATCCGTTCGATTCCGGCCATGCCCGATGACCAGTTCATTCCGGCGCTGGAACGCGGTATCCGCCATTCCATTCCGAAGCCATTGGCGCTGATCCTCAACTACCCCTCCAATCCGACCGCCCACGTGGCATCGCTGGATTTCTACAAGGATGTGGTTGCCTTTGCCCGCAAGAATGAAATCATCATTCTGTCGGATCTGGCCTATTCCGAGATTTATTTCGACGACGCGCCGCCTCCGTCCGTTTTGCAGGTGCCGGGTGCGATCGATGTCGCCGTGGAGTTTACCTCCATGTCGAAGACATTCTCGATGCCGGGCTGGCGCATGGGCTTTGCCGTCGGCAATGAACGCCTGATCTCGGCGCTCACCCGGGTCAAGTCCTATCTCGATTATGGCGCGTTCACGCCCATTCAGGTTGCCGCCGCAGCCGCTCTGAATGGCGATGGTTCCGATATCGCGGAAGTGCGTGCGGTCTACAAGCATCGCCGTGATGTCCTGGTCGACAGTTTCGCCCGCGCCGGATGGGATATTCCGTCACCGGCGGCGACGATGTTTGCCTGGGCGCCGATCCCGGAAAAGTTCCGTAGCCTAGGTTCGCTGGAATTCTCCAAGCTGCTGATCGAGCACGCGGATGTCGCCGTGGCGCCCGGCATCGGCTTCGGCGAGCATGGCGATGACTATATCCGCATCGCGCTGGTCGAGAACGAACATCGCATTCGTCAGGCAGCCCGCAACCTCAAGCGGTTCCTTGCAACGGCGGATGAAAAGCTGCACAACGTCATTCCATTGAACGCACGCCGCTGAGCGGCATGCCGACATCGGAATTCGCGGCGCCGTCGGGCGCCGCTTCAGGCTAAAACACTTCAGGGAAATGAACGATGAGTGATGCGCTGCGCGTGGGAATCGCCGGACTGGGCACTGTTGGTGCCTCGGTCCTGAAAATTTTGCGGGACAAGGGCGATATGCTCACCCGTCAGTGCGGCAAGGAAATCATCGTCACCGCCGTGTCCGCCCGTGATGCCAAGCGGGATCGTGGCGTGGACTTCTCGTCGGCCACATGGTTCGACGATCCGGTTGCCCTGGCCAAGTCGAACAATATCGACGTGTTCATTGAACTGATCGGCGGCGACGAAGGTCCGGCGCGCGCTGCCGTCGAGGCGGCTCTCAAGTCGGGACGGCATGTGGTCACCGCCAACAAGGCGCTTCTGGCCAAGCATGGCGTATCGCTCGCCAGGATCGCCGAGGAAAAGGGTGTCCTGCTCAACTTCGAAGCGGCGGTGGCTGGCGGCATTCCCGTCATCAAGGCTTTGCGCGAGTCCCTGACCGGCAACACCGTGTCGCGCGTCTACGGCATCATGAACGGCACCTGCAACTACATCCTGACGCGGATGTGGGATGAAGGCATTTCCTTCGAGGATTGCCTCGCCGATGCCCAGCGTCTCGGCTATGCGGAAGCCGATCCGACATTCGATATCGAGGGCAACGATACGGCGCACAAGCTGGCGATCCTGACCAGCCTTGCCTTCGGCACGCAGATTGCCGCCGATGACATTTATCTCGAAGGGATCAGCAATATCTCGCTGGCCGATATCAAGGCCGCCGATGAACTCGGCTACCGCATCAAGCTGCTTGGCGTTGCGCTGAAGACAGACAGCGGCATCGAACAGCGCGTGCATCCGACCATGGTGCCGGTCGAATCGGTGATTGCGCAGGTGCATGGCGTAACCAATGCGGTTGCCATCGAAACCGATCTTCTCGGCGAATTGCTGTTGTCGGGTCCGGGCGCCGGTGGTGCCGCCACGGCATCCGCCGTCATCGGTGATCTCGCCGATATCGCCAAGAGCCGTCCGGGCTTCCAGCACGGCCCCGTCTTCGGCACGCCGGCAAAATCGCTGGCGCCCTACAAACGCGCCAAAATGCGCTCGCACGAGGGCGGATACTTCATCCGTCTGACCGTGCATGACCGCGCCGGCGTCTTTGCGGCGATTGCCAAGCGCATGGCCGACAATGACATTTCGCTGGAATCCATCGTCCAGCGTCAGAGTGCGGAAAGCCACCCGGATGCGACCAAGACAGTCATCCTCGTCACGCACGAAACCACCGAGGCAGCCGTCAAGAAGGCGCTTGAGGGCATCGTGAAGGATGGTCATTCCACGGACAAGCCGCAGATGATCCGCATCGAACGCGCCGGCTGACACAGCCGGCCCATGACCGTTTGTAAAAGGCTTGTATTGCTTCGTGAACGGCCGCTACCCCGTTTAATCGATTAGCTTTTTCGGTGAAGGCACTTTCCTGCCGGCGGGGTCTTGCCGCTGCTCTGCGACTTTGACAAAAGGTTTGCACAGCAATGCTAGGAAGTACCCTGTTGATCCGCAAAAGGGTAATTCCCACACGAACGCAGGATAGATTATGCCGAAAACTTCTGACCAGACTTCGATGGGCCTCGACCGTATTTTGACCCTTGAGCTCGTCCGCGTGACCGAGCGTGCCGCCGTTGCCGCTGCCCGTCTGCGCGGGCGCGGCGATGAAATGGCTGCCGATCAGGCTGCCGTGGATGCCATGCGTCAGGAACTCAATCGTCTTCCCATCAGCGGTACCGTTGTCATCGGCGAGGGCGAGCGCGACGAAGCCCCGATGCTCTACATCGGTGAAGAAGTCGGCACGCGCACAGGCCCCGAGGTCGATATCGCGCTCGATCCGCTTGAAGGCACCACCATCTGCGCCAAGAATCTGCCCAACTCACTCGCCGTGATCGCGATTGCCGAAAAGGGCAACCTGCTTTACGCACCCGACGTCTACATGGAAAAGATTGCCGTCGGACCTGGCTATCCCGCCGGCATCATCCAGCTGGATGCGCCTGCGGCGGAGAACATCGCTGCTGTGGCCAAGGCCAAGGGCGTTCCGGTCAACGAGATCACCGCCTGCATCATGGACCGCCCGCGCCATGCGCGCCTGATCGAGGAAGTGCGCGCAACCGGCGCCTCCATCCGCCTCATCGGTGATGGCGACGTTGCCGGGGTGATCCACACGACCGATCCCGATGAAACCGGCATCGATATCTACATTGGCATCGGCGGCGCCCCGGAAGGCGTTCTTGCCGCAGCAGCTCTGCGCTGCATCGGCGGCCAGATGCAGGGCCGCTTGCAGCTCAACAGCGACGACAAGATTGCCCGTGCCGCCAAGATGGGCATCAGCGATCCGAAGAAGATCTACACCATGGAAGAAATGGCCAAGGGCGACGTGCTGTTCGCGGCCACGGGTGTCACCGACGGCAATATGCTGTCCGGCGTGAAATTCGCCCGCGACTATATCCAGACCCACACGATCGTCATGCGTTCGCATTCGCAGACCGTGCGCGAGATCAAGGCGAAACACCAGGACATGACAAAATTCCAGTAAGAACTGGTATTTGAAACACTTTTTGCCCTGCAGTTCCTTCGGGCTGCAGGGCATTTTGTTAACTGCGTTGATGGCTCAATAGGAAATGCCCTATTGAGGCCATGCTTTTTGAGGTATTTTCAGAGCGGGAGTTCAGATCGGTGGAACAGCCATGAATATCCGAACGAAAATAACCGGTTGCCTTGTATCAACGCTCGTTCTTCTGGGCTCGCTGAACGGTGCTTTTGCGCAGGACCCATACCTTGATCTCATTCAAGGCTATCGCTCCAATTCGATTGCCGACCGGTTTCCGCAGATGGTCGGACCCTTTACCCTCGTCAAACACAGCGTCAATCCGCAGGATTTCAGTGTGACGGCCGAATATGAAGCCGTTGACGCCAGGGCGACGGTGACGATGGCTGGCGTCAGGGCCAGCAACAAGGATGCCGCCTATCCGATCAAGGACGGTCCCGACGATCCCGTTGTGCGCGATCTCTTTGAAAAGGCCACCCAGTACCATTCGACCCAGCCCGGCGAAATCGCGGTGCAGACAACGCTGCCCTACAGCGCAGGCCGGGCAATGCCGTGCGTGACGGCGGATGCGGCACAGGAGAAGCACGCCTTCCTGGTCTGCGTGATCGGCATGCACAGCCGCTATCTGCTGATCCAGCCCGTTGCCAACTACGCCAAGGGCAGCAAGGATGCGGCCGAGCGCAGCCTTGCCGATTTCGCGACGTCGATTGCCACGACGATGAACGATCTGGGGGCACCGGCGGTCAATGGTCAGGTCGCACCCGCGACAGCCCCGCAGTAATTGCTGGTTTGTGCACCGGATTGATCGTTCGAAGCATTGCATTCGGCGCAGCCGGATGATTGAACCCTTGCATGGCACCAGAACGGCTTTTCCTCGGCATTGAACATTCTGCAACCGGTCTGAAATGGGTTGACCGGCTGGGGCCGCGTGAAGCCAATATTGCGCTCGCCATGGCGCAGAACCATGGTTTTCCCGATCTCGTCACCCGCGTTCTCGCCGGGCGAGGCGTCGGAGTGGACGATGCGCCCGCTTTCATGGACCCGACCATCAAGGGCCTGATGCCCGATCCCGCATCGCTGACCGATATGGAAAAGGCGGCCGGTCGTATCGCGCAGGCCATCGGCAAACACGAGAAGGTGGCGATTTTCGGGGATTACGATGTGGATGGCGCCTGTTCATCGGCCATTCTCTCGCGTTTTCTCAGCCATTACGGCGTTGCCAACCATATCTATATCCCTGACCGGATTTTCGAGGGGTACGGACCCAATCCGCAGGCCATGCGCGAACTGGCGCAAAATGGCGCTTCCCTGATCGTGACGGTGGATTGCGGCACCAACAGTGCAGCGGCCATCGAGGCTGCGCGCGAGGCGGGTGCCGACGTGGTTGTCCTCGACCATCATCAGGTCGGCGGCGAATTGCCGGCTGCCGCCACGGCGGTGGTCAATCCCAACCGCGAGGACGATCTGTCCGGGCAGGGCCATCTTTGCGCGGCAGGGGTGGTGTTCCTCACCCTGGTGCAGGTTCTGCGCACGTTGCGCGCGCAGCGCATTGCAACGGGAACGCTGGCGCCGGATCTGTTGTCGATGCTCGATCTGGTGGCGCTTGCCACCGTGTGCGATGTGGTGCCGCTGAAGGAGCTGAACCGCGCCTTCGTGGTCAAGGGCCTGCTCGTCGCGCGGGCGCAGCAGAATGCCGGGCTGGCCGCCCTGGCGCGGGTGTCGCGCATCGGCGAACCGCTCAGCGCCTTTCATTTCGGCTATCTCATCGGTCCGCGCATCAATGCGGGCGGGCGCATCGGCGATGCCGGGCTTGGCGCGCGGCTGCTGACACTGGACGATCCGAACGAGGCAGCGCGGATTGCCGCCGAGCTTGACCGGCTCAACACCGAGCGGCAGGCGATGGAAACCGTGATGCTGGAGCAGGCGGAAGCCGAAGCCATGCTGGAAATGTCGAGCGGTGGCGGACCCGCCGTTCTGGTAACGGCCAGCGACGACTGGCACCCGGGCATTGTCGGCCTGATCGCGGCGCGGCTGAAGGAACGGGCCCGGCGCCCGGTCTTTGCCATCGCCTTCAATGTCAACGGCACCGGCAGCGGTTCCGGCCGTTCGATCAGCGGGTTTGATCTGGGAAAACTGGTGCGCAGCGCCGTGGATGCCGGGCTGCTGGTCAAAGGCGGCGGCCATGCCATGGCGGCTGGTATCACGGTGGAGCGCGGCAAGATGGGCGCGCTGCGGGCCTTTTTCGAGGAGCAGGCGGCCGAAATGGTCGGCCAGCTGCGCGAGAACCAGTCATTGGCCATTGACGGTGCGCTCAGCGCATCCGGCGCAACGGTGCCGCTCTACGAGACCATGGAGCGGGCCGGGCCGTTTGGTTCCGGCCATCCGCAGCCGGTGCTGGTGCTGCCGCACCACCGGCTCGTCGATGCCCGCACCGTCGGGACGAACCATGTCAAGGCGACGCTGGCGGGCGCCGACGGCAAGCGTATCAACGCGATTGCCTTCCGTGCAACGGGCGGGCCGCTGGGCGATTTCCTGTTCGGCAATCTCGGCCAGTCCATGCATGTGGCGGGCAATCTGGCCTTGAACCACTGGAACGGCTCGACAACCACCCAGTTCCGCATCATGGATGCCGCGCGGGCTTGACCGTGTGTCAGCAGGGATAGCGGCATTTCCCGATTCAGTTTGCATTGAACGGTTGCATGTTCTATTTTTGTTCTCATTCTGCAGCGAGAACAGAACCCATGCGTAAACCGACCCATCTGGAAAAGCTCTATCTGGATTTCGACAGCTTTTTTGCCAGCGCCGAGCAGCAGCTCGATCCGGCGTTGCGCAACCGGCCGGTCGCGGTGGTGCCACTGGATTCGCCGCATACAAGCGTCATTGCCGCCAGCCGCGAGGCAAAACCCTTCGGCATCAAGACGGGCACCTCTGTGCGCGATGCCCGTGCGCTCTGCCCGGATATCGTGTTTCTCGAAGCGCGGCCCGATGTCTATGTGAAGATGCACAACCGGATTCTGTCGACCATCGAGACCTGCGTGCCGATTGCCGCCGTGCGCTCGATTGATGAGGTGGCGTGCACGCTGCTGGCCTCCGAAGCCAGGGACCCGCAGGGGCTGGCGGCGCGCATCAAGCGGGCGCTGCACGAGGAAATGGGCGCGGTGCTGACCTGTTCGATCGGCGTTTCCCTCAACGAGCTTCTTGCCAAGATCGCGGCCGAAATGGACAAGCCAGACGGCTGTGTCGTGCTGGATCATGATGACCTGCCGGGGCGGCTATTCGACCTCCGGTTGAAGGATTTGCCCGGTATCTCCAAGGGGATGGAACAGCGCCTGGGGCAGTCCGGCGTGAACGATGTGCGCGGTCTCTGGGCGCTGGCGCCCAAACATGCCCGCGCCATCTGGAACAGTGTCGAGGGCGAGCGTTTCGTCTCGGCGCTGCATGGCTATGCCGTGGAAAAGCCGGAGACGGTCAAGCGCATGTTCGGTCACGGCCGCAATCTGCCGCCGGATTGGCGGGCGCCGGACAAGGTGCTGCAATGCGCGCGGCTGCTGTGCCTCAGCGCCGCGCGGCGTTTGCGCCGATCGCATTACCGTGCCGGAGCGCTCAGCTACACCGTCGGGACACGCTGGGATAGCCGCGTGACGGTGGAAGGCCAGTTCCGCCCGGCGCGGGATGATCACAGTTTTCTTAATTGTCTCAATGATTTGCATGAGAAATTGATCAAGGCAGGTGAAATGAAGAAGGTCAATTCGGTCACCGTCGTGCTGCATGATCTTTCCGGCGAGACGGAAGCAAGCCTTGATCTGTTCGACACGCGGGGGATGACCGAGCAGCGCGGCCAATGGGAGCGCGTTTCGGACCTGCTCGACAGGGTGCGGGTGCGCCATGGCTCCAAGGCGCTCAATCTCGGGCTGACGACCGGGCCCGGCAATTACATCGGCTCCAAGATTGCCTTTGGCCGGATTCCGGAACCGGAAGATTTTTGAGGAGAGATACGGGCCATATTTGCATCAGCATCGTGCGTGGTTCGACAAGCTCACCATGAGGGAGAGTGAGGATTGCAGGGAGCTAAGTTCTGCAACGTTTGTGATTGATCTTGCACCAAACCACATCCCTCATGGTGAGCTTGTCGAACCACGCACAATATGGCTCTGCAAACGCATGGTTTGTGGAAACTCGTTGCATAAAACCGGCGGCGTGTTTCCACGCCGCCGGCCATGCCATTACCGGTTGTCCAGTTCTGCGCGCACCAGTTGCAGGCCGCGCCGGGTCACCCGGTAAGGGCCGCCGCCGGAGGAGGCGATGGCCTTTTTCTGTTTGAGCTTGCGGAAGAGCCTGATGTCACAGGCCGTGTAGCGGGCACCATCGCGGGTCAGGCAGATGATATCCGTGATGGCCTTGCGCTCATCTTTTTCAAGCAAGATTTTGCCGCCCTGGGCGAGCAGGTGAAGTATGCGCTGTTCGTCGCGCGAAATGTCCATTGATCCAAGTCCTGGGAAAACGGGCAAAAGCCCATGAGAACACGTCCGCTGCCAAAGAACTTTGGCGCGGGGCTCCTGTTTTCACGCCCCAACCTTCAAAGAAGCTGGGGCTTTAGCGGGACTCAGACTGATTAGACATAAACACTCCATCGGTGTGGACGAGCCGTATAAAAGAAGAAAACGGCGATGTCAAAGCGCCGGGCACGGCACCGCTACAGATACCGGCGCCTGTACTCCGCTGGTGTCACGCCCACATGGCGGACAAAGGCACGGCGCAGTGTGTCGGCATCGGCAAAACCGCAGTCAACGGCAACCTGCTTCGGCAGCCGGTGGCTGGTTTCCAGAAGCTGGCGAGCGGTGTTGATGCGTGCCGTTTCCACCCACGCCGCGGGTGTAACGCCGACTTCCTGCTGGAAGATGCGGGCAAAATGGCGGGGGCTGAGACCCGTACGCTGTGCCAGGCTGGCGACGGAGTGATCTTCCGAAGGATTGGCGGCAACCCAGCGCTGCACCTCCTGCAAGGCGGAGCGCCCGCCCGGTTCCGCTTCGCCGCGGCGGCTGAACTGCATCTGTCCGCCGGGCCGCTTGAAGAACATCACCAGCTGCGCGGCGACTTTCAGGGCGATATCACGGCCAAGATCCTCTTCGACCAGGGCGAGCGCCATGTCGAGACCGGCGGTGACACCAGCCGCCGTGCGCACAGGGCCATCGCGCACATGCAGCGCATCGGCCTCCACCCGCAGCGCGGGATAGGTTGCCGCGAGCACATCCGCCATGGCCCAGTGCGTGGTCACCCGCCTGCCATCGACAAGCCCGGCAGTCGCAAGAAGGAAAGCGCCGCTGCACACCGAACCGAAACGCCGCGCCTGAAGGCAGGAGGTCCGCAGCCATTGCCGCTGCTCCGCGGTCAGGCGGATGTCGGCTGCATGCGGGCAACCGGCAACCAGCACCGTATCGCTGATATCGGTTTGAATATCCGTCGTGACGCGGTCCGGTAGCAGACGTACCCCGGACGAACTGCGGATCGGTCCGGCTTCTGCGCCGACCACCTGCAGTTGATATTCCGCGCGTCCAGCCTGCACATTCGCCTCGGCAAAGACGTCCATCGGCCCGGAGACGTCGAGAAGCTGAACGCCGGGCATGGCCAGAAGGGTAATGGTTCGCATGTCTCGCTCCATGGCATCGGAGGTCGTACATTGGCAGAATATGACGTGTCCAGTCAATTGCTGCCATAAAGTGTACCCCGTAGATTGAGGCTCCCAAGACAAGGAGAAATTCATATGTCCCTCCCTATCGGCGGTATCGCCATTCCCGACACAAAACTGGCGCGCGGCGTGACCGAACTGGTGCGTGACACCGCCTCCGAACTGCTCTTCAACCATTCGAGCCGCGTCTATTATTTCGGTGCGATTGCCGGGCAGCAGAAAGGCCTGACATTCGATGCCGAGCTGCTCTATACGGGTGCCATGTTCCACGACATGGGACTGACCCATCAGCACTCCAGCGCCGATGAGCGGTTCGAAGTCGATGGTGCCAATGCCGCCCGCGATTTTCTGCACGGCCACGGCATTGCACAGGCGGATATCGACACGGTGTGGACGGCGATTGCCCTGCACACGACGCCGGGTATTCCGCAGCACATGCATCCCGTCGTCGCTCTCGTGACCGCTGGCGTGGAAATGGACGTGCTGGGCCTGACGTACAAGCAGTACAGCGATGCGGAGCGCGAGGCCGTGGTCAGGGCTTTCCCGCGCAGCGCGCATTTCAAGGAGGATATCATTCAGGCCTTCTATGACGGCATCAAGCACAAGCCGCAGACGACGTTCGGCAACGTCAAGGCCGATGTGCTGGCGGACAAGGATCCGCATTTCCATCGCGGCAATTTCTGCGACGTGATCCGCTGCTCGCACTGGAAGGCCTGAACGGTTTCCTCAGTCCTTGGTGAGTTGCAGCGGATGACCGTCGCGTTTGCTGATGATCGTGTCGACAAGGCCCCAGTCGAGGCCTTCCTGCGCGGTCATGAAATGGTCGCGGTCGAGGGTTTTCTCGACCTCTTCCACGGTGCGTCCGCAATGCTCGGCATAGAGCCGGGTCATACGCCGCTTGACCACCGCCATTTCCTGCGCCTGAATGAAAATATCCGAGGCCTGTCCCTGAAAGCCGCCGAGCGGCTGATGCACATGCAGGCTCGAATTGGGCAGGGCGGCGCGGTGGCCGGGTTCGCCCGCCATCAGCAGGAATGAACCCATGGAGCGCGCCGTGCCCATGCACAACGTGGCGACCGGGCAGGTGATGAACTGCATCGTATCATAGATGGCAAGGCCCGCCGTGATGACCCCGCCGGGCGAGTTGATATACATGGAAATGGGTTTCTTCGGATTTTCGGATTCGAGAAACAGCAGCTGCGCGCAGATCAGCGCTGCCATGCCGTCCTCCACCTGACCGTTCAAAAAGACGATCCGTTCGCGCAGCAGGCGGGAAAAAATATCGAATGACCGTTCACCACGGCTGGATTGTTCCACGACCATAGGGACGAGCTGCATCATGTCGCGCATGGCGAACACTCCTTCATCAGTTGTATTTCTGTATGTTTAAGCGGCGAGGCGCATGGTGGTCGGCGGCGCGTTGCCATTGGCCGCGGTGCGACCAAGCGGCTTCACCGCCAGCACCGGTTCATGCACGATGCTGAAAATGGTCCCGCCTGATCCATTGGGATTGAGCCGGAAGGTGACGATGCTGTCAGCCACGGCATCATCCTCTTCGCGCATGGAATAGCGGACGAAACGCTCGGTGTCGGCTTCGATCATTTCAAGCGAAATGCGCGGTGGCTCCTGCGGCGCCTGCGGGTCGGGCAGCAGCCAGCGGGCAACGAACTCCGGTACGGTCAGCGCGCGCCAGACTTTTGAAGGCGCGGCATCCAGATCATATTCATAACGCAGTGCGGTATCGGCTTCCGCGGTCTCGCTGGTCATTGATCCATTTCCTTCAAAAGCTGTTTCAACTCATCGACGCGCTGCGGCCAGAAGGCGCGGTAGCGGTGGAGCCATTGGTGCAGTTGCGCCAGGCCGTCGGGATTGACCCGGTAGTGAACATGGCGGCCCGACTTCTGCTCGGCGACAAGGCCGGCGGAGCGCAGGACGGCCAGATGCTGCGACATGGCGGGCTGTGAAAGGGAAAACCCCTCGCGCAGCTCGGTCGCATTCTTTTCGCCATCGGCCAGCCGTTCGAACACGGCGCGGCGGGTGGGGTCGGCAAGGGCCTTGAATATATCGACTTCGGACATGCCGATACATAAGCATAGACTTATGTGAGTCGCAAGCGTGATTTTTGCGGGCGAAGGAAATGAAAACCCGGCCGTGGGGACGGCCGGGTTCGATGGCATAGGAGCGGGTGAATGCTTGAGGCCGCCAGTGCCTAAGCCTGCGATTGCTGGGCGAAAGCGAAGATGAAGGCGGCGAGGGCTGCGAAATTTGCCACTGTCCGCACATGGTTCCACGGCAGCCAGTCATTCAGATAGGTCGTCCACGCACTCGCGCCTTCGGCGCTTGTCGGGCTGATTGCAGCCAGTGTGTCATTCAACGGCACGTTGAACACCATGGTGACAATGATGGTGCCAACAAGGAAAAGCACGCTGCCGGCAAGCAGCGCCAGCGACCCGGATTCACCCCAGCGCATGACACTGACCACGCCGAGGACGACACAGATCGCCGCGGTGCCGAAAAACGCCAGGGAGAATGAGAAATTGAGGATCGTCACGTTGATCGAATTCATCGCGGCGATACCCTGTTCGGCTGGCAGTTTGGCCAGCGCGGTCATGACGAAGCTTGAAAAGGCGAAGAACAACCCTGCCATCAGGCCGCTTCCCAGGGCGGCCAAAAGGGTGAGAATAGGTAGCCACATGTTACTGTCCCTCCGAAATATCCGACCAGATGCCGGTTGCTGCTGTTTCCTGAACGTAGTGCGAGAAGTCACGCGGGGCGCGGCCCAGCGCCCGTTGCACGCCATCGGCGAGATATTCGTTGCGCCCGTCAAGCACCTGGGTGAAGAGCTCGTTGAGCAGGCCGACGATCTCAGGCGGAAGCTGTTCCTGCGCCAACCCCTGCGCGAACTGTTCCGGCGTGATCGTCACATAGCGGATATCGCGTTTGACGGCGCTGGCGATTTCTTCCGTCGCTTGCGCAAAAGTCAAGAGACGCGGCCCCGTGACCTCATAAAGCTCACCGATATGACGGTCGTCGGTCAGCGCTGCCGCCACCACATCGGCAATATCGTTCGCATCGATGAACGGCTCGCCCACATCGCCGACCGGCAGGGCGAGTTCGCCGGCAAGAATGGAGGCCAGCATGACATTCTCGCTGAAATTCTGGGCAAACCAGCTGGCGCGGACAATGGTCCAGTCGGCGCCGGACTGCTGAAATGCCTTTTCGGCACGCTGGGCTTCGTGTTCGCCGCGTCCCGACAGGAGCACGAGCCGTTTCACGCCATTGTCCACGGCAAGCCGCGCGAACGCCTCGACGGTTTGTGTCGCACCGGGAATGGCAATGTCCGGATAATAGGTGATGTAGGCGGCTTTTACGCCCTCAAGTACGGGAAGCCAGGTATTGCGGTCTTCCCAGTCAAAGGCCGGGTTGCCGCTGCGCGAACCGATGCGCACGGGCACATTCTGCGCCGTGAGCCGTTCCGCCACACGGCGTCCGGTCTTGCCCGTACCGCCGACGATGAGAATGGGTTTTGCTGTCGATATGCTGCTGCTGGTCATGGTGATCTCCCTTGTGTAAATATGAGCAATACTCACATTTGCAATATGTGATAAATCCTCATATTCTGCGAGTCAAGCGGAATTTGAGAACCTTGGAGATCCTGCCCATGAACGAGATTGCGTCTGTTGTGCCTGCCTCCGGCGACAGGGAAGCCACCATGCCGCGCAAGGAGCCGACGCAGCGGCGCAGCAGGGAGAGGGTGGAGCGTATTCTGTCCTGTGCCTCGACGCTCATCGCCACGGGCGGCAGCGACGCCATGCGCATGAGCGATGTGGCGCAGATGGCGGAAATATCGATCGGGTCGCTCTACCAGTATTTTCCGGACAAGGGATCGATCATCCGGACGCTGGCGGAAAGGTACAATGCACTCGGGCGCGAATGCATTGCGGACGCGTTGCAAAACGTCAGTGATATGAAGGGCTTGCAGTCATCTTTTGCAGAACTGATCGATACCTATCACGCGATGTTTCTGGCCGAACCCGTCATGCGCGACATCTGGTCGGGAACGCAGGCGGACAAGGCGCTGCGCGATATCGATCTGCATGACAGCCGCCTGAATGGCGCCGTGCTTGCCGAGGCGCGTTTGCGCATCAACCCGGCGGCGGACAGGGCGACGCTCGAAAGCTCCAGCTTCCTGATCATGCATCTGGGCCAAGCCACCATGCATCTGGCGATTTCCGTCGACCGCGGGGAAGGCGATGCGCTGGTCGAAACGTTCAAGCGGATGGTGCTGCGGGAAATGCTGGCGGGCTAGAAAAGGCATGCATGCGCCAAGCCTTTTGTGTGATTTTCACCCCCCTCTGTCCTGCCGGACATCTCCCCCACAAGGGGGGAGATCAGCTGTCACAACCGTTTCAGCTAATCTTCAACATTGAAAATAACGCACAAGCGTTCATGCCGATGTGATCTCCCCCCTTGTGGGGGAGATGGGCGACAGCCCAGAGGGGGGTGGGAACAGCCAAGCTGTTGTTTTATAAGAAACTCACCGCCAACTTATCCACGTTCTCCCATCCGCGCTTATCCTTCTCGTGTCCTTTCCGGCGGGAATGCTTCCGGAAACCTTCGCAAGTCGGGAAAGGATCGGTGCTTCGGCTTCACAGGGAGGAAAACCTGTGCGGCCGGGGAGGTTTGGCTCAATGGTTGCGCATTGGGTAAAACCCTCAAAAACGCCGGGGCGGGTGGTCCCCAGGATCGCAAGCATTGCATACCAGAATACCCAAGACCCGCGTTCCAGGGACCGCCCGTCTTTCCCATCTTTCAACGGCCAGACGCAATTGCGGGCGTGGCAACGGAGAAGAGCGTTGCAGAACAATCCTGCGTGGTTCGACAGGCTCACCATGAGGAAAGTTGAGGATTGCAAGGAGCACTATTCTCGCAACTTTTGCGATTGGCATTGCAACCAAACCACCTCCCTCATGGTGAGCCTGTCGAACCACGCACCACGCACGTGATATCCCTTGGTCTATCGAACCGCTGCAGAGAGTTCCTCGACCGTGCACAGCATCGCGTCGCCCATATAGGCCAGGTTGGCCATTGACCGCTCCGCCGCTTCCGCGTGGCCGCCGCCGCAGGCATCGGTCAGGACGACGGGGATGAAGCCAAGATCGGCGCCGTGACGAACCGTCGGATCAATGCCGATTTCCGTGGCAATGCCGCAGATGATGAAACTTTTGAGACCGCAGTCGCGCATGGCGATGGCCAGCGGCGTGCCTTCGAACGCCGAGAACGTGATCTTGTCGAGAATGGCTTCGTCGTCGCGGACGGCCAGTTCCGGGGCGAGTGCAAAGCCGGGACTGTCGCGCAGGAACCATGGCTCGACATTTTGAGCGGATGATTGGCGCTGCCACGCCATCATCTGCCTGTACTGAAATACGCCAGCCATTTTCTTGGGCAGGGACATATGGCGCATGAAAAAGATGCGGATACCGGCGGACCGGGCGATATCGAGGGTTTGCAGCACCTTTTCCAGAATGGCGCCGCCGTCCTGCATCTGCCGCAATATGCCGACCTGCATATCATAGACGACCAGCGCCGTTGTCTCGGGCCTGACCGTCTCGGCAAGGGTTTCGGGGATGGCAAGGCCATAAATGTTCTGCATCGGTGTCCTCCGAATGTGGCGGGCGATCCTCTCCCGATGACCGCTGCCTGGAATCGAGCCTAGCATTGCTGCGCCGGAAAAACAGGCCGAAGCGGCGCATTTCCGCAATCGCGCGGCTTCGGGATGGAGAAACACTTGCCTCACGGGGCTGTTTCGACTAGCCAGTAGACAGACAAATTTAGCCAGGAATGACAGCCCAGTATGACTCTCGTTGATACCCGTACGCCCGAACCCAAGCGTTTCATTTCCGGTGCCACAGGCGACTGGGAAATTGTCGTTGGCATGGAAGTGCATGCGCAGGTCACATCCAATTCGAAGCTGTTCTCCGGCGCTTCCACGACATTCGGTGCCGAACCCAACGAAAATGTCTCGCTGGTCGATGCCGCCATGCCCGGCATGCTGCCCGTCATCAACGAATGGTGCGTGCGCCAGGCGATTCGCACCGGTCTTGGCCTGAAGGCGCAGATCAACCTGAAATCGGTCTTTGACCGGAAGAACTATTTTTATCCGGATCTGCCGCAGGGCTACCAGATTTCGCAGTTCAAGCAGCCCATCGTCGGCGAAGGCACGATGATCATTTCGGTCGGCCCCGACAATAAGGGCCAGTTCGAGGATATCGAGATCGGCATCGAGCGTCTGCATCTGGAACAGGATGCCGGAAAATCCCTGCATGACCAGAATCCGACCATGTCCTACGTGGACCTCAACCGGTCCGGCGTGGCGCTGATGGAAATCGTCTCCAAGCCGGACATGCGCTCGGCCGACGAAGCTAAGGCGTACCTCACCAAGATGCGCACCATCGTGCGCTATCTCGGCACCTGCGACGGCAACATGGACGAAGGTTCCATGCGCGCCGACGTCAATGTCTCGGTGCGCAAGCCGGGCGGGGAATTCGGAACGCGGTGCGAGATCAAGAACGTCAACTCCATCCGCTTTGTCGGCCAGGCGATCGACTATGAAGCCCGCCGGCAGGTTGCCATTCTGGAAGACGGCGGATCGATCGATCAGGAAACGCGCCTGTTCGACCCGGTGAAGGGTGAGACGCGCTCCATGCGCTCCAAGGAAGAAGCGCATGACTATCGCTATTTCCCGGATCCCGACCTTTTGCCCCTCGAATTCGAGCAGTCCTATGTCGACGAGCTGCGGGCCGATCTTCCGGAGCTGCCGGACGACAAGAAGGCGCGGCTTGTTTCAGTGCTCGGCCTTTCCGTCTACGACGCCTCCATTCTGGTGACGGAAAAGGCGATTGCCGATTATTTCGAAGCGGTGGCTGAAGGCCGCGACGGCAAGCTTGCCGCCAACTGGGTGATCAACGATCTGCTCGGCGCGCTGAACAAGGCCGGCAAGGGCATTGAGGAATCCCCTGTGTCGCCGGATCAGCTTGGCGGTATTATCGACCTGATCAGGGACGGCACGATTTCTGGCAAGATCGCCAAGGACCTGTTCGAGCTTGTCTGGAACGAGGGCGGCGATCCGCGCGCGCTGGTCGAAGAGCGCGGCATGAAGCAGGTAACCGATACTGGCGCCATCGAGAAAGCCGTCGATGATGTCATTGCCGCGAATCCTGATAAGGTCGAGCAGGCGAAGGCAAAGCCCACCATGGCCGGCTGGTTTGTCGGGCAGGTGATGAAGTCCACTGGTGGCAAGGCAAATCCGCAGGCTGTCAGCGATCTGGTCAAGGCAAAACTCGGGATTGTCGATTAAAGCATGTGGATTCGAAGCGCGACGAAGGACGATCTGGCAACTGTCCGTGAATTGCTCGTAGAGACTTGGCACGCCACCTATGACGATGTCTACGGCGTCGAAAAGGTCAATGCGGTCACCAATCGCTACCACTCGCTGGATGCCTTGAAAAAGCAGCTGGCAAAACCCTATTCCGAGTTCATTCTTGCCGATGATGGCGCCGATCTCTATGGCATGGCCTATGCCTCGCAGAGGGATCACAAGCTGGCGCTGCTCAACCAGCTCTATGTGCACCCGGAAAAACAGAGCAACGGCGTGGGTTCGCTGCTTTTGGCGGAAGTGGAAAGCGCTTTCCCCGGCGTGTTCATGCTGCAGCTTGAGGTGATCGAATCGAACCAGAAGGCCCGCCGCTTCTATGCAAGCCGGGGCTTTGATCTGACCGGCGCGCGGACGGACAATTGGGGGGAAGCCAATTCCGGTATTTCCGTGCTGGTCATGGAAAAATCCCTGTCAGGCTATGAGCTTGCGCCGTGACCTCTGCCGCTGAGCCCGTTTTTCGCCGCGCCGAGCGCGCGGACTTGCCGGCGCTGATTGCAATTTTCGCCGAGGATGTGCTTGGCGGCCATGGCGACACGACGGATCCCGAATTTTTCACGCGCTATGCGCGTGCCTTCGATGCGATTGAAGCCAGCAATTGCGACGAGCTGATTGTCGGCGTGCTGGAGGGGGACGTGGTTGCCACGGCGCAGGTAACGTTCACCACGACATTGCCCAGCCGCGGTACCACCAACATGACCATCGGCGCGGTGCAGACGCGCAGCGACCTGCGCGGCAAGGGGATCGGCGCCAAGCTGATCCAGCATTGCGTTGCGCTGGGCAAGGCGCGCGGCGTGGGGCTGATCCAGCTGATGTCGAACGCCAAGCGTGTGGATGCGCATCGGTTCTATGAAAGGCTGGGGTTCAAGAAGAGCCATGCCGGTTTCAAAATGCTCGTGGAAGCCGTGCCAGCGGCAACTTGACCCTTGCTATCCCCTGGCGATACGGCCATAACCCGAAGAGTTGAACGACATAGTTCGAAGCAGGATTGCAATGAAGACCTTCCTTTTACAGTTTTTCACCTGGTGGAACAGTCAGACGATCGGTACGCGCGTCTTTACCTGGCGCAAGGGTACGAAAGTCGGTGAGGACGAGTTCGGCAATGTCTATTACGAAGGCACGCAGGACTCCGAAGGCCGCACACGCCGCTGGGTGATCTACAAGGGCTATGCGGAAGCCTCAGCCATTCCTGCAGGCTGGCACGGCTGGATCCATCATCGCGCCGAAACGCCGCCATCGCGTGAAACCTACAAGGCGCATGCCTGGGAAAAGACCCACCAGCCGAACCTGACCGGTTCCGCCGCTGCCTACCGTCCGAAGGGCTCCATTGCCCATGGCGACAATCGTCCTGCGGTAACGGGCGATTATGATGCGTGGACACCGGGATCCTGAGCGGATTTTCTTCTGCCACAATTGGCGATTATCGACGGGCTGGTATGAACCTGTCCCGTCAGCCTGAACACAGCCGGAATTGAAATGATCCGTCCCAACTTGTCCTTTCTGTTCCACAACAAAGCCCGTCTTCTCGCGGCCGGTTTGATGGCTGCCGGCCTTTGCGCACCGGCGCATGCCGCTGACGACAAGATTTCCAATCCGATCGCTGTTTTTTCCGGGCTCGACAAGATCACCGGACGAATCACCTCGTTTGACGTCTATATCGACGAGACGGTGCAGTTCGGCGCGCTGCAGCTGACGCCGCGCGTTTGCTACACGCGTCCGGATACGGAAACACCGAAAACCGATACCTTTGTCGAAGTGGATGAAATCACCCTCGACCGCAAGATCCGCAAGATTTTCTCGGGCTGGATGTTTGCCGACAGCCCCGGTCTCAATGCCGTCGAGCATCCGGTGTATGACGTCTGGCTCAAAGGCTGCAAGCAGTCCTCGGACGTTCCCGCGCCAGCCAAAAGCTGATCGATCCCGGCACTTGAGCACCGGGATCAACTGCCCAAACCAGATTACATCGGTTTGGCGTGGTTGATGATCCAGGGTGTGCCGAAACGGTCCACCAGCATGCCGAAGCGTATCGCCCAGGAGGTTTCGCCGATAGGCATGGTGACGTTGCCGCCCTCGCTCAATGCACCATAGATCCTGTCGGCTTCTTCCGGGGAGTCGAGATGAAGGGCAACCTGCATACCCTGCATTTTCTGGAAGTATGGTGGCGGTGAATCTGAACCCATCAACGAATTGTCGCCGACCGTCATATGGACGTGCATGATCAGATGTTCCGACCCGGGCATCTGGGCACCTTCCGGCATATCGCCGAAGCGGCCCATGAACTGGATCTTACCGTTCAGGACCTTCTCGTAGAATTTGAATGCTTCTTCGCATTGTCCGTCAAAATTCAGATAGGCATTGATTTTCATAACAGTTCTCCTCGCATGGATTGGGTCTTCCCGTCCAAGGACGTATGGAGAGATCACAACCCGACACTGTTCATCAGAAAAATATTCGGCCGGTCTGCTCCCGTCGACAGTTACGGCCAAGGGCACAATACTACAGATTCATCCGAGGACTATGACGTTTCAAAACTCTGCTGACTGCGCCAGGGCATTGTCGAGCATCTTCTGGTATTGCCGGCGGGGAACTTCAACGGCGCCGAAGCTTTCCAGATGGGTTGTGGTGAACTGGGTGTCCAGCAGGGTAAAGCCCTTTTCGATCAAATGGCTGACCAGATGAACGAGGCAGACTTTCGATGCATCGCGCTGGCGCGAGAACATGCTTTCGCCGAAAAATGCCGATCCCAGCGAGATGCCGTAGAGACCGCCGACAAGCCGATCCTCCTGCCACGCTTCGACCGTATGGCAGTGGCCAAGGGCAAACAGCTTGCCGTAGGCTTCGCGGATGGGTTGGTTGATCCACGTGCGGGCACGTTCGCCGCTGCCGCTGGCGCAGCCGTTGATCACGCCGGTAAAGTCCGTATCGAAACGGATATCGAAGCGCCCCTGGCGGATGGTTTTGCGCAGGCTGTGCGAAACGTGAAAATTCTCGAAGGGGATGATGCCGCGCCGTTCCGGACGAACCCAGAAGATTTCCGGGTTGTCAGCCTCTTCGGCCATGGGAAAGACCCCGGTTGCATAGGCGCGCAGCAGCAACTCGGGGTCTATTTTGAAGGTCTCTGCCGGGTCCTTGCCCGTCATGCCTCTTCTTCGGCAATAGCGGTATCGCCGGCCAGATATTTTTCGAGCCAATGGATATCGTAGTCGCCGTTGGCGATATCAGGATTGTTGATCAGGTCCTGAAACAGCGGCAGCGTCGTCTTGATGCCATCCACCACGAATTCATCCAGCGCCCGGCGCAGACGCATCAGGCATTCCACGCGGTTGCGGCCATGCACGATCAGCTTGCCGATGAGGCTGTCGTAATAGGGCGGAATCTTGTAGCCGGTGTAGACGCCGGAATCGACACGGATGCCGAGGCCGCCTGGCGTGTGGTAGTGGGTGATCTTGCCGGGCGAGGGCGCAAAGGTGCGGGGATCTTCCGCATTGATGCGGCACTCGATGGCATGGCCATGGAAGCGGATATCGTCCTGGGTGACGGAGAGACCGCCGCCGGATGCGACACGGATCTGTTCATGCACGAGATCGATGCCGGTGATGGCTTCGGTGACCGGATGCTCCACCTGCAGGCGGGTGTTCATTTCGATGAAATAGAACTCGCCGTTTTCGTAGAGGAATTCGATCGTACCCGCGCCGCGATAGCCCATATCGGCCATGGCGTTGGCGCAGATCATGCCGATGCGGTCGCGCGCATCCGCATTCAGAGCGGGGGAGTTGGCCTCTTCCCAGACCTTCTGGTGGCGGCGCTGCAACGAGCAGTCGCGTTCGCCCAGATGCACGGCCTTGCCCATGCCGTCGCCCATCACCTGAACTTCGATATGGCGTGGCTTCTGCAGGTATTTTTCGATGTAGACGGCGTCGTCGCCAAAGGCTGCGCCGGCTTCGGAGCGGGCGGTCGACAGGGCGATGGACAATTCGTCTTCGCTCAGCGCCACCTTCATGCCGCGTCCGCCACCACCGGCCGAAGCCTTGATGATCACGGGATAGCCGATTTCGGCGGCGATGCGCGCGGCTTCCTTGTCATCGGTCACGCCGCCATCGGAGCCGGGAACGACGGGGATGCCCAGGCGCTTTGCGGTGCGCTTGGCTTCGATCTTGTCACCCATGATGCGGATATGCGCCGCGGTGGGGCCGATGAAGGTGATGCCGTGCGCTTCGAGGATTTCCGCGAACTTGGCGTTCTCGGACAGGAAGCCGTAGCCGGGATGGATGGCATCGGCGCCGGTGATTTCGCAAGCGGCAACGATCTGGTGAATATTCAGATAGCTTTCGCGCGAAGGGGGCGGTCCAATGCAGACGCTTTCGTCCGCCAGGCGGACATGCATGGCGTCGGCGTCGGCGGTCGAATGGACCGCGACAGTCTGAATGCCGAGCTCCTTGCAGGCGCGCAGGACGCGCAGGGCAATTTCGCCGCGGTTGGCTATGAGAATTTTCTGAAACATCACGCTCTCGATTTATTCGATCACAACTAGCAATTCGCCGTATTCGACCGGCTGGCTGTCCTCGATGAGAATGGCCGTGACGGTTCCGGCGCGCGGCGATGGAATCTGGTTCATCGTCTTCATGGCCTCGATGATCATCAGTGTCTGGCCTTCCTTGACCTTCGAACCGACTTCGATGAAGGCGCGGGCGCCCGGCGCCGGGGAGAGATAGGCCGTGCCGACCATCGGCGAGGGAACCGCATTCTTTGACGGATCACCGGCAGGCTTGGCGGCATCGGCCGGCGCCGCGGAGGCGGCTGGCGCAGCGATGGCGGCGGGAGCCTGCGCATAGACGGCCTGCGGTGCTGCAGCCTGCATCGTGATCTGCCGCGATACGCGAATACGCAGGTCGCCCTGTTCGATCTCGATATCGGTAAGATCCGTCTCGTTCAGAATTTCTGCGAGATCGCGGATCATGACCTTGTCGATCCCGTTGTTTCTGCTAGCCATGCTTTTTCAAGCCCCTTATTTCTGTTCGGCAGCCCTTGTTATTGCGGTGCCGCTGCTTTGACGAGTGCGCGCAAGCCCATCACATAGCCATCCACTCCGAAGCCACATATCACCCCTTTGGCCAAAGGGGAAACGTAGGAGTGATGGCGGAATGACTCGCGCGCGTGAATATTGGACAGATGAACTTCCACCAGCGTGACGGCAGCCGCGCGGATGGCATCATGCAATGCGATTGATGTATGCGTATAGGCAGCCGGATTGATCAGGACAGCGGCGTTTTTCTCGCCTGCCTCCTGAATCCAGGAGACCAGATCACCCTCATGATTGGACTGGCGGAATTCGATCCCGGCGCCCAGCTTTTCCGCCTCGGCACGGCAGAGAGCTTCGATATCGCTCAACGTGGAAGCGCCATAGATTCCCGGCTCACGCTTTCCCAGCATGTTCAGGTTCGGGCCATTGAGGACAAAGATCAGCTGTTTCATACCATACCGGACATAGTGACGGGTTTCGGAACCCGATGACGGGTCCCATATAGAGCAATGGATAGCCAAATGGAACTAGTTCTCTTTTCCGGATGGCGAAGCAATCCACAAGGAAGGTAGCAGGTCCGATGTTTCTCCACCGGACGAAACTGCCTGACAAAGCGGGTGTTCGCCAGCCGAAAAATCACGCGATTGCCTGTCCGCAAATGGTTTCTGCAGTCATTGGCATGAATGCAGCGCTATTTGTTGCGAATATGGCTGATTTTTTCCGCCAGTGCATCGGCACCGAGGGCACCCGGAACCACCTCGTTGCCGATGATGTAGGACGGTGTGCCATTGATGTTCAGGGCATTGGCGAGGTCGTAGTTCTGCTGGAAGGCTTGGGCGATATCAGGTGACTTCATCTTTTCGCGGATCGCTTTCTCGTTGCCGCCGAGCTTGACCGCAATCTGCATCGCCGCGTCTTCCGTGGCGCGGCCGTCACGACCAAGAAGGTCGCGGTGGAATTCCAGGTATTTTTCCGGCATCAAGGCCTTGAACGCCTTGGCGACAATGTGGGCCTTGGTGGAGTCAGGTCCCAGAATCGGGAATTCCTTCATCACGAAGCGCAGCTTCGGGTCGCTCTTGAGCAGGGCATCCATATCGGGCAGGGCGCGCTTGCAGTAGCCGCAATTGTAGTCGAAGAACTCGACGACGGTGACATCGCCCTTGGGATTGCCGAAGACGGCGTCGAGCGACGAGTTGAACAGCTTGTCGTGGTTCTGGCTGATGACCTGACCCTGCGCCTGCTGCTGCGAGGCTTCCTGCTTGGCGCTGAGCGCCGCCTGCGCTTCAAGCAGCACTTCCGGGTTCTTGATCAGGTAATCCTTGATAATGGCTTCAACTTCGGCGCGGTTGACGGTGGAGGACATGGCAGGCTGCGGCGTTGCAGCCGTGCTGGTCTGTGCCATGACAGCCTGTTGGCTGAAACCGAGTGCGGTCAGGACCGCGAGGCCTGCGGATGCACTTACCAGAGCGACTTTTTTCATAACGTCATGTCCTTGTTTATATCGGTGTTGGCAAAAAGCAGGATGATCATGCTCAATTGCGCTTGGAATTGATGATGTCCTGGGCGCGAACCCAGTCTGGCGATCCCTTTGCAAGGGCGCGCTGGGCCCGTATGGCGAAGATCTGTGCGTCCTGGATCTTGCCGGAATAGTATTTTTCCTCAGCTGCGGCGAGGTCCGAACGCGGTCCGTCGCCAAGCTGGCCATAGGCCTGCGCCAGATAGCCGTAGCCGTCGGGGAATTCGCGGTCCCGGTCGATCCCGGCCTGAATTTCCTTGATCGAAGCCTTCAGGTTGGCGGGCGTGCCGCTCAGCATCAGCGCGCGGCCATAGGCCATGCGGATCAGGCCCGATTTGCGCGGATCAAGCGTGCTGGCCTTCTGGTAGGCCGCCGCTGCCTCCATCACCTTGTTCTGCTTCAGGAGGATTTCGCCGCGCATTTCGTGAAAATAGGGATTCTTCGGCTGCTCGCGGATGAGCGCATCGATCTTTCCGAGTGCTTCCTGCGACGAGCCGTTGAGGTAGGTGGCGATGGCATTGCCGTAACGGGCGCCGATATTGTTCGGGTCCTTGCGGAAGTTCTGCAGCACGCTGGCGCCGCCGCCGGTATAGGCGGCGATCTTGCCGCGCATCAGATCATGACGCTGCTGCAGAGCAGGACTGTCCGTCTTGTCGAAATAGGGGCTGGCGCGGGCGAGCGTTTCCAGATTGGCAATGCGCTCGCGCGGCATGGGATGGCTGATGCGGTAGGGATCGGTGCGTGTGCCGCTGAGCGACAGGGCATTGGAGAAACGCTCGAATGTCGTCAGCATGCCCTTCGCCGATTGCCCGGTATTGGCGAGATAGGTGATCGCCGAGCGATCCGCTGCCATTTCTTCCGTGCGCTGATAGCTCAGCAGGCTGCGCATGGCCATCTCCGTACCGCCCATGGCCACGCCTGTCCCGGCCTGCGCCATGCCGCCCTGCTTGGTCGCGGCCCCTGCAACGGCGGCACCAAGGCCAACCAGCCCGGCAACAACCGCCATGGTCTTGGCGTGCGCCATCTGTTCCCGCAACTGGAACTGGTGCCCGCCCGCCAGATGCCCGGTTTCATGGGCCAGCACCCCGATGATCTCATTGGGTGTTTCGGCCTGCAGCAGCGCCCCGGTGTTGATGAAAATACGCCGGCCATCCACAAACGCGTTGAAACTGCTGTTGTTGACGAGAACGATGCGAATGGCGCGTTTGCCCAGACCCGCCGTGTTGATGATCGGCGTGGCGTAGTCGGTTACAAGCGCTTCGATTTCAGCATCGCGGACGATGGGAACGTTGGACTGTGCCGCAGCAATGCTCGTCTGGACCAGGCTGACAGCGCCCGCAACGAGAGCCGCGACCGTGCTGCGCGCCATGGCAGTCAACGATTGACGGGAAATGATCTGTCGAACTGTCATCATGGCTTATTCGTATCGAAGTCGGTCTTTGAAGGAAAGAGAAGCAAACCGTGTTCTCTTTTTTGTGAGATGGCGGATTATTCCGGCAAATCTGAGGCCCGGCTTAAGGATAGCGCGGGCCTTGATAAAGAAGAACCGGCAAAGATGCCGGTTCTTCAGTTCAGTTATCCACGCGTTTCTGGCTCTCAGAAGAAACCCTTCTTCTGCCACCAGCCGCGCTTCGGCGACGCTTCGCCGTCCTTCTTGTCCTTGGGGGAGGTGGACGTGACGACTGGCGTGCTGTTTTCCACCTTTGCCGATTCCGCCTTTGCCGGGGCAGCGGGCTCCGGCTGGATTTCCGCCGGAGCGGCAGCTGGCGCCTCCGCCTCGACTGCCGGTGCAGGCTCGGCAACCGTTTCCTCGGCAACCGCCTTCTTGGCGGTCTTGCGCGGTGCGCGTTTCGGCTTGGCTGGAGCCTCGGCTTCGACGGGCGCAGTCTCGGCTGTGGCTTCTGCGACCGGCTCGGCTTCGGCCTTGGCGCGCGGCTTGCGGCGGGAAGGCTTCTTGGCCGGTGCGTCTTCGGCAACCGCCGGTTCCGCTTCAACCACGATGTCAGCAACGACAACCGTCTCTTCAACCGCAGTCGCCTTGGTTTCAACGGCCGCTGGCTTGCTGAAATCCGGCAGAGGGATGGTCACGAAGACCGGTTCCGCATCGGGCACGGATTTGGCAGCAATCTCCTGATCATCGCCATCTTCCGGACGACGGTTCTTGCGTCCGCCGCGACGGCCGCGCCGGCGCTTCTTGCGGCGTTCGTTCTCTTCCTCGCGGGCTTTGGTTGCTGCTGCATCCTCGCCTTCGACGGCCGGAACATCCGCATCATCACCATCGGTGTCACCGCGCACGGCCTGGCCGGGCTCGCCGGCTGCCGCTTCCTGGCGGTCACGACCGCCGCGCCGCCGCCGCTTGCGCCGGCGTTTGCGGGATGATTCGTCCTGATCGCCGGTGCGGGCGGTTTCACCGGGCTGGGCTTCGCTGTCGGCGTCTTCGTCGATCTCCTCGATCACCGGATCGGTCTCGTCGAAATCGTCGACAATGCCAAGGGCCGGCGTTTCCGTCAGCGGAACAATCGGACCAAGCGCAATGGAACCCTTGTCGATGGCGAAATGCTGCGCACCCACGCTCTCGTCGGCCTCGATGCTGATCGTCAGGCCAAAACGCGCTTCCAGATCGGCAAGGTTCTGACGCTTGTGGTTGAGCACATAGAGCGCCGTTGCAACCGTGGTGCGAACGATGATGTTGTTCTGCGAATGACGCAGCAGATATTCCTCGATCGAACGCATGACATGCAGTGCGATGGAGGAGGCGGAGCGCACATGGCCGGTGCCGCCGCAATGCGAGCAGATCTGCGTGGTGCTTTCCAGCACGCTGGCGCGGATGCGCTGGCGCGACATTTCCAGCAGGCCGAAGTGGGAAATGCGGCCGACCTGAATGCGGGCGCGATCGTCCTTCAGGCAATCCTTCAGGCGCTTTTCCACCGCACGGTTGTTGCGGTTTTCTTCCATGTCGATGAAGTCGATGACGATCAGACCGGCAAGATCGCGCAACCGCAACTGGCGCGCGACTTCATCTGCCGCTTCAAGATTCGTCTGCAAGGCCGTATCTTCAATCGAATGTTCGCGTGTCGACCGTCCGGAGTTGACGTCGATCGCCACCAGAGCTTCCGTCTGGTTGATGATGATGTAACCACCGGATTTCAACGTCACCTGCGGCTGCAGCATGCGGTCGAGCTGCGCTTCGATGCCGTTGCGCGCAAAGATCGGCGTCAATTCGCGATAGGGCTGCACCACCTTGGCATGGCTCGGCATGAGCATGCGCATGAAGTCCTTGGCCTCGCGGTAACCGTTTTCACCGGCGACGAGCACTTCCGTGATGTCCTTGTTGTAGAGATCGCGGATGGAGCGCTTGATCAGGCTGCCTTCCTCGTAGACGAGGGTCGGCGCACTGGAGGCGAGGGTGAGGCTGCGGACATTTTCCCACAGGCGCATCAGATATTCGTAATCGCGCTTCACTTCCGGCTTGGTGCGCATCGCACCGGCCGTGCGCAGGATCACACCCATGCCCTTGGGCACTTCGAGATCCTTGACGATATCCTTCAGGCGCTTGCGGTCCTGGATGCTGGTGATCTTGCGCGAAATACCGCCGCCACGGGCGGTGTTCGGCATCAGGACCGAATAACGGCCAGCGAGCGAGAGATACGTGGTCAGGGCTGCGCCCTTGTTGCCGCGCTCTTCCTTGACAACCTGAACCAGCAGGATCTGCCGGCGCTTGATCACGTCCTGGATGTTGTACTGGCGGCGCTGGAAGCGCTGATGCGTCGGAACTTCTTCCATGGCATCTTCGGCACCGATGGAATCGACTTCGTCGAGCTCGTCATGCGGCTCTTCCTTGTCGTCCTGCGACCGGCGCTTCGACCGGCGCGGCTGGTGGTCGCCGTCGTCAGCCCTTTCAGCGGCATCCGTGGCAGCGTCGGCCGCATCGTTGGTGTCAACGACAACGGCTTCCGAAATGACATCGGCGTCGATGGCGGCAGCAAGTGTCTGCCCGCCATTGTTTTCGGAAGAGGGGTTTTCATCCGATGCAGCCTGCTCCGATGATTCGTGGCTGTCGCCAGCTTCATCGGCGGCAGCGTTCTCGTCATCCGCCGAATCGAGCTTGACCGATTCGTCGCCCTGGCGCGTGCCGCGACGGCTGCGGCGGCGATTGCGCTGTCCGCGATCGTTGCGATCGCGGGTGCGCTGCTCGCCGGCTGCTTCTTCGTGGTCTTCGTCCTGGCTGGCTGCCTCGGCTTCCGCGTCGATCAGGGCCTGACGATCCGCCATCGGAATCTGATAGTAGTCAGGATGGATTTCGCTGAACGCGAGAAAGCCATGGCGATTGCCGCCATATTCAACGAAAGCTGCCTGAAGCGATGGTTCTACACGTGTGACACGCGCGAGATAGATATTGCCTTTGATCTGTTTCTTGTGTTCCGACTCAAAGTCAAATTCTTCAATCCGGTTGCCGCGAACCACGACAACGCGCGTTTCCTCCTGGTGGGAGGCGTCGATTAGCATTTTGTCCGACATTATGATTCTTCTCCCCGGCTGAAACGCTCAAAACGCGGGACAACCGGGACGCCCATAGGGGTGCCGGAGCCGCGGTTTCACATTTGCCGGATATATTAAGGTTCGCAGAAACAGACAGACACGGCATCACGCGGTGTTGCTTTTCAGCACCCGCGGCTTTCAAGCCGGTAATAGTCACGCCTGTGTCAAACATTTCTGTTCCTGACGAAACGACCTCTACGAATGGCATGCTCTGAAGCATTGCCGACCCGTTACTGCGCCGTGCGTCTTTTCGGACGCACAGAGGCGCAGTAACAACTAAGATTGCGCATAATCCTTATCCAAAAATCGAAAATGATCTTTGGGGTTATGCGGTAACACCCTCGAAAGGGCTGGCTCGACGCGCCTTGTCTGCGCCATCTGCCGTTCACACAAAGCGCAGCCGACATTCCCTGTCTGCTCACGCCAAATTCTTTTCCGGTTACCACAGCGATGCTTCGCTTCTGCCACTCCGTGTCTCTGCCTTCAGTGTCAGCCGGCCAATTGCCGTGACATAGCGAGCATGATTCCGGATGGCGGAAAGTAACCCACCTTTGCTTTTAGGAGGTGTGTCGCGTTATGACAAGGCCTTCTTCATAATCGTGTCATCGCTATGGCACAGAAGTGGCGGTCACGATAACAGCGGGATAACGGGGATAGGCGGTTAATAAGATTAAATTAACCACGACGAGTTACCTATCATTCACATATAATGTGGCTCCGTCTGATACGAAATAGCACCAGAGGGGATGATTGCCCGGCACGCGCCGGCGTCCATCTGCAATGACATGAATGTGATCTGCCGGTTTTTGGTAACAGTCTTTCTGGTCTCGATTGCTGTCGCGCAATCCGGCCAGGGCGCGTTTGCGGCCGATGAACTGGCGGCGCTGACCTATCAGGCGGCTGGCGACGAACTGCGCACCCGCGTCGTGATCAATTTCGACCATGAGCCAGAAGTGTCGACGCTGCTGCTCGGCGAGCCGCATCGCCTGGTGATCGATTTGCCGAAAGCCGTCTTTGCCTTTGACAAGAAATCACTGGAGCCGCGCGGACTGATCGACAATGTGCGTTACGGGATGATCAGCGATGCCCGTTCGCGGCTGATCTTTACCATGAAGGGCCCGTTCAGTGTCGAACGCGTCGACGTGCTCAAGAATGACAACAGTCCCGGTTATCGCCTTGTTGCCGATCTTGTCGCCTCGTCGGACCGGCAGTTTGCCGATGCCCTCAAAAACCAGAATGCACCCACCGCATCCACGCAGGTTGGCCCCAAGGGCGACCGCGTTGCCAGTGCTGCGCCCGTGGAAGTCAGCAAGGCGCCCAAGCCGTTCACTGTTGTCGTGGATGCGGGGCATGGCGGCATAGACAGCGGAGCGGAAAGCACCGGCGGCATCATGGAAAAAGATGTCACCCTGATGTTCGCACGCGAGCTGCGCGATCAGCTGAGCAAGATTCCCGGCCTGCGGATCGAGATGACGCGTGACAGCGACGAATTCCTGCGCCTGCCGGAACGTGTGCGCATCGCCCGGCAATATGAGGCTGATCTGTTCATCTCGGTGCACGCCGATACGATCAACCAGCGCAACATTCGCGGCGCGACGGTCTATACGGTTTCCGACAAGGCGTCCGATGCCGCATCGCGCGCCATGGCCGACCGCGAAAACAAGGCCGATGCGGTTGCCGGTGTTGCCTTTGACAATGAGACGCCGGAAATTGCCGATATTCTCATGGATCTGACCCGGCGCGAGACGCATACATTCTCGCTCAGTTTCGCCAAGGGCGTGGTGCGGGCACTGAAGGGCGATGTGAACATGATCAACAATCCGCATCGTTTCGCCGGGTTCCAGGTGTTGCGGGCGCCCGATGTGCCGTCTGTGCTGGTTGAAATCGGCTATTTGTCCAATGACGAAGACGCAAAACTGATGCTCGACCCGGCATGGCGGACCCATGTGGCGGAACGGCTTGCTGCGGCCGTTGGCGAATTTTCAGGAAAAAAGACAGCAGGCGCATCGAATTGACAGTTTCCGACAGCGTTTATGCAACGATTGACCATCCGACAGTTCGCGGCGCCTAATATACTTGTCTGTGCGTTGCCGAAACTCCACAATTGGTATTTAAATTGTGCGCAGAACCGGGTTGTCCTTGCCTTTGTCACATTTGTCGCTCAATTGCGTCACTGAATTTGCCGGGCGTTGTGTATTCCGGTTGGAGTACCGGGAAACTGCTTCCCGGAGTGCGATTTGCATTGACCAAGATCGTGCATCGATTATCGACATGCCAAATGGATGAAACGGGTTCCGGATACAAATGATACGCTTGATCGGATATTTTTTCGGAATCGGTACCGTCGTCGCGCTGCTGGCCGCGGGCGGGGCAGCGCTCTATGTGGTCAAAGTATCCAAAGACCTGCCCGATTATGAAGTTCTGGCCAAATACGAGCCGCCTGTCATGACGCGCATTCACGCGTCCGATGGAGCGCTGATGGCTGAATTCGCCCGGCAGCGCCGCCTCTATCTGCCGATCCAGGCCATTCCGGACCGGGTGAAGGCCGCATTCGTGTCGGCGGAAGACAAGAATTTCTATCAGCATCCGGGTATCGACATCAGCGGTCTTGCCCGCGCCGTTATCGTCAACGTGCAGAATTGGGGCTCGCGCCGCCCGGTTGGTGCGTCCACCATTACCCAGCAGGTGGCAAAGAACTTCCTCCTGTCGTCCGACCAGACGATGGGCCGCAAGGTGAAGGAAGCCATCCTGTCCTTCCGCATCGAGCAGGCCTATTCGAAGGACCGCATTCTCGAACTTTACCTCAACGAAATTTTCTTCGGTCTCAATTCCTACGGTATCGCCGGTGCGGCGCTGACCTATTACAACAAGTCGGTCAATGAGCTTACCATCGCCGAGGCGGCCTATCTGGCTGCGCTGCCCAAGGGACCGTCCAATTATCATCCGTTCCGCCAGACGGAGCGGGCGCTGGAGCGCCGCAACTGGGTGATCGACCGCATGGCCGAGAACGGCTACATCACAACGGACGAAGCCAAGACGGCCAAGACCGAACCGCTCGGTGTTACGCCGCGCCATACCGGTAACTACCTGTTCGCGTCCGAATATTTCACGGAAGAAGTCCGTCGCCAGATCATCGGCAAGTATGGTGAAAACGCGCTCTATGAGGGCGGGTTGTCCGTGCGCACCACACTTGACCCCAAGATGCAGGTGCAGGCCCGCGCCGCCCTGCAGCACGGGCTGTTCAAGTATGACGAAGCCAAGGGCTACCGGGGCCCGTACAAGACGATTTCCACAATCGGCGACTGGGGTATTCCTCTGGCCGAGATCAAGCCGTTTTCCGATGTTCCGGACTGGCAGCTCGCGGTCATTCTCGAGGTAACGCCGACACAGGCGGTCATTGGCCTGCAGCCTGAGCGCAACGATGCCAACAGTCTGGTTACCGCGCGCAAGAAGGGCACGATTGCCGCTGCCGATATCAAATGGGCCATGAATCTCTACAAGGATGGCAGGCGCACATCGGTGAAATCACTGGAGGGCGTGTTCAAGCCCGGTGACGTGGTGTTCGTGCAGAAGAAGGAAGGCAGCGATACGGCCTTCGATCTGCACCAGGTGCCGGGAATCGAAGGCGCGATGGTTGCCATGGATCCGCATACCGGCCGTGTGCTCGCGATGGTCGGCGGCTTCTCCTTCGCCGAATCGGAATTCAACCGCGCCACGCAGGCCATGCGCCAGCCGGGTTCCTCCTTCAAGCCGTTCGTCTATTCGGCCGCGCTGGACAATGGCTACACCCCGGCATCGGTGGTGCTGGATGGCCCGATCTCGATCGACCAGGGCGGCAGCCTCGGCATTTGGGCACCGAAGAATTATGGCGGCAAGTTTGCCGGCCCGTCCACCCTGCGCTACGGCATCGAGCAGTCGCGCAACCTGATGACGGTGCGTCTGGCGCAGGACATGGGCATGAAGCTCGTTGCCGAATATGCCGAACGGTTCGGCATCTATGACAAGATGCTGCCGGTTCTGGCCATGGCGCTCGGGTCGGGCGAAACCACCGTGATGCGCATGGTGACGGGCTATTCGATCATCGCCAATGGCGGACGCAAGATCACACCATCGATCATCGACCGCGTGCAGGACCGTTACGGCAAGACCATCTTCAAGCACGATGAACGCAAATGCGACAACTGCTCTGCCGAGGACTGGAAGAACCAGCCGGAGCCGGAGCTGGTCGATGACCGCGATCAGGTGCTCGACCCGATGACCGCCTATCAGATCACGTCGATGATGGAAGGCGTCATCCAGCGCGGTACGGCAACCATCCTGAAGAGCCTCAACCGTCCGATCGCCGGCAAGACCGGTACGACGAACGACGAAAAGGACGCCTGGTTCATCGGCTTCACACCGGACCTCGTTGTCGGCCTCTATCTCGGCTACGACACGCCGACGCCCATGGGCCATGGCGGCACCGGCGGCGGCCTTGCGACCCCGGTCTTCAAGGATTTCATGGATGCTGCCTTGAAGGGCCAGCGTTCGGTTGACTTCCGTGTGCCGGAAGGCATGACCGTTGTGGCGATTGATCGCAAGACCGGTATGCGCGCCACCGAAGGCCAGCCGAATGTGATCATGGAAGCCTTCAAGCCGGGCACAGGCCCTGCGGACAGCTATTCCGTCATTGGCGCGAATTCCTTCTCGGAAGGAGCGCCCATGGAGGTGCAGTCTCCGAACGTCAACAGGGTCATTCAGGGCGGCGGCGGCGGACTTTTCTGACCGATCGAGCCGGTGAACTTTCGTAAAGTCTGAAGACTTTACATCGCGCGGACCAGTGAATATGGTCCGCCGCAATTCGAAAACAATGAAAAAGCAGAAGGAACGGACAGCCAATGCGCGCTGAAATCGAGACGCTGGTCGACGAGATCAAGCAGGCCATAAGCCTGCTGAGGAGGCATCTTTGACTGGGATACGTCAATCAAACGCCTTGGCTATCTGAACCAGCTTGCCGAAGATCCCGCACTGTGGAATGACGCGCAGGAAGCCCAGAAGCTCATGCGCGAGCGCCAGCAGCTGGAAGACGGTATCAACTCCATCCGCACGCTCAGCCAGTCGCTCGAAGACAATATCGAGCTGATCGCCATGGGTGACGAAGAGGGCGACAAGTCCATCGTCACCGAGGCGGAAGAAGCCATTCGCGCCATCAAGGTGGAAGTGGACAAGCGCCAGATCGATACGCTGCTGTCGGGCGAAGCCGATGCCAATGACACCTATGTCGAAGTGCATTCGGGGGCAGGCGGCACGGAGAGCCAGGATTGGGCGTCGATGCTGCTGCGCATGTACACACGCTGGGCCGACCGCAAGGGCATGAAGGTCGAGCTGCTCGAAATCCACGACGGCGAAGAAGCGGGCATCAAGTCGGCCACCATCCTGATCAAGGGCCACAATGCCTATGGTCTGATGAAGACCGAATCGGGCGTGCACAGGCTGGTGCGCATCTCGCCGTATGATTCCAATGCGCGGCGGCATACATCCTTCTCCAGCATCTGGGTCTATCCCGTCGTCGATGACAATATCGAGATCGCGGTGACGGAATCGGATGTGCGCATCGATACCTATCGCGCATCGGGTGCCGGCGGCCAGCACGTCAACACGACGGACTCGGCGGTGCGCATCACGCATATCGCAACCGGTATCGTCGTGCAGTGCCAGGCGGAACGCTCGCAGCACAAGAACCGTGCCACGGCATGGTCGATGCTGCGTGCGCGGCTCTACGAAGCGGAACTGGAAAAGCGCGAGCAGGCGGCCGATGCCATCTCCGCCTCCAAGACGGATATCGGCTGGGGCCACCAGATCCGCTCCTACGTCCTGCAGCCCTATCAGCTGGTCAAGGATTTGCGCACCGGTGTCGAAAGCACCAGCCCGCAGGATGTGCTCGACGGCGACGTCGACATGTTCATGGAAGCGGCTCTCGCGCACCGCGTGCACGGCAGCGATGTGGAAGTCCAGGATATTGCTTAAATCCAGGCGTACTGTCTGAATAAAAATCCCCGGCTGGAGATGTCCTGCCGGGGATTTTTTATGATGATCCGAGCTCCTGCATCCAGGAGTTTAAAGTTCCGCGGCGACCTCGCGCCCGATGGTCAGGAAACCCGCAGGATTGACGGCGCTGCCGTTCCGGCGCACCTCGTAGTGGAGATGCGGGCCGGTCGAGCGCCCGGTGCTGCCGACCTTGCCGACGACGTCGCCGATCCTGATTTTCTGACCGGGGGTGACGAGAATCTGGCTCATATGGCCGTAGCGGGTGGAGAGGCCGTTGCCGTGGTCGACCTCCACCATATTGCCGTAGCCGCCATTGTAGCCCGCTTCGGTGACCGTGCCGTTGGCTGTGGCGCGCACCGACGAGCCGCTCATGGCGCGAAAGTCGATGCCGGAGTGAAACGCCATCGAGCCGATGATCGGGTCCTTGCGCACGCCGAACGTGCTGGAAACCGGCATGCCGGGGACCGGATTGGAAATCGGGATGGATTTGGCAAGGGCCTTGGCGCCTTCCAGCCGTTCGAGCGCCTGATCAAGATCGTTCAGCTTGGCGTCAAACGGGGCAATGCTGCCGGCGGGAATGAACGGGCCGCCCGTATCCGACTTTTCATCCAGAACGGGTTTCACCCCGGTTGCGGCAAGCGCTTCCATGATCTTGTCGGCATTCTCGTAGGCCGTATTGGACAGCGCCTGCATCTGGGCGATCTGTTTGGTCTCGATATCCGTCAGCGATGTATTGACCGATTTCAGCAGCAGTTCGGCCTTGTCGACACTCTTGCGCGGCTTGTCATCGCGCGGTGCCGGTTTGCGGGTCACGCTGGTCGGACCGGTGATGATCGGATCGATGCCATAGAAGGCATCATCGTCGTTCGATTTGACGATATCCTGGCCGTTGCTGTCCATCGGCGCATTGCTGTCCGCCTCGGGCGGAATGGCAGCGCCGGCATGTTCCGCCCGCTGCAGCATGGGGGCAAGCTTGGCATGGCGTTCGGTAAGGGATTTCTGCCGCTGGATGAGTTCGGCGACCTTGCCTTCCATCGCCTGCTGGTCGAGCAGCTGGCGGCTGGTAACCTGATCGAGCTGGGTGCGCAGGCTGGCGATACGGTCTTCATAGGCCTGCTGCAGCCGCGCCTGACGCGCGACGCTGCCATTGATCAGGTCGTCGCGGAAAACCAGATAGGAGGTGGCAATGAGGTAGGTGCCCGCCAGCGCAAAGGCCAGTGTGCCGCCAAGGATGGCGGCCCAGGGGCGCAGGGTGAAATGACGGATCGTTTCGCCCCGCGCGATGATGATCGTGTGGGGTTCCTGCTGGTTGCTGAAGATGGGGGAGTGTTTTGCCTTCTTCATGGCCGCTTCGCTCGTCATTTTGCAGCTTCAATTTATAGAAGGCATTACACCCCGTTATGGTTAACAAATCCTGACGGAGCGCCGATTTTCCATCAATTTCAGGTAGAAAGCGGTTGAGTTCGGTCTAGAGAGCCCTGGTTGCTTCGAGAACTTCGGCCGCGTGATTGGGAACCTTCACCTTGTTCCATATTTTTGCGATCCTGCCGTGCGAATCGATCAGGAAGGTGGTGCGTTCAACGCCCATATACTTGCGGCCATACATGCTTTTTTCGGCCCACACGCCATAGGCTTCCAGAATGGTCTTCTGCTCATCGGCGACCAGATCCACCTTGAGATCGTACTTCGTCTTGAACTTGTCGTGCTTCTTGGTCGGATCGGGCGACATGCCGATGACCTTGGCTCCAAGTTTGTCGAATTCCGGCTTCAGCCCGGAAAACTCGATGGCTTCCTGGGTGCAGCCGCTCGTATCGTCCTTGGGATAGAAATAGAGAACGACGGGTTTGCCGCGCAATTCAGCCAGGGAAAGCGTTCCGCCGCCGTCGCGGGGAAGGGTGAAATCCGGGGCGGAACTGCCGATATCGAGCGTTGTCATAGGAAAGCCTTTCTTTCATCATTGAATGCGCGCCTCAGTTAGGCAACTATAAGAGAGGCACGGGAATCGTCTACGGTTTCCCACATGATTCCTCAATTGGCTTGGGAATTTGACAGAGAAACCGAAAAGAGTCCGTTTTACAAAGCGGGACTTTCTAAAATTTCATCATTACCCCTCTGCAGTCGAGCAAGGCGAGGTGCCCGTGGCCATGCCCGCGCGCCGCTCGCGGTTTCGTTTCGCCTGCGGGGCACTTGCGTCATTCCTGATTCTCCTTGTGGTTCTGGCCGGAATAGCTTTTGTCGTCCTGCGGGTGGGTATCGGCGGCGAGGCCCTGACCCAGCGCGCGCAGACCGCGCTCAAATCCGTTGTCGGTCCCGATACAGACGCGACGATCCAGTCGGCGCAAATTTCCCTCGACCAGCGCAAGCACGTCGCGCTTGAGGCGCGCAACGTCAATATTTCGGACGTCAAGCGCGGGGTGGAGATCAAGAATATCCGTTCCGTGCGCATCGGTCTGGCCACCCTGCCGCTGCTGCAAGGCGACGTCAAAGTGCAGAGCCTTGAACTCACCGGCGCGCAGATCACGGTTGGTGCCAGCCAGGAGCCGTTCGACTTCATGTCGATCCTGCCGCAGGATGATCGCGGCCTCGTCAACCTCGACGGTGTGTCCCAACTCATTTTCACCGGATTGCAAAATGCCGTTTCGCTGCTGGATCAGCGGGAAACCCGTGACATCACGGTTGCCGATACACGCTTTGATTTCACCGTTGCAGGCCGGCCGGAAAACCTGCGCATCATCCATCTGGAACTGACGGAAACCGGCGGCCCTGTTGCCATCAAGGGCACGGTGGAATGGCGGGGAAAGGTCATCGACGTCTCGGCACAGGTCAAGCGCGCGGCCCTTGGCGCCAGAATCGATTCGTTCTCTTTGGCGATCAGCAGGATTCCGCTGATCGGCAAACAGGGCGAAGCACCTGTTCCCGATGCCGATGGCATAAAGCCGGATACATCCTATCTCGCCTATAACAATGAAGCCGAAATCCGGCTGGACGGCGTTGCGGGAGCGGACACCATACCCATGCGGATTTCCGGTTCGCTCAATGTGAGCGAAGGACCGGTGAGCATCGGCAATGTGGAAGATATGGGTGCCGGTGCCCAGATCAATTTCGAGCATGTTTTCGGTACTGAAAAGGTCGAGATTACGCCGTCAGCCATACATTTCGGCGGTTTCAAAGGGGTTGTCGAGGGGGCGGTCGGACCCGAACCGCTGCCGGAGGACGCGACGGCTGTCGCTGCCGTTGCCAATCCCGGCTATCGTTTTGAACTGATCACACAGGAAGCCGTTTCCGCTCCAGCGGATTCGAGCGAGCCGCCGCTCGCCTTCAATGCCCGCATTGCCGGCCGGTTTGCGCCTGGGGAGGCCAAGCTGGACATTTCCGAGATTGCCGTGCGCGCCGATGGCGAAAGCGAACTTTACGGGCAGGGCAGTGTGGTGTTCGGCAAGGGTTCGCCAGCCATGACATTGGCGCTGCGCATACCGAAAATGCCCACCGCACAGGTGAAGCAGCTCTGGCCGATCTGGGTGGCGACCGGCGCGCGCCGCTGGGTGCTCGACAATCTGTTCGGCGGCGATGTCAGGGACAGCCGGGTGGACGTGATGTTTGCCGCCGGCCGTTTCGACGGTCCCGGCAAGCCGCCGCCGCTGACGGCGGACGAAGTGCAGGTCGATTTCAATGTGCAGAACACCCGTTTCGATATTGTCGGCGATCTGCCGCCCATTCGCGATGCGGATGGTGCAATCAGCGTGCGCGGCGCCTATACCACGATCAAACTGCTGAAGGGCTCGGCGTTTACGCCCGGTAACCGGGAAGCGCATATTGTGGACGGCACGCTGATCATCCCGTGGGGCCCGCAGCGTCCGGTGCTGTCCGAGCTTGATCTGAATATTGCCGGCGACGCCTCGGCCATCGCCGAAATCGCCGGTTTCAAACCGATCAATGCGGTGAAAGGCGTGCCCTTTGCACCCGCTGATATCAGCGGCGATGTGAAAACCCATGTGCTCGTGACATTTCCGGTCACTCGCCATGCGCCGGAGGGAAGCCTGCAATGGTCGGCGGAGATCGCCCTGAACGGCGTCAACCTTGCCAAAAAGGTCGATGGCCAGACCATAACCAATGCCAACGGGACGCTGAACGTCAACGACACCGAGGCGAATATCGATGTCAAAGCACAGCTGAATGGCGTGCCGGCCGATATCACCATGTTCGAGCCGCTCGGCAGCAATCCGGCCAAGCGCAAACAATCGGTTTCCCTGCAGCTGGACGACAAGACGCGCAACACGCTGTTCCCAAGTCTCGATCCGTTCATATCCGGCCCGATCAGCATCAACATCGACAAGTCGGCGGATGGTTCGCAGGTCGCTGTCGCGGATTTGTCCAAGGCCGAGGTCAAGCTGGCGCAACTCGGCTGGACCAAGGGCGCAGGGGTGAAGGCCACCGCCAAGTTCAGCCTGCAGCAGGATGCGGACAATATCAGCATCCGCAATCTCGATATCGCGGGAGAGACGTTCCGGCTGCGCGGTGACATTTCCGTGGTCAAGGGCGATCTGGTGTCGGCGGATTTCAGCCAGGTCAGTCTCAACCGGACGGATGACATCGCCGTCAAAATATCGCGCACCGGCTATGGCTACCGGGCCGACGTGAAGGGGAAATCCTTCGATGCACGGTCGCTGCTGAACCAGGTGACCGACAAGAAGCAGGCAGGCGACAGCAATGACAAGAAGCGCATTCTGGTCAATGCCGATATCGATGATGTCCAGGGCTTCTATTCCGAAAGTTTCGGCAATGTCTCGCTGTCCTATGAGGGCGTCGGATCGCATGTCTCGGGCCTTGCCTTCAACGCCGTGACCAAATCCGGCCAGAAGGTGATCGCAACGGACAGTTCGGAAAGCGGTGCCCGTTCCGTCAGCCTGCAGTCGAAGGACGCGGGTGCCGTGCTTCGTTTCACCGGCTTTTATGACAAGATGCAGGGCGGCAGCATTCTTGTCGCGCTGGATTCGAAGGGGGATGGCCCCTTGCGCGGGCAGATCGATGCACGCGACTTCACCCTCGTCAACGAGCCCAGGCTGGCCAGTCTCGTGTCATCCTCGCCGAATGGCACGAGCCTCAACGATGCGGTGAAAAAGAACATCGATGTGTCGGTGGTGACCTTCGAGCGCGGCTTTTCGCAAATCGAGAAGGGCAAGAACTACATCAATCTTGCCAATGGCGTGGTCCGCGGTTCGACCATTGGCACCACCTTCCAGGGCGTGCTCAGCGATCCTCAGGGCAACATGGCGCTGACGGGCACCTTCATGCCCGCCTATGGCATCAACCGCATCTTTGGCGAATTGCCCGTCCTCGGCCTTCTGCTTGGCAATGGACGGGATCGCGGCCTGATCGGCATCACCTACAAGTTGCAGGGGCCGATCAAGCAGCCGCAGATCATCGTCAATCCGATTTCGGTGATCGCACCGGGTATTTTCCGGTCGATTTTCGAGTTTCAGTGAGAAGCTCTGGTAGTAGAATCATTGTGCGTGGTTCGACAAGCTCACCATGAGGGAAGTGGTTTGGTGCAGGTCAATCGCAAACGCTGCA